>Ga0164243_10000032_pt1 | contig 388179 bp, 328 predicted proteins | sample OricompcompostOP_FD_108781 | JGI IMG/M metagenome (GOLD analysis project Ga0164243, IMG submission 108781) | Organic Plus compost microbial communities from Emeryville, California, USA - Original compost - Organic plus compost (OP) | ecosystem: Engineered > Solid waste > Mixed feedstock >... | reverse complement strand
GCCGATCTTGTAGGACTTGCCGGTGTAATAGAGGATGCGCTCGGTCGTCGTCGTCTTGCCGGCGTCGATATGCGCCATGATGCCGATGTTGCGATAGTTTTCGAGCGGATGGCTGCGGGCCATGATCTTATTCTCCGATGCGGGAAACGGGGGTTTATCCGTTCCCCGCCATATGGGGATTGTTTGTTACCAACGGTAGTGGCTGAAGGCGCGGTTCGCTTCGGCCATGCGGTGCGTGTCTTCACGCTTCTTCACCGCGTTGCCGCGATTGTTGGCCGCATCCATCAGCTCACCCGACAGGCGGGCCGACATGGTGTTTTCCGAACGGGCACGAGCGGCCGCGATCAGCCAGCGGATCGCCAGCGCCTGCGAGCGCTCCGCACGCACTTCCACCGGAACCTGGTAGGTCGCACCACCGACGCGGCGGCTGCGGACCTCGATGCCCGGCTTCACGTTGTTGAGCGCGTCATGGAATACCTGAATCGGATCCTTCTTGGCGCGGGCCTCGACGGTTTCGAGGGCGCCATAGACGATGCTTTCAGCGACGGCCTTCTTGCCGTCCAGCATGACGCTGTTCATGAATTTCGACAGAACCTGATCACCGAAGCGGGGATCGGGCAGGATTTCCCGCTTTTCGGGACGACGACGACGAGCCATTGACTTCTTCCTCTATGCTTCAGCGGGTCCGGAACCTGTCCGGGGCTTACTCTGGCCTGATTACTTCGGACGCTTGGCGCCGTACTTCGAACGCGACTGCTTGCGGTCCTTGACACCCTGGGTGTCGAGCACGCCGCGCAGCACGTGATAGCGCACACCCGGCAAGTCGCGAACGCGGCCGCCGCGGATCAGCACGACCGAGTGCTCCTGAAGGTTGTGACCTTCACCCGGGATGTAGCTGATGACTTCGCGCTGATTGGTCAGGCGAACCTTGGCCACCTTGCGGAGTGCCGAGTTCGGCTTCTTCGGGGTGGTGGTGTAAACGCGAGTGCAAACGCCGCGCTTCTGCGGATTCGCTTCCATCGCGGGAACTTTCGAGCGCTCCTTCTGGAGCACACGGCCCTTGCGGACCAGCTGGTTAATCGTCGGCATGAAGCCCTTCACCTTTGTCAAAGTTACTTTGCTGAAGCCCGCGCAAACTCAATACGAAAAAGCCCCGGCGGCCAGACTGGCCCCCCAGGCCCTCACACGCATCAGCAATGTTCAAGCTTGTCTGGACCGGAAATCGGAGACGACCCATGGGTCGCAACCGGCTCCAACAGACAGCGCGGGCCTATAGCGATGGAGTCGGAACCGGTCAACCGCACCAACGCCCTGGAAGCTTTTGCGTCCCGCGCGACGCCTGTCTATCAGGATGGAAAGACACTGGCAAAAGGGGGAGACGGCATGGCGATCGACGTTCGGACGGACAGCGGGAGACCGAAAATCCTGCTGTCCCGCAGATGGCCCGAGGCTGTCGAAGCCGAACTCCGCGAACGCTATGACGTGACCGTCGATCCGGAAGACCGGCCGCTCGATGCCGCCGCCTTCACAGAGGCGATGCGGCATTTCGATGCCCTCTGCCCGACCGTCACCGACAGGATCGACGCCGATATCCTGTCGATTCCCGACCGGCGCGTCCGGATCGTCGCCAATTATGGGGCTGGAATCGAACATGTCGACCTTGAGGCCGCGAAGGCAGCGGGCATCGTCGTCACCAACACGCCCGATGTCCTGACGGATGCGACCGCCGATATCGCCCTGACCCTGCTCTTGATGGCCAGCCGCCGCGCGGCCGAAGGAGAATGGGAGTTGCGGAGTGGCGGCTGGACCGGCTGGCGGCCGACACACATGCTCGGCACGTCGCTATCGGGTAAGTTGCTCGGGCTTGTCGGATATGGCCGCATCGCCCGCGCCACGGCCGATCGCGCCCGCGCATTCGGCATGCAGATCGCCTATTACAGCCGTCGTCGCGCGGAAATCGAGGATGGCGCCCGCTATGTGCCGTCGATCGAATCCCTGGCGGCGGAAGCGGACGTCCTGTCCCTGCATTGCCCCGGTGGCGCCGAGACACGGCATCTCGTCAATACCGCCCTGCTCGATCGGATGAAGCCGACCGCGATCCTGATCAACACCGCGCGCGGATCGGTGGTGGACGAGGCGGCACTTGCCACGGCACTGCAGGACGGCAAGATCGCGGCGGCGGGGCTGGACGTGTTCGAGCGGGAGCCGCAGGTGACGCCCGCACTGCTGACCTTGCCCAACATCGTCCTGTTGCCTCATCTGGGCAGCGCGACGCTTGAGACGCGTATCGAGATGGGTCGTCGCGCGGGGGCGAACATGGACCGTTTCTTCGCCGGAGAGGAGCCGCATGACCGCGTCGCCTGATCCCGTCGACATCGTCGAGCAGGCGGTGCTCGCCCGCTATGCCGAGCCGCGCCCGCGGCACATGCTGGTGATCGGTATCTGTGGGCCGCAGGGCAGCGGAAAATCGACGCTGACCGGGCAACTCGAGGAGCGGATGGGCGCACAAGGCCTGCGCGTGGCGACACTTTCCCTCGACGATCTCTATCTGCCCCACCAGGCCCGCAAGGTGCTGGCCGAGACCGTGCATCCTCTGCTGGCGACACGCGGCGTGCCGGGCACCCATGATGTCGCGCTCGGTATCGCCACACTCGACGCACTCGACCGGGGCGAGCCGACCGCCCTGCCCCGTTTCAACAAGGGCGCTGATTCACCGATCCCGCAAGAGGAATGGCCGGTGATCGGCAATGGCGTGGACGTTCTGTTGTTCGAGGGCTGGTGCGTCGGCGCTCGCCCCGGGGAGGAGGCCGCGCTGGCCGAGCCCGTCAATGCCCTTGAGCGCGATGATGATGCCGACGGTCGCTGGCGGCGGGGCGTGAATGAGGCGCTCGCCGGTCCTTATCAGACCCTGTTCGGCCGCATCGACTTCCAGATCCTGCTCGCCATTCCGGATTTCGGCTGGGTGCGCGACTGGCGGGTGGAGCAGGAACATACCAGCCGCCGCCTGCTCACCGCTGCCCAGCGCCCTCAGGACAAGCTGATGAGCGACGAACAGATCGCCCGCTTCATCCAATTCTATCAGCGGCTGACGATGCATGCGGTCGCGGAGATGCGCGGGCGCGCCGACCTGGTCCTTGATCTCGGGTCGCGGCGGGAGGTTCTAAGCGTCACCGCCAACTGATCCATATCCTGGACGGCTGGCACCCCAAAATCTTTGACTGGCGACTGCGGTACGAAGTGCAGATTATGCAGCCATTGCCCGATGGTCAGGCCCTCCAATCGCCGTTACAAATTTGTGTCGTCACATAAAATCAGGGGGTTCAGGGAATGATCAGAACAGGCTTCATCCGTTCGACTGCGCTGGCCTTTGCGATGGCAGCGCTCATCAGCCAGAGCGCGCTGGCTGCACCCAATACCAACCGGCTGAAGACGCAGGCCGTTGCCGGTGTCGAGGCGCGGGCGAAGCTGGCCCAGGTGATCACCGATTCCGTCTTCAGCTTCAGCGAGCTTGGTTTCCATGAGGTCGAGACATCCCGTTACCTGACCGAATTGCTCGAAAAGAACGGCTTTACCGTGCAGCGCGGCGTTGCCGGCCTGCCGACGGGCTGGGTCGCCAAATGGACCAACGGATCGGGCGGCCCGGTGATCGCGCTGGGCAGCGACATCGACGGCATTCCAAAGGCGTCGCAGAAGCCCGGCATTCCCTATCACGATCCCCTCGTCCCCGGTGCGCCGGGGCATGGCGAGGGTCATAATAGCGGGCAGGCGGTCAACATTGTCGCGGCGCTGGCCGTGAAGGAGTTGATGGAGAAGAACAACATCCCCGGCACGCTGATGCTGTGGCCGGGCGTCGCCGAGGAGCTGGTGGCCGGCAAGGCCTTTCTGGTGCGCGACGGCGTGTTCAAGGATGTCGATGCGGTGCTGTTCACCCATGTCGGCAGCAACCTCGGCACCACATGGGGCCAGCCGAGCGGCACCGGCCTCGTTTCCGTGCAATATACCTTCACCGGCGAAAGCGCGCATTCCGCCGGAGCGCCGTGGCGCGGCCGTTCCGCGCTCGATGGCGTCACGCTGATGGATATCGGCTGGGACATGCGGCGCGAGCATCTGCGGCCCGAGCAGCGCTCGCACTATGTCATCACCGACGGCGGCGACCAGCCGAACGTCGTCCCGTCCGTCGCGACCGTCTGGTATTATTTCCGCGAGATGAGCTTCGACCGCATCAGGCAGAATTACGAGCTTGGCAACCAGATCGCCGAGGGTGCCGCCAAGATGAGCAGCACCACCGTCACGCACCGCATCGTCGGCACCGCCGCGCCGCGGCACTTCAACCGGCCGATGGCGGAGGCGGCCTATGCCAATATCCAGTCCGTCGGCCTGCCGAAATGGACGGCCGACGAGCAGGCCTTCGCCAAGCTGGTTCAGAAGAATGTGAAGTCCGAGAAGCAGGAAGGTCTGGCGGTCGAGCTGGGCAAGCTCGAGCCTCCGTTGGATGAGCCGAAAAGCGGCGGGTCCGACGATATCGGCGACATCTCATGGGTCGTGCCGACGATCACGCTCAGCTATCCGTCGAACATTCCCGAATTGCCCGGCCATAACTGGGCCAACGCCATCGCGATGGCGACCCCCATCGCACACAAGGGCGTCGTCGCCGGCGCCAAGGTGATCGCGATGACCACGCTCGACCTGCTGACCAAGCCGGAACTGCGCAAGGCGGCGAAGGACTATTTCACCAATGTCCAGACCAAAACCCAGAAATATGTCCCGATGATCTCAGCCACCGACAAGCCCGCGCTTGAGATCAACGAGGACATCATGGCCCGCTTCAAGCCGGAGCTGAGCAAATATTATTATGACCCGTCGAAATACCCGACCTATCTGGATCAGCTAGGCATCAAGTTCCCGATGCTCCAGATGCCGGCCGGGGCAGTGCCAGCTTCAGATTAGGAATCGCTCCTAATCGCAATTTCGTCCGATCCCCACCGTCATGGAACCATCCAAGCTGGTGACGGGGCGCGAAACGGCACGACAATTTTTCCCACTCTTCCCGGGGGAAGCATGGAGCGCTTTGCGCTGCGCGGGCGTCATGCAAACTTGCTCACGAAGCCATTGATCGGCTGAAGCCTGGCCGTCGAGCCGCACCCGGCGCCGATAACGGGACTGGAAACGAGATTTCTCCGCTGACGACAGCGACTGGAATGTGCACTCACGCGCCTGAGCAGCGACAGGGACAGGGATCAAGTCCAGAATCGTGACAGCACAGAAAGCGAATATGACTGTGACACGCATAGGGAGGGTCCGCACATTGATATCGTGATAGATGATAGCTGCGCGCCCCACGCCGAACAAATCGGTCAGCGCAGATGTCCGATGACGAAACGAGCCCGCTCCTCCACCGGGGCAAGCGGAAGGATCAGCGGCTCGTACCCATAGGCCGCATAGGTATCGACCATGATCTCGAAGGTGCGCTCCGCTTCGTCGGCGGATTGCTTGCGTTCCGCGTCCTGGTCGAAAATGTCCGGCCACCAGGGTGCGACGAACACTTGCCGCGCGTAACGGCAAAGCTGGGCCGCCTTGTCCATATGCGGCGGCACAAGCAGATCGTTTACCCGCAGGAAGCCGATCGTGTCCGGTACGCCGCGGTCGAAGATCACCGGCCCGTCCAGCGCCATTGCCTCGCGATGGGACCGCATCTCCCAGCTCAGGATCAATTCCGCGAAGGCATATTGATCAGCCCAGGGCAGCGCCTGACCGTCGATTGCCACCTGGTCTTGTATGATGGCACGGCCGCCCTCCGGCATGGTCTGACAGCCCATCGCGGCCAGTGCCTCGATAAGTGTCGTCTTGCCTGATCCCGGCCCGCCGGTGATGACCGTGAACCGGTCGATATTGTTCATGAAGGCGCTCCAACGCGTTCGGCGCGCGCGGCCACATCGGCCGGCGCCCGGACTTTCACATCATTATCGAAAAAGATGAAGACGTCGTCCCCTTGGCCGACCGCCTCATCCGTGCAGTGCCCCAAGAGGACCGGAAAGTCACCAGGGTAGTTGTGCCGTTACCAGCTTATCCGCACACCCACATTGCCGCCGAGGTTATTGAGTTCCGCGCGGGTGATGTTGGTGGTGTAGTCGCCGGTCGCGAAAAGGCTGACGGACTTGGACATCTGGGCCACCAGCCCGCCACCAAACTCCATCGAGGTGGCCTCGCGATTGGTGAGGATCGGATCGCCGACGCCGAAGGAAACGCTGTCGTTCGCTTCGAACGAATGCCACATGTTGAGCCGCAGATAGGGCTGCAGCACCGTGCCGCCGGCCGGAAGCGTTCCCCTCAGCCGGAAGCCGAGGCGCCCGGTGAAGCCGTCGTCGCTGTCGAACAGTACGGGCGAGAACAGGTCCTCCCGATCCTTCAGCGAGAAATGCTGCCAGATGATCTGTGCCTGCGGCTCGAACACCCAGGCGCTGTTCATCTCGATCGGATAGCCGCTTTCGAGCGACAAGGTGACGCCCTTGCCATCCAGATCGACGCCCACATCGCGCGCCGAACGGGAAGAGCCGTCGAACCAGGAATATTTGCCCACGGCGTCGACATACCAGCCGTTCGGCCCGATATGGGTCAAATAGGCGCCCGCGCTGGTTTCATCGAGCTTCAGCTTGCCGACGGTCAGGTTGTTCCAGCCGAGCGCAAAGCCGCGAACGTCGCCATCCATCCAGGTCTTGCCGAAGAAGACGCCGACATGGTTGCGGCTGCCGCCGTCTCCCTCATTCGCGAACAGGTCAAGCCCGCCCTGGAAGCCGTAGAGCGATCCGTCAAAGCTAGGCGAGACGGTGCCTTTCCAGCTCTGTTCCCGTTGCTCGCCGATGGCGCGGCCCCAGGCGGCCCTCAGCAAACCACTGTTGCCCGCCAGGATCAGCTGGTCGCCCTGCCGTTCGTGGAAAGTGCCGAGCGTCGTCAGGCCGAGCTGCTGGGCAGCGGCGGCCGCGACGGCATAGTTGGGAACCTCGATACGATAGAGCGGTATGACGTCCGCGACGGCAGGCGTCGCTCCCGGCGTTGGCGGCGCTGGCGGCACCGGCACTTCCGCGGTGGGCGGCGCGGGGACCGAGGGCGCTTCCTCAGGTGGTGTCGGCGGAGGCGTCGGTTCTTCGGGCGGTGTCGGTGACGGCTCCGGCTGAGGCGGCTGGATCCCCGAAGGCGCGGGCGCCGGAGTGGGCGGCGGCGGTGGTGCCGGCTGTTCCGGCGTCGGCGCGGGCGGAGGCGGCGGCAGAGTGGAGCGCAGATACCAGTTGTTCGCTGTCCCGGCCGTCACGCCGCCCTTGAACAGTAGATATTCATAGGCTCCCACGACCACCTGGTTGTTGAGTGCGAAGGCATTGGACGCCGTCGTCGCGCCGTTCAGCGCCTCGACGACCATGATCCCGTTCTGGACGGTCGCCGCTCCCTGCCCGCCGAGATTGACGACGGTCAGCCCCGTCCGGCCTGTCGCGGTACCGCCGGAAATCGCAAGCTTGTCGGACGGTGAGCTGTCATTGCCGAGCACGGTATGCAGGCGGATCTGACCGTTCGATCCCACATAGTTGCCGACGACGGTGAAGACATCAGTGGCAACAGCACCGCCGCTGGTCAGGTCGATCGTGCCGGCGTTGGTGACGGTCACGCGCTGACCGGCGGCAAAGGGCATCACCGAATAGCTTCCGCCACCCGCAAGCAGGCGACTGGCGCTGTCGATCGTCATCTGCCCGGTGCCGGTACCGGCGTCGCCGAGCGTCATGTTCCCGTCGAATGTCAGCGACGAGCCGTTCTTGACGTCGACGGACTCCCAATTCTTGAAGCGGGAGATTCCGCCGGTCACAACATGGTCGAACGTCAGCGCGTCAGTCTCCGATCCGCCGTCCACCAGCGGGGTCACCAGATTGGCAGCCGTCAGATTACGCAACGTCGCGACGTCATTGTCATCATTCATGTCGATCGCACCGCGAACGATGCCGCCGCCGTCCCAGGTCAGCACGTCCTCATCCTGGCCCAGGCGGAGTTCACCGCCGACCTCGCCGCCGGTTATGGTGATGCTGTCGGTGCCGCTGCTGATGCTGATATTGCCACCGACCCGGCCGTTAGACAGGATGATCGTGTCGTTGCCGAGGCCCGCGACCAGATTGTTGTCGATCGTGCCGCCGGACATGTCGAAGATATTGTTGGCCAGCTTCATGTCGACACGGCCAATGCGGCCGCCGGTCATCACGGCTGAATCGCCATCCTCGAACGCGCCAACGATATGGCCGTCCGACATGGTGAACGTGTCGAAGCCGTTCGACTGGTTGAGCGACGCGATCTGCCCGCCGGACATGACGAAATTGTCAATGTCATTACCTTGCGCGACATTGCCGGAAATCGTGCCGCCGCTGATCTCGAAATAGTTGGTTCCATCGCCCTGGTCGACCGCGCCCGTGATGCTGCCGCCGGTCATCACCATGCGGTCGGCGCCGGCGCCTAGTGAGACATTGCCGGAAATCGTGCCGCTGTTGTTGAACTCGTCATTGAACGCGCCGGTGAATTGCACCGCTGTCCCGCCCGTGCCGGTGATCGAGCCTGAATTTGTGAGGATCGTGGCCGCCCCTGCCCCGGTAACGCCCGTCACGCCGGATATCGTTCCCGATCCAAGGTTGGTTATCGTGCCGCCGGTCGCCAGTGAGACGCCATCGCCCGTTGCACTGGTGATCGAGCCCGAATTGTCGATGCTGTTTCCCGCGCCAAGCGCGGACACGCCATCGCCTGTGCCGCTGATATTGATGCTGCCGCCGTTCGTCAGGCTGCTCTGACTGTCGATCACCACGCCGTTGCTGTTGGCAACATTCAGTTCGCCAGCCGGTGTGATGTTGATCGTGACATTGCTCGAACCCGGCTGTGCGACGACAGGCACCGTGTCCGGCGTGACGCACGTTACCGTCTCACCCGTGGCCGGATTGCTGTTATCGCAAGCTGCATTGGCAGTGCCGATACAAAGCATCGAAGTGCCGCAAACCAAAATCGTTCGCGCGATCAGGTGGCCTGTGCGATTCCGTCCGAACGCATTGTTCATGAGTCCAACTCCCGAGCCTGACGATTTTCGAGGGGCACTAGGGAGAAAAGGTAAATTATGTAATGATGTCAATCATTCTGTGCATTTATCCGGACGAATTGTGTAAGTTAATTTATTAGCAACAAAACCTAGAAGTCCAGTTCGATGCGCGTTCCCAATGTGTGCAGACTATAGTCATCACGATCGCCTGCCAGGATGGCCGCGTCGTCATATTCGACATAGCCATAGTTCAGATTGAGGCGCAGATAGTTGATGGGCGTCCAAACGAGCGCCGCGATATAGGCGTTCTGCTTGCCGCCGATGATCGTCTGATCGATAAGGTCCAGATAATCATAGCGCAGGTTGAGCTGGATCGCGCCGACCCCGCCTTTCCCCAGCGGCCTTTGCGGGGCCGTACCGCCGAAGATGCCGTTGCGGTACGGCCGCGTATCCCCTCTCGTCAGGAAATAACCCACTTCCGCATAACCGCCGAAAAAGGTCGCATCCGGAAAGTCGGGGCGCTCCGCCGTCAGCCAATGACCTTCAGCCGCCATATGCCACGGCCCGTGAACGGCCGCTGCCTCGACGCCATAGTGAAGCTCCCGGTCGATATCCATCTCGGGCGTCGCCAGCACCCGGCTGTTGCTGCTGTGGACATAAGGGCGCTGGCGATAACGCACCGGCGTCTCCGCCAAGCGGTTGAGCGTCCGCAAATGCCCCGACGCGCCGAAATGGAGCTGGGTGTCACCGACAATCGGTGCGTAGACCAGGCGGCCGTCCACGCTAAAGCTGTTGTTCTCGTCGCCGCCGTCGGGCCCGTCGCTGTCATCGGCGAGCGCATCGATATTGTCGGTGAAGACACCCGCCTGGATCAACACGGCACCCATGCGGCGCTGCGCCGAAATGCCGAGCCGCCGTTCGAAGTTGAACGCATCGGTAAAGGCAGCCCGTTCCATGACCGAACCGGTGGTGTCGCCGATCAATTCGTCGAGCGACTGGAACTGGTTCTGGTTGCCGACGGCGAACAGCCAGGATTTGGTTTCATAGGTGATGAACGTGTCCACAACATCGACGCTGTTGTCCGACAGCTCGAACTCCAGCTTGTAGCCGATGCCGCTCCCCAGCTTCCCCTCGCCGCCCAATCGCAGCCGCCGGAATTCGTTGGAAAAGCCGAAGCCGCGATCGTTGATGCTGTCTGGCGCCGCGACATAATTGGCATCGGCCTGGATGCGGCCCTTCACCTTGAAGGCACGATCGGTGCTGACGAACTGGGGCGATCCTTTCCAGTCGATCGCGGTTTCGGGCGCGTCCGGCTTCTTTTCAGGAGCCGGCGCCTGGGCGATGGGAACCCGCGTCTCGGTGGATTTCTCGATTCCGCCGTCGAGCTTCTTCTCCAGCGCCCCCAGGCGTTCCTTTAACAGCTTGATTTCGTCGCGCAGGCTTTGCGCCTCTTCAGCCGAGAGCGATTGAGCATCCGCTGGCGTGGAAATGCAGCATCCAAACCCTATACTCGCTGAAAATGCGATCATGAGCTGCTTGGACATCTCGGTACCCTGTCATGGAAGTGCAACACTAATTGCGCGCACCTATAGCGCCTGATCATTGCAACCAAGATATCACAACACATGTTTCCAGAGAAAAAATCGGTTCACAAATCTGAGGACGAAAAATGACCGCCTATCGCAAAACAGATGAAGCCGTCGCCAAGCTGACGCCGGAGCAATTTCGTGTCACGCAGCAAAGCGGCACGGAGCGCCCGGGAACGGGCGAATATCTGAACAACAAGGAACCGGGCATCTATGTGGATATCGTCTCGGGAGAACCCTTGTTCGCCTCATCCGACAAATATGAGTCGGGTTGCGGCTGGCCGAGCTTCACCAAGCCGATCGAACCCGCCAACATCAGCGAACTGCGCGACACCACCCATGGCATGATCCGAACCGAAGTACGCTCGGCCAATGGCGACAGCCATCTGGGTCATGTTTTTCCGGATGGCCCCGCGGACCGCGGCGGCCTGCGCTATTGCATCAATTCCGCCTCGCTCCGCTTCATCCGTCGCGACGACATGGAAGCGGAAGGATATGGCGCCTATCTCGATCAGGTCGAGGATATCTGAGGCGGGATATCGAAGGTTGAAAGCAAGGCGCGGGATGCCGGATGCCGGGATATCGCCCATAGCCGTCTTCCGCACTTTCCGAATCCGTGGAGATGATGATGGCTTATTACTGCAAGCTGATTGAATCGCCGGTCGGCGAACTGACGCTGATTGCCAGCGCCAATGGGCTGGCCGCCATTCTGTGGGAAAATGACGATCCCGATCGCGTCCGGCTTGGCCCGCTTGTCGAAGACCCGGACAACCCCGTTCTTGTCGAGACGGCGAGGCAGCTTCGCGAATATTTCGCCGGCCGGTTGAGGGCGTTTGACGTGCCCCTGGATTTCAAGGGCACCGAATTTCAGAAAAGCGTCTGGCAAGCCCTGCTGACGATTCCATTCGGCGAGACCCGCAGCTATGGCGAGATCGCAAGGCAGATCGGCAGGCCGACCGCATTCCGTGCCGTGGGCGCCGCGAATGGCAGAAACCCGATTTCAATCATCGCCCCATGCCACCGGGTTATCGGGTCGAACGGAGCGCTGACGGGCTTTGCCGGAGGACTGGAAGCAAAGGAGCACCTGCTGGGCATCGAGAGCGGAAATGGCCCAGGCTGAGTTGGGATTTCATGCAGGTCCGTTTCCCGGTTCGAACATCGCCTCCTTTGACATCGCCCCTATATGTTGATATCAACATGTATCGCACGACAAGGAGAAGCGGCATGCCTATTGATCCCGATGCCGATATCGAGATTACGAGCTTTGCCTGGGTCCCCGACTTTGCACGCGGATTTGTCCGCGATCTGCGGCCGCGCTGGGCATGCGAAGAGGCGGGTATCGCCTATCGGGAACGATTGATCGACTTCGATACGGCCAAGGGTGAGGATTATCGGCGCGAGCAGCCGTTCGGTCAGGTGCCCGCCTATCGCGACGATGACGTGCAGATGTTCGAGAGCGGCGCCATGGTGCTGCGCATCGCGGAGCGTTCCGAAACGCTCATGCCGACAGATGCCGCCGGCCGGACGCGCGTTCTCACCTGGGTGACGGCCGCCTTGAACAGCGTGGAGCCATTCGTCTTCAACCTCACCGATATCGACACGTTCAATCCCGATGCCGAATGGGGCAAGCTGCGCCGGCCGGAGGTGATCGACAGTCTCCGTTCTCGCCTGAAAGGCGTGTCCGCCTGGCTGGGCGACAGGGACTATCTGGAGGGCGATTTCACCGCCGCCGACATCATCATGACAACGGTGCTGCGGGAAGTGTCGGATGATGCGCTGATGGCGGAATTCCCCAATCTGAATTCCTACCGCGCGAGATGTACCGAACGCCCGGCATTCGAACGGGCGTTGAACGCGCAACTCTCGTCCTTCAAACAGGAATTCGCCCCGGCCTAATCCTGCAACCGCAGACACCGGTCTGTCGATCAATCCCGTCGATTCTTTCGGGCCTGTACTCGCTTGCCAACAAGCTGCCCAACGGTTATTTGTCAGACAATAACAATATGCGGGAGGCTTGGATGAAGGGCACGGTTGCCGGATTTTTGATGTTCGTAACCGCCGCGATGGCTCCGGCCGTCGCGCAGACGCCAGGTGCGACACTCACCGTTCGGGCGGATCAACCGGGGCCGAGGATCGACCGCCGGATCTTCGGGCAATTTGCCGAGCATCTGGGCACCGGCATCTATGAGGGCGTCTGGGTGGGGCCGAAATCCAAGATTCCCAACACGCGCGGCATGCGGAACGATGTCGTCGCGGCGCTCAAGAATCTGAAAGTGCCCGTCGTCCGCTGGCCGGGCGGCTGCTTCGCCGACGAATATCATTGGCGCGAGGGCATCGGCCCGCGCAACAAGCGCCCGGTGAAGGTCAACACCCATTGGGGCGGCGTGACCGAGGACAATGCATTCGGCACGCATGAATTCATGGATTTCGCCGAGCAGATCGGTGCGGAAGCCTATGTTTCCGGCAATGTCGGCAACGGCACCCCGGCGGAGATGGCCGAATGGGTGGAATATATGACCGCCCCCGCCGGCAGCCTGGCCGATCTTCGTGCGAAGAACGGTCATAAGGAGCCGTGGAAGCTGCAATGGTTCGGCATCGGCAACGAACTGTGGGGCTGCGGCGGCAACATGCACGCGGAATATGCAGCCGACGTCACCCGGCGCTACTCGACATTCATCAAGGTGCCACGCGGCACCAAGACGATGAAGATCGCCAGCGGCGCATCGCACAACGCGGAAAGCTGGGCGGAGTATAATTGGACCGAAGTGATCATGCGGGAAGCCGGTTCGGAAATCGACGGCACCGGCGTGCATTACTACACCTTCCCCGGCGGCCAATCCAACAAAGGCTCGGCAACCGAGTTCGACGAAGAAGCCTGGGCTCGCACCCTCGCCAAGACATTACGCATGGACGAGTTCATTACGGGCCATGAAAAGATCATGGACAAATATGATCCGGAGAAGACCAAGATCATCGCCGTCGATGAATGGGGCGCATGGCATGACGCCACCCCCGGCAGTCACCCGGGCTTCCTGCAGCAGCAGAACACGTTGCGCGACGCGATGGTGGCAGCGCTCAACATCAACATCTTCACCAGGCACGCCGAACGGGTGAAGCTGGCCAACATCGCCCAGATGGTGAATGTGCTGCAGGCGATGATCCTGACGGACGGGCCGAAGATGGTGCTGACCCCGACCTATCACGTCTTCGAGATGTACAAGCCATTCCAGGACGCGACCTTCCTGCCCGTCGAGCTGAAATCGAGCTGGTATCACAAGGACCAGTGGGCCATCCCGTCGGTCAGCGCGACAGCCGCGCGTGGCACGGATGGAAAGGTCTATGTGGCGCTGGTCAATGTCGATCCCAACCAGCCCGCATCGGTCAGCGCGACGCTGAACGGTATTTCAGCCAGCAATATCGCAGGCCGTATCCTGACCGCTGAGACCATGCAGGCCCATAACGACTTCACCGCACCCGAGGCGATCAAGCCCGCCGCCTTCACCGGGGCGCAGGTGTCGGGCGGGACCTTGAGCGTGACGCTTCCCGCCAAGTCGATCGTGATGCTGGCGTTGCAATAAAATCAGGCGCGGTGCTCCTGCGAAAGCAGGAGCCCATATCAACGGGCGCCTCGACGCATCGGATATGGGTTCCGGGTCAAGCCCGGAGCACTGGCCAGCTTTGCTGGGATTTCACCCCCACCAGGGTTCGCCCTCCGCCATGTTGGCGCGGAGGAAATCGGGATCGAGGTCGACGCCCAATCCCGGCGCCTTCGACACCTGCATCCGCCCGTTGCGGATGACGATCGGGTTCGGTTTCGCCCAGGCGATCTTGTCGGCGTTCCGCGAGCATTCGATGCGCGGGCAGTTGAATAGGGCGGCGGCGAGCTGCTGCGACGCCATGTTCATTAGCAATCCGCTGACATTGTGCAGGGCGATGGGAATCCGGTAGCGACCGGCCAGATCAGCGATCATCTTGGTACCGGTGATCCCGCCGGAATTGATGATGTCCGGCTGGAAAATATCGACCGCCTGATTTTGCAGGAACGGAATGGCGTGCTCGGCCAGTTCCATATTCTCGCCGGTCATGATCGGCACCTTGGTCGCCCGCCTCAGCGCCATCCAGCCTTCCGACCAAGCCGGGGCCAGCGGGTCCTCGAAATAGATCGGGCTGATCGGCTCGACCGCGCGGGCGATGCCGATCGCGCTCGGCACGTCGAACTCGCAGTGGCAGTGGACCAGAATGTCGATGTCATCGCCAAAGGCTTCCCGCGCCATCGCGTAGGCGGTTTCCATGCGCTTGAAATCCTGCGGCCCCAGGCTTGGCGTATATTGCTGCATGGGTACGCCAAGCACATGGTGCGTATCCACCTTGAACGCCTTGAACCCGCGCGGATCGCTCTTCAATTGCTGCGCCCGGTCGGCCCATTCCGACTTGCTGAGGAAATCGCCGCCCGGACAGTGGGAATAAAGATCGATCTCGTCCCGGAAATTGCCGCCAAGCAGCTTCGAGACCGGCTGGTTCAGGATCTTGCCCGCCAGATCCCACAGCGCCATGTCGATACCACTCAACACGCGGATCTGCCGGCCCCGCTGCTCATAGGCATAGAACATGTTGTGGAAGTGAACCTGGATCGCCAGCGGATCCTTGCCGATAAGGCCGAGATGCGGCAGCCGTCCGCCGCCATTATAAGCCCGGATCACGGACCGGGCCATCGCGCCGTCCGTGCCGCATTCCCCATAGCCCGAAATGCCCGCGTCCGTTTCGATCTTGATGAGGGTGCGGCCTTCCTTCAGCTGCATCGCCTTGATCGCGGTGATCTTGACCGCTTCCCTTGCCTGCGCAGCCAGCGCGTCGAACGCGGAAAACATCGACAAGGCAGGCACCGACCAGGCCAGGGCGATGAGCAATTCCCTCCGATTCATCATCCCCTCCGATTGTGTTTTAGGCGTCTTGGTTGAAACCTATCAGAACAGGCAGCCGAAACGAGGGGGGGCCGATGAAGCTCTCATTCTGTGCATGCCGCAAATCCCCTTGTGCCGCGCCGCTTTTGCTGACACTTGTCTGAGTATACATTCAAGGGGACCGAGATGTCTAAATTGCCGAAAGCCACGCTAGCCCTCATCGCGTCGCTGGCTGCAACGCAGGCGAACGCCGCCACTGCGAAGCGCGAGGCGTTCGGCGCGCTGGCCGACGGCACGAAGATCGAGGCGGTCACGCTCACCAACGGCAACGGCGTGACGGCGCGGATCATGACATTGGGCGCGGCGCTGCAATCGCTGGTCGTGCCCGATCGCAACGGCAAGGGTGACGAAATCACGCTCGGCTACGACACTGCCGCTGAATATCTCGCCAAACCCAATTATTTCGGCGCGTCTATCGGCCGCTATGCCAATCGCATTCGTGCCGGAAAATTCAGCATCGACGGAACGGCCTATACGCTGCCGGTCAATGATGGCCCAAACCACCTTCACGGCGGCCCGGCCGGTTTCGACAAGCAGGTGTGGACAATCGTCTCCGTCTCAAGCGGCCCGGAAGCGCAAGTGACGCTCCGCTATCTGAGCAAGGATGGCGAGGCCGGTTACCCCGGCAATCTGGAAGCCACGGTCACCTATTCACTCAACGACCGCAACGAGCTGAAACTTGCCTATGGCGCGAAGACCGACAAGCCGACGGTCGTCAACCTCACTAATCACAGCTTCTTCAATCTGGCGGGTGCAGCCGCCGCCACCGACATTCTGGATCACAGGCTGACGCTCAACGCGTCGCGATTCACTCCCGTCGACAGCACCCTCATCCCGACCGGCGAATTGCGTTCGGTCGCAGGCACGCCCTTCGACTTCCGCAAGTCGACCGCCGTGGGCGCCCGCGTCCGCGACGGGCGGGACGAGCAGATTCGCGGCGGTCGCGGCTATGACCATAATTTCGTGATCGACGGCCAACCCGGCACGTTGCGTCCGGCAGCCCGGCTCGAGGATCCCGCGTCAGGCCGGGTGATGGAGCTTCTGGTGACGGGCCCCGGCGTTCAATTCTATTCCGGCAACTTCCTTGACGGGACGACGGTTGGCCGTGGCGGCCGCATCTACCGGCAGGGCGATGGGCTATGCCTGGAGCCGCAGGTCTTCCCCGACAGTCCCAACCACAGCGAATTTCCCTCCGCGCGCCTCGACCCCGGCCAGACCTATTCCAATGTCATGGTCCTGCGCTTTTCAACCTCCAAATAACTGGTTCAAATGACACAGACATCGCCAAAATCGAAGCTCCGCTCACGCGCCTGGTTCGACGATCCCTCCAATGCCGACATGACCGCGCTCTACCTTGAGCGGTACATGAATTTCGGCCTGAGCCTGGAGGAACTGCAATCCGGCAAGCCGATCATCGGCATCGCCCAGACCGGCAGCGACCTTTCGCCCTGCAACCGGCATCACCTGGTTCTGGCGGAACGTGTTCGGGAAGGCATTCGGGAGGCTGGCGGCATCGCGCTCGAATTCCCGGTCCATCCGATTCAGGAGACCGGCAAACGGCCGACCGCGGGGCTGGATCGCAATCTTGCCTATATGGCGTTGGTTGAGGTGCTGTTCGGCTATCCGATCGACGGCGTCGTCCTGACGATCGGCTGCGACAAGACCACGCCGGCCTGCCTGATGGCGGCCGCGACGGTCAACATTCCGGCGATCGCATTGTCGGTTGGCCCCATGCTCAACGGCTGGTTCAAGGGCGAACGGACTGGATCGGGCACGATCGTCTGGAAGGCGCGCGAACTGCTCGCCGCGGGCGAGATCGACTATAAGGGCTTCATCAAGCTCGTCGCGTCGTCAGCGCCGTCCACCGGCTTCTGCAATACCATGGGCACGGCGACGACGATGAACAGCCTGGCCGAAGCGCTCGGCATGTCCCTGCCCGGTTCAGCCGCCATTCCGGCGCCCTATCGCGATCGGCAGGAAATATCCTACGAAACCGGCAAGCGGATCGTTGAGATGGTGGCCGCGGATCGCAAGCCATCGGACATCCTGACGCGCGAAGCCTTCCTGAACGCCATTCGCGTCAACTCCGCGATCGGCGGATCGACCAATGCGCCGATCCACCTGAACGCGATTGCCCGCCATGTCGGGGCCGAACTCTCGATCGACGATTGGGAAACGCACGGGCGTGACATTCCGTTGATGGTGAACCTGCAACCGGCGGGCGAATATTTGGGCGAGGACTATTATCGCGCGGGCGGCGTTCCAGCCGTGGTCGCGGAACTGATGCGCAAGGGACTGATTTTCGAGGATGCGCTCACCGTGAACGGCAGCAGCATCGGCGACAATTGCCGCGACGCCAAGATCGAGGACGAACGCGTCATCATGCCGTTCGACGCGCCGATGAAGGAAGCCGCCGGCTTCTCCGTGCTGCGCGGCAATCTGTTCTCGAGCGCGGTGATGAAATTGTCGGTCATCTCGCCCGAGTTCCGCGAACGTTATCTGTCCAACCCCGACGACCCCGACGCATTTGAAGGTCCCGTCGTCGTCTTCGACGGACCGGAAGACTATCACGCCCGGATCGACGACCCTGAAAACGGGATCGATGCGAACACGCTGCTCATCATGCGCGGGGCTGGCCCGATCGGCTATCCCGGTGCCGCGGAAGTGGTGAACATGCGTCCGCCCGTCCAACTGCTTAAGGCCGGCATTCATTCCCTGCCGTGCATGGGCGACGGGCGCCAGTCGGGAACATCCGGCAGCCCCTCCATCCTCAATGCCTCGCCAGAGGCGGCGGCCGGAGGTGGTTTGGCGCTGCTGCGCACCGGCGACCGGGTCCGCATCGATCTGCGCAAGGGTGAAGCAAACGTGCTTCTGTCCGAAGAAGAACTGGCGAAGCGTCGCGCCGAACTGGAGGCGGCGGGGGGCTATGCCTATCCGGCCCACCAGACCCCCTGGCAGGAAATGCAGCGCGCCTGGATCGGCCAGATGGAAACCGGCGCGGTTCTTGAGCCGGCGGTCTCCTATCAACGGATCGCCCAGACCATCGGCGTTCCGCGCCACAATCACTGAGAGCCGGAAAAGCGCAGTCCCAAGGAGAGAATGATGGCAGGTGGTGCACCCATTGATCTGGCGGTCCCGGGAGGATCGGGTTCCGGCGGCAATTACAAGTTCGCACTCGGCGTGCTTGCCTCGGTGTTCTTCATCTGGGGCTTCGCCACGGTGCTTAACGATATTCTCGTGCCGCACTTGAAATCCGTTTTTCAGCTGAATTACGGCCAGTCTCTGCTGATCCAGTTCGTTTTCTATCTCGGCTATTTCGTGATGTCGCTGCCCGCCGCGAAGCTGCTTGAGCGGATCGGCTACAAGTCGAGCGTCGTGACCGGCCTGATCGGAATGGCGATTGCAGCGCTCTGTTTCATCCCGGCGGCGGGCCTGACGTCGTTCGGAGTCTTTTTGGGAGCGCTCTTCCTGCTCGCCTCGGCCATCGCGTTGCTGCAGGTCGCGGCCAATCCCTATGTCGCCGTCATCGGGCCGCCGGAATCCGCCTCATCCCGCCTCACGCTGGTTCAGGCCTTCAATTCGATGGGGACGTTCTTCGCCCCGATGTTCGGCAGCTTCCTCATCCTGGGGCGGAGCAGTGGCGGCACGGCTGAGGGTGGACAAGCGGTTCTGACCGAGGCGGAGCGCATCGCCGACGCGCAGGCGGTGCAGCTTCCCTATCTGCTGATCGCGATCGTGCTCGGCATCCTTGCCTTCGTCATCTGGAAGACGCGCCTGCCGGATCTGGATGCCCAGCATCGCCGTGCCGCGCGTGCCGAGCGACGGGGGATGAGTCTCTGGAATCACCGCAACCTGGTGTTCGGCGTCATCGCGATCTTCATCTACATGATCGCCGAGATCGGCGTCGGCTCGCTGCTGGTGAACTTCATTTCCCTGCCGCACATCGGCAACCTCACCCATGAGCAGGCGGGTTTCTACCTTTCGCTGTTCTGGGGCGGCGCAATGGTCGGCCGCTTCATCGGCGCAGGCGTCATGACCCGCGTCAGGGCGGAATATGTGCTTGCGGGCGTGAGCATCGGCGGCGCGATATTGGTGTTGATCGCGGTCTTCTCATCCGGTCCGCTGGCGATGTGGTCGCTGATCGCGATCGGCCTGTGCCATTCGATCATGTTCCCGACCATCTTCACGCTGGGAATACGCGGATTGGGACCTTTGACGGAGGAAGGATCCGGCCTGCTCATCATGGCGATCGCCGGCGGTGCGCTCGCCGCTCTGCAGGGGGTTTTCGCCGACAATTACAGCCTTCAGTGGAGCTTCCTGCTGCCCGGCCTCTGCTATTTCTACATATTGTTCTACGCGCTGTGGGGCAGCAAGGTGACGGGCGGGACTACACAGCCTTCGAACTGATCAGGCTTCCCGCGAAAGCGTGTCGCTGAGGGCGAGGTCCACCAGGTTCTTCATCGCCGCATGGGCCGCGAAAGGGTCCGCAAAGGCGATTGCCTCATAGACGGCGCGGTGGTCCGCCACCGCGTCGCGCTGCAACCGGTTACGCCGCGACTTGTAGATCGTCGTCCACGCAACGGCCGCACCGATGCCGCTGGACAGCGAGAGCAGGAACGGATTTGCCGATGCTTCGAGCAAGGCCGCATGGAATTCCTGATCGGCCGCCCGGCCCCGGGGTGAAGTGAGCTTGTGCTCTTCCATCTCGGCAACTGCCGTTTTCATGCGCTGCAGCTGGTCTTCATTCCGCCGGGTCGCTGCCAGAGCGGCAATGCGGGGTTCGACGATCCCGCGAAGTTCGAACAGGTTCGCGATCAGATTTGGCGGCGGCTCCGTCTCGAAGATCCAGGAAATCACATCGGGATCGAGCAGAGTCCATTTCGACTGATCGCTGACCCGGGTGCCGGTTTTGGGCCGCGCCTCCACCAGCCCCTTGGCCGCCAGAATGCGGACAGCCTCCCGATAGGCTGTGCGCGATACGTTCAGGCTGTCGGAAGCAGCGACTTCGCCATCCAATATGTGGCCCGGCGCATATTGCCCCGAAACGATCTTCACGCCGATATCGCGGGCGATGCTGCCGTGAATGCGCAGGCGCCTGCGTGACGTTTCCTCTACCTGCGCTGATTCATCCGTTGTGGCCATGGTTCCGTGTAACGAGATGAACGGATTCTAGCTATCCCACTCGAACGGGGCGACGACCGTGCGGCGTCCGATGAGGAACGCGTCGGCCACATGGCGAAACGGCTGAAGATCGACATCGCTCCGGCCCGCCGCGATAAGCTCGGCAAAGCGGCGATAGAGCCGATGATATTCGGGCTCCTCGCCCACATCGACCGGATCACCGTTCACCGCCATCTTTGACGCGCCCATCGACAGCACGAGCCGGCCTTCGCTCGTTTGGACGAGGATATCCCAGCTTTGCGGCCCCCGTTGGTCAAAATCGAATTCGACCGAAACCGGCACCGCATTTCTGTCGGTGAAGAGCAGGCTGGCGGCAATCGGCGCCGCGCGATTTGCGGGAAAGCGCAGATCAGCCTTTTCGAGGAGCAGAGGATCGGGAAGGATCGCCGTCAGGACCGAAAGCGCGTTGATGCCCGGATCGAAGACGCCAATTCCGGGCTCCCAGATCCATTCCTGTCCGGGGTGCCATACGCGCACATCTTCCTTCCACGTCACCGCGACGCTTTGAATTGTCTTTCCGCGCAGCCATTCGCGCGCCGGAATGACGGTGGCCGCTTCGCGCGAATGCCATGTGGTGAAAACCGTTCTACCCGCCTCATGTGCGAGCCGAGCAAAACTTTCCGCCTCGCTGATCGTGGCTGCCGGAGGTTTTTCGATCATCACGTGAAGGTTGTGGGCAAGCGCCTCAACCACCAGGTCCACGCGGCCGCGCGGCGGCGTGCAGATCGATACCGCCGCGACATCGGGGCGGGCCGCCATCATTTCGGTTATGGTTTCGAATGCCGGCACGCCCGCAGGCGCAGCGTGGTGCGTGACGGCGGCCACAAGGTCGAAATCATTGCTGGCGGCCAGCGTCGGGACGTGAGCGTCGCGCGCGATCTTGCCGATGCCGACGAGAGCGACCGGAACCCTGGTCACAGTGCGCTCACCGTCACATCGTGCGCCGCATCCTTGGTCAGCGGATTGCGGAGCGGCAATGCGAACGGCGCTGCCGCGACCTCGAATATGTCGCCCTCCTGCGTCTGGAATCCATCGGAAAAGGACAATGTCGCCGTGCCGAAGAAATGGACGTGAATGTCGCCGGGGCGACGGAACAGCGCATATTTGAAATGATGGTGTTCAAGGTTGGCGATGCTGTGGGACATGTTGGCCTCGCCCGACAGGAACGGCTTCTCCCACGCAATCTCGCCCGCGCGATGGATGCGGCTGGTTCCCCGGATATCGGCCGGCAGGTCCCCCAGAAGCAGTTCGGCACCCAGCGCGGCGGGGCGAAGCTTGCTGTGAGCCAGCCAGAGGTAGTTGCCTCGTTCGGTAATATGATCGGAAAATTCATTGGCGAGCGCGAAGCCCAGCCGATGCGGCCGGCCATCCTGGTCGATGATATAGATACCAGCGATTTCCGGTTCCTCACCGCCATCCAGCGCGAAGGAGGGTGACGCAAGCGGCGCCCCGCTGCCGACCAGGCCCGATCCATCGCCCTTGTAGAACCATTCCGGCTGCACGCCGGGCTGGTCGTCCGAAGGCTTGCCGCCTTCCAGGCCCATCATGAACATCCGCATGGAATCGGTAAGATCACCCGCAGCGGCCGCCTGATGCATCTTGTGCCTGCCCTCCGCCGAACCGAGGTGGGTCAGGCCCGTGCCGGTCATGTAGAGATGGGCGGGATCAGCATGATCGATCGGCGCGAGCAGGCGGCCATCCGATTGAGCAGCCTGCAGATCAACGGCCTCCCCCTTGCGGGCACGCGCCGCATCGGCAAGGCTCTGGCCATGCTGAATGGCGATAAGCGCCAGCTCGTAAGTGCGATCGATGCCTGTCACCAGCCACGACTTCTCGCCTTCCGACATGGCAAGCCGGCGTTCGCCCGTTTCCGATTGTAGCTGCGTCAGTCGTAGGTGCATCACATTCCTCACATTCGATCTTTCCGCCCCATAAGCGACGGACCGCCTGGGCCCAAATGTCATTACTCAGACATTTGAATATGGTCCACCGAATTCCCCGCCTTAAAGGGGTCGGTCACCCCATCAGTGGGCGATCGTTTCGCCGACCCAGCGGAATTTCCGCTTCGCTGCATTCAATCTGGCGACGGCAACGGAGAAAAGCTCTTCGGCGCTGATCGCCGCTGAACTGGTCGCGGCGCCCACGCATGGCGCGATGTGCAGAAGATAGCCCTGCCAGTAAACGGGCGCTGCCAGGTCCCGCATCAAACGGCGTCCCTTTTGACCGAGCGCCTTCAATCCCGCCGGAGCGCTCGTGAGAACTGCAAATCGATACTCGCCAATTCTGGCAATCAAAGGCGCATCATCGGAAAAGCCGTCGAGCCGCGATACGATCGCATGGAAGCAGGCATCACGCGCCGAAACGCCGAATTTTCGCGCGATACCTTCGATTCCATCCACATCTATCGCCAGCAGGATTGCCGGAGAAGCATCAGACGAGCAGTCCTGGAAAAACCGCGCTTCGAAGGCTGAACATGTAGCGAATCCGGTAAGGGTATCGATCCCAGCCGTCCCTTTCAGCCGCTCCCGTCGAAGCCGTTCTATGCTGATGTCCTGCTTCGTCCCGAACAGGCGCCGTGGTCGCGTTCCATCACATGCCAGGGTCGCGGTCAGGCGCATCCAACGATGCTCGCCATCCGGCCTGATCAGCCGCGCGTCCATGGTGAACCCCCGGCGATGCCTGATCACGTATGCGCGCAGCATCTCCATCGCTTCCCGCGATTCCTCGCAATAGAGCGCGACGGCATCCGCTCTTTGAATCCGTATGTTCGAGGGCAGGCCGAAGAGATCGAACACCTTCGGCGTCCATTTGAGAGAATTATCCCTGAGGTCGCATTCCCATGCCCCAAGCTGGGGCAGTTTCCGCAACTGATCGGGAGTTGCGGGCATCGCCGCTGAATCCTGGTCGCCCGTATTTGCGGCTATGGGATCCAACAGGGTCGGCAACGGCCATGTGTGAAAGAGCGGCCACGGATCCGAAAGGCCAACCATCCAGCCAAGTTCAGCATGCCCCATGACGGGCACTTTAACCACATTCGATTAAGGGCTTCTTACACGACCGTTAGCAGATTGGCATCGCGGGCGAGGCGCCAGCGACCGTCCTCACACTTGCGCACGATGGTCAATGTATAGCCCGATCGACGGACGGCCGCGCCGCCGGGTGGTGTCGCGGTCATGTCGATGCGATTGCGAAGATAAGCCCAATCGCCCAACAGCTTGATTTCGATGACTTCGCTGCTTCCATCGAGCCGGATATCCTTCATCTCTGCAGAAGCAGCCGCAAAAGCCTCTTTTCCAAATGGCTCTGCGCCTGGAACCATGAAGACGACATCGTCGGTCATCAGGTCAAGAACCGTGTCGAGGTCACCGGTCTTGCTCGCCTCCATCCACTGGTCGATCACATTCCGGATCGCTCGCTCATCTTCGGTCATGGTCACTCTCCGGGTTGATTTCAGATATCGACCGCATGTCCGGCCGTGAATCCGCCGTCTACGGCGATGGCCTGTCCCGTGATCCAGGCTGCCTGGTCGGACAGGAGGAAAAGGGCCGCATTCGCGATATCCTCCGGTTCGCCGAGACGACCCAGCGGATGCAGCGCCGTAAGCCGTTCAACGCGCTCGACGTCGTTCAGGATCCCGGTCAGCAGAGGGGTCCGTACAAAACCGGGGCATAGGCAATTCACCCGCACGCCATGGCGTGCATAATCGAGCGCCATGTTGCGCGTCAGCGCGACGATCGCTCCCTTGCTGGCGCTATAGGCGGCGCGGTTGCGCGTCCCCGTTACCCCGACGACGGATGCCAGATGCAGGATGGCGCCCCCTGCCCCAATCATCAACGGCAGCACATGCTTCGAAATCAGGAACGAACCGCGCAGGTTGACGTGCATCACGGCGTCGAAGTCCGTCATTTCGGCCTCATCCACCGGTGCGCGCCGGGAAATGCCGGCGCTGTTCACCAGGGCGTCGACGCGTTGCAGATCCGCCAGTGCTTCCCGCACGGCATTTTCATCGCCAACGTCGCAGATCCGGCTATCCGGGAAGGGCGCCTCGATACGGTCGATCGCAATCACCTCGGCACCCTCGGCCATGCAGGCGTGTGCGATTGCCGCCCCCAGGCCGGAAGCAGCCCCGGTTACGATCACCCTTTTTCCCTGGAAGCGCATGCTGCGGCATAACAGCCGCAGCATTGGGCCTCGTCAAGCGATCAACGCGCCGGCGCGACCAGCGCGAACATCGCGCCTTGCGGGTCAACGCATTGAATGATCCAGGCAGGGCCCGGCACTTCCATCGGTTCCTCGATGATCTTTCCGCCATTCGCCTTGACCCGGGCCATGGCGGTATCGATCGCATCGACATTGAAGTAATATTGCCAAAGCGGACCCGGCATTCCCGGCTGTCGCGTCATCATTCCACCGATCGCGTCACGGTATGACTCTTCGCTTGACAGATAAGGTTGGTATCAACATATATTCTGCATGTCAAAACCGGTGACCGTTCCTTTCGAAACCACGCTTCTCGTCCGGGATTGCTGCCTGTGCCTGCACACGCAACGCGCGGCACGGGCATTGGCACGGATCTTCGACGAAGCCCTGAAACCGGCCGGGCTGACCAACGGCCAGTTCTCGCTGCTGATGTCGCTCAACCGGCCCGTGCCGCCTTCGATCGGATCGGTTGCATCGTTGCTGGCAATGGACCGGACGACGCTGACGGCCAATATCAAGCCGCTGGAACGCCGCGGATTGCTGAAGGTCTCGATCGATCCGGACGATCGACGCGGGCGGCTGCTGACCCTGACCGATGATGGACGCGCAGTGTTGGCGAATGCGGTGCCCATCTGGGAACGGACGCATGCAGAAGTCGAAAAGCGCCTGCCCGGCGGCAATGCCGCGGAGCTTCGTCAGGCACTCAATGCGTTGACGTGATCCCGTCCTCCAGCGCGGCGGTGAACCGCCTGCGCCACCAAATCACATCCTGCTCGCGCACATTGTCGAACATCGGCCGCCACCGGCGGATGCGCTCCTCGCGAGTCATGCGCAGGGCGGTATCAATTGCGTCGGAGATTTCGTCGGCGCTGTAGGGATTGACCAGCAATGCCCGGTCAAGTTGCGCGGCCGCCCCCGCAAAGCGCGACAGAATGAGGACGCCGGGGTCCTCAGGATCCTGTGCGGCGATATACTCCTTGGCGACCAGGTTCATTCCATCCCGCAACGGCGTGACCAGCCCGATCCGGGCGGCGCGATAGACGCCGGCGAGCACCTCGCGCGGAAAGCCGTGATTGACATAGCGGAGCGGCACCCAATCGATATCCGCATATTCGCCGTTGATGCGTCCCGATGTCGCATCCAATACCGCACGGATGGCGCGATAGCTCTCGACATTGCTGCGTGACGGGGGCGCGATCTGCAGCAGGTAGACGAGCGCATGCTTGTCGGGATGCAATTGCAGGAACCGCTCATAGCCGTCGAACCGGTCCGCCAATCCCTTCGAATAATCGAGGCGGTCGACGCCCACGATCAGGCTGCGGCCGACGCCGCTTGCGTCCATGCGATCCTTTGCTTCCCTCGCCTCCTCGCCATTGGCACCGGCTATGAATTGCTCCGCGTCGATGCCGATCGGGCAGGCGATCGCCCGGATCGTGCGGGCCCCCACCGTGACCTCTCCATTTCCCCCCACCTCGCCGTCCATTTCATGGACGACATAGTGAAGGAAGGATTCCAGCCATTCTTCGGTCTGAAAGCCGACCACGTCATAGGCGAACAGGGACTCGACCAGCCGTCTATGGTGCGGCAGCGCAACCAGCAGCGATGTGGGCGGCCAGGGAATGTGCAGGAAGAAGCCGATCCGGTTCTCGACACCTTGCTGGCGCAGCATCCAGCCGAGCGGGATCATGTGATAGTCATGGACCCAGATCAGGTCGTCGGGCTGGATATGCGGGCCGATGATCTTGCCGAAGCTGCGGTTGACCCGCTCATACCCGCCCTGAAAATCGCGATCCAGCTCGGTCAGATCCAACCGGTAGTGGAACAGCGGCCACAATGTCCGGTTGGCATAGCCGTCATAATATTCCTCGACGTCGATCTCCGGCAGGTCGGTGGTTGCCGAGGTGACACCGTTCCAAGTTGCAAAGCGCAGATTGACGTCATCACCCGTCTCGCCGGACCAGCCGAACCAGATGCCGCTATGCTCACGAAGCGCAGCGGTGAGCGCCACGGCAAGGCCACCATGGGCGGCATTGTCTTCGGCGGTCGGCACTTGAACACGATTGGAGACGATGATCAGCCTGCTCATCGGATCGCACTCCACGGTTTGCTCAACATCACGGCGCAATTGATGAGACCGACAAGCGAATAGGTCTGCGGATAGTTTCCCCAAAGCTCGCCGCTGACGGGATCGATATCTTCCGACAGCAGTCCCGCCCGCGTACGGCGGCTCAACATTTCCTCGAACAGCAGGCGCGCGTCCGCATCTCGTCCCGTGAAGTGAAGCGCCTCGATCAGCCAGAATGTGCAGACGTTGAACGCCGTTTCCGGCAGGCCGAAATCATCCTCGCTGTCGTAGCGGAGCATGTGGGAACCGCGCCGAAGCCCCTTTTCGACCGCCTCCAGCGTGCCACGAAAACGCGGGTCATCGGGCGCCACGAACCGCAGGTCGAGAAGCTGGATCAGGCTGGCATCCAGATTGTCGCCGGTAAACGTCGCAGATAGCCGGTTGGTGTCGGGCCGCCAGGCTTCCTGCTCGATCGTCGCCCGGATGGTCGCAGCGCGTTCGGCCCACAGGGCGGCTCGATCAGGCAGCTCGAGCACCTCAGCGGCGTTGGCCAGCCGATCGCAGGCGGCCCAGCACATCGCCACCGAATAGGTATGGACGTGGCTCTTGGTCCTCAGCTCCCACAAGCCGGCATCCGCTTTGTCATGCACTTGCCAGGCACGTTCGCCGATGGGTTCAAGCGCGTGGAAATCCTCGATACCGCCCAGACGGAGAAGGCGTTGATCGAAGAAGGCCTGAACATTGGACAGGATGATCTGGCCATAGGCGTCATGCTGGACCTGTTCATAGGCTTGGTTGCCGACGCGCACCGGCCCCATCCCGCGATACCCGGTCAGCGTGCTTTCGGTCCGTTCCGTCAGCTGCTTCTCGCCGCCCACGCCGTAAAGGGGCTGGATATATCCGCCCGCTGCATTGTCCACGATGTTGCGCAGATATTCGAGATAGCTTTCAAGCACGTCGAGCGCGCCCAGCCGGTTGAGCGCCTGAACGGTATAGTAGGCGTCCCTGATCCAGCAGTAGCGATAATCCCAATTGCGCGCTGAATTCGCATGTTCGGGAATTGAGGTGGTGAGCGCAGCGACGATCGCGCCCGTTTCCTCATGCTGGCACATCTTCAGCGTGATCGCGGACCGGATCACGGCATCCTGCCATTCGAACGGCGTCGCAAGGCCGCGAACCCAATGCTGCCATTCCTCGACGGTGCGGTCGAGCATCAGATCGAGCGAATGAACGATGTCGTCGGCGAAGCTCTCGTCCGGCCCCAGGAAGAAATGCAGCGGATGCTCGACCCGGAACAATCGCTCATCCTCGACCCAGCCGATCGGCGCGCTGGTCGAGAGGCGAAGCGTCATATGGGTGAGCAGGTAGCGGATATGGTTGGTGCCGCGTGTCGTATGCGCGCCCTCCGCTCCCCAATTTCGCGCCGGGCGCAGCCTGACCCTGACCCGTGGGCTGCCGGCGACCGGGCGGACGATGCGGGCGAACGCGACAGGCCGGAACATCCGCCCATGCCGCTTGAAGCGCGGACAGAAATCGATCACGTCGATCGCGTTTCCGGCCGCGTCCACGTGCCGCGTCGTCAGGATCGGGGTGTTGCGGATGTAGGACTGGGTCGTCTCGACGCTGTCCTCCAGATCGATCTCCCAAAAACCGATCGCCCCCTCACCCGCCGGCGGTGCATCGTCGAGCAGCGAGCAGAATGCCGGATCGCCATCCACGCGCGGAACGCATCCCCACACGAAGCGACCACGCCGATCGATGAGCGCCGAAACCTGGCAATTGCCGATCGGCCAAAGGTCCAGAGATGCCGTCATGCCGCGGCGGCACCCAGCCAGGCGTGGACGGCGGACACGTCCGGAAGCCGGTAGCGCGCGGCGGTTTCCCGGGCGGGGCCGATCAATATGCCCGCGCCCTTCCTTGCCGCCGCAATTACGAAGCCTGTTTCGTCGGTCACATCGTCTCCCAGGAACAGGGGCCGGTGGCCTGCGAATGGCGGCCGGTCCAGCAAGGTTGCGATCGCGCTGCCTTTGTCATGGCCCGGCACGCGCAGCTCGACCAGCATCTTGCCGGTCTGGATCTCAAGAACGTGTGCCTGCGCAAATTGCTCCGCCAGCGCATGCACTTCATTCCGGACGGCAGGATCGAGCCGATAGTGGATTGCGACACCCAATGTCTTGTCCTCGATCACCACGCCATGCCTGTCGGTGAACCGCTCGGTGAACAGCGCGCTTGCCTCAGCCAGCGCGGCAGGGCGATCCGGACCGGCAATCGTGCCGCCAATGTTGCGGATTTCGGCGCCATGGCTGCCCGCCACGGTCATGCGCACGGCGCCCGGAAGCAGCTCATCGAGTTGAGCCACCGATCGGCCACTGACCAGCGCCACCCGTCCATCGAGCGCGACCATCAGCCGCTGGAGCAAAGGACCAAGTCCCACGCCGATGCTGACCGCGTCGGGCCGTTCCGCCAGCTCAACCAGCGTCCCGTCGAAATCGAGGAACAGGCTGGCCCCGGCAAGCAGGCCGATTGGAGGTTCGGCAAGTAGCATCAGTCGACGTGCGGCACGCTGACCGTCACATGCAGGCCGCCCGACGGATCGTTCCGGAAATCGAGTTTCCCGCCGAAACGCTGCAGCAGCCGGTGGGCGGTCGGAATGCCAAGCCCGAAGCCGGCGGTATCGCGGGCGCGGGCCTCATCCACCCGAAAGAAGGGATCGAGGATTTGATCCATGCAATCATCGGGAATACCTGGGCCGTTGTCCTTGATGTGCACTTGCCACTCGTCTCCTTGCCGATCGACCCGCACGTCGACCTTTCCTCCATATTGCACGGCATTCTCGATCAACGGCCGCAGCGCGAGGTTCAGCGGTTCGCGATACGTGAACACCGGGGCCTGATCCGGACTCTCAAGGGAAATCACGCCCTTCCACGGGGCAAGAAGTCCGCGAACCTCCAGTGCAAGGTCGAACTTTTCAGGCTCGCTCGTCATATTCTGCGCCCGCAGGAAACCGAGCAGCGACGTCAGCATCGCATCCATTTCTGCGGTGCTGCCGTCGACGATCTCCTTTATGTCCTGCGGCTCGACGAAATCGGATGCCACTTTCAGGCGACTGATCGGAGTGCGCAGATCATGGCTGATCGCTTCGAAAGCCTTGGCCTGGTCTGCGAGGATCAGGGCAATCCGTTCCTGCATCTCGTTGAACGACCGGCTGAGATTACGCAGATCAGCCGGCCCCTTCTCGACAAACTCGACACGGCGCCCCTCACCCACCCGCCGCGTCGCCTCGGTAAGCTGGCGAAGCGGCTCGCCGAGCAGCCGCAGGACATAGAGACAGGCGAGCAGGCAGATAAGGGTCAGCGCCAGGGTCATGATGATGGCGCGCAGAGCAATGGGCCAACCGGCGGAAATGTCATGAGAACGAAAGTTCAGCCAATCGCCGTCGTCCAGTTGCATCGAGCCGATCAGATGCTCCCGCCCGCCGGGCGCGCGGTCGATCGCAAGGCTCAGCGGGGGTACGGCCAGCTCCGGCTCCCATTCGATGATCTGGCGCTTGATCGAATCCGTTTCTTCCGCCCTGCCCGCGCCGCCGATCGTCGGGGCCGACGCAACCGCCACATCCAGGTGCTTCGTGCTCATGACCTTCGCGACGTCGAGCGAATCCTGGGCGTCGAGCCGGCGGCTCACTACCAGCAGTTCTGCCACCCGCCTGGCATGATCCTCACGGATCGTCTGCCTGTCGATCGCCTCGTAGAAAAGGATGCTCGCCGCGACCTGCAGCAACGTGACGGCAAGAACCACCAGCATTGCACGACCGATCAACCTTTGCGGAGATAGTCCGACCTGCATCGATCGAGACATGTCCTTTTTGGACCGGTACTGTCAACGAACGGACGCGCCTTGCGACGCTTAATCTCCTGTCGAGCCGGTTACCTTCACCGCACCAACGAACACATAGCCGGCGCCACGTTCGGCGCGTAGCGGCAGTGAGCGATCGGCTTCCGTCTCGACCTTGCGGCGCAGTTTGGAAATCAGGACGTCCAGGCTGCGGCTGTGGTCGAGCGTGCTGCGCCGGCGGAAACTGGCGTGCAGCGCCTCACGCGGCTGGGGAACCCGCGGATTGAGAAAGAGCAGTTTGAGCAGCGCGCGTTCGGCATCGGAAAGTGCGATCTCCTGGCCGGCCGGCGCAATCAGGCGGTGGCCATCCAGATCCAGCGTCCACAGGTCGCCCTCATCAGCAGCGCGGCGCGCGCCAACCCCTTGCGATTCCGCGAAACGGGCAAGATTCTTCACGACCGCCATCAATTCATCGACGTCGACAGGCTTTGCCAGCACATGATCGATGCCAAGCGACAAGGCGAGAATGCGTTCGTCCCTGCTTTTCGAATCAGTCAGCAGCACGATGCCGTTACGGGACATCGTCCTCACCGTCGTCGCCACCACCAGCGCGTTGCCCGGTGCTTCCTTGTCCAGAATCAGAACGTCGAAACCGACCGATCCGAGCACATCCCTGAACACGTCGCAATCCGCGTAGATCTCATGTGTGAACGAGGTTCGCTCGAACCGCTCCACCAGAACTCCCAAGAGTTCTTCATCCTCACTGACTAATGCAATGCGCAACGATTGCCCCCGTTCATCGAGAATGCCCCGCCTGGCATATTTTCCAATAATCTTGGATACATACCAACACGCCCGCGGAACAACTACGCCCTTGGGAAGCGGTTTGGCAACACCCCAATGACGCCATTTCGACGGGCTCCATTGCGCGTGCGCCGACGCGTTTTACTCCATGCGGAATGAAATGGGGAAATGTTTCCGCTGAATCGCACAGCGGACAAGGGAATATGGCAAGCCCAACCGGAATGGATTGGCGGATAAAAAAGGGGCCGGAGGATTTGCATCCACCGGCCCCTTCTCCCCTCCTTATTATCTCAATTCCATTTATTGCGTTTCAGCACCGCCTGAAATTGCTCCTTCGACATCGGCATCTTTTCGGGGTTTGCATCGACCCATTTCAGAAATGCTGCCCGAACCGTGGGTGACCATTGGGTATCGATGTCGGCCGGGCCGAATTGCCCGGTGCGCACTGCCTGATGGCCGAACTGATCGCGCAGTGCCGTAAACTCGGATTGGGTGATGACCAGTTCCGCGAGATGCGCCGGGATGAACACGACGCCACCGAATTTCGCGACCACGATATCGCCCGGCAGCACGGATGCCCGGCCAATGCGGATCGGCGCATTGATCTCGGTCATCTGCATTTCCTGGATGAAGGACGGATCGGCCTCACGGAAATAGCCGTTGAATCCCTCGATATCGGAAAGGCCTTCCAGGTCACGAACGCTGCCGTCGAACACAAAACCATTTTTCGACTTGGCGTAGATGGAGTTGCCCAGAATATCGCCGATCAACGTCCCGTCGACCACCTTGCCATAGCCATCGGCGACATAGATATCGCCCGGCTGCAGCTCGTTGATCGGCAGGATGTTCGGCGCTCCCGTCTTGCCCATCTGCTTGGCGCGCGCGGCCAGCGGATCACGCATGTCCGGCCGGGCCGGCATATATTGCGCCGTCAACGCGCGGCCGACGATCGTCTGGCCTTCGTGAACCGCCTGCCAACGGGATTCGAACTGGTTGTTGTAACCTTGCCCCCTCAGCGTCCCCCATGCCTCTTCAAGCGAGATCGATGCGGCACGCCTGACCAGATCGTCCGATACCTTCGGCCGTCCATCCGGGAAGCGCTCGCCCGTCCATTGAGACGTATAGAAACGAACGTCCTCGGCACTTTTCATCACCTGCGCCGCGGCGGGAGCCGTGGCCAGCAGGCTTGCCGCCAGCAAAGCGGCTGAAAACAGCGTCTTCATGGCACCCCCCTTTTATCGATCCGACGTGTCCCACTTGTTGCGCTTGAGCACAGCCTGGAACTGTTCCTTCGTCATCGGCACCTTGTCCGGATTGGCGTCGACCCATTTCAGGAAGGCCGATCGTACCGTCGGCGACCATTCGGTATCGATGTCGGCCGGACCGAACTGACCGGTGCGAACAGCCTGATGGCCGAACGCATCGCGCAATGCGGTGAATTCCGATTGGGTGATGACCAGCTCCGCCAGATGCGCCGGGATGAACACGACGCCGCCGAACTTCGCCAGCACGATATCGCCCGGCAGCACGGATGCCCGGCCAATGCGGATCGGGCCGTTGATCTCGGTCATCTGCATTTCGCGGATCGCCGACGGATCGGCTTCACGGAAATAGCCGTTGAACCCTTCGATCTCCGACAATCCCTGCAGATCGCGAACGCTGCCGTCGAACACGAAACCATTTTTCGACTTGGCGTAGATGGAATTGCCCAGGATATCGCCGATCAGCGTCCCGTCGATCACCTTGCCATAGCTGTCCGCCACATAGACGTCGCCCGGCTGCAGCGATTCAATCGGCCAGATGTTCGATTTGTCGTCCCATCCCTTCAGCTGCTTGGCGCGCGCCGACAGCGCCGCCTTCATGTCGGGCCGCGCCGGCATATACTGGGCGGTCAGGGCACGGCCGACGACCACCTTGTCGTTGTGGATGGTCTGCCAGCGGGATTCGAACTGATTGTTGTATCCCAGCGAACGAAGCGTTCCCCACGCCTCTTCAAGCGAGATCGCCCCGGCACGGCGGACCAGATCGTCCGAAACCTTCGGGCGCCCGTCCGGCAGGCGCTCGCCCTTCCATTCCGTGGTGTAGAACCGGATCTGTTCCGGCGACATCAGCACCTGGGCCGAAACCGGCGCAGCGCTGAATAATGATATGGCCAACAAGGCCGAAGCCAACATCCTCTTCTTCATTATATATCCCCTCTCTCTTTTTTATCGTCGGATGTGCAGACCTTCCTCAGACAACAAGGCTTGCACATCCTGTTCGCCTATCAGGTTGAAATCCCCCAGAATCGAATGCTTCAGGGCGGCCGCCGCCAAGCCGAAATCAAGCGCTTCCTGATCCGTCCTGCCCTTCAGCAGCGAATGGATGATGCCGGCGACAAATGCATCGCCCGCCCCCACCCTGTCGATGATCGCCGTAAGGTCATAGGATCGGGTGCCGATCGTACCCCGGCGATCCGTCATCGTTGCCGTCAGGTCATGATGATCGACACTGTGCTGGATGCGGCGCGTGCAGGCGATCCGCTGCAATTTCGGAAAGGCGCTGAATGCCGCCTCGGCAGCCTGCGCCAATTGCTGTTCGCGGGTTCCCTCGAACTGCTTGCCAAGGATCAGGCTGATATCGCGTTCGTCGGCGAAGGCGATATCCGCATAAGCGAACAGATTGTGCAAAATAGATGCGCTGTCGCCATTCCACCGTTCCCACAATTTCGCGCGATAATTGCCGTCGATGGAGATGGGAACGCCGCTGTCCTGCGCGGCTTGCGCAGCCCTGAGCGCCGCCGCCGCACTTTCAGGACCAAGCGCCGGCGTGACGCCCGACAGATGCAATCGTCCCGCACCCGCCAGAAGCGGCCCCCAATCGAACAGGTCGGACGGGGCGGTCTCAAAAGCCGAACCCGCCCGATCGTAAAGGACCTCTGACGGGCGGAACATGGAACCATGCGTCAGGAAATAGAGGCCCATGCGCCCGGGCAGCCATTCGATCCCCGACACGCCCACGCCATGTCGCCGCAACTCATCTCGCGACGAGCGGCCTAGTGCGTCCGGCGGAAGAACGCTGACCATTTCCGCTGCGGTGCCAAGCCGGGCCAGGGATACCGCGACGTTCGCCTCGGCCCCACCCACGCAGACGTCCAGATGGGGCGATTGCAGCAGTTGCTCGCGGCCCGGCGCGCTGAAACGAAGCAACACCTCACCGAAGCAGACCACTCCCCCTGTCACGACATCCCCTTCGATATTTGCCTGGGTGCGCTGCGCAGTCGCACCTGCGCAGTTTGTCTGCGCCCGCGCGTTGAAACGGTCAATAAAAATTTCGTTATGGGTAACGATCGTTCCGTATCACGGAACAGAGATAGTCGCCGATTTCCGTATCTTGCTGTCCAAGGCAGCATCCCGGTCAAAGGTGGCGTCCGGCTCCGGCTGCTGCAGCGACAGGCCCGGCGGCAGGGTTGCCCCGATCGTCTCGCGCAACGAGCTGGCGAGCATCAGCATCCGCTCCGCATTCATCCGCTCATGCAATGCGGTGATGCTGATCGCAGCGGCCGGAACGTCACCCCGCTTAATGGCGATGGCGATGCAAGTAATGCCGCGCTCATTCTCCTGCTCTTCCTTGGCGAACCCGCGTTTGCGCGCTTCGACCAGTTCCTCCCACACGGCGGCCACGGACTGCCGCGTATAAGGCGTTCTGGCGGGAACGCTGCTGGGGAACGCGGCGGAAAAGCTGTCGAAATCCGCATAGGATTGGGACAGGATCGCCCGGCCCAGTGCTGTCGTCACCGCGGGGCTTCGGCGGCCGACCTCCGACCACACCCGAATGGCCCGCTGTGGCTCCACCTTGTCGACATAGACGATCTCGTCACCGATCAGCGTGCCCAGATGGCAAAGCTCGCTGACTTTTGCGCTCAGGGCACGGAGCGGCGCGTGCAGCAAAGCACGCAGACTGCCCTCCCGCAGATAGGAATCCGCCAGGGCAAGAACCGACGGGCCAAGTCTGTAGGCGCCCGTCGTGGCATTCTGCTCCACAAAGCCGCGATGGCGCAGCGCTGCCAATGTGCGATGAAGCGACGCCTTGTTGAGCGCGAGATCGGCGGAAATACGCGCGAGCGGCATTCCCTCCGCCCCCGCTTCCCCCAGGCGTTGAAGCGCTTGCAATGCCTTGTCCACGCTGCCGAGGGGAGAACCTGTGCTCATCCGGAATTTCCTTTGCCACACATGGGCATGCTGCGCAGAGCCGCCGTCTATAGTCTATTTCGGGAATTGGTGTGAACGGCTTTTACAGATGTCCGAATACCGCATGCTTCCTGGGGAGTAGCATTTATCAATATCCTGCCGGATGCGGAACGAATATTGTATACCACTTGCCATCAGGGCAAAAATTCAGCATCGTCAAGGCTGGGGTGCGACGCGGCGTTTACGCCTGCTAGCGCTTGCCTACGGGCGGCGCTAAGGTTGATAATCCCACTGAGTGAACTAAATTTATAGGGGCCTCAAGGCTTTCAATCAAAAAGATACAGAGGATGTCTTCAAGGATGAGGCGAGCCAATTCGGTAAATAAAAAACCTGCCTCGACCGCCGACCAATCAAAAAAGCGCGCCGTCAAAGGTGAAGAACCTCGTAAGGGTCAGCTTCGACTTGATGCGGTCAAGACGCTACGCCAGAAAATACTTTCTGGTGAGCTTCCGCCAGGCCAACGTCTTCGCGAAATTGCCATCAGCGAAGAACTGGGAATGTCGCGCACGCCGATTCGCGAGGCGTTCCACACATTGGCAGCGGAAGGCCTGGTCGATCTGCTGCCCAATCGCAGCGTTGTCGTCAGTGTCCCCGACAAATCGGAAGCGGCCGACGTGTTCACCGTGCTCGGCGCGCTGGAGGGTTTGGCAGGCCAGTTGGCCTGTCGGCGCATGACGTCCGAGCAGATCGAGATACTCGGTGAATTGCAGGCCGACCTGGCCGAGCATTTCGAACGGGCCGACCGGCTCAGCTATCTTCATGCCAATCGGCTGATCCACGAACATATCATCGAGGGATCGAACAGCCCTTCGCTGATCCTGGTCTGGCGCCTGCTGCTGCCCCGCGCCGAACGTGCCCGCCACGTCAGCACGCTCGATCATGCCCGCTGGGCCGAAGCCTTCAAGGAACATTGCGAAATCTATGCCGCTATCGAAGCGCGCGACGAGGCGACGCTCAAGCAATTGCTGGAAGCGCATTTTGCCAACGGGATCGAAGCGATGAAACGCAAGGAAGCCGAATCCCGCGCCAGCAGGCGCTCCGAAATCTATGCCGGAGCAGGCAGCTAAACATCCAGATGTGCGGTTGTGTGTATACAATGCATTGTGTATGCATACAACAAATGGGCCGCTTTCGAGTTAGAAGCCCTGTACGCAAGTTATTGAAGCGAGGGGATTACCGTGCACGATCCGTTTCCGTCCGATGTTGATTCTGCCGTTCTCGTCGGAAGGATAATGACCCCGGAAGGGCCCACGCCCATCGTTATCCGCAACGGCCGAGTCTTCGATCTTTCCGCCGTCGCTCCCACCGTTTCAGACCTGCTCGAGATGTCCGAACCGGGCGCACCGCTGCCCGAAGGGCGCGACATCGGCGCTCTTTCCGAACTCGACCTCACTCCTTCCGAAGGCGGCAAGCCCGGATTGCTGGCGCCGATCGATCTGCAATGCATCAAGGCATCGGGCGTGACCTTCGCCGTGTCCGCGATCGAGCGGGTCATCGAAGAGCGCGCACGCGGCGATGCCGACCAGGCCAACCTCATTCGCGAACAGATCCAATCACGGATCGGCGCCGACATCACCTCCGTCCGCCCCGGATCGGAAGAAGCCGCACGGCTGAAAGGCGTGCTGCTCGCGGACGGGCTGTGGTCGCAATATCTGGAAGTCGCGATCGGGCCGGACGCGGAGATCTTCACCAAGTCGGCAGTGCTTTCCGCCGTCGGCTCCGGCGCCGACGTCGGCATCCGCAGTGATTCCGAGTGGAACAATCCGGAACCCGAAGTCGTCATCATCGTCGACTCGCAGGGCCGCGCCCGTGGCGCATCGCTCGGCAACGACGTGAACCTTCGCGATATCGAGGGTCGCTCGGCTCTGCTGCTCGGCAAGGCGAAGGACAACAACGCCTCCTGCTCGATCGGCCCGTTCATTCGCCTGTTCGACGAACAGTTCACGATGGATGACGTCCGCAAGCTGGAAGTCTCGCTGGAGATCGAGGGCGAGGACGGATATCGGCTCACCGGCTCTTCGCATATGGGCCTTATCAGCCGCGATCCGCTTGAATTGGTCGGCCAGGCGATCGGTCGCAACCACCAATTTCCCGACGGTTTCGTGCTGTATCTCGGTACCATGTTCGCGCCTGTCGATGATCGCGAAGTCGCGGGCCGGGGCTTCACTCATAAAGTTGGCGATATCGTTCGAGTGGCGACTCCCCGCCTCGGCACGCTGACAAATCGCGTCGTCCATTGCGAGGACGCCGCGCCTTGGGTTTTTGGCGTTTCCAAGCTGATGCGCAACCTATCCGGCCGGGGGTTGATCAAAGCATGAGCCTGCGCCGAAATGCCGCTTCTCTCTATGTGAGAGATTGCGGCGGCCGGATTTTCCTCGGGGCGCGGTGCTGGTCTAAATCTCCGTTTGAAATCCCTGCCGGCAAGAATGGTGCATGCCCGGGCAAGATGGGCTAGGGCGGGATTTCCTATCGTATAGGATTTGAGAGAGGGAGACTATCACGTGACGTTAACATCCCGCAGCCCCTTCGGGCGGTCCAATCGCAGTGCGGCTCGGCGCCCGATCAGGAAAGCGGCGCTTGCTGCGGCATTCCTCGCAAGCGCTTTCGGCGCGCTCCCTGCCTGGGCGGAATCGCTGGTGCTCAGCAATTTCACGCTGATCGACGGTCGTGGCGGCCCCGCTGTCCCAGGTTCGTCGATGGTGGTGACGGATGGCCGGATCATCTGGGTCGGGCCGTCGTCGCAGGCGAAGGCGCCCGCTGGCGCGCAGACTGTCGACCTGACGGGCAAGTTCGTCACGCCGGGCCTGATCGATACCCACATCCACCTCGGCAACGTTGAGGATCTGACCCAGGATCAGAAATTCTACACGCGCGCGAATGTCGAGAAGGACCTGAAGACATACGCCTCTTACGGCTACACCGCCGTCGCCATCATGGGCACCGACAAGGATGTCATTTTCGACATTCGCAAGGAGCAGCGTTCGGGCCGTCCCACCGAAGCCCGCATCTTCACCAGCGGCCAGGGCATCGTCTTCAACGGCGGCTATGGCGGCGTTCCCGGGATCAACCGCGTCGTCTCGACGCCTGAGCAGGCAGCGGCCGAAGTCGATAACCAGGCGCACAAGGGCGTCGATTACATCAAGTTCTGGCTCGACGATGAGCTGAAGACGATGCCGAAGATGCCGGTGGAAATCCGCAAGGCGGTGATCGATGCCGCACATCGCAACGGCCTGCGCGTCTTCGCCCATATCTTCTACCTGGAAGATGCCAAGAATCTGACCGACCTCGGTGTCGATGGTTTCGTGCACAGCGTGCGTGACCAGCCGATCGACGACGCGCTGATCGCATCGATGAAGGCGCACGATACGGTGCAGGTTGCTGGGACACTCAGCCGCGAAGCCGCGATGTTCGCTTATGGTGCGGATTCGCCGCGCCTGCATGACCACTTCTTCGAACAGTCGCTGTCGCCCGCGGCCCTTGCTCAGCTTTCGAGCCCCGAACGCCAGAAGACCGTATCGAGCGCGCCTGTGTTCAAGAAGCTGCCTGGTTTCTACGAACAGGCGAAATCGAACCTGAAGAAGCTGGCCGACAATGGCATCGCCTTCGGCGCCGGAACGGATTCCGGTCCTCCGGGACGCGTGCCTGGCTATTCGGGTCACTGGGAACTGCAGGCGATGATCGAAGCCGGCCTGACCCCCGCCCAGGCGCTATATTCCGCCACGGGTGGTGCCGCGAAGGTGCTGGGTGCCAAGGACATCGGTACGCTCGAAGGAGCCAAGTGGGCTGACTTCGTCGTGCTCGATGCCAATCCGCTCCAGGACATCAACAACACCCGCAAGATCAATGCGGTCTACATCGCCGGACAGAAAGTGCCGACGGTAAAGCCCTGATCCGATTGAAGGCGCGGCCGTCCAGAATTGAACCATAGGACCATTTAGGAGAGTACCGGGACATGGCCACGCAAGCGCGTCCAACCAAGGTGAGGCACATCGTTCTGTGGCTCACCGTCTTGGCATATATGATCACCTATATGGACCGGGTGGTGATCTCGATTGCCGCGCCTTCGATTGAAAAGGAATTTAACTTCTCGGTGCAGACGATGGGATGGATCTTCGCATCCTTCCAAATCGCCTACGCCCTCTTCCAGATTCCCGGCGGTTGGCTGGGCGACCGGTTCGGTCCGCGGCGCGCCCTGACGGGGATCGTCGCCTGGTGGTCCGCCTTCACCGCAGCAACGGCGCTCACCTGGTCGGCGGGCTCGATGATCGTCACCCGCTTCCTGTTCGGCATGGGTGAAGCCGGCGCCTTCCCGATCGCAACCCGGTCGCTGTCGCGCTGGATGCTGCCTTCCGAACGCGGCTGGGCCCAGGGCATCACCCATGCGGGTGCCCGGCTGGGCGGCGCCATTACGCCTGCCTTCGTCGTGTTCATCATCCTCCATTATGGCTGGCGTGCGCCCTTCTTCCTGTTTGCGCTCCTCGGTCTCGCCTGGGCCGGTCTCTGGTTCTGGTATTATCGTGACAGCCCGCGTGAACATTCGAGCGTCAACGAGGCGGAGCAGGAACTGATCGCCAGCCACCTGGGCGTCGCACAAGCAGCGGGCAAGAAGGCCAGCATTCCCTGGAAGCAACTCCTCTCCAACCCGCAGATGTGGGTGCTGTCGTCCATGTACTTCTGCTATGCCTACAGCATCGGCATCTTCCTGACCTGGTTCCCGAAATATCTGAACGATGCCCGCAGCTTCGACCTGGTCGAAATGGGCATCTACGCCAGCATCCCGCTGCTTGCGGGCGTGGTCGGCGACATGGCAGGCGGTTGGGTTTCAGACCGGATGCTGGAAAAGTCGGGCAATGCCAGGACGGCGCGCCGCGCGGTGGCGCTGGTGGGCTTCCTGATCGCCGCGGTGTGCGTTCCCCTGGCGGTGCTGGCAAGCGATCCGCTGGTCTGCGTCGCCTGGTTCGCGCTCGGCGTGTTCGGGCTTGAACTGACGGTCGGCGTGTCGTGGGCGGTGACGCTTGATATCGGCGGCAACTTCGCCGGGTCGGTGTCGGCGGTCATGAACACCTTCGGCAATATCGGCGGGGCGATCGCATCGGTCGCGACCGGCTACATCATCGCGAATGTGGGCTGGAACCCGGCCTTCTTCGTGGTGGCCGGCCTCTGCCTTCTTGCCGCGGTGCTCTACCTGCGCATCGACGCATCCAGGCCCCTTTATCGCGAAGGGGCCACAACCGCCTGACCGCATTTCTACGCGGCCAATGAAAAAGGCCCCGTCCGAACCTTCGGACGGGGCCTTTTCCTTGTCGATCCTCGATGCCCTTATTTCGGAAGCGGCAGCAGCATATCCGTCGTCAGCTTCTTCACATCGGTCTGCCCGGTCAACGCCATCGCCACCTTGATCTCATGGCGCAGCAGATCGAGCATCCGCGAAACACCCGCACCGCCCTCAGCGGCGAGCGCCCACGCCCAGGCACGGCCAAGCAGCACGCCCTTCGCGCCCAGCGCCATCGCCCGCAGCACGTCCACGCCGGAGCGGATGCCGCCATCGATCATCACGTCGGCCTTGTCGCCGATGGCATCCACCACCGCCGGCAGCGCCGTGATCGTCGACGGTGCGCCGTCGAGTTGACGCCCGCCATGGTTTGAAACGATCACCGCCTCGGCACCGACATTGCACGCCTCAAGCGCATCATTGGGCTCGAGAACGCCCTTCACCACCAGTCGCCGTTTCCAGTGCTGGCGAATCCAGTCGACATCCTTCCAGGTAAGCGACGGATCGAAATTGGCCGCAACCCACGCGGTGAACTGGTCCAGCCCTGCGCCCTTGGCCATGGCCGGCGCAAAATTGCCCAGGATATGCGGGCGCCCCCACAAACCGACATCCCATGCCCAGCCCGGATGCGCCATGACTTGCAACAGCCGGTTGATGCGCACGCCAAGCCCCTGCGGGCCGGTCAGTCCCGAGCGCACATCGCGGTGGCGCGCGCTGTGAACGGCAAGGTCAACGGTCAGCATCAATGTCTCGATGCCGAGCCGCTCGGCGCGCGCCAGAAAGTCCTTCATGAACTCCCGGTCGCGGATCATGTAGAGCTGAAGGCAGATCGGCCGGCTCGTGGCCGCCGCAACTTCTTCCATCGCACAGCAGGCGGAGGCCGAGAGAAAGAAGGGGATGTCCTGCGCATGCGCGGCCTTCACCGCCTGCACTTCACCCCGGCGGGCATAGAGCCCTGCCAGGCCGACCGGGCCAAGCGCCACGGGCAGGCTGGTCTTGGTGCCGAACATCGTCGTCGAAAGGTCGATTGTCGCAACATCGCGCATCACCTGCTGGCGCAGCTTGAAGCGCTGGAAATCTTCCGTGTTGCTCCGCATCGTGGCTTCCGAATAGGAACCGCCATCGACATATTCGAAAAGGAAGAAGGGAAGCCGTTCGCGGGCGACGAGGCGATAATCGTCGATGCAGGCTGGTGTCATTGTCCTTGTATCCCCCGCCGACTGATTTTCGGCATGCCTATTTTCCGGTCCAGGCGGGCTTTACCTTCGTCTTCTCCACGAAGTTGCGCACGCCCATCTTGAAGTCGTCGCTCGCGTAAACCATCGAGATCAAATCGTCGATATCCGGCAAGCTGGCATAGGTAATCCGCCGGATCGCCTCCTTGGTCGCCTGGATCGTCAGCGGCGCATTCTCGATCAGCTTGTCGCAAAGCGCCGTCACCGCTTCGTCGAGCGCGTCCTTTTCGACAACATCGTAAACCAGCCCCAGTGACTTCAGCTCCTCAGCCAGGATCACCTCGCCGGCCAGCAACATACGCTTGGCCAGCGTCGGGCCGATATGCGCCAGGAAACGGGCATAGCTTTTTGCCGCAAGGCAGTTGCCGATTGTCCGGCCGATCGGCGATCCGAAGCGGGAACCGGGCGTCGCGACGCGGAAATCACAAGCGAAGGCGATCCCGAGGCCGCCGCCGACCGCCCAACCCTCAACCACAGCAACAGTGGGCTGAGGCAGCTTCTCGACAGCTTCCACATAGGAGCCGACTTCGCGCTCATACTCGACGCCCTGCTGGCCCGTCTTGAAGTCGACGAAGCCGCTGATGTCGGTGCCGGAGATGAACGCCTTGCCGCCAGCCCCGCGGAAGGTGACGGCGCGAATGTCGCGATCCTTGGCGATCTGGGCGCAATACTCGCCCAGTTCACGCCACATCCGCCAGGTCAGGGCATTATATTGTGTGGGATTGTCGAACGTGATCCGGGCGACTGCGCCGTCCTTCTCGAAATGAAGCTGGCCTTCGCTCACTTGCCGCGTGCCTCCAATTCGGCGCGAATCTCGGCGCCATGTTCATCCAGCAGCGGCGGATGATAACGAACCTGCTGCGGCGTTTCGCTGAGTTTCACCGGGAATCCCAGCGCCTTGAAATGCCCTTCGATGGGATGGGCGATCTCCTGCACCATCTGCCGCGCCGCGACATGGTCGCTCGCCAGCGACTGATGATAATCATAGATCGGCCCGGCGGGCACACCTGCCGCCAGCAGCGCATCAACCCATTCATGGACGGTGCGTTTGGCGAAGGCCGGGCGCAGCTCCTCGATCAGCACCTTATAGTTGGCGACGCGCTGCGTGTTGTCGCTAAAACGCGGATCGTCATTCAGCGACTGCATGCCCAACACGTCGAGCAACGCCAACCAAAGCTTCTGGTTGGCTGCGGCGAACACGAAATAGCCGTCCGATGCCTTCACCGCCTGATAAGGGGCGGACATGCGGTTGGCCGTGCCCAGCGGCTTGGGCGACTGGCCGGTGGCCCAGAACTCCGCCGTTTCCCAGATCGAAAGGCCAAGAGCGGCTTCAATCAGCGAGGCGCCGATAAACTGGCCCTTGCCGGTCTTCTCGCGACCGATGATCGCGCTCAAAATGCCATAGGTCGCGAACAGCGCCGCGCCCAGATCGGCCACCGGCGTGCCATTCTTCACCGGCTCCTGGTCCGGCAGGCCGGTCGCGCTGATGACGCCCGACATCGCCTGCGCGATCAGGTCATAGCCCGGCCGCTGCGCCCACGGGCCGCTCTGGCCAAAACCGGAAATGCTTGCATAGATGAGCCGCGGATTGATCTCGCGCAGCTTCTCATAACCCATGCCCAGGCGGTCGGCGACACCGGGCCGGCCGTTTTCGACAACGACGTCGGCCGTCTCGACCAGCGAATAGAAAACCTCGCGATCCGCATCGTTCTTCAGGTCCAGAACGATGCTGCGCTTGTTGCGGTTGAGCGCGAGGAAACCCGGGCTGTCATCGCCCTTCAGCCGAAAACCCATGGAACGACGGGAGGAATCTCCTACCTTCGGCGGCTCGACCTTGATGACGTCGGCGCCCATGTCTCCAAGCAACATGCAACAAAAGGGTCCCGCCATCACCTGCGAAACATCGAGCACCCTGATTCCCGCAAGTGGCAGCATTTCCTCTCATTCTCCATTATATAAGCCCCGCCGGCATGCTGCGAGCGTCCGCCGAAATGCATACACAGGGACCATAATGTATGCAAGAGATGCGACAGATGGCATCCCGCAATGTGAGAGACTTCGTTCTTGCCATGAGATCGATAGCATCAAGTGTATGCAAAGATGCGTAGTTTGCATACAACCTAAAGCCTGTTGCCGAACGATTCGAAAAGAGCGCCGGCAACGCGTCGTGAACGGCACGAACAACAGTGCCGACCGACAGGTCAAACTGACTTCCTGGAGGGGGTAGCATGAAAAATTATCTGTCATTGGGTGCGCTTTCATTAACGCTGATGCTCGCGGCGGCTCCGACGGCCGTATCCGCTGCTCCGCAGGCAGCGCCTGCAGCGGCGCCGAAGCGGATCAACCGGGCAATCGAGATTTTGGAACAGGGCCAGCCGGTCTATTATACCCAGGTTTCAGGTGGGGGCTATGAGGACGGCAAACGCCTTGCCGCGACCAAGGCCGACTACATCACCTATGATATGGAGCATGGCACGCTCGACTTCGCGGCGCTGCGTGCCTTCATGCAGGGCATGGTGGATGCAGGCCCGACCCGTACCGGGCATAGAACCCCTGCCGTCATCGTGACGCTGCCGGTGCTCGGTGACGATCCGGTCAGCATGAAGGCCAATGCCTGGGTTGCCCAGCAGGTGCTCGCCGCCGGTGCCCATGGCATCCTTCTCTGCCAGGCAGAATCTCCGGAGGCGGTCCGCATCCTTGTTCAGCACTTGCGTTATCCGTTCGCGCCCGGCGCCGATCCCAAGTCGACCCACCGCGGCAATGGCAGCCAGGCCTATGCGTCCAAGATCTGGGGCCTTTCCAACACCGAATATCTTCGCCGGGCGGACCTGTGGCCGCTCAACAAGGAAGGCGAGATTATGCTCGGCGTGAAGCTGGAAAATCCCAAGGCAGTTGCGCATGCGGAAGAGATCACGAAGATCCCGGGTGTCGCCTTCGCCGAATGGGGTCCGGGCGATCAGGCCATGTATCTGGTTGGCCTGCCAAAGGAAGTGCGGGTTGTGCGGGATGCCAATGGCAGCCCGACCTACGTTCGGGGCAGCAACAATCACCCGCCCGCCATGGTGGCCGCACGCGCGCGCGTTCTGGCCGCCACCAAGGCAGCCGGGATCAAGTTCCTGAACGCCTGCCCAGAGGACGATGTCCTCAATCAGTTGAAGGAAGGAACAATGATCTGCACCGGCGGCGATACGCCGGCGGCAGACGCGGGCCGCGCCTATACGAAGCGCCAGCAGCCCTGGTGAAGACCGAATGACCGTTGGCGGCGGAAAGATGCCACGGAATTTTGGCATCTATTTCGTCGCCAAGGGTTGTCCGAGCTTCGTTTTCGCGCGATGCATCGGACAGGAGAATCGTATCGCATTACGATACGACCTTTCCAGAAATACGTGGGGAGCAGCATAAAATCTGAAAAAACCGGCCTTATCCCTGAGTTTCGGCCATCGTCCATTTGGTATGCAAAGTAATAATCTTATATACAAATGTTCGCCCGCGTGGGATCATCCACTGCAATAAAAGCAAGAGAGAGGGGATTAGCATGAAGAAGTATTTGTTGAGTGCAGCCGCGCTGGTCATGGGCATGACGCCAGCCATGGCGGAAACTGCGGGATCGACGATTGCGGCCGGTGCGGCTGCGGCGCCACAGGCGGCGGCTGCCGCAACCCCGGCGCACATCAACCGCATCATCCAGGTCTGGGAACAGAACCAGCCGGTCTACTACACCCAGATTTCCGGTGGCGGTTACGAAGAGGGCAAGAAGCTCGCCGCGACCAAGGCCGACTATATCACTTATGATATGGAACATGGCACGCTCGACTTCGCGGCGCTGCGTGCATTCATGCAGGGCCTGGTCGACGCCGGCCCCACCCGTACCGGCCATCGCACTCCGGCGGTCATCGTGACGCTGCCCGTTCTTGGTGACGACCCCGTCAGCATGAAGGCCAATGCATGGGTCGCTCAGCAGGTCATGGCAGCCGGTGCCCACGGCATCCTGCTCTGCCAGGCTGAATCGCCCGAGGCGGTCCGCATTCTCGTCGAACATCTCCGCTATCCGTTCGCACCGGGGGCTGACCCCAAGGCGACCCACCGCGGCAATGGCAGCCAGAGCTATGCGTCCAAGATCTGGGGGCTTTCCAACACCGAATATCTGCGCCGCGCCGATCTCTGGCCACTCAACAAGGACGGCGAAGTCCTGCTGGGCCTGAAGATCGAGAATCCGAAGGCAGTCGCCCATTCTGAGGAACTGGCCAAAATCCCCGGCGTCGCCTTTGTCGAATGGGGCCCGGGTGACCAGGGCATGTACCTGCTGGGCATGCCCAAGGAAGGATCCGGCGAACGTGCTCAGGATCCGAAGATGGTTGCGGCCCGCGCTCGTGTGCTTGCGGCAAGCAAGGCGGCCGGCATCAAGTTCCTGAACTCCTGCGGCGAAAACACGGTCATTGATCAGTTGAAGGAAGGCGTGATGATCTGCACCGGCGGCGATACGCCGGCGGCGGACAAGGGCCGCGCCTTCACCAAGCGTCAGCAACCCTGGTAAGCCGTTCTGGAGCTAGTCCGAATATCCGGGCTAGCTCCAAGGACGATGCAAAGCGCAATAAGAAAGGGGCTGGCACGGCGATCCGTGCCAGCCCCTTTTATTTGCGGCGAAGCCTTAGCGGCTCAGCCCGCTGCTGATCGCGCCCGGACGAGCATCGAACTTCAACTTGGTCGCTTCATTGCGGGTGAGCGCCGATTTGCCGTCGAAATCGAACGTCTCGATGTCCTTGGTCATCGCGCATTGCAGCAGGATGTGGCGGCTGTCCTTGCTCCACGCCGCCCCCTGGCACCATTGGCCGGTGTGCGCTTCGGCAGCACGGACCAGCGTTGCCCCTTCGACCCGATAGACCTGCAACAGACCATAATCATGATAGGTCGGCGAACCCGGCGCCGCGGCCGAACCATTTGCAACGACCACTGCCAGGAACTTGCCATCGGGTGACAATTCCACATGCTCCGAAGTCATGCCGACGTCGACGCTGCTGACGACGCTGTTCGACTGCAGGTCGACAACGGAAACCGAGCTGATCGTCGGGCCGGAAGGACGCGCCGCACCCGCGGGGCGCACCGGTCCGCCCAGATTGGTGTTATAGGCATAGCGCCCGTCACGGCTGATGACCGCGCCATAGGGACCAACGCCCGGCTTGATCGCGATGCCCGTCTTGGTGACGCTGGTGCCATTCACCGCCAGCTTGATCAGCTCGCCGTCGGACTGGGCAACGGCCAGCGCGGTCTTGCCATCGGGGCTGAACGAAACGTCCGTCGGGCGGCTCTGATAGGCGAGCGGCACGTCGCCCACCTTCGTCAGCCGCTTGCCCGCAATCGAGAACACCGAGATGGTATCGCTGCCGGTATTGGCGACCAGTGCCAGCGTGCCGGCCTTGTTGATGGCAACGCCTGTGGCGCCGGCGCCGGCATGCACAGTCTGGACCACACGGGGGGCGGCCGGATTGGCGAGATCGATGACCGAGATGACATCGTTCTTCACGATCTCGTCCCCGTCCATCTTCTGCGCGGAGGCAACGAGCGCGAAGCTGCTGTCGGACGCCACGGCGACACTGGTCGGCGGCCCGATCATGAGCGCGGGCGCCGCGACCGTGCCGACCACCTTCGGCGGAGTCTGGCTCATATCGATTACCGCCACGGAATCCGGCGTGCGGCTGGACGGCGCCTCTCCCGGACGAAGCTGCTTGCCGTCATTGGCCGACACGGCCAGCTGCGCCTGGGCAACCCCAGGCAGGACCAGCGCGAAGGCCACCGCCAGAATGGAAATACCGGATTTCATCAACATCCTCCCCAAATTTGATTCGATCACCGGCCTATCACAGCACCGGATATCGAAACATGATTCCTGCAAAAAAGAAGCCGGCGAACGAGAGCTTTCAAATCCCGTTCGCCGGCCAGTCCTCTCCTAAACTATCTTAGAAATCGGCACGGAAGCCCAACGAGACAACCCGTCCAAGAATGTTGGACACGAAGCCGTTGTACCCCCAGGCACCCACGCCTGCGCCCGTCGTGTTACCGTTGTAGAAGGGCGGATCCTTGTCGAACAGGTTCTTCACGTCGATGTAGATCTGGCTTCCGTCCATGAAACCACCGCCAAGCTCGTAGCTTGCATGGAGGTCGAAGGTCAGATCACGCTTGACCTTGTCGCCACCGCCGATCGGGTTACCGGTCGGCCCAGTCTCAACCGGTATAACCGACGTCTGGATGTAGTTGCGGTAAGATCCCGTATAGTTGGCGAACAGGTCGACCGAGAAACCTTCCAAATCCCAACCAAGGTTGGCACGGATACGGGTCTGAATCGACGGGAACTGTGAGTTGTAGCCCGAAGTATTCAGCAGATCGAACCACTCGCTGCCCGGTGCACGCTGATCAAACTTGGTGAAATAGGTCAGCGTGGTTCCCAACGTGAACGCGCCCGCAGAGCTTGTCTCCATCACATACTGCACCTGAGCATCGATGCCGGTTACGTCGATGTCCAGAACGTTGCCAACGTCACGGTTGATCAGGAACCATACCTGGTCTGGCAGAACCGGGGCCGTCGTCGCACCATTATCGACGTTTGTGAACTGGCGAATCTGGTCGGCACTGCAGGTCTGTCCAGGTGTTTCCGCGCAGATGAACAAGCGATCGCGCAAGGCCGATGAGTTGAGAATCAGCGGCTGGGCCGGGGAATTCACGCCGCCCCGATAAGAGTTCGCCCAGTATGTGACGTTTGCCGTAAAGCCAGGCAAGAAAGTCGGCGTAAGGTCGACACCGACCGACCAGCTTTTGCCTTCCTGCGGCTCCACCCCCGCAAAGCCTGCGCCGAGAGAACGATCGAGACCTTGCATATTGGCTCCGCCGAGGCGGCAGGTAAGGGTCGCATTCTCACACCCGGGGATGTTCTTTACGTTTGGATATGCGGACACTGGAACGTCGATAAGAGCGCTTGTTCCCGTGCCTGTCGCACCACGCAGATACCCTTGGCTCGGGTCGCCGATCTGGTTGAGCGGCGGCGCGACGAACGAACTGGCCCAGTTGCCGCGAACCTTGATCGAGTCATTGATCTGCCAGTTTGCCGCGATCTTCGGATTGGTGGTCGAACCCCAATCATTGTAGCGATCGTAACGGCCCGACAGATTTAGATCGAACGACTGAACACCGGGAATTTCCATGTCAGCCGAGATGACCGGAATGTACAACTCCACATAAGCCGACGTCACCTTGCGAGGGCCGAGGTTCATGATGAAATTGTTGTAACCCGTGCCCGTGCTGTTCAGCGTAAGACCATACACATCCTGGGTGACATGCATATATTCGCCACCCACGGCCGCACGGACACTGCCTGCTGGAAGATCGAATATCGGCCCCTGCGCTTCGAGCTTCAGCTGCCACATGTTATTCTGGTGCTCGTTATTGGTCTTCAGGTTGTAGATTTCATCCCAAACATCCTGTGACGTACGGTTGTTCGCGACACCATTCCAAACGTCCAGAGCGTTGCTCTCATTGAGATTGCGACCGATGGTCACGGTTTCATCTGGGCTGAGAACCACCTCGCGGCTGGCCGTCAGCGACGGGGACCCGTTGAGGGCCATCAGCGCGGCGATGCTGTTGTAACCATTCTTCTGGCGCTGGAAGCTGTTCGAGCGGGCAAGCGCGCCGCTGCCCTTGACCGACCAATCGTTACCCAATTCATATTCGAGCACGCCCGTCGCATAGAAGGTCGTGTTCTCATAATTGTTGGTGCCATAATCGCCATCCTCCTTGAGGGCCACCCAGCTGATGCGCTCCTGGGTCAAGCCGGAGCCCGGCGGGGCACGGAAAAATGGGTTGATCTGCGTGGGATCAGCCGAAGATCCTTCCCCGAAAGCCAAGCCGCTGTTGATCGTGCCCGGCGTGCCACGAGAGAAGTGAGTCAAATGATTGAAAGCCATCTTGCCCTGAAATGTCAGCCTTTCGCTGAATTCCTGTTTTAATACGACAAGCACGCCTTCACGTTGCACGCCTGGCACGCCCGTGCCGTAGATTGAATTGTTGCAGAAACCATTCTCGGCTTGATTGCTGCCCACGGTTTCGGCCGTATCGGCTGAAATAAAGACCGGGCCGGTGGCAGCGCCAGACGCGTTCGTCGCCCGAACCGTGGCGGGCGAGCAGAGGAACGTGTTCGTATTGCTACCGCCAATGTCGCGATAATCACCACGGCTCATGAACCGCCGCTTGTCGTTCGTGATCTCGGACTGCTTCAGGAACTGACCGGCCACATAGATGCCGCCCGTATCCCAGGTCGTGCCCCAGATGCCGTTCAGGTCATAGACGCGATAGTCCTTGCCGAAACCGATACGGCCATTGACCTGAGCGCCGTCATAGGTTTCGCGCGTGATGAAGTTGACCACACCGGCGACAGCGTCCGAACCATAAATCGAAGACGCGCCATCGGCGAGCACTTCAACCCGCTGAAGCGCGGGCGTCGGAATGATGTTGGGATCGGTCTGCGCATATTGGGTGCCGCCACCGGGCATACGCAGACCATCGATCAACGCCAGTGTCGAGTTGGAGCCGCTGCCTGCCAGCTGGTGGATCTGCGGAGCATAATAGGAATAGGCGCTCTGGGCCTGCGGCGTCGAGTTGGCCGTCGAAATGGCCGGCACCGTATTCACCATTTCCGTGACCGAAATCGGAGCGACCTTTTCAAGTTGCTCTTGCCCCACCGACACAAGGTTCGAACCCACCGGCGCAACACCGCGGATGCTTGAACCCGTTACGATGATGTCGGTATTCGCTCCCTGATCCTGGGTATCGACAGCCTGCTGCGCCGCCGCGGGCGTGGCGAAGATCGATAGGACCGCAGCAAAAGCAAAAACCGAAACCCCCGCCTTATATCTATTCGAAACCATTCCATCCCTCCTGATTATTCGATTTACTCGGTTACCGTCGGAGAATGGCGAGCATGTTCTGCTCAGCTTCGATCAATGATTCCCGTCACATCCCCTCAAAATTCGAAGAAACTGATCGACAGCCGGGAGCACGGGGCCACAGACCCCGCACGCTTCTGATTCGACCATGTGACGAGACAGGCAGGGAAGCGCATGCGCGTCCGCTGCCAAATGGATAGCAAATATTGCCGTCGCTTCCATTGATCCCCTCTCCACCCAGGGACAGGCAATGACGCCGACTGTCCCCGTGCCCCCGACCGAACTTTGCATTCGTATCGGCGACGCTATTTGTATGCATGCACTGTCGGTTGCATACAAGGGAAAATTATAAGGTTGCGCTCAATATCCTGGAAAGCGAACGAAAATTGCGAGTTGCGCAGAAAAATCGCCCTCCGTTTCTTTTAGCGAAATTCTGGTTTGCGTCAACGGAATCGGAGAGGCGGTGCCGGTTGGATGATTTTTGCGATATTAACTGTAAATCCACATTTTTCGTATTTCTTTCTCGCGCCCGTGTTGATGGGGGTGAACAGGCGTCGCAGCGAGATTGAATAAATGCGTTTTTTACCGACAAGGAACATGTTTTGGCTTCTGTCCGGCGCAGGGGTCGCCAGCTTATGGGCGCCCGCGCTGCTTGCCCAGAACAACAATGATAGCGACGAGATTATCGTGACCGCGCAAAAGCGCGTTGAACGTGCGCTTGACGTTCCCGGCGCGCTGACGGTGGTCGATGGTGGCAAGTTCGACACGCTCGGAATGGTCGGGTTGCAGGACATGGCGGCGGTGACGCCGGGCCTGATCGTTGCCGGGTCAAACCGTGGTCAATCCTCACTGATCATGCGCGGCATCGCGACGACGACCGCGGCGCCCAGTTCCAGTGTCGGCATCGTCGTCGATGGCCTTCCCGCGGGATCGAGCAGCAGCTTCGCACTGGGCGGCTCCGTCCCGCTGGATGTCAATCCGTTCGATCTGGAACGCGTGGAGGTCCTGCGCGGTCCCCAGGGCACGCTCTATGGTGCCAGCACGCTTGCAGGCCTCATCTCCTACGTCACCCGACAGCCCAGTCTGGTCGATACCAACGGCGCTGCCAGCCTGTCGATGCAAGCGGTCGATGGCGGCGGCTTCGGCGTGACTGCGCGTGCCGCGGTATCGACACCCGTCGTGACGGACCGGATCGGCCTGCGCGTATCCGGCTTTTACGATCGGCAGCCAGGTTTCCTCGACAACCCGGTCATCGACGCAAAGAACGTCAATCGCAGCCGCGCCTATGGTGGACGCGCCTCCTTGCTCGTGAAGCCGGTGGATGATCTGACGGCAACGCTCTCCGCCCAATTCCAGAACCTCAACCGCCGGTCTTCCGATGCGGTTTCCTATGATCTCGCAAGCGGCGCGCCGCTTGCCGGTGCCCGCGATCAGCTGCTGGCGACGCGTGAGCCCTATCATCAGAAATTCCAGCAATATTCGGGCAAGGTGGATTGGAACATCGGTTCGGTCACCCTGACGTCGATCACCGGCTGGTCGCGTATCCGCTCATCGAACTCCTTCGACTATTCATCGTCACCGATCGGCTCGCAGCTGATATTCTTCGGCGGCGGAGCGATAGCGGGCGCGACCCTGCCCTTCATCGCCAGAACCGATAAATTCGTCACCGAGCTCCGTCTTGCTTCCCAGGCGGACGGCCCTTTCAAATGGTTGCTCGGCGGGTTCTATACCGACGAAGACAGCGTGCTTGCCCAGTCGATCGTCGGCATCGACGCACGGCAGCAGCCGGCTGCCCCCTTCGCGCCCGCGATGAATTTCGACATTCCAACCAGCTACCGCGAATATGCCGGCTTCGCCAATCTGAGCTACGCCATCACCGACCGGATCGAACTGGGCGGCGGCCTGCGCTACAGCAATAACCGCCAGCATTTTGCCGAGACGATCAGCGGGCCTTTGGCGGACATGCAGGGCGTTGCGGGCACATTCCCGACCGTGCGGTCCTCGGAGGATGTGTTCACCTACTCCGCGTCGGTGAAATATGCGCTGGACGAAGACAGCAACCTCTATGCGCGCGCATCCAGCGGATATCGCCCCGGCGGGCCTAACCTTGTGCTGCCGGGCATCGCCCGCACCTTCGAATCGGACACGCTCGACAATTATGAGCTTGGCTTCAAATCCGGCTTTCTGGACGGTCGCGCCAGCATCGATCTGGCCTTGTTCCACATCGATTATCACGACGCGCAGTTGACCGGATCGCTCGGCGGACTGCTCTATTTCACAAATGCGAAGGGTGCGACCAGCAACGGCGCCGAACTGAGTGCATCCGTGCAGCCGCTCGATGGTCTGATCGTTGCGGGGAACTTGGCCTATACCGACGCGACGCTCGACCAGGCCGTGCCGGAACTGGGCGCGCGCGATGGAGAACGCCTGCCCGGCACACCGCGCTTTGCCGGTGCGATCACCGCCGATTATCGCCGTCCGTTGTCCGCCGATGTCGATGGCGTGGCCGGGGCGACCCTGCGCTATCTCGGCCGGCGCCCCAGTTCGTTCGATGCCAGCCTGGCCAGTCCGCAGCTTGACCTTGCCAGCGCGATTCTGATCGATCTTCGAGCGGGCATCGAATGGGCGGGATATTCCATCGATTTGCAGATCAGGAACCTGACCAACGAAGCGGCGGAAGTGTTTGCAACCACAACCTACGGCAAGGCGAACGTCAGCATCATGCAACCCCGCAGCTTCGGCTTGTCGCTGAGCAAGATGTTCTGAGGGATGCGGCAAGGTTTTATTAACTCACTTCTCCCATCCTCATCGACCGGGAGAGAAATGCCATGAAGAGCAACCAAGAGAGCAACTTGGTCCGGCGGTTGAATGTGCAGCCACAGATTCAATCATGGCGGATTATCTAGTCACATCGTCATCGTCGGACGACGTGTCCGTTTCTCCGGATCGCCGGCAGAACGAACGATTCATCACCATCTTGCGCGTAGGTATCATCGATGTCGGCGATCGCCGCGAGCTCTGCCTGATCCGCAACATCTCCTCCGGCGGAGTCATGATCCACGTCTATTCGGACCTGGCAGTCGGCCAGCGCGTGGCTCTCGAATTCCGCAATGGCCGCAGCGTCGATGCACAGGTGCGCTGGCTTCAGGGCGAGCTGGCCGGGCTCGCCTTTCAGCAGCCGGAAAATGTGCAGGCGCTGCTGGAAAATCATGCCTCGGCGCTCGACGGCCAGAAACCTCGCCCCCCGCGCGTGCAGATATCCTGCTTCGCCACGCTGGAGCGCAAGGGCGCGGCGCAACCGGTGCTGGTCCACGATATTTCTCAGGGCGGCGTGAAGATCGAGGGGGCCAATCTCGCTCCGGGTGACCATGTCGTCATTGCCCTGCCCGATATGGCGGCCGTGGCGGGAACGGTTCGCTGGGTCAGCAAGGGCATGGCGGGCATCGCCTTCGTAAAGCCGCTTGGCTATCCGGAACTCGCCAGCTGGCTTCGCCAGATTTGCGCTTCCACCAAATCCAGCTTCGCCCCGGAAAGTCTCTCCTGACCTCGGTCAGGCCAGGCTTTTGGACGCCTGCTCGAACACATCCTTCGAAAGGCCGGGCGTTTCCACGATCCGCGTCAGCTCCGCCTTCATCAGCGCCGCGCGCGCTTCATCGAAGCGCCGCCAGCGGCCAAGCGGCGGCACCATCTTGGCGGCCGTCTGCGGATTGAGCCGGTCAAGTGCGATCACCATGTCGCCAAGAAAGCGGTAACCCCGTCCGGAGGGATCATGGAACGCCCGTTGATTGCCGGCAAAGGCGCCCACCAGCGAACGCGCGCGATTTGGATTGGCCAGCGTGAAATCCGGATGACGCGCGAGCTGCTCGACAGCCGCCGGCGTGTCATCACGCGTCGAGAAAGCCTGGGTGGAAAACCATTTGTCCAGCACCAGGGCGTCGTTGCGATAGCGCTGGTAGAATTGCTCCAGCGCCTTCTCCCGCTCCGCCGCCTCGCTGTTCGCGAGCGTGCCGAGCGCGCCCTGTCGGTCGGTCATGTTGTCCGCCGCCTCGAACTGGGCGAAGGCCAGTTCCGCCGCATCCACCGCGCCGCTTGCCATGATATAGCCCAGCGCCACCGTCTTCAGCCGGCGCGCACCCTTTGCAGCGGGTGAATATTCGAACCGATTGGCCTGGCTGGCCGCATAGGCCGCCCGCCATTGGTCGGCCAGCGCACGGCCAAGATCGATGCGAAGCGCCTCGCGCGCCCTGCGGATCGCCTCCGGATCGACGATCAGCATCTGGTCGCCGACAAAGCTTTCCGACGGCAGTACCACCGCTTCGGCAATGAACGCCTTGTCGAGCGCCGCATCGGCGAGCGTTCCCCGCACCGCGTCGATCACCGGCGCATGGTCCACGCTGCCGCCGGAAACAGCCGCGACAAGCGTGTCGACCATCAATTGCTGCATCGCTTCATAACGGGCGAAAGGATCGTCATCATGGGCCGACAGGAATGCGAGATCGGCTGCTGAACGATCCGTCTCGACCACGACGGGAGCGGAAAAACCCCGATTGATCGAAAGCGCAGGCCGTTCGCCGATCCCGTCAAACGTCAAATCCATTTCCGGCCGATCAAGCACGACCAGTTGCTCGGCGCCGATCCGCTCACCCTTGGCATGGTCGAACAGGGCGATGCGAAGCGGAATTGCCATCGGCATCTTGTCGGGCTGGCCGGGTGTTGGCGGCACGGACTGGGTGAGTTTCAACCGGGCCTGACCGGCAGCCCGATCGTGACTCAATGCGGCACGGATGCGCGGTGTCCCCGCCTGTTCATACCAGCGTCGGAACAGGCCCAGATCGATGTCGCCCCCGTCCTCCATCGACTTCACGAAATCCTCGCAGGTAACGGCCTGCCCATCATGGCGATCGAAATAGAGGTCGCTGCCGGCGCGGAAACGATCCGCCCCCAGCATTGTCGACATCATGCGGATCAGCTCCGCACCCTTGTTGTAGATCGTCGCGGTATAGAAATTGGATATTTCCATATAGGATTCCGGGCGCACAGGATGAGCGAGCGGACCTGCATCCTCGGGGAATTGCGCCGCGCGCAGCATGCGAACATCCTCGATCCGCTTGACCGCGGCGGAACCCTGATCGGCGCTGAACTGCTGATCGCGAAAGACGGTGAAGCCTTCTTTCAACGACAGCTGGAACCAGTCGCGACACGTCACCCGGTTTCCCGACCAGTTGTGGAAATATTCGTGGGCGACGACACCCGCGATCGCGTCATAATCGGCATCGGTCGCCGTATCCTGATCGGCCAGGATGTAGCGCGAGTTGAAGATGTTGAGGCCCTTGTTCTCCATCGCGCCGAAATTGAAGTCGCCGACCGCAACGATGTTGAACACCTGCAGGTCATATTCCCGGCCATAGACGCGTTCGTCCCAGGCCATCGACGCCTTCAGCGCGGCCATTGCATGCTCTGTCTTGGGAAGATCGCTCGCCCGCACCCAGATGCCCAGTGCGACCTCCCGGCCCGACATCGTGACGAAGGCATCCCGGCGGGCGACCAGATTGCCCGCGACCAGCGCGAACAGATAACAAGGCTTGGGAAAGGGGTCCTGCCACTCAGCCCAGTGCCGCCCATCCCCCGGATCGCCCTGATCGATCAGATCGCCATTAGCGAGCAGCACGGGGTAGAGCGCCTTGTCAGCCGTCATTCGAACCGCGTAGCGGCTGAGCACGTCGGGACGATCGGGGAAGAACGTGATCCGGCGAAACCCTTCCGCCTCGCACTGAGTGCACAGCATTCCGCCCGACGCGTAGAGCCCCATCAGTTGCGTGTTCCGCTCCGGTGAAATCTCCACTTCCGTCTCGACGACATGCACATCGCCGGGCAGGTCGAGGACCAGTTGCTCATCCTCCATTCGCCATTGAACGGTTTCGCCATCGACCAGAACGTTGATCGGCGTCAGCCCGGCCCCATCGAGGCGCAAAGGCTCTCTCTCTCCCTCACCGCGCTCGACCGTCAGCGTTGCACGCACGCGGGTGCGGGACGCATCCAGATCGAAATCCAGCCGGATGTCGGGTACCTGCCAGGCCGGCGGGCGGTAGTCCTCGCGGCGGATGACTGGCGGGGCGGCGGTGTCGGTCTGAATATCGAGCATAATCGGCATTTAGGCCGCGACGACAGGCGAGACAACGCCCTATGGGGGCGTGATGGCATCTCTTCTCCTCTTTGGGCCGGGCTATGTCGGCAAACGCCTTGCCGCGCGGCTGGCGGGCGACGGATGGCAGGTCGTGGCAATCAACCGCGATCTAGGCGAAGATGCGGTGCTCCCGGCGCTTTCGGCTGCAACCCATATCCTGTCGACCGTTCCACCCGGAGATGAAGGCGACCCGATACTTGCCCGCTACGGCCCCTTGATCGCCACGGCTCCCGCGCGATGGATCGGCTATCTGTCATCCACCGGCGTCTATGGCGATACCGGCGGCGCCTGGGTGGATGAAAGCGCGCCCATCGGCGCCGGCCGCCGCACGGCCAGGGCGCAAGCCGATCTCGCCTGGCAGCAGTTGCGGAGTGATGCGAGCATATTCCGCCTGCCCGGCATCTACGGTCCCGGCCGATCGCCGTTGGAGAGGATTGCTGCCGGCACCGCGCATCGCATCGATCTGCCCAGACAGGTATTCAGCCGGATCCATGTCGACGACATCCTGTCAGGCGTGATTGCCGGGATGGCCGGACCTCCGGGCGTCTACAATCTGGCGGATGACTTTCCGGCCAGCCAGAACGATGTGATCGACTATGGTTGCGCATTGATCGGGCGCCCCTCCCCGCCCCTTCAAACCCTTGATGAAGCCAGATTGTCTCCAGCGGCACGCGGTTTCTATGCGGAGAACAGACGGGTCGCAAACGGCAAGGCGAAGCGGCTTCTGGGCTGGAAACCGGCCTTTCCGGACTATCGCGCGGGCCTTCGCGCACTGAGCGCCACGACCAGTCCCGAAAGCGTGAGCACACAGCCGGCGATCGATTCCCAAGACCAGACATAGCCCTCGAAGATCGTCGACAAGGTCATGGCGATGATTGGAATGAGCACGCTCGAATAAGCCGCCCGTGCCGCGCCAATCGCGCGGATCACGCCGAAATACAGGGTGAAGGCAATCGCCGATGCCACCAGCCCCAGATAAAGCACGCCCGCAATATATCCGGGCCGCAGATCGATGACCGGCGGCCCGCTGGTCGTCCACGCATAGATGCCGTCGACCAGCGCCCCCGCGCCGGTGGACCAGGCCAGCATCGTCGCCATCGGCAAAAGGCGGGCACGCTCCGTCGCCTGCATGACATTGGCGGCAGAGGCCGAGAGCACGCCTGCGAACGTCAACGCAATGCCGGTGTAGACGGCGACCGGGCCCGTGCTCGACGCCTCGATCTCATGGATGAACAGCAGGCCGATCCCCATCAGCGCCACGGCCGACCCCGCCAGGAACGACCACGACATTCGCTGCCCCAGGAAGATGCGGCTGAAGATCGCGTTCGGCACCAGCAGCAATGCGAACACGACCGCGATCAATCCGGACGTGATGTAGGATGCGGCGCGATAGACGAAGTTGAAGTTGAACACGAACTGCGCGATGCCGAACAGGATCACGAACCCGACAACCCGCCGGTCCAGCCTCAGCGGCTCGCCCCTTAGCGCGGCATATGCGAACATCGTCGCGCTCGCGATGATAAAGCGATAAGTGACCGACCAGCTTGCCGGAACACTGCCCACCTGATCGCGGATCACCAGCCAGGTCGAACCCCAGATCAGCGTCACTATAAGGAAGGGGATCAGCACCCGCGCCTGCCGTGCACTGGCGGGTGGCGCGTGGTTCATAATGTGGCGATGGCTTCTGCCAGGGGCGCGATGGCCGCCTCGGGCTGGTCCCAGCTTGTCACCAACCGGGCCTCGCCGGGCCCCCAGTCGTAGAAATCGAACCCCAGCGCGCGGAGCGACGCCGCCTCCGCGGGCGTTACCCGCAGGAAGACCTCGTTCGCCTCGACAGGGTGAATCAGCCGCTCGCCCGCAGCCTTTGCCAGCATCTGTGCGCCTGCATTCGCCGCACGCGCATTCTGCAGCCAGACATCTCCGTCCAGCATCGCCAATATCTGTGCCGCCAGGAACCGTCCCTTGGAGAATAGATGCCCCGCCCGCTTGCGGCGGATCAGTGTCGCTCCATAAAGTTCGGGCCGGAAGAAGATCAGCGCTTCGGCAGACATCCCGCCATTCTTGATGAAGCCGAAACTCAGCGCGTCCACGCCTGCCCGCCATGTCAGATCGGCGGGGCTGCATCCCAGATGCTCGACAGCGTTCGCAAAACGTGCGCCGTCCATGTGCAGCCCCAGCTTGCGCTCTTTGGCCAGTGCGCCAATCGCCGCGACGTCATCGACGGAATAGACGCGGCCATATTCGGTCGCGTTGGTGATCGAGATCGCCGCCGGCTGGACCTGGTGGACATCGTCCCGGGTCGCATCCAGCAGCGCCTTCAACGTTTCGGGCGTCAGCTTGGCGCCCTCCCCCTCCGCCAGCATCAGCTTGGCGCCGTGGGTGTAGAATTCCGGCGCGCCGCATTCGTCATTCTGGATATGCGCGTCGCGGTGGCAGACGATGCTGCCATAGGGCGGGCACAATGCGGCCAGCGCCAGCGAATTGGCCGCCGTGCCCGATGCGATCCAGAGCGCCTGGACCTGGGTTTCGAACAGCACCGAAAACGCATCGTTCAGCCGCGCGCTCCAGCCATCACCGTCATAGGCCGTATCCACCACATTGGCGGCGTTCAGCGCCTCCATCACGGCAGGACAGGCAGGCGCAGCGTTGTCGGAAAAGAAGCGCATGACCCGCGCTTTGGGGCTGGACCGGATCGAGGTCAATATGCCCGTATCATCCACCCATTTTCGACAGGATGAAGGCGAGGAGGAAGCCCACAACCGCGATCAGCCCCGAATAGTCGTGACTTGCCTCGGTCGCCTCCGGAATCATCGTGTCGACCAGCATCGCAAGGATCGCGCCTGCGGCAAGCGCCATGGTGGCGGCAATAAGATCGGGCGGTGCTCCGGCAAGCGCAAAGTTGCCCAGCATCGCGGCAAGGCCGGATGCCAGCGCGATCATGCCCCACACGCCGAACACATAGGCCGGGCTGCGCCCCGCCCTCTTCATACCCGCCGCGCTCGACAGGCCTTCGGGTACGTTCGACAGGAATACCGCCGCGACCGCGACCAGGCTGACCCCGGTGCCGTCAAGCAGGCTGACCCCGATCACCACAGATTCCGGTATGCCGTCGAGAAGCGCGCCGACCGCGATCGCGACGCCCCCATCGGCATCCGCGGAAGGCTGGCTCGCCTTCGGGTTGAAACCGGAACGCTTACGGTGTTTCGCGCCCTGCCGGGAAATGGCGATGTTGGCGATCGTGTAGAGGACGGCGCCGCCCAGGAACCCGGCGGCCGTCGAATCCATGCCCCCTTCGCGGAACGCCTCATCCATCAGGTCGAACGCCACGGCCGAGATGAGGATGCCCGATCCCACTGCCATGATCGCGGCGATCATGCGCTGCGGCAGTTGCACGAACCACCCCAGCAAGGCGCCCAGCACCAGCGCCGATCCGCCGACAAATCCCCAGAATCCGGCCTGCCACACGCCCGTCATGCCCACCCCTCCGGTGTCGGAGGGAGACCTTAGGTTGAAAACGGCCGGATGTCTTCAAGGCCCGTCACTGTTCCGTCGTGCCCTTGAACCGGACCCAGCGAAGCAGCGCGACGTCATCGCCAAGCGGCTCGTCCAGATCGAGAAGAAGAGAATCTGCGCTTCCGGTCGAGAGCGATCAGAATCGCTTGCGGATGCCGAGCGAGACCACCCGGCCTAGGACGTTGCCGTTTCCATAGCCATTGGCCCCGCGCCGGAAGGGCGGCGCTGCGTTGAACAGATTGTCGATATTCGCGACCAGCTCGGTTCCCGCGAGAATTCCCTTATCCGGCAGTTGAACGCCGAAGAAGGTATCCACCGTGGTGAATGAATTGATCCTCTCGACCGCCTGCAAGGTGTTGGCCAGCGTGTACTGCTGTCGATAGGACCCGCTGTAATTGATGTTGATCGCCATGTTGAATGGCCCGGTGCTGGCCGCGATGGTGCCGCGGGCGCGGAAGCGTTGCTGGCCGAGCGGGAACTGGTCGATGAGCGCCGCGCCGGTGATCGCGGCCTGATCATAGTTCAGGACGTAATTTCCCTGGGCCTGCGCGGTCATCTCGATCCCGTCCATGTTCCAGCGATAGCTGACATCGAAATCGAGGCCATCGCTCTTGATGTAAGACAGGTTCGCGCGGCGCAGCAGCGTGATGTTGTAGATGGGTGGCAGGTCGGCGGGTCCGCTCACCGGCCCCGGGAAGCTCACGAGCGGCAGATCCTTTACGATCGACCAGACCTGCTCCGCCGGGATCGGCACCGGCTGGCAGTTCGCGCTGTCGGGATTGAAGGGATCGTATGTCGCTCCGTTCGCGCAGGCAAAATTGTCGACAATGAACCGGCGGAAATTAGGATCCGTGTAGAAGGTTCGCGCCGGTGTTGAGATGCGATCCTTGAACAGCAGATTGTAATAAGTGAGGCTAACCCGGAAGCCGGACAGCACCTCCGGCGTCAGGTCGAACCCGACCGACCAGGTTTCGGCTTTTTCCGGCCCCAGTGTCGGGTCGCCGCCGGCGATGAAGATACCGCCTGGCACCGAACCCTGCGCGAATCCGGGCGGCAATGTGCCGTTGGAAAGATAACCGGCCCGTGAATCTGGTGCATAAAGGTCGTTGAGCGCGGGCGCGTGGAACGACGTGCCGTAGCTGCCGCGCAGGTTGAAGCCCTGGAACGGTGCCCAGCGCACGCCGACCTTGGGATTCGTGGTGGTGCCGAAGTCGCTGTAATGGTCGATGCGGCCCGCAAGCGAGATGTCCAGGGCACGCATGAACGCCAAGCCGTTCTCCTCGCCGAAGATCGGCACGAACAACTCGGCGAAGCCCGAATAGACCTTGCGGTCGCCGATGCCGGTCTGGGCATTCTCGTTGAATCCGATCCGGGTCGAAGCGAACAGGCCGTCATAGGATTCGAAGCGATAGTTGCCGCCGACCGCCACCTTCAGATCGCCGCCCGGAAGGGTTATGAGAGCGCCGTCGATCTTGCTGTACAATTCCCACATGGCCTGCTTGCCGACGAGATGGTTCTCGTAATCGAGCAGGGAGACCCGGCTCGCCTCGCTGGTGCGGTCACCGAACGGATCGAGCGCAGTGGCCGCGTTGCCGGCGCCAATCAGCTGGTTGTTCAGCGTCGAATTGAACGACGCCTCCCGAATGTCGGTCTTGTTGCGCGAGCCGGTGAGATAGGTCGACCATTTGAACGCGCCAATGTCGACATCAGCCGTCAGCGTGCCGCCATAAGTATACATCCATGAACGGTCTTTATACTCGTAGCCATTCACTCCGGAACCGAAGAAGGACGGAGCATAATAAGCGGTGATCGATGATATGTCCGCCGGCACATCCGTCGGGAAGAAGGGATTGGCCCGCGTCATCACGCCGGTGGTGTAGACCGGCGACGCCGCCGCTTCGGAATTCATCCGCGAATGAAAGGCGTCAAAGCCGATCTCGAAACCCGGAGCGACTTCCTGATGACCCGCGGCGAAGAAACTCAAGCGGTCCTGCTTGGGATAGAGATCGCCATATTGATAATTGATGCAGCGGGGATCGACGGCACCCGTCGCCGGCTGAAAATAGCTGCCGGTCGGTCGGTTCGACGCGTCGTTGTGGCGGTAGGTCGCCGGTTCGCACGAGTTGCCGATGGGGCGCTGATCCTGTCCGCCGACCGACGAGAAATCCTGGATCAGGTAGTTGCGATCGGCCGCACGCAGGCGGCTGCTCTTGGAATATTCGACCGACACGATCACGCCGCCGTCGTTCCATTTGGAGCCAGTGACCACATTGCCGTTCAGGGTGTTGTAGTTGTCGCCGAAGCCCGCACGGAACGTGCCCTGCGCCCCTTCATAATCGCGAAGGGTGATGATGTTGACGACGCCGGCGATCGCGTCCGATCCATAAGTGGCCGATGTACCGTCGGCGACCACCTCGACGCGCTGGATCGCCGTCGGGGGCACGAACGAAGGATCGGGCAGGTTCTGCAGCGCGCCGACCGCAACGATGCGGTGGCCATTGACCAGCGACAGCGTCGCCCCTTGCCCGATGCCACGAATGTTCGGGCCGGTTGAAAGCGCGCTGTTGGATCGCTGTCCCGGCGTGGGCGCAGTGTTGAACGTGCTGAGTTGCGGCACGTTCGCGAGCAGGTCCTGCGTGGTGGTGGCGCCCGTCGTCACGACATCTTCCGCGCCGAGCGAGATCAGCGCTGACCCCGTGGGCGGCACGCCGCGAATGCTGGAGCCGGTGACGACGATATCTTCACTCGAGGAAGCATCGTCCACGGCGGCGGCACCGGGGGTATTCTGGGTGGCCTGCGCGATTGCTGCATTGCTTGTCAGCAAAGCGACGGAGGCAACGCCGAGCATCAGGCTCATGCGGATCGAACAACACGCAATGTCTTTCATATGCTATCCTCCCGGTCATATCGGGCGTCGTGGCGCCTGAATGCGTTATCGTTTTCGAAATTCGGTCATCGCCGCAGGACCAGCACCTGTGCGGCATAAGGTTCCAGATCGAGCGTGACGCGGTGCCTGCCGGCTGCCATACGAGCCGTGACTGGAGAGACCGCGCCCGTCTGCGGATCCCACCGTTCCAGCCGCGTTCCCGCGCCACGAAGCGTTGCGTCTCCGCGGAACGGCCGACCGCTCTCATTGAACAGGAAAAAGACCGTCGCGTCGGCAAGCTGCCGGTGCATGTAACGCAGCGCGGTATCCGGGCGCGCCAGCATCAGATCTTCATCGCCGACCGCCTTTCGTACGGCGGCAAGCGTTTCTGCCGAGACGACCAACGGGTCCGGCGCTTTTTCCAGGGGCTGCATGGGGGGAGTAGGAACGGGGGACAGACTTCCGCGATCCAATGCCGCCCAGGCGAACTCATCGGCGCGTGCCGGTCGCGCCGCCTGATAGGTCTTTTCGACGATCCGGGGCGGCGTGCGCCCCAGGAAAAGCACTTTGCCGCCGCCCTGCGCAAAGGTCCGCAGCCGCTGCACGACGGAGGCCGGCATCAAGTCGGGCATCGGCACGATCACCGTCCGATAGGCATTGCCGCTCGGCGTTTCGAACGTGCCGGGTCCGGCCTTCAGCAGGCTGCCGATCGAGTCCTCATCGACCAGGTCGAAATCGATCTGCGCCTCCGACAACAGTCGTTCGGTCGAGACGAACATGTCGTCCGCCTTCTTGTCCATGACCCACAACGTGCCGCGCGACTGGAGCAGTGCCACCTTCGCATCCGGGCGGCCCATCGTCATGAGATAGGAGGCGCTGCGGGTGTAGGCGGCGATCGCGGGGAAGCCGGGATTGGCAAAGAAGCTGCGGGTGGGGACGCTGCCCGGCACGTGCATGAACTCAAACAGGTTGATGCCGCGCACCAGCTGCTGGTTGATGACATATTTGACGACGGGCAGATCGGGTTCCGGGCGGAAGGCGGCGAAACTCTCCGTCATCGCCTGCGGCCGTCCGTTGAGGTGCGCCGCCGAGGAGCCGAAACGCGGGAAATCGGATACCGTGTCCGTCCAGATCTGATGCCAGATCGCATCGATGCCGATCGATTGAACCGGCCGCATGGCGCGGAAGAAATCCCCTTCCATGCTGGCAAGGCTGATCTGGATCTCTTCCTTGTTGAGATGCATCTGGTACTGCATCCCGTGTTCGGCGCACCAATCCGCCTGCATCTTGAAGAAGGCGTCTGCAAACATCCGCGAGAAGACGTCGTAATAATCCGCGCGAAACAGTAGCTGAGCCTGTGTGAGTTGTACGTCCTTGCCCTGCAACAAAATGGGCAGATGCGGCCGCGGATCATAGCCTTTCAGTTCCTGGAACTTGGCGAAGAAAGCAGGCGTCCAGGGCAGGCCGGTGATCGTATAGTCGGGTTCGTCACCGCGAAAGCCGAGGATCGTCTTGCCGAATTCATCACCGACGGCCGCCTTGTAGGCGTTGTGGGTGAAATCGAGATACTTCTGCACCGCGACAGGATCGAGATAGTCGTGCAGCGAGTGGGTGTCGTCTTTCTTGCCTGTCGGGTTGGTGGCCGACCGCGTCGGCGAAGTGCGGAAAGCGTTCGACACCGCGATGACGCGCCAGCTGCCACCGGCCGGGGCGGTCCAGCGCAGCCGCCCACTCTGCACCACGACCGGGCGGGACTCGCCGGTCGCCACATTGAGCGCGCTTGCCGAGATGAAATCGGCCGGCACCGGCTCGTCGAGCGACTGTCCGCCAGTAATCGTCCAATCACCGGAAGCGATCAGCGTCTTCATGCGCAGTTCGGGCGCTTCGTTGGTGAACTTGCCGCCGGCGAAACCGCTTGGATATCCGGCATCATCGACGATCCAGATACGCATGCTGCGCTGCTTCGCCGCAGCAACGAAGCGCTTGAAGAAAGCGAAATACTCCGGCGTCAGATAGCCGTAGGGCAGCCGTGACCCCCATTGCGCGGTGACCGCCTGAAATCCCAGGCCCTTCAACCGATCAAGCTCGGCCGCGATTTCGGCATCGCTGACGCCCGCGCCAATACCGTAATAGGGTTGCGGCCCATATTCAGGGGGTGGTGAGCGCCAGCGATCCAGTACCTGTGCGGCCGTAGGCATCTGCATGCGTTGCCAGGCATTCGGGGCTTCCTGCGCCGCAGCGGGCGTCGCGACAGGATATATCAGAGGACTGACAAGGCAGATCGCTGCAGTAACGACAAAGCGGCGTAAGCGCGGCAACAGCCGACGCGCGGTTGGCAACATCCTCTCTCTCCCCCGGCGCGGCGTGATGCAGCGCCTCTTCGTCAACGTGGTCGATCTTTGTCGTGTTACGTTGCTGCGACGCCCCAAGAGGCGTGAATACTCATACTATTGCCATTGGTAACGATAAGGGACCGAGGAAGGTCGGGTGTCAAGATTAGATTGGGACGACATCTCACTATGTGAGAGACTCTGCCTAAGTGAATAAATATTGTCTAGCATTTGAGAGGAATGATCGCCAGTTGCAGCGCTAATGGTAGGGGACGATTTCCCAGAACTTATACGACGACCGCTCAATTGTCCGAGTTAGACATCTGTGCTAGCCGACGGCAACGAGGGTGGCCCGTCCCCTGACAAGCATGATATCGGCGGAGGAGAATGGTGGTGCTTCATTTAGGCCTGACTGTCCTGGCAATGAGCGCGGCCGCGCAATCAGCGGTTGCCCCAGCGCCCCTCTACCGGGATCCCGTGCATGACGGAGCCACCGATCCGGCGCTTATTTACGACGCCGGGAAGCACCAATGGCTGATGTTCTACACAAGCCGCCGCGCCGACGTTGCTCCCGAAGAAAAGGGGGACGTCCGCTGGATCCATGGCACCAAGATCGGGGTCGCCGAATCTCCTGACGGCGTGAACTGGAAATACAGGGCCGATGCCGACATCCCTGCCGCCTGCACGGGGGCAACGCTGTGGGCACCCGAACTCGGCCGGTATGGCGGCTTGTACCATATGTGGCTGACCGTGGTACCCGGGGTGTTCAAGGACTGGAATGCATCGCGGAGCATCGTCCACCTCACCAGCCGCGACCTCGTCAAATGGGATTGCCACGAGACGCTGAATCTGGGCTCGGACCGCGTGATCGACGCAAGCGTGGTCGAGGTGCAGCCGAACCAGTACCGCATCTGGTTCAAGGACGAGCGCGACGGATCCCGCATCAAGTTTTATGACAGCAATGACCTGGAACATTGGACGCCGGGCGGGACGGCCATTCAATCCAAAGGCGAAGGGGCGAAGGTCTTCCGCTGGCGTGACCGGTGGTGGATGATCTCCGACGCCTGGAAGGGCCTGCTCGTCTCTCATTCGCCCGATACGAAGACCTGGACCCAGCAGGACGAATATCTTCTCGCGCAACCCGGCACGCGCCCCACGGACCGGGCCATGGGGCACCATGCCGACGTGGTGGTCTCAGGCGATCGCGCGTTTCTCTACTATTTTGTGCATCAGGGCGATGAGCCGGATGCAAAGAATGATCCGCTCGCGCGCCAGCGTTCCGTCGTACAGGTGACTGAACTTCACGAGGCCGATGGCAAGATCACCGTCGATCGGAACAGCACGACCGAATTCTCACTGCGCCCATAATATCGGTTGACGCGTATCTGGAGCGCGGGCGGGGCTTGGCAACGCAAAAGCATGCGATGCGTTGCTAAGCGATCAGCAGGAGAATGTGATATGCCCATTTCCTCCACATCCGCCATCGAGCGGATCGCTCGCGTCATTGCTGCCCAGCGGCTTAGCATCAATGCAGAGGGGAGTGACCCGTCCGCTGCCGACGCAGTCGAAATGGAATGGGAAGCGCATCGAGACGACGCGTGCGCCATATTGCGCACCTTGCGCGAACCGGACGAAAGGATGGCAGCGGCCGGGGACGCGGATCAATGGGAAAGAATGGTGATCGCGGCGCTGGCTGACTGATCTGACTCCATAAGGCAGGACCGAAGTCTATGCCGCAGTTCAAGACTGCACCCTTCAGGAAAAACATCGTCCTATACGGCGCTCTGGCGGCCAATCTCGGCATTGCTTTGGCGAAATTCATCGCATCCGCCATTACCGGCTCCTCCTCGATGCTGACCGAGGGGGTTCACTCCATGGTGGACAGCGGCAATCAGCTTCTCCTTCTTTACGGGCAGGCAAAGGCGAAGCGCCCACCCGATGCCGCACACCCCTTTGGATATGGGCGCGAACTTTATTTCTGGGCCTTTGTTGTCGCGATCCTCATCTTTGCGATCGGCGCGGGCGTCTCGGTCTATGAGGGCTGGCTGCACATCATAGAGCCTGAGCCGCTGCATGATCCGACGATCAATTACGTCGTGCTCGGCGTCGCCTTTGTGCTCGAGGGAAGCTCTTGGGCGATAGCGGTTCGTGAGTTCGATAAGCAGCGCGGCAAACGCAGTTGGTGGCAATCGATCCGTCGGTCAAAGGATCCCGCCGGTTTCATCGTGCTGTTCGAGGACAGCGCCGCGCTGGTCGGCCTGCTGATGGCCGCCATTGGCGTCTGGGCCAGCCACCATTTCGGAGATCCCCGCATCGACGGTATCGCTTCCATTGCGATCGGCTGTGTTCTTGGTCTCGTCGCCATCGTTCTGGCGCGTGAAGCCAAGGGTCTGTTGATCGGCGAAAGCGCTGATATCGCCATGGTCAAAGCCGTCTGGCAACTGCTCGACCAACGACCGGAAATCACCGCCGTCAATCACGTCCGCACCATCCACACGGCGCCGGATGCGGTCTTCGTCGCGATTAGCGCGGATTTTGCCGATGTCATGACCATGGGCGACGTCGAAACGGCGATCGAGGAGATGGAACAGGCGATGAAGGCCGCCATTCCCGAACTCACATCAATCTATATCCGCCCGGAAAAGCATGAAAATGCGGTGATCCAGCCGCGGCCGATCTGACGCGCTTCACGACCGTCAAGACTTTCCCACGCGACTTGAAACAACACCCGCCACTGCGCCTGCTGCGGCGATGGCGACCAAGGTTTCCACTATGGAGTGGTTGTTCCATTCCCAGAATTTGGCGCCTGCAAAGGTCGGCATGTTTTTCCGCAATCCATGTCCGAAAGCCTCAATCCACTGATATTCCCGCTGGGTGATTTCGCGCACGATGCAGACGGCGGATCCAGCGAAACAGCCCATCCAGATCGAAGCCTTTGTGGGAGCCCCGAGGGCGCGGCCGATTGCCCAGCAGGGAAGCTGCGTGCCAATCGCAAGAGGGACGTGGGCGAGCATCGACCATATAACGTCCAGGTTTTGCATGAGTTGCTTTGAATCCCTTTGGAACAAGCAGCGGTTTATGCGGGTACTATCATCATGCTGGAAAATGATCTCAGTACAACCCTGATCCGACTATGCCTTGCAACCGTCCTCGGCTTGGCCTTGGGTTATGAGCGCGAACGGCAAGGCCATGATGCGGGTTTGCGAACGCATGGCCTGGTGGCGCTCAGTTCGGCGATGCTGACCTTGTCGGCAATCGAGCTTGCCGAGAGTCACGGCAGTGGCGATCCCGTTCGTGTCGTGCAGGGCCTTGCCCAGGCAATCGGCTTTATCGCCGGAGGGCTGATCTTCGTCCGGGGCGGCGATGTCCGCAACATGACCACGGCTGCAAGCCTGTGGATGGCGGCGGCGGTGGGCATTACCGCCGGGGCCGGCCAGTATCTGCTGGTTCTCGCAGGCGCTTTCATCGCGCTGATCTTGCTTTCGGCTCTGCTGATCATCGAAAAGCATATGCGGCGAAGCTCGAAAAGCCGCCCGGAAGCGGATTCGCAAGACATCGTCATGCCAAACCGGCGCGGCTCCGCTGCTCCCGCCGATCGCGATGCATCCGATGAAAAATAACGGCGTCAAAACCAATAGATCTCGCAATGGAGGAAGTGAGCCATGCAACCGCGCCTCTCCGTTCTGACGATTGCCGTGGACGATCTCGAAGCGTCGGTGCGCTTCTATCGTGATGGCCTTGGCCTACCGACCGAGGGCATTGTCGGGAGCGAGTTTGAACATGGCGCCGTGGCGTTCTTCGATCTCGCCGGCGGGCTAAAGCTCGCCGTCTGGAAGCAGGAGGACCTTGCCCATGATGCGGGGCTGGCCGTGACCGAGCGCTGTCCGACCGCCTTTTCTCTCGGCCATAATGTCGCCCAGCGCGCAGAGGTCGATCAAATCATGGCTGAGGCACGCGCCGCCGGTGCCGAGATGGTCAAGGAAGCGCAGGAAACCTTTTATGGCGGCTATGCAGGGTATTTCCGCGATCGGAACGGCCATCTTTGGGAAATCGTGTGGAATCCGGCCAATCTGCCCGCTGATCGATAGGTCACAAGCGGTCCGCCACCTTTGCTGGCCCCTTCACACGCGCGCTGGAGGAGTTTCGTCCGGCCGCAGAGTCAGTACGCGAACACCGTCTGGCGTCACCACGACGGTGTGCTCGAATTGCGCGGACAGTTTTCCGTCTACGGTGACGACGGTCCATCCATCCTTTTCGGTGCGAACCGTCCTTCGACCCTGGTTCACCATCGGCTCGATCGTGAAGACCATGCCCTCCCGCAGCGTCAGACCGGTTCCGGGCTTCCCGAAGTGGAGCACCTGCGGCTCCTCGTGCATTTCCCGGCCGATGCCGTGCCCGCAATAATCCCGCACGATCGAATAGCCCGCGCGCTTTGCATGACGCTCGATCGCGTAGCCGACATCGCCCAGCGTTGCGCCCGGCCGGACGGCGCGGATGCCTTTCCACATCGCTTCATAGGTCGTCCGCACAAGCCGCTGCGCTGCGGGCGCGACGTTGCCGATGAGGTAGGTCTTGCTGGAATCGGCAATGTATCCGTTCTTTTCCAGCGTGATGTCGAAATTGACGATATCGCCGTCCTGCAACGTCTCCTCGGTGGAGGGGACTCCGTGGCACACGACCTGGTTTCTCGAACAATTGAGGACGAAGCCATAGCCATATTGGCCTTTACTGGCGGGGCGCGCGCCGAGTTGATCGACGATGAAATCTTCCACCAGATCGTTGACCTGCATCGTCGTCTGACCAGCCAGCGCATACCCGTCGAGATAGGTGAATACGGATGCCAGAAGACGGCCGGATTCGGCCATCAGCTCAACCTCGGCGGGCGATTTGATCATTCAGCCGCAACGTCGGCGGGATAGACACCTGCCTCCTTAAGCTCGCGGACAACGATCTGCTGGAACGTCAGCTGGGGGTTCAACTCACAGAGCATGCCGATCTTGATCCAGAATGCCGCCTGGGCATTGATGGATCGATAGGATGCCTTGCTGGCCTTGCGCAGCTGCTCGTGAAGTTCGTCCTCTATGCTGACAATGCCCATCGGAACATCCTGAATATATGATTCATATACGAATCATATATTCAGGATAGCTATTCGGCAAGCGGGCATCACGCATTCGCGAGTAACGAACTCACGACGTCAGCTTATCAGGCTATCGAGCTTCCGGAATTTCGCTGGCGACCATTTCAGTCGTGGCGCGCCCGATGGACCAGAGGCGTCTCTTCGTCACGGGGTCCCAATCGATCGCCTGTCCCGGGGTGGCGATGCCGATCGTCCCGACAAGCTTCAGCACCGACCCCGCCTCCGGCAGTTCAAGCACATACATTTCCGGCCGATCATGTCCGGTCACATAGAGTTTTCCGTCCGCGCCCCAGCTTGCCCCCGAACAGCTTCGAGGGGCGAAGCGTTCGAGCACTTCGGCCGGAAACGCCCATGACGCTTCCGGTCGGAAGGCATCGTCCATGCGGACCAGCATCGTATAGCGATGATCGCGACCGGGCTCGCCTCCGCGTTCGTCGTAATTAGCATAGACGGCCCACCATTTGCCGTCGTGTCGATCCATCACGGTCAACGATCCCGGACCAAAGCCGAGGCTGACGGTGCGCAGATGACGAAGCGTGCGGGTGTCGAAGAATTCGACCGCGCTGGTTTGCGGCACGGCCGGATAATTCGATGCGGCACAGACCAGTTCCTGCCCGACAACGGTGCAGCTATTCATATGGGGAAAGAGCGCGCGGTCCCCTTTCCACTCGGCAATGCGCTTGCCCGTTGCGATGACATATTTGCCGATCCGATCATTATCGATCGCATAGACATGGGTGCCATCCGAAGCGACGCCCTGATGCGCCTCCTCAGCCGGCATGCGCAATGTGACCGGCGAAGGCGGGGGAGACGGACGCGCGCCCTGCCCGTCCGCTACCTGCGCCGCCAGCAGCGCTGCGCCCAGGATCGCGCCGATCACCACCGGACCGACGCCCCGACATAGAAGGTGCGGCCGTAGCGCTCATTCTGCACAACCCAGTTTCGCACACCACCTTGATATTGCCGGGTCGGCTCGTCCGTCAGATTCTGCCCTTCGGCGAACAGCCGTACATTCGGGGTGATGTCGAAGCCGATCTTGGCATCCAGGCGGCGCAGATCGTCATTGTAGGTGTCCGTAAGCGCTTCATCGCCGGCTGAGATCAGCGCCCGCCCGGTATGGTGATAGGCAACCGACGCCTCGACCGGCCCCTTCTGATAGAAGAGCTGCGCGCCCCACAGCAGCTTCGACTGTTCGGGGAAATCGGTCGTGCCGCGCTCGGGCGAGCGCAGATTGCCGTCCAGCACTGTCAAGTTCAGGTTGGTGCCAAAGCCGGACAGCAGGCCGGGCAGGAAGGTGAACTGCTGCTGATAGGACGCTTCCAGTCCAACGATGTCGCCCTTGTCCGCATTCAGCGTCTGGCTGAAATTGATGATGTCATATTGCTGTCCGCCAAAGCTGCCGTCGTTGATGGTGTAGCTCTGTGTGAAAATGGGGTTCTTGATGAACTTCGCGAAAGCACCGAGCGTCAGCACGCCACCGGGTGCGAAATACCATTCACCCGACGCGTCCAGCGAGTCAGCCACATAGGGCTTGAGCGCCGGGTTGCCCGTGCTGACGTTCAGTTCATTCTCGGATTCCAGCGACAGCTCGCCGCCCGGCGACAGCTCGGAATATTGCGGGCGACCCACGCTGCGCGAATAGGCGAGGCGGAACACGGTATCATCGGACGGCGTGACGCGGACGACGACGCTCGGCAACCAGTCGGTATAGCTGCGGCTCCCACTGGTCGGGGTGACGACATCATCCCGTAGCAGGTAGCCGGTGATATCGAGCTTGGTGTGTTCCACGCGAAGGCCCGCCGTGACTGATATCTGACCGAAATCGAGATTGGTCATGGCATAACCGGCATAGACGTCTTCATCTAGGCTGAAGTCACCCAGGGTGTCGTTTGCCAGCGTCGTGGACTCGTTGAGCACAAATTGCGGCCCACCCAGCTTGCCGTTCGTGAAATCCTTGATCAGATCCTCGTCTATCGAAGGGGTCAGCAGATACTCATGCCCGCTTCCCAGATCGACGACCACATCGCGGCCCGACAACCCTTCCATGGTGAACCGGTTGGCCGAGCTGCCGCGCTCATAGCTGGCATTGGCTGAATCGAAGCTCTTGTCCGTCGTTCGGACGTTGCCGCCGAGCTTGATGAAGCTGTTCTCACCGACCGCCAGCTTGCGGGTCAGGTCGATACGGCCCTGCCATGTCTTTTCCAGTCCATACTCATCCTGCGCGGTATAGGTACGGAAACCGAGATCGTCGGGGCTGAGGAAGCCGTCCACGGGCGTCACGGTGTAGAGCTTTTCCGTGAAGTCGACTGCCAGATCGCCAGGTGAGTTACGGAACTGCCAGCTCTCATTCGGCTCGATCACTTCGTTACGTGTGCGTGCGACGCCATAATCGATCGTCCAATCCGACCCGATCTCGCTCTTGCCGCCCGCCATGAAGGATAGAATGGATTTTTCCTTATATTCCAGCCGCAGATCGTTCCGCTGGTCCGTTGTTTCCGAGAGGCCTGTCAGGCCGTTCGCATCCCAGGCGATGTCAGAAAAATCCAGCCGCATGCGCTGACGATATTCGTCTTCGCTGAACTTGGAATAGATGCCACGCAGGTAAAGCTGCGTGCCGCCGCTGCGCCAATCCAACGAACCGGAAACCCCGATCCGCTCGCGACGCAAACGATAGTCGGTATATTTGATGTTGGTCGGCACCGCCCCGCGCGCCGCCTCGGCATCGAGGCCCCAATCATCGGGATAGATGCCATGGCTGGTATAGGTGCGATCCGAATAGCTGGCGCCCAGCAGGATGCCGAACTGCTCATCACCGCCGAAGCGGCCGCCGACCGTCACATCGCCACGGATCGGCTGATCGCCCTTGCGGGTTTCCTGATAACCGATCTGACCATTGGCCTGCAGGATGAAAGGATTGTCGAAGTCGAACGCCGTCTGGGTCACGAGATTGATGGTGGCGCCCATGCCTTGTCCGATCAGATCGGCGGTCTTGGCTTTGGCGACCTCCACCCGGTTCAGCAACTGGCCGGAAAGGATGTCGAGCGGCAGCGACCGGGTGTTGCCATCGGGATTGCCGATCTCGAAGCCGTTCAAGGTGTAGCCGTTGAGGCTCGATGGAATGCCGCGTACGGCGACATAGCGCCCTTCGCCCTGATCATATTGAACGCCAACGCCGGGCAGGCGTTCGACAACCTCCGCGACATTCTTGTCGGGCAGCTGTCCAATCTCGTCTGCCGCCGCGACGTCGACCAGACCGAGCGCGTTGCGCTTCTCCTCGATCGACCGTTGCTGCTGCGCCCGCTGCCCCGACACCACAATATCCGCCATATCAGATTCAGCTGTTTGGGCATGAGCCACCCCCGCATTCAGCAGGACGAAAAGACTGACGGTCGAAAGCAACAAACGCGACATTATCGGATTCCCTTTTTGTAGTCGGGAGGCCGGTAAAAGCGGTCCGTTACAGAACGGAGGCAGATATTTTACGGTTTGATTGCGTCAGGGCCACGCCTCAGCCGCGGGGCGGCGAAGAACATCGCCTGAAGCACCGACGCCAATCCCTCTGCGCATGAGGGGCAAACTAGTCGGAAAGACTATCGAACCCCGAAGTGAGCTCAATTAGCCTGTGAAAGCAACGAAACAGGTCGCCATCCGGCGCTGGGCCATTCCGGAGTTAATTCGCTATGTCCATCCCGATAGAGCGCGTCGAGGGCCCAGCCGCCCCCCGGCGTCAGGAAACCGAACCTGTCGAGACGCCTATTGAGAAACAGCACAAAGTCGCCCCGGGAGAAGGTGTCGAGGCGGTAGCCCAACAGCATGGGGTCAAACCGTCCAACCTGTTGAACGCGAACCCGCAGCTTGCGAGCAATCCCCGGATGGAGGACGGCTATCCTGAATTGAGGCTTGGCGAGACGCTCGACGTTCCCAAGGCGCTTCCCGAAGACAGCGAATATTATGCGGCACGGGGCGAGCCTACCCAGGTGGCGGCCGATGTGGCTGTGCCCGTTCCCTCCCCTCGCCTCAGTTCGGCCATCACCAACGCGGAGATCGCCGAGAATAATCTTTGGATCATGAAGGCGGCGCTGGGGCCGGACAGCAAATCGCCGATCATCGAAAGCTATCAGACGAAGCTCGACACGGCGGAGGCGGAGGTGGACGCCGCACGCGCCGCCCAGGCCCCGCAACAGGAGACCCAGCAGCCACCTGCGCGGCCCCTCAGCCCGACCGAAACGCTCCGCCAGGATCTGGCCGCGCGCTATTTGGGTGGACCGGGTTACAACGGCGAAGTCCAGCGCACACCGGAAGAAATCTACGGCGTGCCGACCGACAAGCTGGCCGAGACCATGGCCGACGGCAACCCGCTGGAACAGGCGGCCTATACCAGCATGTATGGCGGCAAGGACGCGGTGACGGGCGAAACCCGCCGCCCGCTGTGGGAGGAAATGGGCGTCACCCGTGATGAACTGCGCCAGACGATGGTCGAGCGGCCGTGGGAGATTACGTCGCATCATCTTGGGCGGCCGATCACCGAGCAGCAATATAATCAGCTCCAGTCCGTCGACGGTCCGCTGGGCCATCTGCTGAATATGGGCACCGATCCTGAGACGGCCTTGTCTATCCAGGCGACCTGGAGCGCCAACTTCCACGGCGGCTACGACCCGATCAGCCAATCGCAGCTCAAGCCCGTCTGGGAACGCTGGGGGCTGGAGTCGGCCGACCAGCTGACGACCCTGTTTGAGGACAGCCCGGCCGCAACCATCAAACTGTCCGAACTGATCGGCGGCACCGATCCGATCACTGGTGCCGAGGAAGCGGCGCCGTGGGGCGACCAGTCCGTCGAGGCCTATGGCGCGTCCCAGTTGCGTCAGGCCCAGGACATTCTGGGCGTGCAGGTGCTGCCCACCATGAAGGATGTCGTCGCGCCCGAAGATGCGGAGATGTTCGCCCTTGGCTTCACCACGCCCAGCGGCACCAAGCAGATCGACTATGTGAACCCGCTGCAGTTCGCCCAGTCGCCCAGCTTCCGCAACGGCCTTCAACTCAGGGACGGCAACGTCATCGTCTCAAACCTGATGGACCCGATGGGCGGTGTCGGCCTGTTCGGACTGGTGAAGGGCTATCCGCCTCAGATGGTGCAGAACCTGGACCAGCGCATCGTGCAGGACGGCAATCCGAAGGTGAAATATCAGGCGCACGGCCTGTTCCAGGTCTTCCCTGAAAATGGCGAAGTGGTGCTCCTCTCCAAGATCCAGCGCCTGCCCAAGGCACCGGAAGGACGGCCCGACCCGGACTCTCAATTCGCCAAGGTCATGGGGCATTGGAGCGAGGCCGGCGGCGGCGTCACCATCTTCACCGGCAAAGGCGACGAGACGGAGGGAAGCCGCGGGCGAACTCCCCAGATCATGGGTGTCAATTGGGCCAACGCGCCGGACGGCACGATCGAACGCTTCGGCACCGCGCTGGCGACACCCTTCAGCCCGACCGAGCGGCGTTCCATGGGACTCCAGTTCCAGATGGGCAAGAACGAGAATGGCGACTGGGTGCCAACTGGCATCGGCGCCGTCACCGAATGGAGCACGAACCGCTATCAATTCTGGCCGATGGCGACATGGGATCCCGATGGCGGTGGGCTAACGGGCGGCAGCGTCTTTGGCGGCACTGGCTGGACGCTTGGCCAGTTCGGCATCCATTATGATCCAAGCCGGCCCAATACCCGGCTTGACCTGATGGGTGGAGGCAGCGACGGGCGCTCGGCGAGCGTCACCTATTCCGATCCCTCGGTGTTCGGCATCGATCTGGGCGGCATGCACGGAAAGAACGGCCGTGCCTTCGGCCTCGGCATCACGTCGAGCGACAGCAGCAATGTGGCCGTGGCCGTCGACGTGGTGGATGGCGATGTCGCCGCGGCCGAGCGGCAGGCCAAGGACTATCACAACCGCCTCGCCAGCGGAGAAATCTCGCCGCTCGACCTGCCCGAAGGCGTGCGCGTGACATCGACCGCACAGGAAGCCTCCTCCTTCCGCGCCATGGGCTTCGCCTGGTTGGTGAATGTCGGGGGCGGCTTCGGCAATGGTCTGAATGTCACGACCGACATCAGCCGCACCGGAGGGGACAGCTGGACCGTTTCCCGCTATGACGAGCCGACCAGCGATCGGTCCTGGAATGTCGGCATCTATGGCATCGGCCCCGGCGGTCATTCCTGGGACGCCCACATGCGTGGGGAATCGCTCAACATTACCGCGCCGAGCGGGCCGGACGGCAAGCCAGCGCTTGAGGGCGCCTCACGCGATGCGCTGGACCGTTATCTCAAGGAAGGGTTGCTCCCCGGGGTGACCACGGCGGAATCCCGCTTCCAGGGGGATACCGCGGAAGCCTACCACCATGTGCGTGACGACTTCCTGACATCCGAACGCGAACTCAACGAAGCGCGGACCACGTTCGAGTCCGACCGGACCGAAGAACATCTGAACAAGCTCGAAGCCGCCGAACTGACCTATAGTGACAGTCGTGCGGATTTGAACGATTTCGTCCGTGGCCAGCTCAAGCCCGGTGACGAGCTGATGCCCGGCATCCAGGTCGGCTCGGTCAGCCGCCGCGATACCGAGGGCAGCCGCCCCTCTTTCGTCATCCCGCTCGAATCCAAGACGATCACGCGCGGCGAGACGAAGACCGAGGAAAATACCTATTACAGCTATGAACTGTCCCGCCGCCCGCTCTTCGGCGATGACTATTCGAACCAGCATGCAGCGCGGACCGGGCAGGATGTCGACCTGTTCCAGCTTTCCAGCACCGGCACGGTCCGTTCCGGCGGTGGCTATCTGAGCCACTGGCTGCCTCGCGAGACGATCGAGAAGCTCGACAATCTCTCGGCCTATCGCCCGCTCTGGGATGCCGCCGGGCGGGGAGAGGCGGATATCGAAGGAACCATCTCTGTCTCCTTCACCGACAGCCAGATCGTCCGGCTTGGGGAATCGCTGAGCGCGGGTCCGGAAGGCGAGGCCCTCTGGCAGTCGATGGCCAATCGCGCATCGGGTGTGTTCGGCGACGATTTCCTGATCAAGAATCCGGAATATATCAACAACACCACGGACCTGCTGGCGCTGAGCCGCGCTGCGGATGGCTCCGCGGAAGCACACGGCCTGAAGGACAGCGACAGCTTCTGGGATCGGCTGACCAACAGCACGGACCAGGGCGCGCGCGAACGGCTGGCCGACACCTTCGCCAACGTGACCTCGCCCGAGGCGTTCGCGGCGCTCAGCAAGGACGAACAGGAAGTCTTCATAGACGTGATCGCCAAATCCGCCTCCGCCGACCACTCGGCCTATGAAGCGACCGCGCTGATCGCCGCCCTTCCGAGCGAGGACCGCCGATCCGACCAGTTCCGGCAGCTTGTCGAGGGTATCGCAGAGACCAAGCAGCCGCTGGCGAGCAACGTCAACGGCGGTCAGCGGATCGACGATCACCGTCCCCTCGGCCCGAACGAACGGGGTCCCGACCGCGTCACCTATTTCGACGATCCGACCATGGAATTCGTGCGCTTCCTCCAGCAGGATGTGGGCGATCGCGGCACGCGCGAGATGTTCCTCCAGCAGAGCGGCTTCCGCGCAGCCCTGCCCTCGGAAATTGAGAGTCGCCGGGGCAAGACCGTCGACGATCTCGGTCGGGAGATCGCATCCAAATATACCATCGAGAAGACGACCTATTTCCCAGGCGGACCGCCGCCGATGGACTATGTCGCCCTCACCCATGACGAGGCAAAGGACGTCGTCGGTATCCTCGCATCGGTCGGCGAACAGCAAGGCAGCGACGGCGCCTGGACGTTCATGAAGGATCACGGCGTCGATCCGAGCCAGGTCTTCCTCAAGCTCAACCAGGACGACGGCCACGACCAGGTGCTACGTCAAGCGCTGGTGGACGTTCTCCGACCGGGAAGCCTTTCCCAGGGCAAGGACGCCATCGACCTGCTCGACTATCAGCAGGGTTTGATCCGCTAGAACGGGGGGCTATAGGCAGCATAATCACTTCGGCAGCGTTGGCCGTTATGGGACAGAACTTCTCAAAGCGGCCATATTTGAAGCGGCGGCATCGATTACGTAATGCCGCTGCCGTCAGGCGTGGTTTTGACGTCACATCAGAATTTCGCTCGCAATGTCAGTTCGAACTGGCGGCCAAAGGGTGAGGCCAGGGACGCGATATAGCCATTGGCGCTGTCGACGAAGGGCGGCTCCTTGTCGAACAGGTTCACGATGCGGCCCTGAAGCGAAACGCCCTCGCGGATCATTTTCGACAGATCCACCGACCCCGACAGATCGAAGGTCAGGTTGGCCTTGACCTTCTGAGCGGGATTGAGCGCGGTATATCTGTAACCGCTCACATAGTTGGCAAAAAGGTTCAGAGTGACTGGCTCCAGGTCCCAGCCAAGCTGGTAACGAATCTTGGCGTCCGGTGCGTCGCTGGTACCGCGACGGTCGTTGAGCGGTGCGCCAGGCGACTGTCGCTGGGTGAAGCGGGTTTGCAGATTGGCAATGACGCCAAGGTTGAACGACCCCAGTGATGCGGTACTGAATCGATAGGCCGCGTCGATATCGATGCCCGCCACACGTCGCAGACCCATATTCTGCGCGTTATACCAGATGAGCGCATCCCAGACGATCCCGGTGGGAAGTGCGCTCTGTGCCGGATATTCCGCCAGGAACTCGGCAAGCTGCGCGTCTGTCGGATGCAGGATGCGGTACATCGCCATTTGCGGATCGGTCAGCGCGTCCGTCGCCGACGGCTGAAAAACCATATTGCGATATTCGGCCTCATAATAGGTTAGCGAGACGCGCAGACCGGGGGCGAAATCCGGCACGAAATCGGCGCCGATCGACCAGGTCGTCGCCTTTTCCGGTTCAAGTTCCGAATTGCCACCGCCAGGATTCAGCTGGTTGATCACGCCAATGAATTCGCCGGTGGTCACGTCCGTCAGGTTGATCGCGCTATTCGGCCGCGGCACGCTGAAGGAAGTGGTGGTCATACCCATGTTGGGCGCGACGAACGAGGTGCTGTAGGAAGCTCGCGCGGTAACGCCGTTCACCGGCGTCCAATTGAACCCATATTTCGGGTTAAAAATTGTGCCGTATTTATCGTAATAATCCAGGCGTCCCGAAATCGCGAGGCTGAGCGCCTGGAAGAAAGGCCGGGCATTGGCGTCACTGAACAGCGGCACGTTCAACTCGGCAAAGGCAGAGGTTACCGTCCGGCTCAGATGATCGGCACGAATGATGAGCCTGTTCGGTCCTAGCGGCCCCGTCGAGTCCAGCGGGCCGGAAGTCTGATATTGGTTGAGTTGTTCGACCCGAAAATCGGTGCCGATCGCCACACGCACATCGCCGCCCGCAATGCTGAACAGCGGGCCGTCTGCCTTAACCTGCAATTCGCGCAAGCCCTGGTTCCCCGAGTTGATCTGAGTGTAATTGTTATTGATCTGGGCCAGCACGTCCGCACTGTTATCGGCCGCCTGACCGAAGGGGTTGAACAGGCCTGCCTCTGTGAGCCGCGTCAATGCAGGTTGATCGAGTTCGGGGGGCTGCACGTCCCGGATGAGCCTGGTCTTGGAGACATGGGCCATGATGTTGGCCACCCAATCCTTACCAAGCTTGATATCGGCGCCGGCTGTGATGCCCCAGAATCTGTCATTTTGCGGCTGCTCACCCGAGGGGAAGAGACCAAGACCACTTCGCACCACGGAGATGCTGTTGACGGTGGCAGGATCAACGCCGTCCGGCAGACGGAAATAGGGACTGGTATTGGGCACGACCACGCTGATGGATGGGCGCCCGCCCCAACGGAATGTGTCGTATCGGGAGTAATTGAGTTCCGTCCAGATTTCGACATTATCCGCTAATTCCTGGCGCGCCGTGACCAGTGCAGCATGACGATGTCCATCGGGGATGATCGTCGCGAGCGGGTCCAGATTGCCGCACAGGTTGCGCGTGGTGCTGAAGCTGCCGTCGGCCTGGTAGCCATAGACCTGGCCCGCGACGGTGACGTTCGGCAGCAGGCAGTTGGCACCGCGCAGGTCACGTCCCCCACGCGAACGCTGGTCACCGCCGAGCGCCAGGAAGCCGATGTCATTGGTCAGCGGCGACCTGTTCTCCGAATATTCATAGGCAGCCATGACGCTGCCGGTGCTCCATCTGTGCCCCGCCAGGAGCGAAGCATCATATTTGCGGTAGCGGGTACCGTTCCAGCCATAAGTTGCGGACGCCTCCACCCCCTCGACGTCGCGGCGATAGATGAAGTTCACCACGCCGGCCACCGCGTCCGAGCCGTAGACCGCCGACGCGCCATCGGCGATGATCTCGACGCGCTGTACAGCGATGACCGGAATGATTGAAGGATCGGGCAACACGGCCTCGCCGCCCGTTGGCGCAATGCGATGGCCGTTGATCAGAGTCAGCGTGGCATACATGCCGAGATTGTGGATGTTGGGCTGGAAGCCCGGCGTGCGCCAACGGCCGGGGGTCGATTGCTCGGCATTGGTGCCAAAGTTGCCGAGCTGCGGCACGTTCGACAGCAATTCCTTGGTATTGGCCGGCGCCGTCGTTTGGATCGTGTCGCGCGTGACACCGATCAGTTGCGAGCCCACCGGCGCGACGCCGCGGATGCTCGAACCGGTGACGATGATATCCTGCGGTGCTTCGTCGTCATCGGCGACCTGTTCCTGCGCGAAGACCGGCGGGGCGATACCGAGCGTCAGCAACAGAGCGGTCGAAATCAGCAACCCCTTCCGAAAGCCGGTGCACAGAAGAGCAGAATGGGCATTCGTCATATTATCCTCCTCCATTATATTATTGAATTAATTGAGTTATATGGACGTGACGCGCAATTCGGTGCGCCAATCCAGATCAGGGTTTCGGCACAGTGGCGTAGGAGCGCAGCAGGTAGGCACGGATCGATTCCACCTCATCCTCGCTCACGAAGCGGGCGAAGGACGCCATGCCGCGCGACTGCAGGGCTCCCCCGTGGACCACGTTGCGGAACCCGTTCTTCGACAGCACGATCGATGAACGGCGCAGATCGGGATAGATCGCCTGCTGGCCGTGGCACGAGCCGCAGTAGCGGCCGAAATAGGCGCCGCCTTTGTTGGGATCGCCTGCGCTGGGTTCAGCGCGGGCCACGTCAATATAGGCGCGCTGCGCCGTCGCGGGCGGAGTGAAGGGCATGGAAGCGCCGAGCTTGAACACCATCAACCGACCCGGCTGGGGAACGTCATGGATGTTGGAGCCGCCCATTCCGTTGCCGCCGCCGATACCGACGACGATGGCGATGTATTGCTCGCCATCGATGGCGTAACTGATCGGTGGAGCGATAGCCGAGGCACCACCCAGCGGATGCGACCATAGTTCCTTGCCGTCGGCTGCAGCATAAGCTTTCAGATCGTGCTTCACGCCCTGAAGGACGAGGTCGCCCGCCGTGGTGAGCACACCACCGAGCCCCCAGTCCGCTTCGGTGTGCTGGATACGCCAGCGCGGTTTGCCCGCCACTGGGTCCCAGGCCAGAAGACTACCTCCCGAATTCTCTGATGCCGCGGCGGTCCGCGGCGCAGCAGCGCGCTCACGCACACGCTCAGCGGCTTGATCGATGACTCCCGGCGCAGCTTGATCGGTAGGCGCAACCCCCTGCAGCCCCATGCCCAGGTTCCAGACACCATTGACCTGACGATAGTCTGCCGGGTTGGTGGCGCCGCCATAGTTGAAATAGGTGTCGAGCGTCGGAATATAAACAAGGCCGCGCGTCGGATTGAAGGCCATCGCTTTCCAGCTGTGCGATCCGGCCGGCGCTGGCCCTTGTTGACGGCTTGCTGTGCCGGGCCCGCCGTAACGGATGCCCGGCCGCTCAACCGGCCGTCCGGTGCGTATGTCAACGCCATAGGCCCAGTTGACCGTCGGACCGAAGGCCTCGGCCGACAATAACTCGCCCGTGCGCGCATCAAGCACATAGAAGAAGCCATTCTTCGGCGCTTGCATCAGCACATGCCGGCGCCTGCCACCGATGGTCAGGTCAGCCGTCACCATCTGCTGAGTGGCGGTGTAATCCCAGCTGTCGCCTGGTGTGGTCTGATAATGCCAGACATATTCGCCGCTATCGGGCTTCACCGCCACGATCGACGACAGGAAGACATTGTCTCCTCGCCCGTCCGAACGGATGAAGTGGTTCCACGGCGCGCCGTTGCCGACGCCGATGTAAACCAGGTCGGTCACCGGGTCGTAGGTGATCGCGTCCCATACGGTTCCGCCGCCACCGCTCTTCTTCCAGCCGTCCCCGAACCAGGTGGCATTCCCGAAATCGGCGAAGGGCTTGTCGGATGGCTGACCATCCGGTTTCCCGTCAGGATTGGGAGTGGTGTAAAAGCGCCAGGCCATGGCGCCCGTTTCAGAATCATAAGCGGACAGGTAGCCGCGCACCCCGTATTCGGCCCCACCGTTACCGATCAACACCTTACCCTTTGCCACACGTGGCGCGCCGGTAATGGTGTAGGGTAGCTTCGGGTCGGTGGTCTGGGTGGACCAGACTTCTTTGCCGGTTCTGGCATCGATAGCGATGAGCCGCCCATCAATCGTGCCGACAAAAACCTTGTCGCCCCACAGCGCCACGCCACGATTGACAACGTCGCAGCAGGAATCGGCCGCTGCGGCGCCACGCACTTTGGGGTCGTATTTCCAAAGCTGCTTGCCCGTTTTCGCGTCATAGGCGATGACCTTCGACCAGGCGGTCGAGGTGTAGAGCACCCCATCGGCCACCAGGGGGGTCGCCTCTTGCCCCCTGCTGCTGTCGAATTGCGCGACCCAGGCCAAGCCGAGACGCGAAACCGTTTGCTGATTAATCTGCTTCAGCGGGCTGAACCGCTGCTCGGAATAGGTGCGGCCGTTGCTCAGCCACTCGCCGCCGGCCTCAGACTTGACGATACGATCGTGGTCGACGGACCCTAGCGCCAGACCGGAGGCGCCAAGACCGACGGCGACCAGAACGGTTGCTTTGCGCAAGAACAACGCTCTGCGCCAGTTCGAGTGATTGGCATCTCTCCAGGCGTTCATTGTTTCCCTCCACGCCCTTTGCAGGGGCGTCTGTTATTGTTGGAGCTTGCTTGGTTCGCTGCCGCCTTCCGATCGGCGGCAACCTTTCCACGCTCGCTAGCCAAGCAGCGAACGGTTGATATCCACGCCGAATCCCGGTCCTTGAGGCGCGGCGATGAAGCCATCCTTGTCGACCAGCGGGGGATTCTCGAAGACCGCGAAACCGGCCGTGTAGGGACCGATCGGCGGATCGTGCAGCAACTCCAGCCACGGCGAGTTGGCCCAGGAGCAGGTCATGTGCAGATGAGCCACCGTGCCGAAGGTCATGCCACCGTGGTGCGGTACGCAGCGCTTGTTGTGCATGGCGGCGAGAGCACCGATCTTGCGCGTACCGCTGACACCATCGCTGACCAGTACTTCGGGCTGCAGAATATCGAAGACGCCCTGGTCAATCATCGACACGAACTCGGGCACCAGCGGATTGTTCTCGCCGCCCGCCACGGGGATTTCGACCAGACGGTTGAGGTCTGCCAACCCGCTCCAGTCGTAGCGGGTCAACGGCTCCTCGATCCAGTAAACGCCCAGCTTTTGCAGTTCGCGGGCGGTTTCCACAGCGCGCGGGAAATCCCAGTGTATGCCGGGTTGCCAGCCGGTCGCCTGCTGAGCCTGGTTGCAGTCCACCATGATGGTCATGTCGTCACCCACCGCCTTGCGCACAGCGGTGGCTAGGGCGATGTCTTCCTTCAGAGTCTCGTTGTGCAGGCGAATTTTTATGCCTTTCCAGCCCTCCGCCTTCAGCTTGGCGGCCTGGCGCGCGCGCTCGTCGGAGGTCGAGAGTTGGATCATGCTGGCGTAAGCCAGCACCTTGTCCTTGTGCCCTCCCCACAATTTGTAGACCGGCTGGTTCGACAGTTTGCCGACGAGGTCCCATAAAGCGATCTCGACGGCTCCGACGCTGCGTGGATTGGCCGCGGCGGCCAAGCGGATCGGGCCGTAGAGCCGCTCGACGTCGAACGGGTCCTTACCGATCAGCAGTTCCCTCATGCGCGGCACCATGTCGGCTGCGGCTTGCGGGCCATAACCGACCGCGCCCTGATCGCTGACAATCTCCAGATATGCACCGCCGCCAATGCGGAAGGTCATCTTGCCGCCCGGAGCCCAGGCCGGTTCCATGGACCCAAGTTCGCGCAGGGTCTTCAGCGGTACGAGCCGTACATCGGTGATCTTGGTTCGCGGGGCAGTCAACGCTGCCTTGGCGAGCCCGGGCGAAAGCGCCGCAAGGACCGGCAGGGCCTTCAGTAGAGATCGTCTGTCCATACTCCCCCTTTCTCGCGTCGGCAGACGCAAGTTATCTATTTGATTTTATGTGGTTAATATCAGATCTTAAGTGAAAATCTTGCTCGGATGCCCCCTAGCCCAAGTCTTGGACTCTTCCGACGCCGTCCAGTTGATCGCGTTCATCAGGATCTTCCGGAAAGATTCGTTAGTGTAGGCCGCCTTGTCGTGCCCATGCTGGAGGTAGACGACCGGGGAATTCTCGGCTGTCTTCACCCAACTGGTCATGTTGCTGCCCAGCGGGTGACTGGCCTGGGCCGGCCGGAAATACTCCGGAACATTGTTGATGTTGGTGCGGGTGAGCGGATGCACCGCGTCCTCGAAGATGGGACACAAGTACACCTCGTCGATGATGTCGAAATCCTCGACACCCTTCATTACCGGGTGGGTCTTATCGACCACCGTGATCCGCTGTGCGACACCCTCCCGATAGCCCGATGGCGGATAGGTCTTGCCACGAACGGTCAGCGGCCGCGTCCAGTCGGCAGCACCGCCGATCACCTCGCTGTACTCGGGCCATGTGTGAACCCACGATGCGATGGCGTGATGCATGAACACGAAACCCTTGTCCCCCCGACGCAGCAGTGTCTTGAAGCTGTCCTGCAGGGCTTGTGAAGGCTTGTTCTCGATGATGTCCGGACGGCCTGTGTTCGGGTTGAGGCGCGGTCGCCCCGTGGCCGGGTCGTAGTTGTAATCCCGTCCGGCATAGGCGTCGTAGAACAGGAAGACGTCGAACTGGTCGGCGATGCGCGGTTCGAAGCAGACCTGAGCCACCGGGTTCTCGACATGGGTCCACGATATGGTCTCGCCCATGGCGTCGAGCGTCTTGAACAAGTCGTCCCGATCGAAATCCTTGTACTGGGTGATGAACAACACCTTGGTCTTACCACGGCCACCTTGTGGCATCGGAGGGCGAGTCATCGGACGCGCCGGTGCTGGCGTGGGAGCCGGGACCGATTGCGCCATCGCCATGCTCAGAGGAGCCAAGGCCGCTGCGGCCACTCCTCCCAGGACGCCACGCCGCGTCGCTTGCCCAACTCCCCTCACGTCATATTTTTTCATAGCCCACCCGTTACAGCGCCCCGTTCAATTTTGTCGAAGATCGTCTTCGTGAGGGTAAGTTGTCAGGCGTCCGATGGGGACGCAACCCGCCGGAATGCTAAAACACTGCGGGAATGTCGCAGAATTGAGACACTCACCGGCTGTGTGCAGTGCAGTATAGCTGCCACTCGGTTCCCAGCGACCGTCTCACTCGTCATGAAGTGAGGTGTTGGTATTGCCATTGGAGGCCTGTAATTCATGTCAAAAAAAATCCTGATGCTCGTCGGTGACTTCGCTGAAGATTACGAAGTCATGGTGCCTTTCCAGGCGTTGCAGATCGTCGGCCACCAGGTCGACGCGGTTTGTCCGAACAAGGCCTCGGGCGAGCAGATTCGTACATCGATCCATGACTTCGAGGGCGACCAGACCTATAGCGAAAAACGTGGCCACAACTTCACGCTCAACGCCACGTTCAACGCCGTGAAGGCTGAAAATTATGACGCTCTGGTCATCACAGGCGGACGGGCGCCGGAGTATCTGCGCCTTGACCCCAAGGTGCTCGAGGTTACCCGTCACTTCGCGGATGCCGACAAGCCGATTGCCGCCATCTGTCACGGTATCCAGATCCTGGCAGCCGCCAACACTCTGAAAGGTCGCAAAGTCTCGGCCTATCCGGCCTGTGCGCCGGAAGTGCGCCTGGCGGGTGGCGAATTTGTGGATCTGCCGTTGGAAAAGGCGACCACCGACGGAAAGATGGTGACGGGGCCGGCGTGGACAGCCCATGTCGACTGGCTGCGCCAGTTTTCCAACGTCCTCGCAGCCTGACGCCCGCGCCCGCCCTGCCAGCGGGGCGGGCCTCCAGGCTTACTTCGGCTCTTCGTGGAATCGACGGTGATTGAAGTTCTGGACCACCGAGATTTTTATGGAGTATGTTGGCAAATTCTGCATACTGTATACAAATTACATATGCTTACATAATAATACGGAGTTGCGGACGAGGAACATCACATGAGCACCAACATCAGGGAGCACGCGCACCGTGTCTACTCGGTGCTGGAAGACCACAATTCCGCGGGCCGGTCAGCTATTGCAGCTTCGTGGTCGCGGTCGTTCGTCCAACACGGCCTGGACCCGGAACAGGCGCCGACGCCCACGCGGCTCACTGAGATAGAGTTCCGCGACATTCGCCAAAAGTGCGAGGCCTTCGTCGCCTCGGCGCGGGAAACGATCGATCGGCTCTACCAATCCGTGGGTTCGCAAGGTTGCTGCGTTGTCCTGTCGGACGCCAACGGCGTGATTCTTGACCGGCGCAGCAACGACAACACCGAGTTTCCCGATCTCGTCCCCGGCGCCATCTGGAGCGAGGCGGTGGCCGGCACCAACGGCGTGGGCACAAGCCTGTGCGAAGGCCGCGCCCTGACCATCCATAAGGAACAGCATTTTCTCGCCCGTCACATTGACCTCAGCTGCACCGCGGCGCCAATCCGCGATGAGAGCGGCCGAATTATGGGGGCACTGGATGTCTCCATCGCCCGCAACCTCTTTTCCAAGGACAAGCCCAAGCTGCTCGTCAACGCCATCTGTGATGCGGCCCAGCGCATCGAGACGCGGCGCTTCCGCGATGCATTCTGCAGGTCGAGAATCATCGTCTTGCCCGACCAGGGTCAAGCCCCGGGCGGCATGATTGCGGTCGATCGTTATGACCTGGTGATCGGAGCCAATTACGCCGCGCGTCGCACGTACGATATTACCGATCGGGACCTAGCCAATCCCTTTCCTGCAGATAAGTTGCTAGCGCCTGATCAGAGCGGCATGGATGATCTGGACTCAGCCGAATACGGCACCTTGCAGCGGGCCATTTTCCGCGCCGGCGGCAACGTCTCCCTGGCCGCCCAATCCCTGGGCATTAGCCGCCAGACACTCCACCGGAAGCTGGCACGCTTCAAAAGCATGCACGCGGAAATTCCGGGCCGTCTAAATCGGGATAACATGGTCACCAATCGTAGCCACATCGTGTGATCGATATCGCAAACTAGCGAATGAGGCTGACAGACGCTTTCCATCCAACAGATGGCGCCAGATCGCCACCTGAACGAACAGCGGCTTTCAGCTCGCCTGCTGGTAGACTGCATGAGGGCCCGACCGTCGAGTTTTTGGGATAGCTATTTGAAAAGAATGGTGCGTGACGCAGTCCTGAGTGGACGGGTCTGCGAAGTGAATTTCCCGTATTTGACGGCAATCTAACGGGAATTTGGCGCTCATTGGGCACAGCTGCACAAAGAATGATCGACTTTTCCTAGGACACTTGCTCAGATTTGGCGGAAATTCCCGTATCTCGCTCAACGGGATTTGAGAGCGCGCTTCGCGGGTCCGATCGATCGCAAAAACGCGATCGATCGCAGGCCGGAGTCATAAGTGTCCCGCCCCGGATTTTGGCTGCGATTAAGGCTTGCGAATCATTCGATGCGTTGCGCATCTAAAGGGGCGTCCGGAGACGGATGCACGACCATGCCAGGAGGGATCGGGTCGGCTTAGACTTCGCTTTAGCGTTGTCGGGCCCCGGTTCCCGGAAAGCCCGTCCTCGCGAAAGCGATGGCGGTCTTTTTGTTGGAGTGGGTCGTATGCACGTGAATGGAAGATTAGAACGAGATCAACGGTTCAAGAACCAAAAGCTGGGAAAGACCAGGGATCGGCGGCAGCGGCTCGGGGCCGAACGAGCCGAGAGCGAGAGAAGCTGTCGCAACGACCTGCTTCCTGAGCTGGCCATTCGGACAGCGGCCTTATCGGAGCTGCGTCCCTCGCCTCGCAGAGTCCGCAAGTCGAGCGATGCGCAGATCGGACGATTGATCGCCTCAATCAAGGATTTGGGCTTCGCTGTTCCTATCCTGATCCGCGACAGTGAGATTATTGATGGCCATGTGCGTGTCGAAGCAGCACGGCGCCTCGGTCTTGAGCATGTGCCGGCCATCGAGGTCACTCACCTCAGCGCTTCAGAGATCCGCAAGCTCAGGCTCGCCCTTAATAGGACCGCTGAGTTGGGAGAATGGGATCTCGATCAATTGCGCATCGAGATTGCCGACCTGGTGGAACTGGACGTGGATCTGTCGGCGACCGGCTTCAGCCCACAAGAGCTCGACATCATCTTGCTCGACGATTGCGGCGAGCAGGATGCCCCATCCGACGATCAGGCGATCGATGTTCCCGACGAACCTGTGAGTAAGCCCAGTGACATTTGGCAATTGGGCGATCACCGGATCACCTGCGGCAACGCACTGGAAGCCGATGTCTATGACAGGTTGCTCGACGGAGAACAGGCGCACGCGGTTCTAACGGACATGCCTTACAACGTGAAAATAAAAGGCAATGTCAGCGGGCTTGGCAAAAAGCTCCACGGTGAGTTCGCGATGGCGTCGGGCGAGATGGACGATGCCGCGTGGCAGGATTTTCTCAACACCGCCCTTACCCGGTTGGCCGCCCCGCTTGTCGATGGCGCAGTACTCTTTGCCTTTATGGACTGGCGGTCCATCCATCGGCTGTATGAGGCTGGTTTTTTCGCCGGGCTGAACCTGATCAACCTCGCCATCTGGTATAAAAGAGCCGGAGCGATGGGAACGCTCTATCGCTCGGCCCACGAACTGGTTGCGGTCTTTTGCAAGGGCAAGACGCCGCGGATCAACAATGTCGAGTTGGGCCGCCATGGACGCAACCGCGACAATGTCTGGTGTGCGCCAGGAGCGAACCGGCAAGGCTCTTCTGCTGCCGCAATGCTCGCATTCCATGCCACGCCCAAGCCCGTCCCGCTATGCGTCGATGCCATTCTCGATGTGACCAAACGGGATGACATTGTCCTCGATGCTTTCCTCGGCAGCGGTACGACGCTGATCGCTGCGGAGAAGACGGGTCGCAGATGCTTTGGCATCGAGATCGAACCCAAATTTGTCGACGTTGCCATTCGTCGCTGGGAGCAACTCACCAGCAAGCAAGCCGTCCTCACCGAGACCGGGGAAGCTTTTGCAGATGTAGCCTCTCGCCGCGCCGGTGAACGGGAGGCGCGCCATGACTGACGCGACACTCAGCGACGATCCGTTCGCGCCAAGCGAACCTTATGAGGTCGGTTATGCCAAGCCGCCCAAGCACAGCCAGTTCAAGAAGGGGAACAGCTTTGGCAAAGGCCGCCCCAAGGGGTCACGCAATCTGAAGACGATCGTGCGCGAAGCCTTGGAACTCAAGGTAACGGCGAAGATCAATGGGACTGCCAAGAAGCTCACCAAAATCGAGGTGGCCCTGCATCAATTGGCATCGAAGGCGAGTGCCGGAGATCTCAAGGCCATCATAAAGGTGCTCGAACTTCATGAGCGATACGGCCCGCCCGAAGAGGATGGTCCGCCGCCGGACGAGCAGATCGCCTACGACCTGGAGACGCTTCGTCATCTCCTGGCCATGTCCGAACCAAGCGAGGAGGAATGAGATGAACACCGGCTTCGACCCCCATCGCCTGTCGGCGACGATGCGCAAATTGGAGCGCACCAACTTCGGCGCGTTCGTCCAGGGCGCCTTCCGGGTGCTTCACGACGAACCGTTCCTGCGCAACTGGCATATCGATGCCATTGCCCATCATCTGACCGAGCTTGCTTATGGTGATATCAGACGCCTGATCATCACCATGCCGCCGCGGTCGATGAAGAGCTTCATCGCCAGCGTCTGCCTGCCGGCGTGGTTGCTTGGCCGCAAGCCCAGCAACAAGATCATCTGTGCCTCCTATTCGCAGGAGCTGTCGCGCGAGTTCGCGTATCAGATGCGCAAGCTCATGCAATCGAGTTGGTACAAGAGCGTCTTTCCGCGCACCCATCTCGATCCCAAGAAGATGGGCCTCGATGAAATCGGCACGACGCGTGGTGGCTATCGACTGACAACCTCGACCGGCGGGACCCTGACCGGCCGGGGCGGCAACTTCATCATCATCGATGACCCGCTGAAGGCGAAGGATGGCCAATCACAGGTGGCGCGCGAGGCCGCGATCAACTGGTTCAGGAACACGGTTCTGAGCCGGCTCAACAATCCCAGAGCCGGCAGGATCGTCGTGGTCGCGCAGCGCCTGCATATGGAAGACCTGGTCGGTCACCTCATCGCACAGGGAGGATGGCAGGAGCTCTGCCTGCCGCTGATCGCCGACAAGGATCAGGAGATCCCTCTGTCTGCAAATGCCGTCGCCGAGCGACTGGCCGGTAATATCCTTCATGAAGCCCGTTTCGGTCCGGAGGATATCGCTGAACTCCGTGCAGCGATGGGCGAGCAGCACTTCGAGGCGCAATATAATCAGCGACCGCTGCCGCCGGGCGGCGCACTGTTCAAGCTCGCTTGGCTGAAGCGTTATGACAATTTGCCTCAACCCTATCAGGCCCAGGCCATCATCCAAAGCTGGGATACAGGCTATGAGGTCGAGGACGACCACGACTTTAGCGTCTGCACCACCTGGGCGATCGTCGGCAAGCATTGCTATCTGCTCGACGTGTATCGCGCTCGTCTCAAATTCTATGAGCTGGAAAAAGCCGTCTACGCCAAGCGCGCGGAATGGAAGGCAGACCTCGTCATCGTCGAGAAGTCAGGGGCAGGTCGTAGCCTCTATCAGAATATCCGTGGGCAGGCCGGCCATCGCTGGATCGAGGTGAAGACGCCAGAAGGATCCAAAGAAGACAGGGCCTCACAGCAATCACCGAAGTTCGAGCGTGGCGAGATCTGGGTTCCCAAGGAAGCCCCCTGGCTCAAAGGGTTTGAAGACGAGCTCGCTAGCTTCCCGCACAGCAAACATGACGATCAGGTCGATAGCGTCACCCAGTTCCTCGCCTCGGTCGATACCGGCCAACTGCTGCGTCGCGCTGATCAAGCGCGCAGGTGGTGAGGCAGAAACAAGCAACCTGTGAGAGAATGCAGAATCTCTCACAGGTTGCGGCTAGCGGATAAAGACCACGCCTGCGACAACCACAATCAGCAGCAGACCGGCGCCGGCGATCTTCCAGGCCTCGGATCGCCCGCGCCGCCGTTCGTCCTCGGCACGCAGCTTCTTTCGCAAATCACGGACAGCATTGGTCATGTCGCATCCTCATGTCGACGATCAGTGACGGGACCAATGCTCCGATCCACCATGAAGTCAACGAAAATGTCACTCATCGTCTGTAGATCGTTCGTCGACAGACGCGTTTGTACGCTTTGTGGATATCCGCAAGCGCCTTGGTCAAAACGTCAAACGCCTCCGCGAAGCCAAAGGCTGGAGCCAGGAGGATTATGCCGACCGCGCCGGCATCCATCGCACCTATGTCAGTGACATCGAGCGCGGCGCTCGTAATCCCACCATTACCGTAGTCGAGAAACTGGCGATGCCGTTTGAAATACCGGCAGGTCAGCTATTGAACTGAACCATACGAAATCTCGCTGTACTTTTCCGAAATGACACCCCCTTCCGATAATGCTCGGTCTCGACTGTACCGCTATGGGATGACAGCACACGCTATTCTGTCTCCTGCGCCGCCGATTGGCTAAGTGTCATAATCGTCGGCATTGGCATGAATTATTAGGGCAGATCCATCCGCATCCGTTAACGACAGCCGACCTGTTCCATCGCGGGCGGATACAAGCGTCGAGTAAAGTTCGACGCTCGCACCGTCTTTTTCGTCGACAGAGATTGGGCAGATCGCCGGCGTCGTTCGCATTCGCGACGAGAAAGTCGTGAACGACCGCGTGACAGAATGAACATGCGCACCCGCCCCCTTGAACGCGGCATCGTCGCAATTGGCGGTCTCATGGAAATGCATCCCATGCCAACCGGGCGGCAAACCGCTTACTTTAACCCGAAGCAGGACGCCTTTGGGAGCAGTGACGGTTATTTTCCCGATCGGTTTTCCATTGGCTCCGTATAGCGTGCCAGCTTTGCGTTCTTCGGCATCCGCCGGCGGTGATAGCAAAGCTGCTGCGCCGAGCATTGCCATTCCCGCAAATGTCTTCAGTTTCATGACGCCTTCAAGGCATTTGAAGTTCGCCGAGCACGGGTCAAACGCGCTGGCGCGGGCTTGGGGTAAGCCGCCCCCTCCTTTTGACAGGTAGAACAAAGCCCCATCACTTCGACGACAGCACGTTCGTTGGAAAATTGCAGTTCTTGGCAAAGACCGGCGATCGCTTCGGCGAGTGTGGAGATGGGGACCAAAGTCACAGCGAAGCAGCAGCGACACACCACGAAACCACCCGGCACCCCTTCTATCGGCAAATAGGCTGACAGAAGTTCGATCCGCTGAACCGCGTTCCTGGCGACGAGTCGACCCAGCACGCGATAGACCTGAATGGGCGTCAGATTGAAATCATCGTCCTTGCCACAGGCGATCAGCTGATGGGCAGTCAGCGGCTCGCCCGCCCGCCGCAGAAGGTCGAGCACGAGCCACTCGAGCGTTTCGGGACGACGCCGCGCGCCCTTGTGAGGAGCGCCGGTTCTTTCGATTGGCGGATTGCGGCTTCTAATCGGGTTCGCCGTCCATTCGACCGCGCGCCTTTGTGGCTTAGTGAAAGACACGAATTTGTCCTCCCCAATTTGGAAGATGGCCGAAGACCAGCAGAATGCGCCTCCTCGTCGACGGAGCCCGCAGTACTCACGCCCCTTGCGTCATGATATATTATTACCTATGGCATAGCCTCCATCAAGAGCAAAGGGGTTTGCCGTGAAGCTTCGTATTGTCCTGTTGTCTGCGGTCGCAACGCCATTCATCCCGCTGGAGGATGCAAAAGCGGCGCAGGCCGGCAGCGCCTCGGGTCCCGACATCATGGTCACTGCGTCGGTTCTGGGCCAGACTGCGGATGAGACGGCAACTCCAGTTATCACCCTCGTCGGCGAAGATCTAATTCATCGCCGGCAAGCCACGCTGGGAGAGACGCTCGCCGGACAGCCCGGCATCAACTTCGACAATTTTGGCGGTGGCGCCAGCCGGCCGATTATTCGCGGCCAAACCGCGCCGCGCGTACAAGCCTTGACGGATGGGGCAAACATTCAGGATGCCTCGACGATCTCGCCCGACCACGCGGTCACCACGGAACCCTTGCTTTTGCGCGGCATCGAGGTTCTTCGCGGCCCGGCGGCGCTGCTTTATGGCGGCGGCGCGATCGGTGGCGCGGTCAATCTACTCGACGACAGGGTTCCGACGACCATTCCCGAGAATGGTATTTCCGGCGTCGCTGAAGGCCGGCTTGGAACGGCCGACGACGAGCGCACATTGGTCGGCGGCATCACCGCCGGCGTCGGCAGCTTCGCATTTCATGTTGAGGGCGTGAACCGCAGCTCGAATGACTATCGGGTGCCCAAGGGATTTGGCGAACGGCATGTCGACGGATCGTACAACGACACATCGACCTTCAGCGCCGGCGGCTCATGGATTGGCGCGGATGGCTATCTGGGCGCGGCTTATACCCGACAACGCAGCGAATATGGCCTGCCCGGCCACAGCCATGAATACGAATCCTGTCACCCCCACGGGTCGAGCCTGCATTGTGGTGGTCATGATCATGGAGAGGATGATCACGACCATGAGCACGAGCACGAGCATGACCATGAGGAGGTGCCGTTCGTGAAACTGAGGAGCGAGCGCTTCGACATCCGCAGCGAGTACCGCGATCCCCTGCCCGGCTTCGATCGTGTCCGCTTTCGGATGAGCTTCACCGACTATGAGCATGATGAAATCGAAGAGGACGAGGTCGCAACCACCTTCAAGAACAAGGCCCACGACATCCGCTTCGAGCTTGCCCACAAGCCCCTCGGGGGGCTGACGGGCGTCGTCGGCGTCCAGAATTCGGAAAGCGACTTCAGCGCCTTGGGAGAGGAAGCATTCCTTCCTGAGAGCAACACGCGCAATACGGCCGTCTTCCTTATGGAAACGCTCCAGGCCGGGCCCGTACGCCTTGAACTGGCGGCACGACAGGAATGGCAGAAGATCGAAACGACGCTCAACCGCGAAGCCAGTCACAACCCCTTTTCCGTCTCCGGTGCTGCGATCTGGGATTTTGGCGATACGTATTCGCTCGCCTTGTCGCTCGCCCGGTCACAGCGCGCGCCGAACGTTCAGGAGCTTTATGCGCGCGGCGTTCACCTGGCGACCAACACTTATGAATTGGGCACGAATAGCCTGGGCAAGGAAACGGCGAAATCGATCGACCTCACCTTCCGAAAGAAGACGGGCGATACGACCTTTACCATCGGCGCCTATCATCAGGATTTCGACAATTATATCTTCGCCGACACACTCGATCAGTTCGAGGATTTCCGATTGGTTCGTTACACCGCGGCCGATGCGACCTTTACCGGCATTGACGGCGAAATCCGCCACCAGTTCACTCCCGCATTCGGCATGTCCGTGTTTGGCGACTATGTACGCGCAAAGCTGAAGCATGATCTAGGCAACCTGCCCCGCATTCCGGCCGCAAGGCTAGGAGCTCGAGCCGACGGTGCGTGGGGGCCATTATCAGGCGACATCGAATATTACCGCGTCTTCCGCCAGTCGGACATTGCCGCCTTTGAGTCCGAAACCGACAGCTACAACATGCTCAACGCGACCTTGGCCTATAAGATCGATCTTGGGCAGAATAGTGCCGAGCTGTTCGTCCGCGGCAGCAATCTGACCAACGATCTCGCATACAACCATGCCTCGTTCATCAAGAACGCCTCGCCCCTGCGCGGCCGAAACTTCGTGTTCGGACTGCGGACGGCTTTTTGATCAAAGAGGTTAATGGGGGCCCTGGGCGCGCGAGCAATCGCGCGCCCTTTTTTATTTCGGCTCGGCGGCGATGACATAGTCATGGCCATGGGAAAGACCGCCCTCGGCCTCAATCATCGCAAGCGCCCCGGCACGCAGCCTTTCCCCTTTTCTTTGAAGCGCCTCGGCCAGCAGTCGGTCTTCGAGCTTGGCAAGCCTTGGCGCGCACATGTCGATTTGGCTGTTCACGAAGCGCGCCTTGTATCGGATAGCGAAATGCTTTGCGGAAAGGATATTGAAGCCGGCTCGATCGAGATGTTCGACAACCCAATGCGCGGGATATTCGCGATACGGACGTTCGCCGACCAGAAGGAGGCATGCATCCCGGAAGCGACCGATCTCCCCTATTATCCATCCCGCCTCGTCGGCGGGCTTCAAGGCGACATAAGGCTCAAGTCCGACCACATAGAGCCGGCGCCCGGTGACCAGTCGCAGCCGTTCGAAAAGGCGGAATTGGAAATAGGGCGCGAATCCCTCGACCGCGCCCAGGAGGTAATCCGCGAGAACGGTATCATAAACTTCTCCCCTTAAAAGATCGGGATCCAGCCAATTTGCCAGGATGATCCGGTCCTGAGGTCTTCGCGCTGCCTCGACGGTATCGCGCACCTGAATGGCGTGCCCTTCCGCACCCGTCACAGCGGTCCACTTTTCGGTGGGCAAGGACGCCACCCACCGCGCTGAGTTTACGCCGGTGCCCGCATCGAGCACTGTTCCCCAGGGCATGTCGCCTTGCAATGCCTCGATGTGGCGAAAAAGTCCGGAGACCGCTGCCATTTCGCAGGCTCCCTTAGAGGCGCTTGGTCATCACGAGACCGATCGAACGCGGGTTGGGCGGCGTGTTGTAAGGGTCGAATCCTAGTACACTGTCGGCGATACGCGGCGGCCGAGTATCAAACAGGTTGGCAACGACCAGTTGTACCTCACTATCCTTAAGCCAGGCGTTTCGTGTCAGACGCTCCAGATCGAAGCCGAAGAACAGTGATGCGGTCGTATACGAGCCAACTTTGCGCTGCGGTTCGCCGGGGCGGTTGTCAGTAAAGCCGTCGACGTAATTGACGACTGTGCCGATGGAATAGCCGTTCCTTCCCCAGATGAAGGTACCATTGAGGCGAAGGTCTGCCGGTTGGGCATACCCGTCCAGTCGCGAGACGGTTTCCCCGCCGCTCGCGGTGAGATCGAGATTGAGGATATACTGCCCCGTGAGATGAACGCTGGTCGTGCCGCCCAGAAGCGGAGCGTCATAGGCGAGTTCGAAATCCAGTCCGTCGGTCGATTCCACGGCAAAATTCTGCGGCCGAATGTCGGCGATGACCTGCACCTGAGAGAATAGTCCGGCCGGAATGTCGCTCGCGCGACTATAGATCACCGTGCCGCCGTCGTTGACGAAGGGGATGCCGGTAGCAAACCAACGAAACACGACCGGATTGTTGACGATGCGCTCAACCAACTCCGGTGCAGGATTGGCAACGTTAAAGGCCTGCAGATCCGGTACCGTCACGCTGTCGTCCTGCGAGGGCGTGACGATCCGGCCGGAAATCTTGATGCGGTAGTAACCTGTCTTCAGCGTCAGGCCGGGTACGAAGGCAGGGGTCAGATCGACGCCTAGGGTAAAGGTGTCTGCGTTCTGCGTCTTCAGGCCAGGATTAGCCCCCGAGCGATACATCACCAGCGCATTGCCCCGAGGCAATAAAGGGTTCTGGTCTGCCGGATCGAGAAAATCATAGGCGTAGTTCCAGAACGAGACCTGCTCGGCAATGCCGATCGTGTCGCGAAAACGCGGCACAAGGAAAGAGCGGGCATAAGTGCCTCGCAAGGCGATCGCCTCGTCGATCTGCCAGCGCACGCCGACTTTGGGGGCAAGTGCGTCGTCGAAACCCAGATCCTCATAACGCAGAGCGCCCGTCACGCTAAGCGAACGGACGAAGGGAATGTTCTGCTCCGTGCCGACCAGTGGTAGATTGATTTCGCCGAAGACCGATTTGACCTCTCGCTCGCCGCCATCGAGGTGAAAGAAGATCGCCGCATCGGTGTGCATCGTCTCCTTTCGGTATTGCGCGCCTGCCGCGACGAGGACCGATCCACCGGGCAGGTTCGCCAGCGCTGTCTGCCCACTGAACTCCACAACGAAGAGCGTATTCTTGTGCTTATAGCCGGTGCTGGGATCATCAAAGGGAGGCAGGCCGTAGAAGAGCTGACTTCTAGTCGTGTTGCGGCCATAATCCACATTGAGATCTAGCGAAGTCGATCCACCACCCTGCCAATGGAGATTGCTATAGGCGGAATAGCCGGTGGTGCGCGTGTCGTAGAAACGGTTGTCCTCGGGCTCGTCGATATACCGGATCACCGCGTCACGATTCCGTTGAAAGCGGGAGCCATCCACCGAGAACGTGAAATCGCCAAATTCCTGTTCGAGTCCGCCGTAAAAGCCGCTGACCTTTTCGTTTGGCAGTTGGGTGATCTGGAGCGGCGTGTTCGACACGAGGATGGGATCTTCGATGAAGGCCTCCCGCCGCTGATACATCGCCATGCCATAAACATGACCACCATCCCAGGAATGGCCGGTGAGCCCGCTGGCCTCCCAGTTCTTGGAGCCGGTCTGTGTGGTCGCGGAACTGCGCAGGCGCAATTCCACCCCCTCCTCTATCTTGCGGGTGACGATATTGACCACGCCGGCCACTGCATCGGCGCTATAGGTAGCTGAGGCGCCGTCAGAGATGACGTCGATGCGCTCTATCAGCGCTGAAGGAATGACGGAGACGGTCGAGGCCTCGATCATGCCAACCGGAGCCATGCGGCGACCATTGAGCAGCGTTAACGTGGCATCCGAGGCAAGACCGCGAAGAGCAAAGCCCGCAAATGCATCATATTGGTTATAAGTCGTGCCGGCACCCAGCGTCGATCCGATCTGGGCTGCGGAAGTCCCGAAATCACTGAGATCACCAGTAAAATTCTGCGGTATAGTAAGCATATATTCGGACAGCGAACCCGCTCCGGATTGCACGATATCCGCCTGGCCGTAAGTGAAGACCGGGCTTGCGACATATTCCTTCGGCAACCCTCGGATTAGCGAACCGGTGATGACGATGTCGCTCGAGCCACCCGGATCGCTAATTTCAGAGGCTCCCGGTCTTTCGCGTGAGGTTTCGGGCGGATTGTCCGGCATCGCCTCTTGCGCAAAGGCCGGTATAGCCAACACGCTGGCAAATAGAATTATGGCAAAGCCGCTGATAATCGAACGATGCAAAATGCCCCCCATTTATGTTATGATATAATATCCCTTAAAATGAGCCAAGGCGGAATGTCAATCGTGCCAGATTAACCGAAATTGAGCTGCTAGCGAGATTCATATCGCAATTGACTCGCAATAGCTTCTTTTATAAGGCGCTCGCTAAGGGGGACGACATTGCGAGCGATAGTCATTTCTGTAGCCGGCGTTGCGATGGTTGCGACCGGATATTCGGCCGCGGCGCAGCAAATGGACATCCAAGCCAAGGATAGGACCAGTGACGGCGCTGTCGGCGACGAGATCATAATCACCGGCGAGAAGGCCAATCGCACCTTGCAGGAGACGGCCGCCAGCGTTGCCGTGACAACGCCGCAACGGATCGAACAAGAGAATATCCAGACGATCCAAGACATCTACAATCGCACGGCCAACCTGTCAGAAACCTATGGGTCGAGTGGCTTCACCATTCGGGGCATCACCAACGACGGCGTCGGCGGCGGCGGCAATGCGGATACGGCGACCGTCTATGTGGACGGCGCCCCTATCCCCAGCGAAGCGCTCTATGGCGGTCCGACGGATCTTTGGGACATCGGCCAGATCGAGATCCTGCGCGGACCGCAATCGACCCTCCAGGGCCTCAACGCCATGGCAGGGTCGGTCATCATCCGCACGAACGATCCGTCGGTCGACCGCTGGAGCGCCGATGGTCGGATCATGTGGACTGACCACAGTGCCCGCACCTTCTCAGGGGCGGTCGGCGGCCCCCTGATCGACCGGCAGCTCGGTTTTCGTCTGTCTGCCGAACGGCGTGCCAATCGCGGTGTCCTGCGCAATGTGACGCGCGGCGGCTATGATGATACACTGCGTTCGCTCAACCTGCGCGGTAAACTCAAATGGACGCCGGACGCGCTGCCCGATCTCACCGCGGTTCTCAGCTATAATCGCGTGCGGCGCGAAGGCGGCTATCTGTTCGAATATGCGCGCACGGATGTCGACGACTATTTCCACAACCGCATCTCCACCACCGATCAGCCGAGCCGAGGTTGGGTCGGTACCGATATCGCGGTACTCAACCTCGATTACCAGCTATCCGATCCGCTCACGCTATCGAGCATCACGTCGTGGAACCGGGTGACGGTCCATTCGGTCATCGACGGCGATGGCGGCCCGCAGGATCTGGAAGCCATCGACAATAATTTTGGTTTCAGGACGCTGACCCAGGAACTGCGCCTCAACTATGAGGGAGACAGGCTGAGCGGTCTGCTCGGCGCCTGGTATTATCGTCGTAGCGGAAGCTGGATTGCCAACAGCCGCGTCACCATCAACACACCGGTGCCGACAATCGTCGGCCTTCTGCAAGGCGCCGGCTTTCCGGCCGGCGTGGCCACCACGATCGCCAGCGGCTATGCGGCCGCCTTGCCCACGGTCCCCGTCCATTATGGCGGGGACCAGCCGCAATTGGTGGAGACGATGGCGCTGTTCGGCGATGCGCGCTTTCATCTGACCGATCGGCTCTCGCTGATCGGCGGGTTCCGCTACGATCATGAACGCAACCGCTATGCCGGGGAAAGCATCGCGACCTTCACCGGCACATTGCCCGACCCGGCTGTTTTCGCGCCGGCCGGTACGCCCGTCAATCAGGCAATCGGTGCGATCAATCAGGGCGTACTGGGGCTGGTTAGCCAGGCATCATCGCCCTTCGCGGAGAATAGGCGCAGTTTCGACGCCTTCCTGCCCAAAGCGGGCATCAGCATGGATTGGACGCCCGATCTGACCACGGCGTTCACCGTGCAACACGCCTATCGTTCGGGCGGCTCGAGCCAGAACCCGGCGCGCGCGCAAATTATCCCCTATGATCCCGAATATAGCTGGAACTATGAAGGTTCGCTGCGGTCGAGCTGGCTCGACAACCGTCTGACGCTCAACGCCAATATCTTCTACATGGAATGGCGCGATCAGCAGACCAACGCATTTTTCGGCCTCAACAGCTATGACTACAACACCGTGAATGCAGCCAGCTCGCATCTCTACGGCTTCGAGGTCGAAGCCTCGGCACGGTTCAGTCCTGCGCTCGACGCCTATGTCTCCCTCGGCCATGTCCGCACCAAATTCGATGAATTTGATTTGCCCGACGGCTCAACCAGCACGGTCGACCTTGCCGGATCAGAATTTCCCTATGCGCCGCGATGGACGCTGGCCGGCGGCGTGAATGCGCGCTTCGGCGGGGGCTTCAGCGGCAATCTCAACGCCAGCCATAGAAGTTCGGTGTTCAAAGCGCTCGGGGTCAGGCAATCAAACGAGAAATTGCCTGGCCGCACTATCGTCAATGCGCGCCTTGCTTATGACGCAGCAGCTTGGACGATCTTCGCCTTTGCCCGCAACCTACTCGACGAGGACTATGTCCAATATGAGTTTGCAGGCGACAATCGCGCAATCCTCGGCGAACCGCAGACCTTCGGTATCGGCTTGGAGGCGCATTTTTGATCGCACAGCGAGTCTGGTTTCGCTGGCCGGCTGCCTGCTCGGAGGGTCGCATTCCTTATTATAACAAGCTTGCGAACGCTTCGCATTTGCGATGGTGGCACTTTGCGCCAGAAGCGGTAAAACATGCCGCGACCTGCTATCGCCGTACTCTAGTCGCTTCCGGACAGAATGGTAGCCACCGGGCATAAAAATGAGGCATCATCCGCCTTAGGCCACCTCATAGGAGCACGGTCATGCTGGAATTAGACCATTCCCGACAGTGGCCGGACTTGCCGTATCTGGAATGGCGTGAGACCGCGATTACGTTACAGCTCTGGATGCAGATCGTTGGAAAGATCCGCCTCTCGCTTACACCCTGGCTCAATCATGGCTGGCATGTACCCCTGTACGTGACGGCACGTGGTCTCGGCACTTCGCCGATTCCTGTCGAGGGAGAAATGCTGGAGATCGATTTCGATTTTATCGCCCATCGTCTCGTCTGCCGAACCAGCATTGGCGACGAGCGCATCCTGTCACTGGAACCACGCACAGTTGCCGACTTCCATGATCAGCTAATGGCTCTGCTGAACGAACTGGGCGTCAAGGTTGTGATCCATCCGATACCCAATGAAATTGCGGACCCCGTCCCGTTTCCGGAGGACAACGGTCACAACAGCTATGATGCTGCGGCCGCGCATCGCTTTTGGCGCGTGCTTGTTCAAGTCGATCGGGTCTTCAAGCTGTTCCGCAGCGGATTTCTGGGTAAGGCAAGTCCGGTTCATTTCTTCTGGGGCAGCTTCGACCTTGCCGTCACACGGTTTTCGGGTCGAAGGGCTCCGCTCCATCCAGGCGGTGTGCCAGGACTTCCTGATAAGGTTACCCGTGAAGCATATTCGCACGAGGTAAGCAGTGTCGGATTTTGGCCCGGCAACGATGTCTTCCCACAGGCCGCTTTCTACTCATACGCATACCCAGAGCCGCCTGGGTTTCGGGATTGTCCCACCGTCGGAGAGACCAGCTTCGATACCAGCCTGGGAGAGTTCATCTTGCCTTATGAGGCCGTGCGTAGAACTCCGTCGCCTGATGCGCTGCTGCTGGATTTTCTCAACACGACATACGCTGCGGCGGCAAATTGCGGGAACTGGGATCGAACCGCGTTGGAATGTCCGCTCGGCTTACCCCGACAGCCCCGTCAAGTTCCATCTGAATGAGGAATCACCCCATTGGGCCACCGAGACGGCGCGCAGAAGCTGGCTCGCGGACTCGCCGCCGCTCTGAGCAAGGCCGCTACCGCTCCTGGTTGATGCGCAGGGCTCCTGTTATTCAAGTCGAAATTATAGCTCAGGTTGAGACGGATTTCTGGACCGGTCAGCGGCCGTCTGCTTTCGGGCGCGCAGCCGACTAGCTGTCGTCCACTCAATTTAGCGTTGGTCTGCCCGCTTCGTATCGGTGCTCGGCCGATCGCTTACAGCTCCCAGAAGATCATCCGCAATCGACTGCGCATGAGCATAATCGGCCGCGTAGAAGAGCGTACCGTCTCCTTCGCTCAGATGAGTGCGAGCGAGCATCGATCTTGGTTGACGCTGGACGCCGGACAGGATGACCTTGGCACCGCTCCCCCCCGCCTGCTTGATGAACTCTTCAAGTACCTTGACCCCGCTCGCATCGAGCAATGGAACAAGCCGCATCCGCAAAATGATGACCCTCGGTGACTCGCCAAGCCGACGCAAAGTCTCGAGAAGCTCACCCGCGACGCCAAAGAAGAAGGGGCCGGTAATCCGGAACACTTCAACCCCGAAGGGTAGAGCGTCACGCTGATGAATATCTTCAGTATCGAGGTCGATGTCTCTTCTGCCACTGGTGTCGACCTCCACGGCTTCAGCCATGCGCGCCATGAACAACAATGAGGCCAGGGTGACGCCAACACCAATGGCGACGGTAAGGTCGGCCAGGACGGTCAGGCCGAACGTCAGGAGAAGCACCGAACGGTCGCCGTTCGGCATGCGCAGCAGCGCCAGAAAACGTTCGTACTCGCTCATGCCCCAAGCAACCATGAAGAGGATCGCCGCCAATGCCGCCATCGGCACAAATGCCATGAGATCCGTGGCAAACAGGATAAACATCAGCAAGAAAACAGCATGCATGATGCCGGCCACCGGTGTCTTGGCGCCTGAACGAATATTGGTCGCCGTGCGCGCAATCGCACCTGTCGCCGGCAAGCCGCCGAATAGCGCCGAGCCGAGATTAGCAACGCCCTGGCCGATTAACTCTTGGTTCGAGCGGTGGCGCGTTCCCGCCATGCCGTCGGCAACGACTGCGGATAGAAGGGCCTCAATTCCCGCGAGAAATGCGATGGTAAATGCCGAAGGCAGGACGGCATTGACCTTGACCCAGGAAATATCGGGCAAGGACGGTGCCGGCAGGCCCGGCGGTATGTCCGGAAAACGCGAGCCGATCGTGTCCACCGGCAGCTTGAGCAAGGCAACTGCAACTGAGCTGACGACAACAGCGATCAGAAAGCCAGGAAGCTTGGGGGCGAGCTTGCGCAGCGCTACGATGATTGCCAATGCACCGACGCCGACCGAAACCGTGGCTGCGCTAATCGTTGACAGCGCCCCCAAATAAGCCTCCCATTTCGGGATGAAATCAGCCGGTACCTTGTCGATCGAGAGGCCAAGGAAGTCCTTTACCTGGCTCGATGCGATAATCACGGCGATGCCTGCGGTGAAGCCGGTCACCACGGGATGAGGCATATATTTGATGATCTGGCCAAGGCGCAAAACCCCGGCAAGGATGAGAATGAGCCCCGCAAGCAACGTGGCGATCAGAAGGCCGTCATAGCCGTGCTTGGCGATGACATTAAAGATGACGACAACGAAGGCGCCGGTCGGCCCGCCCACCTGGACGCGCGAGCCGCCGAGCGCGGAGATCAGGAACCCCGCGATGACTGCCGTGACAAGACCCTTGTCTGGCGAGGCGCCGCTCGCGATGCCCAATGCCATGGCGAGAGGAAGCGCGACGATCGCGACCGTCAGGCCGGCGATAGCGTCAGCCCGGAAGGTGTTCGCCGAATAGCCTTCGCCAAGCACCGTGAAGAGCTTCGGCGTAAAGGTGGCGCTGGTCACCGATTGGGGGCCTGTGTTGCCACTTTGTCGTAAAGGAGCGACGATCCGCGACCCGATTGGGCGCCGTTGGCTGTTTCGCGTAAGCGAACGCCCCGTCCAACGCCGGTGCTTGGCGCGTTCTCTCCGAGAAGCTCGATGCCAGCCTGCTCCAACGCCGTGATCACCTTCACGAGGGTATCGACGACACCCCGCACTTGGCCGTCCGACGCTTCCATCCGCTGGATGGTCGGCAGCGAGAGTCCTGCAAGTTCCGCCAGCTGTCGCTGGTCCAAGCCAAGAAGGGCCCGAGCGGCCCGCAATTGCTGCGATGTAATCATCACCACTCCTGATGCATAATGCATCAAATATGAATTTTAAAATCTTAGGAAAGAATTGTATAGACACATTGTGCTAGACGATGCGTCATCAGATTTAGCGGGCCTCAAGGCTGATCGCAGTGTGCCGACATGGGAGCAATTTGACGCTTATCGATGTCCGATATCCGACTCCACGCCGAGCTCGGGTCTGCGATGATCAGTGCCTAGTTTCATGACCTCACCGTTCGATCGCATATCGGCCAATGAAAACGATTCGTCGATGAATTCACCCACGCTCCCATCCTCAGCGCTGGAAGCCATGGCGCGCGGAGCGGTAGGCCGCTGTCCGAGGTGCCAAGAAGCGAAGCTGTTTCTGCACTTCTTGAAGCCGCACGCGCGCTGCCCGTCCTGTGGGCAAGATTGGACTCACCAGCAAGCAGATGATTTTCCGGCCTATGTATCGATTTTCGTAACGGGCCATCTCATGGCTCCCATCATCATAACCTTAGCACGCGACACCGACTTGTCGGTCATCGCATTAGTCGCGATCATCCTGCCTTTAGCAATGATCCTGATGATCGGGCTCCTTCAGCCCGCCAAGGGTGCAATTATTGCCCTGCAATGGTGGTTCGGAATGCACGGCTTCGTAAAGGAGCGCATCACTGCCATCAATGCCGATCCGAACCATGACGAGCCATCGCCCGGATTTGATGCCGGTCAGTCGGCTCTTTAGTCGCTTCCAAATGGCTCGCGAATTGAAATGCCGACTATGCCAGTGCCAGGGCCAAGCGACCTGAAAATTACTGCTGCAGATGGAACCCTATGGCGCGGCGATCGGGTTCGTCGATCGACCGACCACGGGGCAGTTGAGCGCTTCCATTAACGACCGAGCAAGGAAATGAGGGCATCGCGGCGCTTGTCGGTCCGAGGTGATACAGGGGGGAATAAGATGCATTAAGCGATATTGGCGATTGCACCAGTTAGCCACGACATGGGCATCTCATTCACGCAATCTGACAAGCCAATCGGCTCGTGATGTTCCCAGCGTCCGCGGCATTCGATGTTGGGGCAGCCGCCCCATTGCCCTTCGGGCTGGAACGGAAATTGCGCTCACGACAAAACAGTCGCAGTCGACGACCCTGAGCCACCTATTCACTCAAACTATGAGCTATTCTCAACTTGACTGAGCATCGGTCGTTCCCAGAGGAACAAACAGTTGGCGCACCAGCGCTGATAGCCATTGGAGTGCTGGTCATAAGGTTCTCCAACCTAGAACCGCACCTTTCGCGATTCTACAGCGCCATCACCAATGTAGGAATTGAAGAAGCCGAGAATCTTCTAAAAATCTCCCTAGAAAGGCAATATGATTTACTGATTAAATCTATAGATGTCTCAAAACTTAGCAATGACAAGGTCAAACTAGCAAAAAATATATGCGATAGATATAATTACATTTCCAAAAAGAAAGATAGATTTATACATAATTATTATATTGCAAGCAAGGTAAGCAGTAACGTAAGAAATATTGAAAATATTATCGTAAATTCCAAAACAGAATCACTTGGAAAATGGGTATCACCAAGTTTTAATGTTACGAGAATATATGAAACAATCGAGGAAATTCAGGATCTTTACAATGATTTGTCATATTTCACACTAGATGCCACTCAAACATTGTCGGAGCGCTTCCCACGGCGAAGACCGATTTAGGTCGATTAACTGCCAACATGTCCGTTGGGCTATGTTGCCCGTTCGGAGTTCGATCGCCTGAAGCCCACCAAAAAGATGGTCCGCTACTTCGAGGCTGTTCTCGAAGAGTCACCAGGATGATCCTTCGGCAAGCAGCAGTCCAGAGTATGCTGGATATGCGCTCCTGTGCTACTGCATGGCCGTACGCATCTGTTTCTAGGGTCATCCATGCGTTCGTGATTACATCTTCGCGCAGCAGTTCTTTGCCCATTTGAGCTCCACTTCATCAGGTGCCACCCCGGCATGCGGCCTCTCGCATTAATTTCGATCAATGCGGAAAATCAGTTCGGAATCAAATTTAGTAGCTCATAACAAGCTGCATCGGCTGACAGATGCGTAACATCCTGGACAAACGGATGACATGTGTTACGATCGATCCCATATTAACACTTTGATTAATATAAATAAAATATAGCTGAGAGGGTGCTATATACCGGTCCCGGTGTCGTTCGCGACTGACCTGCCGGGAGCGGGGAGATGTGCCTCCCCCGAGACGTCTCCCCGCAGCCTTCTGGATATACGTCCCGGTGGCGATTATTTGACCAGACTCAACCTTTGTTGCGCGTCCTTGCAAAGAGGCTCGCATGCCTGGTGCTGACTTTCACGCCGACCTATAAAAGAGGGCGTCTCCTTTGCGCTGTTGCCCTTGATACCGACCGGCTTCCTGCCCGCGGACGACCGAAACCTCACGGAGCTGTCGATCGAGCTTCCGCCGGGCAGCGCGCTTGGCACCACCGAACAGGTCGCGGCGGAGGTCCGCCTGGCACTGAAGGATGTCGCCGGTATCGAGAGCCTCTTCACGGTCGTCGGTGAAGCGGAAGCGGATGGGGACACCACCGGCGAAGTCCGTCGCGCGTCCGCCACCCTCCTGCTGGCGCCACGCGGGTCGCGACCATCCAAGTCCGACATCGAAGCGGCGGTTCGGGACCGGCTGACGACGGTGCCCGGCGCGCGCTTCTCGGTTAGCGATGGCGGCAGCGGCAGGCTGGAGCTGATCCTCGCCAGCAGCGATGCCCGGGCGCTGGCGGCGACCGCCCGGCATCTGGAACGGGAGCTGCGGTATCGGCACATTGTCGAACATCAGTTCGACGGCCAACCTCGACCGGCCAGAGATCGTCATCCGGCCCGATCTCCAGCGCGCAGCCGAGCGCGGTGTCTCGGCGGACGAGATCGGCAAGGTCGTCCGCATCGCGACGAGCGGCGATTTCGATGCACAGGTTGCGCGGCTCAATCTCGACAACCGGCAAATCTTCATCAGAACGCGGATCGCGGACGAAGCGCGCCGGAATCCGGAGACGCTCGCCAACATGCGCGTCGCCGGCCGCGACGGGCTGGTGTCGCTGGCGAGCGTCGCCGCCATCTCGGTCGAAAGCGGCCCGTCGCAAATCAACCGCTACGACCGTGAGCGCTACATCACCGTGGCGGCGGACCTGAATGGGATGGCGCAGGGGGAGGCGCTGGCCCGGGTCAACGCGCTTCCGGCCATCCGAACGATGCCGTCGAGCGTTGCGCTGATCCCGGCCGGCGGTGCGGAAATCGGCGAGGAACTCGCGGGCGGATTCGTCATGGCGCTGGTGGCCGGCATTCTCTGCATTTTCTGCGTGCTGGTGCTGCTGTTCAGGGATTTCCTGCAGCCGGTCACCATCCTGTCCGCGATCCCGCTTTCCGTCGGCGGCGCATTCGTTGCGCTGCTGCTGGCCGGCCGCTCGCTCGACATGCCCGCGATGATCGGCCTCGTCATGCTGATGGGCATCGTGACCAAGAATTCGATCCTGCTGGTCGAATATGCGATCCTCGGCATGACGGAACGGGGATTGTCGCGCCGCGACGCGCTGGTCGACGCCTGCCGGAAGCGCGCCCGCCCCATCATCATGACGACCGTGGCGATGATCGCCGGCATGGCTCCGATCGCCCTGGGCTTCGGCGCCGACGCCAGCCGATGGCGATAGCGGTGATCGGCGGGCTGCTGACCTCGACACTGCTCAGCCTGCTCGTGGTGCCGGTGGTCTTCACCTTTGTCGACGATTTCGAACGGCTAATCCGGCGCGGAAGCGGCGGCCTGACCAGGCTGCGAGCAAGGCGTTGATGGCCGGTGCGAGGAATCCCGCCTCCCGGGCTTCGAGGTTGGAGAACAAGATTGGAAGAACGGACCTGTGCCAATCGAGCTTCGCGCCAGCATCGCCGCGAATTGTTGCGAGACGTTCGCAACTTACGCTACAGCGAACGGGCGATGCCGACCAACACCCTTGCCCTGACTCGTCTGCTGCTTGCCGAGCGCCCGTCGCTGCTGCGACTGGCGCAGCGCATCGTCGGCAGCGCCCCAGCGGCCGAAGATGTGACGCAAAGCCTGTGGTTTCGCGTCCAGCGGATCGAGGATGATCCGCCCATCGTCAACAAGCGAGCCTTCCTCTATCGGCTCACGGCGAATCTTGCGACCGACCTGGCGCGGGCGGATCGCCGGCATGGCGCGCTGTTCGAGACGGGCGATCTGCCGGAGAACATCGCTGACGATCGCCCTTCAGCCGAAAGGGATTTGCTCGATCGCGAACAACTCGACGTGATGCTGGCGGCCCTCGACGAGCTTCCGCCGCGCGTCCGCCAGATATTCATGCTGCGCAAATTCGAAGAGATGCCGGTGAGCGAGATCGCCGAGCGTCTTGGCTTGTCACGCAGCTCGATCGCCAAGATGATGCAAAGCGCCTTGCTCCATTGCGATGCGCGGCTTCATAACGCGCGCAGATGATCGCATTCCTGGATGGCGCGATTCCACATGCGCCGATTTCAAACGTCATACGCTATGAGAGACCTGTGCTGTTGCACGCCTCGGGCTGCGACAGGGGAAGGGACATTGCGTGGCTTCGGATCAGCGGATTTCAGAGGACATAAGGCAGGAAGCCGCGCGCTGGATCGCCGAACGCGACGCCGGCCTGCTGACAGCGGAGGGAGAAAAGGCACTGGCGGTCTGGCTCGAAGCTGACCCGCTTCATGCCGCCGCTTTCGCACGGCTCGAGCGTACCTGGGGACTGATGGGCAGCGCGCCCGTCAAAACGGACATTCGGCGGCGATCCAATGTGATTGCGTTCCACTTGCCCGCACGGCCCCGGCGATGGCTGGGCGGCGCAGTCGCTGCCTGTCTCGCGCTGATGATCGTGGGCGGTGTGAATGATTGGCCGACGCGGTTGCGGGCCGACGCCATGACCGCGACCGGAGAACGGCGCGACGTGCCGCTGGCGGATGGTTCGATCGTCCAGCTCAACACCGGCAGCGCCATTGCGATCGACTATCGCGGCGACCGGCGCGTCATCCGTCTTCTGAAAGGCGAGGCGGCGTTCACCGTCGCCGCCGATCGAGCGCGGCCGTTCACGGTCGAGGCAGGAGGCGGATCGGCCACGGCGCTGGGAACACGGTTCATCGTCCGCCGCGACGGCGCGGATACCGATATCGCGGTGACGGAGCATCGCGTACGCGTGACCTGGCCGCTTGATCAGACCGGCAACAGCGCCGATCTCGCGGAAGGTCAGGTGACACGCTACGGCCCGGACGGTCTGGCGTCGCCACATATAGTCGATACCGACGCAATAAGTGCGTGGACACGAGGCCGCCTCGTGTTCGTTGATCGCCCGCTTGGTGATGTGGTTGCCGAACTGAACCGTTATCATGCAGGCTATATTCGCATCATCGGGGCCGATCTCGCCCGGCGACGATTCAGCGGCGTGTTCCCGGTCAACGATCCGATTGGTGCGCTTGATACCATCCAGCGGTCGCTTGGGATCGGCTCTACCCGCATTACCGATCGGCTGATTTTTCTCCACGGCCGAGCCTCGACCTCGGACACCCGCATTTAATTTTCCACATCCGCGATTCCAGGACGTCATATCTAATGAGAGGCATTCGCAATCGACGCGAGCCTCCTCCATTTTGACGCGCGGGGAAAACAGGCAGTGATGATTTTCGGGGCCGAACGGACAGTTTCAAAGGGATTTCGCGGGGTGATGGCGTCAGCGCTGCTGGCGACGACGGTGCTGGGAACCGGGACGATCGTCGCACCAACCATGGCGCACGCGCAGGCAACGCAGAACTACGATATTCCGGCAGGACCGCTGGCGGTCGCGCTCAATCGTTTCGCGGAAACGTCCGACATCAAGCTTTTCTACGATTCCTCGCTGACGAGTGGTCGAACCAGCCCCGGTCTCAAGGGCAGCTTCAATACAACCGAAGCCCTTTCGCGTCTTCTGGCCGGATCGGGCCTGACCTTCCGTCAAACCGGTCAGGGCGCTTTCACGCTCGAACGCGCGCCGCAGGCCGCCGATGGGGCCGTGCAGCTCGGCCCCGTTCGCGTCGAGGGTGCGTCATCAACGGATGGCGGCGGGGCCAGCCTGTCCCGTGATCCCGGCGCGACGGAAGGAACAAAATCTTACACCACACATGCGCTCACGGTCGGGAAAACCCCTGCCTCCGTTCGTGAAACGCCGCAGTCGGTATCCGTCGTCACCCGCCAGAGGATTGAAGACCAGAATTTCACGGATGTGAGCGATGCGCTGCGGTTTGCGACCGGCCTCACGACCCAGAATGTCGGCGGCGTCTATACGGAGCATTCGGCGCAGGCGCGCGGTGCGAGCGCCGATTACCAGCTCGATGGCATGAACCAGAATGTCGACAGCCGCGCCGCCCAATTCGATCTTGCGATTTATGACCGTGTCGAGGTGCTCCGCGGCCCGGCCGGGCTTTTCCGGGGTGCGGGTTCCGCCGGCGCCACGATCAACCTTGTCCGCAAGCGCGCGCTGCCGGATTTCTACGTCGGCGGCACGGCGGGCGCCGGGAGTTGGGGCAGCTATCGATTTGAAGGCGACGTCACGGGTGCGTTGGCAGCGTCGGGTGACATTCGCGGCCGTGTCGTGGCTGTGACGGAGGACCGCGGCTCCCATCTGGATGGCGTCGATAACAAGAAGCACCTCGTTCATGGCACGGTCGAGTTCGACTTCACGGAAGCCACCACTCTTTCTCTCGGCGCAACCTATCAGGATGCCAGCATGGACTATTTCTATGGTCTTCCGGCATTCGCCAACGGGCGGTTGCCGGATGTTCCGAGGTCGAAGTCATATGTCGCGCCCTGGGCCGACGGATCGCTCGAGAACGTCGACATATTCGGGGAACTGGAACACCGGCTCGAAAGCGGCGGCACCATCAAGGCAACGCTGCGGCATTCCGAGTCCGACCGGGGCTCCCAGACCCTGTTCTCGGGCGGAGTTCTCGGTTCTGATGGAATGCAATCCCTGTCGTCCAATCGGGAACATGTCGAAAACGACAACACGGCAGCGGATATCTTTATCGACACACCCTTCAGCGCGTTTGGCAACAATCATAATTTTCTGATTGGCGCAGATTTCCAGGACTATTCGCAGTCAACCCGGCGGAAAGGCCAGGACTTTCGGCCGGTGAACTTCTTTACGCTCGATCCTGCAACGATCCCGGAGCCCGATTTCGACAGCCTCCCACTCGTTACGGATTCGCTGTCGAAAGTCAGATCCTACGGCATCTACAGCCAGCTGCGCATCAGGCCGATACAGGCTCTCACGCTCTTTGGAGGCATGCGCCTGAGCTGGCGGGAAGTGAGCAACACAAATCGTCTGACCAACGCGCGGACGACCGGTCCCGATGTGAGTGCGAAACTGACCCCCTATGCCGGCGTGACCCTGGACGTGCTGTCGAACTGGTCGGTTTACGGGAGCTATGCCGAAGTCTTTCAGCCGCAAAGCGGAACCACCGTCACCGGCGAGCTGCTGGATCCGATTGCGGGCCGGCAATATGAACTCGGCGTCAAAGGCGAGTTGATGGACCAGCGCCTCAACGTCAGCGCGGCGCTGTATCGTACCATCCGCAGCAATGAAGCCCTCCCCGATCCGGTCAATATCGGTTTCTCGATCGCCGGCGGCAAGCGCCGGGCGCAGGGCTTCGAAGCGGAAGTGAGCGGAGAACTGGCGCCAGGGCTGAATCTGACAGCCGGCTATGCCTATAACGAGACCAAGATCCTCGTTGCAGCCATTTCGCAGGTCGGACAGGTCTACGCCCCGACGACCCCGAAGCATAATTTCACGCTTTGGGCCAACTACCGGTTCCCCGAAGCCAGCATCCTCTCCGGCCTCGAAACCGGTGCGGGCCTGCGGGCGCATAGCGATTTCTACAGTCAGGTCGGAACGGTGCGCTTTCAGGGCGAGGGCTACACGGTCACCTCGATCGTCGTTGGATATAATTTCAACGATCACATCAAACTATCGGCGAATGTGGAGAACCTGTTCGACAAGAAATACTACGCGAAAGTCGGCAGCGTCACGGCCAATAATTATTATGGCACACCCCGTTCCGCCATGGTCACCCTACGCGTGAAATACTGACGCTGTTCGAGCAACATCCAGACATAGCTACGGTTTTCCGGATGTTGCTTGTCACCGTTGCCTCCCCAGACTCCGAGTGGAAATGATGGGAAACAGCTTTCGACAATCCATGGCGTGGCTCCATACCTGGGCCGGTCTCGTGACGGGTTGGGTGCTCTTCTTCATTTTCGTCACGGGCACGCTGGGGTATTTTTACGTCGAGATCGATCGCTGGATGCGCCCCGAACTACCGCTGGCGAGTTCTCCACCATCGCTGACCGAGGCCACGGCGCGCGCCGACACCTATCTTCGCCGAATGGCTCCGGATGCAGACTTCTGGATGATCCGGCTGCCAAACGGCCGACAGGATACCGCGCTGGAGGTCGCCTGGGGAAGCGGCTCTCTTTATGGCAGGAACAGGGAACAGCGTATCTTCGATCCGCTCGCCGATGCGTTCCGGCCTGTCGTGCCCGCGCGGGAGACAGGCGGCGGCTACGCCCTCTACCGGATGCACTGGAAGCTTCACTATTTCCCTCAGCAGATCGGTGTCCTGCTGGTCGGCGTGTGCACCATGATCATGCTGGTTGCGCTTCTGGCCGGCATCGTAACCCACAAGAAGATATTCTCCGACTTCTTCACCTTCCGGCCCCGAAAAGGACAGCGGTCGTGGCTGGACATGCACAATTTGCTCAGCGTCACCGCCCTGCCCTTCTTCCTGATGATCACGTTCAGCGGCCTGGTCTTCTATATGGAATCCTATGTTCCAGCGGCGATCGACGCCAATTTTCGTGACACGCGGGAATATTGGGAAGAGCTGGAACCCCAGCGCGAAGCCAGCCGATCCGGCGAGGCTGGCACCATGCTGCCGCTGACCCATTTCCAGACCGCCGCCGCACGCTATTGGGAGACAGGAACGGCGGATATGATCGCCGTTCACCATCCGGGAGATGCCAATGCCGAGGTCATGTTGGTCCATGACGGGGGAGGCACGATCCTGCGCAATGTGACCGAGAAGCTCCATTTTAGCGCAAGAGACGGCAGACTCCTTCGGCAGGAAACCGCACGAAGCTCCGGCCCGCGCGAGGTTCGCAGCGCGTTGTTCGGTCTGCACGAAGGCATTTTCGCCGGATGGACCCTGCGATGGCTCTACTTCGTGTCCGGGCTTTTGGGCTGTGGCATGATCGCCACCGGCCTCATCTTGTGGACCGTCAAACGTCGCAAGAAGCAGGCCGCCTCGGAGACCTTCGGCTTCCGCCTCGTGGATTGTCTGAATATCGGCACGCTGGCCGGCCTGCCGGTCGGCATCGCAGCCTATTTCTGGGCCAATCGCCTGCTGCCGATCGACATGCCGGGACGTTCGGCATGGGAGGTGCATTGCCTGTTCATCGGCTGGGGCCTGATGCTGCTCTGGGCTTCGATACGTCCACCTGGCAGGGCCTGGATAGAGCTATTGTCCCTCGGAGCCGGGGCATATGGCTTGCTCCCTCTCCTCAACCTGCTCACCACCGATCGCCATCTGGGCATTTCCCTACCCACCGGAGACTGGGCCCTGGCAGGCTTCGACCTGCTGGCCCTCGCCACCGGCGTCTGCCTTGCAGCAACGGCGGCGTGGCTCGGGTGCAGGGAGAATGGGCAGGTCAGAGCAACGTGCGCCGGCCAAGTCGGGAAGGAGGCAAGCGTATGAGCAGACATGGCGGAATCCGAAATCATCGGTGGTCGGTGTTCTCGCGTCTGCTCGCTGCGATCGTTGGCGGCTACGCTCTGATGTCCATGATGGCCGCCACGCTGGCGCTGGCATTGCCAATGCCGCGCATCGAGGCATCGATGACGGCAATGATGGTGGGCCTTGTCGCCTATGCCATCATCATCATGGCGGTTATTCATGCCCGGAGTGCATCGCGGGCATGGGCATGGCTTATCGGCGCAGCATTGCCATTGATTACCGTGCTGCTTTTTCTCGCGCCTGGACCACGCCCATGACGGTTCTGACGATCCAGGCATTGGCGTTTGCCGGGTTTGCGGCGCTGGCGGCATCAATGAAAAAGTATCGCGGCATTTCGGCCGCCGGCGAACCATCGCATGGTCGCCTGCTCTCGCTTCGAATTGCCGGCTGGGTGCTGCTCGCTGCGGGGCTTGCGCAAGCAGCGGCACAGCAAGGCTTTTCGGTCGGGATTGTGCTTTGGTTCGGCACCGCCATGGTCGCCGCACTATCGGTCGCGTTCTTGCTGACCTGTCGGAAGCTGTGGCTGGGCCGATGAACATGCTTCAACCTTCCTCCGCCCGATCGGTGTCGCCGCACTCTGCTGGCCACAAGGGCATGCGCCCGCCGGCGGCCTTGCCTCTCCATGAACCGGGCTGGCAGCCATCGACCCGCTACGCCGATCAGCCGGTGAGCCTCGGCACGCGGCTGTTCGGCATCGGGGGCATTGTATTGGTCGCGTTGATAATCACAGTCGGCGCGTTGGTGACCTGGACGACATATCAGGCTCCGCAGACCCGCGCGACGCTGAGCGTGTTCGATGTCGCACCACCTGCTTCGCCGCCAGAAGCCCCGCGGGCAACCCCACCGGAACCGGAGCAAGTTCAAAAGGAGAAGACGCGACCCGAACCCGATCTGCCCAGGATCGAGCCCCCGGAAATCCGGCTGCAAAGCGAGAATCCTCTCCTGCTGTCGATGGCCAGGCCAACGCCCGACCCCGGCCCGCCCGTCGAGAAAACCACCGCGCCGGAATCGAAGCCAGCGCCCCCCGCACCTCAACAGATCGATGCCAAGCCAACATGGGAGGGTCTGGTGATGGGAGCTCTCAACAAGGTCAAACGCTATCCCCGATTGGCGATGAATCGCAGGCAGCAAGGCGTTCCCTATATTCGCTTCGTCATGGATCGCGAGGGCAATGTGCTGTCGTCCCATCTGGAGCGCTCCTCGGGCTTCCCAGACCTGGATCGGGAAGCCGTGGCACTCCCGAAGCGGGCCTCCCCCCTGCCCAAGCCGCCACAAGACAAGCCAGGAGCTACGCTGGAAATTGTTCTGCCTGTGGAGTTCTTCATCCGCTAGGACAAAGGCCTTGCTAGGTGTTATGCAGCGGATCGTCCGTGATTGAATGACTGGGTCACAGCCCCGCAGCCTCGACCCAGTGCGCGTTGGTGAGCCGGCGGGCGAGCGTCCAGGTCTGGACGCGTATGTCCGGCACGGCGATGATTTCCCAGAACGTGCCGCGCGTGATCGGTCCCACCGCGGCAAGCCACGGATTGGCATTGCCCGTTGTATCAATGGTCTGTGCGGCGAGGTCGACGTCGATGCCGAGACGAGCGCTGTCGGCGCGTATCGTGCCGCGCACGACCAGCCTGCGCAGAAGCGGCTCGGTGGTACGCGACAAGTCGCTGAGCGGACCGGTACAGTTTACAATCCGCTGCACTGGGAGATCGCGGGGTCGATCCTCGCCCCGCGGACGCCATGATACGATGGCGACATCACCGCACTCATCGATCCGGCACAGATTACCAGCATGGATGACCAGCTGTTCGGTCGCTTGCAACGCAGCAAGTCGTCTATAGACCTCCGGCGCGATACGATGGCGGTGCACATCCCACCACGGACGCAGATGACGCAGGAAGCGCCGACGTGCCGCCGGGTCGGCCGCGCGCCACAAGTCCCGCGTATAGGGGCGTAGTTCGTCTACCGCGCTGCGCCAGCCGATCGCATCTGCGCGCGCTCGCACAGCACGCACCAATCGCGAGGCGGCATAGAGCGGTCGCTCTCGCAGCGGTACCTCGGGACGCGGCGCGGGGGCATGTCCACGTGGCACCAGCCCACGCCGCGAAAGAGCAACGATCCGACCGGCGAAGCCGCGCGCATCAAGCGATAGAACGACGTCGACCATGGTGAGGCCGGTGCCGAGAATCAACACAGTGTCCTCGGCTGTCAGATCATCGACTGCGGAGGCATCCCACGGATCGGCGGCATAACGTCCGTTCTTCAATCGGCCCGGATCGAGCACTGCTGGCGTGTGCGGCGGCAAATTGCCGACCGCCAGTATCGCGACATCGGTGTCGATCGTGGTCGAACGCATGTGCACCCGCGCGCCGCCACCATATTGGGTCACGTCCTCCACCTCGTCACGCAGGAGCGCAAAGCGTCCGGGGTGGTCGCGCAGGGCTGCATCGAGCAACTCGCCAATATAGATGCCGTAAGTAAGGCGCGGAGCAAAGACGCCCGCCGCGTCGGCAACGCCCCTGCCTTGCAGCCAACGCGCGAAATGGCCCGGATCATCGGGAAATGCACTCATGCCCGACGCCGGCACGTTGAGCAAATGGCTGGGATGCGCCGCGCCATAGGCGAGGCCGCGGCCCGGCACGCCCCGCTCGATCAACGTCACCCGCACCGCACCATGGCGGAGAAGGTTGATCGCCTGTAGCGTGCCGGAAAAACCGCCCCCGATGACGACGACGTGCTCGATCATGCGGGGTATGGCAAACGCCAGGCGGGCGGAAGCGGCTCCGGTCATCGCGGCCGACTACAAGCTGGCCAGATCGATTGGCGCGGTCTGATCGAGCCAGGCATCCGTCGGCGGCATCGGATATTTGAGGCCGGTGGCGCAATTGAACAGCACCACCTTTTCCTCCGCATCGACGATACCGTCGCGGAGCGTCTGGAGATAGGCCGCAAGCGTCGCTCCGCCCTCCGGACAGAGCAGAAGACCATCCTGCTGGGCGCAAGCGTCGACCGCTGCCAGGATTGCCGGATCATCCACCGCGAGCGCGCGGCCGCCCGATTCCCGCACGGCACGGAGAATAAGGAAATCGCCCACCGCTTTCGGCACGCGGATACCCGCGGCGACAGTTGCGGCATCCTCCCAGCGTTCCGCATGTTCCTCACCCGCTTCGAACGCGCGGACAATGGGCGCGCAGCCTGACGCCTGCACCGCATACATGCGCGGACGCTTCGGACCGATCCAGCCGAGCTGCTCGAGTTCATCGAACGCCTTCCACATGCCGATCAGACCGGTGCCGCCGCCGGTCGGATAGAAAATGGCGTCGGGTAGGTCCCAACCAAGTTGCGCGATCAATTCGAGGCCCATCGTTTTCTTGCCCTCGATCCGATAAGGCTCTTTGAGCGTCGAAAAGTCGAACCACAGGCCATCGGCAGCCCCTTTGCCGACGATCGCGCCGCATTCATCAATCTGGCCGTTCACTCGATAGACGCGCGCACCTTGCTGAGCGATTTCGCGCACATTCACCTCCGGTGTCTCCTCGGGGCAGAGGATGACGGTTTCGATTCCACATCGTGCGGCGTAGGCAGCAAGCGCAGCACCGGCGTTGCCGTTGGTGGGCATGGCGATGCGCGTTACGCCGAGTTCTCGCGCCATCGCCACCGCCATGACCAGGCCACGCGCCTTGAAAGAACCAGTGGGCAGACGGCCTTCATCCTTGACCAGCACCGTTTGTCCACCTGATCGCGGGATCGGCACCAGCGGCGTCTCAATCTCGCCCAGGGAAACAATATTTTCCGTGCGTCTGACCGGAAGTAGTTCCCGCCAGCGCCACAGATCGGTTTCGCGCATTGCAATCCTATCCCGGGAAATGGCCCGCGCGATGCCATCGAGGTCATACCGCACCAGCAAAGGACGCCCCACTTGAGACAGGCCGTGAAGGCGATCCGCTTCGTATCGCTCACCCGTCATCGAACATTCGAGATGGGTGACGAACGTCGGGCGGTCTTCGATGAGATTCTGATTCATTGGGCTTGGCTACTCGTTTCGTGGATTGGATTTGCATTGATCAATCTGTCCGCCCGCGTTCCGTATTCGCGATCAGATGGCGGCGTTCCGCCAAAAGGAGACGCCGCCGCCTGCGCATCTTCAGACGTCTGACCAGCGACGCCCTCTCTGTGGTCCACCACCACGGCGGCAATCGAGTTACCGATCACATTCGTCGCGGTACGCCCCATGTCGATAAAATGGTCGATGCCGAGCAGCGCCAATAATCCCGCTTCGGGAATGCCGAAGCCTGGCAGCGTCGCCGCAAGCACGACGATCGCAGCGCGGGGCACGCCAGCCACCCCTTTCGAGGTCACCATTAAGGTCAGCAATATCGTTATCTGCTGCGCGAGATCGAGCTCGATACCATAAGCTTGTGCGAGGAATATGGCCGCGAAGGTGCAGTACATCATCGTGCCATCGAGATTGAACGAATAGCCGAGCGGCAAGACGAAACCCGCCACCCGAGGGCGCACGCCGAAGCGCTCAAGCGCTGCCAAAGTGGGCGCCAATGCCGCTTCGGACGATGCGGTCGAAAAGGCGAGCATCAGCGGCGCCCGCAGTACGCGAAGCAGATCGAAGACACGCAATCCTGCGACCGCAGCGCCAGCGGCGAACAGAAGCAACCAGAGCAGCACGATCCCGAGATAGAATCCACCGAGGAACTGGCCATAAATGAACAGGATGGCGGGCCCCTCCACGGCGATTGCGGAAGCCGTGGCGGCGAAGACCGCAACCGGGGATAGCCACATCACGTAACCCGTCAGGCGCAACATTAGCGTGGCCAGGCTGTCGATAGGGCCGATCAGAGGCTTTGCCGCGGATCCCATCGACAGAAGGCCTATGCCGGCCAAGACCGAAAAGAGCACGATCTGCAGCACTTCGTTTTCTGCCATTGCCGCCACGATGGACGTCGGCACGACGTGGTTGAGGAAGTTTCCGAACGAAAAGGCCTCAACCGCCTGCGGTACGGCGGAATCCGGCACAACTAAATTCGCGCCAACTCCCGGCTCGAGCAGCGTGACCAGAAACAGGCCGAGTGCGAGCGACATCAGGCCGGCGCCCAGAAACCAGACCATGCTGCGTAGCCCGATCCGGCCCAGGCTACCCGCGCTTTCCATATGCGCGATGCCGCCGACAAGAGTGGCGAACACCAGCGGCGCGATGATCATTTTGATGAGCCGCAAAAACAGGCCGGTGATGGTGGACAGGCCTGCCGCCAGCATCGCTCGCCCGTCCGACGCGAGCAGCGCGTGGGCAGCGAATCCGGTGACCAAGCCCAGCATAAGCCCGGCCAGGATGAAGGGAGTCAGTGATCGTTTCATGATAGGTGCAGCGGATGCGGGAGGGAGCAGGAAAGGGCTGCTCCCTCCCCAACCCTTACTCGGCGCTAGGTGTGGTAATGGCGCTCGACAGGGCTGTCGTTTGCCCCTTCATGCCGGGTCCATAGAAGAGCCCGTTGAAAAGGAACTTGAACGTCGGATAGGGCTGGCCGCGCTGCGTCACCTCCGGACCAAGCAGCAGGACGCGCCCCCGACCGAGCGATGCGTCGACGATCGTCGCGTTGCCGTTCAGCATTTCCTGTCCCCAGGCCCAGCCCGAAACCAAAGGCTTGTCATTGTAGAAGCCGCCGACTTTTTTCGCCGCGGGACTGTCTCCCGCACCCGTGAAGACCGGATTGTTGTTATAGAAGACGTTTATCGTCTGCGGCACGCCATAAGCGAGCGGCTCGGCGGGATTTACTTGTGTCGTGACGATCGATCCAGGCAAATAATATTTGGACGATGGTACCGGCGTGAATTTTCCATCAGGGCCCTTGGGATTGAGAATATTATTTACCGGAACGCCCAAATCTACGCCCATCTGCGCGGCATTGCCGATCGCAATCACGGTGCCGCCCGCCCGGGCAAAGGCCGCGATCTGCGGATATGTATTTTCCTTCGTTATATTGCCCAACCAGGGACGATATTGTTCCGGAATATCTTCGGCATCAGGCTGCGATCGGCCCCGTCCTTCACGACCTAATATGTCGCTCTGGAAGATCAGCACGTCATATTTCTTCTCGAGCCCGCCCTTGTCCAGCTCCTGCGGGAAGACGAGTTTGTAGGGGAACTCGAAATTCTCGAAGATCCACCGCGTCCAGCCTGACGCCATCGAGCCGCCATAGATATCCACAAGACCGATGCGAACCGGCTTCACCGTCATCACATCGCCAGCCGGCTTCGCGTCGACCGCATACGCATCGATGCCGAGCGAGCCGACACCTTCCGCGACAATGGTCTTCGCCTTGCTCGAGCCAGGGATCCATAGAGCGCCAGGTGCCAGCGCCTGACCACTGACGCTGGTCTCAGCCTTCAGCCACTGGACTGGAACGCCCGCTTTCAGCAGCCGATTTGTTAGGATGAAGCTGTTGTTCGTTGCATGGCTGACGACATAGCCCGCAGAGCCGTCACCGATCACTTGGCCCGCCGGCGGAGTATCCATTACATCGGGAACCAATGGGAAATGTTCCGGAGCACCATCGAGCATACGATCGAACTTCACATTCATCTGAAGCGCGAGCGTATATCCGGTGACGTCATAGGGTCGCGTGGGTGGGCCGCCGGAATAGGGGAAGTCGTGCGGGTGGTCCTGCGGTTCAAACATGTCGAGCACATGGGGACGGAAAGCCTGGTCCGCTCGAACAACGAACGAGCCCGCCGGATAAGACTTTCCGCCGAAGTTGAAGGCCGCCGGAGCGCGCTCCACCTCAATTCCTGTCTTGATCAAGGCATTCAGGAACTTGATCGTGGTGGGCATATCCGGCTGGCTGTCAGCCGGGATAATGAAGGCCCGTGGTATGCGCTTGGCTGGATCCTGCAGCATCTTCCCGTAAAGCTCGCTCGGCACGATAGCGCGAGAATTGTACCCGGTTAGATTGTCGAGCGGACTGCCCGCGCCGGCCTCCTTTCGCATGGCCTCGGCCGCCTGCTTCACTTCCTCGACCTGTTTCGGCGTTATGATCCAGCTGTCCTCGCTTCCCTTCTGGATTTGATTCCGCCCCATGACGTAACGGTTGTAGAGCACGGTCTCACGATAGCGCGAGGCGTAGTCGAGGATCGCCCGGCTCATCTCCTTCACATAATCGATCGACTGCTGGAAATGCCATTTCTGCGGCGCGATTGGCATGAACGCATCCTGGCCGGCGAGCTGCTTGTCGGGCACCAATGGGATTTCCATCGGCGTCGGGTTACCGATGATTTCGGTCAGTATTCCGATCTGATTGTGAAAATAGCCAATAGTGCGGATTCCGCCGTTGAACCATGTGGAATAGGGCGCGCCTGAACGCATCACCGAGCCCCCTTTTCCTTGAGCGATCAGGCGGGCATGCATCGCCTCGCCGACGACGTCGGTCTGGTTAATGACCAGTGGCTCATTGTTGTAGTTGTATGGATCGCGGAATGGCGGAATGAACACCACCGTCCCCACCGGCCCGGTCTGATGCTGGTTGTAGAGGATTTGCGGGAACCATTCCCGATAGCCCGCGCGGTTCATGTTGGTTGTTTCGGGCTGAGTGGACGCGAAGCTGTCGCGATTGTCGTCGTGGCCAATATATTTTTGATAGAGGACCGGGATCGAACTCGAATCCCGTTTCAAGGGATCCGACGGCCGCATATACCAATTTGCCACCAGCTCCAGGCCGTCAGGGTTGGCGAAGACGAACAGCATGATGTCATCATTCAGCAGACGCAGCGTCTCCGGATCGTTCTTGGTCAGCATTTCGTGAATGATCTGGATATGGGTCTGCGCGTTGACGACTTCCGTCGCGTGCAGACCCGCATCGATCCACACAACCGCCTTCCCCTCGCGGGCCAGCGCACGCGCCTGTTCGTCGTTCAATCCCTTGGCCAGAGCCAATTTCTCTGAAATCTGCCGGTAATGCTCCAGATTGCGGATATTCTCCGGCGATGACACGACAGCCATATACTGATCGCGTCCCTCAGCGGTCTTGCCGATGCTGATCAGTTTCATCCGGTCGCTCTCCGAAGCGACCTTGTGCAGCCAGGCAGAGACCTGCGTGTAGTTGGCAAGGAAATAGTCGCTGCCCGGCTTGGCTGGAAACATAGTTTCGGGCGCCGTGATAGTGGCGCTGGTCGCCGAGGCGACCTGTGCCTGAGCAGGCATGATCGCGAAGGCGGCAAACATCGTTGTGGTCAGTAGAAAAGCGCGCATCTTCGTTCCTCTTAGGTAGGCCACGAGCGTGGCCGGTATCCTGTAGACATCCGCCATCGCAGCGGATCGCCCGGCTGAATCAGTTCGTTCGAAGTCGCTGCATGGAATTATCCCCCCAGGTTGAACCGAAGGCCGATCCGGAACGCGCGGCCCAGATAATCGTACAAGGAGCGATTGGTGCCTGGGTCGGGACTGGACGTGTCCGACGGGCCTGCACCGACCATGGCCGGATCCCTGTTGAAGAGGTTGGTGATCTGCAAATACAAGTCGGCATCAACGTTGCCGATCGGCACCCCATGGGAGACGTACGCGTCCATGTAGAACGCTCCCGGCAGCCGATTATTGGAGATTGTACGATTAAGGCTGGTCGATGCCGGGCAGCCCGAAGCGCATTCGATATAGGTATTGTTGTACACACCCGAGCCGAAGCCGCGGCCGGTCAACTGTAGTGTGAAGTCGTCGAGCGTGTAACTCGCCGTCAGCCGATATTTCCACTTTGGCAGGGAACCTGTATTTTGCCCTACGATATCGGTCGGAGCTTGGGTGCCGTTATCGGTCTCCCGTTCGATCGCCCGGTTCGCAAGGCCGCGCAGCGACAACGTGCCCGGCAGCCCGACGGCAATGTTGTCCAGCGGCGTCTGGTAGCTGACCTCGAAGTCCAGGCCGCGTGCACGCACACCCACATAGTTATACTGGACGGTGTAGACCCAGAAGTCCGCGAAACCAGGCACCGGACCGGTGGTGCGATTCCAACCATCCCCATAGGCATAGCGGGGAGCCGCGAGATCGTCCGGCATCGACAGGGCGATCTGCTGGCAGAGATCCTCGTTGCCATCGAAGCAGCGATCGACGATCTGCTGGGCGCTCAGTGAATCGATGGCGCCCTTGATCTTAATGTCATAATAATCGACCGAGAGACCAAAACCGGGCAGGAAAGAAGGCCGATACACGGCACCCAGGCTCCAAGTATCTGCCTTTTCCGGTTCAAGATTCAGGTTACCCTGCGGTACTCCCCGATAACGGGCATTGGCACCAGACCATGGGTTGAGCAGCGCGTTGGTATTTCCACCCCCCGCCACGAACAGTTCCTGAAGGTTCGGTGCGCGAATGTCTCTGGACCGTACGACACGCAGGCGCAGGTCTTCGATCGGGCTCCAGGTGAAGCCAGCCTTCCACGTGACGACCTCACCGGCCTGCTGATAGCTTGTCAGACGCGCCGCGCCGTTGAACTCGATGTCGAACGGCAGGTTTACCAGGGTCTCCAGATAGCCCTCGGTGACATTGTAATGACCGAAGGTGTCGGCGAAGTTGCCGCTGTACCAGCCGCTCTGCGATTCCACCGGCGTAAATCCGGAAACTTCTTCCCGCCGATGCTCGATGCCGAAGGCGATCCCGATCGGCGCCAGCCAGGGATTGCCGATCTCTGTGCTGAAGTTCAGCGCGGCGACATCCTGCTGAAGCCGCTGCTTCGTCCACGGCTCGCCCATGATGTAGTCGACGGCTTGCTGCGAATTCACGCCTATTCCGAAGCGATTATAAGGCACGCAGCCTTGCGCAAGCGGATCGGTGCCGCCATCGCGCGTGACGCGGCACATGATTTCCGTCCCGTCGGCGCTCCACACGGCATCCTGAGCATAGCTGAGCTTCACGCGGTTGGCCGAAACCAGGGCTATATGGTTTTTGGCGATGCCTCGCTGATAGTAGGCATCCCAGCTCCAATTGGAGTTCAGGAGGTCGAACGAACCTTCGGCGCCCAGAACATAACGATAGACCTGGCGCACATTGTTACTCTCGCGCGTGGGATAATCCGCATTGTACGAGCCCATCGAGAAGGCGGTGGTTCCCGGAGCCCGCATACCGCACGCAAGCGACGGATATTGGGATAGCAGCGCCGCTGGAATGAAAGCGTTGTCACAAGCGATCGGAATATTGCCCCGATCGGTCTGCCGTCCGCCCCAGTTCAGGCCGAAACTGCGATTATAGGAGAGCTCGCCGTAGACATTGATATCGTCGGTCACATCATAGCTCAGGCGCCCGTAGACTCCTCGCATGCGCTCTGCCGGCTGAAGCGAAGTTCCATCTATGTGCTGATTGAGTCTCCAGTCCCCGCCGATCGTCCACTCGCTCCTGCCGGCAGGATCATAGTTCTCACCATAATCGTAGTTGTTGATCGTTCCGCCCTGACCGAAATACACACCACGGGCGGGGCCGTTAACAATGATGCCTCCGCCCGTCACCACGTTCAGGCCGGCACGGTTGGAGGGCATATATTGCGGTTGGCCGTTACCTGGCACATAGGCCGGATTCTGGGTCAGATACCTGCCCCTATCCGCCCAGCCGCGCGGAACACCGTTGATTCCCGTACGTTGGATATATGTTCCATTAAGCAGGAGGTGGCCGCGATCACCGGCGAATTTCATGCCAGCCGTCAGCGTCGCCCGATAGGTGTCGTCGTCACCGTAGGTGGTCTGGCCGTAGCTGAAATCGCCTTTGATGCCGGTGTAGTCCCGATCGAGGATGTAGTTGACGACGCCGGCAACGGCATCCGAGCCATAGACTGAGGACGCGCCGCCAGTGACGATCTCGATGCTCTTGATCAGGCCTTGCGGAACAAGGTTCGTATCCACCGCACCATCCATGGTGGACGCCACGGTCCGATGTCCGTCGATGAGCACCAGCGTGCGGCCGCTACCTAGGTTGCGCATGCTGACCGTGTTGAGACCGGCTGCACCGCTCGTCAGTCCGCGCTGGTTGTTAGTCGGCGTAGAACTGCCGGAAATGGCCGGGAGTTGGTTGACGTAGTCCGCGACATTGGCCGGGGCCGAGGCCTCAAGGTCCTGCGTGCTGACCACGGTGATCGGTGTGGGCATGTCGTACCCGTTGCGGGCGATACGCGACCCCGTGACGGTGATATCGGTCACCTCGGCTTCGGCAGCATCCGCCGCGGCCGACGTCGGCACTTCCTGCGCGTTGGCAGGCGCTATGCCGATGAACGACACGCTCAGGGCAAGCGCCATGCTACAGGCGCCCAGGAGGGAGATCCGGTCGCCGAAGCGATTGGATCGACAAGGCTGAATGGTTGTCATCGAGTTCCCCTTTTCGAAAGGATGCGCGGCGAGAGGCCGCACGGCTCCTTCCCCCTCCCGAGACCACGGTCCTGTTTATGAACTCCGATCGGGCGGCTTTTCCGCTCCGTCCGCAGACCGTGTAGGAGGCGAACCTATGTCGGTTACCTGTCACAAAGCTGTCACTGTTTAGGGCGGCTGGGACGGTTCAGTTCCCGCCGGCAAAAGGCGTACGATGACGCGTTCGGCAGAGCGGCCGGTGGATCAGGATATCAAAGGAACCCTTGACTCATGATTTGCAATGCATTGTCTTTCTTGAGTTCGACTCGACGAAAGAGCGACAAAAATTGTCCATTTTTAATAGATATTTCAAAAACATACTAAAAGACGAACCAAAAACATAAAGGTGGCCAGGGAGAGTGATGCCGCAACCCCTATCAGGGAGGGATAGTTGCGGATCATGATTGTTGAAGACGACCGCCGCCTCGCGCACGGCATGGAAATGCTGCTGAATGCCGCTGGCTTTACCGTCGACATATTGTCATCGGGGGAGGATGCGCTGCACGTCGCCGAAAGCGTCCCTTATTGCGCGATCGTGCTCGATCTGGGGCTGCCCGATCTGGACGGTCTGGAAGTCTTGCAGAGGCTTAGGCGACGAAGCGTCAACACACCAATCCTCATCTCGACGGCACGGGATTCGCTAGCCGATCGTGTCAATGGGTTGGACAAGGGGGCCGATGACTATCTGGCCAAACCCTTTCATCTCAAGGAGCTGGAATCGCGAGTGCGGGCGCTCACGCGTCGTGGGCAGGGGATACCCGATCCGGTACTGAAAATCGGGCAGCTCACCTTCGACAGATTGAGCCGCACCGCTTATTTGAACGAAACCGCGATCGAATTGCGTCGACGCGAGCTTGCCGTCCTTGAGACGTTATTGAACCGGCCCGGCAAAGTGGTGACCAAAGAGCGGCTGGCAGCCGAAGTGTTCAATTTCGACGATGCCGTGGCGCCTAACGCGCTCGAGGTCTACGTTGGCCGGCTTCGCCGCAAGCTTCTGCCAAATGGTCCGGCAATCCGTACCATTCGGGGCCTGGGCTACATGATCGAGGTGAAGTGACGATCGGCGGGAATCGGTGAGGAGAATGTTCGGATCGCTCCGTGCGCGTCTCACCGGTGCTGTCATGCTCCCCTTGGCCACTCTTGTGGTGGTCTTCGGCAGCATTGCCTGCTGGGCGATAGGCAAGACGATCAACGCGACGTCAGATCATGTGCTGGTCGGGTCAGTTCGGACGTTGAGCATCGCGCTGAACGCCGAGCCCGACATGCGTGAGCACCTCGTCCCGCTCGCAATCCATATACTCCAGCAACGCTCGCAGCTTGTCACCTTCTACAGTGTCTATCATGGAGATAGGCTGATCGCCGGACGACCTTCCCTCAAACCACCGCCGGACTATGACAGCGCGGATCGAGTGATTGACCGCCATCCCCCTTCGGCCGTCTCGGGTTCCTATCGCCGGACCGGACTTCTTCGCGGCTACGTCGCCCCCGAGGACGCCAAAACCGTTATCCAGGCGGCTTATCTGTGGGATGGGGCACTCGACGGCAAGCTGGCGCGCATCGCCACAGAAATCAGGCTGATAAAGGGCGATCGACATCCCGTCGTCATCCAGGTCGCGGATTATGTCGACGATCGTCGAGCCCATATGTTCAGCGAATCCTCGCAAGTCATCGGGGGAGGCGTACTGATCTTAATGATCGCGGCGCTGCTCTTCTACCAGGCGATCACCTGGGGTCTAAAGCCTTTCTCGATCCTCACCGAACAAGTCGACGAAGCGCGTAAGGATCCACCGGCTCACTTCCGCCTGGTGCAGTCGCGCGACACACCGCGCGAAGCCGTTTCGTTCATCCTCGCTTTCAATGCCCTGATGGAGCGGATGGAAAAGGCCGCCGAATCCTTGCGGCAGTTCACCGCCAATGCATCACATCAGATGCGCACACCGCTGGCGATCGCCCGGATCCATCTGGGCCTGCTCGATCGCTTCGGGCCAAACTCCCCCCAAGGAAAGACCGCACTCCGGGATATCTCTTACGCCATCCAGTCGCTGGAACGGTTGCTGCAGCAGCTCATCTCGCTGGCGCGAACCGACGAGCAGATAATTGATCCTGCCATGTCGTTCGACCTCGTCGAGACCGCCGCCACAGTCCTCGATGAGCGAATTGGCCATTTCTCGGATTTCGACGTTGATATCGTCTACGAGAAGGAGGGAGAGGGCGCGATCGCTGTAAAAGGCCATCCCCTGCTTGCCGCCGAACTGATCACCAATCTTATTGACAATGCAATTCGCTATAACCGGCCAGGCGGTTCGGTAATCGTTCGTCTCCGCCGTGGCGCAGGTTTCGGCCGGATCGAAATCGAAGACGACGGTCCCGGAATTCCGGAACAATATCGAGAAAGGGTGTGGGAGCGCTTTTACCGCGGCGCCGCCGAGGATGATCAGGTCGGCAGCGGGCTCGGCCTGTCGATCGTACGCTCATTGGCCGAACGCATGGGCGCCCGGGTGTCACTGAACAATGGTGCGAACGGCCGCGGCCTCTGCGCAACTGTCGAGTTTCAGGAGGCAGCCTGACAGCTTTGCGACAGATTCTTATCTTAATCTGGCGGGTATGAAGGAGCAAAAATGCCAGGCTTCCAAGGCGATCATCAAGCTATGGCCTGCATAGTCAGGTCCGCGTAGGGTCTCCAAAAGCACCATGTTTCCAACTTTCAGGCCGAGCCCTCGGTCAGATTTGTCGCCACACATCTGGGTACTCGCAGGGTTTGCCGTGGGCGTCGGCGGAGGGCTGATTGTCAATCTCACGATCGGCCGCACCGCTGGAATAGTTGGCTTGATGGCGAACGTCACAAAGCCGATCGAGAATTTGTTCTTAAGGTTGTTGTTCGTTCTCGTCCTGCCCCTTCTCTTTTCCGCGTTGGTAACGAGCATCGCCGGACTTCGGGATCTCAAGGCCTTCCGGCGGATGGGGGGATGGATGCTCACCTCCATTCTCGTTTCCTCGGCACTTGCCACCATCATCGGGCTGGCGACGGTCAACCTGTTTCAGCCAGGTGAAGGAATAGATCCTGCAACTGCCGACTCCCTGCTCAACTCGGCGGGTCGAACGGGCGACATTCTTGGCAGCGACGCACATCCAACAATGTTGGGAACGGTCGTTCAGCTCGTTCCCGCCAACATCGTTTCTGCAGCGTCTCAGGGCAACCTCCTCGGCGTCGTCTTTTTCGCCTTGCTGTTTGGGGTCGGCCTTATGCTGGTCAGGACGGAAGGCAGCAAACAACTGCTGTTGGTGATCGAAGGCCTATTCGACGTCGGTGTACGGCTAATCGGCATCGTTATCCGCCTGGCTCCCATCGCCGTCGCCTGCTTCATGTTCGATCTGACGGTGATGTTCGGGTGGACGCTGCTTGCCCATCTGAGCGCTTATGTCGGCATCATGTTCGTTGCCTTCGCGCTGCATATCGGCATCGTCTTTTCCTCTTTTGTATGGATTGTGGGCGGGACGCGGCCCCTCGCCTTCTTCAAGGCGGTTCAGGAGGCAGCCTTCATCGCCTTTTCCACTTCTTCGTCCAACGCCACTCTCCCCACTACGCTTAAGGTAGCTGAGGAAAATCTTGGCCTCCGTCCACAAGTGGCCCGCTTCGTGCTTGGCATTTGCACTGTTGCCAACCAGAATGGCACCGCCATCTACGCGGCAGTGACCATCCTGTTTCTCGCCCAATTTTTCGGCATCCATCTTGGCCCGACTGAGCAACTGACGGTATTCGCCATGTGCATACTCAGCGGTATCGGTACCGTAGGAATCCCGGCAGGCGCCCTGCCCATCGTGTCCGCCACGCTCGGCATGATCGGCGTCCCTCCCGAAGGCATCGGTCTGGTCATTGGGGTCGATCGCCTTCTCGACATGTGCCGCACCAGCCTCAATGTCGTGGGTGACCTCACCATAGCCGTCACCATCTCACGCAACGAAGGCAACATCATGGAAAAGATCTGATCAAGATTTAAACTGCAGTTGGTCAACCCACCGATCAACAAATCATGGAATGTCGATTTTGTGGACCGTTCTTGGTATCGACGAAGAGTTGTCAACGCTTGTCCGGGCTTGGCGAGTCAATGGGTTATTTCGCGGACCGTTGCTCCAACGGGCCGGACGATAGCCGGAATAATTACTCGTTTTTGGCATAACCGCCAGGTTCTAGAAATGGCCGGAGACGGCGATCAGTTGCGGCCCCTTTCCCTCCGTGCAAGCATGACTTCGATGCAGCTTATCAAAGAACTCGTTAGCCCGAATGGAAAGCGGAAGGTTCGTCTCTATAGACGCGACGACCAGTTGTTTTCATTTGATGAAATTTATGAGGACTTCGATGAGTACGCCGGAGCTTATTGGATTCCGGAATATCAATCAGGTGTGTTCGCGGACATGGCGCTCGCAGAAGCCGAAATGCACGCCGTCACATCTTGGTTAAAGGTGACCAGCCAATAGCCGACTTCCATCGATCCATTCGCCCGCGAGTCTGAATGTCCCTTGAGATCAGCCTCATCGTTGTGCTGGCTGCGATGCTCCATGCGAGCTGGAATGCGCTGTTGCGAGCGGGGACGGACAGATTGTGGTCGATGACGATGATGTGCATTGCCATCGCACTCGTCTGCGGCGGGCTGCCCCCTTTCGTTCCACTGCCGGCAGCGGCGAGCTGGGGGTGCTTGATCCTCTCAGGAGTGCTCCATATCGGCTACAACCTGTTTCTTGTGCGGACCTATCGCGACGGCGATCTCGGACAAACCTATCCGATTGCACGAGGCTCGTCACCGCTTCTGGTGTCGCTTGGCGCTGCCATTTTTGCAGGTGAGCTGCCCGATCCCATCAGCATGGCAGGCGTGATGCTTGTGTCCGCCGGCATTATCTCGCTCGCGTTTCAGGGGCGCAGGCTGGGTTTCGACAACCTCCGTTACGCTCTTGGCACCGGATGTTTCATCGGTGCCTACAGCGTTACGGACGGGATAGGTGTCCGGCTGTCGGGCACGCCGGTCGGTTACACGGTCTGGATGTGCTTGCTCTGGGGCATCATGATGCCGCCGGTCTACGTCCTCCTGCGCGATGGGCGCAGCCTGATCCGGGGACCGCGAGAAACTTGGACGGCAGCCGCTGGCGGAATCGTTTCGCTGGTCGCCTATGGAATCATCATCTTTGCGATGTCGTTCGGCCCAATGGGACCGGTGTCGGCTTTGCGCGAAACCAGCGTGGTATTCGCTGCGCTCATCGGTCGCATCTTCCTTAAGGAACGGCTTACCGCTTACCGAATCATCGCCTGTATCATTGTCGCGATCGGCGCGATTTGCATCGGGCACAAGAACGGATCCATCGCCTCGCCGCACCTACCAAAAACCTTTCCAGTTTCCAGATCATCAAGATCGCATGAGCCTCGCGGTGTAAATGAGACGCTCCATCTAGCGACTTAGATGGGCCTTTAGCAGACCGGCGGGTTTTAGATGTGTTTGCTAGATTGCTACCGTTCACGCGTCATGTTCGCTGATCGATATCGCCCCCTAGAAGTCATTCGCGGGGCTAATTTTGATCTTTCTGAACCGCCCGTTATTCTGGGTTCCCGCTAGCGAATGTCCCGTTGCCGTCCTCTAGGTTAACACGCACTGGCGTGGATTGCAGAGATCTAGGCAAGACTGCCTATCGCGATATCCATTGTGACCGAAGCAGACAAATTACAGTCGCGGTGATAACATTCCCGGTTGGCGATCCTGCAAACGTCTCGGCTACTTTTAAGGCGTGCGAAAATCACTGCTCTCACCGTCAACCATGCGCTCCTCTGCAATGCGCGAGCCAGAGCTTTCATCCAATCCCCACAGTATTCGTTGGAACAATCACGCAAGTGGCTTGCCGATATGATTGCAATACCCGTGCAGCAAGGAGAAGATTTTATCGTTGAGCAGAGGGCCGGGTGATTGGGAAGGCTGCTCTATACCGCTTAGGTAGCAGACAGGAGCACGGATGACAGACGACAGCTTAATTAGCGATCAGATTGCCGCGAGAATTGTCAACTCTGACAGCACTGACGAAGCCTATAAGCTGTTTAAGATCTTTGCGCCGCTCCTGACGGATTACAAGTTCGCCTTTGCCTCTAGCTTGGGCCCCCTTCCGGGCTTCGCTGTAAATCGGAATTTCTCTGCCGGCACAGCCGTCCGCAGCCTCTTCAGATCCGAGCGGGTCTTTGTCTTAGATGCCGAAACCGTCGAAGAGATGGAGAATGGTGGATCCAGCTTTCCTATCGACTATTCGATTTCGCTCGACACGAACGCAATGAGCTATCTGGAGCCTCATATCACGGGCCGGCGGAGCGGAGGAATTCCGCAGGATTTTGGTGAGGTTTTCGCGTTCATCGCCCGGCCGGACGTATATGTCGATCCGCTTCCTTATTTCACCGAGAATCTTTTCAAGCTGGAGGACAGCAAAAAGCCGGAGTCCATATACGACAACCTAATAGCTTATGAGGCTCTGCGTACGATCGATGCCGAATGGCTCAAGCGTAATGGCGAGGTGCGATCCACTCTCACCGGGAGTGAGCTGGCCACATTGGCTCAAGATCATATGTCACGCATGTATTTCGATCTTGGCAATAAATCGGGCATGAGGGGTTTGGCGCGCCGGTATCAATATGGATATGCCTGTCTCTTGAAGATGACGGCGATACAATTGAAGGCGCCAGGTGCCGCGCAATCGAGAAAAATGGCGGCCTTCGTGGAGTTCTGCCACTCCACACTTTCCTCGATGGCCGCTCGCGAAATTGCGGTAGCGAAAGCGTATTTCCACCAGGGACAGAAGCACAGGTTCTTTCATAAGATCCAGAAAAATAGAGACAATATACTCGATATCATACGCAATATGGCATGGGACATGTGGCATGTCCGGCAACTGGAGCAGTCCTTCGCGCAGAACCCGTCGGACACCGCTCGATACTTCTTTCCCGCCTTACTGACATTTGATCGAGGCCTGATCGAAATCATGGATCTGTATTGGCTCAAGGCCTGCGCCTATAATGTCAAAGCCCGCCGGCCGCTTCCCGTGTTCGACGGGGATCCGTTTCTTCTCCTCGGCACGGACGAGCAGGGCGGCAAGCAGCTATTCGATAAATATTATTCTGAGGAATCGATCACTCAGCGGAGCTCCACACTTGAAGCCGCATTGTCAAATTTTGACGGGATAATAGAGGCATTGGAACAGGATGTCCTGAAAATCGCACTTCCCGGATGATCTGGCCATCCTCTGCTGAACGGTCGAACAGCGTCAGCACTCCGCTTGGCGTCAATACCCAAAAACCCTAAGCAAAATTGGTCGCCGCATCTGCGCACAATTTGCGCGCCAAAACAGGGCGAAATCCCGCAACTTGAAACCGATGAACGTGCTTCTTCCTTTCCCTTCCCCTTTGCCGACAATCTCGTATCGTTCAGAAAAGCTGTATATCTGACCCTACGCGCGCGGCCTGGTCGCAGCCATATCCCTCGTCCGCTCACAAAAGAGGTGCGACCAAGGCTTCAAAAAGGTCAGAGCGGCGCGTGATCGAAACAAGTGAAGCCAAACCAATCTCAATGGATAATGGTACCATCCTAGCCAGCCGCCGAAGTCGGCGCGATGCCGAAGCACGTAGAAACTGGCCCCGCTTCCATTCGTCGCACACATACCTCCAACATGGCCGATTTGCCGATACCAGCATCGCCGATCATGATGGCAAACCTGTGTTACCGGTTATATGCGCCAAGGTGGCCCACCCCGAGCACCGGCTTCTGATCGGCTTATTCATCGGGGCGCGTTGTTGGCAGCGCAAACGCCACCAAGCTGTCGCCACCGACGGGACTACGGAGAACGGAGCCTCCGGTCGCAACGACGGCCACATACTGGCGCTTATCCCTTCCTTCGTATGCGATGGGGGTTGCGTGCGCTGCATGATCGAGCGTGTAACTCCAAACTTCCTTGCCGGTTAGAGTCTCGAAAGCCCGGAATCGCCGATCATCCGTCGCTCCAATGAATAGGAGTCCAGAAGCTGTGAGGATGGCCCCGCCGGTCCCTGGCCGACCGGTATTCTGCTTGCCCGACGGGAGATTTTCGCTGACGCCGAGTATCGAGCGCCAAGCCACATCGCCGGTATTCACATTCACAGCGATCAATTCGCCCCACGGTGGTTTCTGGCAAGGCGATCGCGTGGCCGAATCCCAAAAGCGGCCACCCACGTGCGTCCATGCTCCATCCGGCCCCTGCTGGATCTTCTCAAGATAGCCAATATTGTTGCTGTTGAAGATGAAGTAACCTAGGCGTGGGTCAAAGACACCCCCACCCCACACGGGACCACCTGCACCTCCAGGGAAGCGAATTGAGGGACGGTCCGCCCGTAGTGGCTCGAACATCTTGGAACCGATGGCTCCCCCATCCTTGTCGATCAGTGCTTGGCAAGCCGCAGTGTGTTCTGGGCTCACATTGGCCAGTTCGCTGATATCAAAACTCATACGAGCCAGCGGCCCAGGCTTATTCGGTATTGGCTGCGTCGGCCACGCCACTTCTCCTGAGGCGGTGGCTCGGGGAACAGGTACTTCAGTCACCCCGTAGATCGGCTCACCAGTGACCCGATTCAACAGGAAGAGCAGACCCGTTTTGTTAAGCGCCGCAACGGCCGGGATTTCCTTCTCGCCACGCCTTACCGTCAACAAAGTCGGCGGTGCCGGCTGATCGTAATCCCAAATGTCGTGGTGTACGGTTTGGAAGTGCCAAATATACTTGCCTGTATCAGCATCGACGGCGACGACCGAGTCAGAGAAGAGGTTCGCCCCTTTTCGATCCGCCCCATATCGATCATATGTGGGAGCACCGAATGCCAGGTAAGCTATGCCGCGTTCCTGATCCACTGTGGACATATTCCACATGTTCACGCCCGTGCGATTGCGCCAGCTGCCATCCTCCCATGTTTCGTGCCCAGGCTGGCCCGGCTGAGGGACGGAGTGGAAGGTCCAGACCAATTCCCCGGTGACGACGTTCCACGCTCGAACATCACCTGCAGGACCTTTGGTACCAGCTTCCTGTAAGCGACTGCCGAAGATCGCGAGATTCTTATAGATCGAGGGCGGTGCAGAATAGCCATAGAGGGCTTCCGGAAAGCCATTCATCACCTCTGGAGTCTTGGTGTCAACAACACCACCAACGCCAAAATTCTCAGCCGGTTTTCCAGTAGCGGCATCGAGCGCGATAATTCTTCCACGCGCCGTGCCAAAGATCAGCCGTGGGGGATGCTCGCGATCACCGGGCCAATAGCCCAAACCACGAAGTGCGGGTTGATCACCATCTGCCAAGGCATATACCCAAAGCTCTCGGCCGCTTGTGGGATCGAGCGCCACAACTCGCCCGAAAGGAGTTCCCACGTACATCCTTCCATCGACCACGAGTGGCGTTGTCGTCGACGAACGCGCCGTTCTGGCAGGATGGTTCGGATTCATGTGGTAGATCCACGCAACTGCAAGTTTTCCGACATTCTCCGGCGTGATCTGAGTGAGCGGAGAATGCCGGCCACCACCAGCGTCATAGCCGTACGAAGGCCAATCGCCAGGTTTCGTGCCAGCATAGGCGGATGTCATTGTGGCGAATAGGGCCAGCGTGCCCAATCCAACGGTCGCATATCGGAACGGCTTGGATTTCATTTGTTTGCGAATCTTCATGTGTTTTTGCCCTGTTAGTTATAACCTTGGGCACCTGTTCGGTGCGCTGCGCCAAGGCCCAAGGCGCTCTAGCCTAGGAGGACGCGGGTCAAGCTGCGCCCCTACAGCTTCGGCGCATATTTCTCCCGGACTAGAAAGAGATAGGTGCAGATTCCTAGCCCCATGAACAATCCCACCGCCTGCATTGGGGCGGTGTAGGAGCCGGTCGCGTCCACCATCCAGCCGGTAAGAATAGGCGACACGATCCCCGCGATACTTGCGGCGGTGTTTTGTATGCCAACGATCCGGCCGATAGCGCCGCCGGGGATCAACGTCTGCGTTAATGCCCAATAATTGGCCGTCGCCAAACCGAGTCCACTCAGAGATAAGACGGAGAAGAACAGCGCCACGTTCAACGATGTGGCGTGCGCACCAATCAACACTGTTGTTGCCATCATGAAGCCGGCAATCGTGAAAGCCTTACGCACATTGACGGCGGGAGCGCCGCGGTTGATGAACCAGTCAGCGGCGAAGCCCCCTATGATTGCAACAACAGCCATGCCTGCGAAACTGAATGTCGTGTAAAGGCTGCTCGACCCCAGTGTTAGGCCCATCGCCTCACTGTAGTACGCCGGCATCCAGGTCAGGCAAAAATATACGAAATACATGTAGCAAAAAGTGCCGATCACCGTCCCCCAGATGATGGGATTAGCGAGCAATTTGCCCATTGGTACGGATGCAACGGCAACTGTCGTTTCGGTGGCCGAAGGGCCAGAACCTTGGTCGCGCTTTACAAGAAGTACGAAGGGGACAAGCCAAAGCAATGAAGCGAACCCGACAAGCATGAACATGACCTGCCAGCCAAAGCTCTCGATAAGCATCGCCGCAAGCACCGCCCCAATGGCCGGCCCGAACTTTGAGCCTGACATGAAGAGGCCGATGGCAAGACCGCGCCGACTTTCAGGGAAGTTGAACCGAATCCAGCGCATGGATGCCGGATGAATTACCGCCTCGCCCACACCCAGCAGAAGGCGAATAGCGAAGAGCGACGCGAAACCGGTAGTGAACGCTGTCGCCGCCGTTAAAACACTCCAAACCGCGAAGCCAATCATCAACGGTTTTTTTGATCCGTAGCGATCAACTAGCCACCCAGCGGGAATCTGGAGAGCTGCATACGACCAGAAAAACGCCGAGTTGACGAATCCACGGTCGGTATTCGTAAGGTTGAAAAAAGACTCGAATTCCGGATCGACCAGTGCAATCGACAGGTTAACCCGATCAATATAAGCAATGACGGAAGCCACAGCGAGCAACACGACGATAATCCACAACATTCTCGTCGAATAGGCGGTGCTGGCCGGTGCGGCGGGAGCGGTGTTTGGGGCAGTTGCGCTCATGGCGATTAGCCCCACCACTTCTGGCCAGGCACAAGGTTAGCTTCGATGATCTTTTGGTTTAGCTCCACGCCGGTGCCGGGTTTGTCACTCACCCTAATGGTACCGTTCTCGATGATCGGACCTTCAAGGTTAAGCATCTCGTCCCGCCAATCTGGCGGCCCCTCTCCTAGGCCGCTGGTCTCGCAAATGACGAAGTCACGAATGGACGCCGCCCACTGAGCTACCTGGTAAGTGTGCAGCAGACTGCCGGTGTTGTGGGTGGTCGTTGGAATGGCATAAAGGGATGCCAAATCGGCGATCCGCTTTGTCTCAAGAAAGCCACCGCTGTTGCGCAGGTCCGGATTGATGAAATGCGTGGCCTGGTTGGCGATAAAGGGCAGGAAGCCTTCGCGCCGCCCCAGATTTTCGCCAGTATGGATCGGCACCGGCGATTTCAGAACGAGCTGCTTCCAACCTTCCGTGTAGTCAACCGGCAATGGATCCTCGAGCCACAGGGGCTTCACGGGGGCCAGCGCTTCCGCAAGGCGCAATGCGGAGGGCAGGTCGAGCTCCCAATGGCAATGCACCATTAGGTCATGATCCCAGCCGATTGCATCGCGCATGTTTTCGAACCCCTGCGCGATGCGGCTCACTTCCTTGCTAGTGAGGAAGCGATTGCCCACGTCCTTGTTAGAATCTGGCGCGGATTGCGGATCGTCGCTCGTCTCCCAAACTGGATGAGTCCGCTGAATATTGATCTTATGGGCAGTGAAGCCACTGGGATTGGCGCGGATTGCGTCGGCCCATTGGCGAATGGATCCGGGATCGAACATATTGCGCGGTCGAGCATGATCATAGAGCCGGACGCGATCTCGGAAGCGCCCGCCCATCATAATTGAGAGTGGCAAGTTCACAATCTTGCCGGCGAGGTCCCACAGGGCCATCTCGATTCCACTAGCCGCACGGAGCAGCATGTGTGCCGAGCCGTCAGTGCGCCGACCGGTGCCAGGACCGACCTCGCCCAGAAAAGTGAAAATCCTGTCGATTTCGAGCGGATCCTTACCCAAGAGTTCCGGTTCAAGGGCTTTGATCTGCTCGGCTATGCCAGCGCCAGGACTCCCATAAGCCTCAGCGATACCGTATCGCCCGTCGCTCGCCGTAACCTTCACTAAGGTAAAAGTCCGGGTAGTTCGCCCTCCGATAATCATCGTTTGAACACTGGTGATGGTTGGCCGTTTACTAACCGCGCTTACGGCAGCAGCAAAGGCGTCCGTTCCAGAAAAAAATGCCGAACCTGCCAACAAAGCCATTGAGCTAGTCTGGACAAATTTGCGACGCGAACATCTTTGATCATTGAGTATCATTGTTACGCTTCCTAAAATCTTTAGGGGTGCCCGCGTCGGCCAATTGGCCGACGCGCTTTGTTCCAAGCCGTCTACCAGCGGGATCTGATGCCAATGGTAAAGTATCGGCCCAAGACGTCGTAGCCAGGCGGCGCGGGGTACCCTATTCCGATCGAGCCAGTTGCCGGGAATGGCTCCGGCTTCGCATTGAAAAGATTCTCGACCGTGAAATATGCGACCGATTCAGAGCCTCCTAGAGGGAGAGTCCAATCAATGTTCAAGTCGACGGTATTGAATGATTTTTGATGGCGGTCGACAAATACCTGATCAGGAAGAGTACGTAAATCATACTTGCTGAGCCATCTGTACTGAAGATTCGCGCCGATCGGGCCATTCTTATAGCTCACCATTGAAGTGGCCCGCCATTTAGACTGTGGTGTCACGACAACAGATGAGCCTTCAAAAGGCACCTGCTCGTTAACTGGCTGGTAATTGGCGAAAATGCGCGTACCCCAAGAACCACCGAGCGCCTCGAACCCATAGTTGGCTTCGAAGTCAACGCCCTCGACTCGAGTATGGGCTGCGTTCAGCTTTAAGGTTCGAGCCGACGTCGGGAAGTTTGCCGGACTATGATCACTGTAAGGGAACGGACGGGTAAAAAGCTCACAAAAGGGATGCGTCCCATTTGAGTCTGAACAAATCCGTTGGACGGTATTGTTCTCAGCTGCAACCTCGCCGATCGCGTTATCCATGCTGAACCGGTAATAGTCCACCGACGCTGTAAAGCCGGGGAGGAAATCAGGCGTAAAAACAACACCTGCAGTATAGGTGCGAGCGATTTCAGGAATTAGGTTGGGGTTTCCAGTTACTGTGAAGAACAGGGTGTCACTAACACCCGTATGAAGATCATTGAAGCCGGTTACCGAAGCCGAAGGTGGCTTATAGAGATCGTCGAGAGTAGGTGCGCGGATGTCGCGTGAGATGGTCCCGCGCAACCGCAAGTCATCAATTACCTGCCAATCAACCCCGATCTTCCATGTCTTCACAGAACCAGAGGTGCTGTAATCGGTGTAACGTCCGGCCAAGTTCACCGATAGATTTTGTGCGAAAGGCATGTCTCGCAACAGTGGCACTTCAAGCTCGCCGGCAATTTCCCACACATTACTCTTCGCGGCGACGCTAGCCTGAACCGGTTGAGCCCAAAGGGCCAAGTTTGGATTGCAAATTCGCAATCCTGTGCAGTCTACCGTCGCTGCCGGATCCGCAGAGGACCTTATCTTATAGGACTGCCAACGAGCCTCACCAGAAACAGCGAATTGAACAGATCCAGCCCAGTTTTCGAAAGCCGTGCCTGTAATGCTTCCACCAACGTTATCCATTATGTTGAATTGCTTGTAATAGGTGTCTTCAACAAACCAATCCTGGGCGCTAGTCGTAATTGCCGTCGGCCCAAATGCGTTCAACGGAACGCAGTCCGCATATTGCGCAGCGGTGGCAGCTTGGGTAGCGGCGTAGCATCGGACTATGCCATTACTATCCAACACGGCATCGAGTGCGGCGAACTGACGTTGATAGTTGGGGTTGTTGAAAACGAGGACCTTCTGCTCGTTGGAACCGTGGCTGTAGAAGGCATCCCATCGGAAATCGCCTAGCGTGCCAGAAAGGCCAGCCTCCACGTTGTAGTATTTGTTCGAACCTTCCGTGCCGTTCTGCCCCTCTCTCCCGGTCGAGGTGATATAGGTACCCAGTTGGAAGGTATTCGTTGAATCACTCAGCCCGTTATCGCCGAGCTGCGCTCGGACCGCCGGAGTGAGAAACGGATTGTTTTTGAAGAATGTACTGGCCTGCCCGTTCCCCGGGGTCAATTTCGTGGGAAAGTGCCATCCGATACTTTTGTAAGTGGAGTAGGCGCCCTGAACATAGAAGTTGATGTCGTCTGTCACATCATAGCTGAACCGGCCGAAAGCTTCCACACTCTCGTTTTCTGGCACCGCAGTCCCATATGGCCCGTAAGCGCCGTCACCGCCCCTGTTTTGGTTATTTGTTCCAGTTAGCTCGCCTGGGTAAAATGGGGCAAGCACCCCATCACTTACAAAATGGAGGCTTCGATTGGGTGGACACGGAGCGCTGCAGCCTTGGACAAGACCCCCAAAAGTGGAATCACCGCGGCGTGTATTTTTCGTCTTTGTGAACGGGCGGGCTTCAGTGCCATTGCCTGTCAGCACCCAAACATCTCGACCAAGCTCGCGGTCGAAGTTGTCCACACGGCTCTGACCGGTCATACGGAACGATGCCAGGACGTGCCCGCGCCCTTCAAATAGACTTTGGCCAGCGGCAATGCCCAGCCTATACCTTTCACCGTCACCATAAGTAGAGATGCCAGCATTCACATCGGTCTTTATTCCGGTGAAATCGGTGTCGAGAATGAAGTTGATCACCCCTGATACAGCGTCAGAGCCGTACACGGCTGAGGCGCCGCCAGTCACGGTATCGACCCGCTCAATCAACATTTGCGGAATAATGTCCACATTCACTGTGCCGTCTGCATTCGAAGGCGGCACGCGGTGGCCATTGAAAAGGACCAGGGTCCGTTGCGCGCCAAAATTGCGCAGGTTCAAAACATTTGAAGCCTGCAGAGTGCGGCCAGAACCCACAGATCGGGCTGATTGCGAGCCCTGGAAGAGCGGCAGCTTATTCAGCGCATCTGGAATGTTGGATGGGGTTGTTTGCTGCAACGTCTCTGTCGAGATCGTCGTCAGCGGGGTCGGTGCTGTGGTCCCGGACATGATGCGGGTGCCGGTTACCACGATGTCCTGGGGCGCCTCCTCAGCCGGCGCCTCTTCAGCCGGCGCCTCGTCAGTCGGCACGGCAACCGACTGAGCCGAGGCTTGTCCGCATGTAACCATCAACCCAATTGTCGCCGCGATAACAAGTCGCGATGTACTGTTGTTGAGATTCAAAATATTTTTCATTTATCTACCCTCCCTATTATCTACCTTTATTTCCGCGTAGTGCTTATACACTTGCAGCGGATCAGGCTTTGAAACATTTCACTATTAGTTACCTGAACACCCTATTCGCGCCCCTTTGCGGCACGCCAATCCGAGAAAAGAATTTCGTTCGATGGATCGGTCATTGGGTAAAGGCCGGTTATCGAATGGCCTTTTGTGACCATGTCGATGACGAAGTCTTCGTAGATCGTCATTGCGGTCGCTTCGTCGGCAACCTCCGCCGCAATTTCGGCCGGGATGACGATCACACCGTCTGCATCACCAAGAATAACGTCACCGGGAAACACGGGCGCATCACCGCAGCCGATCGGAACATTAATATCTATCGCGTGGTGGAGTGTCAGGTTTGTGGGCGCCGACGGGCGACGGTGAAACGCCGGCATATCTAAAGTAGCGATTTCCGCACTGTCCCGAAATCCACCATCGGTAACAATGCCCTTTGCACCGCGCATCATCAGACGGCGGGCAAGAATTCCCCCGGCCGACGCCGCACGAGGATCACCGCGGCTATCCATTACCAGCACCGCACCTGGAGGACAGGTTTCGATAGCCTTACGCTGAGGATGTTCAGGATCGCTGAACACCGAAATTTCGTTAAGATCCTCCCGAGCCGGGATGTAGCGCAGGGTGAACGCAAAGCCGACCATGCTCTCCGTGAGCCGCCCCAGCGGACTTACATCCTGGATCATCTGATTACGAAGACCACGTTTAAAAAGCGCCGTTGACACAGTAGCCGTGCTTACGGACCGCAATTTTTCAAATACATCTTCTGAAATATTTGAGAAAATTGTCAGTTTATCTCTATTTTTAGCTTGTTGATCTTCAGTCAATTTCACTTGATAACGCCCCATTCTTTACAGACGAAATCTACACTCCCCGCAAAGGAAAGTTATTCGTTCTGACTTTTATAACAATGCGCAAGCTAGTTATGCCCAAGTTCCTCGTCGCGTCTATTGCAAATTTGCGATGAACTCATGCATCTGGCGTATCGAAAACGTCGGTCACAGCTTGAGCAAACCAGGCAATGAGGTCATATGCATCGGGGCGCTTGCCGCCGGAGTGAGTGGGAGCGCGGAGACGGCATTTCGGGGCGTTCGGCGGCATGGGCTAGCAGCGGGCAGCGCCTCTTCTAGATCGGAAGAGCTAAGCGCGGAACGAAAAGCCTGGAGGCTTGCCTAGCGCCCCATCAATTCATTCATCCAGGCGCATTTGTGGTTTCGAGGTTTTTGCCGAGGCATGCGCAGCATCAAGCGACGTCGCAAGCCGCGACGGATGTTCGAACATGTCCAATACGCCGTTCGCGAACGGTTTAGTGCTGCTCGGGAACCGTTAGAAGTTCGGCGGATGAAAGCGCGCGATCGCTGAATCGCGCGAGCGCGATTGAACCTTTAAAATAATCTACCTTGTTCATCCGCGCGCCAACTCGCACTCGCCCCGGACCGTGTGGAAGAAAGGACACGTCGCCTTCGCCCTGAAGCACACCGTCGACATAGGCTCGATAGGTTTTTCCGTCATAGGTCTGGGCCACGGCGAACCAGCGGCCTAGCGGATGCAGTTTATCTGGGAAAATCAGTGGTTTCGATCCAGCCCTGCTGTTGACGAAGGTGTCGAGATACCAGCCCTTATCGGTCACACGCACCTCGAACATGAAACGCGGATTGCGATCTCCCTTGCCCTCGAGTCGCACGTTTTGGCCCGTCAGAGGGTCCGTCTCCGCAATGTGCATGAACCGCTGCTCAAAATTGCCGCCCTCTGGCCGAAAAACCACTTCGATAGTGAATTGAACGGCGCCGACTAGCGGCCTGCCGTCGATAAGCACACTGTCATCGACCCCATCGAACTGGAGCGCCCTGCCTACTGGGCTTTCTACTATGCCAGGATCGCCCTCGACCTCAGCAACAAAGCCGCCAATCCGACTCTTGTCGTCGAAATGCCACGTAATCGGCTCCGCACGTACACTTCCCACCCCGCCGAGCGTGGCGCCGACCGAAGTCACGAGAGCTATGACCCACCTCATCTCATCTCCTCTTCTTGAAATGCGCTGACGGCACGAAAAGATATGCGCCTGCGGCGTGAGGCTGTGCCGGCGAATGCTGACAGTGGAATTAGGCCTATTTCGCAGACTCGTCAAAAACGCATCTTGCATATTTCGATACCACTAGCGTATTGATTTTATGCCAGCTGGCCCATCTTCCACGCAACAGCGACAGTCTCGCCGTGGGCCGCAGAGGATGCGGCCCACGCATCCCTTTGCGGGTGTACGCAAGTCGTTAGAAAGAGGACAAGCGATGCTTGAACTGGGCCAACTAACCTGTTTCGTTGCTGCCGCGGAAGAGCTGCACTTCGGGCGCGCAGCCCAACGACTCAACATGACACAGCCGACGCTGAGCCGTCAGATTCAGGCCCTAGAGCGAGCTCTCCGCGTGCAACTGTTTGATCGCGCCAACCGATCGGTGAAACTGACCTCGGCCGGAGGAGTATTTCTGCCCGAAGCGAAGCGGATCGTCATGTTGACCGAAAGCGCAGCCAAGTGGACCCGCCGCGCGTGGCATGGAGAATCCGGTGTCATCAGGCTGGGTTTCACGGCGACAGCGGCTTTTGTTGACCTCCCGCTTATCCTGGAGCGCGCCGAAGCCGCACTGCCCGACGTGAAGATTATCCTTAAAGAAAGCACCAGCACGGTGCAGAGGGACGCACTGCTAGCCGACACCCTCGACGCTGCCCTGCTCCGCCCGCCCATTGATCGGACTAATTTCGAGGTAATGCCGGTGCGCCGCGAACGGTTCGCAGTTGCCCTTCACCGCGACGATCCCCGGACAAAAAAACCGAAGCTTGCGTTGTCGGATTTCGATCAGCAGAACTTCATAATGTACTCTGCAGATGGCGCCGGTTACAGCCATAACATGCTGACAGAGATGTTTGAACGCGCCGGCGTCTCGCCTGTACTGGTGCATCATCTGGACCAGAACCATTCGATACTCTCACTGGTTTCGGCTGGCCTGGGAGCAGCGCTTGTTCCCGCCTCCCTTTCACTCCTTGCGTTCCCGACCGTCGTCTTCCGTGAAATAGAAATGGACCCTCCGGAGCCGCTTGAGATGTTCATGCTCTGGCGGTCACATAACAGCAATCCCGCCCTACCGTCATTTATCGCCCTCTGCCGTGAACTCTTCGAAGAATCTTTCAATACAAATACGTATCGAATGATAGCAAAAATGAAATAGACGTTAAACATCTCTTCGCTTAACCTATTAGCTATCCTTCATTGAAAATGGAATCTTAAAGCGATAAATTTCTTGAATTGGCAAGATGAACTTCGATTTCTCAGAAGATGAATCCTGATAAACCGCGCTATAGCGACAGGATATTTTATATTTATCGGGAAAACTGAGTGCGAATCGTTTTTTATTCGTCCCGATAAACGGGAATTGGTTGTGTTGAAGCACTCGCATCTGGCCATCTGAAATCAGATAATCACGCAAGAGAGCAGAAATTTGATTAAGCGCAGGGAATTCAACATAGCCGTTCTGGGGACCCTGTTGGGGGCCTCACCCGGCGTGGTGAAAGCCATCTCTAGCCCACAGAGCGGTATCTTTCATGTCAGTATTGGACGGCGGTTATTCGCGTACCGCGTAGATTCCGCGAATGGCCGATTGCTTCAAGTTGCCGATCCAGCCATAGCCCCCGAAGAGATTCAATTTGGATGGGCGCATCCGACCCAAAATCGACTCTACATCGCCAGCAGCGATCAAAACACTACCCGTAAGGGGCATCATTTTTTGAGCGCTTTCTCGATCGACGCTTCTGGGGTCCCCACCCCACTTGGAGAGCCCGCATCAATTCCGGCACGGCCGATCCATCTGACAGGCGACCTCAATGGCGGCTACATCCTAGTTGCGTACAACAGCCCGAGCAACGTTTCGGTTCATCGGATCGCCGAAGACGGAGGGGTCTCCGAGATGATCCCCCAACGCTCGGGGCTAGAAACCGGCATCTATCCTCATCAGATCCGGATGATGCCCTCAAACAAGGCGGTTCTGGTTCCCGCTCGTGGCTGGGATCGGAGAGGGTCCGTTCCCGAAGAGCCGGGGTCTTTGCGGATTTTCAATTTCGATGACGGACAATTGTCTAATGCCCAAACTGTGGCCCCGGGAGGTGGGGTCGGATTTCGGCCACGTCACGCCGACTTCGATTCTTCCGGCCATTGGGCCTATGTTGCGCTCGAAAGCCAGAATGTGGTGCAGACCTATCGCATCACAGCTGACCGATTATCTGAGGAACCCGTCTACACCGCCAGCACGCTAGGCACTGTTTCGCCCGTCCAGCGTGGCCAGCTTGCCTCTGCCATCCGCGTCCACCCCAGAGGAGGATATCTTTACGTCGCCAATCGTGGAACGGGCACCGAAACGCTTACGGACGGAAGAGTCGTTAGCATTGGAGAAAACACAATCGCAGTGTTCGCGATAGACCAGTCATCAGGCGAACCGAAACTGATCCAGCGCATTGAAACAAGAGGAGTGCACGCTCGCGCAATGGACATTTCGGCCAATGGCGAATGGCTTGTTGCGGGCAGCATCCGCCCAACTTTGATTCGAGACGAGGAAATGGTTGTAACTGTGAACGCGGGCTTGACCCTGTTCCGTATCCAACCCGACGGCCGACTGCACTTCGAGCAAAAGCTTAACGCCGACACCGAAGGCGACGCGATTTTCTGGGTCGGAGCCTGGCGATAAGCATTGCCAAGCTTAATTAACTCGACTTTCAAGCATTCCGCGAAATAACGAAATCGGCTGGAGCTTCTCACCGATGTCATGACGAAGGAGTCTTTTTGGGCCGGTTGCCGACCGACAGCTTTCAGGCGATTATTATGGGATAGCTGCCGTCCAGACGCCCAGCGCCTGTAGGCCGATATCGCCGACATATCCGACGTTCGATCGGCGATTGGGAGCGCCTGAAAGCTGCCGCACGTTCATCAAGTGTTACCGGGCCGCTTTAAGTGAGAATGGCGATCCTCCATAGAGGTTCGCTAGCTTGCGGGATCGTCCATAATGACTCATATTTCGGGGCATGATCAACTGCATCGATCACGACTGCGCCAGCATCGTGAAACGCCACAAGAGAACAGAGTTGAAACGGGTTGAGTATCGGTCAGTGGAAATTGATTTGGCAACGCAAAAGCCTGCTCTTCAAGGCGGTGTGGAATGGTCGTCCGATGGATCAGACCCGTCCTGTATCCGACATTCCCTGCTCGATGGTGACGATGCCTGAAGCGGCTGACCCCAACCGCCACGTTCGAGAATATCTGCGCTACTACCTTAGCCTTACGAGCCCGCCTGGCTATGCGGTGATGATCCGCGGACCATGGGGTATCGGCAAGACGTTCCTGGTCCGTCAAATCCTCGCCCAGCTCTTCGATGACGAGAAAGCGTATATCTACGTCAGCCTCTACGGCGTTGATGCCCCCTCTGAAATTGACACGGCCATCTTTGCCGCGACCCATCCGATTCTGGGGTCGAAGGCTGCGAAAGTTGTTGGACGGGCACTGAACGCAGGCCTGAAATTCAAAGGGTTTGAAAACCCGATAACGCTCCAAGATTTCGAACGAAGGACGACTGGTGCGATCTACGTCTTCGACGATATCGAGCGATCGTCGATGTCGTCTGACGCCATTTTCGGTTACATCAATCAGTTCGTGGAGCACTCAGGGTGCCGGGTTGTCCTGGTCGCCAACGAAGCAGAACTAGAGAACTCTGCCGGCTATCGCCGCAAGCGGGAAAAGCTGGTCGGGCAGACCGTGGAAGCCAAGTCTGCGGTGCGGGGCGCGCTTGCTGCATTTCTCGGAGACGTGGCGCATGCTGAGGCGCGCGATCATCTTAGATCGGTCGAGAACTATATCGTCGAACTTTACGAACAGGGCGAGGTCAATAACCTACGGGTTCTCAAGCAGACACTATGGGACTTTGAACGGTTCTATCAGGCTATAGAGCCCCACCATCGACAGTACGCCAGAGCAATGCTGCATATCCTGCACCTGCTCTTCGCGCTCTCCTTTGAGATCAAGCTTGGACGGTTGAATGCCGGGCAGATCAGAGGTCGGAGAGATCACTGGATCGCGGCGATGATGGACGACAACAACGACGCCCCGATAAAGTCTTCCTTCGATCGCTACAAAGGCATCGACTTGAGCGACACGACTTTGTCAGACGAGCTTCTGATCGAGCTGCTGGTCAATGGTGTCATCGACGATTCGCTAATTAAGCGCGACCTGGATGCCAGTGCATGGTTCCTGGAGCCGGCTGATGAGCCATCCTGGCGCACGATATGGCATCGGTTCGAACGAGATGACGGTGCAGTCGTAGAAGCCATCGGGGCGCTGCAACGTGAACTGGCCAATTTCCAATATCGCGATCCCGGCGAAATCCTGCACATCTTCGGCATGATGCTGATGATGACCGATATCAATCTTCTCGAAGGCGACCGTGACAGCGTCGTCGAAAGCGCAAAGACCTATATCGTCGCCTTGCGCGGGCGGGGTGAATTGCCACCCCTTAACCCAAACTCGTTTATGGAACACATCAGGGACGGTTCGTGGGGAGGTCTCGGTTTCACCGATGCTGGATCGGACCACTTCCGGCAAATCAACGGTTTCCTCGGTGAGCAGCGGCAGCTAGCGCGGATCGAGCGGTTACCCGCACTCGCAGTGCGTCTGATGAACGAGCTAGGCGAAGATCCAGACCTGTTTTGCCGACGCCTCGTGGGGCATGGCGGAGAAGGATCGGACCTAATCGACGGGCCGGTTCTCAGAGAGATCGACCCCGCCGAATTTCTTGCGGCTGTCCTGCAGCAACCAGCGCAGGTCCAATATCAGGTATTTCAGTGCCTCGCCTCACGATACAATCACGGCGCATTCGGCCGCGGGCTTGAGGACGAACTGCTTTGGGCGAAATCCCTGCGCGCCGCGATGTTGAAGCTTGCCGAAGATTCGGACCCGGTACGCCGGAACAAGCTCACCATATTCGCTGGGTGGTTCGGCCAATATATTCCAGATGACAGCGCGGAAGCTGACGCAGCCACAGGGTCGGGTTAGGTTGGTGGTCACTTCAGTCCAGTTCCGGTCTGCACAAGCGACCGCTTTTCACTGACCTTCTCGCTGATTCCGGAAAGACCGCTTCGTCCAACATTGCCGACGTGATGCCATTGCAACAGTGACGTCGGCTTTCAGGTATATTGATCACCACCCCTAACGACCGAGATGAAGCGCTAAGCGGACTTTTAGCTGCGCCGAAAAAGCAATCCGTCCACAATTGCGAAGATATTCAGCACCGCCTCCCATTCCTATTTGCCGCACCGCACCAGATGATTGCCGCTTGCCTGCTGCTCGAACACCCAGCGCTGGTCGGTGAATTGCTCGATCACCGCCGCCGCGGTCCGTGCATGCTGGCTCGGCTTCACCGTGGTGAAGCTTCCGCCGCCCGCGAGTGCGAACGGCAGGAGCAATTGATCCGCAAGATAAGGACCGGCGAACGCATCGGAGGCGAGAAACCCCGCCATCCGCTGTGCCGCGGTCTTCGCCAGCGATTCCGCCGATACACCCAGTTTGCCGAAGCCGGTTACGATTTCGGTCGCATGCTCGAACACCGCCTCGAGCAGCAGCACGTTGCCCGGCCCCTGCTCCTCGGGCAGCTGTCGCACGGAGAATGCTTCCACCGGCCAATCCGGCAACAGCGCGCGTGCGGTCTCGATCTCCCGCTCGGCGATATCGACCGGAAGGGCGGCGAACAGCGCGGTGCCGGATACGGACTTCAACGCACCACGATCGAGGCAATCGATCGGTACGAATTTGCCCGGCGTGATGTCGATCTCGATCCGCCCGCCGCCCCGCGGGAAAAAGCCATGCCGCGTTAGCCGCACGGAAACCTGCGGTCCCATGCTATTGACGATCGGCAGAAAAGCCCGCTCGATGAACTCGAACGGCGGCGCCATCATGTTATGCGTACCGCCTTCCAGTACGAGCCGCGAGGGAGCGTCGGCCAGTAGCAGTGGCATCAGCACGGTCTGGAGCACCAAACTGGTGCTGCCCGCCGTGCCCACAGCGAAGCGATATTCGCCGGGGGCGGTTCGACCCGGCGTGAAAGCGATCTCCGACGATCCGACGGACACCCCCTCACACGCCGCGTCGCCGATCGCACACGCCGCTTCGACCGCGGTCAGATGCTGGCGCATCAGCCCCGGCTTCTCACGCCCTCCACGAATGTTGATGATACGGAAGGACTGGCCGGTCACCAGCGACAGCGCCAGTGCATTGCGCACGACCTGCCCGCCACCTTCGCCTTCCGATCCGTCGATGATGATCATGTGCTCACCAGTTCCACAAAGAGTTCGCTGGCACGCGCCGCCGCGCCCCCGCATATTGGTGCCGCCGGCAATTCGGCGACCCGTCCAAGCTCGTCCGCGATCAGCGCATCGATCTCCGAGATCCGCGTGCCGTTCGAGTGCTCGTTCGTCCGGCTTTTGGCTTCGATCAGCTCGTCGATCTGCATGACGATCGATGTCGGCAGATCGGTTACACCGACGAGCCTCTGAAGGTTCATCGGTGGCCGCGCCGTTGGGTCGAGACGCAACGCCCGCACCGCCAACGCAGGCCGGAGTGCGTAGAAATACTTCTTCGCCGGCACGTCGCCCGGCTGATCGAGCCAGCGGTTCGACGCCGCCCGGCCGAGATTGGCATAATGATGCGCCAATGCCCGCGGATCGAGCAGATCGTCGGCTAGGGCCACGAGTTTGTCGACGAACGGATCGTCCGCACGATAGCGGATCGGCGATTTCATCCATTCGCTGACCACCGCATTCGACTTGAGCAGCAGACCAAGTGCCTTGCGCACGTCCCAGCCATTCAGGTCGATCTCGTCCACGATTGGATGCTCGATCACGTCGCGACCGGGCTCCAGCGCCAAATACCAGTCGCGCGACCGCACATAGACGAACCGCACGTCGTAATCGCTGTCGGGGGACGGGAAGCCCCAGGCCCGCGAGCCGGACTCGACCGCCATCAACAGGCGCACGCCGTCTGTCGTCTCGACCGCGTCGAGCCGTTCTTCGATCTTGCGCCGGACGGCGGGATCGATGGGGTCGTGAACCTGCGTAGTCATGGGTAATTCCAAAAATGGGGTGTACGCGAAAGGCATCAGCCCTTCACGCACACGACCTGTTTCAACGTGTGGGCGATCTCGACCAAGTCCGCCTGAGCGGCCATCACGACCTCGATCGGCTTGTAGGCCTTGGGCGTCTCGTCGATCACGCTTTCGTCCTTGCGGCACTCGACGCCCGCCGTGTCGGCGATGTGCTCGTCGAGCGTCACCAGCTTCTTGGCGGCGGTGCGGGACATCACGCGGCCCGCGCCGTGGCTGCAGCTATCGAACGATTCCGGGTTGCCGAGCCCCCGGACGATGAACGACTTGGCGCCCATCGATCCCGGGATAATGCCCATCACGCCCTTGGCGGCGCGCACGGCGCCCTTGCGGGTGACGAGGACATTCTCGCCGAAATGGTTCTCGCGCTGGACGTAGTTGTGATGGCAATTCACCGCCTCCAGCTCCGCGTCGAACGGCTTGGCAATCTGGCCCCGGAGCGCGCGGATGACATTGGTCATCATCATGCGCCGGTTGAGCGCGGCGAAGTCCTGTGCCCAGCCGACCGCCTCGACATAATCGTCGAAATGGTCGGTCCCTTCCGGGAAATAGGCCAGATTCTCGTCGGGCAGGTTGATGTGCCACTTGCGCATGTCCTGCTTGGCCAGTTCGATGAAGAACGTGCCGATCGCATTGCCCACGCCCCGTGAACCCGAGTGCAGCATCACCCACACCCGCTGCTCCTCATCGAGACAAAGCTCGATGAAGTGGTTGCCGGTGCCGAGCGTGCCGAGATGCACGAGGTTGTTCGTGTTCTTCAGCCGCGGATGCTTGTCCGTGAGCTGATCGAAGCGTTGCACCAAGGTCGCCCAGGCCTCGACGATCGCCGGCGGCGGGCTGCCCCACGAACCGGTGTCACGCTTGCCCCGTCCCAGGGTGCGGCCATGCGGCACCGCCTGCTCGATCGCCGAGCGAATGCCCTCCAGATTGTCGGGCAGATCGCTCGCCACCAGCGAGGTGCGCGCCGCCATCATGCCACAGCCGATGTCGACGCCGACCGCCGCCGGGATCACCGCGCCCTTGGTCGGGATCACGGAACCCACGGTCGCGCCAATGCCGACATGAACATCGGGCATCACCGCCACATGCTTGAACACGAACGGCATCTGCGCCGCGCGGGCGAGCTGCGCACGGGCGCCGTCTTCGACCGGCACGCCGCGGGTCCACATCTTGATCGGCACGCCTCCTTCGACATGCTGAAAATCGTACATCGTCTCGGTCATCATGACCTCCTCATGTTGCTCGTACAACCCAACCTCGGCGCGACGACGACGGAGTGACGAGACGTCACCCGAACTTGCGCCCGAGGGGAGGATTCGAACCTCCTGGTTCCCGTGTAGTCCCGTTCGGCATTCGCCGCGCGTTGGCTGGTTTGCCGGCGACGAGCGATGGCGAGACATTTCCCTGAGCTATCCGGTTTCCCGGAGGCGGAGTTGGACCGCCGACCTCCCGCCGAAAGCGGGCGCTCTGACCTGTAGTCCCGCCGGCATTCGCCAGCTTTTGCATTTGGTCATGGCGACCAGGATTTTGACGGACGTCCCCGTTCTGCCGTTAAACTACGAGCCGCAGTCGGCTCGGCGGGATTCGAACCCGCATCTGGGGCTTACCAGGCCATGTAGTCCGCCAGGCATTCGCCGTGATGTCGAATTGGGTCGTGGCGACGAGTTTCGGTGAGACAGCGCGTCCTTAAGCTACGTTCCAGCGGCGGGATTCGAACCCGCATCTCCCTGGCCCGTTACCGGTGCCGGGGCGCTTTACTCTTCGGACTTTCTCTGGAGGATGTAGTCCCACCTGCATTCGCCACGACCCTGTTCTTTAAACCTCCGTTTCCTTGATGATCTCGACCCAATCCCGCGTCTCGCCAGAGACGAACCGCGCGATCGTATCGAACACGGCGTCGGAGAAACCCCCGACGTTGAGGATATCCGCCCGGCCCGTGGCCTGCGTCGTCCCGTACGGCTGGATGTCGACGCAGACGAGCTTGGCGTCCGGATTCCGGCGCTTCAGCCTGTCCCATTCGCGCATCGTCGCCGTCGCACCGGCCCCGGGTCGACCACCACGCGTAGCATCCACCCAGGACTCGTTGTCGGAGACGATCACCACCAAATCGACCTTCGCCCATACGGCATTGAGCATTGCCAACGGTGCCGAGACATTCGTTCCGCCGCCGCCGACCGCCGCAAGCTTCGCCGCGTTCACCGCAACACGCGCTCGCGGATCGAGCTTCAGGCTCACGACCGACTCCGCGAACGGCAGCACGCGAGCCTGCCCGTTGGCGCGCAGCATCGCCGCCGCGACCAACGCCGCGACATCGATGCACCGCACCGAGGACGACGCACCCTTGCGGTAGCCCGTCACCGGCGAACTCATCGACCCCGATACGTCAGGAGCGACGACCACCCGGCCCGACACTGTCGGGACGTTCTGAAGAGAAAACTCCAGAGCGTCCTCCAACGCCGCCTGAACCTTGAGCGGCACGCCCTCTGCGACCTGACCCAACGCCACCATCAACTGATAAGACATGGGCCGAACCTTCTCGAGCGCTTGACCGTCCGAGAGCCGGGCCGCAACCGCTTCGGCAACCCCCGCCACGCCGAACGCGCCGTTGCGCGCCAGGGTGTTGAGGTTCATCCGCAACGCCTGCCATCCGATCCGTGCGGACAATTCCGCCCAGTTCTCCGCAGTCAGCGGAAACGTGGTGAGCCATTCGAACGGCACCGGCGGCAAGGGAAGCGAGCGATCCGCCTTCCATGCCTCGAACGCGGCGATCTCGGCTGGCAGTGCAGCAACGTCGTAAGGACGCCCGATCAGCCAGCCATAGAAAGCCTTGCGCGCGGCGTCCGCTGGCTTCGGGTGGACCATCTTGACGATGTCCGCCAGGCTCGGATCCTTGCCCGTTGCCGCCGCCATCAGCTGCGGTATCGACGCCTGCTCCAACCAGCGCTGGACCAGCCGCTTCGGCCGCGAGCCGAGCGACGTCCGCCCGACCTGCCCGGAACGCATCATCGCCACGAAGTTGCGCAGCATCCGTCCGTTGTCGATCACCCGTCCGAAGACAGGGACAGCCAGATCGGGGTCGGCGACCGTGAGATACGCTGCCAGCAATGCCGGCATGTCCTTCATCGCCCCCCAACGCCGAGCATAGATCGCAGCCTGCGCCACGAAATACGGGTCGACCGCCTTGGCGGCATCAAGCACCTCGGCTAGCTGCGTCTCGGCAGCGCCATAGAAATTGTCTGCCAGCGTCCCGGTGGCCGCTAGCTGCGCGAGTTTCGCCTCCGGCCCAAAAGCATAGGCCGGCGCGCCCTCGCGGTTCACGCTGTCCGTGCGCGGCAGCAACTTCGCCACGGCGGAAGCAAAAAGGCTCTTGTTGGCCATGTGCATCTTCCTCGAATTCTGCCGTTTTGGGCGGCCGGCCCATTCCAACCGCCCGTATCCGGTCCGCTATCGAGAAGGCCGAAATATCGCCTCACTCGATGCCGGATACACAGCAGGAGGCGTGCCAGTTTTCATGGTTCGGCTGAGAAAATATTTATCTTATTGATTTTTCACAAATTTATTTGATCCCGTCGAGAGATGATGAATAGACAATCGAAACCACGATCATCATTTTCGTATCGATTTAGATAGGTTTTTATCCTATCATCTAATAATGAAACCACTCACCGTTATTGGATTCCTGGGATCCACGCTGGATGCCAGCAAGTTCGGCCCGTCGCGCTGGAACAAGTGGCGCCCCACTGTCGGGCTGACGATGCATCAAGATCTGCGCGTCGATCGCTTCATCCTGATCCACGGCAGCGCGCATCGCCGGCTCGCGGAATATGTCGCGGCTGACATCGCATCCGTTTCTCCGGAGACCGCGGTCGAAATGCGGTTGCTGGACTTCCGCGATCCCTGGGATTTCGAGGAAGTCTACGGAAAGCTGCTCGATTTCGCTCGCGCCGAGCCCTTTGATCCCGAAGCCGAGGACTATCTGATCCACATCACCACCGGCACGCATGTCGCACAGATCTGCCTCTTCCTGCTGACGGAAGCGCGCTACCTGCCCGCCCGCCTGCTCCAGACCCAGCCGGAGCGCGGCTCGGTCAATCCCGCGGGCGTCTGGAACACGATCGACCTTGATCTGTCGCGCTATGACAGCATTGCCACACGCTTCGCCGTCGCCAGCGCCGAGAGCACGTCATTCCTGAAGTCCGGCATCGATACCCGCAACGCCGCCTTCAACCGGATGATCGACGAGATCGAACGAGTCTCGTTACGTTCGAAGGCGCCGATTCTGCTGATGGGGCCCACCGGCGCGGGCAAGAGCCAGCTTGCACGGCGTATTTATGAACTGAAGCGCCAGAAGCACCAGGTCGCCGGCCCCTTCGTCGAAGTGAACTGCGCCACGTTGAAAGGCGACGGCGCGATGTCGGCGCTGTTCGGCCATCGCAAGGGTGCCTTCACCGGTGCGGTCGCAGACCGCCCGGGGCTGCTTCGCGCCGCCGACAAGGGCATGCTGTTCCTCGACGAGATCGGCGAATTGGGCCTCGACGAGCAAGCGATGATCTTGCGCGCGATCGAGGACAAGCGCTTCCTCCCCGTCGGCTCCGACAAGGAAGCGGCGTCCGAGTTCCAGCTGATCGCCGGCACCAATCGTGACTTGGGTGAAGCCGTCGCCGCCGGCGCCTTCCGCGACGACCTCTATGCGCGCCTCAATCTATGGACTTTCCAGCTTCCCGGCCTCGCCGAGCGGCGCGAGGATATTGAGCCCAATCTTGACTACGAGCTCGATCGTTTCGCCGAACGTGAAGGCGCGCGTGCCAGCTTCAACAAGGAAGCACGCTTGCGCTACCTCGCCTTCGCAACTGCTTCCGATGCACGCTGGCCGGGTAATTTCCGAGACCTCGCCGCGAGCATAACCCGCATGGCAACTCTCAGCCCCAAGGACCGGATCGACCTTGAATGCGTGGAGGCCGAGATTCAGCGTCTGAAACGGCTTTGGTCCAGTCAGACCGATGATGGCAGCGGGCTCCTGGCTGAGGTTCTCCCGCCCGAGACTCTTGCCGAAATCGACCCGTTCGACCGTGTGCAACTTGCGGAAGCAATCCGCATCTGCCGTATGAGCCGTACGCTGTCGGAAGCAGGCCGATCGCTTTTCGCCGCCTCGCGAACCCGCCGCAGCACGGCCAACGACGCCGATCGGCTCCGAAAGTATCTGGGCCGCTTTGGACTGGATTGGGCTGCTTTATCTCAGGGATAGGAATGCGATCCACATCGACAAACGTCAGCTTTCGGTAGATACATTCGAAACCGTCTATGGCTGGATTTAAGGCGCAAAGCGGACTCTGCCCAATCGATCGGTAAAGACTTTTAATCGGCTTTATCAGCCATCGCTTTGTCGTTGGGAACGGAACAGCTCCCACTCCTCCACAACGCGTCCATCGGGCAGATGGCAATACCCCGCTTGGCCATCAGGTCCGTTCCGAATTTCCAGCCTGCCGCCCTGCTCCTGACAATAGACTGAAGCGGGATTGGGCATGCCAACAGATTGGTTTGCTGGTGGCTCTGAGACGCAGCCAGCGATTAGCAAAGGATAGATTGCATATGGATGCTTCATCACTTCCTCCTGAACCTTCGAATGGCACTTTGCCCGCATAACGTCGGCAGGAGCAGCCCTCTGTGACAGCCTGCCGTTTCTTTCGAATCACGATATGCTTGCGGGCTCCCGGAAACAAAGTGATTGAAGTGCGTTGTGGATCGGTCGCGGGTCATTCCCCCCGGAGGTCCGCGATAGGGCGGTGGCAATCTTCTGAACCCAGTCGTGGCCATCGCCCACCTTTGACGGGCAAATCCTCGCCTGATCTGTTCCGCTAAGATGGCGGCGGATGGTCATACGCGTAGCTGCCGCGAAGCCCGGGGATCAGGCGTTCGATCTCACCATTATCTCAGCAAGATTCACGATGAAGCTAAGTTGGCGACTGACCCAATGGCCAGCCTTCTTTCAACATGTCAGCCTGTCTAAAACCATGTTTAAGGGCGTCGAGTATGGACTGCGATAGCCGGGAGCGCAGCGATGGAAGTGGTGAGGGCCGTACAGATTTTCGACGAAGGCTTTGTATCGCCGAACGACAGGCCGCAACGATCGGTCAAATCATTGTTGTCCTCTGTTCTGTCATTTTATGCACAAAGGCAGTTTGATGGGCTCGTTGATGACGACGGCGATATGCTACTGTTCCAATACGGTATTTACGATTGGGGGTTAGGGCCTCTCTTCGAGGTTGATCTGACAAGACAGTTCATCGAGGTGGAGCGAGACGATGATGACGAGGTGTTGAGCCAATTCCGCCTCACATGTTTCTTCGAGCCTACGGCAGAACTGAAGGCACTCGGCTCCGATGACAAATTGTGCCGCGACAAGTCCGAACTCGGGGCCTTCTCGGTGTGGGTAATGGCACATCCGGTGCTGGCTGCTGTAGATGGCGCTGAACGGCTGAGAACAGAAGTCAGATGGGAGTTGGTTTAATACCGCGCCTCGTCCACTTTCCACATCGCCGGCAAAACCGACCGTAGCCTGACCATTGTAGCCGGACGGCATAACCCAATAGCGGACATTAAGAATCGCCGTCGCCGATCCCGAAAGCCGCCTCCTCAACAGCCCGGCCGTTTCATCTGTGAACGGTCTCTCCGCGTTCTAGCATAGCAACGAAGTCCCTGATCTTTCGGGCTCTGGTTTCAGCTTTCTTCACCGAGCCAATCCGGTACAAGATTGCATATCGGTTAGCGCCAGTGAGCGTAGCGAAGAAAACTGCAGCCTTCAGGTTCGCATCGAGCGCGGCCTGCAAATCCGGTGGAACCTCAGCTTTGCTAGCTGATGCATACGCCGCCTCCCATCTGCCATCCGCCTTCGCTTTATCGATTTCCAACTGTCCAGATGCGTGCATGCGCCCCTGCGCAATCAGCTCCAGCGCGCGTTTCCGATTTACATCCGACCACTTGCTGCGCGGTCGGCGTGGGGTAAAGCGTATCAGCCAGCTCTCAGCGTCATATTTGTCGAGTTGCCCGTCGATCCAGCCATAGCAAAGGGCACTGTCGATCGCGTGAGCTTTGGTGACGCTGGCGACACTCGAACCCTTCTTAGGAAATCTAATCCATGCACCGTTCGAATCGCTCGGCTGAGCCGACAACCACTTCTCCAATGCCGTTTGATCAGTAAATGAAACTATCGGAAGGCCAGAACGAAATTCAGTCATTCTCTAGCCTAGCGCGCTACTTGAATTCGAGAAAGTCGGCTTCCGCCAACCCCAGTTTGATAGCGGTCGTTCCACAAACTACCCAGTAGCTGACAGATGGCCGCCTGAATGAATGGCTGGTTTTAGGATGAAGGCGAGCAGGCTGAATGGCTACAATGAAGCGCAAAGCCGCCATTCTAGGATCAATTCCTACTATGGATTAGGGCGAAGATTAAGTGAGGTGACCTTCGATCTTTCCGAGTAAGACTTTGGGATCCACGCCCAATGCCCTGCAGACGTCGATGAATTCAACGACATCAAGACGCCTGTCGCCCGTCTCATATTTGGCGATGAAGGATTGGGGGCGCTCCAGTTGGGCAGCGAGCTGCTCCTGGGTGATCTGAGCTTCTCTTCGCGCGGCAAGCAGCGCCTCTCGCAGAAGCACATAAGGAGGGGAATGTATCGATCTCCGCATTTCGCCGTACCGCCTCCAGACGGCGGCGGTACGGCGAGTGGACTGTTATCCCGAAATCGAATAATTGCCGGGCATTCGATCGGGGGGAAGTTCATGTCGAGCGATAATCTAACGTTCAAAGATTTTCTGAAAGTGATGGGTTGCCTGGGAATTGGGGTCATCAGTGTCGTACTGGGCTTGATCGCGATGTTTTATATTGCTGGGGTGCTTGAGCAGAGGTGGGTTGCAGCAAAACCAAAGAATCTCACCGATAAGCAATGGGACGCTAAACGTGAGCGCTGTGACACAATCTCCCTCGAACCCCAGGAATGCGCTGAAATATCCTCGACTGAGTTGGACAAGCGTAATGACGCAAAAGCTAAGGAGCTTGCCGAAAAGCTTTGCGCAGAGGATGTGACGTTCAAGGCCAAGGTCGAAGGCAAGGAGGTGGTCAAAGCTCATCTTCGTTCGCCCTCCACTGCCCGCTTCATCAATTCTGAAATCACAGCCACGCAAAAAGGCTGCACGTGGACGGTTGTTGGCCAAGTCGATGCACAGAACGGCTTCGGTGCGCAAATCCGGTCGCCCTTCCGGGTCGTGCTTCAGCGGATTGGCGAAGATGTCTGGGTGGCAACGTCGGTTCGGGTCGATTGACGGGCCGGCCCTCGATCTGGATCGAGCCTTACGGGAACCCAGCGGCTTAGATCGCTTTTCCATTCTCAATCGAAAAATGGCGGCGGATGTTCATACGCACAACCGCCGCCAGGAACTCCTCCGGTTGGGTTCGCAACCCCCGGCAAGGACCCGGTCAACGAGTGATCGCAGCGATTGCTCCGGATCACCTTGTCGCGTCGTGTTTTAATCTGAGACAATCGCCTTCGCTGCAGCAAACAGTGCCTGTGCCTGGGCAGTGACGACGGCCAGCCTATCGAGCGTCTCAACTGTGCCATCCCACAGGATCGCCTCAGCGCTGGCATCTTCCATGATCATGCCGGCTTCGGTGCACAGCTTGCGGATGCGCTGATGGGTGTCGTCAGGTCTCTTGCTCATGCCCCACACCACGCTCCGTTCGTTCCCGAAGTCCATATCCAGCTTTCGCCTAACGTGCAGATATTCCAGTCGACTTCCGTGTCGAACCGAGCATTGGTATCGACATGAACCGCAGGCAGGCCCTGCGCTTGCCCTGACCGGCTGACCGGCAGGGCTCTGGGTGGTGGGAGACAGCAATGGCGCTGTCTTCATCAGGAGATCACCCATGACCAAGACTACCGATAAGCCCGTCACTAAGCAGGCGCTGATCATCGACCTGATGAAACGCGAACAAGGCGCAACACTAGCTGAACTCGTTACTGCCACCGGCTGGCTGCCGCATACGACGCGGGCGGCGCTGACCGGCCTGCGCAAGAAGGGCTACATTCTCACCAAGTCCACGCGCGACAATGTCACCTGCTACTCGATCGAGGTCGCCGGCTAATGGTGGCGCTCGATGATCAGCTGGCCCGGCTGGAGACGCTGTCTCCAGCCGAACTGCGCGCGCAATGGCGTGCCGTCTACAAAAACCCGGCACCTGATATCGGACCGGACTTGCTCAGGCGCGGTATCGCCTACCGCGTTCAGGAAAAAGCGCAGGGTCGCCTTTCCGGCTCGATGCGACGTGAGCTGGTACGCCTGGCAGGGCGGCTGGAAAAGGATGGTGGTCTGGCCACTCAGCCAACACATCTGAAGCCGGGCACGCGGCTTGTCCGGACATGGCATGATCGAACGATCCAGGTGCTGGTCTGCGATGAGGGGTTCGAGTTTGATGGGCGGCGCTATGATTCGCTTTCCCAAATCGCGAAGGACATCACCGGCGCTCACTGGTCAGGACCGCGCTTCTTCGGCTTGGTCCGCCGTCGCTCGCCGCCGCGGGCAAACGCATGAGCCGGAAGCGCTGCGCCATCTACACCCGCAAATCGAGTGAAGAAGGGCTGGAGCAAAGCTTCAACAGCCTGGATGCGCAGCGCGAGGCCTGTGCTGCCTATGTGTTGAGCCAGGCGGGTGAAGGCTGGGAAGCGCTGCCTGAGCAGTATGATGATGGCGGCTGGTCGGGCGGATCAATGGACCGGCCCGCCCTGAAGCAGCTGCTGGGCGATATTCGCGATGGCAAAGTCGATATCGTTGTCGTCTACAAGGTGGATCGCCTAACGCGCAGCCTCGCCGACTTCGCCAAGATCGTTGAGATTCTCGATGCCAAGGGCGTGTCCTTCGTCAGTGTGACCCAGGCGTTCAACACCACCAGCAGCATGGGACGCCTGACGCTCAACGTCCTGCTCTCTTTCGCGCAGTTCGAGCGTGAGGTGACCGGCGAACGCATTCGAGACAAGATTGCTGCCTCCAAGCGCAAGGGCATGTGGATGGGTGGCGCCATTCCCCTTGGCTTCAAGGTTGAGGAGCGCAAACTCTTGATCCACGCGGAGGAAGCCAAAGAGGTGATCTACATCTTCAATCGCTACCTTGAGCTTCGCTCTGTTCCCGCATTGGCGGACGATCTCGCAGCGAAGGGCATCCGCACCCGTCGTCGCACAATGCAAAGCGGCCGCAGCATCGGTGGTGTTTGCTTTGGTCGGGGTGCGCTCGCCCATTTGCTTAAGAACCCCATCTATATCGGTCGCATCAAGCATAAGGGTGCCGTCTATGATGGCGAACATGATGTCCTCATCGACCCCGAGCTGTTCGAGCAAGTTCAACAGACGATTGCCGCCAACCGCCACGATAAAGGAATAGCTCGAGCCGCTGCAGCCCCCAGCCTGCTCGCCGGGCGCATCACCGACCCCGATGGTCTTCCAATGTCGCCCACCAGAGGTCAAAAGGGCAGCAAGCACTATTGCTACTATGCAACGCGCACAAAGCCGGGCGAGGATCGCGCATCAGTTTGGCGGCTGCCTACCGGAGAGCTCGATCGCCTTGTCATGAACAGCGTCGCTCGACATATCACGGAAGTTCGCGCACTCGATCCGACCGCATTGAAGACCGCATGCCTCGGTAAGTTCGCGAACGACGCAAAGATAACGGACATCCTCGCCGATCTCAGCGTTCATGAGCGTCGCGCTTTGCTCATCGAGCTAGACGTCACCGTTCAGCTGCGCAGCGATCATATCGATATCGCCTTTGCAGCCGAGACCATCAGCATTCCAGCAAAACTGGTTCGTAAAGGGCATGAACTGCGCCTATCGCTGCCGCCCGATGGAATCGGCACGGCGATGTCAGCAGACCCGTCTCTCGTCCGGCTGATGGCGCTGGCATTTGCCGCACGCGATCACCTCCTCACGCCTAAGCAGCATCCTCTCATTGCAACCTATCAGCAGCGTCATCAGCAGCGCTTGGCTCGTCTGTCCTGGCTGGCACCGGATATCGTCGCTGCGATCATCGGAGGGCGGCAACCTGCCCAGCTCACCGCGCGCCATCTCTTGCGCTGCGGTGATGTTCCGCTCGGTTGGCAGAGCCAACGGCGATTCTCGGATTCGCTTAAGGCGGTTCGCTACCGCCTTCCCCACAAATTTGGTGCCACGAAAATCGGCCTCAGAGATATTGGGCCTATTTGGCGCATATCCGCAGAGCCAAAAGCGTCTCTGGCGGCGACCGCAAAACTGCACCGCCCTTAAGTCACGGACATACGGGCAGAATTTACGCCCTCTCGCAAGGGATACGTAACACCACAGAACTGAAGAAAAAAATGGTGCTGCCGGTGAGGATTGAACTCACGACCTCAGCCTTACCAAGGATGCGCTCTACCACTGAGCTACGGCAGCACTGCCCGGCTTGCGGACGCGGCGCTATGGCGGTGGGGCCGGTCGCTTGTCAAGGCGCGGGTACACATCCTATGCCGCAATCATGCACAAGGACGAACGAGAAAAGCGGCTGGCCGAGGCGTTGCGCGCCAACCTGCGCCGTCGCAAGGCGCAAGCGCGCGGCATCGATTCAGCCGATCCAGCCGAGCGCGACGGCGATTCCCAGCACGATCGCCACGACCGGACCAGCTAAGCGGCGCATCCTCATCCCTCCAGCGGGCGGCACTGGGCATCAAGCCAGGTCCGCGTCTCCCCATCAAGCTGCGGGGCGATTTTCGCCCGCACATCAGCATGGTAATTATCCACCCAGGCCCGTTCCTTTTCGGACAGCAGCGATGTGTCGATCAGCCGCCGATCGATGGGCGCGAAGGTGAGAGTTTCAAAGCCGAGCACCTGCTTCTCCGCGCCCGGCACGTCACGCTCGACCACCAGCACCAGATTCTCGATGCGAATGCCAAATTCGCCCGTCTTGTAATAGCCGGGCTCGTTTGACAGGAACATGCCGGCACGCAGCGGCTCTTCCGTTCCGGGCTGCCCGCCCGCTGACGAGGCGATGCGCTGCGGTCCCTCATGCACCGACAGGAAGCTGCCGACACCGTGACCGGTCCCGTGTGCATAATCCAGCCCCGCCGCCCATAGATATTGCCGCGCCAGGCTGTCGAGTTGCGATCCGCGCGTTCCGGCGGGAAACAGCGCCGTCGCAATGGCGATATGCCCCTTCAGCACACGAGTGAAGCGATCGCGCATCTCCGGTGTCGGTTCGCCGATCGCCACGGTGCGCGTCACGTCCGTCGTGCCGTCACGATATTGAGCGCCCGAATCGACCAGGAAGAGCGAGTTCATTTCGATCGGCCGGTTCGTCTCTTCCGACACGCGATAGTGAACGACCGCCCCATTCGGTCCGGCGCCGGAAATGGTGTCGAAGGAAAGGTCCTCCAGCAGACCGGTCTCGCGCCGAAACTCCTCCAACTTCGCAGCAGCCGACAATTCGGTCAGTTCACCTTTCGGCGCCTCGACCGAAAGCCAGTGGAGGAACCGCGTCAGTGCAGCCCCATCACGAGCCTGCGCCGCGCGATGCCCGGCAATTTCGGTCGGATTCTTCAGCGCCTTGGCAAGCACCGCCGGATCGCGCTGCGTCAGGATGGTTGTCCCTGCCCTCCCCAGCTCATCGAAGATCGCGGCAACCGCCCGCTCGGGATCGGCGACGACACGCTTGCCCGCCAACCCGGCCAGCCCCCGCGAAAAGGCGGTACGGTCATGAATACGGACCGCGTTGCCCAGATGTTGTGCCACGTCGTCCGCCATCTTTTCCGGCGCGACATACAGATCGGCCGTCGCATCCTTGTGGACCACCGCATAGGCGAGCGCGACCGGGGTACGTTCGACATCGTGGCCGCGGACGTTGAGCGTCCATGCAATGGAATCGAGCGCGGAGAGGATCGCGGCATCGGCATCGCGCGCGGTGAGCCAGTCGGCAATCTCCTGGCGCTTTTCCGCCGAGCTTTTCCCCGCATATTCAGGAGGGTGGATCGCCAGCCGCGCCTTGGAAGGTTCCGGCTGGTCGGGCCAGACCGCATCCACCGGATTGGTGTCGACCGGCACCAGTTCCGCGCCTTTCTCTGCCAGCGCGCGCCTGGCCTGATCCACCCAGCCATAGGTATGCAGCCAGGGATCATAGCCGATGCGCGCGCCTTGCGGCGCATGATCGCGCAGCCAGTCGGCGACGCTGGTTTCCGGCACGCCGACATAGCTCCAGTGCTTGCCGTCTACCTGCTCACGTACCTGGAGCGTATAGCGCCCGTCGATGAAAATCGCCGCTTCCTCCGGTAGCACAACAGCGGAGCCGGCCGAGCCCTGGAATCCCGTCAGCCAGGCGAGGCGTTGAGCATAGGCGCCGACATATTCGCTCATATGTTCGTCGCAGATCGGTACCACGAACCCGTCGAGGCGGTCGCGGCGGAGTTGTTCGCGCAGCGCCTGAAGGCGCGCTTCATATGTGGACATCGCTTTTGTTCCGGTCCTTGAATGTTATACGCCAACATAGGCGCTGGCCGCGGCCCGCGCCAGATTGACCGGTTCCTTCGCTTGCCCAGAAAGTAGACATGACAAACCCCGTTACGCCCCCGAAGGCCGAGCAGCGGCCCTACACTTACGAACGTCATGGCTACACGATTGAAGACCCTTGGCATTGGCTGAAGGACGGGAGCTATCCGACCGTCGATGACACGGATGTGCTCGATTATCTGAAGGCAGAGAATGGCTGGTTCGAAGCCGCGATGAAGCCGCATGCCGCGCTGGTCGACACGCTGTTCGCCGAGATCAAGGGTCGCATCAAGGACGATGATTCCAGCGTGCCGCAGAAGGATGGCGACTGGATCTACTGGTATGCCTATCAGCCCGGCGCCCAATACCCGATCCATTACCGCAAGGCGGTTGCGGGCGGTGCGGACGAGATCCTGTTCGACGAGCCAAGCGAAGCCGGCGCGCTGGAACATTTCGACCTGGGCGTGCTTGAGGTCAGCCCGGACGGCAAGCTGATGGCATGGGCGGCCGATATCAATGGGTCGGAACGCTACACGCTGAAAATCCGCGATCTGACGTCGGGCAAGGACATCGAGACGATCAGCGCCGTGACCAACGGCGACGTCGTCTGGGCGGCGGATTCCCGCAGCCTTGTCTACACCGAGGTCAACGACAACTGGCGCAGCTATCGCGCGCAGCATCACATCCTGGGGACCGATCCGAAAATCGACCGGACGCTGTATGAGGAGACCGAAGAACTCGGCTTCAGCGTCGGCATCGGCGACACGCAGGACCGCGAATGGATCATCATCGCGACCGGCGACAACCAGACGAGCGAAGTCCGCCTTGTCCCCGCTTCCGATCCGGCGGCCGATCCAATCCTCATCAGCCCGCGCAAGGAGGGCCGCGAATATTCGGTCGATTCAGCCCACGGCAAATTGTGGATCGTCACCAACGACAACCATGTGAACTTCCGCCTGGCAGAGGCCACGCCCGCCGATCCGGGCAACTGGAAGACAGTCATCGCCGGGTCCGATCGCGTCTATCTGCGCGGCGTCACCAGCTTCAGGGATCATCTTGTCATCAGTGAGCGGGTCGACGGGCTCGATCAGGTCCGCCTGCGAACCTATGACGGCAAGGAAAGCAGGGTGCCCTTTCCCGAAGCAAGCTATTCCGCAGGTCTTTCGAGCAATCCGGAATATGATCCGCCCGCATACCGGCTCGGCTATTCGTCGATGGTCACGCCGGGGACGGTCTATGACTATGATCCGGCGACCAATGGCCTCACCGTCCTGAAGGTGCAGGAAATCCCATCCGGCTACGACGCCAGCCAATATGCCACCGAGCGACTGACGGTGCCCGCGCGCGACGGCAAGCAAATCCCAGTCTCGGTCGTCTACAAGAAGGGTTTCGAGAAGGACGGCAACGGCAAGCTGTTCCTCTATGCCTATGGCGCCTACGGGCACGCTATACCCCCCAGCTTTTCCTCGATGCGGCTCAGCCTGCTGGATCGCGGTTTCGCCTATGCCATCGCGCATATCAGGGGCGGCGACGACCTGGGTTATGACTGGTATCTGCAGGGCAAGGCCAAGCAGCGGTGGAACACGTTTCACGACTTCGTCGATGTCGCGAAGGGCCTGGTCACGGCGAAGTTCACCCGTCCGGGCAATATCGCGATCAACGGCGGATCGGCCGGCGGCGAACTGATGGGCGTCGTCACCAATACCGATCCGGACCTGTGGGGAGCGGTTGTGGCTGATGTTCCCTTCGTCGACGTGCTCAACACCATGCTCGACGACAGCCTGCCGCTGACGCCAGGTGAATGGCCGGAATGGGGCAATCCCATCATCGACAAGGCCGCGTTCGAATTGATCCGCACCTACAGCCCCTATGACAATGTCGAAGCGAAGGCCTATCCGCCGATGCTGATCACCGGCGGCCTTAACGATCCGCGCGTGACTTATTGGGAACCCGCCAAATGGGCAGCGAAGCTGCGCGCGACCAAGATCGATGATAATATCCTGCTGCTCCGGACCAATATGGGCGCCGGCCACGCCGGCAAGACCGGCCGGTTCGAGAGCATCCGCGAGGATGCGGAGGCCTATGCCTTCGTTCTCTGGCAAATGGGAGACGCACGATAGCAACGCCTTACTCGATCCAGATCACAGCGCGGCCGGAGGACATTGACGAGCTTGGCCACGTCAACAACGCGGTCTGGGTGCGCTGGATTCAGGATGTGGCGACCGCGCACTGGATGGCAGTCGCCGATGCGGCCCATGTCGATGCCTATGTCTGGGTCGTGGTGCGTCACGAGATCGACTATCTGGGTAATGTCGCGCCTGGCGAGACTGTTTCGGTTAAAACCTGGGTCGGCGATGCGCCACGCGGTGCCCGCTTCGACCGGCACATGGAATTCACCGGGGCGGATGGCAAGATGAAGGTTCGCGCGAAAACCACCTGGGCGATCATCGATCGCGCTGCTGGCCGTGCAGTCAGGATTCCAAAGGACGTCGCCGACCCGTTTCTCGCCTAGAAAGGCGTCTTGCAGCCCCTGGTTCGCAGGACGCCGCGAAGGAAGCCCCGCCGGGCATAGCCTGCACTCACCGCGGCTTCCAGGCGGCGCTGCGCCGATGCCGCGCCTGAGATTTCGCGAACCAGTCCGCGAAAGGGGATGAGGGAATTGACGACCGTTCTGCCCCCGGCTTCCGCAAGCTTGCCGGCGCGGTCGGCATTTTCATCATCGGACGCGATAAAATCCGGCCCGATGACTTCGTTCAGGTCAACGACCGCCGCGATGATCTGCTTGCAGGTCTTCAACCCATTGAGGTCATAAGGGTCCTTGCTGGCCTCTTCGAGGAGCGGCGGAATTTCCGTCTTCACCACGCCGACATCGCGTGCCGGTTGAGAGGCGATGTCGCCTGCCTTCTTGCCCGTCTGGGAGAGTTTGCTTTCCTGCTTGTCATCCTCGCGCTTTTCCTGCGCGGCGTGAGCAATGGTCGCGGCGGCGCTCAATAACAGCAGCGCCCCGACCTTTCCAAAGATCGAAGCCTTCATTTCCTACTCCGACAACAAGAAGGTTAAGCCAGCGCCTTCACTACCGCACGCAGCGCTTCGGGTTGATAGGTAAATTCGATATGGCCGCAGTTCAGTTCGATCTGTCGGTCACTCTCGGCAGGCCCGCCCCGCGCACTTGCCGGTGCAACGACGCCGTCGCGCCGTGACCAGATGGCGATGGTTTCCACAGGGGGCTTTTCGGTCAGCACGCACTCGACCGGCGGCTGATCGACCTTGTGACGCGCAACCATCTCGTAAAGCCACCAGACATTGTTGTTGGCGCGCAGATTCCCGGAGAACGGAGACCCGAGCGTCACCACCCGATCGACACGTTCCGGCGCATATTTGGCGTATTCGCGTGCGACGAGCCCGCCCAGGCTCCAGCCCACGATGGAAACAGGGCCCGCGCCATGTTCGGCGATCTGATCGAGTCGCTCATCGATCCGCTCGAAGATATCGCTGGTCATTCCGAAATTGCGGCCGCGCTTCCAGCCATAGGCCCTGAAGCCCGCCTGACGAAGCGCGAGTCGAAGCGGCCGTGTCGAGTCGTCGGACGCGAGGAAGCCGGGCACGACCAGCACCGGCCTGCCCATGCCGACCGAACGCGAGGCGCGGAAAACCGGCACACGCGCGGCACGACGCCAATTGGCGACCTGCATTGCCTCACGCAAGAACAAGCCCAATGGCGGCGCAGCAATATCGGGGGTGGATAAACCGGAGTGCATCGGGCCTTATATGTCATTTCAGTGACAATCCCAACGCTAAAGGCAGCAGTAAGTTTCCCCGAAAAACGTGGATTTGCTGAAATCCTGCAACCGGAATGCAATATTGGCCCGCCAAAAGTGGACCAATCGATCAGGCCCGCTGTCGCGCCGCTGCCGCGACTTGACGTTGCTTGAGCTTGCCACGCCAGCTCCGCGCGCGCCACCACATAATGACACCCGTGATCGCCAGGATCGTGGGTAGCAGCCCACCCAGGAAGACAATCGTCTGCCAAAGCGCGCCCATGCCATTGCCATCATGGATACGGCGCATGGTGCGGGCAATGCCATTACGCTGTGGGCGCGGCTTTTCCACCTTTGCCTCGCCCGTCGCATCGTCAACCGTAACCGATGATGCGGGCCCTTCGGCGGGCTTCAACGAGACTTCCCATTCCGCCTTCTGATCGGTGGGCCATGCCACCAGCACGGGCGTACCCGCGACCTGATCGACAGCAGCGGAAACGGCTCCGTCGGCACCTTGTACAGTGGTTTCAAGCGGCTGGGCCTGCATCCGGCCTGGGCCTGCCCCCTTCTTTTCCGCTCCCTTCTTCTCCGAACCTTGCTTCTGCTGCGTTTCCGCACCGCTCAGCTTCGCGAAAAAGGGCGGGAAGGAAATCCACACACCGGTGAAGGACAGGATGAACAGGGGAACCGAAATCCAGAAACCCATCATGTGATGCAGGTTGGTGTCGAGATTATTGTGCCGGCGCCAGCGAAGGCCGCGCACCCATTTGCCGACCGTCGGCCACCACAGCCAGATGCCGCTGATCGACGAAATCAACATCGCGACGCCGATCCAACCGACAACCTTCCTGCCGACGCCCGGCAACATCAGGCTGCCGTGGATGACGTGGAACACACGGATCAGCCCGTCCGAGCTGTTCGCCTTGTCGAGCACTTGCGTCGTGCCGGGGTCGAGCCACACCATGGTGCGAACCGGCCGTCCGCCCGCGCCGGGCTTGGCCGGCTGGGCAGCGGTCACGACGACAGGGCCGGCATCCTCGGAAAAACGAACGCTCATCACCCGCTCGCCGGGTGCAAGCACCTTAGCGGCAGCGGCGGCATATTCGGAAACCGGTCGTGTCGCCTCTGCTCCGCTGGTCGCGAAGCGGGCGGGATTCACGGTCCGGTCGAGCGCATCTTTCCACACCAACGCAGCGCCGGTGAAGCAGATCGGAATGATGGCGATTGCCAGCAGTAGCCCGATCCACTTGTGGATCTGGAACCATGCCTTGCGCATTCCGATTTTCGACACAGCCATGCAAAACCCCCAGCCTGAACGGGTCAAGTCGATGGCATGTCAGCTATTGCAAGTCAATTGCAATTGATCAGCTGTCGGCCCAGCGTCGAAGCAGATTATGATAGACGCCAGTCAGCTGGATGATCGCTGGATCGCCCTGCCCGCGATCAGCCGCGACAGCTTGAATGGCGCTGTCGAGATCGAACAGCATCCGCCGCGCACCGTCGTCGCGAACCATCGACTGGATCCAGAAGAAACTCGCGATGCGGCGCCCGCGCGTGACAGCCTCGACCCGATGGAGGCTGGATGCGGGATAAAGGATCATATGCCCTGCCGCCAGCTTGACGGATTGCGGGCCGAACTGATCCTCCACGATCAATTCCCCGCCGTCATAGGCATCGGGGTCTTCAAGGAACAGGGTCGCCGAAAGGTCGCTGCGCAGGCGGAAATCCGTTCCGCGCTGAAATCGTACCGCATTGTCGATATGGACGCCGAAGCCCTGCCCACCCGCATAGCTGTTGAACAGCGGCGGAAACACCTTCAGCGGCAATGCCGCCGCGATGAACAATGGCGCCTTGCCGAGGGCGTCGAGGATGATCGCCCCCGCCTCCTTCGCGGCGGCGCTCGTCTCCGGCAGTTGCAGGTTGCGCTTTGCAAGCGCCGATTGCGGCCCGGAGGTGACATTGCCATCCACCCACTCGGCCGCATCGATCAGAGCGCGAACCTTCGCCACTCCCCCCTGGTCAAGCACATCGGGAATCTGGATCATCATCGTGTCTTCATCCAGCTTTTCCCGCCCCCATAGTCAAGAACGGGATAATGGCTGGCGACCGGGGAGAGATCGCCAGCCATCCCCCTTGTACCTCAGAAGCTGTAGAACAGGCTCAGCACGGCCGACCGATCTTCGCCCGGCGTCGCCCAGCCATTGTTGCGGATACCGGTGAAGTACCGCTCGTTCGTGAAGTTCTGGACGTTGACCTGCGCGGTCAGCCCGTTCTCGAACGAATAGGAAGCGAATGCGCGATGCGTCAGATAGTCCTTCGATCGGAATTGGGTCGACGAAGCGAGCGTGCTCTGGTTCAGGGCGAAGCTGCCCTGATAGGTCAAGCCGTAGCCGATCTGCAGTCCGAACGGCAGGGTATAGGTGGTGAACAGGCTACCCGCATGCTTGGGCGTCTGCTGCAGGTCGTTACCGCGCTGGGGATCAAGAACAGAGGCGCTGTTGCCGCATGGATTGATCTCTTCCCCTTCCTCATCAAGCCTTGGCCCAGGATTGGCAAGACAGAAGTCGGAGACACTCTGCCGGATCGAACTATCCAGATAGGTATAGTTGGCGAAGATCGTCCACTGCGGCGTGATGTTACCGGTTGCGCCCAGCGCAATGCCGTCCACGCGCGACTTGCCGTCGAGAACCTGAATGACAGGCGCGGCCGGATCATTTGAATTGATCCGGAAATTGCTGCGCTCGTTGCGGAACAACGCGGCCGTCAGATTCAGCTTGCGGTCGAACAGGTCGATCTTTCCGCCGATCTCATAGCTGCGGCCCTTTTCCGGCGCGACGTCGCAATTGTCGCCGCAACCGGCGCGCACCGTCGCGGAGGACGGCGTCTTGGAATTGGCATAGGAGATATAGAGGCTCGCCGTTTCGATCGGCTTGAAGACCAACCCTGCGCGGTAGGAGAACAGGCTTTCATCGCTGACCTGATTCTCGCCACGCTTATAGGCCCCGCCGGAGGCCGGCGTATCGAACGTATCCGCACGGAATACCGTCCGAACATTTTCATACCGCACGCCGGCATTGACCTCGAACATCGGATTCAATTCGAATGTGTCAAAGGCGTAGACGGCGGCGTTGCGGGTGTCGCCATAGGATTTGCCCGTCAGGATCCTGTTGATCGGGCCGGTCCATACCGTATCCGGATTTGAGATGACGATCGGCGGCTGGATCGGATTCGGCGTTGCGCCACCGGGGTTACGCAGCAGCTGCGCATTAACCAGCGAATAGTCTTCCTGCGCAAAGGAGGCGCCGACCACCAGGGTGTTGAAGAAGCCCCCCTTTTCACCCGAAGTGACCTTCAAATCGGTCTGGTTGAACAGAAGGTCGTTGGTCTGGTCGCGCACGAGCCCGCGCGGGCCGCTGGGATAATAGCGGTCCGGCGTATCCATGCCTGCGACGCACGGCGCGCCGAGTGCGGTCGTACCGTTTGCCAGACACCAGTTCACGCCGTTGGCGGCGCTCTGCGGTGCGCTGGTCTGCGAGGGCTGATGGACCCGCTGCCAGCGGGTGAGGTTGCGGATCGACACATTGTCGCTGAACTGGTGCGAGAAGGTGGCCGTCAAACGGTCCAGATTGATCCTCTGCCGATCGAGATTGACGATGCCGAAGTAGGAAGAATCATCCACGCCCTCCAGCGGACCGCCGGCCTGCGCATAATAGGGAACACCGTAGATAGGCGTGTTCCTGTCTTCCTGATGGACATAGGCAAGCGTCAGGCTGGTCGGCCCTTCGATGCCGAAGGTGATCGACGGCGCGACGCCCCAGCGCTTGTACTTCTCGACATCACGCCCCGGAAAATCATTGCGATGATACATCGCGTTCAGCCGCACTGCGATCAGTTCATTGACCCGATGATTGCTGTCGATCGTGGCGCGATAATAATTGTCGGTGCCAATCGAAGCCTGCACGATGGTCAGGTCGCCGGGCTGCGGAATCTTCGACACCAGGTTGATCGTGCCGCCGACCGAGCCCGAGCCGTTATAGACCGAGTTCGCGCCGTTATAGACTTCGATCTGCTGCAGGTTGAACGGGTCGGTGCGGCTATATTGCGCGCTGTCGCGAACGCCGTCCTGGGTCATGTCATTATTTGCCGAATAGCCGCGCAGGTTGATGCTGTCCCCGTAACCACCGCCGCCTTCGCCAGCGCCGAAGGTGATGCCGGGGACAGTCGAAAGCGCATCCCGCAGAGTCAGCAGGTTCTGCTTGCGAAGCGTCTGGTCGCTGATGACGGTGATCGTCTGCGGCGTATCGAGCAAGGGGGCCGTCGCCTTGGGCGATTCAAGTTCGGCGTCCATCTGACCCGTGACGATGATGCGCTCATCCTCGATCGATTGCGGTGTATCCGCCGCAGCTTCCGGCGCGGCTTCAGGCGCTGATGCCGCAAGAGCAGGCTGCGCGCCGGCGATGAAGCCGACGCACGAAAGCGCGAGGAAAGCGCCGGCAGCCGGAAGGTTTCGTGAAGACTGATTGAGCATGACAACCCCCTTTGAGTGACGAGGGCGCCTCTATTGAGAATGATTATCAGAGTCAATCGCAACACTGTAAATAATACGTCACATTCGCAATGCGTACAGACGCATGAACGCCCCCCGTCTTTGGAGGCGATCGAGCAAAATGGATGGAATTTTTACGCTCAGCCGCCGAAAGTGACGCCAATCCACAGCGTACGCGGCGTGGCACGATCGATCACACCATCGTCGGAGATGCCGGACGCCACCAATTCATCGAAGATATTCTCGGCACGCGCCGTCAACCGGACACCGCGCCTGATCGGCACGCTGGCGACTGCATCGGCCGTCACTGCGTCAGGCAGCGAACGCTGGCTGAGATCATCCTCGAACTGCTTGCCGACATATCGCAATGTCGCGGAAAGCAGCGGGCCATCCGTTGGCGCCCAGCTGAGCGTGGCACTGCCGGTGTAGGTCGGCGTCTGCGCCGGTCTCTTGCCGTCGAGCGCCGCGGTCAACCCGCTCGAGCGTACGCGGGAATCGCTATAGGCGCCCGATGCCGACAGACGGAAATCACCGGAGGTGGCGTAGGCGGTCGCCTCAATTCCCTGTGCGCGGATGGAATCCACGTTCAACCGCTGGCGGAAAGCGCCTGCGACGAAGCCGACCTGATCCTTCGTGCAGCTACAGGGCGCTTCAACCAGCGTTGCGTTGGAGATGGCGTTATCCAGCTTATTCCAGAATGCGGTGAGGCTGAGGCCGGTGCCGGTAGACAGCTTGAAATCGACGCCTCCCTCAAAGCCCTTCAACTTCTCCAGCTTCAACAGCGGATTGGAAGCAGTCGCATCCGCGCCAACACGAAAAGGCCGGTATAACTCATTGAGGGTCGGCAGACGAAAACCGGTATAGGCGGCCGCACGCAGGTCCATTGCCTCGCCAACATGGAACAGCGCTCCGACCCGGCCCGACGGCTGCCAACCGCTGCGATCCGCATAGGAAAGGTCGAACGTCGACGCGCCGGTGGTAGTATCGATCTCCTTCAGGAAACCGTTGGTGATCGTCCAGCGATCGATACGCCCGCCGCCGGTCAGCACCAGCGATCCGATCGTCCAGTCATCCTCGATGAAGGCGCCCGCCGTCACGGAATCGCCGCCGGCGCGACGAAAGCGCGTTGGCGCCCCGGCCATATAGCGCGACCGTTCGTTGGTGACGCCGGTGGCGTAGCGGAAGTCGCCGCCGATACGCAGCACATGCGCTTCGCCGACCGGCGGACGCAGTTCGATCTTGCCGCCCAGCCCCACGGCCGGCGTGTTGAACTGGTCAAGCGCCAGATTGGCGGTTGTGCGCGCGTCATCCTGCACAGCCATGATGGCGGATTCGAAACCACGTTCCTGCACATAGGCCAATGCGTCGATGCCCCAGGTCCCGTGCCCGACATAGCGGATGCTGGCATCGGTGCCGCGCGTGCGGATATCGCCACCCTCCAGGCCGCGCAGGCGGCTGTCGTCGAACGTCGCGAGCGATGCCTGAAACTCACCGTTCTCACCCACCGGCGCGATGCCGCGCAGGGCGAGGCTCCACGCGTCATAGGGCGCGCGCGTGTCGATCGGCCCGCGCTGGTTCTTGGGGATCAGATAATAGCCGTCCCCCCGGTTCCAGCTGCCATAGGCGGTGACGAAGCCCGCGCCCACATGCTGGCCATAGCTGGCCGACAGTTCGGTGGCGTCATTGCTGCCGTAGAAGGCGCCGCCGCGCAGACCGGACAATTCGGCCGGGCCGCCGCTGGTCAGCTCGATCGTGCCCGCCACTGCGCCGGCACCGAAGGGACCGGAACCACCGCCGCGGGTAATCCGTGCCGAGGCCAGACGCGCCGGCTGTAGGGCGGAGAATGGGATATAGCCGGCGAAAGGATCAGCCTGCGGTACCCCGTCGAGCAACACCAGCGCCCGGCTGGAGGCATTGCCGCCCAGCGCACGAAGGGTAGCCCCCTGGCTGGTGGGGTTGGCCCCCCGGCTGTCGACGCGACGGAACTGCTGGAAACCCGCAACGTCGGCCAGCACATCCTCGATCCGACCGGATGCATCACCGGTCAGCCGGTCGCGATCGATGACTACGGAGCCATAGGCCGGCGTTCCAGGCGGAAGATCGAGTCCCTTCCCCGTGACCAAAATCACGTCAGACGGAAGCTCCTGAGCTGAAAGATCCTGACCGAATGCAGGAAATCCGATGCAACCAAGAGCAAGCAATCCGACGCGAAACCGAGGCACGAGCATCTCCATTCATTGACGAATTGGCCCTTATAACAACGCGAACCTGATCGCCAACTTCTGCGGGCAGCTTTGCGGTGCGCCCGCCAAACTTGATCCAGATGATTGCGGGCGACGCATGCCGCATTATTCCTCTCTTCTGAGGCTCATATTCTTCTGGGCGAGAACGGGGATTGGCGCTTTGAAAACGCATCGACTTGCCGCATGCTGAGAGACGACGAGCCAGCCGCCCAAAGCAAAGGGCGACGATCGGGCACTTTAATGGATGAGGGGCTGCAAATTAAACGTCTCGAGGCGCTGAGCCGGATTACGGCCGTGATGGCCGGCGACCCCGACCTGGAGTTCATCGTGCAAACGATAACCGATGCGGCGACCGAACTGGCCGGTGCGAGATATGGTGCCTTCTTCTACAACGTAACCGACGATCAGGGCGAGCGCTTCCGCCTTTACACCCTGTCGGGCGCGCCACGATCAGCGTTCGACGCATTCGGCATGCCGCGGAATACCGCATTGTTCGACCCCACCTTCCGCGGGACCGGGACCATCCGATCCGACGACATCACCGCCGACCCCCGCTATGGGAAAAATGCGCCTTATTTCGGCATGCCCGAGGGGCATCTGCCGGTCGTCAGCTACCTTGCCATGCCGGTGGTCTCGCGGTCGGGCGAAATCCATGGCGGCCTGTTCTTCGGCCATGAAGAAGCAGGAGTCTTCACGCAGGAAGCGGAAGACGCCGTGAAAAGCATCGCCGCACATGCCGCGATCGCGCTTGATAACGCCCAGTTGATGCAGGCGGCCAAGAACGAGACCGAGCATCGCCGCCTTGCCGAAGAAGCCACCGCGCGGCTGGCCGCCATCGTCGAATTCTCCGATGACGCGATCATCAGCAAGGATCTGAACGGCATCATCACAAGCTGGAACAGCGGTGCCGAACGGCTGTTCGGTTATTCCGTCGAAGAGGCCATAGGCCGGTCGATAACGATGCTGATCCCGCCCGATCGGCAGGACGAAGAGCCGCTGATCCTCAACCGTATCCTGAAGGGCGAGCGGATCGCGCATTATGAAACATTGCGCCAGCGTAAGGACGGCAGCCTGATTGAAATTTCGCTGTCCGTTTCGCCGATCCGCAACGCATCCGGCCAAATCATCGGGGCATCGAAGATCGGGCGGGACATCACCGACCGGAAGCGGACGCAGGCGCAGCAGACGCTGTTGCTTCGCGAAATGAATCATCGCGTGAAAAATCTTTTCGCACTGGCGAGCGGCGTCGTGTCGCTCAGCGCGCGATCGGCCGACACGGCCGAGGAATTGGCCGAGGCAATCCAGGCACGATTGGCAGCGCTTGCCCGCGCGCACTCACTCACCCTGCCGGGCGATGCCGATGGCAAAACCTCCCGCCGCGCAGGATTGCGCGCCTTGGCGGAGACGATCCTGTCTCCTTATGTAGGCGCCGAAGGGCGCATCACGATCAACGGATCCGATGTTCGCTGCGGCCCGCGCTGCGCAACCTCCTTCGCGCTGCTGCTGCATGAGTTTGCGACGAATTCCGTCAAATATGGAGCATTATCGCGTCCAACCGGACGGGTAAGCGTGACATGGTCGTCGGAAGGCAAGCTCGATCTGCAATGGGTCGAGGAAGGCGGCCCAAGGCGCAGGCGGACCGTCAGCTATGAAGGTTTCGGCAGCTTGCTGACCAAGGCCACGATCCTGGGCCTTGGCGGCTCACTTTCCCGTGATTGGACACAGAACGGACTGAAGCTCAGCCTGTCCGCACCATTGGATCGAATGATCGACTAGGCCTTGTCGAGGAACGCCGACAGTCGCTGACAGGCGGCCGCCACAGTCTGGGGGTCGCGAGCGTAGCACAGACGCAGATGGCCGCGCCCGCTCTCGCCAAAGGCTTCGCCCGGCGCGATGCCCACGCCGATCTCCTCGATGGCGCGTCGCGCGAAAGCGGCGCCGTCTTTCAGGCCGTCGACCTTCGGAAAAGCGTAAAAAGCAGCGCTCATCGCCGGAATGCGGATGCGCTGATGATTGCCGAGATTATCGAGCACCGCCTGTCGGCCCGCGAGCAGCCTTTCCCGCTGGCGCGCCACGAACGGTTCGCCGCCTGCCAATGCCGCAATCCCGGCATGCTGGATAAAGACCGGCGCGCAGGACGTGTTGAACTCCACCAGCTTGGCGAAATCTTCGGCAAGGGCGGATGGAACGGTCAGCCAGCCGAGCCGCCAGCCGGTCATCGCCCAGGTCTTTGAAAAGCTGTTGACGATGATGATCCGGCGCTTGTCATCGAACAGCGGCAGGAAGGAGGCATGATCGCCGTCGAATACCAGCCGGCCATAGACCTCGTCCGCCACCAGCCATATCCCGCGCTGGTCGAGCGCGTCGGCCAGCAATCGCACCTGATCGGCCGGCATGCGCCAACCGGTCGGGTTATGCGGCGTGTTGAGCATGACCGCGCGTGTGTTCGGCCCGAGCGACGCGATCAGCGCGTCCACGTCCAGCACGAACCGATCGCCTTCCAGATGCAGTTCCGCCAGCCGGACATCAGCGCCCAGCAATTGCGGGATGGCGGCGATATTGGGCCAGCCAGGTGAAAGCGTGATCACCTCGTCACCCGGATCGACGATCGCCGACATCGCAAGCAGCAGGGCATTCAGCCCGGAGACGGTCACGACGATATTGTCCGCCCGCGTCGCACCCCCGTGCTGCGCGTTCTGATAATCGGCAAGCGCCTGCCGCAGCGGCGCGATCCCCAGATTGGGTGAGTAAAAGGTCTCGCCCCGTGCTAGGCTTTCCGCCGCGGCCGCGCTGATCGCCGAATCTGTCGGAAGGTCGCTTTCTCCAAACCAGAGCGCGAGCACGTCGGTACGGTGCATCGCCTCGTTGGCGATCTCGCGGATCAGGGAAGCCGGCAGCTGGCGGACTAGGTCACGCATGATCGTCTCTGACACTCACCGGCAGCAGGATGGCTGCCGGTGAGCGCGTGCATAGAGACCGACGGACGGTGCGTACAGTCCGCGGTTCAAATGATCAGACGAAATCGATCCTGAAGATATATCCGGCGGACGGGCTGCGTCCGTCCGGCCAGCGTGGATGGATGCTGGCATCGCAACCGTACAAGACACCATCGTGGAAGCAGATGCCGTGCGGATCGACCTCGGCCTGGTCGAACGATGCCGTCTCCAGCAGCTTGCCCGTCGCCGCATCGAACTTGGCCAGGCTGGCGCTGTCATCATCGATGCTGGGGCCATTGAGCGAACCAGTGACCAGCCAGATCGCGCCATTGTCCCACGCTGTCGCGTGCGTGCGTTCAAACGTGTAGGGGATCATGAATTCAGGCTCGAACGTGTTGGCATCGACGCGCAGGATGCCTTTCATCCTGAGCGCGTTGATCCACAGCTTACCCTCGCGATATTCGACCCCGTGGCAACCGCCGCCATTGTCGGCCGGTCCAAGCGGGATCTGGCGATGCGCCACTGTCTTTCCATCCAGGTTGGTTTTGAAAATGCCCTGCGGTGGCGCGTTCGCGCCCATCCACAGATGGCCGTCACCATAACCCATGCCGCTGGTGTTGCGGGATTCGGTCTTCACATGCCGAAGTTCCTTGCCCGTCTTCCAGTCCACCAGGAATGCATCGTTGGAAACGCCCACGCCCTCGTCGGTGCGCTGTTCCCCGATCCACAGGCCTTCGGGTGAGGCCGCGATAGCGTTCGGATAACCCTGCGGGCTTTTGAACAGCCGCGTCGTCTTCAGCTTGCGGTTGGGCACCGGCGGCGCCTTGCGCGATTCCCGCTCGATACGTGCCGCATCCCGTGCGGCCGCCTCACTTTCGGCATTGTTCCCACCACCGGCACCGCTGCACGCGGCAACACCCATTCCGATGCCAAGTCCAACGCCCGCCTTCAGAAATTCCCGCTTGTTCATGGAAACCTCTCCTCTTGCGCCGCCTCGTCCGGGCGGTCGTGTATACACTATCAGGATATCCCGCCTTCACCAGACGGCTTATGTCTTGTCAGGAAACGCCGCCACCCAACGCCTTGAACAGGGCAATAGCCAACGTCGCGCGTGTTGCCTGGGTGTCGGTCGCGGCGCGTTCGGCAGCGGCATAGCTGGATTCCACCGTCAGCAATTCGATCAGATCGGCCTCGCCCGATCGATAACGTTGACGGGCCAATTCAAGTGCAGATCGTTGAGCGTCGCGTGCAGCAATGCTTTGCGTCAGTGCCTCCTTTGCATGGGCAAAGCGGTTTGCGGCAGTCTCGCTTTCAGAAAGCGCGCCAAGCACTGCGGCCTCGTAACCCGCGGCGGCACCTTCTGCCCGTGCCTCTGCCCCGCGGATCGCGGCATGGATGCGTCCGCGGTCGAACACCGGCCAGTGGAAGCTCGGCCCGATTGAAAAGCGTGTGCTGCCTCCATCGGTCAAGTCGCCCGGCGATCGCGCCTGCTGGCCGATCGATCCGATCAGCGAGAAGCGCGGGAACAGGTCGGCCGTCGCGACACCGACATCGGCGGTCGCTGCAGCAAGGCGGCGCTCTGCAGCGACGATGTCCGGCCGGCGGCGCAACAGATCGGATCGCAGCCCCCTGGCAATCATGTCCGGCGCCTGCGGAATTGGGGCCGTCACCAGCAGATCGGCCTCCACCGCCTCGGGCGGCTTGCCTGTCAGCAGGGCAAGGCGATAGGCGGCAGCGCTGATATCGGCTCGGATTGCCGGCAGCTGTGCCGCCGTGGCGCGCGCCTGTCCTTCCGCGCGATTATAGTCGAAACGTGAGGCCTCGCCTGCTTCAAAGCGTTGGCGGGTCAATTCGGCGATCTTCGTCTGCGCCTCCGCGTCCGTCTGGATGCTGGCCAGCCGCGCCTGCGCCGCGCGAAGTTCGACATAGGTTCGCGCCACCTCTGCATGCAGGCTGACGATCACACCCCGATGGTCTGCTGCCGCCGCATCGGCACGTGCTTGCGCGCCCTCGACAGTGCGCTCGGTCCGTCCCCACAGATCCAGTTCCCAGCTCGCGTCGAACCCGGCGTCGTACAGGTCGAAATCGCGCGAAAAGCCCGGAATATTGCCGATCGGGATCTGGCCGTTCTCGCTCATGCGGTTGGTCGTCGCCGACCCAGTCGCATCGATCTGCGGCAAACGCCCACCGGCGGCCGCGTCCCGATTGGCACGCGCTTCGGCCAGCCGCGCCCGCGCCGCGCGATTGTCGAGATTGCCTGCATCGGCCGCCGCGATCAGCGCGGTGAGCTTGGCATCGCCAAAGCTTTCCCACCATTTTTCATCAACCGCATCGGTCGATCCCGCCTCCACCCATGCGGGTGCTGCACCGACCGCGGGTGGCTGGCGATAATCGGGGCCGACGGCGCAGGCTCCAAGGGCAAGGAGCATCGGAAGTGGAAGGGCGCGTATCATCGGATTACTCCATGCGGGCACGGAACAGCCAGGCACCCAGGCCAAGCGTCACCGCCGCGATCAACAGCAGGGGATAAAGTCGGGAAATCACGTCGCCGGCCGGCATTGCCTTCAGGAAAAGCCCATCGACGATCTCGAGGAACCAGCGGGACGGGTCGGCAAGGCTGACGATCTGCAGCCAGCCGGGCATGTTGTCGACCGGACTGGCATAACCCGACAGCAGGATCAGCGGCACCGTCACCAGAAAGGCGCCGAGAAATGCCTGTTGCTGAGTGCCGGACGCGGCCGAGATGAACATGCCGACCCCGATCAGCGCCAGCAGGAAGACGAAAAGCGAGAGGTAGAAGAGCAGCACCGATCCGGTGAACGGCACGCCGAAGACCAGCTGCGCGACGACCAGATAAAGCGTCCCGTTGATCAGGCCGACGACCACCGGCGGCGCCATCTTGCCGATCAGGATTTCATGGACCCTGAGCGGCGAAACCATCAGCTGGTCGAACGTACCCAGTTCCCGTTCGCGGGCGACCGACTGTGCCGTCACCGATATGCCGCTGACGGCGCCGATGATGACGATCAGGCTCGGCAGCGTGAACCACAGATAATCGAGATTGGGGTTGAACCAGTTTATGACGATGCTGCCTGGAGGCGGGGCCGTCGCCTGCGGCCGCAGCGTCGCACCGGTCGATGCGACAATGCGCTGGAGGTAGCCGCCGACGATCTGCGCCGCGTTGGACCGCCGCCCATCCAGGATCACGCCGGCGGTCGCGGTCTGCCCCCGCGCCACGGTCGCATCGAAATCCGGTTCAAGAACGATCGCCGCGATCACCTTCCGGTTGTCGATAGCATCGCGCAGTTCCGATCCCGATCGCAAAGGCAGGACGCGCCGCACATTCGGGCTGCCGGCAAGCTGCGAGGCGAGTTCTACCGCCGCCGGTCCCCCGCTCCTGTCCAACAGGCCGACATCGAAATTCTTGATCTCAAGCGTCGCCGCCATGCCGAACACGAACAGCTGGAGTAGCGGCGGGACGAACAGCACCATCCGCGCGCGCGGGTCGCGCAGCACCGCCCAGAACTCCTTCACGATCATGGCGCGCAGCCGGCCCATCTCAGGCAAGCCTCTTGCGCGTGACGCGGAAGGTAAGCGTGAAGAACACAGCGCCGAACGCAAGCATCGCGGCAATGTCCTTCAGGAACAGGCTCCAAAGGTCGCCCGCGACGAACACCGTCTGCAGCGGCGGGATCAGGTAGCGCGCGGGCACGATATAGGTGATCGCCTGAATCCATTTGGGCATCGAGCTGATCTCGAACAGGAAACCGGAAAGCAGGAAAGCCGGCAGGAAGGCGGACAGCAGCGCGATCTGGCTGGCGACGAACTGGTTCTTGGTCGCGGCCGAGATCAGCAGCCCCTGCCCCAGCGCCGGCACCAGGAAAGCAGAGGCGATCACCAGCAGCGCGAGGGGCGAGCCGCGAAACGGCACGCCAAAGGCAAGGACGGCGATGAGCGTGCAGATGGTCATCGATCCGAGTGCGAGGATGAAATAGGGGATCAGCTTGCTTGCCAGGAACTCGGCCATGCTGACGGGGGTCGCCATGATCGCCTCCATCGTCCCGCGTTCCCATTCGCGCGCGACGACCAGTGCGGTCAGCAGCGTGCCGACCATCGTCATGACGATGGCGATTGCGCCGGGAACCAGGAAATAGCGGCTCTTCAGCTCGGGGTTGAACCAATAGCGCGGCTCAAGCTGGATGGCGGGTCCGCGGGATGCCGTACGCCCCTCCCCCGCCCATGTGGCACGAACCCCTTCTGCATAGGCGGCCGCGAAATTCGCCGTCTGGGGGATCGAACCGTCGGTGATGATCTGGATGGGTGTGGCCCCGCCTTTGCGGCCGAAATCGGCGGGGATGACCACGATGGCGCGGATCTTTCCGGATACGAGCAACGGCTTCAACGGCGCGACGCTGCGCGCCATCGTCACGTCGAACCATTGCGACCGCTGATAGGCCTGCGCCAGCCCAAGCCCCGATGCGCTGGAATCCTGCAACGCAACGCCCAGCTTCGTCCGGCTGGTATCCAGCGACACTGCATATCCGAACAGAAAGATCAGGATCAGCGGCAATACGGCCGCGATCAGGATGGTCGCCGGATCACGCACGATCTGCTTGGCTTCCTTGCGAAGCATGGCCGTCAGGCGGCGCAGATCGAATGTCGCACTCATGCCGCCCGGCGCTCCTCCGCTTCACGGGCACGGTCGGATGCCTCGATCAGCGCGATGAAGGCGTCCTCCATCGTCGGGTCGTCGAGCTTCGCCTCGCTCGCCGCGATCCGCTTCAATTCGTCCGGCGTTCCTGTCGCGATCTCCCGTGCGCGATAGATCAGCGCGATGCGGTCGCAATATTCCGCCTCGTCCATGAAATGGGTGGTGACGAGCACCGTCACCCCCTTGCCCACCAGCCCGTTGATGTGCGTCCAGAACTCACGCCGGGTGATCGGGTCGACGCCCGATGTCGGCTCGTCAAGGAACAGGACCGGCGGCTCATGCATCACCGCGCAGGCCAGCGCCAACCTCTGCTTGTAGCCGAGCGGCAAACCGCCCGCATTGACCGGAAGATAGCGCTTCAGGTCGAAGATCTCGATCATTCGCCCGATCGCGGTCCTCGCCTCATCCCGGCCCAGCCCGTAGACGCCGGCAAAGAAATCCAGATTCTGCGCAACGCTCAGATCGCCGTAGAGCGAGAATTTCTGCGCCATATATCCAAGCGCATTGCGCGCCTGCGCGGCGGAATGGCGCAGATCGAACCCGGCGACGGAGCCTGTTCCTTCCGTCGGCCTCAGCAGGCCGCAGAGCATTTTGAACGTCGTCGACTTGCCCGCGCCATTGGGGCCCAGCAATCCGAAGATTTCCCCGCGCCCGATCGTGAAGCGCATGTCCTCCGCAGCGGTGAAATCGCCGAAGCGCTTGGTGAGCCCGTTCGCTTCGATCGTCGGGCCGTCATTTTCCGGAATGGTGCGATAGGCAGCGGCCAGCGCGCTGGTCCCCTTGGGGCCTCCGCCCAATATATCGACGAACCCGTCCTCGAACCGCGGCGGCACAGGCTCCAGCTTCGCCGAACCCGCCCCGAAGGATGCGGGATCGGGAATAGTCGCCTCTTTCGAAAGCAGGATTCGGATCGATCGCCCTTGGATCGTCGCATCCGCCACATCGTCCCGGTCGAGCACGCGCTCCAGCAACGGTCGGCGATTGCCTTCAAATCCCGCCAGCCGAAAGCTGCGATGGGCGATCTGACCCGTCAGGTCAGCGGGCGGACCGGAGAAAAGCAGCCTGCCCTTGTCGAGCAGGTGAACCACATCGCATTGCTCCGCCTCGTCCAGATAGGCGGTGGACCAGAGAACGCCGATGCTTCCACCATGTTCGGGGCCAACGAGCTGTTTCACCATCGCCCACAGCTCACGGCGCGACACCGGGTCAACCCCGACGCCCGGTTCGTCGAGCAACAACAATTTCGGCGTGCGGATCAACGCGCAGGCAAGTCCGAGCTTCTGCTTCATGCCGCCTGACAGCTTCCCCGCCAGCCGTTCCTGGAATCGCTTGAGATCGGTGAAGTCGAGCAGCCGTCCGAACGCCTCCTCCCGTTCGTCGCGGGGCAAGCCGCGCAGATCGGCATAGAGGTTCAGATTCTCGCGAACGCTCAGGTCTTCATAGAGACCGAAGCGCTGGGGCATATATCCGATCTGGTCCTGATCGGCGCCCGGGGCACCACCCAGAACCACGATCTCCCCTGCCTCGGCGACCAGCAGACCAGCAAGCAGACGGATCAATGTGGTCTTGCCTGCGCCGTCCGGCCCCACCAACCCGGTGATGCGACCCGGCTCGATCGCCATCGACACGCCGTCGAGCGCCGGGTCGCCGTCATCGAAGCGCTTGACCAGATCGCGGGTGAAGGCGAGCGGCGCCATCTCTGCCTAATCCCCGGCTGGCCGGGCGCCAACCACATTGACGGTTACCGGCTGCCCTTGCCGCAACCCGCCATCGGCATCAGTGACAATGATGCGCAGACGATAGACCAGATCGCTGCGAAGGCTTTCGGTCTCGACCGTCTTGGGCGTGAATTCGGCAGTCGGGGAGATGTAGCCGATCGTTCCCTCATATGCCTTTGGATTGCCGTCGACGCTGACCGCCACCTTCATTCCAGGTGCGATGCGGCTGAGTTCGGGTTCCGGCACATAGGCACGAACCCTGACCGGCTTGTCGATCGTCAGGGTGAAGACCGTTTCCCCGGCCTGCACTATAGCACCCGGCTCACGCGCGCGAGTCAGGATGGTGCCGTCGCTGGGCGCCGTCAGCACCGCATCCGCGAGATCCGTCGCGGCGCTTGCCCTTTGGGCACGCGCGCTGGACAATTGCGCCGCCGCCGCTTCGATGTCTTCCCTGCGTGAACCCGCCCGCTGCAGTGCCAGTGCCTGGCTTGCCGCCTCCACCTGCGCCTGAGCAGCGCGATAGGCGGCAACCGTCTGATCGAACAATGCCTTGGAAATCGCGCCGCTTTCGATGAGCGGCTTGCGCCGTTCATAATCCTCGCGCGCCTTGGCCAGATTGGCCTGCTGCTGGGCCAAGGCCGCCTCTGCCTGGGCGATATCCTGCGGGCGATTGCCGTTGCGGCGCTTGTCCAGTTCAGCGGTCGCCAGCTCGATCTGGGCAGACGCGACCGCCACCTTGTCGTCGAGCGGCCGGACATCGAGTTTTGCGAGTGCCGTGCCGGCCTTTACATGCGCGCCTTCCTCAACGGGCATCTCGGCGATCCGCCCCGACACGCGGAAACCCAGATCCACCTGCCGAATATCCACATTGCCGTAGAGGGTGAGGCCGTCTTCGCTGCCTTTCCAAAGCCCGAAGCCCCTGGTGACGATCGCAAGGACGACGAGCGCCCCGACGAGAGCGGCGATCAATGCGATGCGACGGCCCTTGCTCATGCTGCCTGGTCCCTTGCCTCAAGTGAATCGAGAATGGCGTCGATCTGGTCGAGCACGACGGCGCGGATGCGCTCCGCCTCCGCCTCGCCGACATCGTCCCAACCGTTGCCGCGCAACACGAAGGCACGGCAAACGCGAAAGACCAGGATCTGCCCGAACATCGCCATCACGCGCAGCCGGGCATCCTCAATGCTCAGCCGGCCCGATGTCACACGGCAGACCATCTGGCTGACATGCATCAGCATCGGCCCCATCGGCGCCTTGTAGAGTTCGTCGAAGGCGGGCGTCGGCTCCATCTGCTCGCGCACGATGTAGCGCGCCCACGATGCGCTTTCGGGCTTTACCAGCATGGTCACCATCGCCGAGAAGATCGTTCGAATCTGCGCGCGTGCCTGCCCCGGCGTGTCGTCGCCATGTGCCGAACGCGCAGCCTCGATCGCCGGCGCCAGATGCTCGCTGATACGCCCGGAAAGGTGGCGGGCGACGGCGACGTAAAGCTCTTCCTTCCCCCCGAAATGATAGGTGATGGCCGACATCGGCTTGCCCGCGGCCTTGGCGATGGCGCGTGTGCTGGTGCCGTCAAAGCCATAACGGCCGAACAGGTCCAGCGCATGCACGATCAGCTGATCGGCGGATTCGGGGACAGGCTTCGTCATCGCCTTCTTACTAGTTCGTTCGAACGAATTAGTAAAGATGGAGCTTCAATCCGCGGTCAGGCCCAGTCGCATTACATCGACGCCAGCAATTCCTTGATCGGCACGAACGCGAACGCCACCGAGCTGTCGGCGACGCCGTAGGGCATGAACAGATCATCGCCCACCTTCATCGCGCCGCACGTATAGACGACGTTGGGCACATAGCCCTCACGGTCCTCGTCGGCGGCGGAAAGAATGGGTTGCGGTGTCCGCCCCAACACCTTCGACGGGTCCTTCTTGTCGAGCAGCACCGCGCCGATCGAATATTTCCGCATCGCGCCGACACCGTGGGTCAGCAACAACCAGCCCTCGTCCAGCTCGATCGGCGGCCCGCAATTGCCGATCTGAACCAGCTCCCATGGGAATTTCGGCTGCAGCAGCAAGCGCCCTTCCTCCCAATGGTCGACCCGGTCCGACTGGATCAGGAACAGATTCTGCCCATCCTGCCGTCCCATCATGTGATAGGTGCCGTCAATCGTGCGCGGGAACAGCGCCATGCCCTTGTTGCGCGCCGCCGGCCCCTCCATCGGTTCCAGATCGAAGCTGCGGAAATCGCGGGTGCGGAGCAATTCCGATTGGATCTCGCGGCCCGAATAGGCGGTATAGGTGCCGATCCATTCGGTCTGGCCATCGGGGTGCGTCAATTCGACGAGACGAAGATCCTCCAGTCCATTGCGCTGCGCATCGGTGATCGGGAACAGCACGGTGCCGCTGAGGTTGCTGTCCTCATGCCGATGGATGGTCACTGTGCCATCCTCCCGGTCGCGCCCGAGCTGCACCGAATTGGCGGCGGTCGCAAAGGGCGGCTCCGCCATCAGCTCCAGCTCTCGCTTTGGCGAGACGATGCCTTCCCGGAACGCAATGGTGGAAATATGGCCTTCGCCCACCGCGCGCAGCGATATGATGATGCGGATATGGCCGGGCGACAGGCCCGTCTGATCGGGATGCCGCACAACGCTTGGGTTCATCAGCGCGGCGGCGGCATAGCTGTATTCGTGGCAGAAATAGGCGCCGATCAGCTGGCGGCGCTCTTCGTGGATATGGCTGCCGTCAAGCGGCACCTGCTGCTCGATTTCCTTATAGCGCTGGGCGAAGACGCGCTCCGTCTGCCAGTGGCGCTGCTCGAAATCGCGGCGGACCAACGCCAGTTCGGAACGTACCGTACGCATGTCGAGCGCCAGCACACCGCGCGCCAGCTTCTCCGTGCGGCTGGGGGTTTCAGGGCTCGTCTTCTGCCAGGGCAGATGGAACGGACGCACCACCACGCGAGACGGGTCGGGATATAGCCGCAGGTCGTGATAATGCAGGTCGATCATCGGCCCCCCAGGGTCGTGTCAGCGGCTCAGCGCAACGCCTTGCGATTGCCTGTTGCGTGCCGGCTTCTCGACCAAGGCCTTAATACCGCACGTCGCAAGATGAAAGGCCAGCACTGACTCTGCGCCCTGATTCTGGTTCACGCCACCGGGCATCAGGCCATCGAAGCATTCACCGCTCAACGGGTCGCCGACGGCGGCGTCCAGATCATTTTCGCCCTGGAACCAACGATAGGCCCGCAGCGCCTCATCCTTCCAGCGCGCATCACCAGTCGCGGCGACCGCGGCATCGCAGGCATCGATCGTTGCCCAGGCTTCCAGCGGCTGCTGGTCGAACGGCATGGGCGGTTGATATTCGCGGCCGAAGCTGTCCGAGCCGACGGGACGGAAAACGCCGCTCTTCGCCGTCTGCTGCGCGACGATCCACTCCAATGTCTCAAGCCCCCGCGCCACGAAATCCGGGCGGTCCAATTCCATCCCGGCACGCAGCAACGCTTCCGGCAGCCGGCAATTGTCATAGGCCAGCACAATCTCGAACCAGGCCCAGTCGGGGCGGCATACCGCATCGACCAATGTCATCAATGTCTCGCCGCACTGTTCCAGTATCTGGCGGGATACGGCATGGCCCGGATGCGCCTCCAGCATCGCCACGGCGCTGAGCATGGCAAAGGCTTGCGCGCGTGGCGACTGGAACTGAAAGGCATGCCCGGCAACCTGATCGAACAGGCCGGATGCCCAGCGCTGGAAACTGGTCCTCCGTGCATCGCGCGCCGCAATGCCGATGGACCAGAGCGCGCGCGCCGAGCTGTCTTCCGATCCGCGATCTTCCAGCCAGGTCCGGTCGAACCCCAAGAAATTGCGGAACCGCGACGTATCGGGATTCCACGCATGCTGGACGAACGCCGCATAGATCGCCGTCCAATAATCATATTCCTGGTCCGGCAGCGTCGTCAGCCGGTGCATCAGGATAAGCGCGCGGGCATTGTCGTCCACGCAATATCCATGGTCGCGATCGGGAATCGAGAACAGGCTGTGCTGGAGGATACCGGTATTGTCGCTCAGTCGCCGGATCGCAGCGAACGACACCGTTTCCGGAATGGCCGGAATGGCGCGCTTCACTTTGAGTGGAGTTGGGGCGGTCGTCATCATTGCCTCGAATTCAATCAACGTCGCTTCGGCAAGACAGGACCAGGTCATCGTCCGCCCAAGCGCATAAGTCTTGCGCCTCAGCGCTTCACGGGCCGGGCGGTTCCCCAACAGGTCAACGATTTGCCGCGCAAATCCAACGCTATCCCCGAAATCGACGATATGGCCATGCCCATCGGCCAACAGTTCGACCGCATGGACATAAGGGGTGGAGACCACCGGCTTTCCCAGCCCAACCGCGTAGGAAAGCGTGCCGGATGTCATCTGCTGAGGGTTCAGATAAGGGGTGACGTAGATGTCGGCCGCAGTCAGATAATCGAGCAGCGTATCGGTTTCGACAAAGCCGTCGATGAAAACGACATGCCGCCCAACACCAAGTTCGGACGCCTGCACCTGCAACCGCTCGCGATATGCCTCACCCTCCCTGGCGACGAGATGGGGGTGGGTCGCGCCCAGCACCACGTACAGCGCCTTGGGGAAATGCCGGGCAACTTCCGGCAGGGCAGAAATCATCGTCTCGATGCCCTTGCCCGGCGACAGGAGGCCGAACGTCAGGATCACGTCGCGACCTTCAAAGCCCAGCCGTTTCTTCATCGGCGCGGTGTCCGTGAAGGGCCGATCGGGAATGCCGTGCGGGATGATCGTGATCTGCGCGGGCGAAGCGCCATAGATATCGATCAGCATCTCGCGCGCTTTCCGCGCCATCACGATCAGGCGATCCGCCCGGCGGACCAGAGCATCCATCACGCGGCGCTGGTCGGCATTGGGTTCGGCCAGCACGGTATGGAGCGTGATCGCGACCGGCATCGTCACATGATCCAGCACCTTCAGGATCATGTCCCCCGCCGGGCCGCCGAAGATGCCATATTCATGCTGAAGCCAAAGCAGGTCCGCGCCGCTGTTCTCGATCGCGCGGGCCGTGTCGATATAGGCGTCGGGCGAATCCTGGTCGATGCTGCCCACGACATCGGCGGGATAGTCGTAGTGATGCCCGTGGTCGTTCATCGCATAGACGTCCACCTGGATATCCGGGTGGCTGACGGCGAAGGCGGCATAAAGATCGGATGTGAACGTGGCGATGCCGCACAGGCGAGGAAGATAGTTTCCGATCAGCGCGACGCGACTGACGATTCCAGGAACGGCGGCGACTGAAGCCGTCGTTTCGGATGCGAAGTCAACTTGCTGATCGCGAAACGAAATTTCCATTCCGGACATCTCCCGCCAAGAGAACGAGACAAAGCCTAGTTGGTTGCCCGAATGATGCACTGCAATATTTGATTTTGCAATGCAGCAAAAGGAATCCGGCTTTGAGAGCCATGATTGGTAACGGTGCCGCTGACGAATCGTTCCCGTGAACGGACGAATCGAGTTCTTCGCGCGGCCCTGCAAAATGGCCTCTCGCGCGTCGCGTTGAAATTTTATAACAAAGAGCTGGAGGCGACTCCGGGCGTCGGGCTGACGCTACGGCACCGCTATCTTGGGAGTTGGAATGTCCGGCGAATCATCGCGCCAAAACCTGAAGCCACTGAAGCTGCATGTGCCGGAACCCAAATTCCGGCCGGGCGACAAGGCCGATTACAGCGACCTTGATATCCCGCCGGCAGGCAAGGCACCTCGCCCGGCGGTAGACGCTTCACCTGCGGATTTCCATGAACTGGCCTATGGTCTGGTTCGTGTGCTTGATGATGGCGGGAAAGCGGTTGGCCCCTGGACGCCCCGCCTCTCCCCCGATCGGCTCCGCGCCATGCTGCGGGCGATGGCGCTGACCCGCGCCTTTGACGAGCGCATGTACCGCGCCCAGCGGCAGGGCAAGACCAGCTTCTACATGAAATGCACGGGCGAGGAGGCTGTCGCCGTGGCGGCTGCCTTCGCGCTCGACCGCGACGACATGTGCTTTCCCAGCTATCGCCAGCAGGGCCTGCTCATCGCGCGCGACTGGCCGCTGGTCGACATGATGAACCAGATCTATTCGAACAAGGGCGACCGGCTGCAGGGCAAGCAGCTGCCGATCATGTACTCGACCAAGGCGGGCAGTTTCTTTTCCATTTCCGGCAATCTCGCAACCCAATATCCGCAGGCCGTTGGCTGGGCGATGGCAAGCGCGGCCAAGGGCGACACACGCATCGCCGCCACTTGGTGCGGCGAAGGATCGACGGCGGAAGGGGATTTCCATTCCGCCTGCACCTTCGCCAGCGTCTACCGCGCGCCGGTCATCCTCAATATCGTCAACAACCAGTGGGCGATCTCTTCCTTCTCCGGGTTCGCGGGTGCCGAGGCGACCACCTTTGCCGCGCGGGCGGTCGGCTATGGCATTGCGGGCCTCAGGATCGACGGCAACGATGCGCTTGCCGTTTATGCCGCGACCGAATGGGCGGCGGAGCGTGCGCGCACCAACCAGGGGCCGACGCTGATCGAGCATTTCACCTATCGGGCCGAGGGGCATTCGACATCCGACGATCCCTCCCAATATCGTTCCGCCAATGAAAGCGCCGAATGGCCGCTGGGTGATCCGATCGCGCGGCTGAAGAGCCATCTGATCGCGATCGGCGAGTGGGACGAGGAACGCCACGCCGCGATGGATCTGGAACTGGCAGAGCTGGTCAAGGATTCGGCGCGCGAGGCGGAAAAGAACGGTGTGCTCGGCCACGGCCTCCACCAGCCGCTCGACACATTGTTCGAAGGCGTTTTCGAGGAGATGCCCTGGCATCTAAGGGAACAGCGCCAACAGATGCTGGACGAAGAAAAGGCGGCCGGGCGATGAGCGATGCGCCGACCAGCCGGATGAACATGATCCAGGCGATCAACAGCGCCATGAACGTGATGATGGACCGCGACCCCAACGTCATCGTGATGGGGGAGGATGTCGGCTATTTCGGCGGCGTATTCCGCGCGACGGCGGGGCTGCAGGCCAAGTTCGGCAAGACCCGCGTGTTCGATACGCCGATCACCGAATGCGGCATCATCGGCGTCGCGGTCGGCATGGGCGCATATGGATTGCGCCCGGTGCCCGAAATCCAGTTCGCTGATTACATCTACCCCGCCCTCGACCAGCTGGTGTCGGAAGCCGCCCGGCTGCGCTATCGCTCGGCCGGCGAATTCACCGCGCCGATCACGGTACGCTCGCCCTTCGGTGGCGGCATCTTCGGCGGACAGACGCACAGCCAGTCGCCGGAAGGCATTTTTACTCATGTTTCCGGCCTGAAGACGGTCATCCCGTCCACGCCCTATGACGCAAAGGGTCTGCTGATCGCGGCGATCGAGGATAATGATCCCGTGATCTTCTTCGAGCCGAAGCGCATCTACAACGGCCCGTTCGACGGCCATTATGATCGCCCGACCCAGAACTGGTCGAAACATCCCGCTGGCGAAGTGCCCGACGGCTATTACCGGATCGACCTGGGCAAGGCGAAAGTGGTGCGCGAGGGCGAGGCGCTGACCGTGCTCGTCTACGGCACGATGGTGCATGTGGCGCTGAGCGTGCTTGAAGAACAGGGCATCGACGCCGAGGTGATCGACCTCCGCTCGCTCGTTCCGCTCGATATCGAGACGATCGAGGCATCGGTGAAGAAGACCGGGCGCTGCATGATCATCCACGAGGCCACGCGCACGTCCGGATTCGGCTCCGAACTCTCGGCGCTGGTGCAGGAACGCTGCTTCCACCATCTCGAGGCGCCGATAGAACGCGTCACCGGCTTCGACACGCCTTATCCGCATTCGCTTGAATGGGCCTATTTCCCAGGCCCGGTTCGGATCGGCGAAGCGCTCAAGAAGATCATGAAGGACTGAACGATGGCACGCTTCACCTACAGGCTGCCGGACATCGGCGAAGGCATTGCCGAGGCGGAGATCGTCGCCTGGCATGTGAAGGTCGGCGACACCGTCGAGGAAGACGGCCGCATCGCCGACATGATGACCGACAAGGCGACAGTGGAGATGGAATCGCCCGTCGCCGGAAAAGTGGTGGAGCTTGCCGGGGAAGTCGGCGACGTCATCGCGATCGGTTCAACGCTGGCAGTAATCGAAACAGAAGGCGAAACGACGGAAGCACCGGCGCCGTCTAAAGAAGTGATCGAGGCGGAGACGCCAGGTGTGGAGGAGGCAGCGCCTTCCGAACCGCGCGCGTCGAGCGAAGTCGAGACACCTGCGCCTTCCCCAACGGCGCCCCCGGCACAATCCGAAGACAAACCTGTCCCGACTTCACTCGACACAAAGGCCGGACGGACGCATGTTCTCGCTTCTCCCGCCGTTCGTGCCCGCGCGCGCGACCTCGGTATCGATCTTGTCCACGTAAAGCCCGCGCAGGATGGCCGCATCCGGCATGCCGATCTCGACGCCTTCCTTACCTATGGAGCGCATCAGGGCTATCGGTCGCCAGGTGCTTCAGCAGCGCGCGCCGACGAGCAGGTGAAAGTGGTAGGCCTCCGCCGCCGCATCGCCGAGAACATGGCCGCATCCAAGCGCCAGATCCCGCATTTCACCTATGTCGAGGAAATCGACGTCACCGCGCTTGAGGCGATGCGCGCCGACCTGAACGCCAATCGCGGCAACCGGCCGAAGCTGACATTACTGCCGCTGCTGATCGTCGCGATCTGCAAGGCGCTGCCCGATTTTCCGATGATCAACGCCCGTTATGACGACGAAGCGGGCGTGGTGACGCGTTACGGCGCGGTCCAGCTCGGCATGGCGACGCAGACCGATGCCGGCCTGATGGTGCCGGTGATCCGCGACGCCCAGGATCGCAATATCTGGCAGCTCGCGGCGGAAATCACCCGGCTCGCCGATGCGGCACGCAGCGGCAAGGCAAAGAGCGAGGAACTGTCGGGATCGACGCTCACCCTCACCTCGCTCGGCCCCTTGGGCGGGATCGCATCGACCCCCGTCATCAACCGGCCGGAGGTCGCGATCATCGGCCCGAACCGCATCATCGAACGCCCGATGATCGTCGATGGAGAGATCGAGGCGCGCAAGCTGATGAACCTGTCGATCAGTTGCGATCACCGCGTGGTCGATGGCTGGGATGCGGCAAGCTATGTGCAGGCGATCCGGCGGCTTCTGGAAACGCCCGTCCTGTTGCTGACGGACTGACGCCTCAATTCCGTCACTTATTGCTGCGATGCCAGTCCAGATACGGAAAGAAACCGGAGAGAAGTAATGCGGGTGATGTTGCTGATGCTGGTGGCGCTGTCACTCAGCGGCTGCCTGGTAAGGACCGCGGCGAATGTCGCCACCCTGCCCGTGCGCGCTGCCGGTGCGGGCGTCGATGCCGTCACCACCAGCCAGGAAGAGGCGGACCGCAATCGTGGTCGCGAAATCCGCAAGCAGGAAGAACGCGAGCGTAAGGAAGCCCGCAAGGCTGAAAAAGAACGCCAGCGCGCCGCGCGCCAGAATTAACAGCCCGGCAGGTCCGGTGCCCCGGGAGCGCGGGTAAATCCAGCCTCGCCCCGCTGATAGGCGACATGGTCGTTGCGCGTGCCGGTATAGGCAATCGTGAACGTCCGGTCCTTCTCGCCGGGCTCGATCGTCCCTTCGAAATCTTCGGGCGGGCCTTTGCCGATGCCGCTCGCATCGCTGTAGGCGATCGGCAGATGGTCGGCGATGGTGGCCGGTCCATCCGGCTTCAGCTCGACAAGCTGGACGAAACGACAGGTATAGCCCTGCGCCGTCCCACCACTTTCAGCTTGGATGACCGGATTTGTTGCCAGATCGGTGCGCACGACCGCTTCGGGCGGCGCGCCCCACGACGAGCCCGAGGCAGCTTTCGGCCAGGCACCCGAAACCGCGAACTTGTCCCCGTCTGCGCGCAGATAATGGACTGCCAGCGTTCCGGCGCAGGCGTGGCAATCGTCGGTCTGCCCGCCGGATATCAGCACTGCCTGCGCGCCCATCCAGAACAGCCGCTGGGGCGTGAAGGCATATTGATCATTATCGATCTGCAACGTCGCGCCGTCGGGCGGCGGATAGGCAGCGGCAAAGGCGCGTTGAAGCTGCTGATCGTCCGGCAGGGCACGAAGCGCGGCAGCCGGGTCGGCAACCGCCGCTTCGGGCGCGCTCTGGTTGACTGGGCCGGACATGTCGCACGCGGCCAGTGTCGTCACCCCGGACAGCATGAACGCGACGGTCGAAATTTTCATCCGTATTCCTTCGATCTTCCGGCAACCCGCCATGCCGCCGCTTGGACCGGGCGGTCAAGTCGATCGCATCGAGAGCATCGGTCAAACGGGCTGGTCGTGCGCCGCGAAGCTGCCTAGAAGTTGCGACGCATGTCCCTGACCTCCCACCAGCCGCGTCGCGCCGCAATCGCCTTCATCTTCGTGACGGCGGTGCTGGACATCATGGCTATGGGAATCATCATTCCCGTGCTTCCCCCGCTCATCGAGCAGTTCAGCGGGTCAACCGCACGGGCGGGCATCATCAACGGATTGTTCGTGGCCCTTTGGGCATTGATGCAATTCGTCTGCTCGCCGATCATCGGTTCGCTGTCGGACCGCTACGGACGCAGACCGGTGATCCTGCTGTCGACGGTCGGGCTTGCTACCGATTATGTGCTGATGGCGCTTGCCCCCAATCTGTGGTGGTTGGCGCTTGGGCGAATCTTGGCCGGAATCACGTCCGCCAGCTTCACCACCGTCTATGCCTATATGGCCGACATCACGCCGCCGGAGGCGCGCGCACGCGCTTACGGGCTGATCGGCGCCGCATTCAGCGCCGGCTTCGTCGCAGGACCACTGGTCGGCGGCCTGCTGGGCGAGATATCGCCACGGGCGCCCTTCTGGGCGGCGGCGGCGCTCAGCGGTGTGGCCTTCCTCTACGGCGTCTTCATCCTTCCTGAATCGTTGAAGCCCGAAAACCGCATGACCTTCGCCTGGTCGCGCGCCAATCCCTTCGGCGCGTTGATGCTGCTGCGGTCGCACAGCGAGTTGCTCGGCCTCTCACTGGTCAATTTCCTGCTCTATTTCGCGCATCACCTCTTTTCGGCGGTCTTCGTCCTTTATGCGGGGCACCGCTACAATTGGGGCGCGGCGGAAGTCGGCACATTGCTCGCGTTGGTGGGCGGGCTGGACATGCTTGTGCAGGGCGTCCTTGTCGGTCCGGTGGTGAAGCGCCTCGGCGACCGGCGAACGATGACAGTCGGCCTGTTCGGCGGTGCCATCGGCATTGCCTGCATGGGATCGGCGCCGACCGGCTGGTTGTTCACCGCGGCGATGCTGCCCAATGCCCTGTGGGGCCTGGCCATGCCGACGCTGCAATCATTGATGACGCGCCGCGTCTCGGAATCCGAACAAGGCCAGCTTCAGGGCGCGACGATGAGCGTGGCGAGCATCGCCGGTGTCGCCTCGCCGCTATTTTTCGGTTTCGTCTATTCGCTGTCGGTCGGGACAACGCCCTTCTTCCCACATCCGGGCACCGCCTTCCTGATCGCGGCGCTGATCCTAGCAGCGGCCGCGTTCATCGGTCACGCCGTGACGGAACGGGCAGCCGCGGAAGAACTGGCCACCTAGAGCATCGTCAGACCCAGTGCTCCGGGCTTGACCGGGAGCCCATGTCCGACACGTCGAGGCACCCGTTGATATGGGCTCCTGCCTTCGCAGGAGCACGGGCCCCAGTCATTCGTACGATGCTCTAGCAGTCTAGAAGGGCAGCCAGTTCTGCTTTTCGCTGAACTTCATATAGCCGACATTCGCGCCCAGCCGGTAGCCGACACCCAGGCGAATGGGGATCAGCACCACATCACCGCTGCGCAGATAGCTAGCGGTAAACCCACCGACGAAATAGGCATTGCCTTCACCAGCCGGGAAGCGCTTGTACAGTTCCTGGGTGTCGTACAGGTTGTAGACCAGCACGAAGGTTTTCGAAGCGTTTCCGCCAACGTCAAAGCCCAGGGACGGGCCCGTCCAGTAAACCGGGCGCTGACCCTCGACATTGTGGAACAACGTACCTGAACCGTAGCGCAGGCCCACGACCACGGCGCCCCCCGCCTCGCGCCCCGCGATATAGGCATTGGGCTCACCCTGGTCCTTCAGGATGTTCTCGATGATGTTGGCCAGGCCTTCCGCCCCCTTGCCGAACACTCCTTCAGCCGCGCCGATCAAGTCGTCGCGCTTGTAGGTGGCGCCGGCCTGGGCGCGATTTGCCGCGGCGGTCGCCGGTGCGGCAGTGGTGGCGGGCGGCGGCGTTGTGACAGGGGGTGTCGCCTGGGTCGACCCGTTCGACGCCGGGGACAGCGGCTCGCTTGCCGGTGCCTGCGCGGCCGGAACCGGATCGGTATCATATGTGCTGCTGCCATCGCTGGAGGGCGAAGACTGACTGCTGTAATAAACCCCGTCCTTGGTCGCTGGCTGCGGCGCCAGATCGGCATCGATGGCCGAATTGGGATCAACGGTCTGGATCTGCGCCAACGCGGGAGTAGCTACCAGCCCCAGGGCAGCAAGAACCAACGTTGAACGGCAGAAAACGGATTTCAGCATGCGCACGGCACCCCCAGGAATGACTCCCATGCTTAACGCCCCGTTAGGTTGACCTGCAATGAACGGTCGATGACCCGAGTCGATCATGCGCCGACCTGAATCGAAGAGACGATGAATGGTTTGAAAAGCGCCGTTGATCGCCCGCCCCACCGCCGCTATAGCCGCCCTTCTGCCGCAGCCGGAGACGTGGGTGAGTGGCTGAAACCAGCGGTTTGCTAAACCGCCGTAGGGGGATTACTCCTACCGAGGGTTCGAATCCCTCCGTCTCCGCCATCACGAAAAACACATTAAAATCAATCGCTTGATTGGCAGTCCGCTCCCGGAATTTCGTCATTTCCCGGAATGTTACCAGCATCATGACGGCCCTGGCGATGATCGCCGGGGTGGCCTGATTACCCTTGGCTTCGGCGTCGACATCAACATGTCGGCACGCTTGCCATTCACAAGCATCAGGTTCAGCATGACGGAGTCGCGGGCCCAAGTCGTCCTTTTCGAGCGCGTGACAGATACTTGCCGTCCGCACCCGGGTTTTAGCGGGTGCCCCCTTTCAGACATGAAAGGACATGGTGATGAACAAGTTCCGCCAGATATTCCCCGCTCCGTTCCTTGCGCTCGCCATCGGGCTGGCTGTCGCGATCATTGGGTTGCTGCTGGTTATCGGCGGCGTGTGGCTCGCCGTGCTCGGCGGGTCATCCTATTATCTGATGACCGGCATCGCGATGCTGGCGGCGGGATTGCTGCTGATGCGTGGCCAGTTGCTGGGCGGCTGGATCTATATCGCCATTTTCTTCCTCACATTGGTGTGGGCACTTTGGGAAGCCGGCGCCAATGGCTGGGCGCTGGTGCCGCGCGTGATCGCACCGCTGGTGCTGCTCATCGCCGTACTGATGGCGATGGCGGCGCTCTCCGCCCGCCCCGACCGCTGGCGGACCGCCTTGGGCGCCAGCGCCGTTCTTGTGCTGCTCTGTGTGGTGAGCGGGACGATGCTGGGATGGCTCAACAGCCCCAGGCCTTTCCTGTCGCTGCCCGGCGAGCGGATGGCGATGGCCGATCCCGCACTGATGCAGGCGGGGCAGGACTGGCCGGCTTATGGCGGATCGTACAGCGCACGCCGCTATTCACCGCTTGCGCAGATCACGCCGGCCAATGTCGGCAAGCTCAAGCAGGCCTGGCGTATCGACACCGGTGACCTGCCGTCGTCCAAGATGATACGCGGCACCTATGGCGCGGAGAATACGCCGCTCAAAGTGGGTGACAGCCTCTATGTCTGCACGCCCAAGAACATCATCCTGTCACTCGATCCCGCGACCGGTAAGCAGCGCTGGCGCTTCGATCCGCAGGTGTCGGACGACGCCATCCCCTATACCGCCGCCTGCCGTGGCGTGAGTTATTATACCGTGCCCGAAGCAACGGCCGGTCAGGCTTGCGCCAACCGGATCATCTTCGGCACGCTCGACGCCCGCCTGGTCGCACTGGATGCGATGACCGGCCGGCCTTGCGAGGATTTCGGCACGCATGGGCAGGTCGATACCAAGATCGGCATGGGCGCCACCCCGCCGGGCTATGTCTCGATCAACTCGCCGCCGACCATCGTGCGCGGCGTGGTCGTGACGGGGCATCAGGTGCTCGACGGGCAGGATCGCTGGGCGCCATCGGGCGTCATCCGCGCCTTCGATGCCGTCACCGGTAAGCTGCGCTGGGCCTGGGACATGATGAACCCGGACTGGACCGGCTATCCCCCGCCGGGACAGAGCTGGGCGCGCGGCACGCCGAACATGTGGACGATCGCGTCGGGCGACGAACAGCTCGGCCTCGTCTATCTGCCGATGGGTAATGCGGCGGCGGATTATTATTCCAGCCTGCGCCGTCCGGCGGAAAACCAATATGCCACCTCGCTGGTCGCGCTCGACGTGACGACCGGCAAGCCGCGCTGGCATTTCCAGGCGGTGAACAAGGATGTGTGGGACTATGATTTCGGCGCGCAGGCGACGCTGATCGACTATCCGGCGGGCGGCGCCACGGTTCCCGCGCTGGTGCTGCCGAGCAAGCAGGGCGACATCTACATCCTCGATCGGCGCACCGGCCGGCCGCTCACCCCGATCGGCACGATCAAGGCGCCCGCAGGCGGCGTCGAACCCGAACAGCGTTCGCCCACTCAGATCGTTTCGCTATGGCATAATCTGCGCAAGCCGGACCTGACGGAGCGCGACATGTGGGGCATGTCGCCGATCGATCAGATGATCTGCCGCATCCAGTTCCGCAAGGCGAGCTACAAGGGGTTTTACACGCCACCGGAAAGCGAGCGCCGCTCGATCGAATATCCCGGCTATAATGGCGGAACCGACTGGGGCGGCGTCGCGGTCGATCCACGGCGGGGGGTTATCGTCGCCAACTATAATGACATGCCCAACTATGTCCGCCTCGTCCCCCGCACCGAAGCGAACAAGAGGGGCTGGGCGCCACGCGATCAGGCTCGTGGCGAGATCGGCGGCGCGGAAGGCGCGGGCGATCCGCAGGCGAACACGCCTTATGCGGTCGACGTCAATGCCGGCTGGCGCCTGCCTTTCACCGGCTTGCTCTGCAAGCAGCCGCCTTATGGGGGAATCCGGGCGATCGACATCGCCACCGGCAAGACGATCTGGGACCGCCCCTTCGGCACGGCGCGAACCAACGGCCCGTTCGGGATACCGTCGATGCTGCCGATCTCGATCGGCACGCCCAATAATGGCGGTGCGGTCGTCACCGCAGGCGGCCTGATCTTCATCGCCGCCGCAACCGACAATCTGATCCGTGCGATCGACCTGAAGACGGGCAAGACGCTGTGGTCGGACGTCCTGCCCGCGGGCGGACAAGCCACGCCGATGGCCTATGAAGCGAACGGCAAGCAATATGTGGTGATCTATGCGGGTGGCCACCACTTCATGGAAACACCGATCGGCGACGCGGTGATCGCCTACGCCCTGCCATGATCTATACCTAGCGCTCTCGAAGCCACCTCGTTAGTGCGGAATAATCCCCATTTCGACGCCGGTTTTGTCGTGGAGGGCAAACTTGTCGACGATGTCCGCGCTTGCGCGGTTGTAGCCGACGACCTCCACTTCAGCACCGCGGCGGCGCAGCCGAACGATGATCTTGTCGAGCGCCGCAACGGCCGAGATGTCCCAGAAATGGGCCGCGGACACGTCGATCCGCACGCGTTCCGCCATTTCGTCGGTGTCAAAGGCGCGATTGAAGCGATCGACCGAGGCAAAGAACAGCTGGCCTGTCACGCGATAGACCGCCTCAACCCCGTCCGACGACACCGTGCGCTCGACGGCGAACATTCGCCGCACCTTGCCGGCAAAGAAGATGCCCGAAAGCAGCACGCCGGTCAGCACGCCTAGCGAGAGGTCGTGGGTCACCACGACGACGATCACGGTCGCGACCATCACCACCGAAGAGGTGAGCGGATGACGCCGCAGATTGGCGATCGAGTTCCAGCTGAAAGTCCCGATCGACACCATGATCATCACCGCCACCAGCGCCGGCATCGGGATCCGCCCGACATATGGTCCCAGCACTGCCAGCAGGAACAGCAGAAAGGCGCCGGCAACGAATGTGGACAGCCGTCGGCGCCCACCGGAACTGACATTGATCACCGACTGGCCGATCATGGCGCAGCCGCCCATGCCGCCGAAAAGGGCCGCGACGATATTGGCGCCCCCCTGTCCGGCGCATTCCTGCCGCTTGTCGCTGTCCGTCTCCGTCATGTCATCGACGATTTGCGCGGTCAGTAGCGATTCGAGCAGGCCGACGGCGGCCATGGTTATCGAATAGGGGAGGATGATACGAAGCGTGTCGAGCGTCAGCGGCACGGCGGGTAGCGCGAAGCTCGGCAAACCTTCGGGCAGATGGCCCATGTCGCCCACCGTGTTGACCGGCACGCCGAACCCGATGCTGATCGCGCTGAGCACCAGGATCGCGACGAGCGGCGAAGGAACCGTCCGGGTCAGTCGCGGGAAGAGGTAGATGATCGCAAGGCCGCCGGCGACCATGGCATAGGTCTGCCAGCCGACATTGGTGAGCTGGGGCAGCTGCGCCATGAAGATGAGGATCGCCAGCGCGTTGACGAAGCCGGTGATCACCGAACGGGAGATGAATTGCATCAGCAAGTCGAGCCGCAGCAGCCCGGCAACGATCTGGATGACGCCCATCAATATCGTCGCAGCGAAAAGATATTCCACGCCATGATCGCGGACCAGCGGCACCACGAGCACCGCTACCGCGGCCGTCGCGGCTGAGATCATGCCGGGGCGCCCGCCAACGAATGCGATGACGATCGCTATCGCGACCGACGCGTAGAGCCCGACGCGGGGATCGACTCCGGCGATGACCGAGAAGCCTATCGCCTCGGGAATAAGCGCGAGCGCAACGACAATCCCGGCAAGAACATCGCTTCGAATGCCGGCGGCATCGCCAATCCATTGGCGGCGATAAGAGTGGAAAGAATCGGTCATGGGGAATCCGCAACAAGGCACATGACGCCGGGAAAGGCGCAATTTCATGGAGCATGCGTGATGTTGCCCGGCGGATCGGCGGCCGGGATAGCCACCCGGAGTTTCACCGGGTCCAGACGAATGCCGTGCTCTTAGCCAAGCCTGGATGCGAAGGGCAAGCCCCGGGAGCCTGTCCTATTTCCGCACAGGACCTTCGTCGCACACCGATACCATTCGTCGATCATCAACTCGGCAAGGGCGGTGCAGGCCGGTTAATCCGCACTGCAATGGGCGGGGCTATCGCGACGATCATCCACCCATTTTGAACCGAACAATGGGAGTTTTTCGTCATGGTTTTTCATCGCGCGGCACTCGCGCTGCTTCTTGTCACTGCGCCCACTTCTCTTTTTGCCGCGACAATCACGTCAGACTTCACTGACGGAGCGGACGGCTGGAGGCACGGCACCTATCATTCGGACGTGCAGGCGGATGTCCTACACGATGCCGCCGGCTACATCGCAATCGACAATGGCTGGTATGCGGGCGGTTTCCTGGCGCCGGAAAAGTTTCTGGGCAACCAATCCTCGTTCCTGAACGGAACGCTCTCCTTTCAGCTTTCCACCGATCGCGTGCCGCCTGCCGGAACCCAGTTTCCCGCACTCATCCTTGTGGGGAACAATGGTCAGGCGATCTTCAGCAACTATGCCGGCCTGCCGGGCACGTCGCTGACCGATTTCACGATCAACCTGACCGCGGAGAGTTTCTACAAGGGATCGGTCGAAGGCCCTGTGTCAAACGTATCGCTGGACGAATTTGCTGCGATCATGGCCAGCCTTGAGAAGCTTTCGATATTCGGCGACTGGAATGGCGGTGAAATCGCAAGTCTCGACAATGTGGTGATGCAATCCACGGCGGCCGTGCCCGAGCCGGCCAGCTGGGCGATGATGATCGTCGGGTTCGGCGCGGTCGGAATGACCATGCGCCGCCGTCCGACACAAGTTCGCTTCGCCTGAAACCGGCCTCGTGGCGGCTCAGCGGGCCGCCACAGGTGCAGGAAGCACAGCCTATTCTTCCGCTTCCCCTTCTTCATCATCGACGGCGTCCGGCGAGCATGTGGGCGAGACGAACTCACCCTTCTGCACCGTTACCACGCGGTGGACCTGCCCCCCTTGTGTGAAGCTGAGCTTCCCCTCCACCATGAAGCTGTCGGCCCGATAGGTTCCGGTCTGGATCATCCGGCCATTGCTGGGAAGTTGCGCCTCGAACTCGATCTTGCCGTTGCTCATGATATTGCGCTGAACGGTCCAGTTGGATTGCAATTGCCCGGCGGGAACGAAGACGCCCTTTGCGACCTGATCCGCGGTGATACAGCGATCTCCGTCGATCTCGACATCACCGATCTGTTTCGTACGATAAAGTCCGGGGCGCAAATCGACGCCGATGGACGGTGCAGCAACAGGCGCAGTGGCATTGCTTGCATCGCTGCATGCAGCAAGGGCGACAAGCATCATTAGGGAAGCGTTGACACTCCACCCAAGGCGCGGGGCTTGGCCCGGCCGGGATTTCGCGATCGTTACGAACGATCGAGCAGGATGATCTTCTTTCAACATGTTGCTCCAATATGATTGTTGGGGTGGTCGACCGGACGGCGAACGCGGCATCGAATGGTGCTCACTATCGCGCCTGAAATTTCGTCCGAAGTTTGGTGATATATGTCCGCCCGATGCGCAGCTGCCGGCCCGTCGTGAGCTGGACTCGATAATCGCCGGCACCGTGCCGACGGACGCTTTCTATGCGGGCCAGGCGAACGAGCGCGGACCTGCGTATGCGGAGGAACTCGTCAGCGCCGAACCGCTTCGTCATGCCGGACAGGGTGGCCCGCAGGATCGCGGACTCATTGCCGGTATGCAGCCGGACATAGTCGCGGTCAGCCTCGATCCAGTCGATCGAAGCATAAGGGATAGGGACGAACGCAGCGCCCCGCTCGGCCCAGATATGGGTTTCGGCGGGTTTTCCGGCGGGCCCGCCTCCCAGGGTGCGAACGATTTCCGCCAGTTCCGTCATGGCCGTTTTCGTTGAAACGGAATGCCGTGACGGCCCAGGTGCGGCGTCGATGCACATGCATGGCGCTGGCACGCCCGCGGACTCGCCATCACGCGCCGGGACGAAAATGATCCTGACGAAGCGCCTGTTCAGCAAGGGGGCCAAGGTCTGCAGCAGCTCAGGGCCGTTTGTGTCAGCCATGACGATATCCATGGGCAATACCTCGGCGTCTATCGCCCCGGTAAGTCCCAGCGCAATGACGGCCGAACCGTGCCCTTCAAAGGCTCCGCCCGTTGATCCGCGGTCGAGCGGAACGTTCATGACATCCTCGTAGACGATCGAAAGATCGCCGCGGGCTATCAGGCGAAGGCACGCTCCGCTTCATCCGAACGGATGATGTCAATTATGGGCATCGGTCGGGCGGTATCGCAGGGAGGCGTTGGTCGCGAGCACGCGTATCAGGTCGGCCTGACGGTTCACCCCGACCTTGGCGAACACCGCCGCAAGCTGTGTTTTGACCGTCGGAAGGGTTATCCCGATCCGAAGCGCATAATCATTCAGAGTTTCGCCATCCAGCAATGCGGCAGCCAGTTTCGCCTCCGCGCCGGTCAACCCGTAGACGGCAGTTAGGTTGCCGGCGCTTTTACCGGGCGAAGACGAATCGCTGATGATGAGCAGCGCCAGGGGTTCATGCTCCGCGCCCGGCTGATCGCTTTCCTGCAGCGGCGTTACGCTGACGGTGATCGGCGGCGCGTCCGGTGCCGGGATTCCTAGCACGGTGCCGGTCCGTCCCTTGCGCCGCTGGCCACCACCGGCGGCGGCATATATCGCCCTCCGCAAGCGGACATCGATCGCCGCCGGCGATGCGACCAGCCGTCCGGCGGAGGCCGACAAACCGGGTACGGATGCCAGCATGCGGTCGGCCTTTGCATTAGCGAAGATGATCCGCCCGGACGCATTGACGGTCAGCGCGCCTATGCCGAGCGACGTGAACGCCTCCAGCGCACCGAGCGCGTGCAAATCCAGCCGTTCCAGTTCGTAGCCGAGTTCCAGCGCACGCTGGACGTGGGGCATGACGGCGGAAAGCAAGCGCTGCTCCTCGCGGCCGAATTCGCCGAGCGAAGGGGACCGGATGATGCCCAGGCTGTAAGCAAGACCGTGCCGATCGGTCAGCTGACAGGAAATGCCGTGCTTCAGCCGCTGCGGCCGAAGCCAGTCATTATAGAATTCGGTTCGCTCCAACGCGGCCGTGGGCACGATCTGTTCGGAAGGAATGATCGACTGGCTCATGCCGATCGCGTTCGTCACCCACACGTTCCGATCGCTATAATGGGCGCGATAGGAACGGCCGAATTCGTCGAAATTGTCGATGAGCGGGCGGTTGTCCGAGGGGCTGGATCGCGACCAGCGGTAGATGGTGGAAAGACCGCCAAGCCTGGTCGTGACGCACGACAGGAATGCACCCCATTTCGTGCGATCCGCAGCACTGGCATAGGCTGCGTCGATAAGGTCCAGAAGATCGCTTTGATGATCCTGAGGCAAGTTCGGCGTCCCCCAGCGCGTCTCTTGCCCACGGCATTAAGATAAAACATCATCCACGATCAACGGCTACTTCCATCAAACGCGGTCGAACCCGTCGACGCTCCAGCTCTCACTCCCGACGCCGTGATAGGCGAAGAAAAGGCCCTCCGGATCATATCTGCGCTTGATCGCCGCGAGACGCTGATACTGCCCGCCCCAATAAGCCGCCTGCCAGTCGGCGTGGAAGTAATTGCTTTCCGATACATAGGAAGCAGGCGCAGGCATCAGGCGCGCGATCGGCTCGAACGCCTTGTTTATGGTGGCAGCATCGCGCCGGCCGCCGGCAACGTCCGGCTCATGCCCGGGGATTCCGGGATAGGCGGGCGGACGTTCGCCCCCCATCATCGCAAGTGCAAAGGCATCCAGCATTGCCGGATTAGTTGCCGTGTCGGCGGAACGCGCCCGCGCGTCCGGTGCGCTTCCTCCCAACGCCTTGTTGAAATGCAGCTCCATCGACCATTGCCGCGCGGCCGAGACCAGGGCATCGACGAGCTGCTCCAGCCGGTTCGGATCGAGCAGCCCCGACGGCAGCCAGGCGGAATGGAAACCGGTCAGCACCTGACCCACCTGACCGGCATCTCCTGACCAGAAGATATTGTCCTTGGGCGCGCCCGGCCGATCGTCGGACATGGTTATGCCGGGCAATGTCCCCATGAGGCTGGGATCCCAGAAGCGGCGCGCCGGAACGGCCATGATCATCGGTTCTTTGGCAAGCGCATAATCGGCTGTTTCCTGGACGTGATCCAGAAAGGGTTTCCAGACGGCCCGTGCCTCGTCCTCCGTCAGGCCCTGAAAGACCATCTGGATACCGATCCGGTTTCCTGGCCCGAACCTGATCTGCTCGCCCCAATGGGGGTTGAACAGCTTTTCGCTGTAGAAGCGCATGATCTCGGTCACCAGCCTGCGGTACGAAGCATCGGATTTCGCTTCGATCACCGCCATCGCGGCGCCGAAATAGTCGGGCAAATCATGCGTACGCAGCGTCAGGCGCGTGACCGTGCCGAAACTGCCCCCTCCACCACCCTTGATCGCCCAGAAAAGATCCGGATGCGTGCAGGCGTTGGCGATGCGGCGAACGCCGTCGGCGGTGACGATCTCCGCTTCCAGCAAGCTTCCCGCCGCGGTGCCATAGGCTTTGGAAAAGCTGCCGAACCCACCGCTCTGGACTAGCCCCGCAACCCCCACGGTCGCACATCCCCCACCCTGCACATAACGCCCACCCTTTGTCGTGACTGCGTTGTAGACACGCATCCACATGGCGCCCGCGCCCACGCTGACGGCCGGCAAAGGCTCGATTTTCCCCTCGCAGCCCTCGCCGACGAAGGCGTCGTGAAGCTCTATGGCGTCCATCTTGCGGGTCCATATCAACAGAGAGTCCGGCGCATTGGATGTGCCGAGATAGCTGTGTCCCCCGCCCTTCACGACAAGTCGCAACCGGCGTTCGCGCGCAAAATTCACCGCGGCGGCCACGTCATCGGCATTGTCGGCAACGACCGCATAGGCGCTGGGCCGGGATGTCCATGCATCGATCCAGCCCAGGGTCTGGGTCAAAGCCACATCGTCGCCGATGAAATAGGGATTGCGCAGCGACCGGAACAGCGCGGCGCAATCCGCCCTGCCCGGATCGGCAACGCACGCGTCGAGAGGCGATTGCACCTCCACCAGACGCCCGCCCACAGCACGGCCAAGTTCGGCCCAGGCCTGCTGATCGGGCCATCCCTGCTGTCCCGGCCTCACCCGGCTGTACGACGCTGCGGGCGCCCTTGCCCTCAGCAGGTCGAACGGCAACCCCATTGCCAGCGCCAGCGCGCTTCCGCCGGCAAGCAATCCTCTCCTGTCCATTCCGCCCAGGCGGCTGGCCTGCGAAGGCGCCTCATTCGTCATTTCCCACTCCCGTGCATGGATCATCGCTCGCGACGAACTTCCGCTCCGGTCCTCGATGCGCCATAGTTGAGTGATGAGCGGGAAAAAGCGCGTGACGAACGGGATGCCCACGCTGGTTGGCGTTCCCCTTCCGGCCTATGCCATCACCGTGCTCGGCACCCTGCTCTTCACTTCGATCAACTACTGGACGGCGCGGCATAACTTCGCCGAGCTTGTCGAGGCCGGAGAAGGTTGGCGGATTCTGTGTTGGGAAGCGTCCAGCGCACTTGTGATCCTGTTGCTTCTGCCCCTGATCGGCCAGGCCGTGATCGCGGCGGGCACGCCGGCCAAGGGGCGCCGCCTGCCCTTCACGGCGATCCACGCAGCCGCGTTCCTGCTGTTCTTCGCGATCCATATCAGCGGCTTCGTTCTGCTTCGTACGCTCGTTTACGGATTAGCGGGCGAGCAATATCGCTTCGGCGGGATCGACGCGTTGCTCTACGAGGCGCCGAAAGACCTGGCCGTCTACATCATCATCACCATGGTCATGGCGGTGGCATGCTTCCGCTGGTCCCGCCCGCCGGAGCAGGCTCCCGATTCTTCCCCGGAATCCCGGACCTATGTCGTGCGCGAAGGCACCCGAACCTATCGCGTCCCGTTTGACGACATCATCGCGGTCAGCGCGGCGGGCAATTATGCGGAACTCCACCTCGCCGATCGGCGGCGCCCGCTGATCCGAACCACGCTCAGCCTGGTCGAGCGCGAGCTTCTGGATCGCGGCTTCGTTCGCACCCATCGCTCGTGGATCGTCAATATCCGCCATATTCAGGGCATCGAACCGGCGGCGAGCGGGGATCGGCGGCTGTTCATGGCAGGCGATCTCGCGGTCCCCCTGTCGCGACGCTACCCGGCGGCGCTTGCGCAAGTTCAGGCACATCTCGGTCTGGCCGACCGTTCCGTGATGAGTATAAGACAAGACCATGCAAAAAGCTGAAATCCTGATGACCGCCCCAATGCAGTCCAGCGTCGAAGAAGCGCTGGATGCATCCTTCACCGTCCATCGCCTGTGGCAGCAGGATGATGAGGCAGCTTATCTGCGCGACATAGGCCCGCGCATTCGCGGCGTCGCGACAAGCTCCCGCTACGGTCAGCTTGAGGCAGCTCTGATGGACCAGCTACCGAATCTGGAAATCATATCCAGCTTCGGCGTCGGGTATGACCATGTGGATGCGGTCGCGGCCGCGGAGCATGGCGTTGTCGTGACCAACACGCCGGGCGTGCTCGACGATGAAGTGGCCGACCTGACGATCGGCCTTTTGCTTGCGACACTGCGCCAGCTTCCCCAGGCGGATCGTTTCCTGCGCGAAGGCCGCTGGCTGAACGGGACGCTTCCCCTTTCATCCACGCTGCGCGACAGGCGGGTCGGCATCGTCGGGTTCGGCCGCATCGGCAAGGCGATCGCGCAGCGCCTGGCGGGCTTCAACGTCGCCATCAGCTATTATGGCAGAAACCGGCAGGATGCTGTTTCCTACGATTATCATCCCACGCTGCATGATCTGGCCGAGGCGTCGGACGTTCTCATCGTCACGGTGCCGGGCGGCGATACCACAAGGCATTTGATCGACGGTGAGGTGCTGAAGGCGCTCGGGTCGAACGGCGTCCTGATCAACGTCGCGCGCGGCACGGTCGTCGACGAACAGGCTCTGATCGATGCGCTCCAATCAGGAACGATCCTCAGCGCCGGGCTCGATGTCTTCGAAGACGAACCCCGCGTGCCTCAGGAATTGATCGACATCCCGCAGGTGGTGCTTCTGCCCCATATCGGCTCGGCCTCCGTCCATACCCGCAATGCGATGGGAAAGCTGCTGGTCGATAATCTCGAGGCATGGTTCAGCGCGGGAAAGCCGCTGACCTCTGTCTCGGAAACCGCACACCTCGTGACGTCGGCTTAGGTCTCGCTCACCACCGTCTGCTCGATCACCCCGAAGATCGGGTGATGCCGGTCATCCTCCGCCCAGATGCGCACCGTGTCGCCCGCCTTCAGGAATGGCGTTACCGCCTGACCTCCAGCGATCGTCTCCACCGTGCGAACCTCAGCAAGGCAGCTATAGCCGACACCCCCCGCCGTGATCGGTTTGCCGGGGCGGCCGTCGGCATCGCGATTGGATACCGTGCCGGAACCGATGATCGTGCCCGCGCGCAGGTTCCGTGTCTTCGCGGCATGCGCGATCAGCGTCCCGAAATCGAATGTCATGTCGACGCCCGCTTCGGCGCGGCCCAGCGGTTCGCCGTTCAGATCGACCATCAGCCTGCGGTGCAGCTTGCCGTCCCGCCACCATTCGCCCAGCGCATCGGGCGTTACGAACACAGGTGAAAAAGCGCTCGCCGGCTTCGACTGGAAAAAGCCGAAACCTTTCGCCAGCTCGGCGGGGATCAGATTGCGCAGCGACACGTCGTTGGTCAGGCCGACCAGCCGCACCGCCTTCAACGCGGCATCGCGGCTTGTCCCTTGCGGCACGTCGCCGGTCACGACCACGACTTCCGCTTCCAGATCGCAACCCCAGCTTTCGTCGGCGAGCGGGATGGGGTCGCGGGGCCCAAGGAAATCATCGGACCCGCCCTGATAGATCAGCGGATCGGTCCAGAAGCTTTCGGGCAACTCCGCGCCCCGCGCTTGCCGCACCAGCGCGACATGGTTCACATAGGCCGAGCCGTCCGCCCATTGGTACGCGCGCGGCAATGGCGCCGCCGCCTCCCTTTCGTGGAAGCGGTGCATCGGGATCACCTCATGCGCCAGGTCGGTCGCAAGGTTCTCCAGCCTTGGCGCCAGCTCGTCCCAATTATCGAGCGCCGCCTGCAGGGTCGGCGCGATATGCCCCGCATCGGCATACCAGGCAAGATCGTCGGACACGACCACCAGCCGTCCGTCGCGGCCGGATTTCAGGCTCGCCAGCTTCATTTCAGCCGCGCCTTGGGAAAGCCGCCCCAGGCGGCATCATAATCCTTCTGCAAAGCATCGCCCTCCAGCGCATATTTTGTCGGCCGGAATGGCCAGCAGCTTTCGACCATGAACGCCATAGTGCCGTCGATCTTGTGGGGCTTCAACGCAGCCTCGCTCGCCGCCTTCCAGCTTGTCACATCCGGGCCGTGCCCGGACATCAGGTTGTGGAGCGAAAGCGCGCCCGGCGCGAACCCTTCCGCCTTCGCGTCATAGGCGCCGTGGATCAGCCCCATGCATTCGCTCATCACATTGCGGTGGAACCAGGGCGGGCGGAACGTGTCTTCCGCCACCATCCAGCGCGGCGGGAAAATGACGAAGTCCGCATTGGCCCGGCCCGGCACGTCGCTGGGCGACGTTAGCACAGTGAAGATCGACGGATCGGGATGATCGAAGCTGACCGTCCCCATCACGTTGAAGCGGGAAAGATCATATTTCCACGGCGCGAGATTGCCGTGCCAGGCAACGACATCCAGCGGGGAGTGGTCGAGCGTCGTCATCCACAGCGATCCAAGATATTTCTGGACCAGCTCGAACGGCTCGTCGCGATCCTCATACCAGGCGACGGGCGTCAGGAAATCGCGCACGTTGGCAAGCCCGTTCGACCCGATCGGCCCAAGCTCCGGCAGGCGGAACAGGCTGCCATGATTCTCGGCGACATAGCCTCGCGCCGTTCCATCCGGCAGCAGCGCACGAAAGCGGACGCCGCGCGGCACCAGCGCAATCTCGCCCGGCGCGATGTCGATCCGCCCCAGTTCGGTCAGCAGCGTCAGCCGCCCTTCCTGCGGAATGAACAGCAGTTCTCCGTCGGCATTCACGAAGGCGCGCGTCTCCATGTCGCGATTGGCGCGGTAAATGTGGACCGCCACGCCCTCCAGCGATGCGGGATCGCGGTTGGCAACCATCGTGATCATGCCGTCGATCAGGTCGGTCGCCGCATCCGGCATCGGCAGCGGACTCCACCGCATCCGGTTGGGCGGCAGCGGGTCGTCCGCCGTGCCCGGCGCGAACAGCCTGGCATGGTCGTAAGGTGCATAGGGGGGATGCGCGGCGCTGGGGCGTATCCGGTACAGCCAGCTTCGCCGGTTCTCATGCCGGGGCGCGGTGAACGACGTGCCCGACAGCTGTTCGGCATATAGCCCGAATGCGGGCTTTTGCGGCGAATTCCGCCCGATCGGCAGCGCTCCGATCTTCGCTTCGGTGGCATGGGTATTGCCGAAACCGGGAACATAACCCTGCTCGACGCTCATGACAGGATCTCCATCTTTGCGCCGATCTTAGACGCTTTCAACCGAAGCGCCACTCCGGCACGCCGGGTATCTCGACGCGAAAGCTGAACAGTCCACCGGCCAGCGGCTGACTGGCGAGCGCTTCATCCCTCAGGCCAGTCCGCGCGCTGGTGACGAAGGCGGTGCGGCGATCGTCCCCGCCGAACACGATCATCGTCGGGCGGCTGACGGGCAGCGGGATCTCGCCAAGAATCTCCCCTTCCGGTGAAAGCCGCACCACGCGCCCGCCATCGAACAGCGCCGACCAGTAACAGCCCTCCGCATCGAACGATCCACCGTCCGGCCGCCCCTCGCCCATCGGGAACTGGTGCAGGATGCGCCGGTTTACGAGCGCGCCGTCCACCACATCATAGGCCTTCAGCGCATGGGTCGGCGTGTCGGCATGGTGGAAACGTGCGCCGTCAGCCGTGAAGGCCGCGCCATTGGCGGTCAGCATCCCGCCTTCCACCTCGACAACCGCGCCGTCCGGATCGATCCGGTAGAGCGCGGCATCGTGCGCCGATTTCGTCATGTTGACGCTTCCGGCCCAGAAGCGCCCGGCCGGATCGACGCGTCCATCGTTGAACCGCAAATCAGCCCGTCCGGCGAGCACCTGTTCCCCGAACGGCACCGGCTCGGCATCGAAATCGTCGATCGTCGCGCAGCCGTCCTTCATCGCCAGCAGCAGCCCCCCTGCCTTGCGAAAGGCGAAGCAGCCGACGGGCGACGCAAAGGCGCGGCTTTCATCATGCCCCGTGGCGGGATCGAACCGGTGCAGTTCGCGCCGTTCGATATCCACCCAGTAGAGCCGCGCTTCCTCAGCATGCCAGCGCGGTCCTTCGCCCAGCAGCGCGCGGGCGTCGAGAATCAGTTCGGGCGTCACGGTCCTTTTCTAGCCAGTGACCTTTGCGCAACGCCATGGCCATTTTGGACATCGACCTGAAAAGGGCTGTGGACGAAACCGGGTCAGGATGGTTAGCGTCTCCCCATGGCAAAACCGGACAGCTGGCGGCTCGATCCCGCGAACTACCCCTTCAGCGACGTGATCGCTCCGCGTTTTCGTGATCTCGACACGCATGGCCACATTAACAATGTCGCGATGAGCGCGATGTTCGAAACCAGCCGGGTGCGCTTCAACCGCACGATGATCCAGCACAAGCGCGACGATCAGCGCTGGCTGCTTGCCGCTATCACGCTCAATTATGTGGAAGAGGCCTATTTCCCCGCCGACATCACCTTCATGACCGGCGTCGGCCATATCGGCACCCGGTCATGGACAATCCTGTCCGCCGCCTTCCAGGAAGATCAGTGCGTCGCCACCAGCGATTCCACACTGGTCGTGACGGGCGCACTCGCCCACCGCTTCATCACCGATGAGTTCCGCGAAGCGCTGGAACGCCAGATGATCACCCGCCCGGCCTGAGGTCAGTCGCGGAACGCCGGCTTGCGTTTTTCCATATTGGCCATCACCGCCTCCATCTGATTGGGCGTGCCGAGCAACCCCGCCTGTTCCCGGCTCTCGGCAAGCAGGATGGCGGGCAGGCCGGCATCACCGGAGACATTGCAAAGCCGCTTCGCAGCCCGCACCGCGTCGGGGCTGCGTTCGGCAATCTCCCTCGCCAACGCCAGCGCCTCGGCATGCGGATCGGCCGCCGTCCTGCCGATAAAGCCGTAGCGCACGGCCTCCTCGCCGGTGAACTGCTTGCCCGTATAGCTCAGTTCCCGCACCACATCGTCGCGCGCCAAAGTCCGCATCAGCGCCATGCCGCCCATGTCGGGCACCAGCCCCCATTTTATCTCCATGATCGACAGGCTGGCATCGGGCGCCGCAATGCGAACGTCGGCCCCCAGCATGATCTGGAAGCCGCCGCCGAACGCGACGCCGGTCACTGCCGCGATCACCGGCACCGGCAACGCGCGCCAGCCGATCGCGACATGCTGGAAAAGATTGGCGCTGCCGTGACTGCGCGCCATCAGATCGGGCGCCGATCCCATGAAACTTGCCATGTCCAGCCCGGCGCAGAAGGCCCGCCCTGCACCGGACAGCACGACCGCGCGAAGACCCGTCATCCCGTCCAAAGCCTCCAACGCCGCCGCAATGCCCTCCAGCATCGCCGGGTCGATTGCGTTCAGCTTGTCGGGCCGGTTGAGGCACACATCGGCCACGCCGTCCGCGAAATCGATGGTCACCCGATCCTGCATGCTTCCCTGGATACGGGCCACCGCCCGCCGCGACAAGGTTGCCCGGCATGCGCACAGAACCTATGCCAGAATGATGGCTGCGCCTTCCCCGCCGGATTTCGACCCCGATCAGCTGATCGCCTTCATGGTTTCCCACGGCCATAACGGTCAGCTCGGCGTGCAGCCGGGCGCCTATGGGGATGATTGGGCCGAACTCGCCTTGCCCTATGACGAGCGGTTCATCGGCGATCCGGCGACCGGCATCATCGCCTCCGGGCCGATCCTGGCGATGATGGACATGGCGGTCAGCCTGGGCATCTGGCTGAAGGCGGGGCAGTTCCGCCCCCAGGCGACCCTCGACCTGCGGGTCGACTATCTCCGCCCGGCAAAACCCGGACGGACGATCGTCGGCCGCGGAGAATGTTACCGCATCACCCGTTCCGTCGCCTTCGTCCGCGGGCAGGCGCATGACGGCGATCCCGCCAATCCGATCGCCCATGTCGCGGGAACCTATATGTTCACGGACACGCCTGCATGACCCTACCTCCCTATGCCGACATTCTGGGCCTGACCATCGACGGGCTTGAAGACGGCGCGCCGGTGCTGGTCATGCCCTATGCCGAAACGCTGGTTGGCCGCCCCGGCTTCCTGCATGGCGGTGCGATCGGGGGGCTGCTGGAAATGGCGGCCTTTGCCGCCGTCATGCATGCCTTCACCGATGATGACCGGCCCCGCATCAAGCCGATCACCGTGACCGTCGATTATATGCGCGGCGGTCGCGATCATCCCACGCGCGCCATCGGCCACATCTCCCGGCTGGGCAAGCGCATCGCCAATGTCGAGGCAGTCGCCTGGCAGGAAGACCGCACGCGCCCGATCGCCGCTGCCCGAATGAACATGCTGCTGGTCAGGTCCTAGCCGCCACACTTCGTCGCTGTTCCGTAGCGGAACCGCGGAAAGCCGGTATTCCGCGCTTGATTGCGCTGGAAAAGCGGTGTGTCATGCGCCTAGAACAGTCGGCGCATATCGAGAGAGGAGCAAGCAATGTCCCCCATCACCACCGAACGTCATGGCGATGTCCTTGTCATCATCTCGAACAATCCGCCCGTAAATGCCCTCAGCGCCACCGTCCGCCAGGGCCTGGTCGCGGGAATTCAGGAAGCGACGCAGGATGATGCCGTGAAGGCGGTCGTCATCCGCTGCGAAGGCCGCACCTTCTTCGCCGGTGCCGACATCACCGAATTCAGCAAGCCGCCCGTCTCCCCCATGCTCCCCGAAGTGGTCGAGCTGATCGAGGCCTGCGCCAAGCCCGTCGTCGCCGCGATCCACGGCACCGCCCTCGGCGGCGGATTGGAGGTCGCGCTCGGCAGCCATTACCGCGTCGCCGCATCGACGGCGAAGCTCGGCACGCCGGAGGTGAAGCTCGGCCTGCTGCCGGGCGCCGGCGGCACCCAGCGCCTGCCGCGTGTCGCGGGTATCGAAGCGGCGCTGCAGATGTGCACCTCCGGCACGCCGATCTCGGCCGCTGACGCAGCGAAGGTTGGGCTTGTCGACAAGGTCGTCGAAGACGGCGATCTTGTCGAAGCCGCCATCGCCTTCGCCAGGGAAGCCGTCGAACGTGGGCCGCGCCGTTCCCGCGACTTGCCGGTCAAGGGCGATCCCGCCGCCATCCCCGCCTTCCGTGAAGCGAACGCGAAGAAATTCAAGAATCTCGATGCTCCGGAATACAACATCCAGGCGATCGAGGCGGCGACCCGCCTGTCCTTTGATGAGGGCATGGCCGAGGAACGCCGCCTGTTCGCGACCTTGCTGTTCGGCACCCAGTCAGCGGCGCTGCGCCACATCTTCTTTGCCGAGCGGCAGGCGGGCAAGATCGACGGCATTTCCGAGGACGTGAAGCCGCGCGACATCCGCAGGGTCGGCGTCATCGGCGCCGGCACGATGGGCGGCGGCATATCGATGAACTTCCTGTCGGCCGGCATTCCCGTGACGATCGTCGAAACCGCACAGGTCGCGCTCGACCGGGGCACCGCCACGATCCGCAAGAATTACGAAGCCACCGCCGCCAAGGGCCGGATGACCGCCGAACAGGTGGAAGGGGCAATGGGCCTGCTCAACCCGACGCTCGATTTCGCCGCACTCGCCGACTGCGATCTCATCATCGAAGCGGTGTTCGAGGACATGGCCGTCAAGAAGGATGTCTTCGCAAAACTCGACAAGGTCGCGAAGCCCGGCGCCATTCTCGCCACCAACACCAGCTTCCTGAACATCAACGAGATCGCCGCAGTCACCGGCCGCGCCGAAGACATCCTCGGCCTGCATTTCTTCTCGCCCGCCAATGTGATGAAATTGCTGGAGGTCGTCCGCGCCGCAAAGACCGCGCCTGACGTGCTGGCGACGGCAATGGCGGTCGCCAAGAAGATCGGCAAGGTCGCGGTCATCGCGGGCGTATGCGACGGCTTCATTGGCAACCGCATCCTGAAACCCCGTCAGGCCGAGGCGATGAACCTGCTGATGGAAGGCGCAACCCCGCAGCAGATCGACAAGGTCCATGTCGATTTCGGCATGCCGATGGGTCCGTTCCAGATGGCCGACCTGGCCGGTGTCGATATCGGCTGGCACCGCGACCCGACCCGCATCGAGAATATCCGCGATGCACTCTGCGCGATCGGCCGGCTGGGGCAAAAGGCCGGCAAGGGCTTCTATGATTATGACAACAAGCGGCAGCCCAGCCCCTCGCCCGAGGTCCAGTCGATTATCGACGATTTCGCCGCAAAGGCGGGCAAGGAAAAGCGCGCCATCTCCGACGAGGAAATTATCGAGCGCACCATCTACCCGATGGTCAACGAAGGTGCCGCGATCCTTGAGGAACGCATGGCGCAACGCGCGTCGGACATCGATATCGTCTGGGTCTACGGCTATGGCTGGCCCGCATGGCGCGGCGGCCCGATGTTCTGGGCCGATCTGGAAGGCGCCGACAAGATCGTCGCCGGATTGGAAAGGCAGAAAGACCGCCTGGCCCCCGATTTCCGCCTGTCAGCGCTGCTGAAGGAAAAAGCGGAAACGAAGGGGCGGTTCAATGTGGTCTAAGGATCAGACCTGCTTCAGCGAAATGGAAAGCCGCGGGCGCGACGTCTGAAGCAGGCTTCTCAGCTGGCGCATGATCGTCGGCCCGGAAATATGCTGGTCGACACCGTCATATCGCTCCGCCTTCAACACACGCCGAATGTCTTCGACCTTGCCATACTCACCAGATGAAGCCAGCTGGAAAGCGCGTTCGATGATGTTTGTTGTCATGCCGTAATAACGCGTCGGCAATCGAAAGGTTCAATTCTCTTCCTCGGCTCGCCCCTTGAAACCCTGGGCGATCACATACCATTCCGACGATCCCTTGCGGCTTGCCGGCGGCTTGGCGTGCTTCACGTTGGTGAAATGCTTCTTGAGCAACGCGACCAGCTCATTGTCCGCACCGCCTGCCAGCACCTTGGCGACGAACGCGCCGCCGGGGCGCAGCACGTCCACCGCGAAATAGGCGGCCGCCTCGACCAGCCCCATCGTCCGCAGGTGATCGGTCTGGGCGTGGCCCACCGTGTTGGCGGCCATGTCGGACAGCACGATATCGGGCGCTCCGTCCAGGGCATCGCTCAGCAGGCCGGGCGCTTCATCGGCCATGAAATCCATCTGGAAGATGGTCACGCCCTCGATCGGATCGGTCGGCAGCAGATCGATGCCGACCACTGCCGCGCGCGGCGCCAGCTTGCGGACGACCTGCGACCATCCGCCCGGCGCGATGCCCAGGTCCACGACCCGCGTCACGCCCTTCAGCAGGCCAAAGCGCTGGTCCAGTTCGATCAGCTTATAGGAAGCGCGCGACCGATACCCTTCCGCCTTGGCGCGGCGGACATAGGGATCGTTCAACTGCCGCTCCAGCCAGCGCGTCGATGCCGCAGTGCGCCCGCGCGCGGTGCGGACGCGCTGCCGCCCCCCCGATCCACCCCGGCTCATTGCAGATGACCGTCGCGCGCCATCAGCGTGCGTAAAATGCCTTCGCGGATGCCGCGATCGGCGACGCCCAGCCGTTCTGTCGGGAAAAGGTCGAGGATCGATTCCAGGATCGCGCAGCCGGCAACCACCAGATCGGCGCGTTCCTCGCCGATGCAGGGCATCTCGACACGATCGGCGAAGGACATGCCGGCCAGCTTGGTGCTGATCGCCCGCATCGCCTCCGCCGGTACGATCAGGCCGTCGATCGCGTTGCGATCATAGCTCGGCAGTTCCAGATGCACGCTCGCCAGCGTCGTCACAGTGCCGCTGGTGCCGAGCAGGCGCGATGCCTGTCGCCCGTCGCGTTCCAGCCGCGCGGCGAAATCCGCGAAGCTGCTCGTCACCCGCGCGCGCATGCGGGCATAGCCCTCCAGCCGCCCCTCGCGGGTCGACAGGTCGATATCCTCGATCTCGGTCAGCGATACGACGCCCCAGGGCGCGCTGAACCAGTCGATCGTGCGCGGTTCATCCCCATCGGTGTCGATCAGCACCAGCTCGGTCGATCCGCCGCCGATGTCGAAGATCAGCGCCGGCCCCTCTCCCGGCTCAAGCAGCACATGGCATCCCATCACCGCCAGCCGCGCTTCTTCCTCCGCGCTGATGATGTCGAGCACGATGCCGGTTTCGCGGTGGACACGGTCGATGAATTCCGCCCCGTTCGCGGCCTGCCGACATGCTTCGGTCGCGACCGAGCGGGCCAGATGGACATGGCGGCGGCGCAATTTCTCACCACAGATCGCCAGGGCGGAAACCGCACGATCCATCGCCGCGTCGCAGATACGCCCGGAAGCCGCCAGCCCCTCTCCCAGGCGGACGATCCGCGAAAAGGCATCGACGATGACGAATCCATCATCGGACGGCCTGGCGATCAGCAGCCGGCAGTTATTGGTGCCCAGGTCGAGCGCGCCATAGGTACGCCGTCCGGGCGGCGCGTACGCCGATGTATGTTGTAGTGCGCCGCGAGCGGGATTTCTCCCCGTCTGCCGCGGCATTGCCATGGATCTTCCCACCATGCCGAACGCCATTCCAATTCTTCTCCGGATCGGGAAACCCGCCGGTACTTGGCGCCGAGCCTATCGGGTTGCACGGACCACGGCAAGGCGGGCCGCCGCAATGTTGACAGCGGCCAGCCCGGAACCTATTTCGCGCCTCCTCTGCTGCCCCGTCGTCTAAAGGTAAGACTACGGATTCTGATTCCGTCTATCGAGGTTCGAATCCTCGCGGGGCATCCAGTTTCCGCCGGTAATAGGCGATGAACTCCTCCGCCGGCAGCGCGCGGGAAAAATACCAGCCCTGGCCGTATTCAACGCCGTGTTTCAGCAGATAATCCAGCTGCGCCTGCTTCTCGATTCCCTCGGCGACGATCTTCAGGTTCAGGCTCTTGGCCATGTCGATGATGTGCGGCGTCACGGTGCTGGTCGCCGAATCGGTGCCGATCGTATCGATGAAGGATTTATCGATCTTCAGCGCGTCCATTGGCAGGCCCTGAAGATAGGACAGGCTTGAATAGCCCGTGCCGAAATCGTCGATGGCGATTGCATGGCCGCGCGCCCGCGCCTGTTCGATGGTCGCCCTGGCCGAATGGATGTCCATGAAACCACGCTCGGTCGCCTCCAGCCAGATCTGCTCCGCCTCGATTCCCGTATGTTCCAGCGCATTTTCCAGAACAGGCAGAAATCTGGCGGTCCGCACGTCGTCGGCGGCCAGGTTTATCGCGATGTGCAATGCCCGATCGGCAACCAGCATGCGGTTCATGTCCCGGATGACATTGCCGATCACCTGATCGGTAATCTTCAGGATAAGCCCGCTTTCCTCCGCCAGGGGGATGAAGAATTCCGGGCGGACCAGCGTGCCGTCCGCACGCTTCCATCGGACGAGCGCTTCCGCACCGACACACGCGCCGGTCCCCAGTTCGATGATCGGCTGATAGTGAACCACGAATTCGCGCTTCTGGACCGCGATCCCCAGTTCGCCCAGCGGCGAAAGGCGGCGGCGAGAAAGCCAGACGACAAGCCCGACCATGAAGGCGGCGATGAACAGGCCGATCGGCAGCAGCAGCATCTGTTCGCGCCGCAGATTTTCAAGCAATCGCCCACGCCGCTCGGTTGCGACGGCAATCCATCCCCCGCCGCGGGCCGTGGCGAAGAGATGCGTGTCGTCCACGCCATTGCGCGGGTTGGCGATGATTGCCTTGATCAACGCCGGATCGGGACGGTCGAGCGTCGCCAGCAGCATGCCGCCTTCGCTGGCGATGGAGATCTGGATGCCGGGATCGACAAGCACGTCCACATAGCGTGCCGGGTCGACCAGCACGTTATAGGCCTTGTACTGCAGCGCCATCATCGGGTTTCTCCGGCTGACCAGCGGCTGCATCCGAACGGTGGCCTGAATTCCGTCGGGCATCGAAAAATCGGCGGCCGATTGCGGTACCCCGCCCTGCGTGGTGCCCCATGATGTGCATTTGAGCAGCCCGTTCTCGAAATAGCCCATCTCTTCCACGGAACGGGTGTCGAAGCTCAGCTGGCGCATGAAGGCGATATGTTCGGCAGAACAGGGAACGCCGTCGAACGTCTGGGCGGCCCGGAGGACGTTTCTGGCCTGCCCGAACGACAGGTTCGCGCGTGCGACCGCCTGGTTCGCGAATAGGGATAGCCGCCGCTGTTCCTTCTCGACCGCCCGCACCCAGGAAAAATAGAACATCGCCCCCAGCGGCAGCAGCGCGCCCGCGATTGCCAGCATCACCGCCAGCAGGATGATCCTGGATCGGCTCACAGATGGCTCGTTGTTTCCCTGGCCAAGCTGCTGTGAACGTAGGGCAAAATCCTTAACCATCGGTTCGGATCGATGAAGCGTGGTAATTCAGAAACATTTTGTTACATTTGGATCATAAGAGGGACATTCGACGATAATAGTGGTCAATCAACAGGACCGCCCGGTCCGGGATGATCACGGGAGAAGCAAATGGCCTATCCTGTCCCCATGGGGATGGACATGATGAAGGGTGGCTCGTCCGTCCGCAAAGATCCTTCGCCGTCGAACGCAGGTTGCAGCGCATCTGGTGGCGTCGGCGCTATGCGTGCAGAGGTCATTGTTCCATGACGGCGCCGAATGTCCTGATCGTCGAGGACGATCCCGCGCTCCGTGCGCTCGTCATGCGCGCTCTGCAGCAGAACGGGTTTCAGGTCCGCACCGCCGGCTCAGCGCCGGAAATGTGGAATGCGATGGCCGAAACGCCCGTCGATATCATCATTCTCGACGTCATGCTGCCCGGCACCAACGGCATCGATCTTTGCCGCCAGATCCGGCAGCAGAGCGATGTGCCGATCATCTTCGCCAGCGCCAAGGGTACCGAGGTCGATCGCGTCGTCGGGCTTGAGCTTGGCGCCGACGACTATCTGACCAAGCCATTCGACACGCGCGAGCTGATCGCCCGAATCCGCGCCATCCTGCGTCGCGGCCGGATGGACCGGATGCACGACGGCCCCGCCCGGCGTGAGGCGCGGTTCGACGGCTGGACGGTCAACTTCCCTCGTCGGGAAGTCACGTCCCCCAGCGGCGGCGTGATCGACCTGACAGGGGCGGAGTTCGACTTGCTTTCGACCTTCATCGACAATCCTCAGCGGGTGATCGCCCGCGAACGATTGATCGAGCTGTCCCGCGCGCGCCTGGGCGATTCATCGGATCGCAGCGTCGATGTGCTGATCAGCCGCCTGCGCCGCAAGATCTCCCATGACGGCGACAAGGCGCCGATCGTCACGGTACGCGGCATCGGTTACATGTTCAGCGCGGATATCGAACGCGCTTGAAGGCGCTGATGCATCCGTCGATCGGCCTGGTCGGACGCGTCCTGGCGATCGTCCTGCTCGCGATCCTCATCGAATTCTGCGCGAGCACGCTGCTCTATGACAGAACCAGCCGCCTCTGGATGCGTGAGGACGACACGCATCGCGTCGCGGAACATCTCGCAACGGCTGGACGCATCCTGTCGCAGCGCCGCCCCGCCGAACGGCCGGCGACGGCCGAACGCCTCTCAAGCAAGAATTTCCGCGTTCATTGGCAGACCGAACTGCCGGCCGCCCAGCCGATGCCGCCGGAACTATCGGGCATGCGCGATCAGATCACGGCTTGGGAACCAACGCTCGCCGATCATGGCCTGCACCTGCAGCTCATGGAGAAAGGTCGCAATTATGTCGTCACGGGCAGGTTGCAGCTCGAAGACGGAAGCTGGCTGACCTTCAAGGCGCCCCAATTATTGAGCGAGGGCAAGTTCCGCCTCGTCTGGATCGCGATGATGCTGAGCGTCGCCATCTGTATCAGCCTGATCGCCGCGCTGATGGTGCGCCTGACGCTGAAGCCGATCAGGCGGCTGGCGGAGGCGGCGGGCCGGATCGGCCATGGCGCGCAGGAAACCATCCCCGAAATGGGCGGGGGCGAGGTGCGGCGACTGGTCCGGGCGTTCAACGAGATGCAGGCGCGGATCCATTCGCTGATCTCCGACCGGGTGGAAGCGCTTGCAGCGGTCGGGCATGATCTGCGCACGCCCCTTGCGCGGATGCAGCTTCGCATCGACGCCATTCCCGACAAGGAACTTCGCGGCGCGATCGGCAAGGATGTGAAGGAGATGTCGGACATGGTGTCCTCGCTCCTCGCCTATCTCGGCGGGGATGAGGATCCGGAACGGCCCCAATCCCTCGACATCGCGGTGATGGCCGCCACATTGGTGGATGAGGTCAGCGATCTTGGTGGAGATGCCCGATATGAAGGGCCCAGCCATCTGGAACATGTCGTCCGCCCGGTCGGCTTCAAGCGCGCCGTCCGCAATATCGTCGAAAACGCCGCGAAATACGGGGACAGCCTGACGATCCGGCTGCAAGACGGTCCGGATGGTGCCAGTTTGTCGATCGACGACGATGGTCCCGGTATTGCCGAGGAACGGCTGGAGGAAGTGCTGCGCCCCTTCGTCCGGCTCGATACCGCGCGGGGACGGGACACCAACGGTCTGGGGTTGGGCCTCGCGATCGCTGCGGCCGCCATCGAGCGGGAGGGCGGACGCTTGACCCTCGCCAATCGTGCCGAGGGTGGCCTGAGCGCCCGTATATTTTTGCCGAGGCGTCCAGCGGCTGGATAAGCCCCACGGGATTCGTGCGTTCCACGCACCTGTTAGAAACAGTTTATAACAAAACTGCTGCGCTGCGGAAAAACGACACGCCTATTTTCGGATGAAGTGAAAGTCCCTTCTTCCTGGAATAGGAGAGAGCACAATGAACGAGCTAATCGGCCGTGTTTTCAGCTTTGAAAGCCAAGTCTTTCCAAACCGCAGCGTCCTTTACAACAAGCTCGTCAGCGAAGGCCAGAGCCCTAAAGCGCTGATGATTTCCTGTGCGGACTCGCGCGTCGTGCCGGAACATATCATGCAGGCGGAACCGGGCGACCTGTTCGTGTGCCGCAATGCAGGCAATATCGTCCCCCCCTTCGCCACACAGAATGGCGGCGTCTCTTCCACGGTCGAATTCGCCGTGGTGGCGCTGGGCGTGCGCGACATCATCGTGTGCGGCCATTCCGATTGCGGCGCGATGAAGGCGCTGGTGCATGAGGAAGCACTCATCCCCATGCCGAATGTCGCTGCATGGCTGCGCCATTCGCACGCCGCGCAGAAGGTCGCGCGCGAAAGCTATCCCGACATGTCGGATGCCGATCGCATCCGCACCGTCAGCCTGGAAAATGTCGTCATCCAGCTTGCGCATCTGCGTACGCACCCGTCCGTCGCGGCCGGAATCGCCCGTGGTGAGATCGCGCTGCACGGCTGGTTCGTCGATATCCATGCCGGCGTCGTCCTTGCGCTGGATGGTGCAACAGGCCGTTTCCTGCCGGTACGTGAAGGCCAGCCCCTTCCGGTCGCGCTCCCCAATGCGGAGCGTCGCGCATCGGATTTGGCCTACGCCGTCCAGGCCGCTGAATAGGATTTAAGCGATGGCATCGTTCATTCCCAAGACCTTCACGCGCGACTTCACCGCGTCGATCGTCGTCTTCCTCGTTGCGATGCCACTTTGCATGGGCATTGCCATCGCATCCGGTGTTCCGCCCGAAAAGGGTCTGATCACCGGCATTATCGGCGGCATCATCGTCGGTATGCTCGCCGGATCGCCTTTGCAGGTCAGCGGTCCTGCGGCCGGCCTAGCCGTCATCGTATTTGAAATCGTGCGTGATCAGGGGCTTTCCGCCCTTGGCCCCATCCTCATTCTCGCGGGCGCGATTCAGGTGATCGCGGGCATTCTGCGAGTTGGCGGATGGTTCCGCGCGATTTCCCCGGCGGTTGTTCACGGCATGCTCGCGGGCATCGGCGTACTGATCGTCGTCGGTCAGTTCCATGTCCTATTCGATCATCAACCGCTGCCCAGCGGCCTTGCCAATCTGATGGCAATGCCCGGGAAGCTGTTGGGTCTTACGGACCAGTCGGCTCTGACGGCATTCCTGATCGGTATTGCCACAATCCTGGGCATGCTCGGTTGGGAGAAATTCCGCCCCACCTCGCTGCGGCTGGTGCCGGGCGCGCTTGTCGGCGTCGTTTTCGCTACGCTGCTCGCCTTTGGGTTCGGATTGGAAGTGGCTCGCGTCACTGTGCCTGAATCGATCGTTGCGGCCATTACGCCGCCTGAAGCGGGCTTCGTGGCACAACTCATGAACCCGTCGATCATCGCGACGGCGCTCGCCATCGCTTTCATCGCCAGCGCTGAAACGCTGCTGTCGGCGGCGGCGGTTGACCGGATGCACAACGGCGTTCGCACCGATTACAACAAGGAACTGCGTGCGCAGGGCATCGGCAATCTGCTGTGCGGCGCGGCCGGTGCCATCCCGATGACGGGCGTGATCGTCCGCAGCTCGGCCAACGTCCAGGCCGGCGCCGTGACGCGGTTGTCGGCGATCCTGCACGGCATCTGGATCCTCGGCTTCGTCGCCCTGCTGCCTTGGCTGCTGCGCGAGATTCCGATGGCAGCACTTGCCGGCATTCTGGTCGTGACCGGTTTCCGGCTCGTCAGCGTCACCCATGTCCGCCACCTCTTCCACCTCTATGGCCCTCTGCCTGCAGTGGTGTGGGTTGCGACGCTGGTCATGGTGGTGGCGACCGACCTGCTGACCGGCGTGCTCGTCGGCCTGGCCTTGTCGACCCTTGAACTGCTGCCGCATGTCCGCAAGCTCCGCCTGACGGTGGATGAAGGCGGGGAGGAAAATGATCGGGAGATCGCGCTTGGCGGCGCGGCGACCTTCCTGACGCTTCCCAAGCTCTCATCGAAGCTTGAAGCGGTGCCCGCCGGCTCCAACCTGCGATTCAATATCGAGGGACTGAGCCACATCGACCATACCTGCGCCGAAATGCTGCACGAATGGGTGCAGCGTCGCCGCCAATCGGGCACCAAGGTCGAGTTCCTTGGCGCCAGCGGACGCATGAAGCGGTTCGCGCTCGAAACCGCCTGACCTTCCCCGAACCTCGGCGTCGGACACCCCCCCCTTTTTGTCCGGCGTCGGGGACGGGTCGAACCATTGTTGCATAAAAGCCACGTTCGCCCTTCATTGTGCACCTGCAGCAAAACTGGGCGTTCCCATTTGCCGTAATCCAGACTTAGATGGGTGTGGCCGGATCGATCCCCCGCCGCAGTCGTGCAGGCTGTGAGATTGGAGGACGTACCGGAAGCAGGACGGAACATTTTCTTTGAAAAAAGGAGATGTTCACATGCGTTACCTTCTCAGCTGCACAATCCTCTCCCTGTTCGCCGCTACGCCGGCCTTTGCACAGGAAGAACCAACCTCCCCCATCACCGTCAACGGCAGCGTCGGCCTGGTTTCAGACTACCGATTCCGGGGCGTTTCCCAGACTGACGAGGAAATGGCCATTCAGGGCGGCCTGACGGTCTCCCACGAAAGCGGCCTCTATGCCGGCACCTGGGGCTCGAACCTCGCCGGTTGGGGCACCTTCGGCGGAGCGAGCATGGAGCTGGACCTCTATGCCGGCTACGCCACCGAGATCAGCAGCGGTGTGAAGCTCGACGTCGGCCTCACCTGGTACATGTATCCGGGCGGCGCCGATATCACCGACTTCGCCGAACCCTATGTGAAGCTCAGCGGCGCCCTTGGCCCCGCCAATGTGCTGGCGGGCGTCGCCTACGCGCCGAAGCAGAAGGCGCTCGGCAACTGGTCGAACACGCCGGAAAGCGCGGAAGGCGACAAGGAGGACAACCTCTACATCTGGGGCGACGCCAACTCCGCCATTCCCGGCACGCCGGTCACGCTGAAGGCGCACCTCGGCTATTCGGACGGCAATCCGGGCCTCGGCCCGAACGGCACCAGCATCGCGCCCACCGGCAGCTATCTGGACTGGTCGCTTGGCGCAGACGTGGCCGTCGGCCCGCTGACCCTCGGCGTCGCTTATGTCGATACCGACATCAGCAAGTCCGACGCGCTCTATCTGCAGCCGAACTTCTCGTCGACCAAGGACGGATCATCGATCGCGTCCGGCCAGGTCGTCTTCTCGGTCTCGGCCGCCTTCTAACAGGGGATCGGGTCCGGGGCCGAAAGGCTCCGGGCCCGCCCCCCTTCACTTGGGGTCGCAGCCACCAGCCTCCCGAACCATTGCCCCAAATTCCTGGGTCAAAAGCCTGTGGGCCGCTGCATTATCGAAACGGCTGATTTGGGTCAGGCTGTACCGGTTCCCGAGCCGCTGCATCATTCGATAGCCCAGATAATAGCCCCAGCGCGGCGGAAACGTCTGCTGACCGTCGCGACCATAGAAATAGGATGCGTAGGTCGCTTCGTCCGCCTTGTTCAAATCCTTGGACAGGGTGCAGACGGCATCATTCCATCTCGCGTCAACGGCGCCCCTGATCGGCCGTGGCTGGTCGAGCATGAGCATATGGTCGCTTGCTCCCGGGTTCAGGACCGAGGCGGCATAGGTCGCCGCTCCCTCCTGCCACAGCGCGCACCATATCATCGTGTCCGGCTGGCAGTCCTTGAACCATCGGCCATTCTCCACATGGAACAGCTCATGGTCGAGAAAAGCACCCATCGTTCCGTCATTATGGATGCGCGCAATGACGTCCGCGCCGAAGATCATGTAGGTTTTGCCGCCAAAAGTGCGTGTGCCGCCATCCATTCGCCCTAATGAATGGAGGAACCAGACGGGAAGCGTCGCCGTGAAGTCCGGAAAGGTCTTGCGGAAATGGCCAATGCTCGCCGCATAGGCAGCGGGGAATTCCCGCTCGGCGCGCTCATACTCTGCCCGTAATGACGGAAATGCCTTCAACGCCCTGATGACAGAGGCATCGAACTCCTCACCGGTTTGTCCATCGGCGGGCGCATAAAATTGCGGAAACAAGGCCCCCACGTCCCTCTTGAATAGCGCCAGGCGGGCCTCGTCCGGCACTTTCTCCGTTTTGTCTGCAAACTCGGCGAATTGACGCGAGAGCGATCGATAGGACTGCGCGCTGGATGACGAGCCGACAGCCGCCTGACCGACGATCAGCGCAGCAAGGGCCAAGGAAAGGATGGCGCGCATGACTCATGTAAAGCGCCGACGCCGGCTTTGCCAAGCGCCAGCCGCGGCCTACCCCCGCTCGTCCAACCCCTCGTCACCGCGATATTTCAGCTCCAGATACTTCCCCTGCGTCGCGAGCTTGTTGAGATCGCCGGAGGCAAGCTGCTCGCTCATCCGCGCCAGCTCGCTTTCGACCACCGTCAGGCCCTCGACCAGTTGCCGGTCCGGGCTCATCCCGTCCAGCCCCTCCCGGCGCAGCGCCTGCGGCACCCGTTGATAGCCGGACACAAGCTCCGGTAACTCATGCCCGATCAGCCGCCGGATCTCGCCGGCGGCCGGCTCGCGTGGATCGAGCGTCTGCAGCTGCGGCGCCAGCGCCTCCAGCCGCACGCCGATATCGTCGACCAGTCGGATCGCCGGCGCCGGCAACGCGGGCCGCTGCTTTTCCAGCCATTGCTCGGTCTTGAGCGGCAGCGCCTTGATGTCCACCTCCGCCAGCGCCTCGGTCTTCACATCCTGCCGCAGCGGAAATCCGGCGAAGAACAGCACCGCCAGGATCATCGCGCCCAGCGTGTAAAGCAGTCCGTCCCCGCCCAGCGGCACGAAGAACCCCGTCACCACCGCCGCCACCAGTATCGCCAGGCAGGCGATCACGATCCGTTTGATCCGGGTAACGAAATCCGCTGTCCGGCGCGCACGCCCGCGCGCGGACAGGCTGCGCGAACGTTCCGAATGGCGGTGAAGGATTTCCTCCGCCTCGCGGATCACTCGGTCGCTGTTCGACATCTCATCCGTCCAGCGCCGACAGTGGCGACGTCTCCGCCGGGGCGCTGCCCTGGGCGGCACCCTCGGCCCGCGCGATATAACCCTTCGATTTCTCGACCTCGTTCGACAGCGTGTTGACCGTCGTCTTCATCGAATCGAGCGCCTTCAGCTTGAACGCATCGATCGAATCCATCGTGTCGTAGATGTTCTGGAAGGCGCGCTGCAGCGTCTCCAGCGGAATGGTCGATGACGCCGCCTGCTCGTGGATCGTCGCCGTCTGCGTCTTCAGCATCTTGCCGGTGCCGTCGATGATGTTCGCGGTCGTGGTGTTGAGCGCGGTGATCTGCTCCAGCACCAGCTTCTGGTTGGTCAGCGCCTGCGCCACCGTCACCGCCGTGCGCAGCGCGGAAACGGTGGTGGTGGAGGCGCGATCCACGCCCTTGATCAGCTCGACATTGTTCTTCTTGACCAGGTCGAGCGCCAGATAGCCCTGCACGCTGACGGCCATCTGGGTCAGCAGGTCGGTGGTCCGCTGGCGGACATAGAACAGCGCCGTCTCGCGGATCGCCTTGGCCTTGGCCGGATCGGTCGCATCCAGCTCGTTCGCGCGGTCCTCAAGCTTCGCGTCCAGCACCTTGGACATGTGGATCATCTGCTCGAGCCGGCCCATCGCCGCCCACAGCTTCTGCCGCTCGACCGAAATGGCGGCATTATCCATCAGCAGCTCGTCCTTGCCGCCGGACAGGCGGGTCAGGATCGTTGCGATATGGCTCTGCGCGGATTTGTAGCCGTCGAAATAGTTGCGCAGCTTCGACCCGAACGGAATGATGCCGAACAGCTTGCGCGGCGCCATCAGGTTGCCCCTGGACGACGGGTCGAGGTCCTCGATCGTCCGCCGCAGCTCGGCCAGATCGGTGCCGACGCCGCTTTCCTGGTCCATCGCCCGCACGGGCCGGTCGAGGAAACGGTTGGATTCACCCGCCGCCGCGCGAATCTCCTTCTGGCCAAGCGCGGTGATCGAATCCACGCGCTTGCCGAATTCGGGGCTGTTCACGTTCTGCGCGATCAGATCCTCGACAAAGGCGTCGACCTTCTTGTCCAGTTCCGACTTCTGCCCTTCGTCCAGCGGCACCAGTCCCGCGGCTTTTTCAGGCGCGACAGGTGGAACGGGATCGGGTGCATTGAGGACGAGGTCGGTTTCGGCGACCTGGGTGTTGGTGCTTGCCATGACTACTCCTGCCCCTTGAGCGCCCAAGATGGAGCCGAATGGCAAGGGGTTCAAGCGCGTTTCGGCAAAGCCGGTGCAGCAGCTACGTCATCCTGACGAAAGTCAGGATCCATGAATATGGACTTGTCCGGAAAAGGCGGTGTTCATGGATGCCAGCCTTCGCTGGCATGACGATCCCACAAAACGAAACGGCTTACTCGGCCGCAGTCGACTCTTCCAAACGCCGCGCCATCCGGCTGGCCAATATCGCCGACAGCATCAGCTGCAGCTGATGATAGATCAGCAACGGCAGCAGGATCGCGCCCGCTCCGGCACCGGGAAACAGGATGCGCGCCATCGGCGCCCCGGTCGCAAGGCTCTTGTGGGAAGCGGAAAACAGCATGGTCGCCCGGTCCGCGCGGTCGAGCTTCATCAACCCGCCCAGAAGCCATGCGCCGGAAAAGGTCAGGATCAGGATGCCGAGCACGATCGCGAACAGCAGGGCCAGCTCTTCCCCGGAAATACGGTGCCAGATTCCCCCCGTCGCCGCCTCGCTGAACGCGACATAGACGGCAAGCACGATCGTCAGCTTGTCCATCATGCTCATCAGCCCGCGATTGCGCTCCGCCCAGGGAAGCAGCCAGCGCCGCGCGAACTGGCCAAGCACGAAGGGTAGCAGCAGGATCAGCATGATCCGCCCGATCCCACCGATCCCGGCATCGCCGCCATGCGCGCTGGCCAGCAGCGCCACCAGCAGCGGCGCCAGCACCACGCCGGATATGTTCGACACGGCGGAGGCGATCACCGATGCCGCGACATTGCCCCGCGCGATCGATGCGGATGCGATAGATGCCTGCACCGTCGTCGGCATCGAGCAGAGATAGATGATGCCAAGCGCCAAGCCCGGCCCGACGATGCCGCCGGTCAGCGTGGCCACGCCCACGCCAAGCAGCGGAATGGCGCAATAGGTGAAGGCAAAGATCGCCAGCTGCAGATGCCAGCGCCGCATCCCTTCGATCACCGCCTCCCGGCTCAGGCGCACGCCATGCATGAAGAAGAGCAGCGCGATGGCGCCGGTCGAGACCGCCCCGATGACGTCCATCGCCCGGCCATGCGCGGGCAAAAGGCTGGCGACGACAACCGTCGTCAGCAGCGTCAGCACGAAACTATCAGGCAGGAAACGGCGGATACGTGCGAGCATCACGCCGCCCTACGGCCCAGCCGGCGGAACTGCAATGCCAGGCGCCTTGCAATCTGTGCACCCTGCATTGCGGCGAACGGCTCCATGCGTCACAACGATCGAAACCCATCGAAAGGAGAAGGATGCCCCATCACACGCCGCTCATCGGAACCATTATCGCGGGCCTCGTCATCGCGTTCATCATGGGGGCTTTGGCGCATCGGCTGCGCATCTCGCCCATCGCCGGCTATCTGCTGGCGGGCGTCCTCGTCGGGCCTTTCACACCCGGCTATGTCGCCGATTCAAACCTTGCGAGCGAACTGGCCGAACTGGGCGTGATCCTGCTGATGTTCGGCGTCGGCCTGCATTTCTCGCTGAAGGATTTGCTTTCGGTCAAGAATATCGCGGTGCCGGGTGCGGTGGTGCAAATTGCTGCCGCGACGCTGATGGGCATGGCGCTCGGCTGGTGGCTGGAATGGAACATCATGGCCAGCCTCATTTTCGGCCTGGCCCTGTCCGTTGCGAGCACCGTGGTGCTGTTGAGGGCGTTGGAAGCGCGCAATCTGGTGCAGACGGAACGTGGCCGCATCGCCGTCGGCTGGCTGATCGTCGAGGATCTGGCGATGGTCCTCGCACTCGTCCTGCTGCCGGCGATCGCTGGCCTGGTGAGCGACGGCGGAAGCGCCGAACAGGCGGGCGGAACGATCGGCTATGCGCTCATGGTCACCTTTGCGAAGGTGGTCGGCTTCATCGCCGTTATGCTGCTGATCGGCAAACGCCTGATCCCCTCTGCGCTTCACTGGGTGGTTCACACCGGGTCGCGTGAGCTGTTCCGGCTGGCCGTGCTGGCGATCGCACTCGGCGTCGCGTTCGGTGCCGCTTATGTGTTCGACGTTTCCTTTGCTCTCGGCGCCTTCTTTGCGGGCATGATCCTCGGCGAAACACCCCTCAGCAAGCGCGCGGCGGAAGAAACGCTGCCGCTGCGCGACGCATTCGCGGTGCTGTTCTTCGTATCCGTCGGCATGCTGTTCAATCCCGCGACGATCACCGAGCAGCCGCTGCCATTGCTGGCAACGGTTGCGATCATCGTGTTCGGCAAGTCGGTCGCCGCCTTCGCCATCGTTCGCGCGTTCAAGCATCCGACCCAGACAGCGCTCACCGTTTCGGTCAGCCTTGCCCAGATCGGCGAATTCTCGTTCATCCTTGCGGGGCTGGGCGCCGGGCTCGGCGTCCTTCCGCCCGAAGCGCGCGATCTGATCCTTGCCGGATCGATTCTGTCGATCTTCTTCAATCCCTTCCTGTTCAGCATGATCGCGGGCCGGACCAAGGAAACGGCGGCGGACACGAAAGCCGAGGCCGATCCGGCGCCTGCGCCTACGGGCGAGCACGTCATCCTGATCGGCTATGGCCGCGTCGGCGGCCTCGTGGCAGCGGGCCTGCGCGATGCCGGCCGCTCATTCGTGCTGATCGAGGATCAGGCCGACGTCGCCCGTAGGGCGGAGGCAGACGGCGTGCAGGTCGTGCTCGGCAACGCCACCAAGCCGGAAGTCCTGGAACAGGCCGGCATCGGGCGGGCCCGCAAGCTGATGATCGCGATCCCGGAAGGTTTCGAAGGCGGCGCCATCGCGGAAAAGGCGCGCGCGGCCAATCCGGATATCACGATCATCGCCCGTGCCCATTCGGATGCCGAGGTCGCTCATCTGGAAAAGCTCGGCGCCGGCCATGTCATCATGGGCGAGCGCGAAATCGCCGTGCGGATGCTCGATCTGGCAAAACAACTGCGCGCACAAACAATACATTGAACGCTCCACCTTGTTGCAGCGCATCATCTCGGCTATGGGCGCAGCACAATTTTTCCGGGCATATCAGGATTCCATATGAGCCTCCGCAACGTGGCCATCATCGCGCACGTCGATCATGGCAAGACCACGCTGGTCGACCAGCTTTTCCGCCAGTCGGGCACCTATCGCGAAAATCAGCGCATCGAAGAGCGCGCGATGGATTCGAACGACCTGGAAAAAGAACGAGGCATCACCATCCTCGCCAAATGCACCTCCGTCGAATGGCAGGGGACGCGGATCAACATCGTCGACACGCCCGGCCACGCCGATTTCGGCGGTGAGGTTGAGCGCATCCTGTCGATGGTCGACGGCGTCATCCTGCTGGTCGATTCGTCAGAAGGCGCGATGCCGCAGACCAAGTTCGTCACCGGCAAGGCGCTCGCGCTCGGCCTGCGCCCCATCGTCGTCGTCAACAAGATCGACCGGTCGGACGCCCGCGTACAGGAAGTGCTGGACGAGGTGTTCGACCTGTTCGTCAGCCTGGACGCCAGCGACGAGCAGCTCGATTTCCCCGTCCTCTACGCATCGGGCCGCAACGGCTATGCCTCGACCGATCCGGACGTGCGCGAAGGCACGCTGACGCCGCTGTTCGAAACCATCGTCAACCATGTGCCCGCGCCCAAGGTCGATCTGGATGCGCCGTTCAGCTTCCTGGTGACGCTGCTCGACCGCGACAATTTCCTCGGCCGCATCCTCACCGGCCGCGTCAACACCGGGACGGTGAAGGTCAACCAGCCGATCCACGCGCTCGACATGGATGGCAACGTCATCGAAGCGGGTCGCGCGTCGAAGCTGATGACCTTCCGTGGTCTTGAGCGCGTGCCTGTGGACGAAGCGAAGGCGGGTGACATCATCAGCCTCGCCGGCCTGACGGTCGCGACGGTTTCCAACACCATTGCCGACACCTCGGTCTCGACACCGATCAAGGCGCAGCCGATCGATCCGCCGACACTCTCGATGCGTTTCGCGGTCAACGACAGCCCGATGGCCGGTCGTGAGGGCAGCAAAGTCACATCGCGCATGATCCGCGAACGCCTGCTCCGCGAGGCGGAAAGCAATGTCGCAATCAAGGTGACGGAAGCCGAGGACCGCGACAGCTTCGAAGTCGCCGGCCGTGGCGAGCTCCAGCTCGGCGTGCTGATCGAAACGATGCGCCGCGAAGGTTTCGAGCTGGGCATCAGCCGCCCCCGCGTGCTGTTCCGCGAAGGCGAGGGCGGCCGCGAAGAGCCCTATGAAACCGTCGTCATCGACGTCGACGAGGAACATTCCGGCACGGTCGTCGAGAAGATGGCGATCCGCAAGGCAGAGATGACCGACATGCGCCCCTCCGGCGGCGGCAAGACGCGCATCACCTTCTCCGCCCCGTCACGCGGCCTCATCGGTTATCACGGCGAATTCCTGTCGGATACGCGCGGCACCGGCATCATGAACCGGCTGTTCGAGAAATATGGCCCGCACAAGGGCAAGATCGAAGGTCGCAAGAACGGCGTGCTGATCTCCAACGGCGCCGGCGAAGCAGTCGCCTACGCACTCGGCCCGCTCGAAGAACGCGGCGTGTTGATGGTGGAGCCGGGCGAAGCGCTCTACGAAGGCATGATCATCGGTGAGAACGCCAAGGACGACGATCTCGAAGTCAATCCGATGAAGTCGAAGCAGCTGACCAACTTCCGCGCCTCGGGCGGCAAGGATGACGCCATCCGCCTCACCCCGCCCCGCCGGCTGACGCTGGAGCAGGCGATCGCCTATATCGACGATGACGAGCTGGTGGAGGTGACGCCAAAGTCGATCCGTCTGCGCAAGCGTCACCTCGACCCGCATGAGCGGAAAAAGGCCTCGCGCGCCAAGGCAGCCTGAGGCGTCCCGGATCGGGATTGCCCCAGCAATGAATCGCGGCGCTCATATATTAGTTTCATGACCGGCCTGTGACGGCCAATGTCACGAAATTGTCAGCGATCCTCATGAGAGAACGATCGTTCGGTTGCTAAATTTTTAGCGGACCGAACGCTTGTTCACTCACATAGGGGTTCGTTTCATGCTCAAGTCCGTCCTCGTCGGCACCGCCATGGCGGTCGCCGCGATTGCTGTGCCTGCTAATGCCGGTGTCATCACGCCGGTCGGTGTCACCGCATCCAGCACGTTCAGCCCGAATTACAACGTCAACAGCCTGATCGACGGCAGCGGCCTGAATGCCGACGGTCTGCATGACAATTTCTATGGCAACAACTGGTATGCCGGCACGCCGAATGGCAATACGACGGGCACGCCGAACTGGCTGGTCTTCGATCTGGGCAGCGTCTTCAAAGTGGGCAGCGCTGATATCTGGAACTACAGCTATGACAGCTATGCTCCATCGGCCTATCAGACTTGGCAGGATGCGAACACCATCAACCGCGGTGTGAAGGATTTCCGCATCCTCACCTCGCTGAACGGTGTCGACTACACCGAGGTCTTTTCGGGTGAGCTCGCGCTGGCCGCAACGCCGGGTCAGGTGACCGGTCTGGTCGCCGCGCAAAATATCGCGTTCGCTGCGATCGATGCGCGCTATGTGAAGCTCGACATCCTCACCAACTATCACTTTGATGATATCTACAACGCGGAAGGTGCCGGTCTGGCGGAAGTCCGCTTCAACGGTGAAGCCGTTCCCGAACCCGCGACCTGGGCGATGATGATCGGCGGTTTCGGCCTGGTCGGTGGCGCCCTACGCCGTCGCCGCACCACGGCGGTGTCGTTCGCCTGATCGGGTGCGCCCGTCACCTTCCGGGGTGGCGGGCCTCTCAGGGCAAAGAAAATGGGCCGCCGGTACATGACCGGCGGCCCATTGTTTTTCGATCGCTAATTTCAGGCGTAGGTGACGCTGACCTTGGTCGAGCGGCGGCGCATCGCAGCGCCCACCAGACCGAAGCCGCCGATCATCATCGCCCAGGTGGCCGGTTCCGGCACAGCAGCGGACGGCGACAGCAGCTTGAACTTCGCCTTCACGTTGCCGCCATGGCCCGGTCCTTCGTTCAGGCCGAACAGGCCGGCGTTGAACTCGGTATCCTTCAGGCTGATCTGCAGCAGACCGCCATTGCCGAACGCGAGCTGGACCACACCGTCGCCATAGCCAACGTCGCCCCAGTTCAGCGAACCATTTTCCCAAATGCCGAGAAAGCTTTCACCTTCCGTGGTGCCGAACACCTGGCCGTCGAAAATGATCGGCGCGGTGAACTGGAAATTGACCGAGATGGACTTGCCGACAAAATCATCGGGACCAACGTCGGTTTCCAGCGTGTAGATCGAGAACAGGTTGAACCAGCCGGTGCTGTCACCCGCATTGGTCAGGTTGAAGCCCGAACCGGCGGTGCTGAAATCGGCGATCTTGCTGGTCTCGATCAGCAGGCCGTCACCCGAATTATGGGCGGTGATCGAATAGTCGCCAAGGAATTCAGCGGCAGATGCCGGAACGGCGGCACCGGCGACGAGCAAGGCAGCGGCGGCGATAGCAAATGACTTCATGATAACCCCCTCAGATAGTCAATGAACGATCGGCATTTCGCTGCCGTTCAAGACTCTGATAAGGGAGATGACGGATTTGTTAAACCGTAATTTAATATATTAACTGCGAAAATCCTGTTTCATAACAGGACATAGGGCAGAGATCAGTCCGCAGCGGTTCCGTTTCGCGCTGCGGCAATGGCCTGCTTCAACGCGTCATACCCGACCGCCCCGTTCAGAATGCGGTCGCCCACCACCCAGGTCGGCGTGCCGGTCGCGCCAAGCGATCGGGCAAGGTTGACGTTGCTCTCGATCTCGCGCCTCACCGCGGCTGACTCCATCGCATCCGCCGCCTTCCGGGGATCGAGCCCGGTCTTTCCCTGCACCGCCGCGATCGCCTCCGGGCTTGGCCGTCCCGCTTCGTACATGGCGGAATGGAATGCCTCGAACTTGCCTTGCTGCGCCGCCGCCAGGCTGGCGCGCGCGGCCACCTCGCTCTGCGGGCTCAGGATCGGCAGCTCGCGGAACACCACTTTCAGCTTCTTGTCCTCGGCCAGCAGCCGCTCGATGTGCGGCAGGCTCGCCTTGCAATAGCCGCAGGCATAATCGAAGAACTCGACCAGCACGACGTCGCCGTCTTTTGCTCCTGCCCAGGCCCCTGCAAAGGGCGTCTCCAGCGCGGCCCGGTTGGCATCCACCTGCTTCTTGGTCTCGCGCGATTGAAGGACAGCCATCGCTTCCGGAAGGATTTCCGGGTGGGCGAGGATATATTCACGCACGATCGCCTCGGTCGCCTTCCGGTCCGCACCGGGCCGGGCGCCCTGCCACGCGGCGACAACCAATGCCCCGACGATCAATCCGCCGGAAACGGCCAAACTGAGCTGCATCCAGTTCGGCCGCGGTTTCTTCGTCATATCATTCATCGACGGCGTTTCTCTTCCGATGCTGCCGTGCGGGATACCATGGCGATATCCTGCGCGCGCAGCCAGTCTGGCGTTCCTTCCGGAATGCCGTGCATGGCCGCCTCCGCGCTGGCAAGCGCCAATCGCGGCTGGTTCTCCAGATTATAGCGTTCCGCCGTCGCCAGCGCCGCACGCGGGCCATCGCCGCGACGATCATACACCACCCCCAATTGATACCAGGCGAAGGGATTGTTGTTGTCGCGCGCCACTGCCGATCGCAGGATCTTTTCGGCTTCGGCAAAATTGTCCGGATTTTCGGTCGAGATCAGGGCGTGGCCGAAAAGGGCGGCAATCAGCGGCTGGTTGTTCGTCAGCGCCGTCGCCTCGCGAAGTGCGGGCAGTGCCTCATCGGGATGACCCGATTCCAGCAGAACCTGTCCTTCAAGCTCCAGGAAATAGGGGTCATGGGGCGATTGCGCGAGCAGCGCCTTCACTTCGGCCAGCGCCTTGTCGGGATAGGCGGTGCGGTGCCACGCATAGGCGCGGGCATAGCGCGCCGGCACCGTGTTGGTGCCTTCGGGATATTTGCGGAGGGTCACGTTCGCATCGGAAACGAAGCCGTCCAGCTTCGCCTTCACCCGCTGGAACCGCGCCTCCAGCGCCGGATCGGTCTTGTTGTTCCAGGCCGGGGACCGCTCATATTGCTCGCGCAGGATGGTGATGCGCTCGCCCGACAGGGGGTGGGTGCGCGCATAGCTGTCCTCTTGCGGGATAGCGAGGCGGAACTCCATGCCCTGCAGCCGCTTGAAGAAGGCGAGCGACCCCTGCCCGCTGATCCCGGCCGCCTGCAGATAGCGCACGCCCGCCGCGTCAGCGCTCGATTCCTGGGCACGGCTGAACGCAAGGAATTTGCCCAGGGCCGCCTGCTGGCCCGCCGCCATGATGCCGGCCCCGGCTTCGCCCGCCCCCGCCGCCATCGCGGCAACGCCGACCAGCAGGCTCAGCAACGTGATGCCGGTCGCGGCCTTCATCCCTTCGCCGAAGCGGACGACATGGCCGCCCTGGATGTGGCCCAGTTCGTGCGCGATCACGCCCTGAACCTCGTTCGCGTTGGCAGCAGCGGTGAAAAGGCCGGAATGGATGTAGACGACCTGCCCCCCGGCCACGAAGGCGTTGATCTCTTTGTCGAAAATCAGGACGACCTGGACGTTGCGGGGATCAAGGCCCGCGGCCTCGATCAAGGGCCGTGACATTTCGGCCAGCAACGCTTCGGTCTCGGCGTCCCGCAGAATGGATTGGGCAGAAGCAGGCTGGGCGACGAGCGCATAGACCGCAAGGATTGCGATCATCAGACGCACGACGATCCGCGCCGCGAAGCGATCGGTGTCGAGATATCCGGCCATCGCTTGCCTTCCTCTCCGATTGCCCCTGAACCACAGCTTAAACGGGAGAACCCTCAGCGCAAGGCCCGACCGGTTGCCGTTGGAGCGGTGTATGCGAAATCGGACTCATTTCAGCGCTCCGGGCCTGACCCGGAGCCCATGTCCGACGCGTCGAAGCAACTGCTGATATGGGCTTCTGCCTTCGCAGGAGCGCCGGCCCCGATTTCACGCACGCCGCTTTAGAATCCGCTTCGCTCCGGCTGACCGTCCACGTCATCCTGACGAAAGTCAGGATCCATGAACACCGCCTTGTCCTGAAAGGTCGGTGTTCATGGATGCCAACTTCGCTGGCATGACACTTCTGCTCGAACGAAACGGAATCCGGCCCCGGTTCGTCAGATCATTCCGGGCCGAATGTCCGCTGCCACCAGCCACGGCGCGGCGCTTCGTCGCTGCCTTCATCATTCGCGGCCACCGGCTCAGCCGGCTCTTCGACGACGGGCTGAGCAGCCACCGCCGGAGTAGCGCCTTCGCCGGCATTCGCCGACTTCTTGGCGGGCGCACGGCGCGCGCGCTTCGGCTTTTCCTCGGCAACCGGCTCAGGGGCGGCAACCGCTTCCGGTTCGGCGGCAGTCGCCTCGGCCTCATCGGCCTTGGCGGCCTTGCGGCGCGTACGCTTCGGCTTGGCCGGTGGTGTCTCCTCTTCCGCGACGGGCTCCGCAACGGGTTCGGCTACGACCGCTTCTTCGGCTGCAACGTCCTCTGCTTTGCGGGCGCGCGGGCGGCGGCGGCCACGGGCCGGCTTTTCCTCGGCAACCGGTTCCGGCTCAGGGGCCACTTCCACGGGCGCTTCGACAATTTCGGCTTCTTCGTCAGCCTGCGCTTCCGGCTGGTCGACGGGTTCCCCGTCGCGGGCAAGCTGTTCGCCCTCACCGCGCCGGCGGCGTCCTCCGCGGCGGCCACGGCGGCCGCGACGACGGGGCGCATCGCCATTTTCACCATTCTCGGCCCGCTCTTCAGCGCGCGATTCTCCGGCGTCTTCCTCGCCTTCATCAGCGTCATTTTCGGATTCAGCGCTTTCACCACGGCCTTCGCCGCCATCGGCACGCTGCTCGCCTTCCTCGCGGCGACCGCGACGGCCACGGCGACGACGCTTGCGGCGCCCTCCGCCCTCACCCTGTTCACGGCCTTCACCGCCCGAACGCCGCTCGCGCTCGATGGCTTCCTCTTCCTCGATTTCTTCCTCATCTTCCTCATAGGGAAGATCATCGTCCGGTTCGATAACGGGTGGGGCGAAGCGCGGCGCATGGGCGGGCGGCGGACCGCTCGCCTCCACACTCATCCGCGCGCCTTCCATCTCGCCGTCATGAACCACCTCGATCGACACGCCATAGCGGTCTTCGACTTCGGCCAGTTCGGCGCGCTTGTGATTGAGCACATAGAAGGCCGCCTCCTGGCTTGCCTTCAGCAGCAGCTGGCTGCCCCGTCCGCGCGCCGCCTCGTCCTCCAGCATGCGAAGCGCGGAAAGCCCCGCCGACGAAGCCGTGCGGACCAGCCCGGTGCCCTCGCAATGCGGGCAGACGCGCGTCGATGCCTCCAGCACGCCGGTGCGCAGGCGCTGGCGGCTCATCTCCATCAACCCGAAGGACGAGATGCGGCCGACCTGGATGCGGGCACGGTCGTTGGCCAGCGCCGCCTTCATCGCCTTCTCGACCTTACGGACGTTGGAGTTGTTCTCCATGTCGATGAAGTCGATCACGACAAGGCCGGCCATGTCGCGCAACCGCAGCTGGCGCGCGATTTCGTGCGCTGCCTCCAGGTTGGTCGACACCGCCGTCGCCTCGATCCCATGTTCGCGGGTCGACCGGCCGGAGTTGATGTCGATCGAAACCAGCGCTTCGGTCGGATTGATGACCAGATAGCCGCCCGATCGTAGCTGCACGAGCGGCTGGTACATCGCGCTCAGCTGGTCCTCGACGCCATAGCGCTGGAACAGCGGCACGGCGTCCGAATAGGCCTGCACCCGGCGTGCATGGCTGGGCATCAGCAGCTTCATGAAGTCCTTGGCCGCGCGATAGCCTTCCTCGCCCTCGACGATCACCTCGTCGATGTCGCGGTTGTAAATGTCGCGGATCGCGCGCTTGATCAGGTCGCTGTCGCCATAGATCAGCGACGGCGCGGACGCCTTCAGCGTCGCCTCGCGAATGCCGTCCCACAGCCGCGCCAGATAGTCGAAGTCGCGCTTGATCTCGACCTTGGTGCGCGACAGCCCGGCGGTGCGGACGATGCACCCCATGGTCCGCGGCAGCTTCAGGTCCGCCATGATCGATTTCAGCCGCTTGCGGTCGGCCGCGTTCGATATCTTCCGGCTGATGCCGCCGCCGTGCGACGTGTTGGGCATCAGCACGCAATAGCGGCCGGCCAGGCTCAGATAGGTGGTCAGCGCCGCGCCCTTGTTGCCGCGCTCTTCCTTGACAACCTGCACCAGCAGCACCTGTCGCCGGCGGATGACGTCCTGAATCTTGTAGCGGCGGCGCAGCGCCATGCGCTGGCTGCGCAGATCCTCTGCCGTGTGATCTTCCGATCCGCTGACGGCCGCCGATTCCTCAGGCCTTTCGGCGACATCATCGCCGTCGGCGGGTTCGGCATCGCCATCATCCGCGCGGTTCTCGTTCCGCTCTTCCTCTTCGCTGCGCAGCCGTTCTTCGGCCGCGGCATGTTCCGCTTCCTCGCGGAGCAGCGCTTCGCGGTCTTCCTTCGGAATCTGGTAATAATCAGGATGGATTTCGCTGAACGCCAGGAACCCGTGGCGATTGCCGCCATAATCGACAAACGCCGCCTGCAGCGACGGTTCGACGCGTGTCACCTTTGCCAGATAGATATTGCCTTTGAGCTGCTTGCGCTCGGCGGATTCGAAATCAAATTCCTCGATGCGGTTTCCCTGGACGACCGCCACGCGGGTTTCTTCCCGGTGGCGCGCGTCGATCAGCATGCGCGTTGTCATTCATTATACTCCGGGCGCGCGCCGCTGCCGACACATGGCCCGGACGCGCGCGATATGATGGGAACGCCGATCCGCATGGCGGGCAAACAGCCAGCCATCGCGCCTCAAGCGTTCGGGTTGAAAAGAAAGAAGCTGCCTCTGCCGCACCCGCACGCCCGGACAGCTCATCCGGGCAAAGCCCCCGCGCGAACGCATCGCTGCCAGCCGGCAAGCGATGGATAGCGGGGGAAAAATGCATCATGCAACGTCAACCTGATTGATCGTCCGACAGTTGGGACGGTCCTTAGCTCGTAGAAATGGCCGGTCGGCCACTCAACGACAAGGGTGCTAGCATCGCCCAAGACGGTGGGCAACTAAAAGCGGCTGCCTCGTCAAAGAGATTGAGACTGATCCTTGAAACGATGTGAAGCTCTGCTGTAATCCGCTTTCTGGGTGGGGTCGCATGGCTATTCGTTCGTTCATTGCCAGGAATGGCGCGTGGCGGCACGCCGTGGCCGCGCTCGGGATTCTCGCCCTGGCGGCACAGGCGGGCATTGCCGCTCCTGACATGGGGAACACGGCCGACAAATCCAAGGGCGACGGCGGATTCCTGGCTTCGTTCGGCTGGTTCGACGCGCCGCGCCCCCGTTACAGCCTGACGATCCAGCTCGATCCGCCCCGCGCCGCCCTGCCCTTGCCGCCGGTCGAAGGGGTGACCGGACCGGGCCGGCCGCTGGTGGTGATCGATCCCGGCCATGGCGGGCACGATCCGGGCGCCGTCACTCCCGAAGGCGCGCTCCGGGAAAAGGAACTGACGCTCGCCGTCGCCCGCGCCATCCGCGATGAATTGCTGGCCAGCGGACGCGTCCGCGTGGCGATGACACGCAATGACGATCACTATCTCGTCCACCGCGAACGGTTTGAAATCGCCCGCAAACTCGGCGCCGACCTGTTCGTCTCCATCCACGCCGACGCCGCTGCCCGGCCCGAGGCGCGCGGGGCGACCGTCTACACCCTGTCGGCCACCGCGTCGGACAGCGAGGCCGCGTTGCTCGCCCAGCGCGAAAATCGCAGCGACATTATCAAGGGTGTCGATCTCGGCGGCGAAAATGCCGGCGTCGCGACGATCCTGATCGATCTCGCCCAGCGCGAAACTCTTGAGGATTCGACGGATTTCGCCGAATTGCTGAAGCGAGAGGCCGATCCGATGGTCACGTTCCGTCCCGATTATCACCGCACCGCCTCGCTTCTGGTGCTGAAAGCGCCCGACGTGCCGTCGATCCTGTTCGAATGCGGCTACATCACCAATGCGGAGGATGTGGCCTTCCTGGGTTCGGCGGAAGGCCGCAAACGCATCGCCCGCGGCTTCCGCCAGGCGGTGGAAATTCACTTCGCGCGCCGGCTGGCATCGCGGTAGCTGGCAAAGCCCGGAAAAATTGCTAGAGCCGGGCTGTCATGGCCCAGTCCGACTCCCCAAAGCTGCGTTTCAAGCTGAGGCGCGCCGTTGACGACTTCCCCATTGCCGCGTGGTGGGCAAAATGGTGGGTGAAGGCCGCGGCTGCCGCAATCGTGCTTCTTTTGCTCGGCTGGGCGCTGATCTGGCTGTTCTTCGCACGCGATCTGCCGTCGGTCGAAAGCCTGAAAAACTATCAGCCGCCGCTTCCCACCAACGTCCGTTCGGTCGACGGCACGCCGATCTACAGCTTTGAGCGCGAACGCCGCGTCCAGCTCAGCTATGACGAGTTTCCGCCGCTGCTCGTCCGCGCCTATCTGGCGGCCGAGGATCGGACCTTCTTCCAGCATGGCGGGCTTGATTATCCCGGCATCGCCACGGCCCTTCTCACCAATTTCACCAACAGCGGCCGCCCGGTCGGCGCCTCGACGATCACTCAGCAGGTCGCGAAGAACCTGCTGCTGACGAACGAATTGAGCTATCGCCGCAAGGTGCGCGAGGCGATCCTCGCCTACCGGATCGAGGATGCGCTGACCAAGCAGCAGATCCTTGAGCTTTACCTCAACCAGATCTTCCTCGGCCGCAACGCCTATGGCGTGCAGGCGGCGGCACGGGCCTATTTCGACAAGGATGTCGGGCAGTTGACCCTTCCCGAAATGGCCTATCTCGCCATCCTGCCCAAGGGACCGTCAAACTACAGCCCGGAACGTCAGGCCGAGCGCGCCCTGCAGCGCCGCAATTTCGTGCTGAACGAAATGCGCCGCAACGATTTCATCACGGACGCCGACTATCAGGCAGCGATTGCCGCCCCGCTTGGCGCGGTCAGGCAGCGCGGCGCCCGCTACGAACGGACCGGCGGCTATTTCCTCGAGGAAGTCCGCCGCCAGCTCCTCGAAAAATATGGTGAGGACGAGAATGCAGGGCCGAACAGCGTCTATTCCGGCGGCCTCTGGGTGCGGACCTCGCTCGATCCGCGCTTGCAGAAGCTTGCCGAAGGGGCGCTGCGTGACGGGCTGATGCGCTATGATCGCGGCAAGGGCTGGCATGGCCCCATCCGCACCATCGAAATGAGCGACAATTGGGCCCGTACCCTCGCGGGCGCCAATGTCGGTGTCGGCTATGATGATTGGCGCGCGGCGGTGGTCGTTTCCAAATCGGGCCGTACCGCGACGATCGGCTTCACCGATGGCAAGACCGGCACGATGTCCGCCGCCGCTGCAGCCATTCCCCGGCGACAGGGCGGCATGGCCTTTGACGCGCTGAAACCCGGCGACGTCATTCCGGTCAAGCAGGATGGATCGGGCTGGGCGCTCCGCAACATTCCGGAAGTATCTGGCGGCATGGTCGTCCAGAATCCCCATAACGGCCGCGTCCTCGCGATGCAGGGCGGGTTCGATTCCCGGCTCCACGCCTTCAACAACGCAACGCAGGCCCTTCGCCAGCCGGGATCGACGATCAAGCCGTTCGTCTATGCCGCCGCGCTCGACCATGGGATGACTCCGGCATCGATCGTCGTCGACGGGCCGTTCTGCGTCTATCAATCGGCCGCGCTCGGCACCAAATGTTTCCGCAACTTTTCCGGCGGCAATGCGGGGCCCCAGACGATCCGCTGGGGTGTCGAGCAGTCGCGCAATCTGATGACGGTCCGCACCGCGTCGCAGACCGGAATGGACAATGTCGCCGGCACCATCAACCGCATGGGCATCGGCCGCTATCCGCCTTATCTGGCGATCGCGCTCGGCGCGGGCGACACGACGGTGCTGAAACTGACCAACGCCTATTCTATGCTCGCCAACCAGGGCCGCGAGCTTAAGCCGACGCTGATCGACTATGTTCAGGATCGCAACGGCAAGGTCATCTATCGCGTCGACACCCGCCCTTGCGAGGGCTGCAACACGCGCGACTGGAACGGCAAGGCGATGCCGCGTCCGCCGATCCGCGGGCGGCAGATACTCGACGCGATGACCGCCTATCAGATGATCCATATCATGGAGGGCGTCGTCCAGCGCGGCACGGCACAGTCGCTGCGCGATCTCGACCGGCCTCTGTTCGGCAAGACGGGAACCTCCACCGGCCCGACCAATGTGTGGTTCGTCGGTGGCTCGGCCGATCTCGTGGCCGGCGTCTATCTTGGTTATGACAAGCCACGCTCGCTTGGCGGCTATGCCCAGGGCGGTTCGGTCGCGGCGCCGATCTTCAAGCAGTTCGCGCGCGCCGCGATGGAGGGCATGGAAGTGGTGCCCTTCCGGGCTCCGGCCGGTATCCGCATGGTTCGCATCGATCGCCGGTCCGGCCGTCGCGTCTATGGCAGCTGGCCCAGCAGCGATCCCCGCGCATCCGTGATCTGGGAAGCGTTCAAGCCTGAAAGCGAGCCGCGCCGCACCATCCGCCGCGACGAAATCGCCGAACGTGCCAAGGCCAAGAATGGCGAGGGCGCCGACCGCGTCATCCGACCACGCAGCGACAGCGATTTCTTGCAAAGTGAGGGCGGGATTTATTAAGCCCCGCCTCCACCTCGTCTCAACAGAACCGTTTAGTTTAAGGATTCCCGATGCGCGCTGAAGCGCAAGCCTTTGTCGACCAGATTAACGCAGCGATGGCGCTCGTCCGCAGGTTCCTGGATTGGGACCGTGCGCTCAGGCGCCTCGATGAGCTGAACGCGCGCGTGGAGGATTCCTCGCTGTGGGACGATCCGAAGGCGGCGCAGGACGTCATGCGCGAACGCCGGCGGCTTGACGAGGCGATCACCGCCACCCGTTCGATCGAGACCGAGTTGAACGATACGATCGAACTGATGGAAATGGCCGAGGCGGAAGGCGATTCAGCGCTGGTCGACGAAGGGGTCGCCGGGCTCGCGACGCTCGCCGAACGTGCCGAGCACGACAAGGTCATGGCCCTTCTCGCAGGCGAAGCGGACGCCAACGACACCTACGTCGAGGTTCATGCCGGCGCCGGCGGCACGGAAAGCCAGGATTGGGCCGGCATGCTGCAGCGCATGTATTCGCGCTGGGCGGAACGTCATGGCATGAAGGTGGAGTTGATCGACCATCACTCGGGCGAACAGGCGGGCATCAAGTCGGCGACGCTGCTGCTGAAGGGCGAGAACGCCTATGGCTATGCGAAGACCGAAAGCGGCGTGCACCGCCTGGTCCGCATCAGCCCATATGACAGCGCGGCGCGGCGGCATACCAGCTTCGCCAGCGTCTGGGTCTATCCGGTGATCGACGACAATATCGAGATCGACATCAACGAAAGCGATCTGCGCATCGACACCTATCGCGCTTCGGGCGCGGGCGGCCAGCACATCAACACCACCGATTCGGCGGTGCGCATCACCCACATTCCCACCAACATCGTCGTCCAGTGCCAGAACCAGCGGTCGCAGCACAAGAACCGCGCCGAGGCCATGAATCAGCTCCGCGCCCGCCTCTACGAGGCCGAGCTTCGCAAGCGTGAGGAGGAAGCCAATGCGGTTTCCGCCAACAAGACCGACATCGGCTGGGGCCACCAGATCCGGTCCTATGTTCTCCAGCCCTATCAGCTGGTGAAGGACCTGCGCACCGGCGTTACCTCCACTTCGCCGGACGACGTGCTCGACGGCGATCTCGACCGTTTCATGGCAGCCGCCTTGTCGCAGCGCGTGACAGGTGAGACGGTGGAAGTGGAGGATGTCGATTGAACCGAGCCGTCTTTCTCTTGCCGCTGATGTTGCTCGCCGCCTGCGAGGCGACGATGCCGAGCGCGCCGAGAGAGCGGGAAGACAAGGTTGGTCCCTTTCCCGCCGCCGATCGCCCGGTGGCGCCGATCGTGTCGGACCGCTGGTCATCGGAGGAGGAACGCGACCGCGTCCGTGAGGCTGATGAGGTCATGGACCGCGCCGGCATCACTCCCGGCATGACGGTCGCCGATATCGGTGCCGGTGAAGGTTATTACACGATCCGCCTCGCCAGCCGCGTCGGTGCTCAGGGGCGCGTGCTTGCACAGGATATCGTGCCCCAGGTGCGCGACGCCTTGGCCGAACGCGTCAATCGCGAGCGATTGGACAATGTCAGCGTGAAGCTGGGCGAACCGGCGAATCCGATGCTGCCCGACAACAGCTTCGACCGCATCTTTCTGGTTCACATGTATCACGAGATCGCCGACCCTTACGAATTCCTGTGGCGTCTGCGCCCGGCACTTCGCGCGGGCGGCCAGGTGATCGTGGTCGATGCCAACCGCCCCACGCGTCAGCACGGCACCCCGCCCGCACTGCTCACATGCGAATTCGCCGCCGTCGGGTACAGGCGCGCCGAACTGCAGCCCATGCCAAAGGCGGGCGGCTATTTCGCGGTGTTCGAAGCCGCCGGATCGCGCCCGGAACCCAAATCGATCCAGGCCTGCCACGACTGAGGTTATAACAGCCCCGCCTCGCGCAGGCTGACATGCCCACTGCTGGAAAAGACGATGTGGTCGTGCAGCTGGATGCCGATCGGCCGTGTCACCTGCACCAGCGTGCGCGTCGCCGCCAGGTCCGCGCGGCTGGGCTGCGGGTCGCCACTCGGGTGATTGTGCGCGATCAGCAGCCCCCGGCTGCCAAGCCGCATCGCATCCGCAACGATCGTCCTCAGCGGCAGATCGACTCCCGTCATGCTGTTTGATGGATGCACGCGCAGCCCGATCAGCCGAAGGTCCGAATCCAGGTGCGCGACCCCCAGCATCTCCCGGCGCGCCGTGGACAGGCCCGGCCCGAACAGGCTGCTGGCATCGCGCGCGGAAAGTATCCGTCGTCCGGCCCATCTAGGAACGATCGCTCAACCCATGGGGCGACGATCCCGCCCTCGCGCGCCAACCGAAAGCATAGACTGCGCCGTTCCAGAGCTTTCGCGCAAATACAGAGCGTTCGCGTATGAATTTTTGTCCGAAGCGGATGAAGATTACCTGCTTGGCGCAGGCGCCCCCACCGGTCATAAGCAACTGCCATGCGCCAGTATCTCGATCTCCTCCAGCGAATCCTCGACGAAGGTGTCGAGCAGGCCGATCGTACCGGCGTCGGCACCCGTGCCATCTTCGGCCATCAGATGCGGTTCGACCTTTCGGAGGGTTTTCCGCTCGTCACCACCAAGAAACTTCACCTGCGTTCGATCATCATCGAACTGCTGTGGTTCCTGCGCGGTGACACCAACATCGCCTGGCTGAAGGAGAACAAGGTCAGCATCTGGGACGAATGGGCGGATGAAAGCGGCGATCTCGGCCCCGTCTACGGCAAGCAATGGCGCGACTGGGAAACGCCCGACGGCCGCCATATCGACCAGATCCATTTGCTGATCGATCAGATCAAGGGCAATCCCGCCTCACGCCGCCAGATCGTAAGCGCCTGGAATCCTTCGGATATCCACCGCATGGCGCTCGCCCCCTGCCACTGCCTGTTCCAAACCCAGGTCGCGAACGGACGCCTAAACCTGCAACTCTATCAACGCAGCGGCGATGCCTTCCTCGGCATCCCCTTCAACATCGCCAGCTACGCTCTCCTCACCCATCTGATCGCCGATCAATGCGGGCTGGAACCTGGCCATTTCATCTGGACTGGCGGCGACACGCATCTTTACTCCAATCATCTGGAACAGGCGCAGTTGCAGCTGACGCGGGCCCCGTTTCCCCTTCCGACGCTCTCGATCAAGCGCAAGCCGGATGCGATCGACGGCTATGCCTATGAGGATTTCGAGATCGTGGGCTACGAATCCCATCCGCACATTTCCGCGCCGGTCGCAGTGTGAACAGGCCCCATATCGTCCTGATCCTCGCCCGTGCCGATAATGGCGTCATCGGGCAGAACGGCCGCCTGCCCTGGCACCTGCCCGCCGACCTCCGCCATTTCAAGGCGCTGACGCAGGGCACGCCGATGGTGATGGGGCGCAAGACGTTCGACAGCCTGCCGGGCCTGCTGCCGGGGCGCCGCCACATCGTTTTGACGCACGATACGAACTGGCAGGAAGAAGGGGCCGAGGTCGCCCATGACATCGACGAAGCCCTGCGCCTTGCCAACGCGCCGCACGTGTCGATCATCGGCGGCGCGGAGATATTCGCTCTGTTCGAACCCTATGCCGATCGCGTGGAATTGACGGAAATCCATATCGCCGCGGAAGGTGACACCACTCTGCCGCCCTTTGATCCCGCGATATGGCACGAAGTTCGCCGCGAACGGCATGATGGCCCGCCGCCTCATAGTTTCGTGACGCTCGAACGACGCTAGACGTCGCAACGATTGGCAGGGCCGCGCCGCTTTCCTATAGGCATGTCGCATGGAGCGGCTGGACGGCGGCTCGGCGGTTCCGGCGCGGTTGCGTGATGGCATCGTCGCGCTCGGCAATTTCGACGGATTTCACCTGGGTCATCAGGCCGTGGTCGGCCGCGCGGTCGAGCTGGCCCGCAGCGAAGGCCGCCCGGTGCTGGTCGCAACCTTCGATCCCCATCCCGTTCGCCTGTTCCAGCCTGATGCGCCGCCCTTCCGCCTGACGACGCTCGACCAGCGGGAACGGCTGTTCGGCGCCGCCGGTGCGGACGCGATGCTGGTCTTCCACTTCGACGCCCAGCTTGCAGCGGTCGCCGCCGAAGATTTCGTCACCGACTGGCTGATCAAACGGATCGGCGCCAAAGGCGTCGTGACAGGCGACGATTTCACGTTCGGTAATCGGCGACGCGGCAATGTGGCCTTGCTGAAGGCGGTCGGCAACGCCAACGGCCTTGCCTGCGAAGCGGTGCCCCCCGTCACCGATCAAGGCGCCCGCGTTTCGTCCAGCCGCATTCGCGAAGCGCTCCAGGCGGGAGACTGCCCCACCGCGACGCGCCTGCTGACACGCCCCTTCGCGATCGAGGGCACGGTGCAACATGGCGACAAGCTGGGCCGGGCCATCGGCTACCCCACCGCCAACATCGCGCTCGGCAACTATCTGCGCCCCGCGTACGGAATCTATGCAGTGCGCGGCCGATTGGACGATGGACGGCAGGTGGATGGCGTGGCCAGCCTCGGCATCCGCCCGAGCTTCGATCCGCCGCGTGAACTGCTTGAACCTTATTTCTTCGATTTTTCGGGCGACCTTTATGGTCAAACGGTTGAGGTCGAGCTTCACGCCTATCTGAGGCCGGAATTGAAGTTCGACACTCTCGATGCCCTGAAAGCCCAGATCGATCTGGACTGTGCGAACGCCAGGCAATTGCTCGGCTAGCGATCGGTGCCCGGGCGTTCCGACGCATCGGACATAGGCTCCGGGTCAAGCCCGGAGCACTGAAATGCCTCCCCCACGGCATCGACAACTCACCGGCATCGCAACGGACCATCGACCATTGTCCTTTGCGAAGTGCCATGCTAGCAGCACAATCATATACAATATGATTTGCGACGCCGTGAGCGCGCACATCGATAGGAGGGGTGTCCATGTTCACTGTGTCCCGGCGGACCTTACTCTCGTCATCGGCCGCCGCGCTGTTTCTGCCGAAGATCGCCCACGCAGCACCTTTTCAGGGCAATGCGGCGTCCGCATCGACGGCAGACACCGAATGGCGCCACTATGGCGGGAACCAGGCGAACACACGCTACGCCCCGCTGGACCAGATCAGCGCTGACAATTTCAACGACCTGGAAGTCGCCTGGACGTTCAAGGCCGATTCCTTCGGTTCGCGTAAGGAATATCAGTACGAAGCGACACCGCTGCTGGTCGCCGGCCGGCTCTATGCCACCGCCGGCGCACGGCGTGCCTGCGTTTGCCTGGATGCCGAAACCGGTGAAATCCTGTGGGTGCACCGCTTCGACGAGGGCCAGCGCGGCCTGAATGCTCCCCGCCAGCTTTCCGGCCATGGCGTGTCCTATTGGACCGATGGAACAGAAGAACGCATCATTTATGCGACGGCAGGCTACCACCTGATTTCGGTCGACGCGAAGACCGGCATTGCCGACCCGAATTTCGGCGAGAACGGCATCGTTGACCTGAAACTGACGCTGGACCAGAAGATCGACCCGCTGACGGCCGATATCGGGTTGCATGCGACACCATTGATCGCACGCAATGTCGTCATCGTCGGCGCCGCCCACACTTCGGGCGACGTGCCGACGACCCGCAAGAATGTGAAGGGCTATGTCCGCGGCTTCGATGTCCGCACCGGCAAGCGGCTCTGGATCTTCCACACCATCCCGAAAAAGGGCGAATTCGGCTATGACAGCTGGATCGAGCCGGGGCAGGCCGAAGAAGCCGGTAATGCGGGCGTGTGGGCCGAGATGTCGGCCGACGAGGAGCTTGGCCTTGCCTATCTGCCGGTCGAAATGGCGACGGGCGACGAAATGGGCATGTTCCGCAAGGGCAACGCCCTGTTCGGCGAATCGCTGGTCGCCGTCGATATCGAGACGGGCGTGCGGAAATGGCATTTCCAGTTCGTCCACCACGGCCTGTGGGACCGCGATCCGCCCTGCGCGCCGATCCTTTGTGACATCCCGCACAACGGCAAGGTCGTGAAGGCATTGGCCCAGCCGACCAAGCAGGCCTATCTCTACGTCCTCAATCGCGAGACGGGCGAACCGATCTGGCCGATCGTCGAAACCAAGGTGCCGAAGGGCGATGTGCCGGGCGAATGGTATTCGCCCACCCAACCCGTGCCCAGCAAGCCGCCGGCCTATGACTATCAGGGCGTCAATCCCGACCTGCTGATCGACTTCACGCCGGAGCTGAAGGCCGAAGCGCTTGAGCTGGTCAAATATTACCGCATGGGCGGCCTGTGGGAACCGCCGACCCTGTCCAAGGCTGGCGGCCCCTATGGCACGATCATGCTGCCCGGCGTGCAGGGCGGCACCAACTGGCCGGGCGGGTCGTACGATCCGGACACGCACATGGTGTACGTCTATTCCAAGACGTCGCCGTCGCTGATGGGCATCGTTCCGGCCAATAATCCGGAAGTCACCGATTTCCCCTATGTTCATGGCATCGCCGGCTCGCCGGTCCGCCCGCAGGTGTCGATGGGCTCCGCGCGCCCGGCGGGCGGTCCGCCCCGGCCTGCCCCGGCCCCCGCGCCGAGCGCCGGTGCCAAGCCTGCCGGCCCGCCGCCCGGCCGGTTGACCGTCCAGGGCCTGCCGCTCATCAAGCCGCCCTATGGCCGCATCACCGCGATGGACCTGACCAAGGGCGATATCAGCTGGCAGATTGCCCATGGCGAAACGCCGGACGACATCCGCAATCATCCTGCGCTGAAGGGGGTGAAGATTCCCCGCACGGGCCGGATCGGCAACCTCAGCCCGCTGACGACCAAGACCCTGGTGATCTGCGGCGAAGCAGGCTTTTACACCAATGAATATGGCGTGCGCGGCGCGATGCTGCGTGCCTATGACAAGGCAACCGGCGAGGAAAAGGGCGCGGTCTACATGCCCGCCCCGCAAAGCGGATCGCCGATGACCTACATGCTGAAGGGCCGCCAATATATCGTCGTGGCGATCAGCGGCGGCAATTACAGCGGCGAGCTGATGGCGTTCCGCCTTCCAAAAGCCTGATCGAGAGACGTGATTTGACCAAGACCAATCGGTACCGCCGCACCATCCTTCTGGCCGCCGCACTCACTGTCGCGGGCGGGTCGGTCGCGTCCCGTGCCCAGGTTCCGGAACGCTCGGTCTGGACCGGCGTCTTCACCGCCGATCAGGCAGCGCGCGGCAAGACTGCCTATGACCAGAATTGCGCGGCATGCCACAGCCCGATGCTGACCGGCGGCGATTCCGCCCCGGCGCTGGTCGGTGGCCCGTTCCTCAACAACTGGAACAGCACGGCGGCGACCGATCTCTACGACCGCATCAAGACGACGATGCCCGCCGGCGACCCCGGCAGCCTCAGCGCGAAGGTCGTGACGGACATCGAAGCCTATATCTTCCAGGTCAACGGCTTCCCGGCCGGTTCGGTCGAGCTGCCGCCCAGCCCGCAGATGCAGGCTGGCGTAAAGATCGTCGCCACCCGGCCCGCCGGCTGAAACCACGCATTTTGGTGGACGCGCAGGGAGGGGCTTTCGCAAGATCGCGTCATCCTCTAAGTCGCGCCCACTCATGAGCGACCAACCAGACTATCGCGACACCGTCTTCCTGCCGAAGACCGATTTCCCCATGAAAGCGGGCCTTGCCGCCAAGGAACCCGCTATCCTGGAACGCTGGGCGAAGATCGGCCTCTACCAGCGCCTGCGCGAAGCCCGCGCCGGCCAGGAACGCTTCATCCTGCATGACGGCCCGCCATACGCCAATGGCGACATCCACATGGGCCATGCGATGAACAAGGTGCTGAAGGACATCATCGTCCGCAGCCAGTCGCTGCTGGGCAAGGACGCGCCTTATGTGCCCGGCTGGGACTGCCACGGCCTTCCGATCGAATGGAAGATCGAGGAAGAGTACCGCAAGAAGAAGCTGAACAAGGACGAAGTGCCGGCGGCCGAGTTCCGCGCCGAATGCCGCGCCTATGCGGAGAAATGGGTCGCCGTGCAGCGCGCCCAGTTCGAGCGGCTGGGCGTGATGGGCGACTGGAACGATCCCTACCTCACCATGAAGTTCGACGCGGAGGCGGCGATCGTGAACGAGCTGCTGAAGTTCGCGGAAAGCGGCCAGCTCTACCGCGGCGCCAAGCCGGTGATGTGGTCGCCGGTCGAAAAGACTGCGCTGGCCGAAGCCGAGGTGGAATATGAGGACATCACCTCGACGCAGATCGACGTGGCGTTCGAGATTGTCGAAAGCCCGGTCGCGGAGTTGGTCGGCGCTCATGCGGTGATCTGGACGACGACGCCCTGGACGATTCCGGTCAATCAGGCTTTGGCCTATGGGCCGGATGTTGAGTACGTCCTATTCACAGTTCGAGCGGGCAGAGACAGTTACAGAAACCTAGATCTAGTCATTGCGCGACCCCTCTTTGAAGAATTTCGCAATCGCTCTGCCGATCTACTTATCGATGAACGCGTGCTTTGGTCTGGCAAAGGCTCCGCTCTCGCCGGCACCGTCGCCCGCCATCCGATGCATAATCTCGGCGGCTTCTTCGCCAAGCCCCGCCCGTTCCTGCCCGGCGATTTCGTTACCACCGATACCGGCACCGGCCTCGTCCACATGGCGCCGGATCATGGCGAGGACGATTTCGATCTCTGCAAGGCGCATGGCATCGATCCCGTCTTCGCGGTCGAGGGTGACGGCAAGTATCGCGCCGACTGGGCCTGGCTCGGCGGGCAGGGATCGGTCATCAATCCCAAGTTCAACGCGCCGGAAGGCCCCATCTGCACCGATCTGCGTGAGGCGGGCGCCCTGCTCGCCGCCAGCGCCGATTATCAGCACAGCTACCCGCACAGCTGGCGTTCCAAGGCGAAGGTCATCTTCCGCGCCACGCCGCAGTGGTTCATCCCGATGGACCGGCCGCAGGAAGGGCGCGATCCGCTGCCCGTGGTCGAGGCGGGTGCGGAAGGCGACACCCGCGGCCATGCATCCGCCAACGGCCCGACACTGCGCCAGATCGCCCTCGACGCCATCGAACGCACCCGCTGGGTGCCGACCAAGGCCCGCAACCGCATCCACGCGATGGTCGACAGCCGCCCGGACTGGGTGATCAGCCGCCAGCGCGCCTGGGGCGTGCCGATCGCGCTCTATGTGAACCGCAAGACCGGCGAATATCTGCGCGACCCCGCCGTCAACGCCCGCATCGTCGATGCGTTCAAGGCGGGCGGCGCCGACGCCTGGTTCGCCGCCGATCATCAGGCGCTGCTCGACCCGGACTACCGCGCCGAGGATTATGAGGTCGTCACCGACATTCTCGACGTGTGGTTCGACAGCGGCTCCACCCACGCCTTCGTGATCGAGCAGCGCTATGGCGAGGGCGTCCGCGCCAACCTCTATCTCGAAGGGTCGGATCAGCATCGCGGCTGGTTCCAGTCCTCGCTGCTGGAAAGCTCCGGCACCCGCGGCCGCGCACCTTATGACGCCGTACTCACCCATGGCTTCGCGCTTGACGGCAATGGCCGCAAGATGTCGAAATCGCTCGGCAATGTCGTCGATCCGCTGAAGATCATCCAGGAATCGGGTGCCGACATCCTGCGCATGTGGGTCGCCTCGACCGACTATTTCGAGGATGTCCGCATCGGCAAGGAGATTCTGGCCGGCACGTCGGACGCCTATCGCAAGCTGCGCAACAGCTTCCGCTACCTGCTCGGCGCGCTGGACGGCTTCACCGAGGCGGAGCGCGTGCCTGTCAGCGAAATGCCGGAGTTGGAGCGCTACATCCTCCATCTCCTCGCCGATCTCGACGCGAAGCTGAATCAGGCCGTCAATGATTTCGAGTTCAATCGCTACATCCGCGCGCTGACCGATTTCGCCAACGACGACCTGTCCGCCTTCTTCTTCGATATTCGCAAGGACTGCCTCTACTGCGACGCGCCGTCCTCGCCCAAGCGCCGTGCCTATCGCACCGTCCTGGATGTGCTGTTTGAGGCAATGGTGCGCTATGCAGCGCCCATCCTGTGCTTTACGGCTGAGGAAGTGTGGCAGACCCGTTACCCGGTTGAGCAAGACTCCGTGCATTTCCAGTCATGGCCGGAACTGCCCGCATTCCAGCAGGATAAGGAGCTTGTCGCCCGCTGGGCCGGGCTCCGCTCGCTTCGTGAGCAGGTGACGGGGCAGATCGAACCGCTGCGCCGCGCCAAGGAAATCGGGTCTTCGCTGGAGGCTGTGGTTTCCCTGCCCACGGCACAGGACGATATCGATCTTCCCGAATTGTTCATTGTCTCCGACGTCGTCGTTGACGACACGCTGGCGGCCGATGCGGTGGGCGTCACCGTCACCACAAATCACAAATGCGGCCGCTGCTGGCGCCATTTGCCCGAGGTGACGGAAGATGGCACCTTGTGCGACCGTTGTGTTGAGGTTGTCCGGTGAACGGATCAGTTGCCAATCGCCGCGCGGGCCTCATCATGGCCGCGATCATCTTCGTTGCCGACCAGGCGATGAAGTGGCTGGTTATCAATCCATTGGGGCTGGAAGCGCGCGGGTCGATCAGGGTCCTGCCGTTCTTCAACCTGACCTGGGTCGAGAATTACGGCGTTTCAATGGGGTTCCTGACCGCATCGAGCGAAGCGGGCCGCTGGCTCCTTGTCGGCATGACGGCACTCATCAGCATCGCCGTGTTGGTCTGGATGTGGCGGGAAAAACGGCGTGTCGACGTGATGGCGCTTGGGCTGGTGCTGGGCGGCGCGATCGGCAACATCGTCGATCGGGTACGCTTCGGCCATGTGGTCGACTATGCCGATCTTCATTTAGGCGCATGGCGCCCCTTTTTGGTCTTCAATGTCGCCGATGCGGCGATTACGATAGGCGTGTTGATATTGCTCGTCCGCGCGCTCCTGTTGCGTGAAAAGAGCGACCCGGCGGAGAAAGTGAATGCGTAAGTTGATCCTGACAGGCAGCCTGCTGGCGCTGGCCGCAACCCTGTCAGCCTGCGCGAGCAATCGTAAGGTATTGTTCGATCGAGACCGTCCGGACGAATTCGCCACATCGCGTCGTGCGCCCCTGGTCATTCCGCCCGATTTCGCGCTCGTGCCGCCAACGCCCGGCGCGCCGCGCCCGCAGGAAGCCGATTCCAGCACGCAGGCGCTTACGGCGATGTTCGGCGGCCCTGCCCAGCGCAGCCAATCGGAAGCCAATGCGCTGACCCAGGCAGGCAGCGACAGGGCAGAACCCGGCATCCGGTCCGCTGTCGGCGATCCAGCAACCAATGTCGTCGACAAGGGATCGACCACCAGCGACATCATCGCCGCGCCCGAAGGTGATGGCCAGGATGCCCGTGCCGCCGTACCGCAGCCGGGCGCAACCCCGGCGCCAGCGCCGCAGCCGCCGGCCACACCGCCCGCACAATAAGTCGTTAACGAAATCTTGGCAGCCATGCGGGCAAGGTTGTCCGCATGGCTCATTTCACGCCTCATCAGGTCGATCTGGCCTCTGCCGAAACCCCGGCGGAGATCGTGTCCGCGCTATGCGCCGTTCACGGCCTTGTCGCCGATCTTGCAGGCGGAGAAGCGAAAATCACATTCGACGAGGAGGCTGCCGATCTGGATCGGCGCTATGAGCGGGCCTCGACCTTGTTGCGTCAGCGCTTCGATGCGATCGCCGCCGACACGGCGACCTTTTCAGCCACGGGGCTTGCGGCCATCATCGGTCTGGACGCGGACCGGGCGGACATCCGGCGCGGTGCCGCCAATCATCTTTCGACCGAGATGCGCCGGTCGATCACGGCACTCCTCAACCGTCTGCCGCTTTAACCCCGGGCGCGCCGAAAGCGCTCAAGCCCTTCAGCCAAATCGGCAATCAGGTCGTCCGGATCTTCCAGCCCAATATGCAGCCGAACCGCCGGTCCTTCGGCCTGCCAGCGTGTCGCGGTACGGATCGGCGCCGGATCGAACGGGATGACCAGGCTTTCAAAGCCGCCCCATGAGAAACCGATGCCGAAATGGCGCAACCCGTCGATCATCGCGGTGCGTGCCGTGTCGTCGCCGTCCTTCAGGACAAAAGAGAACAAGCCCGACGATCCGGAAAAATCTCGTGCCCATTCGGCGTGACCCGGACAATCCGGCAAGGCGGGATGAAGCACGCGGGCGACGTCAGGCTGATCGTTCAACCAGTGCGCGACCTTCAGCGCGTTCGTCCGGTGCTGTTCCAGCCGCACGCCCATCGTGCGAAGACCGCGCGCGGCAAGCCAGGCATCGTCCGGACTGACGTACTGTCCAAGCGAATAAGTCGTCGTCCGCAGTTTCGGCCACCATTCCGCATTGGCCGTGACCGAACCGATCATCACGTCGGAATGGCCGCAGACATATTTGGTGCAGGCCAGGATCGACAGATCGATGCCCCGTTCGATCGTCCGCAGATAAAGCGGCGTCGCCCAGGTATTGTCGATCAGCGTGACCACGCCACCGGCCTTCGCCGCCGCGATGATCGCCGGAATATCCTGCACCTCGAACGTCAAACTGCCGGGGCTTTCCATGAAGATCGCCCGCGTCTTCTCCCCGAACATTTCGGCAATGCCCGCCCCGACCAGCGGATCATAATAGCGCGTCGTCACCCCGAACCGCTTGAGCAAGCCCTGACACAGCGCACGCGTCGGTTCATAGGCGCTGTCGACCATCAGCAGTTCATCGCCCGGCTCCAGCACCGCCAGCAGCGCCCCGGCCACCGCGGCCACGCCCGACGGATAGAGCAACGTCCCCTCGGCACCCGGTTCAAGCTCCGTCAGCGCATCCGCCAGCGACCATTGGGTTGGCGTGCCCCGCCGCCCATAATAAAGCTTTTCATGCGTATCGCGCTGCCGCGCGCGCATCTCGGCGATATTGTCGTAGAGCACCGTGGACGCCCGCCAGACAGGCGGATTGACGATCCCCTGCGTCCATTCCGCGCGGCGGCCGCCCTGTACCAGACGCGTGGCCGGCCTAGTCTTTCTGTCGTTCCCGCTCACGTCGATCCTGTCGCCTTTGGTGTGGACGGATCGGCGCCCCATTCGCTCCATGATCCGTCATAGACCGGCGCATGCTTGCCAAGCAGGGCAAGCCCGAAGCTCAGCACGCACGCGGTGACGCCCGATCCGCATGTCGTCATCACCGGCTGGTCGGGATCGATGCCGATGGCGTCGAATTCGCGGCGGAGCGCGTCTCCCGTCTTCCATGTATCATCGGCATTGAACAGATGGCCATGGGGCAGGTTGCGGGAACCGGGGATATGGCCGGATGCGAGGCCCGCGCGGGGTTCGGTGCCCTCTCCCGCAAAGCGCTTGGCTGACCGCGCATCGACCATTTGCTCGCCATTATTGGCAAGATTGTCCCTGACCTGCCCGAGTTGGCGCACGTTCGCCGCATTCAGATGCGCCGAAAAATTCCGGGCGACGGGCGACGGCATGCCGCTTTCCAGCGGACGTCCCTCGGCCTTCCATTTGCCCATGCCGCCATCGAGAATGGCAACATTACGCGCACCGAACGTAGTCAGCATCCACCAGCCGCGCGCGGCGGTATGATGCGGTGAATTGTCATAGACGACGATGCGGTCCTCGTCGCCGACGCCGAGTGCGCCCATCAGGTCCGCAAACTTCGCCGCTGTCGGTAGCATGTTCGGCAGATCGGTCGCCTCGTCGGCAAATTCGTCCAGATCCATGAAAGCAGCGCCGGGAATATGAGCCGCCTGATAGTCGCCCTTCGCATCGTGGCCGGGCTCAAGAAACCAGGTCACGTCGAGGATCCGCAGATCAGGGGCGCCCAGCTCGGCTTCCAGCCATTTCGTCGATACCAGCAAGTCCATCGCCGCCTCCAACCGATGACCGGTGCTTAGTCCTGCCGCCCTGCCTCGTCGAGGTCATTGTCTGCGCAGGGGGCCGCCCCTTATATAGCCGCCCATGACCATTACCCATCTTGGCCAGCAAAGCGCCCTGCCCGCCACGCCCGAAGAGGCCGTGCTCGATTATGTGCCGAACCCGCGGCCCGGCCGGCCCTATCTCGTACGCTTCACGGCGCCTGAATTCACCTCGCTCTGCCCCGTCACCGGGCAGCCCGATTTCGCGCATCTGGTGATCGACTATGCGCCGAAGGATCTGATCGTCGAATCCAAGTCGCTGAAGCTGTTCCTCGGCAGTTTCCGCAATCACGCCGCCTTCCACGAGGACTGCACCGTCGGAATCGGCGAACGCCTGTTCAAGGAACTGGATGCGATCTGGATGCGGATCGGCGGTTATTGGTATCCGCGCGGCGGCATTCCCATCGATGTGTTCTGGCAATCGGGAGAGCCGCCCGCCGGGCTGTGGCTGCCGCCGCAGGATGTGCCCGGCTATCGCGGGCGCGGCTGACGTCAATTAATGTTATAAAGGGCTTCCATCGAATCGGATTGCCATGACCGACGCCGCGCGCCCGCACCACCATTCGATCGCCATCACCCCGGGTGATATCGATTTTATGGGCCATGTGAACAATGCCAGCTATCTGAACTGGGTGCAGGAAGCGGTCATCGCCCATTGGCGTACCCTTGCGCCGCCGCATGCCGTCGCCCAGCATCTGTGGGTCGCACTCACCCACGAAATCACCTATCGCAAGCCGGCATTTCTGGAAGACGATGTCATCGCCACCGTCGTCCTCGCCAAGGTGCAGGGCGCTCGCGCCTTCTACGAAACGCTCATCAAGCGCGGCGAGGACGTGTTGGCGGAGGTCAAATCAAGCTGGTGTTGCGTCAACGCGGAAACCCGCCGCCCGGCGCGCATCGCCCAAGACATCATCGCCCATTTCTTTCCCAAGGCGGAATAGGCTCAGCCCGGCACTTTCCTGAACCGGATGGTTCGATCGAAGCGCTGGAGCACCAGTTCGCCTTTTTCGATCGTGAGCGCCTCGTTCCGGAAATCGGCCGTGCCGATGTCATTGGGTTCGAATTTGAACGTCACGCGGCGGCCCTCGTTCGCCGGCATGCGGACCATCGTCAGCGGCGCGGGATAAACCGGCAGGCGCGGCGCGATGATCATCGGCCGCCGCGCCCATTCCACCGGTACATTGCCGTCGTCGCCCACCTGCACCGATTCAGGCGGCTTTCCGTCCGCATAGATGACGTCGATCAGCAGCGGGATGCCGCGCAGAACCTCCGGATTGGCCAGCTTCACGATCAGCGTGCCGTTCGGCGCGGCCTTCTCCTCGACCACGGCGAAACGCGGCGGAATGACGGACGGTTGGGTGGTCAGCAACAGCTTGTCGCCTTCGGCCGACCAGACACCCTCCGCCGTCTCGTCGATCGCGCCATAGCTCAGGCCGTAGCGGAACGAGCCGTCGGCGCTCAGTTCGATCCCGGTCGCCATTTCGGTCTGGCTGCCGTCATAGAGCCCGGCCATTGCCGCCGGTGTCTCTGCAGCCAGCGGAGCGGAGGCGCACAGCAAGGCCAGTGGAAACAGGGCGCGCATCATCGGCCCTTGAACAACCCGCCGAGCAATCCGCGCATCAACTGCCCGCCAAGATTGCCGGCCACCTGACGCCCGACCGAAGTGGCGGCGGACCGCGCGGCCGATTGGATCATCTTCTCGGCAAGCGTCGGCTTCGCCGCCTCCCGCTCGAGCCGCGCCCGTTCCTTCGCTGCCTCACGTTCGGCTGCGACGCGGGCGCGTTCCTGCTCCTTGGCGACGCGTGCTGCTTCCTTCTCGGCCGCGACGCGCGCCTTTTCGTCTTCCTTCGCCTGCGCAGCCGCCAGCTTGTCAGCCTCTATCTTGGCCTTCGCCTCGACCGCCGCGGCCGCCGCTTCCGATGCCTTGGCGCTCAGTAGCTCCTCAGCGGATTCACGGTTGATCAGCGTGTCATATTTCGAGCCGACCGCGTCGGTCTGGATCAGCACGCCACGCTCGACAGGTGTGACCGGTCCGACCCGCGAGCAGACCGGCTTAATCAGCGTGCGCTGCACAGGCGATGGCGAACCGTCCGCCTGCAGCAGCGAGACCAGCGCCTCCCCTACCTTCAGCTCGGTGATGGCGGTGACGACATTGATATCCGGATTGGCGCGGAAGGTTTCGGCGGCCGACTTGATCGCCTTTTCATCACGCGGCGTGAAGGCACGCAGCGCGTGCTGGACGCGATTGCCCAACTGGCCGGCGACATCTTCCGGAATATCGATCGGGTTCTGGGTGACGAAATAGACGCCCACGCCCTTCGACCGGATCAGGCGGACGACCTGTTCCACCTTGTCCAGCAACGCCTTGGGCGCCTCGTCGAACAGCAGATGGGCCTCGTCGAAGAAGAAGACCAGTTTCGGCTTGTCGGGGTCGCCGACCTCCGGAAGCGTCTCGAACAGTTCGGACAGCAGCCACAGCAGGAATGTCGAATAGAGCTTGGGGCTTGCCATCAGCTTGTCGGCGGCCAGCACATTGACCACCCCGCGCCCCTGATCGTCGACCTTGAAGAAATCCTCGATTTCAAGGGCCGGCTCACCGAAGAAATGATCACCGCCCTGGCTGCGAAGCTGCAGCAGCGAACGCTGGATCGTGCCGACGGTCGCCTTGGACACATTGCCGTAGGTGGTGGTCAGTTCATCCGCGCGCTCGGCACAATGGGCAAGCATCGCCTGCAAGTCATCGAGATCGAGCAGCAGCAGCCCGTCCTTGTCCGCGACATGGAAGGCGATGGTCAGAACGCCCTCTTGCACATCGTTCAAGTCCATCAGGCGGGCGAGAAGCAGCGGCCCCATTTCCGAAACGGTTGTACGGATCGGGTGGCCCTGCTCACCGAACAGATCCCAGAATTGCACGGGATTATCTTTATACGCCCAGTCGGTATCGCCGATCTCGGCGGCGCGGGCGGCAAAGGAATCATGTGTCTTGTCGGTCGGCAGGCCCGCCATGGCCAGGCCGGAAAGATCGCCCTTCACGTCGGCTGCGAAAACGGGAACCCCCGCCTTCGAGAAGCCTTCCGCAATACCCTGAAGCGTGACGGTCTTGCCCGTGCCGGTGGCTCCAGCGATCAGGCCGTGGCGATTGGCACGCTTGAAATTGAGGACCTGTGGCTGGCCGCCGCCCAAGCCGATGAAAAGACCCGATTCGTCCGCCATGTCACCTCCGCCGTCAGTCGTGTCGACTGTCTAGCGGGTCAGAAGAGCGAGCGGAAGGCAGGAAGGGGCCGGACAGAAGGACTGTCCGGCTCCGACCGATTATTTGCTCTTCAGACGAATGCCGATGTAGCGCGCCGGACCGGTGCCCCGCTGGACCAGCAACAGAACGCTGCTACGACCAGCCTTCGAGGCTTCAGTAACAGCGGCAGTCACGTCCGCTCCGGTCAGCGTCGGCCGGCGATTGATCGACACGATCACGTCGCCGCGACGAAGCGTCTTGGTCGCGGCGTCGCTCGAGGGATCGACACCGCTGATAACCACGCCGCGGGTCGTCGGCGGCACGCCGACGCTGCGGGCGATGGCGGGGGTCAGCGGTTGCACGGCAATGCCCAGCGACTCACGCGCCGCCTGTTCCGTGCTCTGATCGTCTTCCTCGTCGAAATCATCGCTGCCACCGCCCAGGCGTTCGGCAAGCTGCTCTTCCGGCGGACGCTGGCCGACGACGGCGTTCACCGTCATGCGCTTGCCGTCACGGATCAGCTCGATCGGCACGCGCTGGCCGATCTCCAGGTTGGAGACGATGTAGGAAAGCGTCTCGTCCGGCGTGACTTCGCGATTGTCCACCTTCACGACCACGTCGCCCTGACGGATCCCAGCCTTCTCGGCACCCGCGCCAGCCTCGACGCTCGCGATCAGTTCGCCGCGGTTCTTCGGCAGGCCGAGCGAGTCGGCGATATCGTCGGTCAGCGGCTGGATGACGACACCCAGATAGCCCCGCTTCACGCTGTCGCCCTTGCGCAGCGTATCGATGATCGGCTTGGCCTGTTCAGCCGGAATGGCGAAGCCGATGCCGACATTGCCGCCGCTGGGCGAATAGATGGCGGTGTTGATGCCGATGACGTTGCCGTTCAGGTCGAACATCGGGCCGCCGCTATTGCCCTGGTTGATGGAGGCGTCGGTCTGGATGTAGCGATCGTAGGCGCCGCCGCCGGTGATGCCACGGTGCAGCGCCGAAACGATGCCCGCGGTCACGGTGCCGCCCAGGCCAAAGGGATTGCCGATCGCAACCACCCAGTCGCCCACCCGTGTCTGGGTCGAATCGCCGAACTCAACGAAGGGCAGGTTGGTGGCTTCGATCTTCAACACGGCAAGGTCGGACGCCACGTCGCGACCGATCAGCTTTGCCTCATACTCCTTGCGATCGGGCATGATGACCTTGATCGATTCAACGGCTGCGCCAGAACGTCCGCCGGAAATCACGTGATTGTTCGTGACGACATAGCCATCCGGAGAAATGATGAATCCGGAACCCAGCGACGTGGCTTCGCGTGTGATCGGTCGGCCATTGCCTCCACCGCCACCGCCGCCGCGATCACCAAACAAATCGCCAAAGGGCGTACCCGCAAAGGGATTGGAACTGACTTCGACACGCTGCGTCGTGGAAATATTGACGACCGCCGGCTGCAGCCGCGCGGTAAGATCGGCAAAGCTCATCGGCGCGCCGGGACGGGGCGCCGCCGACGCGATCGCGCCAGGGGCATTCTGCGCCGTCTGGGCACCGACCGGCTGCTGCATCGTCATCGTCGCCGCAGCACCACCCAGCAAAAGCGCGGTCGTAATGGCATAAGCGTAACGCACGTGGTGAAGTCCTCTCGTCAGAAAAGCCGATCAGCGCGAGGATCGCGCGCGCCCGTCATTGCGCGCGTCCGGCTGAACGGACTTTGAATGATCCCTTTGGTCATCGCCGCCCCTGAAATTCGCGTAGATACTGGTTGTCCGGCGACAATATGATGGACGATGAGCCCGGCGCATTGTTGCCGTTGGTTCCAAATGTATACTGATACGACTGCATTGCACGATAAAAGTCGTAGAAATCAGGATCTTTTCCAAAGCTGGCGGCATAGGTCCGCGCGGCGGTGGCATCGGCATCCGCACGAATGATCTGTGCCTGCTTGCGGCCCTGCGCGTCGATTGTCAGCGCTTCCTCGTTCCGCGCGGTCCGCATCCTTTCATAGGCCGATTCGAGCGGCGTTCCTTCCGGCAGGTCGGCACGCTTGATACGGACATCGACGATCTCCGCGCCATATTGACGGGCGACGCGGTTCAGGCCGGTCTGGATATTGTCCATCACCTGCCCGCGTTCCGGGCTGAGCAGCGCGGCAAAGGGCCGCTTGCCAAGCTCGTTGCGCAGGGCGGAACCAAGGATCGGGCGCAATTCGTCCGACACGCGGCGTTCATTGCCTGCCGTGATGACCATCCGCAGCGGATCGACGATGCGATAACGGGCATAGGCATCGACGTTCAGCCGAAGCTGATCGGTCGACAGCACCTGCTGCCGCTCCATATCGACGTCCAGGATCCGCTTATCGACCCACACGATATTGTCGATGAAGGGCATCCGAAAGATCAGCCCGGCGCCAGTGCGCCCGAAATCCTCATTTGGCTTGTAACGATTGACGATGCTGATCGGCTCACCGAACCGGACGATGACCGCCTGCCGGGTTTCCGGTACCACGGCCAGCGTGCTTGCCAGCACCACGATTATGGCGATCACCGCAATCAGCAGCGTCACCGGGTTACGAAGGACGTTGCTGTTCATCGGGCCGCCTCCGCGTCAGCCGGGCGGCTTCTTTGGACCTGCGGCAACGGGAGATAAGGCGTCACGCCCGGGGCTTCGACGATCGTCTTGTCGACCTTGGACAGGACCTGCTCCATCGTTTCATAATACATGCGGCGGCGTGTCACCTCGGGCGCAAGCCGATATTCCTCGTAAACCTTGTCGAAGGCGGCGGATTCGCCCTGCGCCTTGGCCGTCAGCTGCTGCGCATAGGCACGGGCATCGTTCAGATAGCTCAGCGCCTTCTGCTGCGCGGCCGACACCTGCTTGAACGCGTCGTTCACGGCGGCGGGCGGATCGGCCTGCTTGATGGCCACGCCCTGGATGCGGACGCCGGCGCGATAATCGTTCAGCAATTCCTGCGCGCGCTGCGCCACCTGTTGTTCGATGCCGCCACGGCCCGAACCGATTGCGTCATTCAGCGTCACGCCGGCGATCACTTCGCGCATGGCGCTTTCCGAAACCGCACGAATGGTCTCCTCCGGCTCTGCAAGCTGGAAGAGGAACAATGCCGGGTCATTCATGTTCCACCGAACCGAATAGGCCAGGTCGATCACGTTCTGATCGCCGGTCAGCATCAGATTCTCGGATTCGACCGACGTCGATCCGATGTCGATCGTGCGAATCTCTTCGATATCGAGTTTTTGCACCGTATCGATCGGTGCGGGCAGGCTGAAGCCGATACCGGGATTCATCGTGCCGGCATATTGGCCCAGCCGCATCACCACGCCGCGTTCCTGCGGTGCGATCCGGTGAACGCTGGTGAAGAACAGCCAGAGCAGCACCAGCACCAGCAGCGCATAGAGCCACAACGACTTGTTGTTGCCGAGATTCGGAAAGCCGGGCGCAGGCCCCTTGCCGAGCCGATCACGGCCGCGCCGGAGCAGTTCGTCGAGCGCGGTTGGCCCTGCAGGACGATTGCCGCGCGGCTTGCCACCTTCCGGCGGCTGACTCCACGGATTGCGCGGCCCGGCGCCTTTGCCGCCGTCACCACCAGCGCCGCCACCGCCGCTGCCTCCACTGCCGCCGCCACGGCCGCCCCATGGGCCTCCGCCGCTCTCGTTCCACATTGCGCCGATCGGCGCCAACCACCCCATAATCTTGCTCATCCGACCTTTATAGGTAGGGCGATTGCGGAAAAACAGTGTCATCCGCGCCAAACCTGCCCTATCGGCCCCACTCATGGACGAAAATGAACGATTGAAGGCGGCGATCGCGGGCATTGCGGGCAATCGCGCCGCCGCCCCGCGCCTGTCCGGAGGGCGCGCAAGCGTCATCCTGGACGTGACCGGACTGGATACCGAAGCGCGCGACGCACTGGATGAAGCGGTTCGCGAAGCCCTGCTCGCCCTGCCGGAAGTGACCGATGTCCGCATCGCGATGACCAGCGAAAAGGTCGCCCGCCGGCTGATCGCCGTCGCCAGCGGCAAGGGGGGTGTCGGCAAGTCCACCGTCGCCGCAAATCTCGCTATTGCGCTGGCACGAAGCGGCCGCAAGGTCGGGCTGGTCGATGCGGACATCTATGGCCCCTCCCAACCCCGGCTGATGCGTGCCGAAGGTCTTCAACCTATCGCCGAGGACAAGCAGTTGATTCCGGTGCCAACCCCCTATGGCGTTCCCCTGCTGTCGATGGGGCAGATGGTGAAGGCGGGACAGGCGATCGCATGGCGCGGGCCGATGGCGGCAAGCGCCCTTGGCCAGTTGATCGACGCACGCTGGGGAGATGCAGACACCATCATCGTCGACATGCCGCCCGGCACCGGCGACGTGCAGCTCTCCATGATCCAGAAATGGCGCCCGGCGGGTGTCGTCATCGTTTCCACGCCGCAGGATCTGGCGCTGATCGACGCCACGCGGGCGATCGACCTGTTCGGCCAGGCATCGGTCCCGATCATCGGCCTTGTCGAGAACATGGCGGGCTATGCCTGTCCGCATTGCGGCGAGGTGAGCGATCCCTTCGGCCATGGCGGCGCGCAGGAAGCGGCGGCGGCGCTCGATATCGACTTCATCGGCCGCGTGCCGCTCGACATCGCGATCCGCACGGCTTCGGACGATGGGGAGCCGCCCGCTGCGGCGGATGGCCCCGCCGGCGAGCCGTTCCGCGCCATTGCCGCAAAGCTCGACGACTGGCTTCGCGGCTGACGACGCCCTATATCAGGCAGATGCCACTGACCACCGACGAAGAAATCGCTGCCCTGCTGGGCGAGGTCCGCACCATCGCGATGATCGGCGCGTCCGATCGGCCGGACCGGCCAAGCTATGGGGTAATGGCCTTCCTGCAGGACCATGGCTACCGCGTGCTGCCGGTCAATCCGCAAATCACCGGAGAGCATGTCCACGGCGAATATGTCTGGCGCGAGCTGAGCCAGATCGGCGAGCCGATCGATCTGGTCGATATCTTCCGCAACAGCGCCGCGGCCGGCGATGCCGTCGATCAGGCGATCGCGGCGGGGGCGAAAGCCGTCTGGATGCAGCTTGGCGTGATCAATGAGGAAGCGGCGGCGCGGGCTGAAGCCGCCGGGCTTCGGGTCGTCATGAACCGCTGTCCGAAGATCGAGATCGATCGGCTCGGCCTGCCGCCGGTCGCCTGACAAAAGAGAACCCCGCCATCTGGGGAATGGCGAGGTCCAGTGCCGGGGAGAAGCTTGGATCAAGCCAGGACGGCTGCCCTTGCCGGGCGGCGGCGGGCAGCGAAGCCGATCATGCCGAAGCCGGCGATCAGCATCGCCCAGGTCGCGGGTTCAGGCACGGCAGCGGCGGGGTTGTAGCCGGTGATCGACGCCTGAGAGTGAGCGAAGACCAGATCGCCGTTCAGCAATCGCCCGCCCAGCAGGAAATCGTTGAACGTCGCGCGGATCGCGTTGGTCTCGATGCCGAGGCTGCTGATTCCGTCGCCGGTGATGATCTGTTCGTTGAGCACGATCTTCAGGCCAAGCAGGTTGACCAGAACCGTGTTGGCGGCGGGATTGACGAACAGGCTGGTGTCGATCAGCAGCCCGCCCAGGTTGAGACCACCGAGCGTCAGCCCCGCGATCGTCGTGTTTCCAACAGCGCTGAGCATCCCGCCGACCGCGCTGACGGTCGAGGTCGACTGGACGACATCAGCACCGAAGCCGGTGAGGCTGAGTTCCGGCAGGAACAGTATCTTCGATGTCAGCGACGCCGAAAGATCGACGATCTGCGCGGAGGCGGTCGCCGACTGGGTGTTGGGATAGTCAGAAGTAGCGGACGACGTCATCACGCCGCTGTCGAGCGACTGAGCGAACACGGTGCCGAGCACATTGCCGAGCGCGAGCGATTCGTTAAGCGTCAGCACCGACGCCGTGTCGCTGTAGCCCGCGGCGCCCGAGCCGGAAGACTGGGCGACCGGCCCGATCCCGACGTCGATGATACTGCCCACACCGAGTTCGGCGCGGGCGCCGTAGGCCGAACTCGAAACGGTCTGTGCCGCGAGCGGGGTGGTCGTGAGAGCGAGACAGAGAACCGAAAGATGCTTGAATCGAACCATGATTACCTCCTCCTAATGGTTCAGGGAGCGAGGCAATTGCCGTGCCATTTCAGAAATACTGAATGATTCGATAGTTAATTATAAAGTTGATTGTAAATATAACTGTCAATTATTACTTGTGCATATTCCGTGATTTACATCAATTGCGCAAATCAACGCTTGGCAGCAACGGCAGCGCGACTTGCAAGACGACCAACGGCAGCCGCATGAATGCCCGGTACCGTCGCCAGAACACCGAACGCCTCACCTTTTGTCGAATTGTATCGCAGCGGACGGCCGAGCGCGTCGGTGACGATCGCGCCCGCTTCCTGCGCAATCAGCGCGGCGGCGGCGATATCCCATTCATGCCCCCAGCGGAGGGCGGCGAGCAGGTCGGCCTCGCCCGCCGCGACCATGGCGATCCTGAGCGCGATCGAGTTGGGCCGGGCGACGCAGACCAGATCGGCGTCCATCTTCGGCAGCACATCCGCCGGAACGCGCGATCCGGCCAGTTCCGTCCGATCGCCGCAATGGATCGGCACACCGTTGCGGAGCGCGCCCTTCCCTGCTTCCGCCCGCCAATGTTCGCCCCGCGCCGGGGCCTCAAGCACGCCGATCAACGGGCGCCCGCCCTCGACCAGCGCGATCGACACCGCCCAGCCGTCGCGGCCGCGCAGATAATCGCGGGTGCCGTCGATCGGGTCCACCACCCAGGCGCGCACCCGCATCAGCCGTTCGGCATTGTCCACGGTTTCTTCGGAAAGCCAGCCCGCTTCCGGGTCGAGCGCGGTCAGCCGTTCGCGGAGCAGCACGTCCGCTTCCAGATCAACCTCGCACACCGGATGGCCGGGTTCCTTTTCCCAGCGTTTGAATTCCTGCTGCCAGCGGGCATGCACCATCGCGCCGACTTCGGTGGCGATTGCCCCGACGGCGTCGATCAGCGCCTCAGCCACCGGCGACCGTCATCCCGTCGATCCGCAGGGTCGGCACATCCACCGCATTGCGGAATTCCAGATCGTCGGCAGGCGTCATCGCCAGGAACATATCCTTCAGATTGCCCGCGATCGTGATCTCCGCCACAGCGGGGCCGATCCTGCCATCCTCGATCAAAAAGCCCGACGCGCCCCGGCTGTAGTCGCCGGTCACGCCGTTGACCCCGGCCCCGATCAATTCGGTGACGAAGATGCCGCGCTTCACATCCGCCATCAGCGCGTCCCGAGACAGCATTCCCGCTTCGAGATGAAGATTGGATGCACCGGCGCCCGGCGGGCCGCCAACGCCGCGTGTCGCATGGCCGGTCGGCTCCATCGCCAGTTGCCGTGCCGATGCGCTGTCGAGCAGCCAGGTGGTCAGGACGCCCTTGTCGATGATTGCCCGCGCCGTGGTGGGCAGGCCTTCGCCGTCAAAAGGGCGCGACCGCAGGCCACGGAGCCTGTGCGGTTCCTCGCGAACGGTGATGCCGCTTGCGAAAATCACGTCGCCCAGCCGGTCGAGCAGGAAGCTGGTCCGCCGCGCGATCGACGCGCCGCTGATCGCGCCGAGGAGATGACCGACGAAGCTGCTGCCGACGCGCGGATCGAAGATGACGGGCATGGAACCGCTTGCGATCCGCACCGGGTTCATCCGCGCGACGGTCCGTTCGCCCGCGCGCCGGCCGATCAGCGACGGTGCCTCCAGATCGGCATGATGGCGGGCGGAATGATAGTCATAGTCCCGCTGCATCGACCCGCCCTGCCCCGCGAGCACGCTGGCGGAGAGACCATAGGAACTGGCGGCATAGCCTGCCGCGAAGCCATGGCTGGTTGCGATCGCGACCGTCGCACGGCCGGCGCTGGCGCTGGTGCCCTGGCTGTTGGTGACGCCCTGAACCGCGCGGGCCGCATCCTCCGCCTCAAGCGCGGCGGTCCGCAGGGCAGCGGGGTCAAGCGCCGCGCCGTCATCCAGGTCCAGCGCAACCGGCGTGCCGCGCAGCAACCGGTCTTCGGGCGCAAGGCCGGCGAACGGATCCTCCGGTGCTTCCCGCGCCATCGCCAGCGCACGGTCGACCAGTGCGGCCAGCGCTTCGGACGACAGGTCGGACGATGAAACACTTGCCGATCGTTGGCCGACGAACAGCCGCAGGCCGATCTCTTCCCCTTCGGACCGCTCGACATCCTCAAGCTGGCCCAGACGGACCTGAACCTGCGTGGTTCCATCCCCTACATAGATCGCATCGGCGGCGTCGGCCCCCGAACGGCGGGCAGCGGCGACGAGATCGGCAACGCGATCGCTTGCTTCGGATACGCTCAGCATGATCGGCGGATAGGACCAGCGCCCCCGGAGGTCAAAGCGGAAAGCGTCAACCCGCCGTACCCACCGTCGCGCAAGCGAGGAACATCAGGAATCCGGCCATGCGGTTCGACCGGAACTTGGCCAGGGCGTCGGCGCCATCATTCACCTTCAGCACGACCACCTGCCAGCCGAGCTGAAGCGCGAGCGGCAGCAGCGCGACGAGCCCAAGCAGCTCGGGACGGACCAGCCAGAAGGCGGTTCCCCACAGCAGCATCGCAATCGCATAGAAGATCGCCACCCCCAGCCGGACGTGCCCGCCGAGGCGAAGCGCGGAGGAACGGACGCCGATCAGCAGGTCATCCTCACGGTCCTGAAGCGCATAGATCGTGTCGTAGCCGATGACCCATGCAATCGAACCGGCATAGAGCAGCAGCCCGGGCGCTGTCAGTTCCCCCGCCACAGCCGACCAGCCGACAAGCGCGCCCCAGGAGAAGACCAGTCCGAGCCAGGCCTGTGGCCACCAGGTGATCCGTTTCATGAAAGGATAGGCGGCCACCAGCCCAAGACTGCCCAATGCGACGATGGCGGCATACCAGGGCAATTGCAGCAGCACGACGAGGCCGACGAGGCACAGTATCAGCAGCCAGACCCAGGCGGCCTTGAGCGAGACCGCGCCGCTTGCCAGCGGACGGCCGCGCGTGCGGGCGACCTTGGCATCGAGATCGCGGTCGATGATGTCGTTGTAGACGCATCCCGCGCTGCGCATCGCAACGGCGCCGACCAGCATCGCGAATATCAGGAAGATATGGCTGATGACGCCGCCCGCCAGCGCCACGCCCCACGCACAGGGCCAGAACAGCAGCCAGGAGCCGATCGGGCGGTCCAGCCGGGCCAGCAGGATATAGGGCCGTAGACGCCCCTCGCGGGCGAGCGAGGCGTGTTCGGTATCGGGCAGTGCGTTGGGGTCGCTCATCCGATGCTCTTTAGAGGCTGTCTCTTCGAAGTTGAACGCCGTCGTCATCCTGACGAAAGTCAGGATCCATGAACACAGCCTTGTCCTGAAGAGTCCGTGTTCCTGGATGCCAGCTTTCGCTGGCATGACGGCCGCTTCTCGATAAAGGAGAGACGATGCCCGCAACGCCCGCCTGGCCCCCTGACAGTGCCCCGCGCCTGTTTGTCGATCAGCCGCTATCCGCCGGCATGGACCTGAGCATCGGCGGGCCGCAGGCGCATTATCTGCTGTCGGTCATGCGGATCGGCGTGGGCGGGCTGGTAAAATTGTTCGACGACAGGACCGGCGAATGGCTGGGAGAGGCTGTGGCGACAGGCAAGCGCGACCTGACGCTCAACATTCGCGAACAGTTGAAGGCACGTGAGGCGGTTCCCGACCTTTGGCTGTGCGCCGCGCCGATCAAGCGGAGCCGAATCGACCTGGTCGCCGAGAAGGCGAGCGAGCTTGGCGTCGCCCGGATGATCCCGGTAATCACGCGCCGGTCCGTGGTCGACAAGCTGAACCACGAGCGGCTGCGCGCCCATATGATCGAGGCGGCCGAACAGTGCGAGCGCACCGCCCTGCCCCTGCTCGACCCGCTGACCAAATTGCCGGCGCTGCTGCGCGACTGGCCGGCGGACCGGCATCTTTTCTTCGCGGACGAGGAAGGCGGTGCGCCCCTGCGCGATTCGATTTTGGCCCATCCGGGGCCTGCCGCCTTCCTGATCGGCCCTGAGGGCGGGTTCGACCCTGCCGAACGGGAGCAGATCAGGGGCGTGAAGCAGGCCGTGCCGGTATCGCTTGGCCCACGCATTTTGCGGGCGGAAACGGCCGCGATCGCCGCACTATCGGTGTGGATGGCGGTGGCGGGGGATTGGGCTTGATTTCCAACGGATTGAGTCGACAATTCGGTTGCGTGTCGAAACCTGTTTTCACTGAGGCCCAACCCGCTTAGAGGGCGCGCCATGAGCACGCGCACCGAAACAAACGTCGATGAACCGACGATCGAGGATCGGGCGCAGCTGATCGACTATTTCGAGCGTGGCGAGAAGCCGGCGGATCGCTGGCGGATCGGCACCGAGCATGAGAAGTTCGTCTATCGCCGTGTCGGCCATGCGGCGCCCGCCTATGGCGAGCCGGACGGCATTCGCGATCTGCTCGACGCGATGACCGCCTACGGCTGGCACCCGGTCGAGGAAGGCGGGAAGGTGATCGCGCTGACCGGCCCCGACGGCGCGGTCAGCCTGGAACCGGCCGGGCAGCTGGAGCTGTCGGGCGCGCCGCTCGACAACCTGCACCAGACCTGTGCGGAGACCGGTCGCCATCTGGAGCAGGTGAAGGCGGTGGGCGACCGGCTGGGCCTGGGCTTCCTTGGCCTTGGCATGTGGCCCGACAAGCGGCGCGACGAGCTGCCGATCATGCCCAAGGGGCGCTATGCGATCATGCTGAACCACATGCCGCGCGTCGGCACGCTGGGGCTGGACATGATGCTGCGCACCTGCACGATCCAGGTGAACCTGGATTATGCGTCCGAAGCCGACATGGCGAAGAAGTTCCGCGTGGGGCTGGCCCTGCAGCCGCTGGCGACCGCGCTGTTCGCCAATTCGCCGTTCACCGAGGGGCGGCCGAACGGCTATCTCAGCTATCGCAGCCATATCTGGTCGGACACCGACCCGCATCGCACAGGCATGCTGCCCTTCGTGTTCGAGGACGGCTTCGGCTATGAGCGCTATGCCGACTATGCGCTCGATGTGCCGATGTACTTCGTCTACCGCGACGGCAAATATATCGACGCGGCGGGGCAGAGTTTTCGCGACTTCCTGAAGGGCGAGTTGCCTGCCTTGCCGGGCGAGAAGCCGCGGCCGTCCGACTGGTCGGACCATCTGTCCACCGCCTTTCCCGAGGTGCGGCTGAAGAGCTTCCTTGAGATGCGCGGGGCGGATGGCGGTCCGTGGAACCGGATCTGCGCGCTGCCGGCGCTGTGGGTCGGCCTGCTTTACGACAGCGACGCGCTGGACGCGGCGTGGGATATCGTCAAGCACTGGACGATCGAGGAGCGGCAGACGCTGCGCGATGCGGTGCCGAAGCTGGCGCTCGACGCACCGGTGCCGGGCGGTGGAACGCTGGGCGGGCTGGCTCCGAAGATCCTGGACATTGCGGGCGCGGGGCTGACGGCGCGGGCGCGGCTCAACGGGTCGGGCGACAGCGAGAACGGTTTCCTCGATCCGCTGCGTGAGATCGCGTCATCGGGCAAGGTGCCCGCGCAGACGCTCCTCGACCGCTATCATGGCGCATGGGGCGAAAGCGTCGCGCCCGTCTATGACGAAATGAGCTTCTGAACTGCCGCCGGTTCTTCATACCGAGCGACTGACGCTGCGATCCCTGCGAACTGACGATGCGGAAGCGCTTCATCCGGCCTTTGCCGACACGGATCTGATGCGCTGGTGGTCGAGCGCGCCCCACAAAACACTTCAGGAAACACGGGCCTATATTGCCGTCAATGCGTCTTCGGCGGAATGGCCGACCTGGGCGATCACGCTTGGCGACGACATCGCCGTCGGCTGGGTGGTTTTCAGCGAACGGCGGGCCGGCGTGCGCGAAATCGGATACATCCTGCGCGCCGACCATGGCCATCGCGGCATTGCGCGCGAAGCAGTCACGGCCGTGCTGGATCATGGGTTCAACACGCTGGGCGTCCGCCGCGTCTATGCCGACACCGATCCGGAGAACATTCGATCGATCCGGCTGGTCGAAGCGCTGGGCTTCACGCTGGAGGGGCGGCTGCGCAGCGAATGGGAAACCCATATCGGCGTGCGCGACAGCCTGATCTGGGGCCTGCTCGCCGAGGAATGGCGAAAGCGCTAGCCGAGCGGCAGCCACATCGTCGCGCGCAGGCCGCCGGCTTCCCGGTTCGCGAGAGTCAGGCGGCCGCGATGGCCGTTCACGATGGCACGGGCGAGTGCCAGGCCCAGCCCCGCGCCGCCCGTTTCCCGGCTGCGCGACGCATCGAGCCGGGTGAAGGGTTCGAACATCCGTTCGATATTGTCGGTCGCGATGCCGGGCCCCTCGTCATCGATCTCGACCGCGACGCCATTGTCGGACCGGGCGATGCGGACGCGGGCGCGATCGCCATATTTCACGGCGTTCTCGATGAGGTTGCGCAGCGCCCGCTTCACCAGATTCTGGCGCATCGGCACGGTGATCCGGTCGCTGTCCTCAAGTGTCACGTCGGCGCCGAGATCGCGGAAATCCTCGATCACGCTGTCGACCAGCGCGGGAAGATCGACCCGCGTCTCCGCTTCGTTGGGCCGGCCGAGCCGCGCGAGCGACAAGATGTCGTCGAGCGTGCGGTTCATGTCGTCGATCGTCTCGGCCATGCGGTCACGCTCCGCCTCGTCATCGACCAGTTCGGTGCGCACCCGAAGCGATGCGAGCGGGGTCCTCAGATCGTGGCCGATCGCGCCCAGCATCCGGTCCTTTTCATCGAGCATCGACACGATGCGCGTACGCATGCCGTTGAAGGCGGTGATGAGTTCGCGGATATCGTCGGGGCCCCGCTCCTTTACGGGCTTGACCGGCGTGCTGGTGGAAAAATTCTCTGCCGCCCCCCTGAGTTCGACCAGCGGCCGCGCAAGCCGCCCGACGATCCACAGCACCGGCAAGAGCACCACGCCGTAGAGCACCAGCGTCTGGAACAGCAGCCAGCCGATCACGCGCGTGTCGCGCGCGGGGAAGGGCGCCGCGGAGGTCAGCCAGCGCCCCGACGGGAGCTGCGCGGAGACCACCATCGCCATGCGTTGCGGCCCCTTCGTCGTGCGGCGCGGCGCCTTATCGCTGCCGGTCGCCTGAACCCGGAACAGGCGGGCGGGCACTTCGGCCGCGCGCACTTCACGCACCTCGATGCCCGCTTCGGTCAGCAGCTCGCGCGCCCGTTCGGCCACATCCGGCCGCAATTGCATGCCCGCCCCGATCGGGCTTTCAGCCGTGGCGAGGACGCGACGATAGGACCTGCCCCGCATCGACGAGCCTGGCGATTCGAGCCGCTCGATTCCCTCACCCAGACGGGCGATCGCCAATGTGCTGGTCTGGATGAAGATCTGACGCTGGCTCGACTGGACCAGCAGCGCGAAGTTGATGCCCTGCGCAACCAGCAGCGCCAGCGCAACCAGCAGCGCGACCTGGGCGCCCAGCCGCTTGGGCCAAAGCCAGCTCAAAGGCGGGTCACGTCGGCCGCCAGCGTATAGCCGCCGCCCCAGACGGTCTTGATGAGCGCGGGCGATTTCGCGTCCGGCTCGATCTTGCGGCGCAAACGGCTGATCTGATTGTCGATCGCCCGGTCGAAGGCGTTCGCTTCCCGCCCCTGCGTCAGATCGAGCAACTGGTCGCGGCTCAACATCTGGCGCGGATGCGTGGCGAAGGCGAGCATGAGGTTATATTCGGCGGTGGAAAGCGGCACGGAAACGCCGTCGCTGTCGACCAGCATCCTCTCCCCCGCCTTCAGCACCCAGCCGGCAAAGGCGTAGCTTGCGGTATCCGGCCCGCGCTGACGGATGCCGCCGCGGCTGGACCGGCGCAAGATCACCTTGATCCGCGCGATCAGCTCACGAGGGGAAAAGGGTTTCAGCACATAGTCGTCGGCACCCATTTCAAGCCCGACGATGCGATCCGTCTCCTCGGCCCGCGCGGTCAGCAGCACGACCGGAATCTCGCTCATCTCTCGAATATGGCGCGTGAGGCTCAGCCCGTCCTCGCCGGGCATCATGATGTCGAGGACGACGAGATCGATCGCATAGCCCTGCAATTTCGCGCGGGCGGCCTCCGCATCGGCCGCCTGGCTGATGCGAAATCCGTTCTTGGCCAGATAGGTGGCAAGCGGTTCCCGGATCGAGCGCTCGTCATCGACCAGAAGCAGGTGCGGTTTCTCGTCAATCATCTCTTCCATTTAACGTCACCGTCACGCCGGTCCAGAGCCGGAAAGGGAACGGGCCCCGCTCCAGGGGTAAGGAGAGCGAGGCCCGTCGGGGAGTCCATGCTTAATCTGTCTTCGCCGGCAGGCGGACGGGTGGGGTAAGGTCCCGTCCGCCCCCGGGTGAGGCCGGTGGTCCACCCTCAGAGGAGGGGGGCGAACCGCCGGGGGAAGCCACAGCGGCGTCAGCCGCGGCGGCGTTCCTTCATCGCGGCACGAGCCTGCTCACGCTCAGCCGCGGTGATCACGCCATCCTTGTTCGCGTCGACACGGTCGAACCGTGCCAGAGCGCGAGAGGACATTTCTTCCTTTGTCAGGACGCCATCACGATTGGCGTCGATGCCGCGCATCGCCATGCGGGGACCACGGTGATGCATCCTGCCGCCACGTTCGGCACGCTTTTCGAAACGCGCCTTGCGGGCTTCGGCCTGCTTCGCATTGCTTGCATCCCACTCCGCACGGGTAATCGATCCGTCGCCGTTGCTGTCCATCCGGGTGAAACGCGCTTCCTGGAACTTGGCGCGGTTGGCGGCGCGATCTTCCTTGGTGATACGGCCATCGCCGTTCGCATCCATGCGAGCGAAGCGGGCATCGACCTGGGCAATCACCTGCGCACGGGTCAGATCACCGCCGCGATCCGCGCCCATCTTCGCGCCCTGCTGGGGCGCTGCGACGGCAATGCCCCCGGCCAAAGCCAGCATGCCGATCGCGGGGATAATAAACTTCTTCATCACAAAGCCATTCCTTCAAAAAAGAGGGGCTTCTCCCTGTGTTGAAGACGCTTATCGCGACCAACTGTCGCCAGACTTTGTCGCCAGGCGGGAAATTTGTCGCAAATTGTCGCAAGCTGCGAAAAAAGGAGGCTGGAGCGGGTAGCGGGGATCGAACCCGCATCACAAGCTTGGAAGGCTAGTGCTCTACCATTGAGCTATACCCGCATTTCAATCACTTAAACCCGTTCCGAACGTCCCGGTTTACGGATGATTCCAGTGATCGCGCCAGACGCCCGCCGAGTGCCACGACAATGGCTGCGTCGTCAACATAGAGTTTTCGGATGGTCGCGCGCCGGGCTGGAGCCGAAGCATGTCCGGCTGGCGCAATTTGTGCGGCGCGCGTTATGAGGCGGCATGCGATTGCTGATCGTCGAGGATAATGAACGCCTTTCCGCCCTGATCGCGGCCGGGCTTGGGCGGCATGGCTTTGTTTGCGATTCCGCGCCCGACATCCGTTCGGCCGACGCGGCATTGGCGATCGCGCCCTATGACGTATTGATCGTCGATCTCGGCCTGCCGGATGGAGACGGCATCCACTGGCTGTCCGCGTTGCGGCGCGCCGGGCAGATGGTGCCTGCCATCATCCTGACCGCGCGCGATGCGCTGCAGGATCGCGTCACCGGCCTTGACGCGGGCGCGGATGACTATGTCGTCAAACCCATCGAGATCGACGAATTGGCCGCGCGCGTTCGCGCCTTGCTTCGCCGCCCCGGCCCGCGCGCGCAGACCATGCTCGATTGCGGATCCTTGCTGTTCGATTGCGCGACGAGGGTCGCGCAGTGGAAGGACGCGGAGTTGATATTGTCGCGCCGGGAAGGCGCCCTGCTTGAGCTGCTGCTCCGCCGTGTGGGGACGGTCGTCCACCGTTCGGCGATCGAGCAAGCACTCTACAGCTTCGACGAGGCGGTGACGCCGAACGCGGTGGAGGCCAATGTGTCGCGCCTTCGCCGCAAGCTGGAAGATGCGGGTGCGGTCGGGCTGCTGCATACCGTGCGCGGAGTCGGCTACATGATGAAAGCGGCATGAATACCCCGTTGCAGCGATCGGTATCCCGACGGCTCGTCATCGGCCTGTCGCTTGTCGGCATTGGCGGGGCGACGCTGCTGCTGATCCTGATCGTCACGCAATATCACCAGATATTCCTGCGACTAGACGATCCTCAATCGCTGCGTGACGCGGCCTTTCAGCTGACGGAGCATGTTGTCCTGCCGATCGTCCTTCTGATCGGGCCGATGGCGGCCGCCGGTTACATGGTGATACGCCGGTCGCTGCAACCGCTTGTGGAAGCGGCCGAGCAGATCAAGACCGCCGAGGGCCATGCCCGCGGCATCAAGATCGACGACAGCGCACTGCCCGCGGAAGCCGTGCCCTTTGCCCGGGCGGTCAACGATCTGCTCGAGCGGCTGGACCAGGCAGCGCGCGATCAGGAAGCCTTTGCCGCCGATGTCGCGCACGAGCTTCGCACACCGCTGGCCGTGCTGTCGCTTGAGCTGGAAGCCATGAACCATCCCGACGCGGGCCGTTTGAAGGCCGAACTGGCGGCGATGCGGCGGCTGATCGACCAGCTCATGCTGCTGGCGCAGATCGATGCCGAAAAGGCGGCCCATGTACCGGCCGAGCCCGTATCCCTGTCAGCCGTGGGCGCGGATATCATCAGCCTTCTCGCGCCCGCTGCGATCAGCAACGGCAAGACCATCGCGCTTGAAGAAGTGAATTCGGGGACAATGGTGCGCGGCCGGCGCGAAGCCATTGCCGCCGCCCTGCGCAATCTTGTCGAGAATGCGGTCAGGGTCACGCCCGTCGGCGGCGTCGTAACCGTCCTGACCGGGCCGGGCCCGTGCCTGCGGGTTAAAGACGGCGGTTCGGGCGTCTCCGCCGAGCGGCTTGAAGAACTGGTCCGCCGTCACCGCCGCGCCGACAACGCCAGCAAGGACGGAGCGGGCCTGGGCCTCGCAATCGTTGCGCGGATCATGGCGGCCTATGGTGGAACGTTGCGGACTGTTCCCGCCGAACGCGAACTGGTGCTGGATTTTTCGCCATCGCGCTGATGCCGTCAGGGTGTCGTCAGGTTCATCTTCTAGGCGGTATCTATGCACGACCGCCTGCCGATCCTGTCCCTTGCGCTGCTTGCCGCCATTCCGCTCGCCGCTTGTTCGGATGCGGCGCCCCCTTCCCCGGCTGAGGAGAACGCCTCTGGCAAGAACGAGGCGCCCGGTCGGCTGAACCTGACGGCGAAGCAGGCCAAGAGTCTGGACCTGAAATTCGAACCCGCCACGGCTGCATCCGAAGCGCCCATCGCGGAGATTCCGGCAATCATCGCGCCGCCGCCCAATGCGCGCGTCGCCGTCGCCGCGACCTTCCCCGGCGTCGTCACGCGGACGCTGGTGGTGGAGGGCGAAAGCGTAAAGCGGGGCCAGCCGCTTGCAATCATCTCCAGCCGCGACGTGCTGACGATGGGGGCCGACCTGAGCCGGGCGAGCGCAAGGCTGACGGCCGCGCAGGCCAATGCCGATCGCATGGCGCAGCTGAGCCGCGAGGGCATCATTGCCGGGGCACGGGCGGAGGAAGCACGGGCAGCGCTTGCCGAAGCGCGCGCCGATGCGTCGGAGAAGAGCCGCATCCTTCGCATGGTCAACGGATCAGGCGGCAGCGGCACCTACACGCTGACCGCCCCGATCGCCGGGCGGGTGACGGCGTCGACCGTACAGACCGGTAGCACGGTCGACGGCACCACGGCGCCCTATGTGATCGACGCCGAAGGACAATATGAAGCGGTCGGCCAGCTGCCGGAGCGGCTGGCGGGCAGCGTCCGGCCCGGCATGGCAGTGGCGATCGGCCCCGATCTGCGCGGGCGGGTTACGGCGGTCGGATCGACGATTGATGCGGATACGCGGTCCGTGGTGCTGAAGGCGCGCCTTCCCGCCGGGCCGGGCACGCTTTCCGGAAAGGCGACCAGCCTGACGCTTTATGGTGACGCGCCCGCCGACGCTGTGACCGTGCCGAAAGCCGCCGTCACCAACATCGACGGGCAGGATGTCGTCTTCGTCCGCGTCGGCGAATCCGTCATGCGCCGTGCGGTGAAGACCGGTGGCGGGGATGGAGACCGGATGATCCTGCTTTCCGGCGTGAAGGTGGGCGAGCCGGTCGTCATTTCAGGGATCAGCGAGCTGAAGGCGCTCGCCGCCGGCGAATAGGAACGTCTGTGCGATCGCTTGTTGCCCACGCCCTTTCCTACCGGCTGCTCGTGCTGGCGCTTGCGCTGGTGACGGCGGTGGTCGGCACGCTCGCTTTCCTGAACCTGCCGGTCGACGCCTATCCCAACATCGCGCAGACGCAGGTCAAGATCATCCTGAAGGCGCCAGGCATGACGCCGGAAGAGGTGGAAAGCCGCGTCATCACGCCGATCGAGATGGAAATGCTCGGCATTCCCGGCCAGGCGGTGCTCCGTTCGTCCGCCAAATATGCGATCGCCGACATCACCATCGATTTCGTCGACGGCACCGACATCTACTGGGCGCGCCAGCAGGTGGCGGAGCGACTGTCGGGGGTGATGGCCGATCTGCCGACATCCGTCAGCGGCGGAATGGCGCCGATCTCCACTCCGCTTTCCGACGTGTTCATGTTCACAATCGAAGGGCCGATGAGCCTGGAGGAGAAGCGGACGCTGCTCGACTGGACGATCCGGCCGTTGCTGCGCACCGTGCCGGGTGTCGCCGACGTCAATGCGCTGGGTGGCTATGTCCGCACGTTCGAAGTGAAGCCCGATCCCATCGCGCTGGCGAGCGCAGGGTTGACGATGGAGGATGTCGTCCAGGCCGTCGAGCGCGGCAACCGCAACGACGGCGCAGGGCGGCTTTCGAGCGGTGAGGAATCGCTGATCGTCCGCGTGGTCGGCGCGATCGGTTCCGAACGGGACTTGAGGGAAACGGTCATCACCGCGCGCGAAGGCCGCATCGTCCGCCTGAGCGATGTCGCGACGGTCGGCACCGGCAACCTGACCCGCTATGGCGCCGTCACGCGCGACGGGAAGGGCGAGGCGGTGCAGGGGCTGGTCATCGCCCTGCGCGGCGCGGATGCCCGCGCGGTGGTCGACGGCGTGAAGGAACGGATCGCGGAACTGGAGCAGACGCTGCCCAAGGGGACGACGATCTCCGTCTTCTACGACCGGTCGGACCTGATCTCCCGCGCGGTCGGCACGGTGCAAAAAGCGCTGATAGAGGCGACGGTGCTGGTCATCATCCTGCTGATCCTGTTCCTGGGCGACTGGCGGGCGGCGGCGATCGTCGCGGTGACGCTGCCGATGGCGGCGCTCATCACCTTCATCCTGATGCGGACGACGGGCCTTACCGCCAACCTGATGAGCCTGGGCGGACTTGCGATCGCGATCGGCATGCTGGTCGACGGCGCGGTGGTAGTCGTGGAGAATGTCGTCGAGCGGCTGAGCCATCACAAGGAAGACGGGCCGCCCCGCCTGAACCTCGTCTTTCGCGCGACCAGCGAGGTGGTGGTGCCCGTTTCCGCCGGCATCCTCATCATCGCCCTCGTCTTCCTGCCATTGCTTTCGCTGGAAGGGCTGGAAGGCAAGCTGTTCGCGCCCGTCGCTCTCACCATCGTCTTCGCGCTGATCGGGTCGCTGCTGCTGGCGCTGACGCTGGTGCCGGTGCTGTCATCATTCGGGCTGAAGGCCGGACAGCATGGCGAGCCGTGGATCATGCGCAAGCTGACACCGCGTTATCGCGCGCTGCTTGGCGGCGCCTTTGCGCGCAAGCGGATCGTCTACGGCGTCTCGGCGCTGGGGCTGGTTCTTGCCGGCATCGCCTATGGCGCGGTGGGCAAGACGTTCATGCCGTCGATGGATGAGGGTTCGGTCATCATCCAGACGATGAAGCTGCCGACGGTCAATCTCGACCGCTCCGTCGAGCGGGACGTGACTGTCGAGCGCGCCCTGATGGCCGAGGTTCCAGAGGTGCAGAGCATCATCGCCCGTGTCGGCACCGACGAGATCGGCCTCGACCCGATGAGCCCCAACGAGACCGATCATTTCATCGTGCTGAAGCCGGAAGACGAATGGCGGGGCAGCAAGGAATTCGTGGTCGACGCGCTTCGCAAGGTGATGGCGAAACTGCCCGGGATCGAGCCGACCTTCACCCAGCCGATCGAGATGCGCGTGTCGGAAATGCTGACCGGATCGCGCGGCGACCTGGCGGTCAAGATCTTCGGGCCGGACCTCGCCACATTGTCTGACCTTGCCGGTCAGGTGCAGGGCATCCTGTCGCAGGTGCGGGGCGCTGCTGAAGTGACGACGGTCGCCAACGACCGGGTCGATTATCTCCAGCTCGATATCGACCGGGCGGCCGCCGGACGCATCGGCATGCCGATCGACCAGATGCAGGACGCCCTGCGCGCCCAGGTGGAAGGGTTCAACGCGGGCGTCGTCGCCGAGGGACAGCGCCGCATTCCCGTGATGGTGAAGGGCAGCGAGGACCTGCGCAGCGACGCCGCCCGCTTCTCCGACCTGCCGCTTCGTACCCCCGAAGGCACGATGGCGCGGGTGAGCGATCTTGCCCATGTCGAGCGCACACAGGGGCCGGTGAAGCTCGACCACGAAAATGGCTCCCGCTACGCGCTGGTCCAGGCATTCGTCTCCGGCCGCGACCTTGTCGGCTATGTCGACGAGGCAAGGGCCGCGGTCGACGCCAGGATCACCCTGCCCGCCGGATATCGCATGGTCTGGGGCGGGCAGTTCGAGAACCAGCAGCGCGCATCGGCGCGGCTGATGCTGGTCATCCCGATCGCGCTCGTGCTGATCCTGCTGGTGCTGCTCGGCACGCTGCGGTCGATGCGGGCATCCGTCATCATCCTGGCCAATATTCCGTTCGCGATGGTCGGCGGACTCATCTCGCTCTGGGCATCGGGGCAATATCTGTCTGTGCCCGCGTCGGTCGGTTTCATCGCGCTACTGGGCATCGCGGTGCTGAACGGGCTGGTGCTGGTCGCCTATTTCCGCCAGCTCCGCCAGGAAGGCAGATCGATGGCGGAGGCCGTCCGGCTGGGCGCGGAGCGCCGGCTGCGCCCCGTGCTGATGACCGCCAGCATCACCGCCTTCGGGCTGGTGCCCCTGTTGTTCGCGACCGGGCCGGGATCGGAAATCCAGCGTCCGCTGGCGATCGTCGTCATCGGCGGGCTGGTCACGTCGACGCTGCTGACGCTGATCCTGCTTCCCATCCTGTTCGAACGCTTCGGCGAAAGCGCCAGGGAGGCCATCGATGCCTGATGTGCTCATCACCTTTTACTGCGCGGCGGCCGACAGCGAGATCGTCGCCGAGGCGCTGCGCGACCTGACCCGCGAGCCGATCCATCTGCGTGACGAGCAGGTGCTGGACCGCGATTTCGGCAACGCCCGCATCGCCGAACAGGTGCGCGGGGCGTTGAAGCGCGCCGCCGTCGAGGTGGCCGTGCCCGAAGACGGGGCTGAAAGGCTGATCGCCGCGGTGGCGGAGGCGCGCCGCAGCTTCCCCGTCCGATGGCAGACCATGCCCGTCATCGCGCGAGGCAAGCTGCCATGACGACCCGCATCGCCCCGCTGTTTGGCGCCGCCCTTCTGTCGGTTGCCATGCCGCTTCATGCCCAGGAACGGTCAGACCTGCCCCCTGAAGCGGTCGTCGTCGAGGCGCTCGATACCCACCCTGCCGTCGCTGCCGCCGCCGCCCGCGTCCAGTCGGCCGAAGCGCATGGGCAAATGCTCCGCAAGGGCCCGCACGAGATCACCGTTCAGGCAAGCGCCATTCGCCGCTCGGTCGAGCGCGAGGGCGATTATCAGGAATTCGACGCGACGGTGATGCGTCCGTTCCGCCTGCCCGGCAAGGCGGCGCTCGATCGCCAGGCGGGGAAGCTCGGCATCGATGTCGCCCATAACCGCATGGAAGACGTGCGGCATCAAACCGCGCTCAACCTGTCCGACCTGTGGCATGACTGGCTGACCGCCGGCACCCTGTACCGCAGCGACATGCGAACCGTCGAAGGGCTCGAGCAGGCGCTGACCGCCGTCAAGCGCCGGGCCGAATTGCAGGATGCGGCGCAGCTTGACGTCGAACAGGCGGACGCGGCGCTGGCGCTGGCGGAAACCCAGGCGGCGGATTCGCTGGCCAAGCGGGAGGAGGCGCGCGTCACGCTGGCGGCGCACTTCCCAACCATTCCCCTGCCCCCCGAACCACCGGAATTGCCCGAACCCGCGCTGCCGCCCCAGGGCCTGGACGCCCTGCGCGAACTGGTCATTTCGCGCAGCCACGAAATCCGTGCGGCGGAAGGCGAAGCGCAACGGCTGCAAACCATGTCCCGCCGCGCCCGCGCGGACAGGATCGCCGACCCGTCGTTCGGCGTGCGCCTGTTCAGCGAGCGGACGGGCATGGAACAGGGTGCGGGCGTGGTGGCGTCGATTCCGATTGGCGGCGGCTATCGCCGGGCGGCGAGCGATCAGGCGTCGGCGGAGGCAAGCGCTGCCGAACTCGATCTCGCCGAAACCCGGCGGCTGGTCGAGGCGGTCGCCAGCGCCGACGTGTCGAACATCTCTTCGCGCAAGGCGGCGTGGGAAAGCGCGCGCCGATCCGCCGAACGGACGCGGGCGGCGACCCAGCTTTCGGAACGGGGCTATCAATTGGGTTTGATCGACCTTGCCGACCTCCTCCAGTCCCGCCGCCTCACAAATGATGCGCAGCGGACGGAAATCGACGCGCGTTCATCCCTGTTGCGCGCGATCCTGAAAATACGGATCGATTCCCACAGCATCTGGACGGCAAGCGAAGACCATCTGGATTGAAAGGGCCGTCAGGCCGGCAGCACGTAGCGGCCGATGACATAAGCCGGCGCGAGAAATGCGCCGATGAAAAGGGTCACGCACAGGAAATTGGTGATGCGGGTGGTGATCCAGTGCGAATTTCGCTCCCACCGTGGCCAGGGAGGCGGAGCGATCCATGCAGGCGCCCAGGCACCCGCCCAAACCAACAGATAAGCTGGCGAAAGAGAATGCCGCCCCACAAGGAATGCCGGCCCGAAGAAGAGAAACAGACCAAGCGCCACGCCGACCACCGCCGCAACCATGCTGGCGGGCGGAACCCGGCTCATCCAGCGGCGCAGCTCGTACATCATGCGAGCGAGTGGGCGAGTTTCGTGGCAACGGATGGCGCCCGCCGTTGCGCGGCACGATTGATCAGCCTGTCGCCGGTCCGCAGGGCCAGCGCGATGATCGTCATCGTCGGATTGGCCCACCCCGTTGTCGGAAAGATCGAGCTTCCCGCCACATGCAGATTGTCGAGCCCGTGGACGCGGCCGAAGCCATCGGTCACGCCCTGACGGGGATCATCGGCCATCCGGGTGGTGCCCATATGGTGATAGCCGCCGATCGGATGCGCGCTGATCAGCGGATCGGTTTCCCACCGCCGCTCACGGTCTGCGAGCCATGCAGCCGGCTCGACAGTGCCCAAATCCTGCCGCTCCACCTCGCGGCCAAGCGCCGCCACCAGTCCGGCAACGCTGTCGACGTCGAGCGGACTCATCTGCCAGTCCAGCGCGGCACGCGGAATGCCCAGTGCATCGATTTCGCCCGAAAGGGTGATGCGGCTGTCCGGGTTCGGCGCCTGTTCCCCACGGACCACCAGTGCCACGTCAAGCCTGCCCAGCTTGTGAAGCAGCCAGGGGCGCAGCGGATCCGAACGCCGCTGGAGCCAGCCGACGGCCCTCTTCGTGGCCTTCCACAAGGCGCGACCGAGCCGGTCGGGCGCGCGACTTTCCTTCGCGTAGAGATAGGCGCGCATGGCCCAGGCCTCCGTCGCGGTCGCCGGGCGGCGCGGCAGGACCGTCAGCGACGTGTTGAGCAGCCCCTCACGCGCCTGAAGTTCAGGCGCGGGGGTTATCAACGGGGCGACAAGGTGCTGACCGACACGCCGCTTGGCGAAGGCGGTGAGCAAGCGCCATGCCGAGCCGCCATTGATGCGGCCGCCGCGCGCATGGGGATGTTCCATGAAGTAACGGCCGACCTGGTCGAAATCATTGCCCAACCCCTGCGGCATGACCGAGCGCGAGGCGAGAAGGAGCCTGGGATTTTCAATCCCCCCCGCCGCCAGGACATAATCGGCCGCGACCACATCCACCTTGGCACCAGCGAGATTGCGGACATCGAGCCGCTCGATCCCCCGGCCTGACGATGTGGCCACGATTTCACGCACCGTGGCGTGGGTCACCACCGTGCAGCGGGGATGGCTGACCAGATCCTCGCACCGTTCGAAGCTGAACCGGTCGAAGGTCTCGTCGAAGCTCCAGACAGGCATGCTGAGCTCGTTGCGCGCGAAGTCGGGAAGCGGAATGCCGGCATCCCTGACCATGTCGGCATCCGGCAGTTCGGGAGGAAGCCCGAAGACCGGATGCGCCTCACGATAATAGGAGTGCAGCTCCTCATAGGAGATCGGCCAGCCCGAATGCGGCACCCACGCCCGCTTCTGCAGGTCGATGGGATCGAGATGGGCGCAGCGGCCGCCCCAGATCGCGGTTGTCCCGCCGAACATGCGAAGGCGCGCATGATCGAGCGGATAATAATCCAGCCCGACATTCTCACCGGCATTGAGATCGGCGCTGGCCGATTCATAATCGAGGCCGCCGCTTTCGAGCAGGAGGACGCTGAGGCCGCCGTCCAGCAGCCGCCTTGCCATCGTAATGCCGGCTGCCCCGGCGCCAATGATCGCCACGTCGGCCTCCAACCTGGAGGGCCGGTCACTATCGAGATCCAGATACACGGACTCAACTGATCCTTTCGTCGGCAAGATCCTCGGCCGCCAGGTCAAGCGCTTCGGGCGCGTCCATGCCGGTCAGCGCATAGGAAATGTCGTCCTTGCGCCAGTAAGCGACCGAGGTTTCGCCGTGCCTGACCGCCACGGGCGACGTCGGCGCCGCGCTGGGGCTGCGCACGGCAAAGATGGAGATGTGCTGTGTGTCGGCAGTGCGGATCATGATCTGCAGCGCCGGTCCCTCATCGGAGGGGAAAATCTGCACGTCGGTAATCTGCCAGCCGTCCGGAAGGTGGGGGACCCGAATCCGCATCGCCCGCTGGATTTCATCCGCATCGAGCAATGTCGTTTCCGGCTGGGACCGCATCGCGGCGCGGAGCAGCCCGGTCTGATAGGCCATCACGGCGTCGGCGATGTAAGCCGGAGGTTCGGCCTGCACGGCGGCGGGAGGAAGCGCCACGGCCACGACAAGCGCCAGCGCCGCGACGCCGCCGCCGATCTTGCCGAGCGCGGGCAGCCGGCGCCAGCTTTTGGGTTCGCCGCGTAATCTTTGCGACAACCGGCCGGCCGCAGCGTCCAGCGATGCGGGAGAATCCTCCCGAACGGACTGCAGGAGGCGAAGCGCCGTCCGTGCGCGGAAATCATTCATGACGCGCGCGGCCTGCTCCGGCTCTCGCGCCAGATAGTCTTCGACCACCAGACGCCGATGAAGATCCAGCTCTCCATCAAGATAAGCCTCGATATCGACCGGGCCCACGGGATCAGTTTGCATCTCTTCCCCCAACGATATGCAGTCCGGAAAATGCGGCGCCGGATTGGGCCGCATCGCGAAGCGCCGCCCGCGCGCGGCTCAATCTGGACATGACGGTGCCGATCGCGACGCCAAGCGTGTCGGCCGCTTCCTGATAGCTCAGCCCCTCGACAGCGATCAGGTGGAGCACCGCCCGCTGCGGCTCCGGCAGCGCATCGAAGCGGGCGGCGATCTGTGCCAGGTAGACCTTGATTTCCTGATCCGCGCCGGAACGATCGAGCTGGATATCGGCGATCGCGGCATCGCGGCGCTGCTCGGCCCGAAGCCGCCTGACGCCGCTTATGAACTGGTTGTGGACGATGGCGAGCAGCCAGGTTCGAAGCGACCGGTCCCGCTGGAAGGTGTCGGCGCGCTCATAAGCCCTGAGCAACGCGTCCTGCACCAGATCGTCCGCCGCCGCCTCATCGCGGGTCAGCGCGCGCGCATAACGGCGCAGGACAGGAATTTCCTGCTCAACCTCAAGACGCTTACGATCAACCACTTCCCGTCTACGCAGACGCAACACCATTTATTCCAGGAAAAATGGTGCCGGGTCATCTCGAGACAAGGGATGGCCGTGATGTCGCAGGATCAACATTCTCTACTTGCGGAATCAATGATACATTATCACATAGACGCTCTGCAAAGGGAGCGATATGCGCGAAACGGAAAACTGCCCACGCTGGCTGGACGGACTGGCGATCGGCGCATCGGCTGCGTGCCTGGTCCATTGTCTGGCCCTGCCCGCCCTATTCGCGCTGCTGCCCGCGCTGTCGGTGCTGATGCCGAGTCCTGAATTGATACATGGGGTTGCGATAATATTCGCCGTTCCGGTCAGCGGCGGAGCACTGCTGGCCGGGTTCCGCGTTCATCGCCTGATTATTCCCGTTATTCTAGGAAGTTGTGGACTGATAACTCTGACGTCCGCCCTGTTGTTGGCACCAGATAGTCAAATGGAGACGCTGATCACCGTCGTCGGCAGCCTGATGATCGTCGCTGCGCACATCCTCAACTGGCGATCCGGCCGAATGAGAAATTCCGATTGAATCCCAACAGCCTGTTACATTCAACAAATATCGTTTCGATCCCGGGTGATTTGTAAATAAGACGGACTGCGGGGATTGTTTCAAGTCTGTGAATGTCGTTTTCATCCAACTATTTATCTTGATACTAACAAAGGCAATAAATTGCCTGTTGAGCGCTAATCTGTTAGTAACAATCCGACTCGACTCGTATAAATCGAGCAAATGACTGGGTTCGCGTGACTTTTTGGGGAAAAGGAAACGACCATGCTTAAGAAAGCTCTGGCCGGTGTTCTGGGAGCCACCCTCCTGTCCGGCACTGCATTTGCTGCTACCACGATCACTGCCACGCCGCTTCAGGTTGATGCGGCCGGCGCCGTCGTCGTTGATTTCAACGGCGCACTTCCGGCCGGCTACACGCTGTCCGGCTCCTACAGCTATGCAACCGGCACCACGCCGAACCTGCAGGCTGCTCCGGCCGGCGACGCGACCCAATATCTCGTCGTTCCGCAGGATGGTTCCGTGTCCGGCTTTGCCGATCTGCTCGGCACCACCGGCTATGACACCGTCAGCTTCTACTGGGGCTCGATCGACACGTACAACTCGGTCCAGTTCCTGGATGCCGCCGGCAACGTGTTCGGTGACGTCTATGCCGGCAGCTATCCCGGCATTGCCGATCCGACGGCCGATGGCGGTCAGGCTGGCCCTGGCACCAACCGTCGCATCACCTTCACGCAGGGCGCCGGCGATCCGCTGATCTATGGTCTGCGCTTCACCAACAACGGCCAGCGTGCATTTGAACTCGACAACGTTGCCTTCGGTGCGGTTCCGGAACCGGCCACCTGGGCGATGCTGATCGCAGGCTTCGGCCTGGTCGGTGGCGCGATGCGTCGCCGTCGTTCCAGCACGACGATGGTCACTGCCTGATCCATTCGGGCAATAGCCAGATAATGAGAGGTCGGCCCGAAAGGGTCGGCCTCTTTTGTTTTGCGTATATTCCGATCAGTACGGCCAAATAATCGTAACGCACTCTTAACAATAATTGCGCGAATATCTTGAGGCATAATTGCTTGGGGGAGCGTGCAAAATGTTGGGGCGGTTGAGCGGGGCGCGGGGCGCGTGGGCGCAGATGCTGGTCATCACCATATCGCTTGCCATAGCCGCGCTGATGCCTTTGCCACGCGGGCCGATGCTCCTCATTTCGATGACGGGCCTTCCTGAAGGCGCGATCCTGAATCGCGCGCTTGCAACGAATGCCCGCCTGATAGGGGCGGGGCCATTTTCGGCATCGTTGCTTGTCGAGGGCGACCGCGAACGGCTGCTGCCTTCGATGCTGCCGGTCGGGATCATCGCGATCCGAGCCCCCGAAATCCTTTGCGGTTCCAGCGCAAGGCGTCCGCAATGAACGATGAGGCGCTGCTCGCCGTTCGTCGGCCCGGGGCGCGGCTGCTGGTCGCGCTGTTCTGGCTCAACGTTCCGGCGCTCTATCTGGCCGGCTTGGTAACGGGCGCCGCAAATGCCGGCATCACCACCCTGTTCGGCGCGCTGATATGCGTGGTGCCGACCGCGATGGTCTTTGGCGCCGGTCGTATCGACGGCCCGACACGCATCACGATCGGCCTGTCGGCCGTCAGCTTTCCCGCAATGTTCGTCTTCCTGCTCAATGGCCATCCCTGGCAGATGGACATGCACATGTATTTTTTCGCAGCGCTGGCGGCGCTCGCGGTCTTGTGTGACAGCAGGCCCATTATCGCCGGGGCCGTCCTGATCGCGCTCCACCATATCCTGTTCAACTATGCGGCCCCCGGCTGGGTATTCACCGGTTCGGGCGACTTGCCACGCGTGCTTTTCCACGCCGTAATCGTCATCATGCAAACCGGTGTGTTGATGTGGCTGACCGAACTGCTTGCCGGGATGATCGTCCATCAGGCTGAGGAAGCGCGGCAAAGCAATGCGTTAAGAATCGAGGCCGAATCCGCCCGCGCCCGTTCGGAAGAAGCGTTCGCCGCACTGGAAGCGGCACAACATGCCGCCGAGCGTCAACGCATTGCCGAACAGTCGGTGCATACCCTGCAGGAAGCATCCGAACGCCGTCGCCATGTCGCGGACGCGCTGGAAGGCCGGCTGGGCGCGATCGTCGCCGACCTCAGCCGCATGGCCAATGAGCTTTCGGCCAGCAAGCAGCGGCTGGCCGGATCGCTGGAGCAGACGGTCGCGCGATCCGGCACGCTGCGCGATTCGCATGCGCGGGCCGAAGGCGATGTGAAGGCGGTGACAGCCGATACGGAAAAGCTGGTGCTGTCGATCCACGAGGTCGGCCGCAATGCCACCAAGACGCGCGAAACGGCCCATGCGGGCGCGCGGGCGACGGAAGAGCTGTCCCCCCGCATGGACGCGCTGACGGCCACCATGGATGCGGCCAACGAGATCCTGAAAATGATCTCCTCCATCGCGACGCAGAGCAATATGCTCGCCCTCAACGCCACCATCGAGGCGGCGCGCGGGGGCGGCGACGGGCGGGGATTCGCGGTGGTGGCCGCGGAGATCAAGTCGCTCGCCGCGCAGACATCTGTTGCGACAAGCCAGGTCTCCGATCAGCTTCGCGACATTCGCGCGGCGGTGCTGAGCGTTTCGACGGCCATCGGCACGACGTCCGATTCAGTCCGCTCGATCGACGCATCGGCAGCGACGATCGCCCAGTTCGTCCAGGACCAGATCGTCGCCACGACCGAGATCGCCGCCGCGTCCGAGCAGATGGCCCAGCACATCGCGCTTGCCGCCAATGAGGCGGATGTCCTCAGCACCGCGATCGGCGCCGTTCACAAGGCGATGGAGCAGACGGATACGATCGCCTCCGCCGTGTCGGATCGATCGCGCGAGCTGGACGTGACGGTCCAAAGCCTGCTGTCGGAACTGCGCGCCGCCTGAGAACGCTTCCGTTGAAATTTGAAGGAATGGTGGACAGGGCTGGATTCGAACCAGCGTACGCTTTCACGGGCAGATTTACAGTCTGCTGCCTTTAACCACTCGGCCACCTGTCCATAGGCGCCTGCGAAGCAGAGGCGGCTCAATGGCGAACCCTTCGCTGCCTGTCAACGTGCCTGCGCTTGCGTGGTTGCCGGGCGGCTCTTAAGCCGGGCGCAATCCAACAGGAAAGTCCATTCAATGCGCTTTATGCTGACAGCTCTTACGGTGATCCTTACCGCATCCCCGGCACTCGCACAGAAAGCCGATTCACAGGCCGCCAACCATATTATCGACCAGGGCCTGAACCATAGCGAGGTGATGGAAACCGCCGCCTGGCTGACCGACCGGATCGGCGGCCGGATGACCAATTCGCCCCAGATGCGCGCGGCCGAAGCCTGGACGCAGAAGCGGTTCCGCGACTGGGGCCTGCAGAATGTCCGCGCCGAAGGGTTCGAATTCGGGCGCGGCTGGTCGATCAACAGCGCCAGCGCGCGGATGATCGCGCCGCGCGTGCTGCCCCTCACCATCATTCCCGTCGCCTGGACGCCACCGACCAACGGCACGATCACCGCGCCGATCGTCGTCGCGCCGATGACGCGCGAGCGGGATTTCGACAAGTGGAAGGGGAAGCTGTCGGGCAAGATCGTGCTCGTCACCCAACCGGACAGCGGGTCCGAGCCGGACCGTGCGCCGTTCCGCCGCCTGACAGCCGACGATCTGACCAAACTCAACACCTACAAGCAGCCCGAGCATTCGCCGGACGCGCTGGACCGCCGGCTGAAGCGGCTGACCTTCGCCAAGGCGCTGGATGCGTTCCTGAAGGCGGAAGGGGCCGTTGCCTGGGTGCGCAAATCCTATCGCGACGGCGGGCTGGTGCACGGCGAGGGCTATACCTATCGCACGGGCGACACGCCTGCCCTGCCCGGCGTGGAGATGGCGGCGGAGGATTATCGCCGGCTCGCCCGGCTGGCCAAGACGGATGCGGCGCCGACGCTCGAGCTTAACAGCGACGTCCGTTTCCATGATGAGGACAGCAAGGCGTACAACATCTTCGCCGAGATTCCGGGCACGGACCGCAATGCCGGCTATGTGATGGCCGGCGCGCATCTGGACAGCTGGGTGGCGTCGGACGGGGCATCGGACAATGCCGCGGGCAGCGCCGTCATCATGGAAGCGGCGCGCATCCTGGCCCGGCTGGGCGTGAAACCCAAGCGCACCATCCGCTTCGCGCTGTGGAACGGCGAGGAGCAGGGGCTGCTCGGCTCCTTTGCCTATGTCGACAAATATCTGGCGTCGCGCCCGCCGGAGACCGACCCCGAAAAAGCGAAGCTGGACCAATATTATAGCTGGCAATATCGCTGGCCGGTGACGGCGAAGCCCGGCTATCGCGACCTGGCTGCCTATTTCAACCTCGACAACGGATCGGGGAAGATCAGGGGCATTTATGCCGAGGGCAATGTGGCCGCGGTGCCGATCTTCCAGGAATGGCTGCAGCCCTTTGCCAGCATGGGCGCGACCAGCGTCGTCACCGCCCCGACCACGGGGACGGACCATGTGTTCATGCAGCAGATCGGCGTTCCGGGATATCAGTTCATCCAGGACCCGCTGGATTACAGCAGCCGCGTCCACCACAGCAGCATCGACAGCTATGACCATCTGAAGGCCGAAGACCTGCGGCAGGCGTCGGTCATCATCGCGACTTTCCTGCTGAACGCGGCGAACCGGGACGAGGCGTTGCCGCGCATGCCGCTGCCGACCCAGCCGAAGCCGACCGATCCCTTCGCCTATCCCGAGGACGATCAATAGATGCGCAAGGGCCATCGGCAGCAAAAGGCGCAGGGCGGCGGACGGCCGCGCTTCTGGGGGCGGCACGCGGTGATCGCGGCGCTGGAAAACCCGGATCGCCATTCGCACAAGCTGTTCGCGACACGCGAGGCGGCGGCGCAGATCGACGTGCCGCAAGGATTGATCGTCAATTATGCCGACGTCGCCGATCTGGGACGGATGGTGCCGCATGACGCCCCGCACCAGGGGCTGGTGCTGGAGGTCGATCCACTGGAGGACATCTGGCTGGGCGATCTGCTGCAGCAGGGGGCGGACGACCGCCGTCCGCTGCTGGTGCTCGATCAGGTGACCGACCCGCATAATGTGGGGGCGATCCTGCGGTCGGCCGCGGCGTTCGACGCGCTTGGCATCATCACGCAGGACCGGCATGCGCCGCCGGAATCGGGCACGATCGCCCGGGCGGCATCGGGTGCGCTGGAGGTTGTGCCATGGGCGCGGGTCGTCAACCTGTCGCGCGCGCTGGATGAAATCGCCGAAGCAGGCTTCTGGCGGATCGGCCTGACCGGCGCGACCGACAAGACGCTGGACGAGGTGATGGGCGATGCGCGGATCGCCCTTGTCCTGGGGGCGGAAGGCGAAGGATTGCGGCCCAATACCGAAAGCCACTGCGACGAACTGGCGAGACTTCCGATCAGCGATCGCGTAGAAAGCCTGAACGTGTCCAATGCCGCCGCGATCGCCCTTTACGCGGTCGCCACACGCTGATCCGGGGGACAAAGCGTTGACCACCCTGCCCGCACGGCTGGCCTTTGCCGCCATCGCGCCGCTGCTGCTGCTCGGTTGCCTGCTGACGCCGGGCAAGTTCGTCTCGTCTCTGAAGATCGACGCGGATCGCAATTTCGCTTTCACCTATAAGGGCGAGGTGATTGCCGTGGACATGGCGGGGGATTTCTCAAAGGGCCTGGGCAGCAGCCCGAAGGGAGACGAAGCGGACGACGCCGAGCCGGCCGATGCTGCCACCCCGGTTGCCCAGAACAGCGAAGCCAAGCCGGACGAGAGCGATGCCGCCAAGCGGGCCGAAACGGACGCGAAAAACCGCGCCATTGCCGACGCACTGAGAAAAGAGGCCGGTTATCGGTCGGTCGATTATGTCGGCGATGGGAAATTCATGATTGACTACGCCATATGGGGCACGCTCGATCACAGCTTCATCTACCCCTTCAACGTCGATGCCGAGATCGTCCTGCCCTTCATCGCGGTCGAGCTGCGGGCGAACGACACCGTACGTGTGAGGGCGCCCGCCTTCGCCAACGAAAAGGAAGCCGGCGGACCGGCCGGTATGTCCAAGCCCGCGGAACAGATGGACGGCGTGTTCACGCTGGATACCGATGCGGAGATCGTCAGTCAGAACAATGAGGACGGCGCAAAGACGGTCGGCGGCCGCAAGATCATCACCTGGCGCGCGACGCCGCTGACAAAGGATGCGCCGACCGCGGTGTTGAAGATGGCGCCGCGGAAATAAGTCTCAATCTTCCTGCGCGATCGTGACGCGCAGGCCATCCAGCGCGTCGCTGAACTGGATCTGGCAGGAGAGGCGCGAGGTATCGTCGCGGTGGTCCGACGAGTCGAGGAGGTCGTTCTCGTCCAGGCTCATCGCCGGCAGCGATCCCGCGAAATCGGGATCGACATGGACGTGGCAGGTCGCGCAGGAACAGCAGCCGCCGCACAGCGCCAGCAGCTCGTCAAAGCCGTTGTCGCGGATCACTTCCATCACCGACAGGCCGACTTCACCCTCGACGACATGTTCCTGTCCGTCACGGGTGACGACGATCAGCTTCGGCATTTGCGTTCCCTTTCTGTTCGGCCTATTGAGAAGGCTTCGCGCCGCTATGTCGTGGCGTCCGGGCTTTTTCAAGGCGGCAAGATCATGGGATTGACGGCGGAACAGCTGAAGTCGGCACTGGATGCGTTGGGCGGGATCGAGCCGAGCTTCGCCGCCGCGATCCAGCGTGCGGGCTATCCAGAACCGCGCATCCGCGAACCAGGCTATGAGACGCTGCTTCGCACGATCGTCGGCCAGCAGGTGAGTGTGAAGGCGGCGGCGTCCGTCTGGGCGAAGCTGGATTTGCTGACGGAGGGTGCCGCCAACCCCGAGAACATCATGCGCGCCAGCGATGAGACGCTGCGTGAAGCTGGCCTGTCACGGCAGAAGAGCGGCTATGCCCGCAGCCTGGCCGACGAGGTGACGAGCGGGCGGCTGGACCTGAACAAGCTACCTGCCGACGATGAGGAAGCGATTGCGGCGCTGGTGCGGATCAAGGGCATCGGGCGCTGGTCGGCGGAAATCTATCTGCTGTTCGCGGAAGGGCGCCCCGACATCTGGCCGGCGGGCGACTTGGCCGTGCAGATCGAGGTCGGCCGCATCCTGGGCCACGAGACGCGGCCGGATGAAAAGACGATTCGCCAGCTTGCCGAACCGTGGCGGCCCCATCGCGGAGCGGCGGCGATCATGGCCTGGCACCATTATAACAGCGCGGCTGGAATCCCGGTTTGACGACCGCTGGCGGGGCACCTATCTGCCCGCCATGACCAGCCCCACCGCCCCCCTGATCGACCGCGCCAAGCTATTCGGCAATCCAACCAAGGCCGCCGGCACGCTGAGCCCGGACGGTAAATGGCTGAGTTGGATCGCTCCGCGCGACGGCGTGCTGAATGTCTGGATCGCGCCCGCCACCGACCTTGACGGAGCGAGGCCGATCACCGCGGAAAAGATCCGCCCGATCCGCCAGCATTTCTGGGCGCCCGACAGCCGGTCCGTCCTTTATGTGCAGGACAAGGGCGGCGACGAGAATTTCCTGCTCTACGGCATCGATCTGGTGAGCGAGCGGGAGACGTGCCTGACTCCGTTCGAGAATACCCGAATCACGATCGTCGGCGCGTCGAACATCATCAAGGATCGGATCCTTATCGGCCTGAACAACCGCGACCCGCACTGGCACGATGTGTACAGCCTTGACCTCAACAGCGGCGCGCTGACCGAGATCATGCGGGCGGACGGCTTTGCGGGCTTCCTGGCCGACGACAATCTGGACCTGCGCATGGCGCTTCGCCCCAATGAGGCGGGTGGGATGGACTATTTCCGCCTGACCCACGGCGCGGTCGAGGAAGAACCCTTCGCCTCGACAGCGCTTGAGGATTCGCTGACGACAACGCCTGCCGGCTTCACCACGGACGGCAAGACGCTCTATTGGCTCGACAGCCGGGGACGGGACACCGCCGCATTGATCGCGCAGACCGTCGAAACCGGGGAAACCCGCGTGATCGCCGAAGACGCGCGGGCGGACATCGGCGGCGTCATGACCAACCCGGTTTCGGGCGTGATCGAGGCCTATTCCATCGACTATCTGCGCAACGAGTGGACCGCGATCGACGAGGGTGTGGGCCGCTCGCTCGCCTTCCTGAAATCGAAGCTGGACGGCGATATCGACGTCACGTCGCGCACCGAGGCCGACGACAAGTGGACGGTGGCGCACGATCCGGTCACGGCATCGCCAGCCCTCTATCTTTTCGACCGCAAGACCGAGACGCTGGAACTGCTCTATATCAGCCGGCCCGAGCTTGCTGGTGCGCCGCTGGTCGCCATGCACGCGGCGGAGATCGGCGCGCGCGACGGTCTGGCGCTTACCGCGTACCTATCGTTGCCGCCGGGCAGCGATGGTGACGGGGACGGCATTCCCGACCAGCCGGTGCCGGTGGTCCTGCTGGTCCATGGCGGGCCGTGGGCGCGCGACCATTTCGGTTTCAACACCTATCACCAATGGCTCGCCAATCGCGGCTATGCGGTGCTGTCGGTGAATTTCCGCGGCTCGACCGGCTTCGGCAAGGGCTTCATCTCCGCCGGCGACCTGCAATGGGGCCGCGCGATGCATGACGACCTGATCGACGCGGTCGAATGGGCGGTGGCGAAGGGCGTGGCGGATCGCGGCAAGATCGCCATCATGGGCGGCAGCTATGGCGGCTATGCGACGCTGGCCGGCCTTGCCTTCACGCCGGATGTGTTCGCCTGCGGCGTCGATATTGTCGGCCCGTCGAACCTGGAGACGCTGCTGGCGACCATTCCGCCTTATTGGCAGCCGGTCATCCAGCAGTTCCACCAGCGGATGGGAAATCCCGAAACGCCGGAAGGGCTGGCGATGCTGAAGGAGCGTTCCCCCCTGCACAGCGCGGAACGGATCGTCCGCCCGCTGCTGATCGGCCAGGGCGCGAACGACCCGCGCGTCAATCAGGCGGAATCGGACCAGATCGTCGCGGCGATGCGGGAGAAGGATATTCCGGTCACCTACGTCCTGTTCCCCGATGAAGGCCACGGCTTTGCCCGGCCTGAGAACAATATCGCGTTCAATGCCGTTGCCGAGGCGTTCCTTGCCCAATGGCTGGGCGGGCGGGCCGAACCGATCGGCGACACGGTTGGCGCGTCAACGGCGCAAGTGCCATGGGGAGCGGACTTTGCCCCGGGACTGAGGGGCGCTTTGCCGCAATAGCTTCCCCCAGCCCGAACCCCTTGCTAAAGCCCGCCCGACTCTTGCAATCGCAGTATGAAGGGCCCCGCATATGACCGCCATTGGCCAGGACACGCTCGGCACGCGCACAACGCTCACTGTCGGCGGAAAGACCATCCACTATTATTCGCTGGCCAAGGCCGCAGAGCATGTGGGCGATGTCTCCCGCCTTCCCTTCTCGATGAAGGTGCTGCTGGAAAACCTGCTGCGTTTCGAAGACGGTGAAACCGTCACCACCACCGACATTCAGGCGCTGGCCGACTGGCAGAAGGACCAGAAGTCGGATCGTGAAATCCAGTATCGCCCGGCCCGCGTGCTGATGCAGGATTTCACCGGCGTTCCCTGCGTCGTCGATCTGGCGGCGATGCGCGACGCGATGAACCATCTGGGCGGCGACGCGCAGAAGATCAATCCGCAGGTGCCCGTGCATCTCGTCATCGATCATTCGGTCATGGTCGACGAGTTCGGCACGCCCAAGGCGTTCCAGGACAATGTCGAGCTGGAATATCAGCGCAATTTCGAGCGCTATGAGTTCCTGAAATGGGGTTCGAAGGCGCTCGACAATTTCAAGGTCGTGCCGCCGGGCACCGGCATCTGCCACCAGGTGAACCTGGAGAATATCGCGCAGGCCGTGTGGACGTCCGCCGACACGTCTGGTGAAACGGTCGCTTATCCCGACACGCTGGTTGGCACCGACAGCCACACGACGATGGTCAACGGCCTGGGCGTGCTTGGCTGGGGCGTTGGCGGTATCGAGGCGGAAGCCGCGATGCTCGGCCAGCCGGTATCGATGCTGATCCCCGAAGTCGTCGGCTTCAAGCTGACCGGCACGCTGGCCGAAGGCATCACCGCCACCGACCTGGTGCTGACCGTCACCCAGATGCTGCGCGCCAAGGGTGTCGTCGGCCGCTTCGTCGAATTCTATGGCTCCGGCCTTGACGCGCTGTCGCTGGCCGACCGCGCGACGATCGCCAACATGGCGCCGGAATATGGCGCGACCTGCGGTTTCTTCCCCATAGACAATGCCACGCTCGACTATATGCGGCTGACCGGCCGCACGCATGAGCAGATCGCGCTGGTCGAAGCCTATGCCCGCGCGCAGGGCCTGTGGCGTAACCCGAACGATCCCGATCCGGTCTTCACCGACAAGATCGCGCTCGACATGTCGACGGTCGAACCCTCGCTCGCCGGGCCGAAGCGCCCGCAGGACCGCGTGCTGCTGTCCGAGGTGGACGAGGTGTTCAACAAGGAAGTGTCCGGCAGCTTCCATCAGGACGATGAGGAATGGAAGCGCCATTCGGTCGATGGCGCGGGCCATGACATCGGCGACGGCGACGTGGTGATCGCCGCGATCACCAGCTGCACCAACACGTCGAATCCGTCCGTGCTGGTCGCCGCCGGTCTGGTCGCCCGCAAGGCCCGCGAGAAGGGCCTGAAGCCGAAGCCCTGGGTGAAGACCTCACTCGCCCCCGGATCGCAGGTGGTGACGGACTATCTGGTGCGTGCCGGGCTTCAGGAAGACCTGGACGCCATCGGCTTCAACCTGGTCGGCTATGGCTGCACGACCTGCATCGGCAATTCCGGCCCGCTGGCCGCGCCGATCTCAAAGGCGATCAGCGACAATGACCTTGTCGCGGCGTCCGTGCTGTCGGGTAACCGCAATTTCGAAGGCCGCGTGTCGCCCGACGTGCGCGCCAACTTCCTCGCCTCGCCGCCGCTGGTCGTCGCCTATGCGCTGAAGGGCACCGTGCGCGAGGACATGGTTCACACGCCGATCGGCCAGGACAAGGACGGCGCCGACGTGTTCCTGAAGGACATCTGGCCGTCCAACCAGGAAATCCGCGCGCTGATCGACGAGAACATCAACAGCGAGATGTACAGCGCCCGCTACGCCAACGTGTTCGACGGCGACGATCAGTGGCGGAAGATCTCCGTCGAGGGGTCGGACACCTATTCCTGGCGCGCCGGTTCGACCTATGTCGCCAATCCCCCCTATTTCGAGGGGATGACGATGAAGCCCGCACCCGTCGCCGACATCGTCGACGCGAAGCTGCTGGCCGTCCTCGGCGACAGCATTACGACCGACCACATCAGCCCGGCGGGCAGCATCAAGGCGGACAGCCCCGCCGGCACCTATCTGCAAGAGCATCAGGTCAGCCGCGCCGACTTCAACAGCTATGGCGCGCGTCGCGGCAATCATGACGTGATGATGCGCGGCACCTTTGCCAACATCCGCATCCGCAACGAGATGGTGCCGGGTGTGGAAGGCGGCATGACCAGCTACAAGGGCGAAACCATGCCGATCTATGACGCAGCGATGCGTCACAAGGCGGATGGCACGCCGCTGGTGATCGTCGCCGGCAAGGAATATGGCACCGGATCGTCGCGCGACTGGGCGGCGAAGGGCACCAACCTGCTGGGCGTCCGCGCCGTCATCACCGAAAGCTTCGAGCGTATTCACCGGTCCAACCTGGTCGGCATGGGCGTGCTGCCGCTGCAGTTCCCGGACGGCGTCGATCGCAAGACGCTTGGCCTCGACGGGTCGGAAACCTTCACCATCCGCGATGTCGCCTCGATTCGCCCTCGCCAGGATGTCGAGGTCGCCATCACCTATGCGGATGGCCGGACCAAGACCATCAAGGCGCGGTGCCGAATCGATACCGTCAACGAACTGGATTATTTCCTGAACGGCGGCATTCTGCCCTACGTCCTGCGGAAGCTGGCGGGCTGACACGCCCGCCCCTTCCGTTCATCGAAACCTTGCCAGTCAAGGGGTTGACGCGCACCCCTGTTAACAGGTCTTATGGTTAACAGACGTTAACTTTCTGTTGACGCCGCCTGGGTAGCAAGGGGGTTTCATATGAGCGTTAAGGGAATCGCGCGCTTCCGTTTACTGGTCGGAAGCGCGGCATTGGTCGTGTCCGCCGTTCCGGCGCAGGCCGCCACAATCAACCTGATCGACCTGGGCGGCGTTTCGCCTGGATCGCAAGCCTATTACGGATTCCGCGCCGCCGCCGCATTCTGGGGACGGACGCTGACCAATGACGTGACGATCAACCTGGCGGTCGGTTTCAACGAGCTGGAGCCGGACGTGCTGGGGCAGACCGGCAGCAGCACCTATCTGGAATATATCGACGTCGCGAAGGCGGCGATCCGAGCCAGCAGCACATCCGCCCTCGACGCGATGGTTTCGACTCACCTGCCCTCAACCGCCAGCCCCGGCATAGACGGGCATGGCGCGGTGAAAGTGGTGACGAGCGGCTATGTCGATCCGCTCACCGGCCTGGGCGTCGATACGCGCTATCAGGTCTATGATACGGACGGCAGCGTCAACAACAGCACGGTGGTGCTGAATACCGCGGTCGCCAAGGCGCTTGGCTTCGACACCAGCGACCCGACAAACCCATTCGACATCGACGGGTCGGTCGAGTTCAACAGCCTGTTCTCCTCGGCGTTCGACTTCAATCCGACCGACGGGATCACCCCCGACAAGATCGATTTCACGGGCGTTGCGCTGCACGAGATCGGCCATGCGCTTGGTTTCACCAGCGGCGTCGACAGCTATGACGCGTTCGGCCTGCCCAACGGCCCGGCGCATGACCCGGACGCGCTGCTGAACCTGAACGAATTCGTGGTGGCCGAGAATCTCGACCTGTTCCGCTACAGCGATCCCGGCGTGCTGAACTGGGCCGTGGGCGAGGAAGCCTATTTCTCGATCGACGGCGGTGAGACCGCGCTGTTCGGCAATCTGTTTTCCACCGGCGCATTCAACGGCGACGGCAATCAGGCGTCGCACTGGAAGGACAATGACTATACCCCCGGTACGCCGGGCTGCCCGACTGCGTCCACGCCGTTCGGCATCATGGACCCGACCTTTGCCGATTGCGAAATGGGTGAAATGAGGGCGCTGGACCTGGCCGCATACGATGCGCTCGGCTGGAATCTGGACGTCGACGTGCTGGCGAACCCGGACCTGGTGATCGGCACGGATGCGATGTTCGCGGCAGTTCCCGAGCCGATGATCTGGGCGCAGATGATCCTGGGATTCGGGTTGATCGGCGGAGTCACCCGGCGCGTGCGGGTTAACAAGTTCGCCTATGCAAGGATCTGACAGGGAGGGATCCCGTTCGCTTTCAAGCGGGCGGGATCAACCCTCGAGCGCGATCCAATCCGGCAATTTCGCGGGATCGATCGATTCGACCCGCCGGTGCTCCACCGCCAGGCCGAGTTCGGGGTAGCGCACCCGCGTATCCTCGTTTGCTTGGGCGATCGGGACGACGACGAGGCGCCGGTTCACCTTCGAGCGGTAGTGCATCCGCGCCGTGTTTTCCTGTCCGACGAAGCAGCCCTTGGTGAAGCTGACGCCGTTCAGTTCCTGTGCGTTGCATTCGAGCCAGAGCGTCGTGCCGTCGCCCAGTTCCGCCACGCCTTCGGTGACGCCGAGGGCAAGGCGATGTGCCAGCCATCCGTCCGCTGCCCCTCCTGCCGCTGCGATCCAGCGTCTGCCGAGCGCGGCAAGCCGGGGATCTTCAACGCCGCGATCCCCCGCGGGCGCCCAGTGGACCGCCAGGCTGGCATCTGGTGCGATCTCGATCTTGCGGCGCAGGCGGTACATTGTCAGCCGTCGCGCCAGCGCCTCCGCGCGGTCGGCTTCGCAATCGATCAGCACGTCGGCGCCGTCCGCCCAGAGCAGGAAATCGAACAACAGCTTGCCCTGCGGGGTGAGCAATCCGCCCCAGCGCGGCACGCCCTCTTCCAACGTCATCACGTCCTGCGTGACGAGTCCCTGGAGGAAATCCCTGACATCCTCGCCCGACAGGCGGAGAAGGGCGCGATCGTGAAGGGTGGTGCCGCTCATGACGAACAGGTAGGAGCCGGAGGAGCCGATTGAAAGCGGAGACCGTCATGGCGACCTACGACCTTATCCTGAAGAATGGCACCGTCCACACGCCGGGCGGCCCGGTGGAGGCGACTGTCGGCGTTCGCGACGGGCGGATCATCGGCATCGGTGTCCACGGCGATGCAGGCGAGACGATCGATTGCGCCGGGCTGGATATCCTGCCGGGGGTGATCGACAGCCAGGTCCATTTCCGCGAGCCGGGGCTGGAGCATAAGGAAGACCTGGAATCGGGCAGCCGCGCCGCCGTGCTCGGCGGAGTGACGGCGGTGTTCGAGATGCCGAACACCAAGCCCAATACCGACAGCGCTGATGCGCTGAATTACAAGCTATCCCGCGCGCACCACCGCATGTGGTGCGATCACGCCTTCTACGTCGGCGCGACTGCGGCAAACGCGCCGCATCTGGCGGAGCTGGAGCGGCTTCCCGGCGCGGCAGGCGTCAAGATTTTCATGGGGGCATCGACCGGCGACCTGCTTGTCGCGGAGGATGGCGAACTGGCGAAGGTGCTGGCCAGTGGCAAGCGCCGGGTCGCCGTGCATGCCGAGGACGAGGCGCGGATGAATGCGCGGCTGGGCGAGCGCGTGGCGGGCGATCCGTCGTCCCACCCCGTTTGGCGTGACGATGAAAGCGCGCTGCTGGCGACGAAGCGGATCATCGCGCTTGCCCGCAAGGCGCGGCGGCGGATTCACATCCTGCATATCACGACACCCGCGGAGCTTGAGCTGATCGCCCAGCACAAGGATGTCGCGACGTGCGAGGTGACGCCGCAGCATCTGACGCTGGCGGGCGAAGAAGCCTATCCGGCGCTTGGCACCTATGCGCAGATGAACCCGCCGATCCGCAGCGCCGCCCATCGCGACGGGCTGTGGCACTGGCTGAACCAGGGGGTGCCCGATGTGCTCGGGTCCGACCATGCCCCGCATACGATCGAGGAAAAGGCGCAGCCCTATCCGCAGTCGCCGAGCGGCATGCCGGGAGTGCAGACGCTGCTGCCCTTGCTGCTCGACCATGTGGCGAAGGGCCGGACGACGCTCGCCAGATTGATTGATCTGACGAGTGCCGGGCCGCAACGCGTGTTCGGGCTGGTCGGCAAGGGGAGGATCGCCGCCGGCTATGATGCGGACTTCACCATCGTCGATCGCAAGGCCGAGTGGACCGTCAGCGAGGATTGGCTTGCCTCGCGCTGCGGGTGGTCACCCTTTACGGGCATGACTCTGACGGGGAAGCCGGTGGGCACAATCATTCGCGGTCATCGGGTGATGTGGGATGGAGCATTGGCGAATGAGGCGATTGGCGAGCCGGTGCGGTTCGAGTCGACGGCTTTCGGCTGAGCCACCCGCCTCCGTTCATCTCGAGGACGTCAGTCCCCGATCTGCGCGAGCACACCGCGTTCGGTGACATAGCCGGTGACCAGCCTTGCTGGGGTCACGTCGAAAGCGGGGTTGAACGCGGGGGAAGCGGTGACGCGTACCGTCCGGGTCGCGCCATCTGTATCAGGCCCCACGAGCTCGGCCAGTTCGGCGGGGTCGCGTTCCTCGATCGGCACGAGATCGCCCGAGGCCATGTCGGGATCGAAGGTCGTATAGGGCAGCGCGACATAGAAGGGCACGCCGCTGTCGGCCGCCGCCAGCGCCTTCAGATAGGTGCCGATCTTGTTGCAGACGTCGCCGTTCGCCGTCACCCGATCGGTGCCGACGATCACCAGGTCGACCTGACCGCGCTGCATCAGCAGGCCACCGACATTGTCGGCGATCACGCTGTGCGGGACGCCGTGGCCCTGCAGCTCGAACGCGGTCAGCAGCGCGCCCTGGTTGCGGGGGCGAGTCTCGTCCACCCAGACGTGAAGCGGGATGCCTGCATCATGCGCCAGATAGATGGGACTGAGCGCGGTTCCATAGTCCACCGTCGCCAGCCATCCGGCATTGCAATGGGTGAGGATGTTCAGCGGGCGATCCGGATTGCGCGCGTGAAGCTCGCGAAACAGGGCAAGCCCGTGTTCGCCGATCGAGCGGTTGAGCGCGACATCCTCGTCGCAGATGGCATCAGCGCGGGCGAATGCGGCTTCTGCCCGTTCCTGTGGAGGGAGTGGCCGGACTTCCGCCGCGACGATATCGAGCGCCCGGCGCAGATTGACCGCCGTGGGACGGGTGGCGAGCAGCATGGCATGGGCCGCATCCAGCCCGGCGTCCGACGGGTCGTCCGCCAGCGCCATCGCAAGGCCATAGGCAGCAGTGGCCCCTATCAGGGGAGCGCCCCGGGTCCACATCTCCTTGATCGCCCGTGCGGCGTCATCCGCGGATCGCAGCTCGACCCAGACGATTTCCCAGGGGAGGCGGCGCTGATCCATGATCCGCGCACCGCGCCCGTCGGCGGTGCGCTCGATCGACCGGCGGTGAACGCCCTCCAGCTTCAAAGCGATATCTCCGCGAAAGAGGCGACGGCGCCTTCGCGATCACCCGAACGATCGACCAGGATCGCCTGCATGCCCGCTTCGCGCGCGGCGTCGACCTCTCCGACATGGTCGGACAGGAACAGGATCTTCTCGGCCGGCAGGCCGATCTCGGCGGCGATCCGGCAATAGGAGCCTGCGTCCTGCTTCATGCCGATATGGGTGTCGAACCAGCCGCCGAACAACGGCGACAGGTCGCCCTGATCGCTATGGCCGAAGATCAGCTTCTGCGCGGCCACCGAGCCGGAGGAATAGACGAACAGCCGAAGGCCCTTCGCATGCCAGGCGCGTAGCGCGGCGGCCGCATCGGGGAAGACATGGCCGGTCAGGACGCCCTCGGCATAGCCCTCTGCCCAGATCATCCCCTGCAGGGTCTTGAGCGGGGTTGCCTTGCGATCCTCGTCGATCCAGCGAAGCAGCGTGGCGACCGGGTCGCCCGGCTCGATCGCCTGAACCTCCTCAAGCAGCGGTGCGACGCGGGCGGCATGGGCCGCGACATAATCGGGCAGATGCTTGCTCGCATAGGGAAACAGCACGTCCGTCACGAACGAGACGCTGCTCGTCGTCCCCTCGATATCCGTCAGGATCGCCTCGACGGGCGCGGGCATGTCAGGCGGCCACAGGTTCGAGGCGCGGGAAACGGTCGGCGATGTCGTCTCCGGTGAATTCCGCCACCCAGCCTTCCGGCGTGGTGAACAGGCGGATGACCGTGAAGTGCGGGGCGGCGCCCATGTCGAACCAGTGGCGGATGCCGGCGGGAACGCCGAGCAGATCGTCCTGCTCGCACAGCATGTTGAAGACCTTGCCGTCCTTGTGCAGCGTAAACAGCCCGGCGCCTTCGACGAAGAAGCGCACTTCGTCCTCGGCATGGGTGTGTTCGGACAGGAATTTGGTGCGCAGCGCCGCGCGATCCGGATGATCGGGCGCGATCCGCATCACATCCACCGAGCGGTAGCCATTGGCGTTCGTCAGCCGATCAATCTCTTCCGAATAGGCGGCGAGCACGTCGTCGCTGGCAGCAGCGGCGGGGAGCGGACGCGTTGGCCAGCGTTCCAGCCAGACGCCGATGGGTTTCAGATTCGCGACGATCTCGTTGAAATCGCGGGTGTCGACGATGGGTGCCGAAGGATCGTTTTCAGAATAGACCGTCAGATGGCTCATCCCGTCCTCCCGTTCCTGAAGCTGCGTTCGGCCAGTTCGGTTGCGACCAGCCACTCCACCGCCTCGACGACGCGTTCCGCCTCTTCGATGGTGCGGCCCCAGCCATAAAGGCCGTGATCGCGGATGAGATAGGCAGGCGGGGTCGGCGTCGCAAGCAGGCGGGGCGCGATGGCGCGCTTGATGTCGGCCATGTCCTGGCTGTTTTCGACAATCGGAATGCCGACATGGGTCCGGTGGGTCGAAATACCCGGAAAGACCTTCAGCAGCTCATGCCCCTCGATCGTCCATTCATCCGCATCGCGAAGCGCGCGGGTGAGCGCAACCGCTCCAGGGGAATGGCTGTGAAGCACGGCGCCGACATTCTCGAACCGGCGGTAGAGCGCCAGATGAAGCTCGGTCTCTGCCGAGGGAGTCGTGCCCTCCAGCGATTGCCCGCCCTCGTCCACCACGATCACATCGGCTTCGGTCAGCCGGCCCTTGTGGCGTCCGGATGCGGTGATGGCGAACTGGCCGTCATCCAGGCGGACGGAATAGTTGCCGGCGGTGGCGGGGGCCCAGCCCTTCGAATCGAACATTCGCCCGACGGCGATGATCGCATGCTTGGCTTCGCTCAGGGTGGGCAGGCTTGTCAGGGTTAACACAGGCTAATCATGCCTCGATTCGCGTAGGACGATCAACATGCTAGACGACAGCTGCCTGTTCGTAGCAAGACGAATCGCATGAATCCCTTCTACGCATCCATGCCGACCACAATCTTCGAAGCGACATCCGGGCGCGCGCGCGATACGGGCGCGATCAATCTGGGTCAGGGCTTTCCGGACGGGCGCGGCCCGGCCGACGTGCTTGAGGCGGCATCGCGGGCATTGCTGGAAGAATCCAACCAATATCCGCCGATGGCCGGGCTTCCGGTGCTTCGCCAGGCGGTCGCCGACCACTATCGTCATCATCAGGGAATCGATCTCGATCCGATGAGCGAGGTGGTCGTCACGTCAGGCGCGACCGAGGCGTTGGCGGCCGCGATCCTGGGCATCGTTTCGCCCGGCGACGAAGTGCTGATGTTCCAGCCGCTCTATGACGCTTATGTGCCGCTGGTGCTGCAGGCGGGTGGTGTTCCACGCTTTGCCACTCTGACGCCGCCGCATTGGCGGATCACCGCGGAAATGCTGGACGAAGCGTTCACCGAGCGCACCAAGGTGGTGATCCTCAACAATCCGCTCAATCCGACCGCCACCGCCTTTACCGAGGCGGAACTGGCGTTGCTGGCCGAACGCGTCGTCCGCAACGATGCCATCCTGATCAGCGATGAGGTGTGGGAGCATGTGATCTTCGACGGCCGGGTCCATCAGCCGATCATGGCGATGCCCGGCATGCGCGACCGGACGGTCAAGATCGGGTCCGGCGGCAAGATCTTCGCGCTCACCGGCTGGAAAGTCGGCTGGATGTGCGCGGCGCCTCCGCTTGCCGGCGCCGTGGTGCGCGCGCACCAGTTCCTGACGTTCACGACACCGCCCAATCTGCAGATCGCGCTCGCCTATGGATTGGGCAAGGACGACAGCTATTTCACCGACATGCGGGCCGAGCTTGCGCGGTCGCGCGACCGGCTGGCCGCCGGACTCGATCAGGCGGGCTACCACACCTTGCCGGGGGCGGGGACCTATTTCCTGTCAGTCGATCTTCCGGGGTCCGGCATCGACCTTGACGATGTCACCTTCTGCGATCGGCTGATCGACGAGGCGCGAGTGGCTGCCATTCCGGTTTCGGCATTCTTCGCTGAAAATCATGTACGTTCCGTCGTCCGCCTGTGCTTCGCCAAGCAGGACGCGACGCTGGACGAGGCGATCGATAGGCTGGCGAAAGCCCGCGCGGCGTTCTGAGCCGGCCGATCGGGGTTGGCTCCGCTATTCCGCCGACCTACTGTGGGCAAGGCATGACGTTTCGCTCGATCCTTCTGCTTTCCGCGCTTTTGCTTTCCGCCTGCGGCGATCGCAGCGACGAAGGGCCTGTCGTGGTCAGCGCGATCGGCGGCGCCGCGGAGATCGCCGATCCCAACCGCACACCGCCGGGCAACGGCAATCGCGTCCTTCTTTCCGCCGTTGCGCAGGGGCTGGTCGCGTTCGACGCCACCGGGCAGATCGAGCCGGCGCTTGCCCAGCGCTGGATCGTCACTGACGATGGGCTGAGCTACATCTTTCGCCTGAAGCGCGCCGAATGGCCGGACGGCAAGCTGGTCACGGCCGACGACGTCGCCCGCCGATTGCGCGCCGCCATCGCGCGGAACAGCCGCAACCCGTTGAAGGTGGCGTTGGAGGCAATCGACGAGATCGTCGTCATCACTCCGGAAGTGCTGGAAATCAGACTCACCTCTCCCCGCCCGCCCCTGCTTGAGCTGCTCGCGCAGCCGGAACTGGCGATGCTGTCGGGCAAGGGAGGCACAGGCCCGTTCCGGGTGCTTCCCAGCAACGGAAACATGGTCGCGCTGAGCCCCGCACCGCCGGCGGACATGGGCGAGGAGGAGGCGGAAGAACAGCCCGAAATTTCGCCCGAACAGACCATCCAGCTACGCGGCGAACGCGCGGCATTGGCGGTTGCCCGCTTTACCGCAGGCAATGCCGATCTGGTCGTCGGCGGGCGCATCGGCACGCTTGCCATCGCGCGCGCCGCCGAACCGCGCCAGCGGGAGCTTCGCTTCGACCTGCCAATGGGATTGTTCGGCCTCGTGATCGTCGAGAATGACGGGTTACTGGCCGATCCGGAGAATCGACGCGCGCTGGCGATGGCGATCGACCGTAACGCCATTGTCGAGCAATTCGCCGTGCCCGGCTGGGGCGCGAGCATCGCCATCCTGCCCGAGCGCTATCGTTCCGTCGCCGATCCCGCCCTTCCGGCCTGGGCGGGGCTCGACATGAATGCCCGTCGCGAAGCCGCGCGATCCATCGTCGCGCGCTGGAACGCGAACCGGGAGAGCGACGAGCCTGTCCCACCGCTGCGCCTTGCCCTGCCCGACCTGCCGGGCAGCCGGGTGATCTTCGCGATGATCGCCGCGGACTGGCGCCAGATAGGCGTGCAGGTGGAGCGTGTTCCGCTGGATGCGGATGCGGACCTGCGGATGATCGACGAGGTCGCGCCGGCCGACAGCGCGATCTGGTATCTCGCGACGCTTTCCTGCCCCGTGGCCGATGCTTGCGACCAGGCGGTGAAGGACGCGTTGGAGGCTGCGCGTGCATCCCCCACGCTTGCGGAACGCGGCATCCACCTGGCCAACGCTGACCGTGCCGTCACGCAGACCGCAGTCTACATCCCGATCGCGCGTCCGATCCGCTGGTCACTGGTCTCGCAACGGTTGACAAGTTTCCGCGAAAATCCTCGCGCCTTCCATTCGCTCCTCCACTTGCGCGGCAGGCCCTGAACTAGGCAAGATCGTTTCGCATCCCCATATCGCGTATCGAAGGATGAAAGATGCGCATTACTCAGGAACAACTTGACCGTTTCGGCGACGCCCTGCCGGGGCTTGGCCGCGATCCCGCCTCCATCCGCCGCCGGATAGAGGCGATGGAGGTGGTGCTTGAGCGGGCCTTTGTCGTCCCCGGCCTCAACCGTCCGGTCGGGCTGGATTTCATTGTCGGCCTGGTGCCGGTGGTGGGTGATCTGGTGACGGCGGCGATGGGCGCGTGGATCGTTTGGGAAGCACGCAACCTCGGCATGTCGAAGTTCCAGCTGATCCGCATGGCGACGAATGTCGGCATCGATTCGCTCATCGGCGCGGTGCCGGTGGTCGGCGACGCATTCGACTTCGTCTACCGGTCGAACAGCAAGAACCTGAAGATCATCAAGCGGCACCTGGACAAGCACCATCCGTCCACGGTGATCATCGATCACGACTGATCAGGCGGCGGAAAAATCCAGACCAAGATCTGCAGCGGGCGCTGACTGGGTAAGGCGGCCGACTGAAACATAATTCACCCCGGTCGAGGCGATTTCGCGGATCGTGTCCAGGCGGACGCCACCGGACGCCTCCGTCGGAACGCGGCCGCCGACGAGCGTGACGGCGCCCCGCAAGGTCGGTGGGTCCATATTGTCGAGCAGCAGATGCGTGGCCCCCGCCGCCAGCGCAGGCTCGATCTGGTCGACCCGGTCTACCTCGACGATGATCCGATCGATCCCGGCAGCAACGGCGCGGCGCACGGCTTCTCCGACGCCGCCCGCGACCGCGACATGATTGTCCTTGATCATCGCCGCGTCATCCAGCCGCATGCGGTGGTTGGTCGCGCCGCCCATGCGGGTGGCATATTTTTCAAGCACGCGAAGGCCGGGGATCGTCTTGCGCGTGTCGAGCAGCGTCGCGCCGGTGCCTTTGATCGCGTTGACATAGGTGCGCGTCATAGTCGCGATCCCTGTCAGATGCTGGACGGTGTTGAGCGCCGACCGCTCCGCCATCAGCATCGCCCGCGCCTTGCCGCGGAGCCGCATCACATCCGTTCCCGCCTGCACACTATCGCCATCGGCGACCAGCAGTTCGATTTCCACATCCGGATCAAGCGCACGGAAGAAGTCGGCCGCGATCGGCAGGCCGGCGATGGTCACAGCCTCCCGGCTGTCCATCACCCCGCTGAACATCGCATCGGCGGGGATCACCGCCGCCGAGGTGATGTCGCCGCCGGTGCCGAGGTCCTCCGCAAGCGTTGAGGAGACGAAGGCGTCGAGGTCGAATCCCTCGATCCGGAATTCAGTCACCTGAGACAGGTCCCAGATCACCCTTGCCAACTGTCGCCGACGCCATCTCGAGCATCCGGTCGAGCGATTTCTTGGCGGCGATGCGAAGTTCCTCGTCCATCTCGATACGCGGCTGAAGATCGCGGAGCGCGATGTACAGCTTTTCCATCGTGTTCATCGCCATGTAGGGGCAGATATTGCAATTGCAGTTTCCGTCTGCACCCGGCGCGCCGATGAAGGTCTTTTCCGGCACCGCCTTTTCCATCTGGTGGATGATGTGCGGTTCCGTCGCGATGATGACGGTGTCGTGCGGCGTCGTCTTGGCGAATTCCAGGATGGCGCTGGTCGAACCGATCAGGTCGGCATGGTCGAGGACGTGCGGCGGGCATTCCGGGTGCGCGGCAACCGGGGCGTCGGGATATTGCGCCTTCAACTTCAGCAGTTCGGTTTCCGAAAAGGCTTCGTGGACGATGCACACGCCCGGCCACAGCAGCATTTCCCGCCCGAACTTGCGCGACAGATAGCCGCCGAGATGCTTGTCGGGGCCAAAGATGATCTTCTGATCCTTGGGGATTTGGCTCAGGATCTTTTCGGCGGAAGATGAGGTGACGATGACGTCGCTGAGCGCCTTAACCTCGGCCGAGCAGTTGATGTAGGTGAGCGCGATATGGTCCGGATGGGCCTCGCGGAACGCCTTGAACTTGTCGGGCGGGCAGCTGTCCTCAAGCGAGCAGCCGGCATTCATGTCGGGCAGTACGACGATCTTGTCTGGGCTGAGGATCTTCGCCGTTTCCGCCATGAAGCGCACGCCTGAAAAGGCGATGACATCCGCGTCCGTCTCCGCCGCCTTGCGCGAGAGTTCCAGGCTGTCGCCGACGAAATCCGCGATGTCCTGAATTTCGGGCTTCTGGTAATAATGGGCGAGGATGACGGCGTTGCGTTCCTTGCGCAGCCGATCGATCTCGGCGCGCAGATCCAATCCCGTCAGGCTGCCGCCAATCCCATTGCGTGCGTCCATCAATCGATCCTCATTATTTCGCGTCCGCTCCATACACTTGCTTGAGCGAACGCGAACGGTCCATTTGATCATTATTATCCTCGCCCGCGAACAGGACGATGACATTGGCGTTCAATCCGGCCGCGCGCAGCGGTGTGGTGAAATTGGTTTCGACGGCGCGCCGCGTCGCATCGCGGGCCAGCTTCATGGCGACCGGCTGGGACGCCTGTTTCAACAGCTCTTCGCGACCCCGCTTGCGGTTGGCGGCGTCCAGCGTCTTCTCGGCATCGGTCACGGCCATCAGAATGCCGCCACCGTCATATTCGCGGATGGCGGCGATATCGACCTCAGGCCCGCTGATCTCGACCGGAGGCAGACGAACGGTCAGCGTGCTGGTGCCGGCGTTCCAGCTGAGATCTTCGTCCTTCAGCTTCGACAAATCGACCTCGTAACGGACCGTGCCGGGCATGATCAGGGTCTTGCGCGCGCTGAGGCCGAAGCGGGTCTGTTGCGACGTCACCACCGCCACATAGCGGGCGGCGAAGGCGGACAGGCGGTTCTGTTCGCGAAGGCCCTGCAAGCTGGTTGCCGCGATCGTCTCCGGCTCCGGCGTCAGCTTGTCCTCGACCCAGGCGCGCAGCAGCAAGAAGCCGCCCGCGAGCAGCAGCAGGGCGGACACCGGCCCGATCAGCCAGCGCCAACGCGAACGCATCACCATCACGCCGCCAGCCTCCACCGCTCGCCCTCCTGATCGACAAGACCCCGATGCTTCAGATCGATCAGATGCGCCAGTACAGATTGTCCTGCGGCGCGCCAAAGCCTTTGGTCCACGCCCACATACATCTGCGCCACCATGTCGGGGATCAGCTGATCGCCGCCCTTCAGCAGCCGCAATATCTGCCCCTCGCGCTGCTTGCGATGGCCGGCGAGACCACGGATCAGGCGTTGCGGCCGTTCCACCGGGTCGCCGTGCGCCGGGTAATAGATGCGGTCGTTCCGCGCGGCCAGCCGGTCAAGGCTCGCCATATAGTCGGCCATGTCGCCATCGGGCGGCGAGACGACGGTGGTGGACCAGCCCATCACATGATCGCCGGTGAACAGCGCATCGCTTTCGGCGAGCGCGAAACAGAGATGGTTTGACGTGTGTCCCGGCGTCGCCACCGCTTCGAGCGTCCAGCCGGGGCCGGTGACGCGGTCGCCATCCAGCAGGATACGGTCGGGCGCATAATTGCGATCGAATGCGGCATCGGCGCGCGGGCCGCTGTCGTCGAGCACCAGGGGCGCGCAGCCGACGATCTCCGCGCCGGTCGCCGCCTTCAGCATCGGTGCGCCGGGGCTATGGTCGCGATGGGTGTGGGTGCAGAGGATGGTCGTGACGGTTTCGCCCGAGACGGCGGCGATCAGCGCGTCGATATGCGACGGATCATCGGGTCCGGGATCAATGACCGCCACATCGCCCCTGCCGACGATATAGGTTTGCGTGCCCGTATAGGTGAAAGGCGAAGGATTGGGCGCGAGCACGCGGCGAACCAGCGGCTCAAGCTCGATCACCAATCCGGTGGGGGGTGCGTCCATGCACCCGATGTGGCAACTCCCGCGCGGGACGCAAGCCCGTTATGGTTCGACGCGGGCGCGAAGCTCAGCGATCCTGGCATCAAGCGACGCGGTGGCGCGTGCCCGCTCGCGGCTGTCCATGCCGGGCGAACGGTTGATCTGATCGCGCGCATTTTCAAGCGATTGAAGCACGGTACGATCGATCGCGTTCCGATCCACCGCGCCGGGGCAGACGGTGGCACTGGCGCCATAGCCGCTGTCGGCGTTGATGCAGCCAGTTGCCCCCCGCACCTGGGCGGCGATGGCGTTCACATCCATGCCGCCGATTGAAACGGCTGCCTCTGCGCGCGCATCTGCTGCAAGGCGGCGGGCTTCGCGTGCTTCCGCGAGCGCCTCACGGCGGGCCTCGGCCGCCGCCTGACGGGCTTGCCTGGCGGCGTCGAGCGCTTCGCGGCGGGCCTGTGCGGCATCCTGGGAAGCGTGGTGCGGCGGCGCAGGCGGCGCCGGAGGCGCCAGAGCTTCGGGAGGCGATGGGGGGGCAGGAGGTTCAGGAGGCACAGGAGGCGTGGGAAGGGCCGCTTCATGCGCCGCTGCAGTCCTGATCTCGTCCTGAGTGGCGGAATCCAGCACGCGCGAGGTGACATGCTCTTCCATCTGCCGCGACATGTCCTTGGTCGCCTCGGCCGCGAAGCCGCCCGATGCGGTCAGCATCAGCCCGCCGGCGAGCATGACGGTGACGATCGCCGATCCAGTGCGTGCGCGGCCCGGCGTCATTCCATCGTCGCGCATCATCCGCAGCCGCCGCTTCAGCTGATCCTTGGTGCCGATCGCGCAGACGGCGGCCGGAACGCGGCGCGAAGCCGACTTGACCAGGGCGGATGCGTAGGAATGACGATCGCCGGGGGCGGCATTGCCGAGCACGCGGGCGTCGCAGGCCAGTTCCTGGTCGATGCGGAATGCACGGTGGGCGCGATAGGCGATCGGGTTGAACCAGTGCAGCGACATCATGATCAGCGCCGCCAGATTGGCCGACATGTCGCAGCGCCGGTGATGTTCAAGCTCGTGCCGCATCGCCAGCCGAAGCTCGTCGGCGTCATAGCGGCTGCGATAGTCATGCGGCAGAACGATCGTCTTGACGAAGATGCCCGCGGCGAAGGGGCCGTTGGCCTGGCGGCTGGAGCAGACCTCCACCCCATCCCGGTCCATGTCCGGCAGCGGTGTCGCCTCACGTAGCATGAAGCGCAGGAACTTGCGGTAGGCGATCAGGTGCATGCCGAAATGCAGCACCGCACCCGCCAGCCAGACGACCAGCGCGACCATCATCCAGTCGATGCCTGCCTCCGCCGGGGTCGGCGGCGTACCCATGTCCTGGAACAGGGAAAGATCGACCATGGCGGGCAGCGCGTTGGTGATGGTCGGCGTGATCGAGGGAGTGCCCAGGTCGGCCGGCAGCGACGGCAAAACCATTCTGAGCGCAGGCAGCAGCCAAAGCAGATAGGCGACCCGCGCGCCGAACAGTGCCGCAACACGCCCGCGGACAAGCAGTACCAGCACCATCAGCAGGGTGGTCGCGATCAGTGTCTCGATGATCCAGCCGTTCATGATTTGAGCGCCTTCAACAAAGCCTCGATCTCGGCGATATCTTCATCGGTCAGCTCATCCCGCTCCGCAAGATGAGCGACCAACGGCGTGACGCGGCCACCGAACATCCGGTCGACCAGCTTGCGCGATTCGCTTGCGACATAGTCGCCGCGTTCGATCGCGGGGCGATAAAGATAGCGGCGGCCGTCCTCCTCGTGGATCAGCGCACCCTTGGCGAGCAGCCGGGACAGCAGCGTCTTGACGGTACGGACGTTCCAGCCGCGATCCGGCCCTACCCGTTCGGCGACTTCGGAGGCGGTCAGCGGACTGCGATCCCACAGCGCCTCCATGATCGCATATTCGGCGTCACTGATTCTCTCGGCCATGCTTTCGTGTAGACCACAAATGTAGTCTTGTCGAGACTACATTTGTAATCGACATGATCCGCTCATAACCCTGTCGAGAGCATCGAGGACCATCAGACCCGTGCTCCGGGCTTGACCCAGAGCCTATGTCTGACGCGTGGAGATGGCCGTTGATATGGGCTCCCGCGTTCGCAGGAGCACATGGGTTAAGCCGCCTTTTGTCGGGAATTTTGACAGCCGCCGTGGCCGTTAGGATTCAGCTAACCAACATAATCCCTAAAAATTCAGCGGCGGCCGGGAACTGGCACGGGGGCTGCTACGTTAGGGGACCAGTCTTTTCGACTAGAGGGCGATCCGGCCAGCTCCCCCGATCTCGCGCCGGATCGCTCTCGCCCGAACTTTCTTTTCAGTTCGAACGCTCGATGCCCTTTGCGGCCATCAGTTCACCAAGCTCGCCCGCCTCGTACATCTCCATCATGATGTCGGAGCCGCCGACGAACTCGCCCTTCACATAGAGCTGGGGGATGGTCGGCCAGTCGGAAAATTCCTTGATGCCCTGGCGGATGCCCTGATCCTGAAGGACGTCGACCGTGTCATAATCCACGCCCAGATGGTCGAGGATCGCAATCGCCCGGCTGGAAAAGCCGCATTGCGGGAACAGTGGCGTGCCCTTCATGAACAGCAGCACATTCTTGGAATTCACCAGCTCGCCGATGCGGGCCTGTACGTCTTCGCTCATCTCGAAAATCTCCTCAATCCGGCGTCGCGGTCGTCAGCTGCAATGCGTGCAGGACACCGCCCATCCGCCCGCCAAGCGCCGCATAAACCGCCTGGTGCTGTTTCACGCGCGGCAATCCGCGAAAGGCCTCGCTCACCACCCGCGCCGCATAATGATCGCCATCGCCCGCCAGATCGGTGATCTCCACCTGAGCGTCGGGGAAGGCCGTCTTGATCAACGCCTCGATATCGGCGGCTGCCATCCCCATGCTGTCTTCCCTTACTGCGCCTCGATGAACTGGCGGCGTGCTTCCACCGTCTTTTCATCGAGCGCCGCACGCACGGCCGCATCGTCGATATCGATGCCAGCCGACGTCAGGTCGCCAAGCAATTTGCGGATCACATCCTCGTCGCCCGCTTCCTCGAAATCGGCCTGAACGACCGCCTTCGCATAAGCGTCGGTTTCTTCCGCCGTCAGGCCCATCTGCTTTGCCGCCCACTGGCCAAGCAGCCGGTTACGGCGTGCGGTGATCTTGAACTGCATTTCGGCATCGCGCGCATACTGCGCCTCGAAAGCCCGCTCACGATCGTCGAATGTGGTCATTGGCGCTCCTTGCGGTGTCTGGCTGCTTGCGTCGAGATAGGGCGGACAAGTCGGTGGCGCAACGGGCGCCCCCATAATCTATAGCCAGGGATAGGACTGAGCCCGCGTCGCCTCATAACTCGTGATGCGATCGCCCATCGCCATCGTCATGCCGATCTCGTCCAGCCCTTCCGACAGGCAAGTCTTGCGGAACGGATCGATATCGAAGGTGAAGCGGTCCTGGAACGGCGTCGTCACCGTCTGAGTATCCAGATCGATCGTGATCGGATGGGTCTCCGCCACCTCCATCAGCCGGTCGATCGCCTCCTGCGGCAGCACAACGGCCAGCAGACCGTTCTTGAACGCATTGCCGGAGAAGATGTCCGAATAGCTGGGCGCGATGATCGCCTGCACGCCCATGTCGTCGAGCGCCCAGGCGGCATGCTCGCGGCTGGAGCCGCAGCCGAAATTGTCGCCCGCGATCAGGATCGGCGCGCCGGCATAAGCGGGGTCGTCGAACACATTGCCGGGTTGCTGGCGGAGCGCCTCAAACGCGCCTTTGCCCATCCCTGCCCGGCTGATCGTCTTCAGCCAGCGAGCGGGGATGATCATGTCGGTGTCGACGTTCTTGACGCCGAACGGATAGGCGGTGCCGCTGATGACCGAGACGGGCTTCATGCGTCCACCCCCATCAGGTCACGGACATCGGTCAGCCGGCCCGTCACGGCCGCGGCTGCCGCCATTGCCGGAGAGACCAGATGCGTGCGCGCGCCCGGACCCTGCCGCCCCATGAAGTTGCGGTTGGACGTGGAGGCACAGCGTTCGCCCGCCGGTACCTTGTCCGGGTTCATGCCCAGGCAGGCCGAACAACCCGGTTCACGCCATTCGAAGCCGGCCTGGATGAAGATGCGATCGAGCCCTTCGGCTTCCGCCTGCCGCTTGACCAGACCGGAACCGGGCACGACCAGCGCCTGACGGATACCGTCGGCGAGCTTGCGGCCGTTCACCACTTCAGCGGCGGCGCGCAAATCCTCGATCCGGCTGTTGGTGCAACTGCCGATGAAGACATGCTCGATTGCGACATCCTGCATCCGCTGGCCGGGCGTCAGCCCCATATAGTCGAGCGATTTCGCTGCAGCCTCGCGCTTGGAGGCGTCAGCGAAGCTCGCGGGATCAGGCACCGATCCCATGATCGGCACCACATCTTCCGGGCTGGTGCCCCATGTGACCGTGGGCGAGATGCTGGCGGCGTCGATCAGCACCGTGGCGTCATAGGTCGCGCCGGGATCGGTCGGCAGGGTCTTCCAATAGGCGACCGCGCGTTCCCAATCCTCGCCCTTTGGCGCCATCGGGCGGCCCTGCAGATAGGCAAAGGTCTTTTCGTCCGGCGCGATCAGGCCGGCACGCGCGCCACCCTCGATCGACATGTTGGAGACGGTCAGCCGCCCCTCGACCGACATGTCGCGGAAGACCGAGCCGGTATATTCGATGACATAGCCATTGCCGCCCGCCGCACCGATCTTGCCGATGATCGCCAGGATCACGTCCTTGGCCGTCACACCGAAGCCGAGCGTGCCATCGACTCGAACTTCCATCGTCTTCGACGGTGACAGCAGCAGCGTCTGCGTCGCCAGCACATGTTCGACCTCGCTGGTGCCGATGCCGAAGGCGAGTGCACCCAGCGCGCCGTGCGCCGCGGTGTGGCTGTCACCACAGACCAGCGTACAGCCGGGCAAAGTGAAGCCTTGTTCCGGCCCCACGACATGGACGATGCCCTGTTCCGGCGCGATCGCGTCGATGTAGCGGATGCCGAAAGCAGGCGCGTTCGCCTCAAGCGCGGCCAGTTGCTGCGCGCTTTCAGGGTCGGCGATGGGAATGCGCTTGCCGCTGCCATCGACCCGCGCCGTCGTCGGCAGATTGTGATCGGGCACGGCAAGCGTCAGATCCGGGCGGCGCACGGTGCGGCCCGCATTGCGAAGCCCCTCAAATGCCTGGGGGCTGGTGACTTCGTGAATCAGGTGACGATCGATATAGATCAGGCACGTCCCGTCATCGCGGCGCGCGACGACATGGGCGTCCCAGATCTTTTCGTAGAGGGTACGGGGTCTGCTAGCCATGCCGCCCCTCTATCGCCAGAAAGCGCGATGGGGAAGCAAGGGATTCTTGCCCCTTCTATCGAACGGCGATCGGCCTTCCGCCCGCCTGCCAGCCATCGTCCAGCTTCATCCAGTCGTGCCGTTCCTGGCCGTAGAGCATTTCAAGGATTTCGAGCTGAAGGCCGACGGGCCGATTGCTCTGCGAATTCCACAGCATCGCGATGCCCGATCGCGTCGCCGGATCGAACAGGATGGTCGACCGATAGCCCTCGACCGCGCCCTGATGGCCGATCATGGGATGACCGGCATAAACATAATCGCGCCAACCGAGGCCATAGCGCGACGGACCCATCACATGGGCGAAATCGCCGCGCTTCCGATCAGTATCGACGCGCGCGAGATGGACATTGTCGAGAACCGACTGCGACAGCACGTCGCTGGCCAGCCCCATCTGTGCGCGCATCCAGAGCGCGAGATCGAAGATCGAGCTGTTGACGCCGCCCGCTGCCGGAACGCGGTAATAGGCTTCCTTCACTTCGACGGTGGTGCGGCCGACATGCGGGCGTGCCCAGCTTTTGGATGCCATCAATGCTTCGCGCGAGACACTGGCATCGACCATGCCCAGCGGCGCGAAAAGCTTTTCACGGACGACATCGCCATAAGGGCGGCCAGTGACCGCCTGAACGATCTCGCTTGCCGTGTCGAAGGCGACGTTCTGGTAGCCGTGGCAGGCGCCCGGGGCGCAATAGGCCGAAAGCTCACCCAGCGAAGACCGGATGACGCGCGGGTCCATGCCTGCTTCCAGCCGATCATCATAGGCATTGTGGACAAGCCCGACGCGGTGGGACAGCAGGTCCGCGACCGTAACGCGCTGTTCGCCGCCCTTGGGCAGCTTCAGCGACGTATCGTAGCGCGATACCGAATCATCGAGCGACAATTTCCCTTCCGCCGCAAGCTCGCCCATCAGCGTGCCGGCTACCCCCTTCGACAAGGAAGCCCAGCGGAATACCGTGCGAACGCCCACCGGATCATTCCCGCCGGCTTCGGTGACGCCATAGCCTTTGACGAAGCTGATCTCGCCATTCTCGATGATCGCGACACCCAGCCCGACCATGTCCTTCTTGGCGATCAGCCGCTCAAGGCGGGCATCGACATCCGAATAGTCGATCTTGGATGGCGCGCGCAGATCGGTGACCGGGCGGCCGTCCATCACGATGCGCGTCGGACCGACGGGAGCGGGCGCGGCCTTGGCGGCGGTCTCAAGCGGCTCCTTCTGGAATGTCGGCGTTCCAAGGGCCACGCAGCCGCACAGCCCCGCCACGCCCAGAAGGATGGCGAAGGAAGACCGGCGCGCCGGAATCAGTCCTGGTTTGACCTTGGAAATGGACCGCGACCTTGATTGTTATTTTGTATCGTCGATCTGAATCAGATTTTTACCATGAATTCAATAGTAGGGCTCGAAAAGGCGCCGATCCGAGCCCGTCAAGCGACCAGACCGGTCGCCCAGCGCGCAAAATTCAACCAGGGCCGGGTTTCCCAGATAAGCGCGGGAAGCACCTGCGCCACCACCACCAAGGCCCCGCCCCATGCCGTCGCCCGGTGAATGCGCCCGCGCGTCTTCAAATCCCAGACGATCAAAGCGATCAGAAAAAGGTTTGGCATCAATATGATGCCGACCGGCCCCGGAAACCACGACATCCGGCCGAAGGCAGGCGACATCATGACGATCATCGAAAGCAGCATCAGCCGCTTGTGCGTCTGCGGATTGTTGCGCTCTTTCAACGCGGTAAGGATGAGAATGCCGAAAGCGGGCACGGCGAACAACGGCACCGCCAGGAAGGACATCGGCGGAATGAACGGCGGCCCCGATGCGCGGCCGACACCGTATAGGGATGCGAACAGGCCGGTGACGATCATGCCGATCGCAAGTGCCAGACCAATGCCGCCCATCAGCCGGTGAATATCGCGCCTTCCCGTCGCGACCAGACTGACCTGGGCCATGAACAACAGCGACCAGGCAGTGAATATCGCGCCATGCAAATGCACGAGCAGCGTCGCCGGCTTCAGAAAGGGCGGCGCCGCCATGAAGGGCAAAAGATAATAGGTCCGCGCGAAGCCGACGAAGATCGTCACCAGCATCGCGGCGGCCATGCCCGTATAAAACCAGCGCTCCGCCGTCAGGCGTGAGCGCGCATTATAAGCTGTTGCCATATCGCACCCCTGTTTCGCAGTGCGACCCCGGCAACGGATTTACCATGTTACATGACGCCCCGCCAGAGCGGGCGCGACGTCTCAGCCGATGTAATGCGCGGTGGTTTTGGTGGCGATCTCGTCAGCCGTCACGCCGGGTGCGACCTCGACCAGCTTGAACGGGCTGTTGTGGTCCGGGCGCTGGAACACCGCCAAGTCGGTCACGATCATGTCGACGACATTCTTGCCGGTCAGCGGCAGCGTGCAGGCCGGGATGAACTTTGGATCGCCGTTCTTGGACGTGTGCTCCATCACGACGATGATCTTCTTGACGCCCGCGACCAGATCCATGGCGCCGCCCATGCCCTTCACCATCTTGCCCGGGATCATCCAGTTGGCGATATCGCCATTTTCGGCCACTTCCATCGCGCCAAGCACGGTCAGGTCGATGTGGCCGCCGCGGATCATCGCGAAACTGTCCGACGAGGAGAAATAGGCCGATTGCGGCAGTTCGCTGATCGTCTGCTTGCCCGCGTTGATCAGGTCCGGATCGACCTCATCATCATAAGGAAACGGCCCGATGCCGAGCATGCCGTTTTCCGACTGCAGCGTCACCTCCACGCCCGTTGGGATATGGTTCGCGACAAGCGTCGGGATGCCGATGCCCAGATTGACGTAGAAGCCGTCTTTCAGCTCCTTCGCCGCGCGGGCGGCCATTTCATCGCGGGTCCACGGCATTGCTTGCTCCTTGATCGGCAGGGTCGGTCCAGCGCTTGTCGGCCGGGAAGACATCGTCGAAGCTGCCCTTCAGGCCGCTTCCATAGACGGGATTGGGCAGCACGAACCAGCCGGCGCCCCACAATTTCGCGATCGGGCCTGATGATGCCGCCTTGCGGCGTTCGGCGACCGAGGGGATGGCGTTGAACAGGTCGCTGAAATCACCAAGCTGGTCGCCGACCATCGCGATCACGCAATATTTCTGGGCGATCTTCGCGCGGCGGCCGTCCTTGGCTGATCCGGTCGCGTCGTCGCCGGACAGGAACAGCGTCTGCCCGTGCACCGCCTTGCCGAGCCCGGCACGGTTGATCATGTCCGCCGTCCAGGCGACGTTGGCGGCGCTGCGATTGCTGTTGAACACGACGGCGACACCCGCTTTGCGCAATTCGGCGATCGCGTCCGCAGCGCCCGGCACGGGCGTGACGGCTGTCGTTCCCGTCTGTTCCCAGCGGCCCCAGCGGGCCTCGTCATAGGATCGCGCCTTCGCTGCCTGATCATATTCATAACCCAGATTGGCGATGGCCGTTTCATCGATGTCGAACACGACGGCCGGCGGTTTGTCGCCACAGAGCACGAAGCCCGGCGCGGCGAGCGTCGAACCGCTGCTCAACACCACGCTTTGTTCAGGATTTCCTGCACGGCCGGCAATGACATGTTCAACCATCGCGCGATAGGCCTGCACGCTGGCTGCAGCAGCTTCACCCGATCCGTACAGATATTGCATCGCAGCGGGCGGTTCGGTCGGCGCGGGCGGGACAACAGGCGCCGGTTCCTGCATCATGGCGCAACCGGCAAGCAGCAGCGCCGCGAGGCTCATCGTGCCAAGGCGGATCTGCCTGACCTTGCCGAACACCATGCTCAATTCTCCTTCGCCATGATTGTCGAATGCACCGGATTGGGCAGCAAGAACCAGCCTGCCCATGGCACCGTCGTTTCAGTTCCGGCGAACAGATCGCTGAATTCGCTGGGCTGGTCGCCGACCAGCGCTACGACGCAATAGTCGGCGGCGATCGCGCGGCGGATGTCGTCGCCGGCCTGCGGATCGGCGGTGCCGCCGCGGAGCCATAATGTCCGGCCGAGCTGGAGCTGGCCGAAACCAAGCTGCTCGAGCAGCGCGATAATCCCCGGCGCGCCGGTCGCCGAACGGCCGGAGATGAAGATCGGCGTCACACCTTCCCGCTCAGCCGCCGCGATGCCCTCTGCCACGCCGGGCATCGCGACCACGGCGTCGCTGCCGTCGCCCTTCCAAAGGCGCCAGCGCGCGTCGGGATCGCTGTTCGCGGGATCGAGCGCAACATTCTCGTCGATGTCGAGGATCGCGGCGAGCGGCTTCTGCCCGCACGGCTCGAAATTCGGCGCTTCCGGACGCGCGTCTGCGGCAAGTATCACCGAGTTGAGCGGGATACCGTTCTTTCGATCAGCGGCGCGCGTGGCGAGATAGGTCCACAACGCCTGATAGGACTGAGGGCCGGACGCCGCTTCACCCGATTCTTGGGGGGACGAAGGCGAGGGGAGCGGCACCGGCGCCGGGGCACCGTTCGACAGGGTACCGTCCGGGCGTGGCAACTCGCCGCGATAGGCCGAGACGACGCGTCCCCCGGCGAAGGGATCCGCCTGCGCGCGATCTACTGCTGTGGACTCATCCTTCGGTTCGGCCGTCGGACGACCGCGCAGCTCGTTGCGTGCCATCAGACCGCCCGCGGCGAGCGGAATCGCGGCAGCGACGCAGCCTGACAGCAGCGTCGAAATACCCGACAGCGCCAGCACCGCCCGAATTGTCACACTGCTTCCCGTTCCCGCACCGTGCGAAACTCGATCTTCTTGTCATAGGGCGCGCCGACGATCAGCCGCTTCACATAGATGCCGGGCAAGTGGATCGCGTCCGGACCGAGCGAGCCGACCGGCACCACTTCCTCGACTTCCGCCACGCAGATCTTGCCGGCGGTTGCCATCGGCGCGTTGAAGTTGCGCGCGGTCTTGCGGAAGACCAGGTTGCCCGCCTCGTCCGCCTTCCAGCCCTTGATGATCGACAGGTCGGCGCGGATGCCGCGTTCGAGGATATAATCCTCGCCGTCGAAATTCTTCACTTCCTTGCCTTCGGCCACCAGCGTGCCGACACCCGTCTTGGTGTAGAAGCCGGGAATGCCCGCGCCGCCCGCACGGCAGCGTTCGGCGAGTGTGCCCTGCGGGCAGAACTCCACCTCAAGCTCGCCTGCCAGATATTGCCGCTCGAACTCCTTGTTCTCGCCGACATAGCTGGAGATCATCTTCCTGATCTGCCGGGTGCGTAGCAACTTGCCGAGGCCTTCATTGTCGATACCGGCATTGTTGGAGACGCAGGTCAGGTCCTTGACGCCGGAGGCCTGGATGGCGTCGATCAGCCGTTCGGGAAGACCACACAAGCCGAAGCCACCCGCGCAGACCATCATGCCGTCGAACAGCAGCCCCTCCAGCGCGGCAGACGCATCGGGATAGAGCTTGCTCATGGGGAGTCCTCCGGCTTTCGCTATTGCAGCATCGGCAATAGGCGATCACTCGGCAGCGAGCAACCGCTCCGCCCCGCCAAGATCGACCGAAACAAGCCGGCTGACGCCCTGTTCGATCATCGTCACGCCGAACAGCCGGTGCATGCGCGACATGGTGACGGCGTTGTGGGTGACGATCAGGTAGCGGGTGTCGGTTTCGCGCGTCATCGCGTCCAACAGGTCACAGAAGCGTTCGATATTCGCGTCGTCCAGCGGCGCGTCGACTTCGTCCAGCACGCAGATCGGCGCGGGGTTGGTGAGGAACAGGCCGAAGATCAGCGCCACGGCGGTCAGCGCCTGCTCGCCGCCGGAAAGCAACGTCAGCGCCGCCAGCTTCTTGCCCGGCGGCTGGGCCATGATCTCTAGCCCCGCCTCAAGCGGATCGTCCGAATCGACCAGCTCAAGATAGGCTTCGCCGCCGTTGAACAGGGTGGTGAACAAGCGCCGGAAATGGCCGTTCACAGCCTCGAACGCCGCGAGCAGCCGCGCCCGGCCTTCGCGGTTCAGACTGCCGATCGATCCCCGCAGCCGGTTGATCGCCTGGCCAAGTTCCTCCCGCTCCGCGACCGACTTGGCATGATCGCGGTCGATCTCCTCAAGCTCCTGCTCCGCGACCAGATTGACCGGGCCGATCCGCTCGCGATCAAGCGTCAGCCGTTCCAGCCGGGCGGATTCGGCGGCGGCGTCACTGACATCGGCGCTGGCGAAGCCGATCCGTTCCGGCAGCACCGGCGGCGGACATTCGAAGCGTTCGCCCGAGACGCGGCCCATCTCGATGCGGCGCATCTCCTGGTTTTCGGCCCGGGCGACGGCGCCCGCCCGCGCCTCGCGCGCCTGCGCCAGAACCTCGCCGGCAGCATTGAGCGCGGCTTCGCTTTCGCGCAGCTTCACCTCGGCGGCTTGCTCGGCTTCTGCCAGCGTTCTGCTTTCCTCCGCCGCCGTGACATGATCCGCCTCGAGCGCGGCGATCCGCGCATCCATTTTCGCCGGCGCGTCGGCAAGTGTCGCCGCCTCGGCCTCGGCGGCGCGGGCGCGTTTCGCCATTTCCTCGATGCGCTTGGCCGCTTCCCCTGCACGAGCCTTCCAGCCCTTGGATTCGGCCGCAGCCGCTGCCTGCCGTTCACGATCACCGGCGATGGCGCGGTCGAGCGTGCCGGCCTCTGCCTTCAGCTGCGCGACCCGTTCGCGCGCGGCTTCGCTGACCGACTGCAACGAGGCGACCAGGCGCGCGGTGACGGCCAGATCGGGAAGCGCCGCCGCCGCCGTCGCCGCCGATTCCCGCTCGGTCGCGGCGCCATCCCGTTCGGTCGCTGCGCGGGTGATCCGTTCCTCAAGCGCGGCGCGGCGCCCTGCCAGACGTTCGATCGCGGTTACCGCCTGATCCTCGTCGCGCTGCGCGGCGCGGATTCGCTGCTCGGCTTCGGCAAGCGTCGCACGGGATGCGTCGATTGTGGCGCGCGCCACCTGCATTTCCTCGCGCGCCTTCGTCAGCGCCACATTGGCGTCGTCCACGGCCGTTTGCGCTGCGGGAATGGATGCGTCGATTTCGGCCAGCCGGTTGACGCGGATCAGCCGCTCGGCAGCCGCCGCACCCTGATCCGTCGCGACAAAGCCGTCCCAGCGGCGAAGCGTCCCCTCAAGCGTCACCAGCCGCTGACCCACGCGGAGCGACTGCCCGTCGTCCTGCGCCACGACGGCCACCTGCGCCAGCCTGCGGGCAAGCTCTGCCGGGGCCGTCACATAATCGCTGAGGCGTTCGACACCGTCCGGCAGCGCCGGATCGTCGGCGGCAATCTCAGCGCCACCCCAACGGCGTGGGCCGGACTCACCGATTCCAGCTTCAAGATCATCACCCAAGGCGGCGGCGAGCGCCCTTTCATAGCCGGGTGCCGCGCGCATCCGGCCGAGCGCGCGGTCTTCGGCAGAACCGGTCGCCAGTGCCCGGCGCAGGGCGTTCGCTTCGCCTTCGAGCGCCGTCAGCGCCGCCTGGGCACCGGCAACACCACTTTCAGCCTCGTCGCGGCGCGCAGCGGCGGTGGTCCGCGCCGCTTCCGCACGTTCGATCGCCTCCGTCGCCTCCGTCGCGATCCGGGCATTTTCCGTCCGCACTGCCGCTGCGGCATCGCGTGCGGCCACCAGAGGCGCATCGTCGCCGAGCGACGCGGCCTCCGCCTTCAGCCGGTCGAGTTCCCGCGTCGTGCTGTCCAGCCGTGCGGATGCGGAGGCAAGCGCTGCCTGCGCGACGCGTGCTTCGGCCTGCTCGCTGGCCTGGGCGGCAAGCGCGCGCGCCAGTTCCACCTCGGCATCGCGTGTGGCCACTTCCGCCTTGGAGACATTTTCCGCCAGCGCCGGCCTGCCCGCTTCCGCTTGGGCGATTCGCGTATCGAGCGTCTTCGTCTCGGCGGTGAGCCGTTCGATTGCTTCCGCCGCGTCATTGGCAAGCGCGCCTTCGCGCTCCCGGTCCTGTGCCAGCCGTTCGCGCTGCCCGGCAAGTTCGGCGATCCGGCGATCAAGCGCTGACCGCTCCGTCCTGAGCGCCGCGAGGCGGTGGCCGATTTCGGTCAGCTTGTCTCGCGCGGTCTGGGCGGTGCTTCGTACTTCCGCAACCGCGCGGGTCGCATCCGACGCCCAGGCGGCCGCCGCGCGCTGTTGTTCAGCGGCCGTCGCGACGTCGGTTTCGGCTGTTTGCGCTTCCGCCTTGGCCGCGTCGGCGGCAGCCGCGGCGTCGCGCCAGCGCGCGAAGATCAGCCGCGCTTCCGCCACGCGGATATCGGCACTGAGCGCCCGGTAACGTTCCGCCGCCCGCGCCTGACGACGGAGCTGCGCGGCGCGGGTCTCCATGTCGGCGATCAGCTCATCGAGCCGGTTGAGGTTCGTCTCGGTCGCCCGAAGCTTCTGCTCGGCATCCTTGCGGCGGACGTGAAGGCCCGCGATGCCGGCGGCTTCCTCCAGCATCGCGCGGCGTTCGGCGGGCTTGGCGGCGATCACCGCGCCGATCCGCCCCTGGCTGACCAGCGCGGGGGAATGTGCGCCGGTGGCGGCGTCGGCGAAGATCAGGGAGACGTCCTTTGCGCGGACGTCGCGGCCGTTGACCCGATAGGCGGAGCCGGCACCACGCTCGATCCGGCGGACAACTTCAAGCTCACCATCGTCGGCGACACCGGCGGGTCCGCCGGTTTCGACCGGATCGCGTTCGGCGTGGAGCTGCACCTCGGCAAAGTCACGCGAGGGCCGCGTCGCGGTGCCGGCGAAGATCACGTCTTCCATGCCGCCGCCGCGCATCGATTTGGCGGAGGATTCGCCCATCACCCACCGGATCGCCTCCAGCAGGTTGGATTTGCCGCAGCCATTGGGGCCGACGATCCCCGTCAGCCCCGGCTCGATCCGCAGTTCGGCCGGGTCGACGAAGCTTTTGAAGCCGACCAGCTTGAGCCGACGGAACCTCATCGCCGCGCCGGATGACCCGCCCGGATCAGGCGCCCGCCGCCTTCAGCGCGGGCTCGAGCTGATCCCAGGTTCCGGTGTTCTGGAGCATATTGCCGTTCAGGATGAAGGTCGGCGTGCCCTGCAGCTTGATCTCGTCATTGGCGTATTTCTGCATCGCGACCAACTTGTCGAGCGCCGCCTTGTCGCCCAGGCAAGCCTCCGCCTTCTGCTCGCCGATGCCGCGCTGGCGGGCGAACTGGTCGAGGCCGACCATCTTGGAAAGCGTCTTGAACTGTTCGGCGGGCTGCATGGCGCCGATCTTCTGGAATTCGGCCTGCGGAACGGCCTGCGCCTTTTCAAAAATGCCCGCCTGAGCGGCAAGCACCTGCTCGGTCAGCTGAAAATAGGGTGCGGGGCCGTTGCAGCGCGTGATGAGCGCGGCGGTCACGTCGATCGGATCACGCACATAGTTGCGCACTTCCAGGCTGACGGTGCCCTTCTTGATGTAGGTGTCGCGCAGCGTCGGAAAGCCCTCGGCCGCGAAGGCGGCGCAGTGCGAGCAGGTGATCGACAGATATTCGACGACCTTCACCGGCGCATTGGGGTTGCCCATCACGAACCCGCCTTCCGGCGTTTCGCTGACAGTAGTCGTCCAGTCGCTGCCGGCCGGCGGCGCGATCGCTGCGGCCCCGGCAGCGTCCGCCGCATTGGCGGTGGCATTGCCGGTGTCCCCGCCGCCGCTGCATCCGGCCAGAAGGAGCGCGGCCGCGGCCAGGGCGAGGCCTGCTTTGGGGGCTAGGGTAACAGTCATCGTCGAAAAGCTCCTCTTCCGGGAAAATTACTTCTGCGCCGCGCGCAGTTGCGGTTCAAGCGCCGCCCATGTAAATGTGTCGGCCAGGTCGCGCCCGTTGATCATGAAAGCGGGCGTGCCGGAAATCTTCTTCACCTTCCACGCCTGGTTCGCCATCTCGCCGATCAGCTTCTGCTGCTTGGCGTCGGCCAGGCAGGCGTTGATCTGTCCGTCAGTGAACCCCTGTTCCCGCATCAGCGCGCTGAGGCCGGATGCTTGCGCCAGCATCTTGGCGCTGTCCGTCACCGACAGGCCGTTGAGCTTGGCCGATTGGGTCTGTTCGAACTGCGCGCCCTGCGCCACCCATTCCGGCTGCGCGGCCATGATGACCTCGCTGGTGTGAAAGAAGCGTCCGGCCCCACCGCAGCGGGCCAGCAGAGTGGCGGTGAAATCCAGCCGGTCGCGCACCGCGTGGCGAACCTCGACGCTGGTCTTGCCCGACGTCACATAGTCGCGCCGCAGCGGATCGGCGGCGGCGATGGTGAAGTGAGAGCAGTGCGGACAGGTATAGCTGATCTGTTCGACCAGCTTCACCGCAGCCTTGGGATTGCCCATGACGAACGCGCCCGTGGGGGTGGTCGTGAACGTCCTGGTCCAGTCCGTCCCCTGCGCCACGGCGCCCGCCGAAAGCCCCAGAAGCCCGGCGACCAGCAGCGTCAAACTGCGTCTCACGATTTGACCTTCCCAATGACGGGCTGCCCCTGGGACGCGACACCCCGGGCAAGCGATTCAAGCACGGCCTTCAGCTCCGGATCGGCGATGGCGCGCAGGCTGTCGCCCAGCTCTGCGGGAACGGGCCGGAGCGAGGGGGGCGGATCGCGACGAGCTTCGCGCCGTTCAATCGTCCCCTGCCGCATCACCACGCGCGCGACCGCCGGATAGCCGAAGAAACGGTTCACGCGCTCGACGATTTCGGGCGCGACATGCTGCATCATCGGGGCGTGGGCGCTGGACACGGTCAGGGTCAGCACCCCTTCCGAACGCTTGGCCGGTGGGAAGCGGATCGATTCGGGCGCCGACACGCTGGCATAGCGTTCGCCGACGATTTCCGACCAGCGGCTGACCACGGAAGACTGGACGAATCCGAAGCGGCGAAACGCGGCGCGGCCGACATCCGGCAGCATTTCCGAAACACTGCGCGCGCGTCCGCCGCGTGGCCGTTCCTCGCTTTTTGGTTGTGGCTCGGGAGTCCGCCGTTTCGTCATCCGGCCACCCATGCCATAGCCGACCCATGCCAGTCGATATTGAACTCGATATCTCCGACCTGCTTTCCGCCTGGTACGCCCGCCACGCCCGTACCCTGCCCTGGCGCAGCCCACCGGGCGCACCGCCGCCCGATCCCTACCGCGTCTGGCTGTCAGAGATCATGTTGCAACAGACGACGGTTGCGGCGGTGCGGTCCTATTTCGAGCTTTTCACGATGCGCTGGCCGACGGTCGAGGCGCTGGCCGCGGCGGACGATGCGGAGCTGATGAGCGCCTGGGCCGGCCTTGGCTATTATGCGCGCGCCCGAAATCTTCTGGCCTGCGCGCGGGCGGTGGTTGCGGAGCATGGCGGTCGCTTTCCGTCCGACGAGACGGCGCTTCGCGCCTTACCGGGGATTGGCGCCTATACGGCGGCGGCCATCGCGGCGATTGCATTCGGCAAGCGGGCGGTCGTTGTCGACGGCAATGTCGAACGCGTGGTGGCGCGCCTGTTCACGGCGGAAGGCAAGGCGGAGATCTGGCGGCTGGCCGACACGATCACGCCCGCCGCACATGCGGGTGACCATGCCCAGGCGATGATGGACCTGGGCGCGACTATCTGCACGCCCCGCAATCCGGCCTGTGCGATCTGCCCACTCAGTCGCCGGTGCGTGGCCTTTTCGACCGGGCGGCAGGATGATTTTCCGGTCAAGCCGCCGAAGAAGGCCAAGCCGAAGCGTTTTGGCACCGCCTATCGTATCGAACGCAATGGCGCGCTGCTGCTTGTCCGGCGACCGGCAAAGGGATTGTTGGGCGGGATGCGTGCCCTGCCGACCGGACCCTGGATCGACTCCTCGCCCGGCCTCGCCGACGCGCCGATCGAAGCGGATTGGACATTCATCCCGCCGCCTGTTCAGCATGTCTTCACCCATTTCGCGCTGGAACTGGCGGTTGCGGCGACCCGGCTGGAGAGGGATGACGGCGTGGATATCGAAGGTGAATGGTGGCCGATCGACCGGCTCGACGAGGCAGGACTGCCGACGCTTTTCGCAAAGGCGGCGGCGAAGGCGTTCGAGGAAGCGGACGGATGATGATCAGCCGCCGGGCCTTTCTCGCGGGCGCAGCGGCGCTCGGCGCGTTTCCGCTCAAGGCAGCGACGGCCGGCGACTGGCCGCGCATCCAGGCATTCCTCGACAGCTATGTGAAAGGCGGCCAGCTTCCCGGCTGCGCGGCGTCGATCGGCAGGGGAACGGAGGCTGCCCGCTTTCTGGCCGCCGGAACGATTGCCCGCGACAGCCGCCGCGCCGTCGATGCCGATACGCTCTGGCGCATCTATTCGATGACCAAGCCGGTCACAGGCATGGCCGCGATGATCCTGATCGAGGAAGGCAAGCTTGGCCTGGACCAGAATATCGCCGATTTCATTCCGGGCTTCGCCAAGCCACGGGTGCTGACCAATCCGGACAGGGATTTGTCGAGCCGGCCGGCGGCGCGGCCGATCACCGTGCGGCATCTGCTGACCCATACGGCGGGGCTCGGCTATACGATCGTCACCACCGGGCCGCTGCTCGACGAATATGTGCGGCTGGGGCTGTCGCCATTCCGGGTCGGCCAGATTCCCTTGCCCGGCGCGCCGACCCTGCCCACCGCGCCCAGCCTTGCCGAATTCGCGGATCGGCTGGCCACCTTGCCGCTGATCGCCGATCCGGGGGACAGGTGGAGCTATTCCGTCAGCCTGGACCTGCTCGGCCGCGTCATCGAGGTCGTATCGCACATGCCCTTCGACCGCTTCCTCGAAACGCGCCTGTTCCGTCCGCTTGGGATGACGAGCACCTATTTCACCGTACCGCGCGACCAGCTCCAGCGGATGTCGACCAATTATTTCGAGCTTCCGTTCGGCACGATTCCCGCCGACGTTGGCGCGACCAGCGTCTATGCCGATCCGGCGCCCTTCCCCTTCGGCGGTGCCGGACTGGTGTCCAGCGCCAGGGATTATGACCGCTTCCTCGCCATGCTGATGGGTGAAGGCGCCGTCGATGGTGTTCGCATCATGCGCCCGGAAACGGCGAAGCTCGCCATGTCCAACCTGCTGCCGCCCGGGGCAAAAGTCAGCGGCCCGGTGGCAGGTGCCGGTTTCGGCGCGGGCGGACGTGTCACGCTGACCACTTCGGGCGGACAAGGTGCCGGGACGTTCGGCTGGTCGGGCGCGGCTGCGACGATCGGTTTCGTCGATCGGGTGCGCGGCATTCGCGCGGCGGGCTATGCGCAGTATATGCCGGACAACGTCTATCCCTTCGCCCGTGACTTCACCAACAGCGTCTACACCAGCCTATGAACGACATTCCCGGCTTCACCGGATCGCGGCTCGACCGAGCTGACCGTTTGCGCAGCGACGCGGCTGCGCTGGCGGCGGCGATTGCCGACATGCGCGCCCGGCTGCTGCGGCTGGACGGCATCGATCCGCTGCTGGGGGATAACGGGCGGCTCGTCTGGGCCGAGTTTGTTGCGGAAACCGACAGGGCGAACCTGCTGCTGCTCGGACTGGAGGATGACCACCCTCGCTTCGTCGAATTGCGCGACGACATGCCGGAGGGCGGACCGCGATCGGCGACGATCTTCCAGTTGCTTGAAATGTTGCCGACCGAGGATGCGGCGACCTATGCCGCCGCGCGCAGCCTGATCGACTGGCATCAGCGCCATCGCTTCTGCAGCCGCTGCGGGCAGCGGACGACGATCTTCCGGGCCGGATGGGGCCGCCAATGTCCCAATTGCGAGGCCGAGCATTTCCCCCGCGTCGACCCCGTCGTCATCATGCTGGCGGAGCATGACGGCCGCGTGCTGGTCGGCCGGCAGCCGCGCTATCCTGCCGGACGCTATTCGGCGCTGGCGGGCTTTCTGGAACCGGGCGAATCGGTCGAGGAAGCGGTCGCCCGCGAACTGCATGAGGAGGCGGGCATCCGCGTCCGCGATGTCCGTTATGTCGTCAGCCAGCCCTGGCCGTTCCCGTCATCGCTGATGATGGCCTGCCTTGCGAAAACCGACGACCCGACACTCGTCATCGATTACACCGAGCTTGAAGATGCCTTCTGGGTGGATCGGACGGGTGTCGAGGCGGCCATGGCGCACGCGCCGGACGCACCGTTCCAGCCGCCACCGCCCTATGCCATCGCCCATACGCTGTTCCGCCGCTGGCTGGCCGGAGCAGTCTAGCCCCGCTTGCGTGCCTGCGGATAGGTGCCCAGCAGCCGCACCCATTTCGAATGGAAGCGCAGCTCTTCCAGCGCACGATCGACAGCGGGGTCGCCGGGCATTCCCTCGATATCGGCATAGAATTCGGTTGCGGCGAAGGTACCGCCGCGCTGGTAGCTTTCCAGCTTCGTCATGTTGACGCCGTTCGTCGCGAACCCGCCCATCGCCTTGTAGAGCGCGGCGGGGATGTTCTTCACCTCGAACACCAGCGTCGTCATCACCGGCACGTCGGCCTCGGGCGTCCGCGCGGCCTTTGCCAGAATGGTGAAGCGGGTGGTGTTGTGGTCCTCGTCCTCAATCCCCTCGGCAAGGACGTTGAGGCCGTAGAGTTCCGCTGCCAGCCGCGGCGCGATGGCGGCGACGCCCGGCTCCTCGCTTTCGGCAACAGCCGCCGCCGCGCCGGCCGTGTCTGCATAGGCGACGGGGGTGATGCCCTGGCCGCGCAGCCAGATGCGGCATTGGCCGATCGCCTGGGGATGGCTCATCGCCTGTCGAATCGTCTCCCCCTGCCGCCCGATCAGGCAGTGCCGGATGCGCAGGAAATGCTCGGCAACGATCGCAAGCCCCGATTCGGGCAGCAGAAAGTGCATGTCGGCCACGCGGCCGTGCAGCGAATTTTCGATCGGAATGATCGCGTGACCGGCCTTGCCCTCCCGCACGGCGTCCAGCGCATCCTCGAAGGAGAAGCAGGGCAAGGGCAGGCCATCCGGAAAATGTTCAAGCGCCGCCAGATGCGAATTGGCGCCGGGCGCGCCCTGAAAAGCGACGGCGCGCTGCGGATCGGCGGCGGCGGCTTTGCTCATGGTTTCGACGAGCTGGCGGGCGGGTGCGGGATAGCTTTCCATTGGACGCGAGCGCTTAGGCGTTTTTGTGCGTGGTTGAAAGGCCAGCGCGGCATGCGTGCCAATTCGCATCAGAATAGTGACCGCCACGCTTGCGGTCGCGCGCCGGCGATTCTAAAGGGAGCGCGTTTTATCTAGGCTGCGCCGCTTAATCGGAGGTTCCCAAGCGCATGGACAATCGCATGAACACGATCGCTGGCTGGGCGCTGGGCGCAGGAATTATCGCGCTTGGCGGAGCGATCCTCACGGGCGAATTTTTTCATGCCGAGCGGCCGGAAAAGATGGGCTACCCGATTGAAGGCGTCGTCGCCGAGGGTGAAGGCGGCGGTGCGGCCGCTGTTCCGATCGAGACGCTGCTTGCCTCGGCCGACCCGGCTGCAGGCGAAGCCGTCTTTGCCAAGTGCGCTGCATGCCACACCATCACCAAGGGTGGCGCGAACGGGATCGGCCCCAACCTGTGGGGTGCCATCGGCAAGCCACACGGCCATGTTGCGGGCTTCGCCTATTCGGATGCCCTGAAGTCTGTTTCCGGCGTGTGGGACTGGAAGGGCCTGGATGCCTGGCTCACATCGCCGCGCAAATATGCACCGGGCACGAAGATGACGTTCGCCGGTCTGGGCAAGGCCGAAGACCGCGCCAACCTGATCGCCTACATGAACCAGCAGAGCGATGCGCCGCTGCCGATGCCGGCGGCGGCCGCCGCTCCGGCCGAGGGTGCTGCACCGGCAGCGGAAGGCGATGCCCCGCCGACACCGGCTGAGGGCGCCGCCCTACCGCCCGGTGCACCGTCGGTCGATCCGGCCGCAGCGGAAAAGGCGGCCGACAAGGGCCATTGATCGCGAGCGAGCGATTAGAGAATTGAGTTTAGAATGGCCCGTTCAACGGCCCATTCTTCGTTTAACGCCGCTTCATCCTGCGCTGGCAGCAAGGGAGGCTGCGCCATGAATCGCGGATTTTTGCCGCGATGAAGCTGCGCTGAGTGAACCAGGAAGGGATGGCACAGGAAGACCGTGCCTGCCTCCCCCGTCGCCAGCATTTCCGGCCTGTGCGCCGATTCTTCGAAACCGGTCGCGGCAAGCTCACCGAGCGACAGTCCCGCGTCGCCGGCCGGGGCAAGGCGCCGGGCGATATCCTGATGCGAACCAAGGCGAATGCGCGTCGGCGCGTCATCCTGTCCCACGTCGGAAAAGAGGAAGAGCATCAGCAGCCTGCGCCCCTTCGAATGGATGTTGGCGCGCCAGGACAGGAAGTCGGCTGGATCGCCGCCGAAGCTCACATCGATATGCCATCCGGCATCACCCGGATCCTCGTTTGAGGGAAAACGGATCGGGAAGGTGCCCATCGCGCCGCAACGCATCCAGCGGCCGGGGCCGGCAAGCTGATCGAACGCCTGATGAAGAACGTCGATATTCGCCGCCTCAACGAAGGGTGGTTGGCTGTACATGCCGAGGCGGATGACGGGGCGGGTCCATGTCGACGGATCGTCCGGTGAGCAGCCGGTGTCCTTCCACAGGATCGACCGCGCCTCATCCGCGATCGAGCGTGGGAAGGCGCCGTCGATCCTGACCACGCCTTCCTCGACGAACCGATCGATTTCAGCGGAACTCAGCATGACCGCGCTCAGCTTTCCTTGTAGAAGGCCTGCACGATCTCCCAGGCTTCCTCGGCGGTTTCGACGAAGCGGAACAGGCGGACGTCGTTCGGGCTGATGACTCCTTCTTCGGCCAGCGCCTCGAAATTCACTACCTTGTCCCAGAATTCCTTGCCGAACAGCAGGACCGGCATTGGCTGGATCTTGCCGGTCTGGATCAACGTCAGCAGTTCGAACGTCTCGTCGAAGGTTCCGAACCCGCCCGGGAACACCGCGACGGCGCGTGTCCGCAGCAGGAAGTGCATCTTGCGAAGCGCGAAATAGTGGAACTGGAAGCTCAGCGACGGTGTCACATATTGGTTAGGCGCCTGCTCGTGCGGCAGGACGATGTTGAGCCCGACCGATTCGGCACCGACATCCGCCGCGCCGCGGTTCGCCGCCTCCATGATCGACGGGCCGCCGCCCGAGCAGACGACGAAATGCCGCTTGCCGTCCGTGTCGCGCGGAAAGTTGCTCGCCAGCTGCGCCAGTTTGCGCGCTTCCTCATAATAGCGGGACTTGGCGACCAGGCGTTCGGCGATTCGGCGTGCATCGGGATCGGTGGCCAACTCAAGCAGTGCATCGGCCTTCGCCGGCTCCGGAATGCGGGCCGATCCATAGAAGACGATCATCGAGCCGATCTGCGCTTCGTCCAACAGCAGTTCCGGTTTCAGCAGCTCGAGCTGGAAGCGCACGGGCCGAAGATCCTCGCGCAGGAGGAATTCATCGTCCTGGAAGGCCAGCCGATAGGCGGGATGCTCCGTCTGCGGCGTCTGGACGGAATGCTTCGCTGATTCGGCATCCTGGCGAGCGTGCGGGAATATGCGGGAGGGGACTTTGGTATCGTTCATGGCCGAGAGCCTTAGCGGCTAAATTCGAACCAGACCATCACCGGCAATAGGGCCCGCGCCCCATGTCGAAATGCAGGTGATCGTGATGCAAGGCGTTGTAGTCGGGGCTGAGGATCGTCTTGAACCGGCGGCAGGCGGAGGTGTGGATGGCCTTCAGGAAACCCTGCACCTTCGGGTCGCGGTTGCGCCAATCACCCTTGATCGTGATGCGCCGCCCATCAGCAAGCTCGAAACCGGCGACATCGACGGCATTGGCGAAGGCATGTTCGGATAGCCGCCCCGAAGAGGCGCCATTGATGTTGCGGCAGCTATAGGTGCCCATCGTCGTGATGCCGACGACCTCGCTGCCCAAATAGACGCGCGCGGCGGGGCGGACGCCATAGTTCACCCACTGCGAGAATGTCCGCGCGAGCGGACAGGTCATTGATCCCAGATTCGTCACCGGCACGCCGATGTCGAGCAGCTTGACGGCGCCGACCGCTGAACAGCTCCCCTGGAACTGGCGATCGGGCAGCACTTCGAATCGCATGCCCGCCCTTGTCATGTCGCTCAGACACTGGCGGATCTCGGGTGATCGAAGGGTCGGGCGGCCCACCTGCGTGGAGGGGCGTTGCGGTGGGCGGCGGACGTCACCACCGCCGCAACCGGCAAGCAGCAAGGCCAGGCCAGCCGCCATCGATCCGAAAATTACCCGCCCGCTCCGCACGATAGCAAGGATAGCAGGGCTCGCGAATCTGTCGATGCACTTCATCGCAGGACGCCATCGACCGTGCAGCGATGTCGTTGACACGCAGCGCGATGTCGCTATGGCCGTCGGCGGGCCACGCCGTCCCAACGCGGCGCGTGCTCTCTGTGAGGAGAGACTATATGACGACGACTACCGCCACCGGTGCGCCCGTGCGTGCCGACCGCCCCGCCGCCAAGCCGGCACGCCCCCATTTTTCATCCGGTCCCTGCGCCAAGCCTCCCGGCTGGGCTGCCGAGCGTCTGCCGCATGGCGTGCTTGGCCGCTCGCACCGGTCGAAGCTGGGCAAGAGCCGGCTGCAATATGCGATCGACCTGACCCGCGAGATTCTGAAGGTGCCCGACACGCACCGCATCGGCATCGTTCCCGCGTCCGACACCGGCGCGGTCGAGATGGCCATGTGGTCGCTGCTCGGCGCCCGCCCCGTCACGGTCGCGGCCTGGGAAAGCTTCGGCGAAGGCTGGGTGACGGACGCCGTCAAGCAATTGAAGATCGACCCGACCGTGGTGAAGGCGCCCTATGGCGAGCTGCCCGATCTATCGGCGATCGACCAGAGCCATGACGTGGTCTTCACCTGGAACGGCACGACGTCCGGCGTTCGTGTTCCGAACGGCGACTGGATCAAGGACGATCGCGAAGGCCTGACCATCGCCGATTCCACCAGCGCCGCCTTCGCGATGGAACTGCCCTGGGACAAGCTCGATGTCGTCACCTTCTCCTGGCAGAAAGTGCTGGGCGGCGAGGGTGCGCACGGCGTGCTGATCCTTGGGCCTCGTGCGGTCGAGCGGCTGGAAAGCTACACGCCTGCCTGGCCGCTGCCAAAGATCTTCCGCATGACCAAGGGCGGCAAGCTGATCGAAGGCATCTTCAAGGGCGAGACGATCAACACGCCGTCGATGCTGGCGGTCGAGGATTATATCTTCGCGCTCGAATGGGCGAAGTCTGAAGGTGGGCTCGACGGGCTGGTGAAGCGCACCAACGCCAATGCGGCGGCGATCGACCGGATCGTGCAGGGCGCTGATTGGCTCGACCATCTCGCCGCCGATCCGGCTTCGCGGTCGACCACAAGCGTCTGCCTGAAATTCGCTGACTCGGTGGTTGCCGGCATGGACGACGCGGCCAAGCTCGCGCTCGTCAAGAAGATCGCCAGCCTGCTGGAAGCGGAAGACGCGGCCTACGACATCGCGGGCTATCGCGATGCTCCTCCGGGCCTGCGTATCTGGTGCGGTGCTACGATCGACACGGCCGATATCGAAGCGCTCGGCCCCTGGCTCCACTGGGCCTGGTCCGAAGCCAACGCTTCCTGACACCCACTTCGACATATTCCCCGCGAAAGCGGGAATCCATGAACACCGAATTCAACACCTAGCCGTCCAAGCCAGTGTTCCTGGATCCCCGCTTTCGCGGGGATACGGCAAAGGAAAAGGAAAAACCCAAATGCCCAAAGTCCTTATTTCCGACAAAATGGACCCCAAAGCCGCCGAGATCTTCCGTCAGCGCGGCGTTCAGGTCGACGAGATCACCGGCAAGACCAAGGAAGAGCTGATTGCCATCATCGGTGACTATGATGGCCTTGCCATCCGGTCGGCGACCAAGGTGACCAAGGACGTCCTTGCCGCCGCCAAGAACCTGAAGGTCATCGGCCGTGCCGGCATCGGCGTCGACAATGTCGACATCCCTTCGGCATCCGCGCAGGGCGTCGTCGTGATGAACACGCCGTTCGGCAACTCCATCACCACCGCAGAACATGCGATCGCCCTGATGTTCGCCCTCGCCCGCCAGCTGCCTGAGGCGGATGCCTCCACCCAGGCCGGCAAGTGGGAGAAGAACCGCTTCATGGGTGTGGAGCTGACCAGCAAGGTGCTCGGCCTGATCGGCGCCGGCAATATCGGCTCGATCGTCGCCGACCGCGCGCTCGGCCTGAAGATGAAAGTCGTTGCCTATGATCCCTTCCTCAGCGCCGAACGCGCCGTGGAGATGGGCGTCGAGAAGGTCACGCTGGACGAACTTCTCGCCCGTGCCGACTTCATCACGCTCCACACGCCGCTGACCGACCAGACCCGCAACATCCTGTCGGCGGAAAACCTGGCCAAGACCAAGAAGGGCGTCCGCATCATCAACTGCGCGCGCGGCGGCCTGATCGACGAAGACGCGTTGAAGGCGGCGCTCGATTCCGGCCATGTCGCCGGCGCCGCACTCGACGTGTTCGTGACGGAGCCTGCGAAGGAATCGCCGCTGTTCGGCACGCCCGGCTTCGTCTCCACCCCGCACCTGGGCGCATCGACGGACGAAGCGCAGGTGAATGTCGCCATCCAGGTCGCCGAGCAGATGTCGGACTTCCTGATATCGGGTGGCGTCACCAACGCGCTCAACATGCCGTCGCTGTCCGCCGAGGAAGCGCCGAAGCTGAAGCCGTACATGGCGCTTGCCGAAAAGCTCGGCAGCCTTGTCGGCCAGCTTGCGCACGACGCGCTGTCGGGCATCTCGATCGAGGTCGAAGGCGCTGCGGCCGAACTGAACCAGAAGCCGATCACCGGTGCCGTGCTCGCCGGCCTGATGAAGGTCTATTCGGATACGGTGAACATGGTGAACGCGCCCTATCTGGCAAAGGAACGCGGCCTTGACGTACGCGAAGTCCGCCATGACCGTGAAGGCGATTACCACACGCTTATCCGCGTCTCGGTGAAGACGCGGGAAGGCGAAAAGTCGGTTGCCGGCACGCTGTTCGGCGATGCCAGCCCCCGTCTTGTCGAGATCTTCGGCGTGAAGGTGGAGGCCGATCTGGCCGGTCACATGCTCTATGTCGTCAATGTCGACGCTCCGGGCTTCATCGGCCGGCTGGGCACGACCCTGGGCGAGGCGGGCGTCAACATCGGCACCTTCCACCTCGGCCGGCGTGCCGCGGGCGGCGAAGCCGTGCTGCTGCTCTCGGTCGACGAAGCAGTTGACGAGGCGCTTCTCGGCAATGTCCGCAGCCTGCCGGGCGTGAAGACAGTCATGGCACTGTCTTTCTGAACGGGAGCAGCTAAGGAGAAGGCGTGAGCATACCCCCGACCCTCCTGCCCGAAGGCTTGCGTGACCGGTTGCCGCCGGAGGCCGATGCGGCCGCACGGCTGGTGCGCCACACGCTCGATTCGATCAGGAGCTGGGGGTATGAGCGCGTCGCTCCGCCGCTCGCCGAGTTTGAGGAGGCCCTTGTCGGCCGCCTGAAATCAGCAAGCGCGCAGGATCTGCTGCGCTTTGTTGATCCCGTGTCGCGGCGTTCGCTGGCGCTTCGGCCCGACATCACCACGCAGGTCGGCCGCATTGCCGCCACCCGCATGGCGCACCGGCCCCGGCCACTGCGGCTTTGCTATGGCGGTCCGGTGGTGAAGCTGCACGCAACCCAGCTCCGGCCGGAACGCGAGATGACGCAGGTGGGCGCCGAACTGATCGGCAATGACAGCGTCGCCGCCGCAGCGGAGATCGTCCAGGTGTCGATCGCCGCGCTGGAACGTGCGGGCATTACCGGCATCACCGTCGATCTGACCCTGCCCGATCTGGTCGATACGCTCGCCGCCGGTCCCTTCCCGCTGGAGCCTGGGCGCATCGCGGAGGTTCGCGCGCTTCTCGATGCCAAGGATGCCGGGGGCCTCGCCGCCCTCGGTGCGACCCATTATCTGCCGCTGATCGATGCGACCGGCCCGTTCGACGGGGCCGTCGAGAAGCTTCGGGCGATCGACGCGGGCGGCGCACTGGCCTCGCGGATCGCGGCGCTGGAAGCGATTGCCGCGCCGCTTTCGGGCCGGGCGGCGGTGACACTTGATCCCAGCGAACGGCATGGCTTCGAATATCAAAGCTGGTTCGGCTTCTCCCTGTTCGTGGACGGACTGACCGGTGAGATCGGCCGCGGCGGCAGCTACACGGTGCTGCACGGCGACGGCCGGGAAGAACCGGCAATCGGTTTCTCGATCTACACCGATCCGCTGATCGAATTGGCCGTCGATCGGGGTCCCCGCAAACGGCTGTTCCTGCCGCTGGGCACCGACGCGATTGTCGCTGAAAAAATGCGCAGCGAAGGATGGATCACTGTCGCCGCGCTTGATGAGAATTGCGATGCGGCAGCGTTGGGGTGCACCCATCGGCTGGCGGGCAATTCAGCCGTTCCTGCCTGATTCTAATCGTTGATCGGGATCAGCCCGCCATCGTGCCGGACATTCGCGTTCAGGAACATGTCCACCGCATTTGTCGCGTAATCGCCATACACGCCCAATTGCTCGTTGAGCAGCATATGGCTTGAATCCATCACCCCGGTGACGATGGTATCCGCACCGGCGGCGTTCAGACGATCGGCAAATGCCTGCGCCTCACCGCCGGCGCCCGGGCGGTTATAATCGTAGAGCATCAGCCATGCCCGCACATTGGGCGCCGCCGTGTGATTGATCGGCGACAATTCCATCTGCCTTGCCCGATTCGGACCGAAGGCGGGTCCATAAAAGCGCATCACCCCGGGACTCGTTTCCATCGTCCGCGGCACATCATAGCCGGCGCCGTCGATCAGCACCGCAGCCTTCACCGCATCGAACGGCACCCGGGCCGCCCTCAGATAGCGAGGATCGGTGGCCAGCATCGCCGCCAGATGCGCGCCGGAACTGTGGCCCATCAACACAATGCGGTCGGGATCGATGCCATATCTGCGTGCATTGGCGCGCAGCCAGGCAATGCCCCGTGCCACGTCGGCGATCTGATCCTCCACCCGTACCTGCGGCACGAGCCGATAGCCGATCGTCGCATAGGCATAACCGAGCGCAGTGAAATGCGGTGGCTTCTCGCGTCCGCCGGCGCCTCTGTCGCCTGCGATCCAGCCGCCGCCATGAATATAGACGATCAGCGGCGCGCGCTCATTGCCCGCAACCCGGTAAAGTGTGAGCATTTGCCGAATATCGCGACCGTAAGACAGATCATCCCGAGTCATGACCGCCGCCGCTTCCTGCAAGGCGAACGGGGTCGGTGTCATCACCGTGAGCGCCGCTGCCGCCATGCCCAGCGCAACCAGATTTTCCAGCATCGCGATCCGTCACCCCTCCGCGAGAGAAGTCTCGTTCTCCTGCGCCATTTATGCTGAACGCAAGCTTGCCCGATCACAATAATCATGGACGGGAGCGCCCCCGTTCAATAGGCACAGCCCCGTCTGCAATGACGGGGTAATGACGTGGCGAATGTTTCGGTGATCGGCGCCCAATGGGGTGACGAAGGCAAGGGCAAGATTGTCGACTGGCTGGCCGAGCGGGCCGATGTGGTCGTGCGGTTCCAGGGCGGACATAATGCCGGACATACGCTGGTCATCGGCAGCCAGACCTACAAGCTGTCGCTGCTGCCTTCCGGCATTGTCCGGGGAACACCATCCGTGATAGGCAACGGCGTGGTGCTCGATCCCTGGGCCTTGAAGACCGAAGTCGAGAAGCTGAGGGCACAGGGCGTTTCGGTAACCCCGGAAACGCTGCACATCGCCGACAACTGCGCCCTCATTCTGCCGTTCCACCGCGATCTCGACGCGCTGCGCGAAGATGCGAGCGGCGCCGGCAAGATCGGCACGACCCGCCGCGGCATCGGCCCTGCCTATGAAGACAAGGTCGGCCGCCGTGCGATCCGTGTCTGCGACCTCGCCCATCTCGACGATCTGGGACCGCAGCTCGACCGCCTGACGGCGCATCACGACGCGTTGCGCGCAGGCTTTGGCGAACCGCCGATCGATCGCGCTGCCCTGCTGACCGAGCTTCGCGAAATCGCCGATTTCGTCCTTTCCTTCGCCAAACCCGTCTGGCTGATGCTCAACGAGGCGCGGCGCAAGGGCAGCCGCATCCTGTTCGAAGGCGCGCAGGGCGTCCTGCTCGACGTCGATCACGGCACCTATCCCTTCGTGACGTCGTCCAACACCATTGCCGGCACGGCCGCCGGCGGTTCCGGCCTTGGCCCTTCGGCGGTCGGCTTCGTGCTTGGCATCGCGAAGGCGTACACGACCCGCGTCGGATCAGGCCCCTTCCCGACCGAGCTGCTCGATGAGACCGGCCAACGTCTTGGCGAGCGCGGCCACGAATTCGGGACGGTCACAGGGCGGAAGCGCCGTTGCGGCTGGTTCGACGCCGTTCTGGTGCGTCAGTCGGTCGCGGTATCGGGCGTCACCGGCATCGCGCTCACCAAGCTCGACGTGCTCGACGGACTTGAGACGATCCGCATCTGCACCGGCTATCGACTGCGGGGAGAGACGCTGGATCACTTCCCTGCCCATGCGGCGGACCAGATGGCGGTCGAGCCGATCTATGAAGACATCGAAGGCTGGTCGGAATCCACCGCCGGCGCGCGCAGCTGGGCGCAACTGCCTGCACAGGCGATCAAATATATCCGCCGTGTGGAGGAACTCATCCAGTGCCCGGTCGCTCTTGTTTCGACATCGCCCGAGCGAGAGGACACAATATTGGTGCGCGACCCGTTCGCCGATTGAGGCATTTGGTCGAGAAGCGCTTGTATTTGGTACAAATGCGACGCAGGCCTAACATATGACCACACGTGAGGCGACACGCCTGCTTCCTCGTGCCAATGTGACCGACGACATCGTCGCGTCTGCTTCGGATTGGTTCCATATCCTTGCCTTTGGCGCGATCGGCTGGCCGTGGCTGGTGCGCAGCCTTTCCGGCGGTCGGCCGGAAGACAAGGCTGCCCTGCTGGAACGGATTGAACTGCCCGCCGACGCCTTGCCCAATCTGGGAAGCTGGAAGGCCGATACCGCGCTCCTCCGCCTGATCGTCGATCATATCGAGGCGCATCAGCCGCAATCGGTGGTGGAGCTGGGCGCTGGTGCGTCGACACTGGTGACGGCCCAGGCGCTGAAGCTGCATGGCGGGGGCCGTCTCACCAGTTTCGACCAGCATGGCGATTTCGTCGATGCGACCCGGCAATGGCTGGCGGAGCACGGGCTGCATGCCGATATGCACATGGCGGGGCTGGTGCCCTCGCCGGGCGACTGGCCCGGTTACTGGTATGACCTGCACCATCTGCCCGACCGGATCGACCTGCTGACGGTCGACGGTCCGCCGTGGGCCATCCATCCTTTCGTTCGCGGCGCTGCCGAAACGCTGTTCGATCGCATCGCAATCGGCGGAGCGGTCATCCTTGACGATGCTGCACGCCCCGGGGAGCGCGTCGTGGCGCAGCGCTGGCGCAAGCGGTGGCCGAATTTCAGCTTCCGCATGGATACATCGGGCACCAAGGGTTCGTTGATCGGTATCCGCGAAAGCTGACCCTCCAAACGAAAAGGGCGCGGACAAAAGCCCGCGCCCTCCCGAGTACGATCCGTTGGGATCGATCAGGCCAGCTTCATAGCCACTGCATTGCTGCTGCGACGACGACGCATCGCACCACCAACGAGGCCGAAGCCACCGATCATCATCGCCCAGGTGGCCGGTTCCGGAACCGCCGCCAGATTGACGCTGTCGATGTAACCGCCATAGGAATTCGAGATACCGGTCGCAGCGAAGGCGAGCGTGGTATCCTGAGCGACCGTGAACTTGAAGGTCTGCTTGACCCAGAAGGTGTTCGCCAGGCCTTCGGCTTCAACGCCGGTCTGCTCGATGCCGTCCAGCAGAACGCTGATGCCGTTGCTGTTTTCCGGCACGCCCGGACGCGGCGAGTAGTAATAGGTCAGCACATAGTTGCCGGCCTCGATCACGCGCGACATGATCGCGTTTGCCGTGCTGTCGAGTTCGACATGGTTCGGCTGCGAATACGGTGCGCCAGCAACGTTGTTCTGGACTTCGATCAGGTTGACGCCTTGCGCCGTCCAACCTTCGATCTCGGTCACGTTGATGTAGCTGCCGTTCGGCACATCGACCGAATCAAAGCCGGTGAAGAAGGTCGTAGCGGCCGAAGCCGGAACGGCCGCGAAAAGCGCAGCGGACGCCGCGGCAGCCGCGAGTACAGTTTTATAAGCCACTTTCGTTACCCCTATCTCGTCCATCCGGCCATCCCGGAGGGCCCTTTTTCCTGCGACCCGCTCCGGTTTAACCGGATCTGTCACATTGGGCTTACGATAATTTACATATTAACGAAATACGGTTTTTTGTTAACCAAAAGACTGTCCCGCGGTGTGACATTAACCGCACTGGGCAATGTTCAGCAGCTTCTGATCCGCGAGAATCCAGGCGATCATCGCCTCGACGACGGGCACTCCGCGAATGCCGACGCACGGGTCGTGTCGTCCCTTGGTCCTGATTTCGGTCGCCTGCCCGTCACGCGTGATGGTGGGAACCGGGGTCAGGATGGAACTGGTAGGCTTGAATGCAACGCGGACGCGAACGGGCTGCCCCGTTGAGATGCCGCCCGCGATCCCACCGGCATGATTTGCACGGAAAGAGGGGCCATCTGCGCCCGGATCCATCGGATCGGCATTTTCCTCGCCGGTCAGCCGGGCCGCCCCGAAGCCGTCACCAATCTCGACGCCCTTGACCGCGTTGATCGACATGCAGCCTGCCGCGATCTCGCTGTCCAGCTTGGCATAGATCGGCGCGCCCCAGCCGGCGGGCACACCCGTCGCTTCGCATTCGACCACGGCGCCAAGCGATGATCCCGCCTTGCGCGCGTCGTCGATCAGTGCCGCCCAGCGTTCGGCGGCTGCCCGGTCGGGACAGAAGAACGGATTTTCGTCGATCGCAGCAGCATCGAAATTGGCATGGTCGATGGCATCGCCGCCAATCTCCGCCACCCAGGCGCGGATCGTCACTTCGGGAATGACAAGCCGGGCAACCGCGCCCGCCGCCACCCGTGCCGCCGTCTCGCGCGCGGAAGACCGCCCGCCGCCGCGATAATCACGAAAGCCGTATTTCGCGTCATAGGCATAGTCGGCATGGCCGGGGCGATAGGCCTGCGCCACTTCCGAATAATCCTTCGACCGCTGGTCGACATTCTCGATCATCAGCGAGATGGGCGTGCCCGTGGTCTTCCCCTCGAACACGCCGGACAGGATGCGCACCGCATCCGGCTCCTGCCGCTGCGTCGTGAAACGCGACGTGCCGGGACGACGCCGATCGAGCCAGGGCTGGATGTCCGCTTCGCTGAGCGCCAGCCCCGGTGGGCAGCCGTCAACGACCGCGCCAAGGGCCGGGCCGTGGGACTCGCCCCACGTCGTGAAACGAAATACCCGCCCGAAGGTATTGAAGCTCATGCCAGCGCGATGTCCGGCGCGTCCTCGGCCTTCATGCCGATGACGTTATAGCCGGCATCGACATGATGGATCTCACCCGTCACGCCGGATGCGAGATCGCTCAGCAAGTACAGGCCGGCACCGCCGACATCCTCGATCGTCACGTTGCGCTTCATCGGGCTGTTCAGCTCATTCCACTTCATGATGTAGCGGAAGTCGCCGATGCCCGACGCGGCCAGCGTCTTGATCGGCCCGGCGGAGATCGCGTTGACGCGGATGTTCTCCGCACCCAGGTCAACCGCCAGATATTTGACGCTCGTCTCCAGCGCCGCCTTCGCCACGCCCATGACATTGTAATGCGGGATGACCTTTTCCGCGCCGTAATAGCTGAGCGTCAGCAGCGATCCGCCATTCGGCATCATCGCGCGTGCCCGCTTCGCCACGGCGACGAAGCTGTAGGCGGAGATGTTCATCGTCATGATGAAATTGTCGAGACTGGTGTCGACATATTTGCCGCGCAGCTCATTCTTGTCGGAATAGCCGATCGCGTGGACGACGAAATCGATCGTCGGCCAGCGCTCCGCAAGGACTTCGAACGTCCGGTCGAGCGCCGCCATATCCGATACGTCGCAATCGATCAGGAAATCAGAATTCAATTGCTCCGCCAGCGGGCGGACACGCCGTTCCAGCGCCTCCCCCTGATAGCTGAACGCAAGCTCCGCACCTGCGTCGCTAAGCTTCTGGGCGATGCCCCAGGCAAGCGATCGATCATTGGCAAGCCCCATGATCAGCCCGCGTTTTCCCTTCATCAAGCCGCTCACACCTGCTCCTCTAATTCGGCAGTATCGTCATCGTCGTCGTCCTTTAACGTCGTTTCAGGTAGTTCCGCCAGCGCTGCATTCAATTCCGCGCCAACAACTACTCCAAGTCCGATCACGAAAAAGAACATCAGCGCGATCATCACGCCCGCCAGGCTGCCATAGGTCAGGTCGTAGGAGCCCAGGCTGGACAGGATGACGGGCAATACAGCGCTCGTCGCAAGCCACCAGATCGTAACCAGCAAGGCGCCCGGCCATTTCGGCGCGGCGCTCACCCGATATCGATGCGGCGTGAGCGTGTAGAAGATCAGGTACATCGCAAGAAACAGCGCCAATGCCGGGACAACGCGCGAGAAGGAAATCACCTGTGCCGCCGGCTCCATCAGCGGCAGCACGCGGTTGATGAACTGTTCGGCGCCGATCAGCACCACCTGCGCCGCAAAGGCAATGAACGCCAGCAGCACCGATCCGATGATGATCCCCATCGAGAACAGCCGGTAATGATAAAAGGGCCGCCCGTGCCGCGTGCCATATGCGCGGCGCAATATCTCCCTGAGCGTTTCGATGAAGCTGGCCGTTGTCCACAATCCCACCAGCCCGCCCAGCCACAGCAGCATGCCGGAACGCTGGGCAAGCACATCCGCGATCGGCTTTGAAAGGACGCTGGCCACCCCCGGCGGCACGGTTTTCAGAAAAAGGTCCACCGCATATTGCCCATCCTCCGTCCGGCCGACCAGGCTTGCGAGCGCGGCCAGCACGATGAAGAAGGGAAACAAGGTCAGCAGCGACATGTACGCCAGGTTCCCGGCGTGGATGAATCCGTCGCTATAGGTGCCGACCACGACCCGTTTGGCGACTTCAAAGAAGCGCGATCCGGGCTTCACCTGGTCGATATGGCCCTGCAATCGCGCCCTGGCACGGGCGATCCGGCGCCGCCGCGCTTCCGGGGAGAGGGGCGAGATGTCCTTCACCCGCCCCTAAACGCCTAGCGCGGCGCGGGGGTTGCCAAGCGGTTTGTCACCGATCGATTCAGCGAAAGCCTTGAAATCCGGATCGTCAGACGGAAGATCGACCATCAGCGTCACCAACTGGTCGCCGCGCTGCCCGCCCTTGCCGTGGAATCCCCTGCCCTTCAGCCGGAGCACCTTGCCGGAAGCGGACCCGGCGGGAACGGCCAGCATCACCGCGCCCTCGACGGTCGGCACCTTCACCTTGGCGCCGAGGACCGCCTCCGGCAGCGTCACCGGAAGGTCCAGCCGCACATCGTCGCCATCGCGCCTGAAAAAGCGGTGCGGCTGTATCTCGATGGTCACGATCGCATCGCCCGCGCCGCCGGGTCCGGGCTGGCCCTTGCCGGAAAGCCGCATCTGCGTTCCACTCTCGACACCTGCGGACAGTTTGAGATCAATCGTCTTGCCGTCGCCAAGCGTGATCCGCTGTGGTTTCAGCGCCGCCGCGTCCTCGAAAGGCACGGCCAGCCGGTACGAGATATTCCCGCCCTTGGGCGCGGCGCGACTGCGGCCAAAGCCACCCCGGCCTCGGCCGCCGAACAATCCTTCGAAAATGTCACCGAAATCGCCGCCATCGCCCCCGAATTCGAAATGCGCGCCACCGGCATCACCACGGAAACCGCCGCGCCCGCCCGCGCCAAAAGGCGATGTCGGATTGCCGTCTCCATCGATCTCGCCACGATCGAAGCGCGCGCGCTTGTCCTTGTCGGTCAGCAGGTCATAGGCGGCCGTCACTTGCGAGAATCGCTCGGCCGCCTTGGGATTGTCCTTGTTGCGATCGGGGTGAAGCTCCTTCGCGAGTCCCCGATACGCTTTCTTTATCTCGGCCTCGCTGGCGCCACGCGCCACGCCCAGGGTTGCATAAGGATCAGCCATTTCTTTCCCTAGTCACAGGCAGATCGTCTGCGCAACAGATCGGTTCCCTTGGGCCCGCGATCAAGCCTCGACCATGTCGTCCAATGGCTCGACATCGACCGCCACCGTCATCGCCTGCGTATCCGATCCCAGGAAGATGCCGTCGATGGGGGCGATCTCCGAATAATCGCGCCCGATCGCCATCACGATATGGTCGCCGGCCATCCAGATTCCGTTGGTCGGATCGACCCCGACCCAGCCCCGTTCCGGCCCGCACCAAAGCAAGACCCAGGCATGGGTCGCATCCGCGCCGACCAGCCTTTCCTGCCCAGGTGGCGGAATGGTACGGATATAACCGCTGGCATAGGCGGCCGGCAGCCCGGCTGCGCGCAGGCCGGTAATCATGATCTGCGCGAAATCCTGACACACGCCGCTCCGCTTGGAGAAGGCTTCCGCAGGTGAGGTTTCCGTCACCGTGGCCGTCGGATCGAAGGCGAATTCGCGCTGGATGCGCCGGGCAAGCTCGATTCCCGCCTCCAGCACCGGCATGTCCTGCGGCAGGCTTTCCGCGCACCATTCGGCGATCAGCGGATCGAGGGGGATCAACCGGGACGGAAACAGATAGTTGGCTGGCCCGGTCGCGGAAATATCCAGGCTTTCCCGCGCCAGGCGCGCAACCGTCGCCAGATCGGGATCGTCCGGCATCGGCGAAGGCACCAGCCGGTCCACCGCCACCCGCGCATGGCTGACGATCTCCAGCCCGGTCACGGCCTGTTCGATCACCACGCGCGCGACGTTGGCGAGCGACGCATCGGCGCGCGCCGCACTGATCCGCCCGCCGGGCGTGACGGTCAGGTCGTAGTCGAGCAGCGTCTGGCCGTCCCATTCGATCGGTTTCAGGCGCAGGTTGCACCGGGCAAAACGCACCGGCGCCGCATAGCTGAAACGCGTCGTATGGCGGATTTCGTAAAGCATTTCAGGCGAGCGTCAGTCCGGCTGCGCGCAAAGCCTCCGCCCCCCGCAGGAAGAAGCGGCGCGCGATTGCGTCCGACAATGTCAGCAGCCGGTTCTCGATCGCCTGCGCCATCACTGGATCAAGCGTTTCCGCGGTTGCCGTCGCCACCATCGCGCCAAGCGTGGTTGCGTGGGCGACATGCTCCTCCGCCATGCCGTCATCGCGCAGGCTGGGCAATTCGCCCAGCCGCACCCCAATTCTTTGGACCTGATAGGCAAGCGAATGGGGATTATTGGGATCAAGGCCCACCAGATCGCGTACCGGAACCAGCGCCATGCCGGTCAGATAGCGCTGCCGATAACTGATCTGGCTGTTGTTCAGATCAAGAAGCGCGGTCAGATCGTCGGCAGTCGCATCGTCAGCTGCAAAGGCACGAAGCAGGCGACAAACCGCCACACCCCGTTCGATCCGGCGCCCGAGGTCAAGGAAGCGCCATCCCTCCGTCCGGCCCATATGTTCCGCCGACAGTCCCGCAAGCGCGGCAAAGCGCTGCTGAAGCACCGTTGCCCGATCGATCATGCCCCGCTCCTTCGGCTGACCGGCATCGAGCAGCCGCCAGACATCCGCCGACAGGCGCTCACGCGACCCTTCACCGATTTCGCGCGCGAGATCGAGGAGCGCGCGGACGCTCGACATCTCGCCGGCATCGTCGAGCGCTGCATGGGCGAGTGCGACAATGCCCCGATCGCCCCGCACCGCGCAGTTGGATGCGGCACCGCTCGCGATCAACAATCCACCCAGCCGATCGATCGTCGCGGCAGACAGTCCGGCGCCGCCATCAGCATCGATCGACCCGCCGATCGCGGTACGCACCAGCCCGAGAACGCCTTCGCCCCGTTCCAGATAGCGGCCCAGCCAATAGAGATTGTCGGCAACCCGGCTGGGCAACGTACCGGGATTGCGCCGTATCTGCACCGATCCGCCGGGCGACAGAAGCGAGACCGGCGGCACCGGTTCCTTGCCATGAATACACAGGTCCGCCGACCAGCTCCCCTCCCCCATCACAGGTGCACGAACATCCGCCTGATCGCCGATGCGGACGAACCCGCCCGGCATGACGCTCCACCTCCCCTCCGCATCGCGCGCGGCGAACACCCGCACGGTGAAGGGGCGTGGGATCAACTGGCCATCGGCGACCATCGCCATGGTGGAAAGCCGCACCACTTCCTGCCCGACATAATCCAGCGGCCGGCGGCGCATGTCGGCCAGCAACGCATCCCGATCCGCGCCCCTGATGTCGGCACCCATCTGCGCCTTGCCGGATGGCAATCCGTTCGGCACCGTCGCGAAGGCCGGCCCGATCAACATGCGGTCCAGATTGTCGATCACCTGATCACACTCGGCCGCCTGCCCGCACCACCAGGTCGCGATGTTCGGCAGCTTCAGTTCAGCGCCCGTCAGCCGCAGCGCTAGGCGTGGAATGAACGCGCTTATCGCGGGCGATTCCAGCACACCGGTGCTGGGGGCATTGGCAATCACGACATTGCCGGCCGCCATAGCATCAATCAGCCCCGGCACGCCGATCTGCGATCGCGCGTCGAATGCGAGTGGATCGAGGAGCCTTGGATCGACCCGCCGCCACAGCGCGTCGATCCGCTTGAGACCTTCGATCGTGCGGACATAAAGCCGCTCTTCATGGACGGCGAGATCGCTTCCCTCGACCAGCAGCAAGCCCAGATAGCGCGCCAGATGCGCCTGCTCCGCATAGCTGGGATTGAACCGCCCCGGCGTCAGCAGCGCGATGCGTGGCTCTGCCCTGCGGCACAGAGCCGCCAGTCCATTGCGGAAATCGGAAAAGAATGGAGCGAGGCGCTTGACGTTCAGCTTGACGTGCAGGCCGCCAAGCACCCGCGACAATGCCAGCCGGTTCTCAAGCGCGTAGCCGGCCCCCGTCGGCGTGCGGGTGTGGTCCGCCAGCACACGCCAATCACCTCCAGGGCCACGCGCCAGATCGGCGGCATAGAATTGCAGATGATAGCCGCCGGGCGGGGTGACGCCGACCATCGGCCGCATGAAATAAGGGCTGCCGGTGACGAGTGCCGCCGGAATCATACCCGCGGCGATCAGCCGCTGCTCGCCATAGATGTCGGCAAGCAGCGTCTCCATCAGCTCGGCCCGCTGCGCGACTGCGTCGGCAATCCCGCTCCATTCCTGCTCGTCGATCAGCAGCGGCAAAGGCGACAACGGCCACGGCCGTTCGTGGCTGTCGCCTGGAATGCGAAATCCGGTACCGATTTCCGCAGCCTGCCGCTGCACACGGTCACGCGCCGTGTTCAGATCGCCATCGGCAAGCCCCGCCACTTCGTCGAGCATGATATGCCAGGGCGATCCGGGTTCCGCCGCGCCGCCACACAGCACGTCCCCTCCGGGTGCGATCGCGCAGCAGCTGGCGATCCACTGGTCCGCGCGCATATGCGGGGTCGTGTCAGTCACTGGAAGACTGGCCATTGTCCGCACAAATCCACTATTCGCGATCCTCGTTGCCCATAGCACCACAATCCCTGTTGCGGCGCAACAAAACCTTTGGAGCCACGACGCTCGACAGACAAGCGCCTGCTGCCTAGACGAAGCAAATGGCCGACGATCCCTTCCTTCTGTTCGACCGTTGGTACGCCGAAGCACAGGTGAGCGAAACCAACGATCCCAACGCGATGGCTCTGGCGACGGTCAGCGCCGATGGACGTCCATCGATCCGGATGGTGCTGTTGAAGGGTCATGCGCCGGAAGGCTTCACCTTCTACACCAACCAGCAGAGCCGCAAGGCGGATGAAATCCGCGCAAACCGGCATGTTGCGCTGCTATTCCATTGGAAATCCCTTCGCCGCCAGGTGCGAATCGAAGGGCCGGTGACAGCCGTCACCGATGCGGAAGCCGACGCCTATTTCGCGACCCGCAGCCGCGAATCGCAGCTCGGCGCCTGGGCATCAGACCAATCCCGTCCGCTCGACAACCGCGCCACATTCGAACGCCGCTATGATGAAATGGTCGCGCGTTTCGACGGATCGGACGTGCCCCGTCCGCCTCACTGGTCGGGCTGCCGCGTCGCGCCCGATCGCATCGAATTCTGGCAGGATCGTGCGCATCGACTGCATGAGCGCCGCCTGTTCACGCGGACTGGCGACGGCTGGACGGAAGGCCTGCTTTACCCATGACCACGCTCGAATTCACACAGGTCGACGCGTTCGCCGACCGGCCATTTACCGGCAACCCCGCAGCGGTCGTGCCGCTCGACACATGGTTGGACGATGCGGTCCTTCAGGCGATCGCGGAAGAAAACAATCTGGCGGAAACAGCTTTCATCGTGCCGACGACGGGCGATGCCGACTATGAACTGCGGTGGTTCACGCCCGCCGTCGAAGTTGCGCTTTGCGGCCATGCCACGCTCGCGAGCGGTCACGTCCTGCTGTCCGCTGATGCATCCATGCAGCAGGTCCGGTTGCGTACGCGCAAGGCGGGAATCCTGACCGTCGAGCGCGCATCGAACGGCTATCGCCTGTCATTGCCCGCGTGGCGCGCCGAACCACGGCCGCTTGCCGAAATGGTCGCGGCCCTAGGCGTCTCCGCGGTCGAAACGCTTTATCATCCCAATGGTTACGGCCTTGTCGTGCTCGCCGATGCCGCGGCTGTCCGTGCGGCCGAGCCCGATTTCCGTGCTTTGGCGGCGATCGGCGATACGCTGAACATCATCACCGCGCCGGGCGAGGACAGCGATGTCATCAGCCGCGTCTTCGCCCCGGCTGCGGGGATCGACGAGGATCCCGTGACCGGATCGGCCCATGGCCTGTTGACGCCCTATTGGGCGAATCGCTTCGGCCGGCCCAGCTTTACCGCCTATCAGGCCAGCAGGCGCGGCGGACATCTTCACTGCACGCTTGAGGGTGATCGCGCCATTCTGGGCGGCCAATGCGTCACCGTGATCGAGGGGCGTTTCCGTCTCTAGCCGCCTCGGGGCTTTTGGGCTTGCCACGGCGGATGATTCCGATGGGCCGGGCTGGCTCATAATCCCGTTCCAGCAACTCTTCCCTGATACGAAAACCGCGAATGGCGATGCGGATTTCGATCAGGAACAGTACCAGCCCCATCACCAGCAGAGCCATCGCCAGGATGAATGCCAGCGCAACCGCCTGCCGGTAAGGCAGATCGGCAAGCTGAGTCACAAACAGCATCGCGACCAATATGCAGATGGCGATCGCGCTCGCGACGCACAGAAAGATGGCCGCGTTGATGATGGACATCCGCCGATCGAGCAGCCGCAACTCCCATACATGGCGCTGGTGTTCCGGGCCGGTCGAATTCGAATAAAGCGCCTCAAGCGCTCGGGCGCGATCGACCACACGGGTCAAACGTCCCGCCATGACGTTCAGGATCGCGCCGATCCCCGCCAGCAGAAACACCGGCGCGATTGCGAGCTGAATTGTCTGCGCGATGCTGGAAATGGCGGGCAAGGAGATCATCGGAAAGAGATGATGCCCTTGCGCCGCCGAAATCAAGAGGTTGATCAAGCCGTCGTTCAGCGTCATCCCGTCTTCGCTGGTGTGTTCACGCCCATGCTCAGCAGATATTTACGCACATTGCGCGCCGCCTGACGGATACGCTGCTCATTCTCGACCATCGCGATGCGGACATAGCCTTCGCCTTCCTCGCCATAGCCGACGCCCGGCGCAACCGCGACGCCGGCATGCGTCAACAGTTGCTTGGAGAATTCCAGGCTGCCGAGATGCGCAAGCGCGGGCGGCAGCGGCGCCCAGGCGAACATGCTGGCGCGCGGCGGCGGAATATCCCAACCGGCGCGGGCGAAGCTTTCCACCAGCACGTCGCGCCGGCGCTTGTAGAGCTGGCGGTTCTGCTCGACGATGTCCTGCGGCCCGTTGATCGCGGCGACGGCGGCCGCCTGGATCGGCGTGAAGGCGCCATAGTCCAGATAGGACTTCACCCGGGTGAGCGCGGAGATCAGCTGCTTGTTGCCGACCGCGAAGCCCATGCGCCAGCCGGCCATGGAATAGGTCTTCGACATGCTGGTGAATTCGACCGCGACGTCCTTCGCCCCCTTCACCTGCAGGATCGAGGGTGTGGGGCAATCATCGAAATAAATCTCGCTATAGGCGAGATCGGACAGAACCCACAGCCCATGCTCCTTCGCGAAGGCAACGACACGCTCGTAGAAGGCGAGATCGACCACCTCGGCCGTCGGATTGGACGGATAGCCCATCACCAGCACCTTGGGCTGCGGCACAGTGAATTTCACCGCACGCTCTAACGACTGGAAATAGCGTTCGTCAGGCGTCGTCGGGACCGAGCGGATGCTGGCGCCCGCGATGATGAAACCAAAGGTGTGGATAGGATAGCTTGGGTTCGGCGCCAGCACCACATCGCCCGGCGCGGTGATCGCCTGGGCGAGGTTGGCTAGCCCCTCCTTCGAGCCCAGCGTCACCACCACCTCGGTTTCGGGATCGACATCGACGCCGAAGCGGCGCGCATAATAGTTCGCCTGCGCCTTTCGCAGGCCGGGGATGCCCTTGGACGCCGAATAGCCGTGCGCGTCGGGTTTGCGGGCCACCTCGCACAGTTTTTCAATGACATGCGGCGGCGGCGGCAGATCGGGATTGCCCATGCCGAGATCGATGATGTCTTCCCCCGCCGCGCGCGCCGCCGCTCGCATCGCGTTCACTTCGGCGATGACATAGGGCGGCAGGCGCTTGGTGCGGTAGAAGTCTTCGGTCATGGCTCCCATTCCAATTGGAGATTAGCGGAGCCGGTTTTCTACGCTTCTGCCATAGCCTTGTCGAAGCCTAATTGGCGGGCAGTGGCCTTCTTACGGGGGCCGGCTTCCCGCGCTTGAACCAGAAGCTCCACACGGCAAGGCTGCCGAGCAGCGTGAGCGCCAGGCCAGAGACAGTCAGGAGCAGGCGATAGGCGATGCCGCCGACCTTTCCCGCATGCAGAGGATAGAGCATGTTGAAACCCCGCGCCTGGGCGGGAAGCTTCAAGGCGTCACGCGCTTCGATCAGCCGCCCGGTGTCCGCCGCAAAATAGAGCGTCGTACGGCCATTGGGAATCCATTCCGCCGGCTGCTTCATGCGAAGGCTGATGAGTCCGCTTTCCCCACGGGGCAGGGAAAGGATGCGGAACTCCGCATCGGGAAAGCGGCTGCGGGCGGTGCGGACGATGCCTGCCCAGCCGATCCGTTCCGACAGTTCGACATTCAATGGCGCAGGCGGTTTCAGCGCCTCCTTGATCACAGCAGGCGCCGACGGCCCAAGGGTGAGGATCGTGGTCGGCGCGAAAACCATGGTGAGGCCGGTGTAGATGGAAAGCAGCAGCAGCGGCGCCATCACGATACCAAGATCCCGATGATGACGGACGATCGCGGGACGGCTCAACCGCTTCGGCAACAGGCGGAATTCATAGGTCTTGCGGGTGCGCCACCACAGGATGACGCCGCTGATGACGAAGAACAGGCCGCACAGGCCGGCAATGCCCGTCACCCATTCGCCGGTATCTCCATTGAACAGATGATGATGGAAATCGAAGATCCACAGTTCAGGCCGTTCCCACAGGCTGTTCCAGCGGGTGACGACCTGCCCCGCCTGATCGGCATAGGCTCCGCTGTCGGCAGTATAGGTCAGCCGGTTCAACCCGAAATTCTCGGTGGCGAAGATGATGCTCTGCGGCCGTTCGGGCGCCGCCATCATCCGCTCGACCGCCGCGGCGACGGCGGCCGTGTCCTGCACCTGCACATCCCGGGCGTGCGGCAGCATCACCCAGAAATCCTTGTGGATCAGGATCGTGCCCGACAACCCCAGCAAAGCCAGGACGAGCCCGATCAGGCCGCCAATCCAGCGATGCAGGAGGTCGAGCGTCTTCATCAGAAGCGATAGTCCCAGCCCAGGGTGAAGGTGCGGCCACGCCCGGCGAAGAAGCTGAGCGGATCGGTCGGCAGACGGGTATCGCTGCTGTAATCGATATACTGCTTGTTGAAGAGGTTCTGGACACTGAGGCTGAGCCCGCCGAGAGCGGTTTCATAGCGGATATTGGCGTCCGTCAGGTTATAGCCGCCAAAATTGTTGCGGGGGTCAGGGTTCGCTTTGCCCCGGAACGTGCGCGACAGGAAGAATTGGGTCTGGACGCGCGCAGAAAGCGGTCCACGGATAAAGCTCGCTGCCAAGTTCACGCGGTCGGGCGAGATGTTGACACCATCGAGATCGGTATCGACAATGCCGTCAGGATTGCTCGTGTCGCTATCGTACCGGCCCAGCAAATGCGCATAGCCGGTCGAAACGCGCAGCCCCGGCACCGGTGTCTGCACGCCAAGGTTCAGCTCAAGTCCCTGGATTTCGACGCGTTGGCGTTGAACGTCGAAAATGCGATCAGGCCGTGCAATGAGCAGTTGTCCCTTGTCGCTCGACGACCAGAAATAGGTGACGCTGGCATCCAGCGGTCCGCGCTTTACCTCGATGCCGATCTCGCGATTGTTGGAAACGATGGGACTGATGTCCAGATAGTTGTCCAAGTCGACACCCGTATCCCTGATCGCACGAGTGATGCGGCCGATGTCGGGCACCGTGAAGCCCTCGGCATAGCTCGCATAGGCGCGGATGCCGTCCCATGGTTCAAAGATCACACCGCCGTTGATCAGCAGGTCGTCGAACTTCGGCTTGCCGCCGGCAACCGCGACACCGCCATAAGTGGCCGGGTTGGGGGGCGTGCCGGTGGCGGTCGTTGACGCCAGGGTATGATAGTCGTCGATCTTGATCTGGACATTCTCCCACCGCACTCCGCCCGCCAGACGCAGTTTCTTGTCGAACAGGGCGAGATTGAGCTGGCCGAACGGCGCGAGGCTGCGGAAATCGCTCGGCGGCACCCAGACACGGTTGGTGGCGATCAGCTTCTGCTCGGTCTTGTCGACCAGCGCGTCGAAACCGATCGTGGCGGTCAGATTTTCAAAGCCGGGGATCGCGCGCTCATAACTGAATTTGGCGCCCAGCTTGCGCGACCGGTTTTGTGACTGGTCGAACAGTTGGCCGGTCGGATCGATCGTCGGATCCTGGAAAGTCGCGATCGGTGCGATTTCACCACCGAACGTGTCGCGGCTGCGGTTGAAGAAAATCTGGCTGACGAAATTGCCTCCGCCAAGATTGGTATCCGTCAGCGAAAGCGCGACGCTTTCCGTGCGGTTGGCCGCCGGCTCGCCGGGAGGAGTCCCCTTGATCGCGCTGGTCGGCAGCCCCGTATTGCGATTTCCGGGAACCGCCACATAGTCGCCATCGCCCTTCAGCTCGTAATGGCTGGCGATAAGGTCGATCCGCGCCGAGCTGGACAGCGCGTAACCGAAGCGGCCGAACAGGGAGAGCGTGTTCGAATCCTGCGTTTCGCCCTGAGTAAGGTTCAGGCCGATGCGACGGCCATCGGCATCGTAAAATGCCCCGCGCTTCTCATAAGCCGCGCCGACGGTCGCGTCGAAATCACCTGCCTTGTATTGGACGAGCCCGGCCGCCTTTCCGCCGATGCCGTCGCTGCTGAAGCCATTGTCTGCCGTTCCCTGCAGAAGCACGCGGCCAGTGATGCCTTCCTCTTTCGGCGCACCCACCGTCACCTGGTTGACGATGCCGCCCGTGCCGCCGATGCCCTGCAATGCGTTCGATCCATAGATCAGCTCGACCCGATCGACGAAGAAGGCGTCGATAGTGAAGCCGTCGCGGCTGCCGTCGCGCATCGGCGTCGACTGGGGGATGCCGTTGATCGCGTAGAGCGGCGAACGGCCGCGCAATGACTCACCAGCGCCCGAAAGCTTTCCGCGTGTCGGGGAGAAGGAAGGCGTAAGATTGGCGACCGCGTCGGTCACCGAACCGGAAATCGCAACCTGCTGGTCGAGCGTGCTCTTGTCGATCAGATCAATGGTGAGCGGCAATGCATTCGCCGGCAGCGCAGAACGCGCCGCGGTGATGACGATTTCCCCGGAATCGGTTTCGTTCTGCTGGCCCCCAACTTGCGCCCAGACCGGTGAAGCGAGGCAAGTCGAGGCGGCCAGTGTCGCGAGAACGATACGATTCATGAAGAACTCCCTTTCGGGCGCGCTGCTAGGATACCACTTCAGATAATGCAATCCATTATCAATATCATTGCCCGGAACCTCCGAGGAGCTATTTCGCTGGCGGAAATTCGCGGCTAGGCTCGCTTTTTGGAGGATCGCCGATGTCCGATACGAACACCCTGCCCACGCTTGAGGATATGCAACGCTGGACCTGGGTGATCGGGCGGGCGCAGCAGATGATGCTCGAATATGGGCTGGATGCGGTGCGCAACGGCAAGGGCCTGCCCGGCGCCACGGCGTTTCCCGGTTTCGGGGAGGCTTCCGGCTTGATGAAGGTTCAGTCCGACTTCTGGAACGACAGCATGAAGCTGTGGCAGCGTTTCCTCTCACCCCAGGACGCCGCGCCGGAGGATGCGGCCGCCACTCGCGATCGGCGGTTTCAGGCACCGCAATGGCGCGACAATCCGATGTTCGATCTGATCCGCCAATCCTATCTGCTTGTCGCCGAGCATCTGCTGAAAGGCGTGGACGCGATCGAGGGTGTGGACGCTGCGAAGCGCGAGAAGATCCGCTTTGCAATGAAGGGGTTCATCGACGCGATGAGTCCGTCGAACTTTCCGCTCACCAACCCGCAGGTGTTGGAAAGGACGATCGAGACACGGGGTGAGAATCTGCTCAAGGGGCTGGAGAACATGTTGCGCGACCTGTCCAAGGGGCAGCTGACGCATACCGATCCGGCCGCGTTCGAGGTGGGGCGCAATATCGCGACGACGCCCGGCAAGGTGATCCACGAAACACCGCTCTATCAGCTGATCCATTATGCGCCGACGACGACCGAGGTGTTCGAAACGCCGCTCATCATCTTCCCGCCGTGGATCAACCGATTCTACATTCTCGACCTGAATGAGGAGAAAAGCTTCGTCCGCTGGGCGGTGGCGCAGGGGCAGAGCGTGTTCATGGTCTCGTGGAAGTCGGCAGATGCGTCGATGAAGGATGTCACGTGGGACGACTATATTCTGCGCGGCCAGATCGACGCGATCGACACGGTGCGCGATCTGCTGGGCGTGAAGTCGGTCCATACCATCGGCTATTGCGTTGCCGGGACGACGCTGGCCGCGACGCTGGCGCTACTCGCGGCCAGGGGTGAAGCCAGCAAGGTGGCGAGCGCGACCTTCTTCACCGCGCAGGTCGATTTCACCCGCGCGGGCGAACTGAACCTGTTCGTCGACGACGAGCAGTTGAAGCTGCTCGAGACATTGTCGGGCGAAGGGTTCCTGGACGGGCGCTATATGGCGATGACGTTCAACCTGCTGCGCGGGCGCGACCTGATCTGGAACTATGTCGTCAACAATTACCTGCTGGGGAAGGACTATCTGCCGTTCGACCTGCTCTACTGGAACGGCGACACGACCAACCTGCCTGCCCGCTGGCATCTGTCCTACCTGACCGATCTCTATCGCGACAACCGGCTGGCCCAGCCGGGGTCGATCTCCGTCGGGGGCATGCCGATCGACCTGCGGCAAGTGGAAACGCCATCCTATGTGCAGGCGGGCCGCGAGGATCATATCGCCCCGGCCGAGAGCGTGTGGAAGATCACCGATCATTTCACGGGGCCGTTGCGCTTCGTGCTCGCCGGGTCCGGGCATATTGCCGGCGTGGTCAACCCGCCATCAGCCGGGAAATATCAATATTGGACCAGCGACGCCCCGGCCAAGACGCTGGCGGAATTCACCGCCGCGGCAACCGAGACGCCGGGAAGCTGGTGGCCAGACTGGATCGAATGGATCATTTCCATCGACGGCGACAAGGTTCGGACAAAGGGGGCCCGCATTCCTGGCAAGGGCAAGCTCAAGGCGATCGAGGATGCTCCCGGCCGCTATGTCAGGGCGCGCTGAGCACATAATTTGCTCATTGTTGCCGCTTTGTTGCAATGCACAAAAGCCCTTGAAATCGTCATCCGGCTTCTATATTGCACTGCAGCATGATTGATCGCGCGTCTATCCGGAGCCAGCAATGACCGAGAAGAAGACGAAGCCAGCGGCCGCAGCAAACAAGATCGCTGCCCCCGCCAGGAAGACATCGGCGCCGGTGGCGTCGACGGCCGGTGCTCCGAAGGCGCCGGCAACAGTAGCCAAGGCCCAAACCCCAGCGCCCGTTGCGGCGCCGGTCGAAGCCAAGGCCGCAGTGCCAGTGCCCGGCCAGTCAGAGCCGGTGAAGGTTGAGCCCGTAAAGGTCGAGACGATTGTAAAGCCTGTGGCAGAGATCGCGAAAGCGGCCGCCACGCACATTGAAACAGCAACACAGGCGGTCCGCAAAGCGATGCCCGCCGCGCAGAAGGAAACGAACGACATCATGAACGACACCGCCCAGAAGTTCGCCACCGAGTTCAACGATCGCGCCAAGGCCGCGATGGAGAAGACCACCAAGGCGCTGGAAGACCTCAACGAGTTCGGCAAGGGCAACATGGAAGCCGTGGTTGAATCGTCGAAGGTCGCCGCCAAGGCTGCCGAAACCATCAGCCAGCAGGCTGCCGAATATGGCCGCAAGAGCTTTGAGCAGGCTTCGGCCGCGATGAAGAGCTTCGCCGCCGCCAAGTCGCCGACCGAGCTGTTCCAGCTGCAGAGCGATTATGCCCGCAGCGCTTTCGATCAGCTGATCGCTGAAACCTCGAAGAACAGCGAAGCGTTCCTGAAGCTGACCGGCGACGTGTTCCAGCCGATCTCGAACCGCTTCGCGGTCGCGGCCGAAAAGATCAAGACGGTTGCCTAATCGCGCCTATTGATGTGTAGAGTACCTGACGGCCGTCCCGAAAGGGGCGGCCGTTTTGGTATGCGATGTGTTGACGTTGAATGCGGAGCAGACTGTCTTTCGCCTCTTGCCCTGCAGAAGGCGGATGCCATATTCTTGGCACGAAATGCGTAACCCAATTCCTGTACCAACGGTCGGCATGACCGACCACAAGAGCAGCGACGACGACAATGGCACCGGCCTTGGCGTCGCGACGCGCACCCGCACGCGGACGAAAAAGCCGTCGCCCTACAAGGTGCTGATGCTCAACGACGACTATACGCCGATGGAATTCGTCGTCCTGTGCCTGCAGCGCTTCTTCCGGATGGACATGGAAGATGCGACCCGCGTGATGCTCCACGTTCACCAGAAGGGCGTGGGCGTGTGCGGCATCTTTTCCTATGAGGTCGCCGAATCAAAGGTCAGCCAGGTCATCGACTTCGCCAGGCAGAACCAGCATCCCCTTCAATGCACCCTGGAAAAGGCCTGATCCACCGGGGTTGAAATTCCACGTCTTGCGCGTCGGCCCGCAACCGATATGAGCGTCAGATGGATCGTATCATCATCAACGGTGGCAAGCGGCTGGAAGGCCGGCTGCCCATCTCGGGCGCCAAGAACAGCGCCCTGACCCTGCTGCCCTGCGCCTTGCTGACCGATGAGCCGCTGACGCTCAGAAACCTGCCGCGCTTAGCGGATGTGGACAGCTTTGGCCATCTGCTGAACCAGATGGGCGTATCGACAATGATCGAAGGCGCCAGCCCCGAGGATTTCGGGCGGGTGATGACACTTCGCGCCAATCGCGTCACGTCAACCTTCGCCCCTTATGACATCGTGCGGAAAATGCGGGCGTCGATCCTGGTGCTCGGCCCGCTGGTCGCGCGTGCGGGCGAGGCGACGGTATCGCTGCCCGGTGGCTGCGCCATCGGCAACCGGCCGATCGACCTGCACCTGAAGGCGCTCGAAGCGCTTGGCGCGGAGATCGAACTGACCGCCGGCTATGTGAAGGCGACCGCGCCGGGCGGGCGGCTGCCCGGCGGCCGCGTGACCTTCCCCATCGTATCGGTTGGCGCGACGGAAAACGCCGTCATGGCCGCCGTGCTCGCATCCGGCCGATCGACGATCGAAAATGCAGCGCGCGAGCCGGAAATCGTCGACCTGTGCCGCTGCCTGGTGGCGATGGGCGCGCGGATCGAAGGGATCGGCACCGAGACGCTGGTGATCGACGGGCAGAAGGAACTGCACGGCGCCACCTATCAGGTGATGGCCGACCGGATCGAGGCGGGCAGCTATGCCTGTGCCGCCGCGATTACTGGCGGAATGCTCGAACTGGTCGGCGTCCGCGCCGACGAGATGCGCGCGACGCTCCATGCGCTTGAGGAAGCAGGCGTCGGGATCGAGGAACTCGACGGCATGGTGCGGGTCACTGCCAATGGCCGGCTGAAGGCCCTGACGCTGTCCACCGCCCCCTATCCCGGCTTCGCCACCGACATGCAGGCGCAATTCATGGCGATGCTGACGCTGGCTGATGGGGCAAGCGTGCTGACGGAGACGATTTTCGAAAACCGCTATATGCACGTGCCCGAATTGTCGCGCATGGGTGCGGATATCCGCGTTTCGGGCCGGACCGCCGTGGTTCACGGCGTCACGGGACTGACCGGCGCGCCTGTGATGGCCACGGATCTGCGCGCGTCGATGAGCCTCATCATCGCCGGGCTGGCGGCCGAAGGTACGACGCAGGTCAGTCGCGTCTATCACCTCGATCGCGGATATGAACGGCTGGAAGAAAAGCTGCAGGCGGTTGGCGCGGATATCGAGCGCGACAGCGACGGATAGTTGTTACCTGCCCTGGGGAGGAACATCATGACGAGATGGCTGGCGGGAATGGCGGCAGGATTGCTCGCCTGCGCGGCATTACCCGGATCCGCGCAGACTCCGCAGGCGCCACAGTCGATACCTGCATTCAAGCCTGATCCAGGCTGGATGAAATTGCCGAACGGCATGGCGACCGGCGAGATCAGCGCGGTGGCCGTTGACGGGCGCGACCATGTCTGGGTGCTGCAGCGGCCCAAGACGGTTGCGGAGGCCGACCGGGCGCATGCCGCTCCCCCCGTGCTGCATTTCGGACCGGACGGACGCTATATTGGCGGCTTCGGTGGACCGGGGGCCGGTTATGACTGGCCGACGAATGAGCACAGCCTGGCGGTCGATGCGAAGGGCCGGGTCTGGATCGCCGGCAGCTACCGCGCGGGCGCGGATTCCGACGACATGCTGCTCGCCTTCACCGACACCGGCACGTTCATCCGCCAGATCGGCCGCCGTGGCGGAAGCAAGGGCGATCTGGACACCGGGAACATGAAGGCTCCGGCGGATATCTTCGTCGATGGGTCGGCGCCCGACGTCTACGTCGCTGACGGTTATGGCAATCGCCGGGTGATCGTTTACGACAGCGAGAACGGCGCGTTCCAGCGGATGTGGAGCGCATTCGGCAAGCCCCCGCCGGTCGAGCCTGCGCCCGCCTCACGCACGATCGGGGCCGCGTTCACGCCGGAAACGGGGGACGGCCCACAGGGGTTCAACGGCGTCCACGGCGTGAAGGTATCGCGCGATGGCCTCGTCTATGTTTCGGATCGCAACAACCAGCGCATCCAGGTTTTCACCCGCGACGGCCGTTACCTTTCGCAGGGTTTCGTCCATCGCAATCAGGCATCGCCGCAGACGGCATCGGGACTGGCCTTCTCAGCCGACCCGGCGCAGCGCTACCTCTATGTAGCTGACTGGGGCAATTCGGAGCTGCTGGTGCTCGACCGCAAATCGCTGCGTACGCTCGGTGAGATCGGCGGAAAGGGTACGGCACCGGGGCAGTTCCTCGGCCCCCATCTGATCGCGACCGACAGCAAGGGGAACCTTTATGTCGCCGAGGTCCAGGGCCGCCGTCTGCAGCGCCTCGTCCCCACGACGCGTTGATTAGAACGCCACGTCCACGGTGTGGATGACCAGACCGACAAGGCCGCCGACCAGCGTTCCGTTGACCCGGATATATTGCAGGTCACGCCCCACCGCGCTCTCAAGGCGCCCGGTAACGGTCTGCGCGTCCCATCCACGGATCGTGTCGCTGACCAGCCGGACCAGCCCATCGCCATAGCTTGCGGTCGCACCCACGGCGGCGCGCCGGGCGAAACGGTTGATAGTCTGGCGTAACGCCTCATCCTGCTGCAGCGTGGCCCCCAATTGCTTGAGCGCTTCGCCGAACCGACCGGCGAGCGCCGCGTCGGGATCGCGCACTGCTTTCAGCAGGCCGGCACGCGCCTGTTCCCACAGCCCGTCTATCCAGCGCTGCAGCGCCGGATTCTGCAGGATCTCGACCTTCCATGCCTCGACCTTCTTCTGCATGTCCTTGTCGTGCTGAAGGTTGTGGGCGATGTTGGCGAACGCCTCGTTCACCTTGGCGCGGAGCGGATGATCGACGTCTTCGCCCATGTCGACGAGCAGCTTGTTCAGGCCCTTGATGATCGCATTGGCGACCGTCTCGTCCAGCCCGGTCCAGCGCAGGATCGTTCCCGCGCGTTCATGGACCATGTCGCGGATGATATGCTCATTGGCCTCAAGCGTGCGGCCCGCCCAGTTGATGATCCCTTCCTGCAGCGGAAGGTGGCGCCCTTCCTTCATCGCTGCGTCCAGCGCCTGGCCCAGCATCGGGGAAACCTTGAGCGCGGTCAGCCGCTGCGCGACGACCGACTTCACCATTCCGCCCAGCCGTTCCTGATCGAGCGATTCAAGCAGGTCGGCGAACAGCCGCGACGCACCCTGCCGCAGCCGCCCTTCGCCGTTCACATCGGGATTGGCGAGGAAGCGGCCTGCCGCGGCAGCCACATCCACCCGGTACATCCGCCTGGCGACGACCGAAGGGGTCAGGAAATTGTCCTTGAGGAACAGGGCGAGCGTATCGCCGATCCGGTCCTTGTTGCGGGGAATGATGGCGGTGTGCGGAATGGGCAGGCCCAGCGGATGACGGAACAGCGCCGTCACCGCGAACCAGTCCGCAAGGCCGCCGACCATCGCTGCTTCGGCAAAGGCGCGGACGAAACCCCAGGCCGGGTGAACATCAAGCTGCGAGCGGGCGATCAGGTAGATGGCGGCCATCACCACCAGCAGGCCGGTCGCGACGACGCGCATCCCGGCCACGCCCCCTTGCGCGGGGTTCAATCGATCAAGTCCCGTCCGGGCGAAGAACCTCATCCCTATAGAATGGTTCGGACGCGAAATGGTTTCATTCGGCCGGATGCGGAACCGCGTGCCCGCCCGCTTCATCGCCGGGGTTATAGGTCAGCAACCGCTTGCGGAGCCTTGGGCCGAGCCATCTTTCCATACCGACCGCAAGACTGAACGAAGCCGGCACGATCAGCAAGGTGAGCACGGTCGACAGAATAAGCCCGCCGATCACCGTGATGCCCATGGGCGCGCGCCATGCGCCGTCGCCCGAAAGCGAAAGCGCCGTCGGCACCATGCCCGCGACCATGGCGACCGTGGTCATCAGGATCGGCTGCGCACGCTTGTGACCGGCATCGATGATCGCCTGGCTCATGTCGACGCCCTTCGACATCTCCTCAAGCGCGAAGTCGACGAGCAGGATCGAATTCTTGCCGACGATGCCCAGTAGCATCAGCACGCCGATGAACACGGGCATCGAAAGCGGATTGCCGGTGATCCAGAGCGCGATACCGCCGCCAAGGGGCGCCAGCAGCAGCGACCCCATGTTGACGAAGGGCGGCATCAAACTGCGGTAAAGCAGGACGAGAACACCGAACACCAGCATGATGCCGGAAATAACGGCGATCGCGAAGCTGACCATCATCTCCGCCTGCCATTTGGAGTCGCCGAGGATCAGTCGATTGATGCCGACAGGCAATTTTTTGAGCGTTGGCAACGCGTCGATCTTCGTCATCGCGGTGCCGCTGACCACACCGGGGGCCAGGTCGGCGCCGATCGTGATCTGGCGGACCTGATTGGTGCGATCGATCTGGGTCGGGCCGGCACCGAAACCGATGTCCGTCACGACGCTCAACGGCACGGAACTACCCGTCTGGGTCTGCACCGGCAGGTTCCGGATCGTCGCCAGCTTTTGCCGCGCGTCTTCCTCTACCGAGACACGGATCGGGATCTGCCGGTCGGATAGAGAGAATTTCGCCATATTCTGTTCGATATCGCCAAGCGTCGCGATGCGGATCGCGTTGCTGAGCGCAGAGGTCGTCACGCCCAGGCTGGCAGCAAGATCGAGCCGCGGCTTCAGCACAATTTCCGGCCGCTGCAGATTACCCTCGATCCGTGGGGCAACGATATCCTTGACGCCCGACATCTCGCGCAACAGCTTGCTCGCGACCTCGTTCAGCTGCGCCGGATCATCGCCACCAAGCGTTACGGAAATCGGGCGATTGCTGCCCCCACCACCGCCAAACTGCGACACGAAATTGATGCGCGCGTCGGGAATTGCGGCGAGTGCGGGCGCATTCCTGCGTTCGAAATCAATGCTGCTTTCCGTGCGATCCTTGCGCAAGCGCAGATAGAGCGTCGCCTTGCCGACATCGACCTGGCCGAACGCCTGTTCAACCGCCGGCTGCTTTTCCATCATCGCCATCACTTCGTCAGCGACGGCTTCGGTATCCTTCAGGGTCGTACCCGGCACCATCTTTACAGCGATCCGGCTGGTATCGACGTTGATGTCCGGCTGGAACGTCATCGGCAGCTGCATGAACACAAGGATCGTTGAAATGAATGCGAGGAAGCCGATACCCGCCGTCCAGACGCGATGGTCGACCAAGGGCGCCAGAAAACGTTTCCCGTCCTTCCGCTCCCACATCGCTTGGGATTTGCGGCGATCGATCGTCCAGTGGAGCACGTTGATGTAGCGATCCATCAGCCAGCCTTCGCCGTGCTTGGCCTCGCCATGCGCCTTCAGGCAATAGGCCGCGATCATCGGCGTGATCATGCGGGCGACGGCAAGGCTCATCAGCACGGCAGCCACGACGGTCAGGCCGAAGTTCTTGAAGAACTGGCCGGAGATGCCGGGCATCATGCCCACTGGCAGAAACACTGCGACGATCGTCATCGTCGTTGCAAGCACCGCCAGCCCGATCTCATCGGCCGCGTCGATCGACGCCTGATAGGCCGACTTGCCCATGCGCATGTGCCGCACGATATTCTCGATCTCCACGATCGCGTCGTCGACCAGCACGCCCGCCACAAGGCTGAGCGCCAGCAGCGTCAGACTGTTCAGCGTGAAGCCCATCAGATCCATGAACCAGAAGCTCGGAATCGCCGACAAGGGAATGGCGAGCGCGGAGATGAACGTCGCGCGCCAGTCGCGCAGGAACAGGAAGACGACAACGACAGCCAGGACAGCGCCTTCAACCATCGCCGTCATCGCAGAATGATACTGCTCCTTGGCGTAGCTGACATTGGTGTAGAGTTCCGTGAACTTGACCTTCGGATTCTGCTCATGAAGCTCTTTCAGAAGCTTCACTGCGTTGTCATAAACCGTAACGTCCGATTCACCCTTCGCGCGCTCGAACCCAAAGCTCACCACCTGCTTGCCGCCGGTCTTGGCGATCGTTCGTTGCTCGTCATAAAGATCGCGAACCGTGGCGATATCGGCCAGCTTGACCGTCCGGCCGCCGGCCATGGCGATCTGTGTCTGGCCCAGTTCATAGGCATTCTGGGCATTGCCAAGCACGCGCACCGATTGCTCCGCCCCGGCGATCTGGGCGCGCCCACCGGCCGCGTTCAGGTTCACCTGACGCAGCTGATTGTTCACCTCGGTCGCGGTCAGACCGTAGGATTGCATCCGGATCGGATCGAGGATGATGCGGATTTCGCGCGAAACGCCGCCGCGCCGGTAAACATCGCCCATGCCGGAAACGGAAAGCAGCTTCTTCGCGACCGTATTGTCGACATACCAGCTCAGTTCCTCGAGCGTCATGTCGGTCGTCTCGGCGGCGTAGAAGGCAAGCGTGTTGCCCGACGTGGACAACCGGATGATCTGCGGCTCCAATATGCCCTCGGGCAGATTGCCGCGAATCTGGCTGATCGCGTCGCGGATGTCGTTGACCGACCGGTCGATCGGCGTGCCGATGGCGAACTGGACGAGGGTCTGCGACTGGCCTTCCGTCACCGTCGAATTGATCTCGTCGATGCCTTCGAGATTGCGGATCGCCGCCTCGACGCGCTGGGTAACCTGCGTCTCCAGCTCGGTGGGGGCCGCGCCGGGCTGGGTGATCATCACCAGCGCGATCGGGAAATCGATGTCCGGATCGTTCTGAACGTCCATCCGCATGAAGGAAACGATGCCCGCCAGGGTGAGCGCCGCGAAGATGACGAGCGGCGGAACCGGATTGCGGATCGACCAGGCGGATATATTGCGGAAGTTCATCGATCCCGATCCTTAGCGCGAGGCCGTCTGAACCACCGGCGTCACGATCTCGCCCGGGTTGAGGAACCCGCCCGCGGACAGCACGACGCGCTCCGTACCGGTCAGCCCTTCGTTGATCGCCACACCCAGATCATTCACGTCGCCGACCGTGACTCCACGGCGGACCACCTTGTTCGACTTGTCGATGATGTAGACGAAATTGCCCTTCTCATCGCTCTGCACGGCGGATTCGGGCAGCAAGGGCGCTTCATGCGAACCATTGGTGATCGTGACCGCGGCAAAACCGCCCGGCCGAAGCAACTTGTCATAGTTCAGCGCGATACGGGCGATACCCTGACGCGTCTCCGCATTCACGATGGGCGAGACCTGCCACACCTGGCCTTCAAAGGTCTGCGCCGTGCCGACCGGGGTGACCGATGCACGGGCGCCCACCGGAATGCGCTGCAGATCACCTTCAGCCAGTTGGGCGCGAAGCTCCAGCTGGCCGTTCATCGCCATGCGGAACAGCGTGCCGGTGCCGGCCCCGACCACCTGGCCCGGCTCGACATCGCGCGTCAGGATCAGCCCGGCGGTGGGCGCACGAATGTCGAGCCGGCCATTGCGGGCCTGTGTTTCGCGGAGCTGCGCCTCGGCAACCTTGACGCGCGCCACGGCTGCGTCGCGGGTCGCTGTCTTGCGGTCCACATCGGCCTTCGAAATGAAACCGCGATCAACAAGCTGGGTCGAACGATCGAGTTCCGCCTGCGCAATTCGCGCATCGGCACGCGCGACGTTCAACTGCGCGTCAAGCGAGGCCGCCTGCTGGGTCTGGACCGAGCGTTCGATCGTCGCAAGCACCTGACCCTGGCGAACCCAGGCGCCCGGTTCCACCAGCACCCGCGTCACCATGCCGCCCTCTCCGACAACGCCGATCGGCATGTCACGCCGCGCGGATAGCGTGCCGGTGGCGGTAACCGTCCGATCGATCGCCTGACGCCCCGGCACGACGACCGTGACGCGGGGACGTTCCTGGCCAGCGGCTGCGGCCTTGTCCGCGGGAGCGGCGGCGCCGGTTCCCATCGTACGGAACGCCATGTACGCAAGGGCAAGGGCAACGGCTGCGATGGTGATTCCGATCATGATCCGCCGGCGGCGGCGCTGATCGCGGATCGCGGGATCGAGCTCGATCGTCTCGCCGTCCTGCGCAAAAATGGTTTCGTAGTTCATGCGAATGAATCTTTCCGCCCTGACAGGTCGACATTTCGGACTGTATTATATCAATAACTCACCAGCCTCAAGCTGATTGATTGAAGAGACGCTTTCTCTTTGGAGAGTGACCGAAATCCCGTAAAACGGCGGTTTCTGGCCAGATTTCCGACGCTTGCAATCCAAGCCGCAAAAGGGAATCATCCGTCGCCGTCCATGCCGGACGGAAAATGAGGAGCACGGGAATGGACAGAGGATTTCTGGGCTGGATCGTAATCGGCCTTGTCGCTGGCGTACTGGGCAAGTTCCTTATGCCGGGCAAGGACCCCGGCGGTTTCATCGTCACCATTCTGCTCGGCATCGCCGGTGCGCTGCTGGCGGGATTTGTTGGGCAGGCTGTCGGCTTCTACCAGCCAGGCCAGAATGCGGGGTGGATTGCCGCGACGCTGGGCGCGATCGTGCTCCTCGTCCTCTATCGAGTCGTGATGCGCGCCCGCAATCGCTGATCGGATCTTTGTTCAGCCGCCGTGCAGCGCGGATGTCATTACGGTGCCATCAACGGCGGGTGAATGGCCCGCGCGACATGACGGAGACTGATTGAATGAAGAAACGCACGAAAATGCTGGCCGCCGCTCTGCCGGTGGTAATGGCGCCCACGCCATTGCTGGCGCAATCCACGGTGGCGGTTCCGGTCGTGCAGATCACCGGAACGCAACTTGATGTCGTGGCGCGCGGGGAAACGACCCGCGTGCCCGACATTGCCACGATTAGCGCAGGGGTGGTCACCCAGGCCCCCGACGCGGCGACGGCGATGCGGGACAATGCCCAGCGCATTTCCCGGGTCATCGCCGCACTGAAGGGCGCCGGCGTCGAGGATCGCGATATCCAGACCGCCAACATCAATCTCAGCCCGCAATATCGCTATCAGGAAGGCAAGAGTCCGGTCATCACCGGATATCAGGCCAGCAACAATGTGTCGGTGCGGTTCCGCGATATCGCCCGTAGCGGTGCGATCCTGGATACGCTGGTGCGCGAAGGCGCCAACCAGATCAACGGCCCCGACCTGTCGATCGACAAGCCTGAGCAGGCCCAGGACGAAGCCCGTATCGCCGCAATGAAGACGGCACGGGCCCGGGCGGAACTCTATGCTTCCGCCGCCGGGTTGAAGGTGAAACGGATCATCTCGATCAGTGAATCGGGCGACATGAGCCCACCCCGCCCCATGCCCGTCATGATGCGGATGGATGCGGCAGCGGCCGCCCCGGAAAGCAAGGTGGCGGCTGGCGAGCAGACGGTGGGCATCACCCTGTCCGTCCGTTTCGAGCTGGAATAGACAAAGAAAAAGGGAGCCGGATTTGCGTCCGGCTCCCTCATTTCCATCAAGCGAATGATGTCAGCGGACGCGTCCGCGGCGCACGAGATTCACGATCGCCAGCAGGATGATCGCGCCCAGAAATGCCGTGACGAGGGCCGGTACGCTTGGCGGCCATGCGCCAATCGATCCCCCGCCAATCAACGGGCTGAGCAGCAGATTACCTATAAACGAGCCAACGATACCGACGATGATGTTGAGGAAGATACCCTGTTGTGCATCTGTTCTCATCACGATGCTTGCAAGCCAACCAAGAATACCGCCAATGACTATGAGAAGTATCCAGTACATATAACGTCCTCCTGTCATGCCGCCGATGAAATGCTCATTCTGGCGCAGGTCCGACAGATCAGACGCGTGGACCCAACTGTCGGTTCCCGACATTAATATATATTGTTTCGGGATCGATCGGTCGAGGTTAATCGGCGACGGCGTGATTAGTGGAAATAACGACGCAAATGCTGTGTAAACGGAACGGCCCGCCGCTCGATCGGGTCGAGCAGCGGGCCGGTCGTCGCAAGGCAGCGAAAATTAACCAGCGAGTCGCCGATCAATATTTCTGCTGGCGCTCGTACAATGTCTTATAGTGCTGGATGCGCGTGACCCGCAGCCCCGGCATGCCGGAGCGATCGACCGCACGCTGCCAACCGGCAAATTCCTCAAGCGTCAGATTATACCGATCGCAAACCTCGTCGACGGACAGCAGGCCTCCGTTGACGGCGGCGACCACTTCGGCCTTGCGCCGCACGACCCAGCGCGTGGTGTCCGCGGGGGGAAGGCTGTCCATCGTCAACGGTTCACCGAGCGGGCCGATGACTTGGGCGGGTCGTATTTTTTGGTTCTCGATCATTATTACCTCAAACTGGAAAGCAGTGGGCCCCCGAATGCCTCGCTCCCGGTCAACCTAACGGATGGTCTTGAAGGAACGCTGAAGTGCCAAGGTAAACGGCGAAGTTATGTTGGTTTACCAAGGGTTATCCATGTCGCGACGGCACTGTTGAAGCTGCCGAGCGCATAAGCCGATTGGCCGCTATCTTCCGAGAATATCTCGATTATTTCTTCAGGCGCGGATCTGCGGGACGATCTGTGGCGACCGTATGTGCCCTGATCGAGCGTCGACGGGGTTGCGGCCTGACGTGTGGAAAGTCCGGCGATCAGAAGATCGAATTGAAGCACCGTTGACGCAGAGACCCCAGTCCCCCGTTCAGTCTGCCCATATTCGTTAACCATTTCATCTACGCCCGATTGTTACGCAACAACGAGCATCGCCAAATAAACGGAAAGGCTGAAAACAGGGTAAACGACCCAGTAGTATTACGGTAATGACTCTGCCGTTTTTGCATCACGGCCTGTTCCACCCTAAATGGCGCGATCATGACCCCCGATTTCCAGCTCGACGGCCCGCTTTCAGCGAGGCGTATCGTCGTCGCCATGTCAGGCGGCGTCGACAGTTCGGTCGTGGCGGCTTTGGCGGCGCGCACGGGCGCTGAAACGATCGGCGTGACATTGCAGCTCTACGATCATGGCGCCGCGACCGGGCGAACGGGAAGCTGCTGCGCCGGGCAGGACATCCGCGATGCGCGCGCCGTATGCGACCGGCTTGGCATCGCCCACTATGTGTTCGACCATGAAAGCCGCTTTCGTGAAAGCGTGATCGAACGGTTCGCCGACGAATATATGGCCGGGCGCACACCCATTCCCTGCGTCCGCTGCAATATGGGCGTGAAGTTCACCGATCTGTTCCGCTTGGCACGCGATCTGGGCGCCGACTGTCTGGCGACCGGCCATTATGTCCGCCGCGTCCTCGGTCCCGCCGGTGCCGAACTGCATCGCGCCGCCGATCCAGCGCGCGACCAGAGCTATTTCCTGTTCGCGACGACAAGCGAGCAGATCGACTATCTGCGTTTTCCCCTGGGCGGCATGCCCAAGCCGGCGGTGCGTGAGATCGCGCACGAGCTTGGGCTGGGCGTCGCTGCCAAGCCCGACAGCCAGGACATCTGCTTCGTGCCCGACGGCGACTATGCCCGGGTGGTCAGGAAAGTGCGGCCCGATGCCGACGATGGCGGCGACATCGTCGATCGCGACGGGGTGGTGCTCGGCCAGCACAAGGGGCTGATCCATTATACCGTGGGCCAGCGCCGCGGGCTCGAGATCGGTGGCCAGGCGGAGCCCCTTTATGTCGTGAAGCTGGATGCCGAGGCGCGCCGTGTGGTTGTGGGGCCCAGGAGCGCGCTTGCGGTTTCATCGGCGCGCCTGTCCGAAATCAACTGGATCGGGGGCGACCGGACAAGGCCGATGACCGTCAAGGTGCGCTCCATGGCAAAGCCCGTACCGGCATGGCTCGATGGCGACTGGGTTCGCTTTGAAAGCCCGGAATATGGCGTTTCACCCGGACAGGCTGCCGTCCTTTACGACGGCGACCGCGTACTCGGCGGTGGCTGGATCGAGGAAACGGTCGCGGCAGCGCTCGAAGCGGCCTGAATTTTCCCGTTTCTGAAATGCCCTGGAAACTGAAAAAGGGTTACCGGGCCTGAAAGACCCGGTAACCCCTCAACATGGTCAGCGGCCGGAAGTGCCGCCTCCGGAAGATACCGGCGCAGCCTGTTAGGCGCGCATCTCCCGAACGGACTTGACCGACCTCTCTGCTGAACCATGAGACATCGGATCACCTCCTTTCGCTATGTGAATAGGGCTGTGCCTGAGCACGCCCAAGTGTGTGAATCATTGCGAGTCGCGGATCAAGTCTTGAATTAAAATTTATTTCGGGCAATTATTGACGACTTGGGCCAATGCGCCGTCGGCGGGCACCACAAGCGGCTCTCCGCCATCCACTCTCACCCCGAAATCACCCGTTGCCTGCGCCAGCACATCCCTGAACCATGGGAAGTTCGACGGGAACCGCGCGATCGTCGCGCGAAGGCCTTCATCCGGCTTGTCCGCTTCGAACAGGTTGATCCCCCGATCGGTCAGGATCGTGATGTTCGCACCCGACAGCCCGGAACGACGAATGATGATCTGCTTCGCTGGCTGATCGCAGCGGAACGACAACACCGCGCCCGTCTCCGGCTGGCCGTAAAGCGCCGCCAGCCCGGCTTCTTCCTGCCGGACGATCCATCGGCCCGGCGCGATCGGCAGTCCGGCAATCTCCGGTATCATGCTCTGTTCGGTCGCCACTTGGTCGCGCGCCACGGCAATGGCGGGCTCGACATGTTCGGGTGGCGCGGCAGGCGTGCTTGGAGCCGCCGTCTTTTTCTCTTCCTTCGCCGGCCCGCCGCATGCGGTGAGAAGCGCGAGCAGCATCAATGCAGAGATCCTCGTCATCCCCTGCAATCCTCCGCCACGTGGGCAACCTCGGCCCAGGCAGGCACGATCAGGTCCGGCACACCGGCCATCGTCACCATGAAGCGCCCCCGGCTGAAGATCATCGCATCCAGGGTCGGCTCCCGCGGTTGCAGCGCGGCTTCCGCCGATCGCCCATCCACTCCCGCAATCGTCGCGAAGGAGGATTCAGATGTCGTCGTGCGGATTGCGATCCGGCCCGTCGGAGCGGGCGTGGCAATCGTTCGTGCGATCACCATCCGCCGCTGCGCCTTGTCGCATCTGATGGTCAGATCGGGCGCGAAACCCCTCCGTCCAAAACTTGCCATCGAGGCGGCGGCTGATTGGCTGTAACTCCAGTCGCCCGGAGTAATCGGTCGGTCACGCCAATCGCCCTGCGCCGCCGGTGGTGGAGGCGGCGGGGGTGGAGGTGGCGGCGCTGCTGGAGGGGCCGGTGTCGGTGCCGGCGGAGGCGGTTCGGGTGGCGCCACGCAACCAGTGGTCAACAGCAACACCGAGAGGACAGCCACCAATTTCATCTCAAAACTCCAGCACCATGCTCCATCGATGGCCGCTCGTCAGGCACATTGCAACCGGGCGGGTGAAACCCGGCGGATGATGGTGGCGGGATCTTCGCGGCAGAACGGTATGAGGGATAGCCCGGGCGCTCGGCCGCACTATGGTTAAAATCGCTTTCATGCTATGATCGGCTTTGCGGACGCGCCGCCATTCAGAGCGGCGTACCGTTCTTCGGATCGCATTGCTCAGCCCGCTTTAGGGCGCGAAATCGGAGGACCGACATGACCGTTCGCCTATTGGCCGGCGCTTGTGCGCTTGCCTTCCTGACCCTTCAACCCGTTCACGCGGCTTCAACACTCATCGCCGGACCCGGCAGCTATGGAGCGGCCGCCACAACCGTTGCCGAAGAGCCCGATCTGGCGGGAATGGTTCTGGAAGACCGTGTCCAGCCCTTCACGATCACAGGCGGTTTCGGCGGTTCGGCCACCGGCTCCATCCAGGAGCGCGTGGTCCGGTCGAACGATACGGGCACGCTCATATTCGCGTGGCGGGTGAATTTCGACACGATCGCCGGCTTCGACCCCGGCGCCTATATCGAATGGCTCAACCTTGATCCCATCGCCACCGGCAATCCCCTGGCCGTGGGCCGCCGCAGCGATGGCGTAGGCAGTCCCACCTCGACCAACTATGATCTGGCGGCGATGGGGCAGAGCCGGTTCGATTTCAATCTGATCGATCTGGATGCGGGCAATGTCGGTTTCGGCACGCAATTCCATTACCTGAAGACCGACGCGACAAATTATGCGCTCACCGGACAGCTCTCCCTGACGGGCCACGAATTCGATCCGCAGACATTGACCGCAGTCAGCCTGTCGAGCGGCTGGTTGCCGACCTGGGCGCCATCGGCAGCGGTTCCCGAACCGGCGATATGGCTGCAGATGATCCTGGGTGTGGGATTGATCGGAGCCGTCGTGCGGCGCAAGCGTGAGGTTGGCTCTATGGTTAGAGCGGTGCGGGTCTGACCCGACTCTATCGCCGACTGCCGAATTTGCGCTGCACCTTGCCGTAACGCGTCTTGCGCGTTCCCGGCTTGCCTTCGTTGGACCGGCCCATCGGTGAGGCGACCTGCTGTTCCGCCGGCAGGCCAAGTTCCTCCGCCTCCAGCGCCCTGATCTCGTCGCGCAGGCGGCCCGCTTCCTCGAATTCCAGGTCGGCGGCCGCCTTGCGCATCTTGCCTTCCAGTTCCTCGATATAGGCGCGCAGATTGTGGCCGACCATGTGCGGGCGATCCTCGTCGATCTCGACCGTCACCTGGTCCTTCGACGCGACATGGGCGATGATGTCGCCGATATTCTTCCTGACCGTTTCCGGCGTGATGCCGTGTTCGGCATTGTAGGCGAGCTGTTTTTCGCGGCGCCGGTCGGTCTCCCGCATCGCGCGTTCCATCGATCCGGTGATGCGATCGGCATAGAGGATCACGCGGCCGTCAACATTGCGCGCCGCGCGGCCGATGGTCTGGATCAGCGACGTCTCCGATCGCAGGAAACCTTCCTTGTCGGCGTCGAGGATCGCCACCAGACCGCATTCGGGAATGTCGAGCCCTTCGCGCAGCAGGTTGATGCCGACCAGCACGTCATAGACGCCCAGCCGCAGGTCGCGGATCAGCTCGATGCGCTCAAGCGTCTCCACGTCCGAATGCATGTAGCGGACCTTGATGCCCGCCTCGTGCATATATTCGGTCAGGTCCTCGGCCATTCGCTTGGTGAGCGTGGTGACGAGGGTGCGGTAGCCCTTCTTCGCGGTCTCGCGGCATTCGTTGATCAGGTCGTCCACCTGATCCTCCACCGGGCGGATCTCGACGGGCGGATCGATCAGCCCGGTCGGGCGGATCACCTGTTCGGAAAAGACGCCGCCGGTCTGCTCCATCTCCCAGTCGCCCGGGGTCGCGGAGACATAGACGGTCTGGGGGCGCATCACCTCCCATTCGTTGAAACGAAGGGGGCGGTTGTCGATCGCGGAAGGCAAACGGAAGCCATATTCGGCCAGCGTCAGCTTGCGCCGATGGTCGCCACGCGACATGCCGTTGACCTGCCCGATCGTGACATGGCTTTCGTCGACGAACAGCAGCGCATTTTCCGGCAGATATTCGAACAGCGTCGGCGGCGGCTCGCCCGGCAGGCGGCCGGTCAGGAAGCGCGAATAATTCTCGATGCCCGCGCACGATCCGGTCGCCGCGATCATCTCCAGGTCGAAATTCGTCCGCTGCTCCAGACGTTGCGCCTCAAGCAGCCTGCCTTCGGTATGAAGCTCCTTCAGCCGCTCGGCCAGCTCGTGCTTGATCGCCTCCATCGCCTGCTTCAGCGTCGGCCCCGGCGTGACATAGTGGCTGTTGGCGTAGACGCGAACATAATCGAGCGACGCCACCTTGCGCCCGGTCAGCGGATCGAATTCGACGATTTCCTCGATCTCGTCGCCGAAGAAGCTCACGCGCCAGGCGGTGTCCTCATAGTGCGAGGGAAACAGTTCGAGATTGTCCCCGCGGACGCGGAAATTGCCCCGTGCGAAGGCCTGGTCGTTCCGCTTGTACTGAAGCGAGACCAGCTTGCGGATGATCTCGCGCTGATCGACCGTCTGCCCCTTCTTCAGGTCGAAGATCATCGCCGAATAGGTTTCGACCGATCCGATGCCGTACAGGCAGGAAACCGACGCGACGATCAGCACATCGTCCCGCTCCAGCAGCGCGCGTGTCGCCGAATGCCGCATCCGGTCGATCGCCTCGTTCACCGAGCTTTCCTTCTCGATGTAGGTGTCCGACCGGGGAACATAGGCCTCGGGCTGGTAATAGTCGTAATAGCTGACGAAATATTCGACCGCGTTCTCGGGGAAGAAGTTCTTGAACTCCCCATAGAGCTGGGCGGCCAGAATCTTGTTCGGCGCCAGCACCAGCGCCGGGCGCTGCAGCCTTTCGATGACCTTCGCCATGGTGAAGGTCTTGCCGCTGCCGGTCACCCCCAGCAGCACCTGGTCCCGCTCACCCGCCATCGCCGTTTCGCACAATTCCGCGATCGCTGTCGGCTGGTCGCCCGACGGTTCGTACTCGGAAACAACACGAAACGCCTTGCCGCCCTCCACCTTTTCAGGACGTACCGGCTTATGCGGGACGAACGTCTCGCCCGTCTCCGGTTCGTCAAGGCTGGTGCGGATCTGGATGGCCATCGTGTCAGGATATGGGCGTTGAAAGGAAGCGGCGCAACATGCTCAACCGCTTGCCAGACTAGCGTCGTCCATCGAACAAATCAAGAACATGGAATTGTCATGTCCGACAATTTCTGCAGCGTGAATCTGTACAAGACTCTTCACGAACTTCAGAATGGACCAAAATGAGAGGATGAAACGCGTGCACCCAGCCTTTGATCTTGCCGCCTACTTCGCCCGCATCGACCTGGAGTCCACGCCTCGCGCCGATGCAGATGGGCTCGATGCGATCCAGCGGGCGCACCGGTCGAAGATCGCCTTCGAGAATCTCGATATCCCGCTGGGGCATGGCGTTTCGCTTGAGCCCGACCGTGTTTTCGACAAGCTGGTGACGCGCGGCCGGGGCGGTTATTGCTTTGAACAGAACCAGCTTTTCCTGGGGGCGCTCCGGGCGCTCGGCTTTGAAGCGCGGCCGCTGATGGCGCGGGTCTGGCTTGGTGCCGAAGGTATTCCGCCGCGCACGCACACGCTGAATCTGGTGCGGATCGGCGATGTCGACTGGATCGCCGATGCCGGCTTCGGCGGCGGATATGTGCCGCCCCTTCCGCTTGCAGAGGCGGAACCCATCCCGACGCCCGATGACGCCGCACACCGCCTGCGTTGCGACCCCGATCATGGCTGGACGCTGGAACGTCGCGGATCGGCCGCGCTGACCGACGGGCGCATCGCCCCAAGCCGTGACGGCTGGCTGCAGCAATACAGCTTTTCATTGGATCACGTACCGCCTGCCGATCTGGAGATCGCCAACCACTGGACGGCGTCGCGCCCCAATACCCGCTTCACGACATTGCAGGTCGTGAGCATCGCCCGCCCCACCGGCTTCGCATCGATGGTGGATGGGCTGCTGACGATGTCGGAGAATGACCGGAAGAAGGACAAGATCGCTACCGCCCAGGCCTATGGCGCCGCGCTGCGCAATGATTTCAACCTTGCGGTGGATGACGATCAGGCGGCGCGCCTCTTCAACGCCATCGGATCAATGTAGCGCCGCCACCGCCGGATTGGCCGCCAGGCATTTTTCCACCTGAGCGCGGGAGGGTGCAGCCGCGACCGCGATGCCCCTCACCGGCGGGATGTTTTGCGGAACGCCGATGTCTACACCGCTGAACGGGCGTTCCGGCGCCGTTCCCCGGCACCGCATGACCTCCGCCAGCAGGCGGGGCGGCGTATCATAGGCCTCGAAGGACAGGCGGAACGTGCCCCAGTGGATGCCGATCGCCCGCTCGGCGCCCAATCCATCGAACACGGCGGCCGCCTCGATCGGGCCGATATGGCTGCCTGTGCCCATTTCCCCCGGCGAGAAGCGGAATGCACCGATGGGGATCAATGCCAGCCGTACAGGCCCCAGCTTCGCCGCCTCTGCGGGCCACCGTCCGTCGCCAAAGCCGGTATCCCCGGCAAAGAACAGATTGCCGCCCGGAAGCGTGACGGTGAAGCTGGACCAGAGTGCGCGGTTGCGATCGGTGAACCAGCGCGATCCCCAATGATGGTTGCGCGTCACGACCACGTCGATCCCGGGCCTCACCGTCATCCGCTTGCCCCAGTCGAGCGCGACTGCCTTTGCCCCTGATTGGGCGATAACCGAGTCATTGCCGAGGCTGGTGACGATCAGGGGCTTGTCCCGGTCCCACAGGCGCTTCAGGGTCGGCAAATCCAGATGATCGTAGTGATTGTGGCTGACGACGACGAGGTCGATCTTCGGAAGATCGTCGAACGGGATGCCGGGCACCGCCACCCGCCTTGGCCCGACAAGGTTGAATGGTCCTGCCCGCTCGCTCCAGATCGGGTCGGTCAGGATGTTCAGCCCCTGCGTCTGCACCAGCACGGTCGCATGGCCGACCCAGGTGGCGACCATAGCGTCGCCTTCCACCCGCGCAGCCGGCACCGATTGCTTTACGGCAACATGTTCCGGCCAAATCGGACGATCGTCATTCCCTGTCGCCTGACGAAACAGGAAGCCGGCACGGCCGCCGCCGCGCCCGGGCACACGAATAGTATCTTCGCCGTCCGGATTGAAGAAACGGGCACCGTCGAAATGCGCGCTTGCCGGACCGCGATAATAGATTCGGTCCAGAAAATAAGGAACCAGCGTTCCGGCGAGGCAAAGCGCCACGACTGCGAACAACAGGACAGTCCCGATCCACCGCAACGCTTTCAATCGTCTGCCCTTCTCCGATCCGGCACACCGCATAGCCGGATGCCCCCACAGGTGGAAACCACCCAAATGCAAAATGAGTGCGCAGGGTTGACATGCAACCAAATGGTTGCCTATCATATGCCCATGACCGACCCCTTCAAGGCGCTGGCGGATGAAAGCAGGCGGGCCTTGCTCGACAGCCTTTATGCGCGGCCGGGCCAGACGCTGGTGGAACTGGCCGCAACGCTGCCGATGTCCCGTCAGGCAGTCGCCAAGCATGTCGCGATCCTCGAGGCGGCGAACCTTGTCACGTCACATCGTCGCGGCCGGGAGAAGCTCCATTATCTGAACCCGGTCCCGATCGCCGAGATCGTCCGCCGGTGGGTGGGCAAGTTCGAGGACATACGCCTCGATGCCCTGGTCGACTTCAAGCAGCAGATCGAATCTCAACAGGAGAAGCGCCGTGCCTGAGAAAGCCCCCGATTTCGTCTACACGATCTATATCGCCGCCAGCGCGGAGAAGGTCTGGAACGGCCTGATCGATCGCGAGCTGACCAAGGCCTATTGGAAACATTATAACGAGTCCGATTGGAAGCGCGGATCGCGCTGGGCCCATGTCCGGTCAGACGGCAGCGGCAAGGAGGATATTGTCGGCCGGGTGATCGAAATCGATCCGCCGCGCCGGCTGGTGACCAGCTGGGCGCTTCCCGGCGACGAGGGCGACGAGACGAAATATTCGCGTGTGACCTACGAAATCACTCCGATCGGTCCCGACGCCCGCCTCACCGTCACGCATAGCGATCTGGAAGCGGGATCGGGCATGCTTGCGGGCATCACTGCCGGCTGGCCCGCCGTGCTATCCGGCTTGAAGTCGCTGCTGGAAACCGGCCGCCCCCTGTCCGACGATTTCTGGGAAGAGGCAGAGCGCCATGGAAATCAGTAAGGCGCCAGCCGTTCAGGCGGAGATGCTGATCCGTCGTCCCGTCGCCAGCGTGTTCGAAGCGATCGTTGATCCCGCGATCACCACGAAATTCTGGTTCACGCGAAGCAGTGGGCCGCTCGAGCCCGGCAAGCAAGTTCGCTGGGACTGGCAGATGTACGGCGTCTCTACCGATGTCGTCGTGAAGGAACTGGCGCCGCACGAACGGGTCGTGATGGAATGGGACGATGGCATTCGGGTCGATTGGCGCTTCAGCCAGCGTGGCGCCGATCAGACTTTTCTGTCCGTCACCGAAACCGGCTATTCCGGAACGGGCGACGAAATCGTCGCCCGCGCGCTCGATTCAACCGGCGGCTTCACCATGGTCCTTTGCGCGCTCAAGGCGTGGCTTGAACATGGCATCCGGTTGAACGTCGTCGCCGACAAGGCGCCGGACGCGAATATTCCCTACTAGGCGTTTTCCAGCAGCCGCTCTCGCGCGATCTTCTCCCGCCAGACGAGCGGCGCCAGATGGTGCACGCTGTCGCCCGCCGCATCGACCGCGACCGTCACCGGCATGTCGCGCACTTCGAACTCGTAAATCGCTTCCATGCCGAGATCCTCGAAACCGACGATCTTCGCGCCCTTGATCGCGCGCGATACCAGATAAGCCGCGCCGCCGACCGCCATCAGATAGGCGCTCTTGTGGTTGCGGATCGCCTCGATCGCCGCCGGCCCGCGCTCCGCCTTGCCGACCATTGCCAGCAGTCCTTGGCCGAGCATCATGTCGGTGAACTTGTCCATGCGCGTGGAGGTGGTGGGACCGGCAGGCCCGACAACCTCGTCACGCACCGGATCGACCGGGCCGACATAATAGATGACGCGCCCGGCGAACTCGACCGGCAGCGGTTCGCCCTTTGCCAGCATGTCCTGAATGCGTTTGTGGGCGGCATCGCGCCCGGTCAGCATCCGCCCGTTCAGCAACAGGCGGTCGCCATGCTTCCAGCTTTGCACGACTTCCGGCGTTAGCGTGTCGAGATCGACGCGGATCGCGGCTTTATCGGGGGTCCAGTTCACGTCCGGCCATTCGTCCAGCTTCGGCGCTTCCAGATAGAACGGTCCCGATCCGTCGAGCACGAAATGGGCGTGGCGGGTCGCGGCGCAGTTCGGGATCATCGCCACCGGCTTCGACGCCGCATGCGTCGGCCAGTCCATGATCTTGACGTCGAGTACGGTCGCAAGCCCGCCAAGCCCCTGCGCGCCGATGCCGAGCGCGTTGACCTTGTCGAAAATCTCGATCCGCAGTTCCTCCATCCGGTTCTGCGGCCCGCGCTGCTTTAGCTGGCTCATGTCGATCGCGCCCATCAGCGATTCCTTGGCCAGCAGCACCGCCTTTTCCGCCGTGCCGCCGATGCCGATGCCGAGCATGCCGGGCGGGCACCAGCCGGCACCCATCTGGGGCACCATCTCAAGCACCCAGTCGACGATCGAATCGCTGGGGTTCATCATCTTGAACTTGGTCTTGTTCTCCGACCCGCCACCCTTTGCGGCAACGGTGATGTCCACTTTGTCGCCCGGCACCATCTCCAGATGGAGCACGCTCGGCGTGTTGTCCTTCGTATTCACCCGCGCGAAGGCCGGATCGGCCAGGATCGAGGCGCGCAGCCGGTTTTCCGGGTTCAGATAGGCGCGGCGAACGCCTTCATCGATCACTTCCTGCAGCGACCGGCTGGAATCGAGCACGCAACCCTGGCCCCATTTCACGAAGATCGTGACGATGCCGGTATCCTGACAGATCGGCCGATGCCCTTCCGCGCACATGCGGCTGTTCGTCAGAATCTGCGCGATCGCATCCTTGGCTGCGGGCGACTGTTCCGCCGCATAGGCATCCCCCAATGCGCGGATATAGTCCATCGGATGATAATAGCTGATATACTGTAGCGCATCGGCAACGCTATCGATCAGATGGTCTTCGGCAATACGGATCACGCAGACGGTCCTTTCGGGGACGGGAAATAATGGTTCCGCGTCCCTATATCGCCTTCGCGCCGCAACGGAACTCTGTTCAGCTCATGAAAATTAAGCTTTTTGTGAGAGGCCCCTTAACGCCCAAAGCCACCTCGTGAACGCGCATTATCCATCGTATCCCGGGCTTGGGCTGCCTCGGCCGCCCATTGTTCGCGACTTTTGCAGACTTTTTTCCCCATAATCGAACCGGTGGCCACGACACGGCGACAAACCGGCTTGTCTGACGTGTCCTGGTTTTCGGCCGCCGGTTTGGGCGCCTCGGCAGGCTTGGTAGCGGCAGCACTCTGCGTTGCCATTGCAAGCATCAATGCGAACGGAACAAAAGCGACTGGCATCATTGAAAAATTTCCCATGTTTCCTGGAAACAATCAGAAATATTCTCCGTTGCATATCGCAACGGCTTTCCCTTGACTATCTCTAGGCCGGCAAAAAAATCTTTGTTCTCCACACGTTCTCTTGCCTTTTTCGAACGCCGCATAGGTCCACGCGTCGCGGCACTGCGGCATGAGGCGGGCGCCGTGAGCCGAGTCCTTTTGTCGGTGAATCGAGTCTCGAAATCGTCATTTAACGTCTTGCATCCCTCGACCGATCAGGCACTATTGATGGTGGCAGAGCCGGGGGGCACGCCCAAGGGCTAGTAGCTTGGAAGTGCAGACCTCAGTCGCGCTTCCCGCCTGCGCGTGCCTGTGGATTGCGGGGACAAGGCGAAATTAGGTCGCCCATCCTCGCCGTAAAAATGTTAAGATGGGGGTTCGCCCCCGAGTCGAACGTATCGAGAACAGGTGGTGTAGCTTATGGACTTCAGAGACAGCCGGGAAGGCAGCAGCAGCGACGTGACCGCAACCACTCTCGAAACGCCCGCGACGGCGGCAGCGGCCCCTGTGCCGGACGACAAGGGCGCGCGTCCGCAGCCCTTTCCCGTCGAGGTCGATCATGGCCGAGACGCACTGCTGACCGATTTCGGCAAGGAGACGCTGAAGGACCGTTACCTGCTGCCGGGGGAAAGCTATCAGGATCTCTTCGTCCGCGTCGCCAGCGCCTATGCCGATGATGCGGCGCATGCGCAGCGGCTTTATGATTATATCTCGCGGCTGTGGTTCATGCCGGCGACGCCGGTGCTGTCGAACGGCGGCACGGGTCGGGGGCTGCCGATCAGCTGCTATCTGAACTCGGTTCCGGACAGCCTTGAGGGTATCGTCGAGACCTGGAACGAGAATGTCTGGCTGGCATCGCGGGGCGGCGGAATCGGCACCTATTGGGGCGCGGTGCGCGGCATCGGCGAGCCGGTGGGCCTCAACGGCAAGACCAGCGGGATCATCCCGTTCGTCCGCGTGATGGATTCGCTGACGCTCGCCATCAGCCAGGGCAGCCTGCGCCGCGGGTCGGCCGCCTGCTACCTCGACATTTCCCATCCGGAGATCGAGGAGTTCCTGGAAATCCGCAAGCCCAGCGGCGATTTCAACCGCAAGGCGCTGAACCTGCACCACGGCGTGCTGCTGAGTGACGAGTTCATGCAGGCGGTGCGCGACGGCGCGGAATGGGTGCTGAAAAGCCCCAAGGACGGCTCCGAACGCAGCAAGGTTGATGCGCGCAGCCTGTTCCAGAAGCTGGTGGAAACCCGCCTTGCCACCGGCGAGCCCTATATCGTGTTCATCGACAAGGTGAATTCGACCATGCCCAAGCATCACCGCGATCTGGGCCTGAAGGTCTCGACGTCCAACCTTTGCAGCGAAATCACATTGCCCACGGGTCGCGATCACCTGGGGAATGACCGCACGGCGGTCTGCTGCCTGTCGTCGCTGAATCTCGAAACATGGGATCAGTGGAACGGCGACAGGCAGTTCATCGAGGACGTCATGCGCTTCCTCGACAATGTGCTGCAGGATTATATCGACCGCGCGCCGGACGAGATGGCCCGCGCCCGCTATTCGGCCAGCCGCGAACGCTCCGTCGGCCTGGGCGTGATGGGCTTCCACAGCTTCCTGCAGGCCCGCGGCCTTCCGTTCGAAGGGGCGATGGCCAAGTCGTGGAACCTGAAAATCTTCAAGCATATCAACGCGCAGGTCAACGAAGCGTCGATGCACCTGGCCAATGAGCGCGGGCCGTGCCCGGACGCGGCCGACCAGGGCGTGATGGAACGGTTCAGCTGCAAGATGGCGATCGCGCCCACCGCGTCGATCAGCATCATCTGCGGCGGCACCAGCGCCTGTATCGAGCCGATCCCGGCCAACATCTACACGCACAAGACGCTGTCCGGCAGCTTCTCGATCAAGAACCCCTATCTGGAAAAGCTGCTGATCGAGAAATCGAAGAACAGCGACGCGGTGTGGAACACGATCCTGGAGCAGGGCGGCAGCGTCCAGCACCTCGATTTCCTGACACCGGACGAGAAGGACACGTTCAAGACCAGCTTCGAGATCGACCAGCGCTGGCTGCTGGAGCTGGCGGCGGACCGCACGCCCTATATCGACCAGGCGCAGTCGCTGAACCTGTTCATCCCGGCCGACGTGGAGAAGTGGGACCTGCTGATGCTCCACTTCCGCGCGTGGGAGCTTGGCATCAAGTCGCTCTATTACCTGCGGTCAAAGAGCGTCCAGCGCGCCGGCTTCGCGGGCGGCGTGGAAGCGGACAACACGATCGATCTCAAGAAGATCGACGTCGAGACCACGGATTACGACGAATGCCTGGCGTGCCAGTAAGGAAAACCGATGGCTGACAATTATCTCAATGAAATGTCTCGTACCTTGCCAGAGTTATATTTGGGCGCAGGAATTGGCAGCAAAGCCAACTCGCACATCAGAGGAATGTTTGGCGCATCTCCAGCACGCCGGATGAGCAGTGCGCTGGAGCGTGACGAACAATCTTCCGCTCGATTGGCAAGTTTGGCTTCAAGGGCTTTGCGCGATCCGGGTAGCCTTACACATGAAGAGATTAGGTCATTGGCAGGCTCGGTGCTTACGCAAGCTCCGAACCGGTCCATGACTATCCCGGCATGAAGCTAGAAGGTTCAGCCTTCCTCTTCGAAGGTCACGGCGACGTCGGCATTGGCGCTCAGCCGCACCGCATCGCCCTCCACCTCGGCGATCAGGCCGGTGGAGATGTAATGATGGTGCCCCTTGTGCCCGCCCATGCCGCTGTCGGCCTTGGTCAGCTTGATGCGGTCGCCCTCGACCTTGTCGACGGTGCCGACATGGACGCCGTCGGCGCCGATGACGTTCATATGTTCGCGAATCTGACTGGTGTCGGCCATGCGATCTCTCCTTGGCTGGGACAGCATGAACGCACCGCCCCCGCTTTCGATGCGCGCGCCGCATCTTTTTGACCCATCAGAGTAGAGTCAGGAACGACCATGCCCCTCCTCCAAGCATCCAAGACCTACAAGCCCTTCGAATATCCCTGGGCCTATGAGTTCTGGAAACGCCAGCAGCAGATCCACTGGATGCCGGAGGAAGTGCCGCTGGGCGAGGATTGCCGCGACTGGGCGCAGAAGCTGACCGATCATGAGCGCAACCTGCTGACGCAGATCTTCCGCTTCTTCACCCAGGCCGACGTCGAGGTGCAGGATTGCTACCACGACAAATATGGCCGCGTGTTCAAGCCGACCGAGATCAAGATGATGCTGACCGCGTTCAGCAACATGG